>JGI12316J15310_10000007_pt6 | contig 595664 bp, 519 predicted proteins | sample MarCyaLeptolynsp_FD_15310 | JGI IMG/M metagenome (IMG submission 15310) | reverse complement strand
ATCAAGCCTATAACGGGGTATTACCCGAACAATTGCATTGGGCAAAGGACAAAAAAAGTGGTGCAACATCACATATTGAACGCTGGAATAATACGCTACGACAACGCCTTGCCCGATTTGTCCGTAAAACCTTATCGTTTTCCAAGTGTGACCGAATGCACCATATTATGCTTGAATGGTTTGTCATCAACTATAATTTGGAGATTGCATCATCACTTACCAATTAACCACTACCCGTAATGTAATGTCGGGTATGTTTTCAGAAACAACTAATCATATATTTTGGTGGTCTACGGACAATGCGGGCGTTGTCCCTACAGGGTTTCATGGAGATTTTCGTAGGGGCATGACGTGTCATGCCCGCCAATCTATAATGTATGCTCCTATTTCCGAATGGATTCCAAATAGGTTATAACATCACTGCCAACGGACTCAGGGCTGAACAACAAAGTTCTCCTCGTGTTTGATATCAAAACCCATCGGCACATCTAACTGCACCTCAACCGCCCACACAATGCTAATCAGCTGTCCACTATAACTCCACGGCTCAGGCGGAATCACAAAATCAAATTCTTCGACAATTGTGTCACCAATATTGAGTTGCCCGTTGTGGTCGATGCGATTGTTATAAAGGTAACCCTCGTTGCGTGTCCCGCGTCCCTCCGTATGCCAACCGATACGAATGACGATTGCACGACAATTGATATTACGCGATGGATTAATCTCGATAATGCCACTGATGGTATCACTCGGATGAAAAACACGAGTCTGACCTGCACCTTTGAAGCGTACCATAATTTCCGGTGTTGGATTTTTAGCTTTCACGGCTCACCTCCGGTAGAACATTGAGGGCATACTCACGTTGATAATCGGGGAAATTGGGGATGTCCATCTGTACCCGTAAGAACCAGCGCAGTTTATTACGGGGCGCATCGAAGCTGTGCATGGCATCATCCGGCACAGTGAAGCTGAGTTGCTCATCAATTGGGCTATTCGGCGTGACATGAACCTCAAACTCGGCGTGTTCTTGAATCACATTATCGTGGTGTTCCGTGACAGTAGATGTGCCCTGTTGATAGGTGGCACTCTCGCGCAGTATCAGCGTAAAGGATAGAGAGCGCAATGTTGTCCCGCGTTTGAAGGCTTGGGTATAATGGATGTCAAAGTTGTCAGCACGCTTTAATGCCACATCGGTAATGAGAAGTTCCGGTGGACTTACCAGCGTACTCATCACGACGATGAATCCGGCAAACAAAATCCCACCAATAATAAATGGTCCTAAGAAGAAGCCAACAAAAAGACCAATCGGCGGACCACCAAAGCTATCGACTGCCATGAAATTAAAAAAGATGAACATTGTCCAGACTACAGTGAGTCCAATCCAGAGACGGCTTAGACTTTTGAGTGTGCCTGCTGTGGCATAAGCCCGTACGGTTTCCGCAAATGGGATATTACCCATTGCCTCCGCAAACGTGGGGATGCCCGCCGATGGGGCGAGGTCATCATATGGGCGCAAGGTCATATTGTGCTCTCCTTATTAAAACAGATTCAAATCACTAACAACCAACAAACAACCAATCACTATCTCTCAAGTCTAATCCGGTTGGAATTTTGATGCAATTGCTTGCATCAGACACCCCAATTGATGTTAAAATAAGCATATAGGAAGACTTTCATGTTTTGTCTATGTAAATCTAATTGAGTTGTGGCACACTAGAGTATCAGATTGTGTTATTGCAACGCTGACAACACTAGAGTCGTATACCAGATAAAACAACACGATGTATACACAAGTTCAACCGGTGGAAATATGATTCGCTTAAAACGACGCAACACAGCATGGCTTGTCGCAATGGGGTTTCTCATTATGTTCGCCCTACTTGCCGCACCCGGTATCTCGGCGGCGGTGCAACTCTCGCTGATTGGTGCATTTGTGGTCGCCATGATTGCTTCTATGGTCGAAATTGGGCCCGACCGCGAAACCTTGATTGATGTCTTGCAACGTGCGCCTATTCGCCGACGCATTACCCCACAAGCCCGCGAAGCTGCAGAACGTGCTGCTTCCTCTGCTGGATATTTTGCGCGTGGGTTGGTGATGCTGGATGTCGGGCTGATTGCTTTGCAGACAGGTATGGAAGGGCTGGCGATGCGTCGCACCCGTAATATCTCTAAAGATGATGATGGCGCGCGTCCCTTTATCACTCTCTATGTTCATCCTGAAGAAGCCGAACGACAAGCAGTGATTCGCTTTGAGATTTATAATCAACTCGGCGAAGAACAATATGTACACGAGATGAAAACCTACCTGCGCGAAGGTGAACTCAATATCCTCGCCGACCATCATCTGCCCCTTGCAGGCAATCGTGGTGTAGATGGCAGTGGCGATTGGGATTTGCGCGTATATGTTGATGGCAACTTGATTGGGATGCACAACTTAATGCTCTCGCCATCGGTCACGGAACGCCGTAGACGACTAAGTGGTGAAGCTGAATATAGTGGTAACCTCACACGACAAAAACAAAATAATAACCTTAAAGATATGGTGATTGTCGATGAAGTCGAACAACCTGAACAGACCAAACTCGGTGATTTGCTCCAACAGCAAAACCCGTCGGGACGTAGTGGTTATTCGCGCAATCGAAAATAAGTAAGGGTTGATGTATGTTTGAAGAAAATCGCAACACATGGTTTCTTGCGTTTATCCTGTTAGCACTCGGCGCGGTGGCATTACTTGGTAATAGCTTCCCTGTCATTCTTGTTTTGTTGGGCTTGCTCTTTCTTGTGCGCCAGTTCGATAACGACAACGTGAGTTCTAACTTGACGCAAAACTATGATTACAACTATAACTACGACTATGAAGATGATTATGAAGATGACTACGATGACTTTGAAGTCTTCAATCAGCAACCTGCCAGTGCCGAACAGCGGGTCTATCGTCACGCGCTAGAATCCGTCACCCGTGCTGGACTTGACCCCGATGAAGTTGCCGTTTTGGCAGTGGACATCGGTTTGTTGACGACCCGAGGTGATGGCGAACCCCAAATCTATCGCACATGGTCATTGCCCGACGACATCGACTATATTCAACCGTTTGTACAGGTACGTGTCCCCCAAGATGCCACAGGCGATATCCGCTTTGAAATTGTGGATGCGGTAGGGAATGCCGTTTACGTCCATGAAGATAGCTTCAACTTACAACGGGGACGTAACTTCCTCACACCCAGTACACGGATGCCACTGCATGACCAGATGGCACTGGATGGCAAATGGGGCTTACGCATCATCGCGGATGGTGTCACGATTGCTGACCATCGCTTTGAATATTCCGAGGCAACAGGCGCAAACATCCGTCGGCACATCGGCGAAGATGGTGAAATCAATACCGAGATGCGCGCGGTCATGACCGAAAATCGGATTCCGAAGATGTCGCTTGATGACCTACTCGCGTATCAAGATGACGAAGAAGACCAACAACAACAGCGGTAGCCACTAAAGGGTGAGCGGTATGGCACAATATCCCATCATTGATGTGTGGGCACAACCTGTCTTAGCAGAATCGTTCCAGAAATTGCCGGAGGTACTTCGGCTTTTTGAACAATCTGGCTCAGTGCATTTGCTGGGGCAAGATATTACCCCTGACCAACTCGTAGACATTATGGATAACGCCGGTATCGAACGATTGATGCTGGCGGCATGGTGTCGTCCTGAAGGCTGGATTATCACCAACGAACAGGTCGCTGACTTTACGCAACAATACCCTGACCGCTTTGTTGGTATGGCGACAGTCAATTTACATAAACCTGTCGAAGCTGTCCGTGAACTAGACCGTGCCGTCCATGATTATGGCTTCAAGGCATTGCGGATTGTCCCGTGGCTCTGGAAACTCCCGCCCAATGATAAGCTGTATTATCCGCTATATGTCAAATGTGTCGAGCTGGATATTCCCTTCTGTACACAGGTGGGACATACGGGTCCGCTTATGCCATCAGAAACAGGTCGCCCTGTGCCGTATGTTGATGACATCGCGCTGACCTTCCCTGAACTTAAAATTGTGTGTGGGCATATTGGTCATCCATGGACAGATGAGATGATTGGGGTGGCGTGGAAACATGCCAATGTGTATATCGACACCTCAGCATATTTACCACGTTATTATCCACAGCAGTTGTTACGCTATATGCAAACCTACGGTAGCGAGAAGGTTTTGTTTGGTACGAACTTCCCACAGTTGGATTTGAAGAAGTGTGTCCAACAAGCCCTTGAATTAGACTTATCCGACGAGGCTCGTGAGAACTTCCTCTGGCGTAATGCACAGCGGGTGTTTGACTTGTCTTAAGTGTTGTTGTCCAAAAAGTCGAGCAATCCATCAGGATACAGCAGGGGCGCATCATCACCACGAAAGATATCGAGTGGTTTCCACATGGCATCAAACAAAACCTCGCCGTCATCTTCTCCACGCACGACCAACGATTCATCATACATGCGCTCATCGACAAATCGCCCGTCATAAATCAGCATGATTTCGTGTCCGGCAATGCCTTCATGGGTGAAGATATTTTCGCATAATCCCAGAAACACTACATCGGTAATATCGGTTTTAATTTCTTCCATCACCTCACGTTTGAGGGTTTCGTGTCCATATTCACCAAATTCAATCGTGCCACCTATCGGGCGATAAAAAGTAGTATCGAGGCTTTCATCACGCCCTTCTGATACGAAGATTTTATCATCCCAGCGGAAGACACAGACAGCTTTAGATTTGACGCGCTTCTTCTTTTTTTTCTTTTTTGACATAATTTTAATATTGGGAATGATACATCACGTTCCGGCAAATCCTTTTTAATCCTCAATCTCAATTTGGTCATGCAAGCTAGAACGCGGGTTATCACGGTAGACCCATGCACGAGTGTTGCTCATCAGTGTGGCACTGACGCGCATATACGCATCGCCTTCGTATACATCAATTTTGTCGAGTTCGTCTTGGGTGACTTCATAGACACGTCCGTCAACGGTTGCACCTGTTGCTGGAATGATGATGTTGTATGTCATGTGGATGCCTTTGAGTTTTGCCATCTGATAACCGCGCAGGGTATCGGGTGTACCCTCACCGAGTAAGCGTCCGATGATTTGTTGTTGGATGGGTTCGTCTTGCAATGTGCCGTAGGTGAAGATTTTTTCCATGTTTAATTTTCCCCATGTTTCTGTAAAGTCCCGAAAGAAATTGCGTATAGATTGGCGGACATGATACGTCATGCCCCTACGAAAATCTGCCATCGTAGGGACAACGCCTGCGTTGTCCGCATACCGACTTTAACGATTAAGCGATAGAAATGCAAAAAGCACCCGTCATGATAACGAGTGCTTTCTGTCAAGCAAAGTGGGAGAATCAGATAATTACGGGTTATGCTTCTTGTGCTTCTTCAACTTTGATAAATTCTGCATCAATGTTGATTTTGATGTCGCTACCGACAAGCCAGCCACCGGTTTCGAGTGCGACGTTCCATGTCAGACCGAAGTCGTCACGTTTAATCTTGGTGCTTGCTTCAAAGCCGGCAATGTTTTGACCGTATGGGGTTGTGCCTTCGCCATGAAATTCGACGTTGAGGACAACTTCGCGGGTGACATCTTTGACAGTCAGGTCGCCGTATACTTTGGCTTCGGTGTTGTCGCTGTTGGGTTCAACGCGGGTGCTTTTGAAGGTGATGGTTGGGAATTGTTCAGCATCAAGGAAGTCTGGACTAAGCAAGTGTTGGTCACGTTGTTCTACGCCTGTGCTGTCCATACTTGCTACGTCGATGGTTGCTTCAACAACAGCATCAGCAGGATTCGCAGGGTCAAATTCGAGGTAACCGTCTACTTTACGGAATGCACCACGAACGGTGCTGACCATCATGTGCTTTGCGGCGAAGTTAGCTTGTGTGTGTGTTGGGTCGAATGTCCATTTAGCCATGGGATGTGTCTCCTTATTGTTGTCATTTTTGATTCGGACTGTAGTCCGTTTGATTAACTGTCCTTACTATACACCTGTTGCATCTTGGTGTCTATCAGAATTTTATAAGAAAAGGACACCCGTCCGTTTACAAAAATCTCATGTAAGACTGAGAGACAGTGAGTTGTCCGATAGGAGTTTCTGTTTACTTCACAAACAAGTGACCATACAAAAAGCAGTCATCATAGAAATAGTGAATACACTTAACGGCTAAAGCTATAAAAATTGTTATAATAAAGTTGTGATTATGTTAGTGAGTTTATTTAGCCTCAGACACAACGGATTAGCCAGCAATGAACCGCGAGTTACGTAACCAGATTATCGACTTTTTGAAACCCTACATGGACGAGTCCACCCGACGCACCCTTATAGAAGGCGCGTTACATGGGTGTGATGTGATTAACAAGATTGATTATTGGGAACGGAATAGTGACACATTCACTGATGGATTGGTGACGACACTCGATACCTATGGGCAATGTGAAGGCGACCTTGAACCCTCGCTTATAATGCTAATACGATATGTCGGTGAACAGCATGGGATTGATGTGCAAGCCAAAGCAGGGGCTTTATGCGACGAATTGCTGAAAACACCTGATAGTCTTGATACACCAGATGCCTACTCACCAAGTTTGCCCGACCCCTCCCCGAATCCGCGCATGCGTGACCATATTTTTCTATCGTATTCGCACCGTGATGATGGATTTGTCAAGCGGTTGACCGAAGATTTGCGCCGACGCGGGCATATCGTGTGGGTGGACTTTGGTGGCATTCGTGGGGGTGATGTGTGGCGACAGTCGATTGCTGATGGGATTCATGCGTCAGCAGTGGTGGTTGTGGTGGTGACAGAAACGGCATTAGAATCTGAATGGGTGCATCTGGAAATCGAGACGGCACTCAAACTAAAGAAGCCGATTTTTCCTGTGATACCCGAACATCTCGAAGATGACAAAAAAGCAGTTTACGATGCGTTACTGGAAGCAATCCAATATCGTGATTTTACTGTGGGCTATGATGAAGCGTTACCCGATTTGCTGGAAGACTTGCCGAAGCCAGAAGCAGGTTTACCGGGATATTGCCAGAAGTTGATTGCTCGTCTCGCACAAGCACCGTGGGGACTCGACCATTATATCCAAGAGGAAGCCAAGCTCTTGCCGATTCATGCCAGCCCTTATGATGAGGGGATGAAACGTGGCGAAAGCGAAAATTTGCTCAAGCGACTGTGGCATAGCAAGCGCACGATTGTGCTGGGTGAGCCGGGTATGGGTAAAAGCGTGGCATTGGAACGTTTGGCATGGGAGCTTGCCAGCAATGACCCACCGATTGTGCCTGTGCTGATTAACCTGCGCGAATATGATGGTAATCCCTTATTTGAGTGGATTCGGCGAGTGTTGCTCCATAGCGACGAACAACCCATACGCGATGCACTGAAACAAACCAGTGATGTTGAGCAATTTCTAGTTAACATGCCCTTCCAATTCTATCTGTTGTTAGATGGTCTTAACGAAGTAAGCCCTGAACACCGACAAACTGTATTGGGTGAAATTCGACGCTTGGCACTGACTTACCCGCAACATGCGATGGTGGTGACCAGTCGCGTGCAAGATGAAAGCTGGCGCGAATTACAAGGCGGATACTTTGGCGATGATACCGTCGTTGTGCAACCGATTACAGAACCCCAATCGCAAACCTACCTTGAAGCACATCTCGGAAAAGATGACTCAAACGACCTATGGCGACGACTCGATGACCGCATGCGTGGGTTAGCCTCGACACCCTTACTACTAGAGTTTATTAAAGATGTGTGGAAAAAAAACTCAGGGAGATATTCCGGGCAACCGTGGCGAGCTATATGCAAAATTTATCAAGTATATGCTACACCGTGATGATGATCGCAAGCTAACTGAAAAGTTCAGAATATACAAACGGAGGAACGCACTCAAAGCACTTGCTATTGCAATGCACAAACGTCAAATCGTGTCCTTGAAGATTGAGGAAGTTGATGAAATTATTGAAGATGATGAACTACTAGAGTCCTTGAGAGTCAACGGCTTGTTAAGAGGTGAGGAAGTGATAAGATTTGCACCTCATCAGACGGTACAAGAGCATTTTGCAGCACTTGCGATTCAAGACTCGATTGAAAATCAAATACATGGTGTAGATGAAAACAATATTATCAACATGTCACAAACTGCCAACGATGCGTGGTGGGCTGAAACCTATATTCAACTGGCAGGTATAATACCTAATCCCAATCAATTGGCACAAAAAGTTGCTGAGTATAATCCCTGGTTAGCATGGTGGTGTGTTGAAGAAGGGCAAACTGTTGATGACAAAACACAAGAAGTTATTGAAGCCCAATCTATCGCGTTAGTTGATTCAAAAAGTGATGTTGATCGTCGTAATGCAGTACAGGCATTAATCAAATTACCTCATGCCCGGGTGATTAACCAACTAGCAAAGTTAGCCATTGATAGTGAAGCATGGGTAGCCAAACCTGCCCGACAAGCACTAGATGAATTGGGAGAATCGGGAAGAATCGCATTTATCCGTATATTTGAGGAGTGTATTACCCGCTTTTACCCACCTGTTCGTACCGCGATTGGACGTAGTTTATCGGAATGGGGTGATAAGCGACGTGGGGTGGGAGTAATAACCATAAATGGCGCGACTATACTCGACATCGATTGGGTAACCATCCCTGCAGGTGAATTTCAGTATCAGGACGAAAAACAACCACGCCATTTAGAAGCATTTGATATCGAGCGCTATCCGATTACCTATGCTCAATTTCAATGCTTTATTGATGCGACGGATGTGAATGATGACCGATGGTGGGATGGGATGCCAAATGAAGAAAAAGCATACGGAACAGTCTACAAAACCCGTGAATTTAGTGAACAAAACAACAAATATTTGAATCACCCTCGAACCAATGTGAGTTGGTATCAGGCAATGGCGTTCTGTCGCTGGTTGAGCAATAAATTAGGGTACAAGGTCGATTTACCGACGGAACAGCAGTGGGAACGTGCTGCGCGTGGAAGGGATGGTCTTGAGTATCCATACGGCAACAAATTTGACTCGACCAAAGGCAATACACGCGAAACGGGCATCGGACAAACTAGTGCCGTCGGCATATTTCCGGACGGGGCATCGCCGGATGGAATAATGGATATGAGTGGGAATGTGTGGCAGTGGTGTCTGAATAAGTATGACCCACCTGACCATACGACTGTTGATCAAAGTGGTGCCAGTCGCATGTTGCGTTCGGGTGCGTTCAGCCGCAGAAATTACAATTCGCGCACGGTGTCTCGCAACTCCAATCCTCCGTACCTTCGTTATGATAGCTACGGTTTTCGTGTGTGCCGTTCCCAATTCCAAAGCGGTTGATTCCTGACAGGCATTTCGTTTGGGGATGATTACCAATTTTCATGTATCAACAATGTCGGTTTATTGGGTGCAGTTGCCAGATTTGTGCTTCTGGTTTATTTTGAAGGTATGAATTACTTACCACCAGAGGACAGCCCCATGACAAAGCGGTTATGGTCAATCAAAGAGTACCCCTTTCATCCGGAAAAACTCGGTTATTACGAGACAATTTTTACGATTGGTAACGGCTACATCGGCACACGCGGGAGCTTTGAAGAAGGCTACGATGGCGATAATCCGGCGACCTTTGTGCATGGGCTGTTTAATCATGCTGATGGTGAACTCGTGCCGGAATTGGTCAACTGCCCGGATTGGACACGGCTCAACATCTGGGTCGATGACACGCCATTCAAGCTCGTCACCCAATCACCTGATCCCTTTCATCCACCGGAGGGACTCATACTCGGTTATGAGCGTCGCCTGCATATGGACATCGGTGTACTCCGGCGAACCGTGCTATTCCGTGCCACGACAGGCAATACCGTGCGGATTGAGTTTGAGCGGTTTCTTAATAACTTTTTGCCCTTCTTAGCACACCAACGTATCCAAATCACGGCAATTGATGGCACACCAAAAGTGACAATCGAGGCGGTACTAGATGGCAATGTGACCAATCAAGGTGTGCAACATTGGGGTGAGATGCGCGCCCATCAGCCCGAAGCTGATTTGATTGCCTTAGCAGGTGTCACCAATCAATCAGGATACCAATTAGAAATGGCATCATGGTTCGAGTCGCCGACAGATGTCGTGTATGCAGTTGCCAATCAGAAAGTGACTGCAACATCTGTGATTCAACTGAAAAAAGATGAAGAAGCAAAAGTTTATAAACATACACATATCAAAGTCGTGCCAGCCGGAAAAGATAGTAATTCAATATTTGAAGGTTTAAACCAGCGATATTACGAAACAGAATTCATTGCACATCGGCAAAAATGGGAAGACCTATGGCAAACTGCTGACATTCAAATCAAAGGGGATGAAGTTGCTCAAGTTGGCATTCGCTTCACGACTTATCATGTGTTGATTGCATCACCCAATCCCCATTTTGATGCGAGCATTGGTGCGAAAACGCTATCAGGTTATGGATACGCTGGACATGTCTTCTGGGATACCGAATTGTTCATGATGCCCCCGCTGACCTTGACACATCCGCAATTGGCTAAAAATCTGCTGATGTATCGCTATCGTCGCTTAGCGGGTGCGCGTCAGAAAGCCAAAGACAACGGCTTTGAAGGCGCGATGTACCCGTGGGAAAGTACCGACACCGGACATGAAACCACCCCCATCTGGACAGAACCCAAACCTCCCGATGGACGGAGGATTCGCATCTACACAGGCGAGATTGAGATTCATATTTCAGCGGATATCGCCTATGGGATTTTGCAGTATTGGCGGTGGACAGGTGATGACAACTTTATGACGCAATACGGCGCGGAAATGGTACTGGATACGGCGGTATTCTGGGGCAGTCGTGCCGAAGCAACTGAGCGTGGTTATGAAATGACCGATGTGATTGGACCCGATGAATACCATGAGCATGTCGATAACAATGTCTACACCAACCGCATGGCACAGTGGCATTTGTCGCAGGCATTGGACTTGCTTGACTGGCTCAAAAATAACGCGCCCGACGACCATGACAGACTAGTCAACCAGTTAGATTTGACCGATGACAGACTCAATTTGTGGCGTGACATTATCGACAAGATGGTGATTCCTTTTGATGAGGACAAACAAATTCATGTGCAGTTTGAGGGCTTCTTCGATTTGGAATATATCCCCGTGATGAAGTTTACCCCGCGTGTGGGAGGCATCTGGGATTATCTAGGGCATGAACGTGCATTGGGGTCACAGGTACTCAAGCAAGCGGATGTTGTTATGCTGATGGCGTTATTAGGTGATGAAGTCGGTTCGCGTGAAGTTATGCTGAATAACTTCAATACCTACTATCCACGCTGTGACCACGGCTCATCGCTCAGCCCAGCAATGCACGCATGGGTGGCGGCACGATTGGGGCTGATGGACATCGCAACCGAGATGATGGAACATGCCATCTTAGTTGACCTTGAGGACAATAAAGGCAATGTTCATGCAGGCATTCACGGAGCAGCGAGTGGAGGTGCATGGCAGATGATTGTGTTTGGCTTCTGTGGTTTGCACCTAACCGAAGATGGTCCAGCAATTGATGCAAATCTACCAGACCATTGGGAATCGGTCACGTTTACTGTGTTGTATAAGGGTAAGCCCTATACATTTACAGCGGAGAACAACTAATACGATGAACGAACAAACCCATCCACCCAAATTTGACAAAGATGCTGTACTGAGGGACATCCTTGCTGTCATGCAAAAACATGGCTTACCAGTGCAGTCTGTTGCATTAAATATTTCGATGTCAGATGAGGACTTTGATGAACAAATTCCATACCTACAAACCTATAAAGCAGGTCACTATCACAAGCCGACAGTGATTGATGATGTGCCGATGTTGTTCCGTGCCCAACGCCGGATGCCGTTCGATACCATCATTCAGTGGTTGCGGGAACATATTCGCCCTGTCATAGACAATGCTGTCAGTGGGTTCGAGAAAATGTATCCTGCTTATACCTTTGTGTTAACCGACATCATTCATACACGACCGGAATCAGACGACCCACGCCAATATGTTCTGGGATTGCAATGTACGCTGGATGAAAGCAATGATGACCCCGTTAGGTATAACGTTCTCGACTTTTCTATCGTCGTCAACCAGATGTATATCACCGACTATCCCAAGATGAATGTATTCGTTGGTTGGCTAGTAGATAAAGAATCAGGAGACGATTGGGGTATCGATGTTGTTTATCAGCCCGTGCCATGGGAGCGTGAGGTTGCTCCGCATGTGTTGAGACAGTTGGAACAAAGTCTGCCAGAATGTATGCGACAGTTTAAGCTTGAATTGGATAAAAACAACTAACTTGAAAGTTGTTAAATGACAGGGCTTTTACCTCACTTTAGTCATGAACTTAATCATCAGAGATAGTGTGATGGTGCGAATCTGGCTAACATCGCGCAACCAGATACACTCATTTTTTTCAATATCGCGGTCGGAATTAGCCATGTATATCGATAGTGCTTAACTGTAAGTTTATGCGTTGAACGTAATGTCTGACCGTAGCATCATTTTAGGAAAGCTCCCGCTACTTCTTCAAAATAGCTTCTTGTTAGTGAAACGACAAGGTCAAGTGCCTTTTCTCTTGCTTTCAGAAACTCAGGATAACTAGAACTATTAGAGTTACTTGCTTGACAACCACCCGCCATAAATTGCAGTCCAAGGGTATCTCCGATGACATGGCGACCACAACAAGGGAATTGATTTACATCATCATAATTACGTGTGTGGCTAACAACAGTACTTTTTTTTGGATGCCATCGTTCTACCGGCAATGTAAAATTATGGAGGATAGATCCAACTGTGTCGAAAGGATGTACTCGTTGTATATTGTCTTCGCTTTTCTTTCGATATATTTGACTCAAAATCGTGATAAGTTCCTCAATGCGTCCTGCCCCATCAAGACTATAGACAACTTCCTTTGATAAACGGGACTTTATAGGTTCACTTCCTGCGCGTCGTATATTATTGATGAAATGATCTGCAAGTTGACCGTATAGTGTCTCAATAGTTTTGACATTATGCGAATAACGTTGCTTGACTGCTTCTTTCAAGCTCTCATCCGCGATAGTATAGTGTCTATCATAGATTCTGAGATAAGGGCGTAAGATTTGAAACATGGTCGCAAGCCCCGCATATATTCTCGAATCCGAATCAGAGTCCGTTGTCAGCAATTGCGTTAATGCGAGCATTGTCAGACCGTGTTTTGTGAGGAAAAGCAACGTCAGCGCAGTTACTACGATGGTTGACCCTGATGGTTGCACGTCGGCATCGATGACAACTTCGGTCTCCAGACGTTGTAAAATCCATTGATATAGCGCGTCGATGTTCGTTGGTAAGTCATGTATGATTTGTGTCATCTGATCATATGACCCCAATGTCCGTAATTCATTTAACGCCGCAAAGAGGTATCCGTGTAGCCCAGCATCTTCCTTTTGACACAAATAACTCATTTGCTCAGCATCAAGTTTCTTGCCGTATAGAGCAAGTTGTCGCTGAATGATAGTTTGACGACCCGTATCAGGAATGGGATTAATTTGCCACTGCTTACAACTTGTCACACTTTCACCACTACAAATGTATACGATACGCTTTGACGGATTTAGTTGTCTAAGTTCTTTTCTCATCTTGTCTAGCAGGTAATGAGTCGTAATATCATGTAAATCATCAATGATGAAAACAATTGTTGTTTTTCGTGGTAGCTTGTCAAGCAACTTTGCTACAGCAATGATCATTTCGCGCTCGTTATTCGGCTGTTCGAAGTCAAGATCTTGATCACCTAGCTGATATCTGAAGTCGTATAACATATCATCCAAATCGGGGGTGTCATTTATTGCATCAGGGAAATAGCTGAGCACAGTGAAATTCTCTTCTTGTTCAAGCACCGTTGCTAAATACGCCAATAATGCGGTTTTCCCACTTCCTCTTTTTCCGACGATGCTCAAACAATGTGATGAAACCGAAGTGCTTGCGCCTGCGACCTTACGCCAATAATCATCGGTCTTTGAAACTGATGATGAGCTGGACTCTCTTTTTAGCCAACTTTTAACCCGCCTTAAAAACTTCAATAGCCGATTCTGCTGAGGAGATTCATGATCTGATGACACCTTTGGATTTTCAGGTGAGCTGGTAGATTCCGTTGATTGCTTGCTCTGCTCAATGGTGTTATTATTGGAAAGCTGGAGCGAGTAGGGCAAGTTGAGTGCTTTCAAAATACCGATAACATTCGCATCAGGTACATAATGCCTCACCTTCTCTGCGATAAAGGCTTCGCGTAGTCTGGAATCATATTCATATTCTCCGATTTCTTCCACATTATCTAGATCATAATAATTTGTGATTGCCTGATATAAGTCTACAAACACCTGTTCCGCAAATTCATCTAATTGGTGAAACTGTGCTCCTGCTTCATCCCAGACAGCCGTATAGTCACAAATTGGGAATCCCTTATGCTGAATCTCTGACTTCAAATCTTCTAGTTTTTGGCGACTGTCTTCGGACGGTTCAATAAAATCTGACTGTAATTCTACCGGTATAGATTCTTGTGATTGAGAATCTCGAAAGTAGAAGAATGGCACAGGACATGAAGGGTCATCACCATAAGTCGCGTAAATAATCTCTTGCTCTGTAATGGATCGCACCTGCCCATCCGGTATCCAACCATAACGACCTCCGAGCATACAGATAAAGAACGGCCCCGACTCATCAATGAGTTGAAGACAGGCTTCTGTCGAATTCTCTTCAGATGTTACACCCCACCGTAAATCTACAGGATCTACGTGGATATTGTAGTCTCGCAACTGCGAATTTAGGCGTGGAAACACAGAGCGTACAAGGTAATCTCGCTCGGCGTGCATATCCCGAAATGTAGAGGATATAAAAACAGAGATAGTAATAGGATGATTCATAGAGATTTACGATTCCAAACCATATAAATATAGATTTTCCATTTATCAAATTATATAAACATGCTTTATCTGATGCGAAACATAATTTGAAAGTTGTTACATTAAAAACCCTTACGTTATTGGTGTAGAAAATGAATGTAAGATAAGAATAGGAGTAAAATAGTTCAGGGTGTTGCTATGAATAACAAGGGGCATTGGTGTAAGGATAAATTTCATCTATATTGGCTCGATGAAAACAAACATATTATGGTAATTCGGTATACCAAAACATATGATTGGCATGATTATTATGCCATGATGGAAGTTGCCGCTGATATGGTTGACGGCATTACCCATCCGATTGTATATATCAATGACTTCTTTGATGACATTGACATCCCTACTGAAAGTGCTGCCCCACACTATACCAACATGCGTCGGATGTTTACGACACCAACAATGGTCTTGATTCTGCGGACTGCACAACAAGTCATACAGGTACAGACTTATTCAAACATGGTCGGCTTTGAAGAAAACGAAAACTTGTTTACCGCCTCAAGCTTTGACGAAGCTGTTATTATCGCGGAACGTGCCTCTAAACGCTTGCTTAATCAACATGCTGTTGTCGGAGATGCCGATGCCAGTTGAGTCACACTGGTATCACGATATTTTCCATCTATATTGGATAGATGCGAGTAAAACAATTCTGGTTTTAGCTTTTGAAAACAATTTCAAATGGAAAGATTATTATGCCCTAATGGATGTGGTGCATAAGATGATAGATGACATTACCCATCCGATTGTGTATGTGAATGTTTGGGCAGAACATGTCAAAATTCCATCGGACAGTCCATTATCTCACTTCAGTAACATGAAAAATATGTTCCTTCCAGAAGTGGCTGTTGTCGTCATACACAACCCCTGGCAACGTACATTCTTCGAGATATTGGCACGCGCGATTGGCTTTCGTAAAAATGAAACCTATTGGATGGCAGAATCATACAATGAAGCAATTACAATAGCACAAGTCGCCTCGCGTAAACTCCTCGACCAATCGACTTCGCAATAGTTTTTTGCACGCTTTTACACCGCCTACAAGACCTCAAACTTTGTAAACATTTTCTGCATTTTGTGAAGTCTAGAAAGTAATTGTATAAAGGTTGGCAGATGAACCTGTATGACATTGTTGAAAAATTGATGATATGCACAATGCACTTTTACGCTCCCATCCGGCAACTGTTCAGCTATCTGTGGTTGCTGATAAATGTTTTTCACCTCTGAGATACAGAGAACATAATAGTAGGAAGAAGGAGGAAACCCGTTTGTATGTCAATAAAATCGAGGTATTTCAGAAGATTGACTCCTCACGTAACTGCATTCTTGGAATCTTCAAGAATTATATGCTGAATTGAAATACACATTATGCTTAATTCCAATAAAAACGATAGATTAGAGTAATCAAGTGATGTTCCCTTAAAGGCAAATACTTAGTGTTAATAAACTCTAACAAGACACAATGATAAAATTCTTGACGCTTGTTCAATAATTATGCTAACTTGTATTTATGGACAGTTATGGGAATTGATAGTAGGTATATTACAAATGTAAGTATTTTCTAATTTGCAAATATTCTGGGTCATAGGTATAGTTATGTTACTAATAATTAACATATTACTTAAATGTGACCAATTGCAATTACAGCAATATTAATGGCATGTTAGTAATACCTATCATATAGTGAGTAAGATTATGGCAATAACCGTAAAGTGGAATAATAAAAGCAAAACCCTCATTGAGACAGTATTTGCTGACCCGTATACACTTGAAGAATTTATCGAAGCACGCAAAAAATGGCACCGTATGATTAAAGGTGTGGAACGTGTTGTTCCAATTTTGCTCGATATGCGCGATAGCTTTGACCCACCTGATGGCATTATGCGTCAGTTTATCGCTATTCATCGTACCCCACATCCACGTCAGGGGCATATTTATTTGATTGGCATGAACCCGACCTATGAGAAACTGTCGAAGCATCTGTTTGATGGTGTGGTTGACCAGACAAAGTCCGTCAAGCTGATAGAATCGGTTGACGAAGTGATTGTCGGCTAGCGCAAGAATCAGAGTGTATGAGGTCGTCATCCGGTTTATCATAGAAGCAAGTCAGTCAATGATAACGGAGGCGACATCATGAATCCTGTGGACATCAACCCATCAACAACTGAACTCATCACGCGAATCTGCGTTTATATTCAAGACCTGCACCCCGACACCGCAACACTTGAAGACCTCAGTCAACAATTTCATCTGAGTCCCTACCACCTGCAACGCACCTTTAAGCGTGTGACGGGCATATCACCGCATCAGTTTGCGGCAAACTTACAGGTAGAGGAATTTAAAACGGCGATTCGTAACGGAGAAACCATTACTGATGCCATCTATTCGGCAGGGTTTGGGTCGTCCAGCCGTCTGTATGAACGTAGTGATGAGCATCTTGGTATGACCCCTTCGACCTATCGCAAGAAAGGCAAAGGCATGACCATCTTCTATAGCGTAGTGGATTGTCCACTGGGGCAGTTGTTGGTCGCCGTCACCGATAGAGGCATTTGCAAAATTAGTCTAGGTGACACTGTTGATGACTTGATTGTGGATATGGAGGCTGAGTTTGAGCTGGCGGAGCGGATTCGGGACGATGAAGGAGTCGGTTTCTGGACAGAGAAGATTATCGGTTATCTGGAAGGTTGGCAACCTGACCTTGACCTACCTCTTGATATTCGTGCGACGGCGTTTCAGATGAAAGTGTGGCAGAAGTTACAAGCAATTCCTGTCGGTGAGACGCGCACCTATAGCGACATTGCCGAAGCTATTGGTCAGCCAACTGCTAGTCGTGCTGTTGCCAATGCCTGTGCCAACAACCCTGTTGCACTTGTTATCCCCTGCCACCGCATCATCCGCAAAGACAAGTCTCTCGGTGGTTACCGCTGGGGCTTGGAACGTAAGTCCGCCATCCTCGAACAAGAGCAAGACTATCGCCAACAGGCATAAATATGATGCAAAGTATGCTGTGTGGAATGACCTATCTCACTCCACACAGTCTCGCAACAACACCTGACCTATTCCCCTGTTGATGAAGGGGCGGGCGGGTAAGTCGTGAAGTCCGGGCGGTAGTAGACACAATAGTAAAACGATGATGCGAAGCGTTCAGCATAGAGATGCTTGCCGAGGTCACGCTTACAGATGAGGTCAGCGGCTTCATAAGTTTCGGCAGCGACGACATTTTCAAAGAAGAAGAACGGACCTTCGCAGGTATCACGGAAGAAAAGCTGAATCATCTGGGCATTGTTGCCACCGGGCCACAAAATATAACGTTCCGGCTCTCCCTCAAATATCAACTCATAACATCCGGCACTCATGCTATCAATTGGGCGCACAGCGTCTTCTGGCAAGACGGTTTCATAGGCATTGTCGAAGCTATCGCTGGGGGTCAAACCGAAATCATAGCGGATGCGATGCCAACCTGCTGTCCACATCCAATCGCGGTCGAAATCGTCAATCACATTATCATCGTTGACATCAGTATTATTACATTTGCCAGACATCGTCCCGCCGATATAACAGGCGTTGGCGTTTTCGTTAAAGCGTGGGTCATTAACACCTGCGGGAATAGCTTCTTCCAATGGATATAGGTCGGCTTCTTGTGCGCTGACCAATCCAGCTACCATAAGTAAAATCAAAATAATAGCAAGGTGAATAAGGGGTTTCATAATGTGTCCTCAAGTGGTTCGACAATATGCCCTGATTATAATGGGCAATCATGAGAATACCATTTAGGATTATCAGGGGGTGCATTCGGAAATAGAGGTGAACATATATTTTTAGTAAAATCGCGCAAATATATGTACTACGTAGGAAAGGGTTTGCAAACCCTCCCCTACAAATTTCGCCCTAACAGTTAATTTTGACCTTTTCTGAACCCAATGTATAACTTGCCCCAAGCCCGAATGCGCCCTTATCAGGTATACAATCTAACGCCACGCAACAACTTATATAATGTCCGTTATATTTTTGGAAGTAAATCATTAGATATTTTGTTGGTCTGCAGACAACGCAGGCGTTGTCCCTAAAAGGATTCATATAGATTTTTAGGATCATGACGTGTCATACCCGCCAATCTATGTACAATTTCTTTCGAGACTTTACATTAACATGATAGTGCAAATATGACTTAAAGTGTCAAAGTCTAGGATAGGGGGAATATCATCCCCCCATTTGTCTTATGCGAACAGGACAACACTTTATTGTGTCAGCTTACCAATTGATACATTGGCTTCATCAAACGAGGTCTTTGCCAGCTCTGCCTGCGTTTTACCTTGAAGTATACTGGGTTCTTCAGCTAAACATGCCGCCTCGAACAACGCCCATGAATCACGGGAGAGTTGCATTGCCAGATTATAAGCATCCACTGCCGAAAGCAAATCAGCGGGTAATTCAGTACGTTGCTGTTCGGTCAAACTATAATCAGTCGGTAACGTATCCGGTGTTCCATCACGACATCCGTCCGTTTGACCACCAATTTCGAGGTCTGTCCAATATTGAATCAAGCGGTTATTGTATCCATTAATCGGTTGGTTCATCTCATCAACGTTAAACTGAACCTGTAGGATAATCGAATTAATGACCGATGGCTCGACGGTTGCTGTCGGGAACGGGGTCGGTGATGGGCGTGGTGTTGGGGTTGCGATAGCTTCACCGGGGATAAAGTCTGGATTGCTCAGAATATCAACAAAATCAGTGTTTAGTGATGCCTGAATCGGAATCAGTGCATTCCATTCTTCATTGGCTGTCTCGACAGGAATCACCGTACCACTAGCACAAGCATCATCATAGGTTGTCCGCAGAGCTTCAAGGTCTGCGCGAATCGTATTCAAGCGTCCGATGAAATCTGTCACCAGCGGATATGTCTCAGTTTCAAATCCTGATGGGGCGAAGTATTCTGTTGGTGCGCGGAAGGTCGTGACATCACAGCCCAAGCCATCACCTTGTATCGCTAACTGATAGCGTTCTGCCAGTAACTCAGCATCAAATACCAAATCATCGTGCATGGTGAATAGGTCACCAACAAAGTCTACCGGGGAGATAGTCGGTTGTGGTGTGGGTGAAAGGAAGGGCGTAAATGTCGGCGCGATTGTGGGCAGTGCATTACTGTTTAACACACCCGACCCTGCCAGAACACCTACCAACATAAGCACAACAAAAGACACAACCAGCCCAATCTGAATCCGGCGTATGTTTGCTGCTAAACCAGATGCCCCACCCATGCGCCCTTCAAAGATAATATCTTGTAGAATCTGTTGGACTTCATCTGCGCGTGAGGCGTCGTTGAGGGCTTCTTCTAATGCGCGGAACATGCCAAGCGACTTTTCGGCTGCACGTTGGACTTTTTTCTCAGGGTCATTACGGTATGCCTGACGCAATGCTGTGATAGCTGTCGGTTCGCCAGATTCACCAAGCCATTCCGCTGCTTTAACCCGACTGTCTACAGGTGCATTGGGGTTATTTAAAACACGGGTTGCGCGTTTGACATTTGCCTGAAATTTTTCCAGCTTCCGTTCCTGCGCGGCAGTCAACCCAATTGGCTCAGACCCGCCGTCATCATCGAAGCTACTATCCTCATCAAAGTCGTCAAAATCATCAAATTCATCGAAATCGTCAAATTGGTTATTCGTATCGGACATAGTGCCATCCAATGTATCTTGTATAAATGTAAATGAGAGTCTGTGATGCTATTTGTATTCTATCAATCATCTCTCCCATTATGGCACATCTGACGCATTCGCACAGTTTAAATTTGTCTCGTTTCACTTGAACTTCTGTTCTTACCTTAAATTTATTGACGGAACACTGACAAAAATCCCCTCATCCCTGCCATAATCGAAGCCTCATACAGCCGATGAAAATATAGATAGGTATGTCTGTGTTCTCTATGCGTCATATATTCGATGTAGCAATCAGTCGGGTAGAATATATCTCTGAGGTTACAAAAGCTTTAAAGGTTAAAATGCTAAAAGAGGTTGTGTTAAGAATACCAATACGTTCGCCTTCTAGCCCTGCGGATAAACATAGTCCGTTGGTCGCCAGCCAATCAAGACACTTTCTGGCTCAACCCCGCTTGGAAGTTGAGTCTCGAATACAATATTTCGATATGAACCGATAATGAAGACTTGGACATGATTCCCATCTTCATCTCGTCGCCCACTGTAGGACGCATCATAATTAGGATCAGGTGATGGCAATAGACTAGGTGAATGAAAGATTTCGTTCTCATAGCTGAATGGTTCGGGCTGAATAATCTTATCAATGGGAATGCCTTCAACATTTTTCGCTTCTGCTACAGTCAAGGTTATGTCATTCATTAACACTTCAGTAAAAGAGACTTCACCATCATCTGTCCAATGAATATCACGCTCTTGAATAGTAGGTGTATGTGTAAGGCGATATTGTTCACCAGTTTCCGATTGAATCAAGTAGACATCACCTAGATGGTTAGTTCTGGGTAATGTTCCACTAGTCACATATTCATCTAAGAGTTTTATCAAAAACCACTCTTCATCAGGTGACCAAATCGGATGATAACTTGCGTAATAGGTACGCGGTGCGTCTACACGAATTTTATCAAGAGTATCTTGATTCAGAACAACCAATGAATTAAGTGTACCTCCCATAATCCATTGATATTGCTGAAAATAAAGATATTTTCCAGATGGTGACAGTCTCAAGCCTGATAATCCCTGTGAGTACTGTTCATCCCCATCTGTTGTTGCGAAAATCGTTTCTGTTTTGTTTTCGGCTATATCGAACTGCCATAGAACACGATTGAATCCATCTCCGGTAATGTAGAATAACTGTGAACCATCTGGTAAAAATAAGAATTCTTCGACCGCGCATGATATTGTATCTGACTGTATCCAGCTATTTTTGCTTACATCATAGAGATTGATACACTCTCGATGTGTATCACCGTCCGGCGTTTCTACTAGCAGATAAGTACCATCAGGTGACCATTCAACTTTATCCCTATCCTCTAATTCTAGCGGGACTGGGGTGGTGTCTCCGGTGTAGCCATTGATGAGGAGCAGTTGATTATCCTGACGTAGAAGAAATTCAGGTGCGGGTTGGTCGAGGATGGTATTTTCCTGTGCGGTGATGGTAATCATCATGGCAAACAGAAGGAAGAGAACACATAGGCGTGAGAACATATAGAGGTCCCGACAAATTGATACAATTTATATTGGTAGTTTAACATATTCATTTGTCATATAATTGATGGTTTCGTTTCTAATGGGAGCGTATAAACCACGTCAGGAACACATTGGACAATGATTGTGCCCCTACGAAAATTTGCATAAATCCTCATAGGGGCATGTCCACAAACTAGCAAGCGAGTCGATTTATTGACAGTTGCCTTTACGCAAGCTGTAATCTGTACCGACATCGGTTGCGTTATCGCCTTCGTTACTTTCCGCAATGGCATTACCAACATCGACAGTTGCACGAATACGTTGCAATTCATCAAAGTTGGTGCTGACTGTAATCACAGCATCCGCACTAGCAGACCCACCTGCCGGAATCGCACCGAAGACAGTTTCAGTTGATTCGAGTGTGCCACCTGTGCTGACCAAGATGGCTTCGACAAGAATACGACCACCGCCTTCTGCCACTGCGGATCCATTGTTGGTGATGGTAACCGTGATGGTTGATGGTTCTTGGCATTTCAATGGGTGTGGCGAAATATCAATCCCTGTGACAACCAGATTGACCTGACTCGGTGGTGGTGTATCCGTTGGAATCACCACAGGCGTATTGGTTGCTGGAATTGGTGTCGGCGGACCTGCATCAACGGGAAGTCTGGATAGGTCGCCTGTTGTTTGTACCAGCGATGAGAAAATCCATGCCGTACTATTGAAATAACGGATTTTGTACCAATCGCGTGCCGGATTCACAGCAACAATTTCAGCTTCTTGATTGGCTGCAATACTACCAACAGGCGGTTCAAAGACCGTACTTGGACCGCTACGCAAGTTTGCACCACTGATAACGCGCGCCATTGGCACACTCGGTGTTGCGGTTGCGGTTGGTGGCGGTGGTTCAGTTGGTTGTGGTGGGTCAGTCGGTGCAGGTACATCGGTGGGTTGCGTTGTTGTATCCTGTGTGGTTTGACCGCTGGTTGATGTGTCAGTATCTGTGGTTGTGTCCTGTGTGGTTTGACCGCTGGTTGATGTGTCGGTATCTGTGGTTGTATCGTCAGCCGTTTGACTATCTGCATCGGTATCGGTGTCGGTTGTCATGTCGTCTGTACTGGTGTCTGTATCGGTATCACCAGATGGCACATCTGCGCCCTTAATCACAGAGACGGAAACGGTTTCGGGAGTATTTGCCGTTCCATCAGCCCGTTCGGCAACCACCGAAATTTCGTATTGTCCCTGTACACTGGTGAGCCAATCTTGTGTAATCGAAAACGCAGACGCACCGGACGGATTGGGGTTTTCGACTTGTCCGACGACGGCATCATCCAGATAAATTGTTAATAAGGCAATATCAGTTCCGGCATTTTCTACCCGCGCCTGAATGTTAACGGTTGTGCCTTCTAAGAAAGTCTGATTGGGTAAAGGTGAAAATAGGCGTACAGTTGGCGCACCTTCAAATGTCTCCGACTGTGAATCTCCACCAAGTGGTGACGATAAGCTACAGCCTGCGACAACAATCCCAATCATCAATATCATCAATAGACGCGATAAATGATGCGCCCATATTCGACCCATTTGCATACCAATCTCCTGCTCAAAATCATCTCAAACTCGTATAACTCTAGCAGAAACCCAATCAGATTGCGAGGAACATTACTATGCGCTTGACCTACTATATGAGAACAAGATGGGACATTTGCTACTTAGAGCTTTTTAACTTGTCAACCTGCCAACTTACAGGCACAATCGCTATTAGAAAATAAGTGAAACCAGAGTATATACACCTATGCAAACCTTATCACATCAAGCACAACAAACCATCGACTATCATCAAATGCAACTGTCGCCTTATATGCCTGCCTTAGGGATGGCAATGGCAAAAACTTACCTTGTGCCGTTTACAGCATTGCTCATTGCTAACGTCATCCTGAATTTACTGATGGCACAGATTCCCGGTTTATTCACCGGATTGATTGGCGGGGCGGCAAGTCTGGCAGTTTTTCTAGGGATTCTGTTTTATGGTTGGCGATGGTCTGAAGCCCGCTGGCATGGCACATCCTTGTTTGTCGAGTACACATCCATCAGTAAAGCCCGCCGTCAGTTGGAAAGTGAAATCAATGCCGAGAAACCAAAAGACGAGCATATCCAGCAACACCTAGTAGACTACACCGATTTGGCAACAGCATTTATCGCAACCATGAACAGCTATGGCTATATGCCGATAGAAGCAGAAAGTAACTCATAACATCGAACAGGGAACAGGGCTAAAATCTGTTCCCTTATATCAATAGCAGAACATGCTAAATATCCACAGGTTGCAAAGTACATAGGCACGGCATCATATTGTGGAACGCCGCCTCGATATGTGGCTCAATGACGGCGATTAAGATAATCACCACGATAGCAATGAGAACAAGTATAAAAGCAAGTTCTTGCATATACGGATTAAAGTAATGTCCGGTAGGTTTGTCGTCATTTTTGCGCTTTGGCTTCTCGTGCATGATTTCCTCACAGGTTAGACCGCAAACATAGGCATGGCGAAATATTGCTGAACACATTGCCGATGACTGGCTCTAGTATCAGCAGTACAGTTATCACAAGCGTCAACACAATTAGCAAAAAGGTCAGGTATTGTGCGCAAGTTGTGGATTGTGTATCCAATGATTCCGATTCGTCGTTCTTGCGTTTGGGTTTATCGAGCATCGGTGATACCTCGTTTTGTGTTCTTTGTGCCTTTGTGGTTATTCACTTTTCCAAATCAAATCGGTCACGACGGGGATGTGGTCGCTACCACCGGAGGTATGCCAGACTTGTGATGACACTGCTTGCAAATCATCAGAGTGAAAAACATAATCAATACGAATCAGGGGCGGGAAAAAATCAAGCTTACGAAACGCCTCACCTGATGGAAACGTCTGACCCAAACCCCACCCTGCATCACGGAAGCTATCATGCAAGTTCGCCGTCAGACGGTCATAATCGGTGCTGTGTTGCGTCGTGTTGAAGTCACCAAGCAAAATGAGTGGGTTGGATTGTTGCTCTATATAATCCAGCAACCATGTGATGTGACGACCGCGATTGTGTGCATTGAAGTTGATACCATATGATGGGGGTGATGGGTGGGCATTGATAATGGTTACAGTTTCGCCAGCAAATACGAACTCCGCACGTAGGATATAAGTCATCCTATCGAGTGTTTCGAGGCTGTCGTTGGTCAGTGGATAGCGACTGAGTAACCCCTTCCCCGTGACAGATAAGCCGTTGGTATGTGTGATTTGATACGGGTAAGCATCACTGAGGTATTCGAGAAAATAATCAGCAGCGGGTGTGCTGAGTTCTTGCAGGGCTATCACATCAGCGTCCGATTCCAGAATGATGTCAGCTAACTTATATGCCGAGTCGTGAACATAGCGGGTGTTGAATGTCATGACGCGCAATTGTGGCGTATCATCAGGAACACTGACTGCTTTCGGAATATAGTATTCGCCATATATACCGAGAAATAACAACGCGGGAATGAGATGAAAGGCAAACCACTGCTTCCGTCCCATCAAACCAATAATCGCAATCATGGGGGACAGCGCAATAAGTGCTGGCAACAAATTACTAAAGTGCCATGTGAACAGGCTCGTATCACCGATAATCAACCATGCTACTGCCGTCAACGATAATGCAAGTCCCATCACATCAATAGCCAACATAACGATATGAAGTAATGCACGTAGCAAGCGTTGCCATAGTGGGCGATATAAGCGTGGGATTGGATGTTCAATTGTGGTCATGATGTATCCTTTTATACATTGGTTATCTATGTATAATTTCACAATACATCAAATTTCTAGGTAATGTCAAGCAGAAAGGCTTAAGACTTGAAAAAATATTCAGTTGTCTGATGGCTGATTATTGTGTGATGAGCTTAATCGGTAGACGAGCTAGTGAAATACGATTTCGCTTTTCAATCAAAACAGGCTGATTGGGTGTTAGCCGTCTTCCGTTTAGAAACGTGCCATTACTACTGCCCAAATCTGTCAGGTAAAGTTGGTCATTGTTCAGTGATAACTGACAGTGCAAGCGGGATACACCGCGTTCATGTGCGTTGTACGGTGACAAGTCAAAAATACCGTCGGTGACAAACTGCTCACTTAACCGACCTAATGTGATAATGATTGATTTATCAAAGCATAGTTGCTCGCGTATTCCCATAATAAACAACGCTACACATCTATCGACAGATACCGATGCAGTTCGTGCATCATCAATATCTTTGACAATCAGTTCGCGATTATCAAGGTCAGTATAATCTTCTAAACGGTTCGTTGCGGGTAATCTTGAAAATGTTCTGTTGTCATCTATGAGCATGGGTCGCCTCTCGTATATAAATTTGTATCTAAGTCGTTATCGTTATTGCACTGGAAAACTGATTGACAACTTCCCAAGACGAAGTATTGCACCACTTTTAATAATATAAGGCTGAAATGGCTGTAGTCGTTTGTCATCAATATATGTGCCATTGGTGCTGTCTAAATCGGTGACGAATAGCTGTCCCCATTTAAAAGTTAAACGGCAATGTGAGCGAGAAACACCAGCATTAACTGCATCATAATCATCCAAATCGAGCATATCGGTAACTGTGTGGTACATGTACTCACGTCCCAATGTCAATGTATCCGAGTTGATAAATTCAAGCATTCTAGGTTGCCCTGCTATCAACACTTGAATAGTGTTGGATTCTCCTATTTTGATTGCGTCTTCTTCTTCCAACGATTGCTCGCGGACAGCCTCTAATATATTTTCTTCGATTGAATCAGTTCTGCGTTCTGTTTGAAATACTTTGATTCCGTCTCTTACATTTGAAAGCATTGTTGTCTCCCATATTCACAAGTATGTTACTCTCTAAAGTTGAAGAAAGAATACGCCCTTAATATGACAGATAAGCCACGACAATATTAGATTTATGTAAACGAACATTAAAAGTGCATGATGGAGAGGATGTAAATCGAGGGCACTGTGATTATTGAGCCAATCATCTATCGTCTGATTCGCATCCTTTATCAATCACACTACAATAAAAGCACAGTAACAAGAAAGGGATGACAAAACATGGATGATATAACGACCAATGAACAACTGTTACAGGTATTAACAGACAGCCTAGAACGCATCGAAGCCATCCGCCAACGACGGTATCACAATGCTTATGTGTTGATGAATCGTGTAAAGGCAGTGCATCATCGGGTGCAGGCAGACGATGCAACCGCCACACCAAACGAAGATGACCTCGCTATGCTCAATACGTTGATGGTGCGCTTCGAGGTGATTGAGCGTGATTTGGGATGGTTAGACGACGCTAGTTTTTCGCTTGACGACGATGAAGAACTTGTCATGGCAGACGAAGCCGAATGGGTCAAAACAGGCAACGAGCAACGTGACCCCAACGGCATCCTCTATCTGACCAATCAACGTGTTGTGTTTGAGCAGAAAGAAGTCACGGAGAAGCGTATGGGGCTCTTCGGTGGCGGTGAGCAACATGAGGTCGAATTTTCGATTCCGTTTGAGCGTATTGGTGTGGTCGATGTCCATGCTGACCGTTTGCGGATTACCTTTCGCCCTGATGAAAAGAAAAAGGATATTCTGCTCAATATCTTCGGCGACCCTGCCACATGGGATTTTCAGTTTGGACGCTATGCTGCCTTCCCACCGATGGTTGTGATGTCATTTTTGCCCACTGGCGAGTTACCCGCAGGTAGCGAAGACATCATCAAGGAATACTATGAAACTAAAAAGTTTTGGCGACTGACGGACAAGCTCAACGAAACCCTCAACGAACATCTGATTGACCCAATTGAGTTGGTCACAGGACTAGGACATCCTGACCCGATGATGCGATTTGGAACAGCACGGGCACTTGGTCGAGCTGAATTTGCATCTAAAGAAGATATGGCGTTTGGGATGTATTGGCTAATGTCCACCGTACAACACGACCCCGATATGGGTGTACGTTATGTCGCCATAGGTGCGATTGAACGGTTATGTATGGAAAACAATCGGGTCAAATTTATGCCAATACCTGATGATGCAGTAGACCGTGTGTTACCGCCTGCGTTACAAACCATGACACCCTATGACCTACTGGGATTGTTCTTACGTCGGACAGCTGTGTTTAATGAAAACCTCAGTGTACGCTTGAATGCGATTCGCTTATTGGGTGACAAATGGTACACACCCCAACAGCTACTCGGCTTACTGTATACTGCTGATGAACCTTATGTGCAGGCGGTGGCGGCATATCATCTGATGTATATCGAGCCGGAGATAGCCAAGCAACATCTGGACGCAATCCTTGAACCGTTGACATACGCCTTTTCTAATGGGGTTCGGCATAGTACAAAGCATGTCTTAAAGAATATGGTCGAAATCGGTGATGAACGGCTAGTTGCTACACTCGCACCACTGCTTCATCCTGATGCCCGTGCCTATGACAGAAGCCTAGCATTAGAAGCATTGGAAAAGATGAAAGTCCGCGACATCCAAGACATTATTCAACCCCTACTGACATCAACAGATAAAGAGGCACGCAAGATGGGTATTCGCACGCTGGAAAGTGCCGGCACACCAAATGCCATTGATGCCCTACGCGACATGGCGACTAAAGAGGGAGATAGCGAAGTCCGTGCCGAAATTCTCAAGACAATCATGGTCATGACAGGTGAAGCCCCAACCGCGTATGAAGACATCATTGGTGTGTTACGCAGTATGGAACAATCAGGGAAATTGAAAGTTGACCTGCTTGAGGGTCTAATGACCAAGATACGCCCGTTCTATCCAGAGCACCAACGCGAGATTCTGGATACACTACGGCACTTTGTAAACCATCGACCTGTGCTTAAGACACTTGAGGGGTTCGGTGATGCAACTGCACAGCGCACTGTGATGGGTGGGGTCTTGAGTGGTAAGTTAGACTTCAATGCAGGTCAACATGCCCTTAAAAGAATGGGTGTAAAGAATGCAAGCACACTCATCGAAAACAATATGCACCCGGCACAATTGGCATCATACCGTCGCCAAATCAAATCGCATGGTCAGAATAGAGGCAGTGGGTCGCCTGCGCGTCGCTTCCCTGATAAATTCTAAGTGTGCACTCCTATTCCCAGCAGAAAAGCATTATAGTGTGGTTGGTGGACGGCACAGCTGTCGTCCTCACAACCATAAGAACCTGTTTTAAAATTCAGGATATATTGTTTCTTCTGGCGGGCATATCATTATATGTCCCTATAAAATTGCATTTATGCCAAGATTCGTAGGGGCACATAACCATGTGTCCGAAAGCAAAAATCCATTGAAAACATAATAGCTAAGCATGATTGACTAAACAAACGCCGACATTGTCGTATCCAAAAGTGATAAATGTTATAGTATTTTTTGAGAAATGCTGGAATAGTAGAAGCAATGTAAATCTCTGGTGTTGTAATGAATATTGACTGGACGCAGATACCCTACTTCGCAAGCCTATCACCCGATGCCATTGAACGCATCAAACAAAAAGCCCATCGGCATGAATATCAAGCTGGGTCGATGATATTCTATGAGGGAGAACCCTGTGCGGGCTTTCATATTGTGGCGAAAGGACTGGTGCGGATTTATCGTGTTAGTGCCGAGGGACGGATGCACACCCTCAGTCTTTTGCGTCCAGTGTCTACATTTAACGAGGTGTCGGCAGTGGATGGCGGAACTAACCCCTACAACGCGACGGCGGTCACACAGACAACAGTCCTGACGCTGACCCATGATTGCCTCATGAGCTTGCTCGCCAGTGAGCGCGACCTACTCAATAACTATGTTCAATCACTGGCACATGTGAACCGCGAATATATTGAACGCCTCGAAGATATGACCTTCCGCAGTATTCCATCACGGCTAGCGAAGTTGTTCCTGCACGAGACAACCTACGCCGAACAAATCTCAGAAGCTCCGACACGCCTAACGCAGGAAGAAATCGCGTCGATTCTAGGGACAACCCGTGAAGTGGTCGGGCGGGCATTGCGTGGATTGTTAAATGCTGGACTGCTCCGCAAAGAAGGGCGCAAAGTCTACATCGCGGACCGCATGGGATTGGAAATATTGGCAACAACCAATACTATCCCCGAAAAAGAAGAGCTTGAAGAACCTCTCGAAACTGAACCTTAAAACACAGCCCACCCAATTAACATGACTAATCAGGTGGGCAGATGTACGGTAAGACATTACGCCATATCGTGTTTCCGTTTAGTGCGTCGTATCGTCAACAGGCGTATTCCCATCAAACTAGCCAATATCAGCGATACACTCAATAAGGCGGTCAGTAAGTCATCTTGAGCCGTGTCGTTTTCAGTGTTATCTATAATCACCGTGACTGCACTAAATTGCTGAGGGGCTTCATCTAAGACAATAGGTGTTGTTTCAGCGATTGACCATACATCAACCACACCATCATGGATATGAGCCAGATACTGATTATCACCCGACCAATGTAAGGTCTGAATACCGTGACTGGTATCGAGATAACCCGTTGCCAATGAGCGCGTCGGCTCGATTTGCTCGATGATTGTGCCGTTCTCGTTGAGGACAAGAATCGTATCATCAGTACGAAGCACAGCTAGCCGTGTGGCATCATCCGACCACACTATATCGCGCACTTCACTGAGCATAAATTGTAGCTCAGCCGTTTCAAGCTCCCACACCAACCCGTCATGGTCAGCGTTAATTGTCGCAACATACTGCCCATCAGGACTGATAAAACCCTGTTCGGTTGGTGTTATCATCCCTGTGAGGAAATCCCCGTAACGGCTATCCTCAGTGACCATATAGGTTGAGGCATCAACTAGAGATGGATATTTTTCACCATAGTCCCATAACACTGTGGCTAAGGTGTTATCAGCTCTCCACATGTAATCAACTGGATTAGTGCTAACTGTCTCAAATGTCTCCGATGCGACATCGAACTGTGAGAGTACAGATGCATTATCGTTACCGATTGAGAGAGCGATATGTTCACCGTTGGGACTCCAATCAATCCGAGATGCCAAACGACTATCGGGCAAATCATGTTCAGTCATAGATATATCCTCAACATCCCAGATGAAAAGCTTCTCCTGAGCTGTCGCAATTGCAATTCTCGAATCAGTTGGATGCCAATCGACGGCATGGATACCGCCGGGTCCGCTTAATCCTGTTGACGAAGCGTCACCTTTCGTATCAAGGATTTGTACCTGTGTCGCATAACGGGTCGGATGACCATATTCGACCGCCAGATAGTCACCAGCAGGTTGCCAATCCATCCCGAATATACGCCACGCTTGGGAATGTTCAAAGAGGGTTTCACTCTCTCCTGTCTCGATATTCCATAAATGGATTCCTCCGACTGGGTTTGCAGTAGCTAAGGCTAATATAGGGTCGGCGGGATTCCACTCAATATGTTGACTGATTGCCATATGCGCATATTGGAAACCAGTAATCCGCTTTTCGTCCAGATGATAAGAGAGTATGCGGTTATCCCGTCCAACTGTAATGATATACGGTTGGGTCGGATGCCATGCCATCTGCGTGACCATGCCGAGGTAGGGCGTGACAATATCAAGCACAGCCCCTGTCGTCGCATCCACAAATGCAGTCGAATCCGTCTCCATATCACTCATAGCGATGATACTGCCGTCAGGTTTCCATTGTGAGAATTTAGCACTTGCCCAGTCAATAAATACACTGAGATATGGGGTTAAGGTAGCCGTGTTGCCGATTGTTTTGTGTGAGAAGTAACGACAATCTGTAGGGCTAAAGCTTGCATTTCCCCAGAATAGTTCATCATCTTGGTCACCTTCATACCAACCTGATATTTCTCCTGTTTCTAAATTCCATACAGTGCTGACTGGAGCAAAGGCTTGGAATCTTGCCAGTTGATTGCACTGTGTCCAAGCGATGCGCGGTTTGTCTTCCTGTATCAAATCCGGCACATCACGGATGACAACCTCCTCAGTCGCCACATCAATCACATGGACTTCGGCGGTGTCATGGTCGAGTGTTGCCAGATAGCGTCCATCAGAACTCCATTCGATTTGGTCACTCCCGATATGATATTTTGTCCAGTAGAAACGCCCCGGTGCATCACGTTTATCAATATCGAAGTTGAAGACCTGAACAAAATCCACCCCATTACGCCCAGAGTAAGCGATTTGTGTCCCGTCAGGACTCCACTCAATATTCGAGAAGCGCGTCGAGCTAAATGCCCTGCCCTGTGATATTTTCTCAAAGGTGAGCGCGTCCCAAAATTCGGCATTGTACCCACCATCACGAGTACCGACAATATACTTGCCATCGGGTGAAATTGTCGCCAGTTGCAAACCTTCGATATGGGTCACATCTTCCAGCGTGTCGGTATAAATCCATGCGCCTGTAACGGTGTTGACCATCACATACGTGCCACGCGGATGCCACTCAATCGACTGAACCTCACCGCGCCCAATCTGTAACGCCAATTCAGTTTCCTGTGCCAATGCCGGAAACCCCTGCAATATTAGAATTAGAAAAAATAAAAAACTCAATTTGAAATAACGCATCGTATACTCCCAAACATCCGAACGATGCCGTCAGTATAACGATGTGCGCGCGTATTATGTAGAAACGTGGTGTGGGCGTTGGCAATCAGGTGGGCGAGCGTAGGATAAGCAATTTTGACGTAAGGTTTTCATGGCATCGTAAAGCAAACAACATGAGGAAAACAGCTTATGAAACGCCATCTCCTGCTCTGGATTTTGAATGCTATCGGTTTGCTCATCCTTGTCTTGCTGGTCAATGCACAGGAACGCGACGTTGTTGTGACGGATGATGTTCAGCATACTGTGCCACTAGCCGATATTATCTTTGACGACTTTGATAATTTCAGCAATCGTGCCTTGCGCTACACTGACGCGACCCCTGCTGACCGTGACCGCCTGCGTGACCGGATTCGTCCACTATGTCATGATGAAATTGCTGAGTGTTTGCCCATCGAATATCAGCCCGCAGAGGATGTGGTATGGATGGGGGATAACTTTATGGTCATCGGATATATCGCAACTGATGGTCAAGCCTATGCCTACCCGTTTCATATTTTAAATCGGCATGAGATTGTGAACGATACACTGGCGCATGTGCCTCTGTTGGTGTCGTATTGTCCGCTATGCCGGAGCGCAATTGTCTATTCACGGGTAGTTGGCGATGACGAACTGATTTTTGGCAATACCAGCGCACTCTATGAAAGTGACATGGTGATGTACGATACCGATACGAACTCCTATTGGTTTCAGGCAGAAGGCGTTTCCATCCTCGGCGACCGTGTGAATCAGTACTTAGACATCCTGCCATCAATCACGACAACATGGGAACAGTGGCGCACCGACCATCCCGATTCGCTAGTGTTGAAGCGTCCGACTTCGGCACAATATCACCTCGACCCCTTTGCCGACTATATCAAATATCTCAACAGCGGGCAAAACTGGTTTCCGATTTCTGCGGCTGTTCTCGCTGACCGCCGCCTCAATCCCGGTGACCATGTCCTCGCAGTGACACTGGGTGAGGACTCTGTTGCATTCCCACTCGGCGACCTTGCCCCCTCCGCAACAACAACGACAATGGGTGAGCGTGAAATAGTTGTCTTGGCTGACCATGATGGCGATACTGGAGTTGCTTATTTTACGGCACTTAGCGATGGTGCAAGCGTTGATTTGATTTATGATGACGGCACATGGCGTGACCAAAATACCGATAGCACCTTTGACCTCAGTGGGCGCGGTATCAGTGGTGACCTGATAGGCGAGCAATTAGAGGCAATTCCAGCACGATTCTTGCTGTGGTTCTCGGCAGTTGCCAGTACACCGGATATTGTTGTATTCGAGCATTAAATCCCCCAAAATTATGATAACTATTATTGATTATAAATAATACTAAAATAAAATTCTTCTATGAAGTTACTTAAGTTCTATGATGTAACAAGGAAACCTAGATACAAATTGAACGATAGTTGCAAAATTAGTATGATATGATGATATACATACTGACTGTTTTTGTTTCATAAAAAGCAGGGTTATATGCTAAATACAGCATAATCTTTGAATTATATCTTAAATATCCATAGATGTTTTGAATGATGCCAAATTATTACGAATATCAGTTCTTACAATCACAAGCTCGTAAAAAAAGCTATTGGTATTATCAAATTACGACAATCTTTTTCTTCTCAGTATCAGTTGCTATTTTAGTTGAAGTCGCCACATCCATCTGGGAAGGTGGAGCGGAATGGTGGTCGTTGGTACTTGTTGCCATACAAATCTTTACAGGCTTGTCCTACATCAACTTACGTGCACCTGAAAATCAACGCTGGTTAGCTTCTTTCAGAGAACTTGCCAAAACAGGGCGTGGTGTTAGGGTTTCATTTTTGCTATTTATTATATCCATAGCTATTAACTGGATAATACTCCCATTGATCGGGGTTCAACTTTATTTGACTGGTAATCAGAGATATGAAAATCACAAATATGATGAGGCAGTATGGTTTTACGAACAATCTATAAAAATGGACACGGGTATCTTTAGTGATTTATTCTCAGTTACTGTCGAAGATGTCAATCGCCCCTTTGTAAATGTTTCAACATACGGTCTAGCGCAGACGGTAGAAGCTTTAGGCAATTACGAAAAGGCACAATCAACCTATCAAAGTCTCATCGAAGCGGATCAGTGTTTTCTATTTGCTTATTGGAGATCAGCACAACTCCATACTATTAACGGCAATTATTTTGAAGCGCGACAACTAACAGATTGGGGTATTTTTCTTTTAGAAGGGACAACCAATTGTGCCAGCCAGTTTTCACGTTCAACAAAGCTATATCTGGGATTTATATTGCATCTTACACGCGCCCGAACTTTGATTATTGCTAGTAAATCGGAGAATATCGCAATGTTGAAAGTAGCCGAGAAGGAGCTTGATACAAGCTTTGAAAGACTCCAATCCCTCCAGCAATTACCATCGGTACAACGCCCTAACTACACTGATGTACAACTCAATTATATGTTCATTAACTACCACTATTGGAATGGTCGTATTGAATTTGAATTAGGTCAATGTGATGAGGCAATCAATCATGCCGAATCAATCGAACAAAGGGCGAGTAACCCGGAAAATTTAGGAAGCACCTTATTTTTGCGTTACGAAGAATCACAACATTGGGAGGATAACATACAATGCCAAGGTCAACCTTAGTTCATATATTGCTTATGTGTTTTATTTTATTTAGTATACTATTTGGGATTAATGCCCAAGACGATGAGGATGAAGTTTGCCTGTGGGGAGGTGTTGTCTGTTTTCCTATAACGCCTATACCACCACCGCCTGGATGTACCGCTTGTGTTCCGAATTTGAACACATTGATTGACCTCAATAATCTTCCTGACATCACCCGTGAGACATTTTCGTTATGGCTTGAGGATGGTAACGAGACCTATGAATTTCTTTTAATGAGTCTGGCGGATGATGATGTATTTACCACAATATGGTCAGCCGAACTTGAGCAAGATGAATCCATAGACTTCCCATCTGATATGCTAGAATCCGGTTCACAGTTTTATTGGGGAGTACGCTCACCAGGTGTGGATAGCGATGATTACTCGACACTCCAAGTTTATGGAGGTCTAACCATTGTTGATGAATTGTCTCCGCTATTTTATCAATATGATGGTATGTCAATTCAACGTGGCAATGCCGAAGACTATGCTAACTTAGCAACTATCAAAACTGCCCAATGGGAATTTGATCTGGCGTTTGCTTTGCTCGAAAATTCAGTGTCATTGGCACAATTTGATACTGAGTCGAATCCGATTCAACTATATGACTCCATTATGCAAGCACAATCCTTCATGATGACAAATGATAATATGTACTATGCTGATATTTTTGAGGACGTAAGAGAGTTTGTACCAGAGGACTTCCGTTCGCCTGAAATTGAAGAGTTTGTGTTTCCTGAACTAGCAATTGAAGGGAATTAAGATTTACTGTATTTGGCGAGTTACCCTGTGTGTTCGGATGGTAGACCATTATCTGCTTGGTGCATAAGGTCGGCTCAAGCTATAATCATATTGATGCAGTTTAGCGAAAGACGGCAAATATATGAAACACGTCTTCATTAGTTATTCACGCAGAAACATACTCATCACCGCTCAATTCTACAATGCACTCATTGACGCTGGTTATCCGGTCTGGATAGACAAACAAGGCATCGAAGCCTCCGATGATTGGGTGGAACGTATTGATTCGGCGTTGCACAATGCTGGAGCAGTCTTATGGATTGCCTCAGAAGCATCACTCAAATCACCTGTTGTTCGCAGTGAACTGATTATGGCACAAAACTTAGAGGTTGATATTGTGCCCGCACGCATTGAGGAGACACAACAGTCCATCTTGTTATCGACACGTCATTATGTAGACTTTGTCGGCGAAGATTTTGATGTAGCAATACAACAGGTGATTGCTAAATTGAATCATATTCCAGCTTTACAGACATCAGAAGCAGTCAAACAGAACGAACATATCTCTCTGCTACCGACGGACATCATTACAGATTTGCAGGATAAAATTGACCAACTGGATGGCACAACACAGGTTATTTGTATTGGGGCAGTCTATGCTGATGTCTATATTCCTGATACCCGCCAACATCCACTCGGTGATGGTGAGATGATTATCGACAGTATCAAGCGTCAGGTCGGTGGCTCGACATGGAAGATTGCTAACCGTTTAAATGAGACGCGCCTGAATGGTCGGGTGCATCTATTGACAGCAATTGGGGATAAATCCGTTGATACAGATGATAGCGATGCACATTTTGTAGGAAATCGCTTGCAACAATCGGGTCTAATGGTGACGGATGAAGGTGAGGGTATTTGGTGGTTCAAAGGTGAAAGTACCGCGACGACCTTCATCTTTGAGGGCAAACAACGTCCGATGTTAACTTCTCCGGGTGTTATTAGCCGTTTCGATTGGGATATGGTTCATCGACAAATTAACCATAATACAGAGATAAACTTTGATAATAACATTGTCTATATCGGTGGCTATTTTAAATCCGCCCTGTATACACACATCGGCGATATGCTCCGTGAATTAGATAAAGAAAATTGTATTGTGTACATGGATCCCGGTCGTTTCACATGGGTAAATCCCTTCACGATTGACCCAGAAGCTGACCATGATGCGTCAATTCAAGTAGAACGTCAGCGAGCCTTGCGGGATTATCTGCACTATCTTGATATTTATTCAGCGACTGAATCTGAGTTCCGGTCTATGTTTATGGATGTCTTTCAGAGTCTTGGACATTTCAACTGTTTGCAGGCGTTGCAACATCTCCAACGTCAGCCAATTAAACTGCCGGAAGTAATGATTATCCGCGACAAGACACGGGGTAAGGTATACATCAATCTGGATAATCAACAAGTTAACACAGAATCAGATAATCGCTATATGCAATCGAGTAGCCTATTTGATGCGCGGATGATTCAATATATTGCAACCCAACATCACAAACGGAGACAAACCTCACTTGCCAGTTTTATCTCACAAGGGGTACGATTTGCATTGGATATTCACGACTAACTGGAGACATCATGCCCCATCGACCACAAGATTATTTTGACTTATCGACCACTGCCTATGCTGACCTATTTGACGATATGACCTATGTGTGGGAGGCTCTGACACAGATTGAAGCCTATATTCAACTGCGCCTCAACGATGACCGTAAGCCCAACGTTACCACCTACGAATTACCGCCGTCAGTTGTGGTCGGGTCAGATGATATTTACATCGGCGAAAACGTCCGCATCGAACCACATGTATATATCGAAGGTCCAGCGATTATCGAAGATGGGGCATTTCTGGGGCATAGTGCTTTCTTACGTGCCAATACGATTGTGGCACAACATGCTAAGGTCGGTAACTCAACTGAGACCAAAAATACCGTTATGCTGGAAGGGGCAGGCGCACCGCATTTTTCGTATGTCGGTGATAGCATTCTAGGACAACGGGTCAACCTCGGCGCAGGCGCGAAGCTATCCAATTTCCCCGTCAAGTTCATGAACCTTGACCCACTACCGACTATTTTTCTGGATGTCGATGGCGAACGAGTAGACACCGGACTGAGCAAGTTCGGTGCGATATTGGGTGATGATGTACAGTTGGGTTGTAACAGTGTCACCAATCCGGCAACAGTCATCGGTGCGCGGACGTGGGTGTATCCGCTGGTGTCTTTGGCAAAGGGCATTTACCCAGCTGATAGTCTCATCAAGTTGCGTCAGACAACCGTCACAGTCGAAAAGCGTTAAGTGCTTATTGCGTTGGTAACTCCTGCCAATCGGGAGGACGGTTTGCCATACGCCACCGCCAACCAACCGGATAGCCTATCATCTTGGCGATGTCGCCCACCACACGAATCACCGGAATCATGACAATGCAATACAGCCACGCTATCGGGGACGAATCGGGGGCAGTTTGCATCACTTGTGGCAGACGACGATAGGGTTGATACAGATAGACCGCACCACCTAATAAGTATAATCCCCATAACAGAGGATGCACCAGTAAGCCCAATAATAGCACTGCCGGAATCACCACCAGATACGTGATATAACGGATGGCATGACGTTTGCGCCATAAATCAGCTTTGCCATCGCCACTCGCATACAGATAATATTGCTTATAGAATTTTCGCAGGGTCGGGCGGGGACGGAAGTAGACCAGCGCATCCGGCACAAATGCAAAAGGCTGAGCAGTGCGTTGCAGTCGGATGTCAAAAATTAAATCCTCGCAGAAGTCCAACCACTCAGGATACCCGCCAATGAGGTCAGATGCGCCCTTACGAAACGCCACACTCCGGCTACTAGGCAGGAAGGTCGCAGGGTCGATTTCGTCTTCGACAGGCAGTGTTGTCGCACCGAGTGCCACCTCGAATAAGGTCTGCGGGTCAGCTTGGAAGAATCCCGCCACCACATCAACAGTATCGCTATCCAGTAGGGGCTGTGTGATATTTTCCAGCCATGTGTCAGTCAGCTTCACACCAGCATCGGTCACAGCAATGATGTTACCCGTGGCTTCGGCTATGGCACGGTTGCGCCCTTCGCTGATGTTACAGCCGTCCTCGACCACCACATGCAACGGTAGGTCATCGGTGTACGATTGCATGATAGATACGGTGTTATCAGTACTGCCACCATCAACAATCACAATCTCATCGGGCTGACGAGTCTGTGCTTTGATGGAGTTCATGACATGGTGGATGTTATCGCCCTCATTCAGGACAGTTGCAATTAGGGTTATCATAGCTTTTTATCACTCTAACCCCACCCCCTTGCCCCCTCTCCGTTGCATCAGGGAGGGGGAATCGAGTCCCTCTCCATTGCAATGGGGAGGGATTTAGGGAGGGGTAAAATATATGAATTAATACAGCTATGCTATCGGCAAAACGCAGTTGACTAAAGGGGGAGTTACCTATGCGCCCGTGTGGAACGACCTGTATGTCATTCCACATGGTATGTCTCGAATATGTTTTTCGTGGGATTGTCTACGGGACAACAAAAGCATGACTCAGGATTCTGCCCGACGCTTTTGTACAAGGTCACGTAAGATTTTCTCTAGTTCGTTAAAACGGGGGAGCGGTTTATAGAGTAACAAGTCCGCGCCAGATTCTCTGACGATGTCTTTTTCGTCATCGGGCGAGAACTTATAAGCCGTCATCAGGCAAATGGCAATATTACCCAGCTTCGCACTTTTGCGTAATTTTGAGGCGACATGAACACCGTCAATGTCTTCGTCCGGCAAACGAATATCGACCAATGCCAATTCGGGAATATCTTGCTCTAGCCCACGTTCGACATCTTCAATCCAGTCCATCGCGTCAATGCCTGTTGCAAATGCCACGCCCCCGATACCCAGCATATCGTACATTGCCAGAATCATATCGTATAAATCTTGTTCATCTTCCACCACCATCCACGTTGGCATGGTATAACTCCATCTCTTTATCAATTACTACAAGTCACGCCTTTATTATAACGACAGTTTATGATGAGAAGAATTGATAAACTGTACAGGGCAATTCATTAAATCCATTTTGAGTTTTTGTGTAACTCAAATATGACCTTGTGAAAGAAATTATCGGGTAGATTGGTAAACAGGCAGAATCCCACCCCTATGATAAATTAACCTGAGTTTTGCTTAAGACTTCAACTAACATAGCATGGCAGTTGGGTACAATATTGGCATAGCAGTCTGTTATTGGTTACTGGTGGTTGGGAAGAACAAATACAGTGCTTTGACCAATAGCAAATCACCAAAAACTAAAAACATAACCTCGATTGGATAGTCAATGGTCGCTTGAGTAATTGATTCTCTTATCCACATTGACATTAATTTATCCGCTGACCAAAAATGACGGGATGAACCCTCTGCGCCCATCGTCTAATTGAATCTCTACCCATGCGCCACGATTGACAACCACAATTGCGTCATCGGGGTTGAGAATCGCCAACACCTGACAACTAACCTGCGGGCAAATATACACCGCAACCGGACGCGGACTATCGACGACAATAACCTGTGTGGGGGTATAAGTTGGGGTCGGCGTATGGGTTGGCGTGGGGGTATGGGTGGCAGTCGGTGTTATCGATGGTGTGAAGGTGATGGATGGGGTATAAGTAACCGTTGGCGTGAAGGTGACAGATGGGGTCGGGGTAATCGTCGGTGGTATCGGAGGCGGTGGTGGCGCAGGTACAAGCAAACCAATGCTAAACGAGATTAGTAAACTACCCATACTCACCCCCTGTGCAATCATCAAACGGGTTAAGAACGGGGCATTGTCATCAGCATTAAACATGGTGTTCTGATAGCGATGTACAGTCTTGAGGCTGAAGTTCTGCCAGTAGTATAAGCGCAGGAGGCGATACGATACGCCACCAATTATCAGCACCACAAGGCAACCTAGCACAATTAATCCGAGTGGTCGTGCAATCATCGCTATCGCCAACAGGAGAACCGCAAGCACTACACTGAGAAGCGTCAAGCCAGCCAGAATCTGAAAGAACAACGTGCGCCGTGCTGTATAATACGCGACAGCATCGGTCTCATCATAGGTGAAGCGGTCAACTTCGGCGGGGTTAAAGTGTCTCTCGAAAAATGCGTCCATCAGATTCCTGTCATGGGTGTGTCGGTCTCGTTCATTGTAGACGACGAGCTAAAACCACACAACAGGGCGGTGCATTCATGGGCGTATTTCGGATTCTTGATACATATCATGAGCGGTGGCTTGCTTGTCCGTATATCACCTGTGGCTCAAAGCCAACAGGCTAGGTAATTTTGAAAAACCCACTAAAGGGGTTTGTAAGAGTCCATTCATTGGACTTTCCAGATATCAATAGCCAGATATTTTGAATATCTGGCGTAGTATGGGATGAACGAGTGTATGCAATATCCTTAAGTTGACACCAATGGGACAATGCGGACATTGTTCCTACAAGATTTTCGCTGTTTTTCGTAGGGATGAACCCATGTGACCCTGTTGAAAAATTGACAATATGCACAACTCGCTTTTACGCCCTTATCCCCCAGCATAAAAGACCACTCAGTAGCTTTAAGTCCCTCTCCCGCGAAGCGAATTGGGAGAGGGATTTAGGGTGAGGGCAACTTATCTAAATGTTTCTCTGTTTTGCAACACCATCCCACCTGTTCGACCATGCACGAGCAGACTGCCCGACTACACCCCCTCACAGCCCCACGAAGCAAATCCATCACGCCATCGTTGTACTTGTTGATGCGTCTTAAAAAACGGATGCGACTCTGCCAATGCCAACAACGCCCGCGCATAACGACAGGCATTGTCCATATCATCCTGTGCTTGATACGCTTGCGCCAGTCCTAACAAACTATTCAACTGTGAGGGGAAATCCCCAATCGCTTGACCTATAGTTAATGCCTTTTGATAGGTTTGGACCGCCTCAGCGTATTCATCGCGCGTATAATACACATCGCCTAATGCTATCAAAGTATTTGCCTGTCCTAGTCGATTATTCATGGTCTCATACAGAGATAAAGCTTGTGCATAAGGATCTATTGCCTCATCGTATTCTGCTTTCGCAAGATGCACATCGCCCAGTCGTTTCAGAATATTCGCTCGTCCTAATTGCTGATTTAGTGTCTCAAAGAGGCTTAAGGCTTGTCGATAGCGACCTATCGCCTCCTTGTATTCTGCTTTCGCAAGATGCACATCGCCCAGTGCTTGAAGGATATTCGCCTGCCCTATTGTATTGTTAGTGATCTCATAGAGTGGCAAGGCTTCTCGATAGCGACCCACCGCCTCATCATATTCATCGCGCATATAATGCACCTCACCCAGTGCTCTCAGGGTATTTGCCTGCCCTATTCTATCCTTCGTGGTCTCGAATAATGTCAAGGCTTGTCGATAGCGACCCACAGCCTCCTTGTATTCCGCTTTCGCAAGATGCACATCGCCCAGTGCTATCAGGGTATTCGCCTGTCCCCACTGATAATCACTTGCCTTAGCACTCGCCAGAGCCTGTCCCAACAATTCAAATCGTTCTTCATTGTTGTGTTGTAGATACATAAAGTGCTGCACACTATCAACCCAATCAACTGCTTTTTCCGCTTCATGCTGGAAGCCCCATTCCATCGCGCCAATGATATTGTCCCAGTCGTCTGACAGTAGCGCATGACGGGCATACTCGCCTGCCTCGTTATACGACTGGTTGGTGTTATAATCACTATGCAGGCTGTGATAATGCTCAAAGTGGGCTTGCTGTGCTGTCTTATCTGGGGCGGGTAATGCCAGACGCACCATCTCATCGAGGCTGTAGCGTTCGTCACTTTTGTCATAACGCACAAATCGCCACGCCATCAGCACATCGAGCGCGTCGTCCATGTCGTCCTCGTCCATGTCCTCCGGTTTGAGTGCCAGTACGGCATCGTCATCAAATGTGCCGACACAAACCAGCAAACGGGATAATAAGCGTTGGGCGTGGTCGCCTTCTTGTTCGGTCATCTGCTCCAGCGAACGGTTAATCATCTCATAGAGCGCGTCCTGCACCCCCCGGCTGGTCAAGTCGTTCAGTTGCTTCAGCACCCGTCGCAAGGGGCGTTGATTCAATTGCCCGACTGCCCATTCAATCAAGCGTGGATACGAACGTGAGGCTTGTGCTAATGCTTCGGCATCCTCTTGTGATAGCTCAGTGTCTTCGGCTTCGGCAAAGTCAATCGCAATCGCGGTGGCATGGTCGAGGCTCAGCGCGGAGGGGGTAATTTCTTTCAGCGGTCGGAACTCCCAACGCACCCGTGAGGTCAAGACAATATGTGCGCCTGCGGTCTGCAACTTGGCGATGAGGGTTTTGTAACGATTTTGCATGTCAGCGGAGACATCTTCGGCATTGTCAATCACAATCAATGTGCCTTGCCGTAAGCGCAACTGTTGCAGAACATCCGCTTCGGAACTGTCGTTGCCCAAACGGAAATGGCGCATCAACAAACCGAGTAATTCTGCCGGAGACGACAACGACGAACAGCGATGCCACACTGCCCCGACCTCATGCCTGAGCGCGACTTCTGCCACCAGTCTGGATTTGCCCAAGCCACCGGTTCCGGTCACCTGCACCACCCCATTGAGGCTACTCGTGAGGCGGTCAAGGTCAGCATCGCGTCCGTGCATCGGGTTGACAAACAGATAGGGCAGATAGAGGCGCAGGGTACTTTCGCCTGTGAATTTGCTTCGGATAGCCGTTGGTGTATCAGCGTCGGTCTCGCCATCGAGCGCGCGTATCAGGCTATTCATGCCCGCATCGTAGTCCGTTGAAATGTCAGCATATTGGATTTGCTTGATATACAGCCAGATATTAACAGGATTCACATCTTCCAGCTTGAGGATGTAGAGCGGGTCTTCCAGTTCGCGCACCAGCAGGCATTCACTCCCGCAGATGTCACTATTAAGCGACTCCTCCGACATGACAAATAGTCCGGCATCGGCAATATCAATCGCCTGTCGTATCGCTTTGTCCCAAGAGGGCATCCCCGGCTCAATGCCGTTGCGATGATCAACCCACACCTCGAAGCCTGCGTCCTCTAAGGTTTGGGCGATGCGGTCAACTTGGTCGTCGTTTTTTGTGCTGTGGCTGATGAAGATGTTTTTCTTGGGCATGGTATTTTCATATCATCGTTGGCTAAGGGTATAACTCAAGTATGCCGTTTCTAACGGGATGATGCAACTAAAATGCTTGGTAGCGTGTATTCGGAAATAGGGGCGCACATATATTTTTAGCAAAATCGCACAAATATATATGCTACAAGTAATGTTCGGTATATTTTTTGAAGTAAATCATTAGATGTTTTGTCAGTCTGCGGACAACGCAGGCGTTGCCCCTACGGTGATTCATGTCGATTTTCGTAGGGGCATGATGTGTCATGCTTGCCAATTTAAATGCAATTTCTTTCCGAAGGTCACTTTAAGTAACCATTGGCACGTATTTGAATTTTGTAGGGTGACAACGATATGTTCCACCAAGCTGAAGGTTACTGTTGTGTCTCCCCATTCAGTTTTTGTAGGATGCTGTTAAAACAGTTTATCGTGCATGGTCGGCGCGTTTGTGCTACTATCAGCCCTAAATTAAATTGCTAACTAATGGATATGCCCGCTATGTCAAACGAGAAAACGCAACCGAAACCCTTAACAATCCGCCCGCGTCGCCTGCGTCTATCCCCCAACATTCGCCGGATGGTACGCGAGACACAAGTCACGCCCGATGACTTTATTTATCCGCTATTTGTGCGCTTTGGCGATAATCAGAAAAAGCCGATTAGCTCTATGCCGGGGCAATTCCAGATGACTGTCGATATGCTGGCGGACGAAGCTAAAGAAATTGCTGACCTCGGTATTCCAGCCGTAATATTATTCGGGATTCCTGAACACAAAGATTGGTGCGGGACGGATAACTTCAGCACAGAGGGCATCGTACCACAGGCAATCCGTGCGATTAAAGATGCTAGTCCTGAGCTTGTTGTGATTTCGGATATGTGCTTCTGTGAATATACCGACCACGGACACTGCGGGATAATCAACATGCCCGATAATGACCACTATAATCCCGACTTGCCCGAAGGCTACCTGCTCAATGACGAGACACTCGATTTATTAGGACAGGCATCAGTCATCCACGCTGAAGCAGGTGCGGATATTATCGCGCCGTCCGGTATGATTGACGGGATGGTCGGTGGGATTCGTCAAGCGTTGGATAGTAACGGGCAGTCTCATGTGGCGGTGATGAGCTATGCTGCCAAGTATTCCAGTTCATTCTATGGACCATTTCGTGATGCAGCCGAAAGTCCGCCGAGTTTTGGTGACCGCAGTCAATATCAGATGGACCCTGCCAACAAACGCGAAGCCCTGAAAGAAATTGCGTTGGATGTAGAACAGGGTGCCGATATGTTGATGGTCAAGCCTGCTTTACCCTACCTCGACATCTTGAGTGACCTGCGTCGCCTCTATGATTTGCCGACTTCGGCGTATCAAGTCAGTGGTGAGTTTGCCATGATACATGCAGCAGCCGAGCGTGGTTGGCTTGATTTGGAGCGGACAGCACTCGAAAGCCTGACTAGCATCAAACGCGCCGGAGCAGACATGATTATTACTTACTTCGCCAAAGATGCAGTCAAGTGGATGAGCTAATCGCCATATCCCTGCAAGCGACGGTTCAGTGCGACTTTGACCTGCTGTATCAGACTATTGCCGGACATCTCGTCACGCGCCAACAGGTGGGTAACATGTTGCTGTAACGCCTCGGCATCAGCATCCGATAACAGGGTATCGCTGATAACCACCATCGGAATATCGCGGGTCTGGTTATTGGAACGTAACTCACGCAAGAAATTGAGCCAAATCATGTTGGACATCTCGACATTGAGTATCATCATCGCTGGTGTATTGTGGTCGAGCCATTGTCTGCCTGCGACACTATCCAACACGGTATGCACACGATAGCCGGCACGGTCAAGGACATCTGCGATAACTGCCCGTTCCTCACTGTCTTCATCTATGAGCAAGATGGGGTTATCAGGAATGAGTTGCACGGTGCGCGATAAAGCTTCGAGCAGGTCTTGTTGTGCTAATGGTTTGAGCAGATACTCCGATGCGCCCAGATAAAATCCAGTAGTTTTGCGGTCAAGAATCGACACAATAATCACTGGAATATGGGTGGTGTCGAGGTTATCTTTCAGCTGGCGTAGCACCTCCCAACCGTCCATACTTGGCATCATAATATCGGTCAACACCACTGCCGGATTCAACTGACGTGCCAGTTCCACACAGCGTGAGGGACTGGTTGTGGTAACCACTTGATACGCATCCGTGCCGAGATAATCACTAACAAGATTCAGCGCGACAGGGTCATCATCAACCACCAATACAATCGGCGCGCCATCGGGATTCACATCAACTCCCAGCTCGTCTGTGGTCACGCTCTCAATATCAATCGGTATGAGTGCACGGAAAATACTACCAACTCCCACTTCACTTTCAACCCAGATAAGCCCATCATGCAGTTCGACGAGACGGCGGGTAATTGCCAGCCCTAATCCCGTCCCTTCGTATTCACGAATCGCCGACCCGTCTGCCTGTCGGAACGCTTCAAATATCACTTGATGATGCTCAGGGTCAATGCCGATACCTGTATCTTCAACTGCAATTTGTAGGTAACGTCCAGACTCTAAGATGATTGATGACGGTGGATAGACTTTCGGTTGCATGACATCGCCATCCACATGGACGATATTTGCCATCACCGTGACACGCCCATCTGGTGTGAACTTGATTGCATTGTCTACAAGATTCGTAATGACTTGTCGCATCCGGTTTGGGTCAAGTGGTAAGCTAGGTAACTCGTCGCTGATGTCGATGTCAAACTGTAATCCTTTGACCATCGCGTGGTCGCGGGCTTCAATTGTCGATTCGGCAATCAGTTGCTTGACGCTCAAGTCCATAATTTCCAAATCCATCCGTCCGGCTTCAATCTTGGACAAATCGAGAATGTCGTTAATCAATGCCAGCAGATGCTTCCCACCATCGTAAACCCGTTCCAGCCTATCAACCTGTTTCTCTGACATGTCGCCATAGATACCCGTCAGCAACAACTCACTATAGCCGATGATGGCATTCAGCGGGGTGCGCAATTCGTGACTGACATTTGCTAGAAATTCACTTTTGAGGCGGTTGGCTTCGAGTGCCTGTTGATAGAGGTCAGTATTATTAATCGCCATCGCAATCTGTGACGCGAGTGTTTTCACAGTTTCCTCATCGCCATCCGTGAAAGTTCGGTTGTGTTTGTGGCTATTCACTGTCACAACACCGATAACCCTATCCTGTGCAATCAAGGGCGCGACCAACCCGTTCTGTACGCCGAACTGCTCAAAAATACGAATCGTTGTTGGGTCGGTAAACACCGCATCTAAGTTATCACCACTGACGGTCAGAACGCTGTTTTCCGTTATCATCGTATCAATGACTTGATAACTTTCGGTCCCATGCCGGAAAATCATATGACCCAACGCTTGTGTTTTTGGATGCTCAGCGCGGACGTAGCCATTGCCATTGTCGCGGTCGATAATCACAATCGCACTGTGGTCAGCTTGGAACAACTGCGCCAGCAACTTCACTGAAGAATTTAAGATTTCATGTTGGTCAAGTGTCGAGGCAGTCAGGGTTGCCATGCGGTGCATAGAAGCCAGACGATGGGCACGTTTGCGCAAGCTCCGCAAGTTACTTTCGACTTGTGCATGTAGGCGGGCATTTTCTATTGCCACAGCAGCTTGCCGAGCTAATGCAAACACAGCATTAACATCTGCATCGTTATAATAATCACCCTCAAATTTATCGAGTGCCATCACCCCGATGACTTGCCCCTGATAGACCATCGGCGCAGCTAACCATGAATGTTCCCCATCAGCGGATGGACGTGGCTCGTTCGGTACCCAGTGCGGATGGTGTGTCACATCATTGATGATACGCGGTTGTTGGGTACGGAACAGTTCGATAATCGGATTGTCTGTATCCAAACGTATAATATGCCCGCGATAGGTTTGGCTCATCCCGACCGAATCCCGTATGACCATCGCATCGCCTGCGGTGACTTCTTCAGGAGGCATCATAATCCATGCGACATCTGCCTGCACCAGACGCATCAGACGTTCCAGCAACCGTGTGATGACATCGCTGAGTTCCAGTGTTGAGCTAACGGCGCGGGTGACATCCATTAAGCTATCAGCTAGTTTACGTCGCTCTTGTTCAGCTTCCAACAAACGCGCATTGTCGAGTGCCATCGAGACCTGTGCTGCAACCGTCATCAATAAGGATAAGGTGGCATCGCTGAAAGCATACGCATAATCATGCTGGAGCGAAATCAGACCAATTGTCTCGTTATTCCGGCTTTTCAGGGGTGCACCCATCCAGCTATAGATGTCACTGGTATCAAATTCATAGGCGCGGATACCAAGTGATTCCAGACGTTCTCCTTCATTTTGTAAGTCAGGGAAGAATAACGAAATCCCGTTGCGGAGTATCACCTGTGATAGTGGGTCGGGGCGTTGTTGTAATGTTGGCGCATCAATGCCATATTCGACCCGTAGACGCATATCCAGAATACCAATCTCGCGCCGATATAAGCCGATAACAATCCGTGACGCATCGAACAATTCCGCCAGTTGTGGAATTAGTGATTGCCACATATCTTCGCGTCCGAAGTTTTGATTCAAAATATGGCTAATCTCGTTGATGACTGCCAGTTCGTGCAATTTTTCTGTGGTGGTATTAAGCAAGCGGTTGTTCTCGACAGCAAACGCAGCACTATTTGCCAATGTGAGCATCATCTGCAAATCGTTCTCGTTGAAGGCATTGGATTCATCGGTCTCCATACACATCACCCCAACGACAGTTTCCGCTGTTAATAAGGGTAAACCCAAGAAAGATGCAGGCATTTCCTCTGGCACAGGGAAGAAGGCGGCAGCATCTTCGCGTTCTTGTTTGTTGCGCCAGAACACAGGCGATTCGGTACGGATAATTGTGGCAATTAAGTCTTTTTCCATAAAGACCACTTGACGGTCAGTCTGTTGTCCATCGGCATAGGTGTTGATATGTAACAGCTTAGCATCGGGGTCATATAACACAAATTGGAATTGGTCAGGGGTATGCGCCTGTTGGACGGCTTGATACACCTTCGCACCTAAGCCTTCAATATCATAACTTGTATTCACGAGCAGACTGACCTCAGTCATGACTGCCATGTCTTGCATCCGTGCTTCGACCTCATCTAATAATTCACGGTGACGGATATACCATGCAACTTGGTAGGCTATCAAATTGAGCTGTTGGCGCAATGCTAATGGAAACGCATTGTCAGTTGTGCCCATCAATTGCAAGATACCAAAGCGTCGATTACTTATGTGTAAGGGCATTAGGAGTTGTTCGGTTGTATTGTCATGCCATATCAACGTATCGTAGCGGGTTTGATTGCGGTCGGGTTGTTGGCGGAGATATAGGGTCTCTTGTGTTTGTAAAATATCCCATCCCCATGTATCCGGATGATAGGCAATGGGGTCATTGTCGCTCATGTCATCGTCATTGGATTGCGAAATCTGTTTTAATTGCGACTGCGCTGAATTTAATAGATAGAGGTTAACATCCCCCGCACCTGTAAGCGATTTGATATGCGCAATCACCTTTTGTAGTGTTGGTATCATATCGGTTGTTTGTGTCTGCAAAATATCGAGCACATCACTTAATAGGGTTGTGGTTTCATCGGATGCAGATGGAGTCGCTAGTGCATGAAGGTGACCTGACAAAATATTGGTCAGCAAATAGGCAACAGTATCGTTATCTGTTCCACCCGCCAGCAGGCAAATCCCATGCGTTACCCCATCATAGTGAAGTGGAATCAACAAACAGTTGCGCGGGACATCGACATCGTCGAGTGGATTGTCTTCATCAATCACCCGCAAAGCAGTCCAACGCATCCAATTGTCCGGTGTTTGTAGCCATGTTACTAGCGGTTGCCAGTCTTCCTGCACGGTCTCGGCGACACATGTCCCATTACGGAAGACAACCGTCGCCCAACCGAGGTGATTGGTTAACCAGTCGGTCAGTAAAGTGGCGGATTCGTTGGCTGTGCCCGCGTCTTGAATCTGCGCTCTGATGGCTTCAAATTGCTTAATTGACATCCTGCGTGTCCCTCAATCGTTTTTATCAAACTACATCCAGCACACGTTTATCATCCCTGACCTGATTATGACACATTTCGCAGGTTTTGCACCTTGACGTTCACATAACGTCGCGCAAGCGTTGGTAACACATAGTTTGAGAAGACAATAGACAAGTTGCGATACGACCAAAATATGTTAGTATCCAGCCAAGCCTAGACGACTATAGGGCTATAAAATTAGATGATTAGGACACATTTATGACACTTACAAAAATTGGTGATACAAATTTGTTTCTGACAACAAAGGGCGAAGGCACACCGATTATGATATTTCATGGTGGGCTAGGGCTCGACCATACATACCTCACGCCATATTTTGATACTCTGACCGATACTTATCAGGTGACTTATTATGACCATCGGGGCAACGGGCGGTCAGATAAGCCTAATGATTATGCGACGCTGAACTTTGATGTGTTATGTGCTGATGCTGATGCGGTTCGGCAACATCTCGGACATGACAAGGTGATTGTTATCGGGCACTCTTATGGTGGCTTCATCGCACAGCAATATGCCATCAAATATGGTGCACATCTTAAAGGTCTTGTGTTGATTGATACGGTTCCCGCATTTGATTATCAACCTGTACCCAACGGCACAGAAGAACAGATGGGAGCATTCGGTGCTGCCTTCACACGCCCGATGGCAGATGATGCCGATTGGCGGACAGTGTGGACGACTCTGGTGCAAATGTACTTCCATGAATATGACGATAGTGTCGGTAATGCCCTAGATGAAGCAACGCATTATGTAGCAGCTGCATGGAATCAAGGGAGTGCGCTGTTGGGCGAGTTCAACACATTGGACAATTTGCCGAATATCAGTGTACCGACGCTTGTTATGTCTGGCGCACATGATTTCATTACACCACCGGATTCTGGTACACATCGCATCGCCTCACTGATTCCGAATGCGACAGCTCATATCTTTGACAACAGCGCACATTATCCTTTTATAGAGGAGCACGAGGCATTCTTCACCGTGTTGAATGACTGGCTCAAACAGTTTGATTAAATCAGCCGTTTCGGTATATTGAAGTGACCTTCGGAAAAGAATTGCATTTAAATTGGCGGACGGGAAGAATCCCGTCCACGATAAATTGCATGAAACCCTGTAGGGACAACGCCTGCGTTGTCCGCAGAACGACAACATATCCAATGATTTACTTCCAAAAACATCCCCGATATTACATCAAGTGACCTTCGGTAAGTATTTGGGTTTTATGTTGGCGCACCAACGCACAAGATCAATTTACGACAAAGCTGACAACCTATACCTTATATCCGGTGATGACATCTTTCAGAAAGTGCTTGACAATATCAACGGGAATTGCAAAGCCGACTTCGGGTCCGGCAATCATGGTATTGATGCCGATAAGTTGCCCGTCCACATTGATGAGTGGACCACCAGAATGTCCGGGACGGAGTTTTAGGCTAAGTGCAATCCATTCGCGGTCATCAAAGCGTTCCGGTAAGTTTGTTCCGATACCGATAATCACACCCGATGTCAAGCTATCGACCAGCCCCCACGGATGCCCGACAGCCATAACCCATTGTCCTGCCGTCAAATCCGATGATGCGCCAGCGGTAATGGTCGGCAGGTTATCAGTATCGACAGCAAGGGCGGCGAGATCTTTTTCGGCATCATAGCCAATCACCTGCGCTGGATACAAGCGGTCGTCGGATAAGATAACGGCGAGGTCTTTACGCGGTTGGTCAGGGGATTCCAGAATGACATGGGCATTGGTGACGATTAATCCATCGCTATGCCAGATTGTGCCTGCACCGATTGCGCCATCGTCGGTGGTGATTTGTACGACACTTTGACGCAGTGTATCAATTGTAAATGCCATTGATTCGTTAAGTTGTTGCCAGATATTATTTGACATGAAAGCCATCCATTTCTATCTCGATGATGTTTCAGGGGAAAACGAATTTCCTGCGGTTGAGATGGGATTGTGGCAAAGTGAAATATCAATCACAATCGCCGTGACCCTCTCACGGTTTTGGATTGATTGGTCAAAGAGGATAGTTTCAGTCTAGCGTATGGACACCAACTGGTCAAATATAAAGTGCGTAAGAATTTCTGTGGCATAATATGATGCCATAATCTGTCATTGTATAAAGGAACACACATGCCAAGAATCGTCATTGCATCCGCGAATCCAGTCAAAATCAACGCGACAAAAATTGCATTTGAGCAGGTCTTTACAGATGACACATTTGAAGCTGTTGGCGTAGCTGTACCGTCCGGTGTCTCCGACCAGCCGATGACCAGCTCCGAGACCTTGCAGGGTGCGCTTAACCGTGCAGATAATGCCAAAATGCAAGCATCGGATGCAGACTATTGGGTCGGCATTGAGGGCGGAATTGAAGATACGGACATCGGTATGCAATGTTTCGCATGGGTTGTGATATTGGGTTCTGGCGAGCGCATCGGACGGGGACAGACTGCCATCTTTTACCTGCCTGTTGAAGTCGCGCAACTGGTACGGCAAGGTGTCGAGTTGGGACATGCAGACGACCAAGTCTTCGGGCGCGAAAATTCCAAACAGAAAAACGGTGCAATCGGCTTACTCACGGATGATGCTGTTGACCGCACGTCGTATTATGTGCAAGCCGTTGTGATGGCACTTGTCCCCTTCAAAAATCCGACGCTGACATGGTGAGATTACTCATCACTTTCGTCAGGTGTTTTGGCACGATTAGTTGCATACCGTCGGCTGAGTTCCGGTTCAGCATTTTGTAATCGGCGCGGTGGAATGCCTTTCAGCACCACTTCCAAATCATCTAATACCATCTCGCCAATTTCCCATAAGCCTTCTTTAACTGACCCGGCACGATGCGCTGATAAGACGGCGTTGTCTGCCTGCCGGATGGGATGGTCATCTGCCAACGGTTCAGTCGGGAAGACATCTGTCGCCACTTTGAAGCGTCCGTCCAGTACCAGTTCCGTCATCACATCAAAGTCTACGACATGCGCGCGACTGGCTAATATCAGCACGGCATTCTTCTGTATCATCTCCAGATAGTGACGGGACAGCATAGCCTCGTTCTCTTTGGATGGTGCCGCCAACACAAATATCATCTTGGAGGTGGACATAATCGTCTCTAAATCGGCTGGAATCACCCCTTGTTGTTCGAGATAACGGTCGCCAAGCCATGGGTCATAAGCTGAAACCGTGACATTAAACGGCTTGAGCAATTGGTGTAAAACCCGCGCAATATTGCCGTAGCCGATAATCCCGACAGGTTGGTCAAACAGCATAAATGTCCCGATGTTGCCTTCATGGAGATAGGTCTCGCTTCCGTCACGCATAGCACGGTCACCAGTAGCGATGTCGCGGGAAGCAGCCAATGCCATCCCAAGTGACATTTCAGCAACTTGACGCGCAAAAGCAGGTGCAACACTCAGGACACGGATGAAGTTTTGATGACAATAGGCATAATCTAAATCAAGGGGGAATGCGCCGGAAATAGCAAAAATTGCTTTCAGGTTGGTTGCTTGGTCTAATACATCCCCATACCGCCAATCAGCTGAGACAATGGCTTCGGCTGTAGGGAGTGCGTCCATAAAATCGGACATGGGCATCTCGTCATCTTTGCCCCAAATCACCTCGACCATATCGTGTAGGCGGGCTTGGTCTGCTGGCGAAAAGACTTCGTCCATTTGCCGGAAGCTGGGGTCAATAATTACTTTTGGTTTACTAGACATAAGTCCTCCAAAAAATATAAATATGGTAACGTTACCATAATAATCAATCATGATGAAAAATGCTACTTCGCACTACATTGTCAAGCTATCCATGCTACACTACAGGGGTGTCATAATTAATGAATTTAACAGGATAAACCCCTTATGCGTCTAGCAGTATTTGCAGATATTCATGGCAACTTGACTGCCTTCGAGGCAATGTTGGCAGATATGGAATCTAGTGGTGATTTCGACCAGATTTGGTGTCTTGGTGACCTTGCTGCCCTCGGTGGACAACCCCGCGAATGCCTCCAGAAATTGGTCGAGTTACGCGAACACTACGGCAAAGATAAATTTAAAATCATTGGTGGCAATACCGACCGCTATCTGGTGACAGGTGAACGCTTCCCGATGACCCCGCCCAAAGAGGCAGATGACTTTGATGCTTATCGAAATAACATCATTGCGATGGGTAATATCTACCTATGGACATTAGCCCAACTGACATGGGACGACTTCGAGCTATTGAAGAAAAGTCTGCGCCGTGAGTTGCGTCATAATATTGAGGGCTACGGGATGGTGTACGGATTCCATGCGATACCGGGGAATGACGAAGCCATGTCACTGCGTCCTGATACCGACGACGAAGAAGCCAACGATGCCCTCCTTGACCGCGCCGGACGTTTGGCAATCTGTGGGCATACCCATTTGGCGATGGAACGGCAATTAAAGTCGTGGTTGGTGGTGAACCCCGGCAGTGTTGGGATGTCGTTTGCCAATCCGGGATATGCAGAATGGGCTTGCTTTAACTGGGTTGATAACGAGGTAGCGGTGGACTTGCGGAGTGTGTCGTATGATGTCGAGGCGACACTATCCACATGGGAAGCCGCGGGGTATCCACAGATGGATTGGGCACGCCAGCGGTTACGTGATGACGATTAACGGGAACAGGATAATATAATATCATGCCAAAGCGGGATAAGCTGTTCGAGGACATGCAGGGGGATGACCGTCAGGCGGCGATACTCGTCGCACAGGTCGGCGGGATGCCCAACGAACTTCAGGTTATTTTAGAAACCGCCCAATATGACGAAGAAAAGCAAGGGTTACGCCCGCTCAATAATTATATTGTCCGTGTGCTAGGCGTGACCGAACACCGCATTGTTAGTATGGGGGTCACGGTGCAGAATATTCGGCTGTTGGATGACCATCCCCTCCTCTATCAATATAACACGACACCCGTTGCGCTATTCGTACGCGGTAAGCCAGCAGACATCAACGCTGTGGTGCTGGATGTGACACAGGCGCATAGTGAAGTTTTCGGATTTTGGCGACGCTTCCCCGAATACATGAATATCGAAAAACCGATGTTTACCCTATTTGAAGAAGGTGGCGGACTCTTGGGACAGATGCCCAAGCCACTGGCGGATAAGCTCGTCACCGTACTGGAAAAACACGGTCTGGAAACCAAAGTGGTTGAAGGGCAAAACCCTACCGAGAAAAATAGCAATCCGATGGTAGACGCTCAGAAAATCAAAGTCTTATTCATCGGGGCTTCGTATTTTATTTCTTATGCCTTTTCGATTGAGGAACTCGGCAAGACCTAAAATCTGCGTTTATACTGACTTTAGTTTGTTCATTTAGTAAAACTGTTGTAGTATAAGAACATTGGTTCACATAATCGTTCAAACTTATGGATTATATTCAATCACTAAACCATCTTCTACAACCAACAATAAAATATGATATAACAGTTCTCGACTTATTTGCTGGCTGTGGTGGATTGGCTCTTGGATTTGAAGCAGCAGGTTTTCCAACAATTGGATTTGATAAGAACAAAGATTGTTGTGAAACTTATCAAAATAATTTAGACGGTGTATGTCATCAACAAGAGTTAACGATTGATACGCAATTCCCGACTGTGGATGTCATTGTAGGTGGTCCGCCCTGTCAGCCATTTAGTGTTAGCGGAGAACAAAAAGGACTAAAAGACTCACGCGATGGCTTTCCAATTTTTGTCAAAGCTGTTCAAACACTTCGCCCATCTATATTTCTTATAGAAAATGTTCGTGGATTACTGTACCGTAACAAATGGTATTTTGATGAAATTAGAGAAGAACTGTCTCAATGTGGATATCAGGTTGACTATCAACTTATCAATGCGTCTCAATATGGTGTACCACAAAAGCGTCAGCGAGTATTTATAGTAGGACATCGCGGTGGATATAGCTTTCCTCGTAAATCACAACGACTAATTACAGCCGGTGATGCTCTACAAGAGATGGCAAGACAGATTCCTGAGAATGCGAAATTCTTAACGGCAAGTATGGATGAATATGTTGCAAAATATGAAAAGGCTTCTTCATGTAAAGTTCCCCGTGACCTTCATTTAGATAAACCATCGCGTACATTAACATGCAGGAATCTAGCTGGAGCCACTGGTGATATGATGCGTGTGCGACTTACAGATGGTCGTCGTCGTCGATTAACTGTTCGTGAGGCAGCTCGACTTCAATCCTTTCCTGACTGGTTTGAATTTAGTGGTAATGAAATTAGTCAATTTAATCAAATTGGTAATGCCGTTCCGCCCTTATTAGCATATCAATTTGCACGAAGTATAGCCAAATATCTTTCACTAGCAGAGATGCCAGAACCAAAAATTCTTAATAGCAAACAACCCAAGCAATTATCCTTGTTGTTGGAATAAATATTTAGCATGTCATCATCTCAGAATGATCTAATCAGTCGTGCATCAAAATATGGTGAAAAGTCTAAAGATGTTGAGCAATTAATTGAACATACCTTAATTGTCTTAAATGACTTGGGTATTCCACTTGATGGTAGTCCTCGGCGTTTACAACGTATGGCAATGTCATTCATGGCTGTATCCAACATTGCAAGTATGGATGATTGGAATAATATTGTTGAGCGTAGTCAACATCACCATTTGAAAACCCGAGATATTATTGAATTTATTAATGAGTATTTTGAAGAAGATATATCACGCGGTTCCTATGATGATGTTCGTAGAAGAGACCTACAATTGCTTCTTGCTGCTAATATTGTTCTTCATACTCAACCCTCAACGGCAACTAATAATCCAAGTCGTGCATATATGTTAAGTCCTATATTTGCACAAATAATACAGTTTTTCGGGACAAGAGACTGGGAGCTTAAGCTTGATGAATTTCTAAAAAATAAGGTAACACTTATTCAAGAATTAGCAACCACTCGTGAAATGGATTTGTTACCAGTCCAAATTCCATCAGGAGGCACATTGCAATTTAGTCCTGGCAAACACAATAAGTTACAAAAACTTGTTATTGAGTTATTCTTGCCGAGATATGGTTATGGTGCTGAAGTTCTCTATGTTGGTGATACATCTGATAAATTCCTTCTCTTAGAAGCTGAACGATTAAAACAATTACAGTTTTTTGAATTAAGTCATGGGAAATTACCCGATATCGTAGCTTACTCATCTCATAAAAATTGGTTATATCTGATTGAAGCAGTCCACTCCTCTGGTGCAATTACACCTTTAAGGTTACGTGATTTGCAAAGACTTACACAACAATGTACCGCAGAGATAATTTATGTGACTACTTTTTTGAATCGGGAGACCTTTCGTAAATTTGTTGCAGACATTGCATGGGAAACTGAGGTGTGGATTGCAGATGACCCTGATCATTTGATTCACTTTGATGGTGAGAAGTTTCTCGGTCCTTATAAGTGACAGCCATGATTTTAAAAACAGCCCTATTCATCGGGGCTTCGTATTTCATCTCGTATGCGTTTTCAATTGAAGAACTTGGCAAAACCTAGCGCAAGATTTTGCAAGATGCAGATATGTGTTGGCGTTATACTGTGGCTTCAACTGTAAATCTTGCAATGGAGAGACACACATGACACCACAACGCAATGTCGGTATTATGCTGTTTGAAGAGATTGAAGTGCTGGACTTTGCCGGTCCATTTGAAGTGTTCAACGTCACAGCCGAACTCAATGACCCTGCACCGTTTAATGTATACACAGTTGCCGAAACCAACGCCCCTGTGAAGACTCGCGGTAAGCTCAATATCAACCCGAACTATAGCATTTATAGTATGCCCAAAACGGACATTCTGATTATTCCGGGTGGAGCGGGGTCACGTGCACTCGTACATAAACCGAATGTGATTGCATGGTTGCAAGAACAAGCTGAGCAGGTTGAGTTGCTGGCATCGGTCTGTACGGGGTCGATTCCTCTGGGCAAAGCCGGATTGCTTGATGGGTTATCTGTGACAACACATCACGAAAACCTTGAGGAACTACGCGGGTATGTGTCGGATGACACGGAGATTGTTGCCAAACGCTATGTTGATAACGGCAAAATTTTGACGGCTGGTGGTATCTCGGCGGGAATAGACATGTCACTTTATCTGGTGCAGAAATTATTGGGGGATGCGGTGTTGGCTAAGACGACCAAAGAAATGGAATACACATGGACACCCGATCTCACCAGTGTGTGGCATGATGAGGCGTTAGCATAAACACAAATCAAAAATAGCCCACGTCAAATTGGCGTGAGCTACTTTGAAACCTCATTCTTGTAATGCAGGGTGAGGATTAATCGTTCAATTGTTTCATGGGTTGGGATTCCGTTGTGCCGTTGCCATTTCCATTGGCATGACCGTTACTGGTCGGTGCGGACACATTACCCATGCTCATGTTGTTGACGAAGTTCTGTACCATACTGGTCAATTCCATTGGCAGGATGAACTTGGTGGATGGACTGCTTCCGACTTTTTCCAGCATTTCCATATATTGGAGTGCCATTGTCTTGGTATCCACATCTTTTGCTTGCTCATAAATCGCTTCCAGAGCTTTGGCATAACCCTGTGCCTTGAGTACCTGTGCTTGACGTTGACCCTCAGCTTCAAGGATTTGTGATTGCTTTTGACCCTCAGCTTCGAGGATGGCAGCTTGTTTCTGACCTTCAGCACGAGCAATCGCAGCTTGCTTTTCACCTTCGGCGCGGGTGACTTCCGCACGACGGTCACGTTCCGCGCTCATCTGACGGTTCATGGATTCTTGAATCGCATGTGGTGGGTCAATCTCGCGGATTTCCACAGTTGTGATTTTCATACCCCAGCGTTCGGTGGTCTCATCCAACTTCACGCGCAAGATGTCGTTAATCTGCTCACGTTTTGATAGGACATCATCGAGCACAATATCACCGATGACCGCACGTAATGTTGTGGTAGCGATATTCTTGGTCGCGTTGACCGCATCTTCAACTTTGGTTGTCGATAGTTCAGGGTTGGTCACGCGGTAGTACACCAGAAAGTCAATGCCGATGGAGGCGTTGTCTTTGGTAATGGCTGTCTGCTTGGGAATATCCAAGAAGTGTTCACGCAAATCGACTTTGAAGGCTTGCTCGATAACCGGAATGACAAAAGTCAGACCAGGACCGCGTACCGTGCTAAAACGTCCGATGAAGAAAATCACAAGCCGTTCATACTCTTTGACTGCGCGGACGGTACTCCGCAGAACACTGATGATGAGGAGGAAGACGACGAGAATAAGTATCGCCTGTCCTTCGTTATTCAAAAAAGCTAATAGTTCTTCCATGCTCATTGCTCCTTATGGGTGTCTAGTTTGTGTTTGCCTGTAGGGACGAATCTATGTGTTCGTCCGGCGGAATGACACATAGGTCATTCCCTACGATAATTATCGAATAGAGATTTAATATGTCTCGTCACGTTTGGCTTTTTCGACCTTGAGTTCGAGACCATTTTGTTCGGTGACGACCACTTCTGTACCACTCTCTAGCCGAGATGTACTCCGCGCCGACCAAAGCTCACCTTTGACTTGAACCGTGCCTTTGTCTTCAATCGGTGCAACAACTCGTCCGCGTGTTCCGACCAGAAATTCGTCTTTCTGTGTGGATGATAATTGGCGTTGTTGTTTGAGGATTGCTTTCAGAATCATGTGATGATAAGCCCATGCCAGCAAGACAGAGCCAACAATCAACACAGGCGATACTACGCCGTCAGCAAATAAGAAGAAACTGCTCACTGCCTGTACAAGGAGTCCGACTTCGGCAATCCGTATCCAATCGGGTTTTAGCAAGGGCAAAATGAAAAACACCGATGCTCCGACGACCAGTAAAATCAGCGCAATCCAATTGGTCGTTAACAATGTGAGTAGGTAAAGTGTCAGTAAAATCAGTCCGCCACCAACGACTTCCACCACCCCTGTACCGGGGATATACGTTCCGGTTGCGCTTAACCACAACCCCGCCATCAGCAACAAATAAACAATATTTGGGCTGAGGAGTGCAGGGTCTTGAAGAAATTCCATAGTTGCTACCCTTTACTCAATTTATAATCAGCTTACAACAATAGTATAAGCGAAGGATAAATTGGTCTGCCCCCTAATAGTTGGGGGTTCGTTCGGTTGTGGATTATATGAAAACTCATCCATCCCCCTAATTCAATCTCGCTATTCCCTGTGCTATGATAGGCAAACATTGAGTTAAGATGACATGCAAAATGACTTCGGAAAGGAAGACTATTGTGCGTTTCGGATTGATTGTTGCCTTACTTTGTAGTGTGTTGCTTGCAGGCTGTGCAGAAGCCGCCCCCCCTGCTATTGAATTTTCCGAGATTGATATGAGCTTTGCTGATGCCGGGAGTGGCGAGAAGCTATTTGCTCAATCGACCAACGGCGCACCCACCTGTGTCAGTTGTCATGTGGTGGAAGGAAGCAGTAGTGGCATTGGTCCCTCTTTGGCAGGTATAGCAAATGAGGCAGGGAGCCGTGTGAGTGGTGAGGATTCCACCGAATATCTGTATTGGAGCATTGTGCGTCCGGCACGGCATCTTGTTACAGGGTATTCCAATGTCATGTATACCGGTTATGACGAAGCCTATGTTGCCGCTGATATTGCAGACCTGATTGCTTACATGCAAACACTAGAATAAATTACTGGCTAAGCTAATGATATGTAGGGGAGGAGCCATGTCTCCTCCCGTTAACTCTTTATCAAATATGTATAAATTGATTATCAAAGGACAATACCTTCGCCAAAATCAGCCAGTAATGCTTTTCGTAAGGGCGACTCGGCGAGTCGCCCCTACATGACTTTTAAAAATATCTTATGAACAACCCAAATATGGGATTTCATGAATCAAATTTATTGCTACCAAAATTGGCGAACATGTTGAAAGGAAAGAAACATGATTGATTTAAGTACAGGTGGTGGTGCAATATTTATCACCATTATCCGCCTATTGCATATTATTGCAGGCGTGATTTGGGTCGGCGCAGGCATTATGTTGTCGATGTATATTGACCCTGTCTTGAAAAGTTCTGGCATTGACTCCAGCAAGTTTATGCGGGCACTCTACACCAAATCTGGTTTTGATAAACTGATGCCGATTGTTGCGATTGTGACAACTGTTGCGGGACTCATCTTATATTGGATGGTCTCTGATGGGTTTGCATCCGTTGATTATATGCGGAGTGGTCAGGGGATTGTACTTGGCATTGGGGTTGTCTTTGGTTTGTTAGCCTTCGGACATGGGTTTATGGCATTGGGTAGCCAATCACGCAAATATGTTAAGTTGGTCAACGAGTCTGGCGATACTCCGACCAGCGACCAACAAGAAGCCCTCACCGCCCTAGAAGCCAAGCTGATGCGAAATGGCAAAATCAGCATGTGGCTCGGTGTACTGGCATTGATATTTATGGCGGGTGCACGTTATGTCAATCCATTGCTGAGTATGGGATAGTTTTGAGTTCGTGATTATTGTGTCGGCAAGCTAATTTCGCCCCGCAAATAGAGAACAGCCTGACCATGAATGCTAACCCGTTCGCGGTCAGGGTGATATTCACACCGTAGTTCACCGCCCCGTGCTGATGCCTGATACGCATGAATAGAATTTTTACCTAACTGCTTCGCCCAATACGGAACAAGTGACGAATGCAATGAGCCTGTCACAGGGTCTTCACCAATGCCTGAACTCGGCGAAAAGTAGCGCGACACACAATCATAGTCTTTGCCCGGTGCAGTGATGGCAAACCCATATGGCGTGGCAGTTTCTAAGATGCTCATATTGGGTTTCATCGTCGGGATAACATCTTCGGAGTCATAGACAAGATAATAGCGCGTTTCATAATCGCCACCTTTAAACACAGCAGTCGGTGCAACATCAAACGCAGACAAGATATGCTCATCCAATGACGACGGTTGGAAATGATACGCCGGAAAATCCATCGTCATCCAATCACCATCTGTATTGACGGTCAATGCACCGGACTTCGATTGAAATATGACCTGTTCCGTTTGCCACTTCAAGACATGTAACAACACATAAGCACTGGCAAGTGTAGCATGTCCACACAGTGGTACTTCACGGCGAGGCGTAAACCAGCGGATCTGATATTGATTGTCTGACATCGGGACAACAAATGCCGTTTCGGATAAATTATTTTCCATCGCAATGGCTTGCATCGTGTCATCAGCCAACCATTCCTCAAGCGGACAAACCGCTGCCGGATTCCCACGAAATACAGCATGCGCAAACGCATCAACCTGATACATTTTGAGTGTTGGTGTCATATCCTGTCCTGTCTATGAATGGATTACATGTATAGCAGATTCAATTTACATTTAGCTATCAATCAAATCGTAAAAAATCCTGTAGAGTTGATGCCGTATCATCAACCACCAGCGGGAGGAGACATGGCTACTCCCCTACAAAAAACTCGTTGTGCCACGCTGTCTTGATGTTATATGAAATCGCTATACATATCATAACCTACTGTGTGAGGCATCGTTTTGTATGGAGTTGCGTCATATCAGACCCTAGCCAAAAGTAGCGTAGACATTCTGTCCAAATTGCACGACAATGTTTCCAACAACCTGTCGTAAATCATACATTGTTTTCTACTGGAGACTAAATGTCATACGAACCCAACATGTACGACTCGCATATGCACACGCCACTTTGTAAACATGCGCGTGGTAAGCCAACCGCCTATGCGAAAGAAGCCGAGAAAAAAGGCTTGAAAGGGATTACCTTCACCTGCCATAGTCCCATGCCCTTTGGCTGGAATCCAAAAGTTCGCATGTCCATCAATCAGTTTGACGAATATGTGGATATGGTTCATGAAGCGCGGGACGAATATGCCGGACGGGTCGATGTGCGCCTCGGTATGGAAAGCGATTTTATCCCCGGTATGGAAGGCTGGTTGGAGGACTTACACAGTCGCGCTGACTTTAGCTATATTCTTGGCTCAGTCCACCCACAAACTGATGAATACAAACTCATGTATCTGACTGGACATAGCCGTCTGGACTATGAACAAAGCTACTTTGAAAATCTAGCAGTCGCTGCCGAAACTGGATTATTCGATTGCCTGAGTCACCCTGATATTGTCAAGATTGTCCATGCATCACAGTATAAAGTCACTGACCATCTCGATACCATTAAACGGGTGCTTGACCGGATTGCCAAGACAGGTGTAGCGATGGAATTTAACACCAGTGGTATCCTCAAAAGCTATCGTGAATACAACCCAGGGATGGAAATCCTTGAGGAGATGGCAAAGCGTGATATTCCTGTTGTGCTTGGCTCAGATTCTCATGATGCCCATCGTGTTGCGGCGGACTTCGAGAAAGCGTTGCAGAAATTACAATCAGCCGGATATGATACCGTTAGCTTCTACCTTGACCGAGAACGCCACGAACTGGCAATTGCTGATGTTTTTTTATCAGCCCTCCAACCACGTTTGGTCTAATCCGACGCTGGTTGTTTGGTGATGATTAGGGATGCCACTTGGTGTCCCTTAGCTTATCGCATCGGCAGGGTAATCGTGAACACACTGCCGACTTCCACCTCACTATCAACCGCAATTGTGCCATGATGTAATTCAATAATCTTCTTGCTGATGGACAAACCCAAGCCGTTTAATCCAGTTGACTGGTTACGCGACTCGTCCGCCCGATAGAAGCTATCGAAGATATAGGGTAAATGCTCCTCAGCAATGCCGACACCTTCATCGCGTATCTTGATAATTACAGAGGACTGCCGTGTGCTTGAGGTTACCTCAACGGTGCTGTCTGGTGGTGAATATTGAATCGCATTTTCGATGATGTTTTCTAATGCGCGTTGCAAGTAACCTTCATCAGCATGAATGGTCACAAAGGTTGTCTGGCTATTGAATTGAATTGTCTGCACTTTTTCGCTGGCAACATCACGGTAGGTTACGAGCACGTTTTGTATCAGACGGTCTAACGGGATAGTTTCTAATGCCAGTTGGGCATCGTGGCGTAACTGTGCCATTTCTAACATACTCAGTACGAGCCGTTCCATATCTTGTGATGCCTGCTCCACACCGCTGAGGGTATCCCGTTCCGCAGGTGGCAATTTCCTTTTTGCCAGATATAAACCACTGGACAAACGAGCTAAGAGTGTCCGTAAGTCATGCGAACTATGCCCCAGAAATTGACGTAACACATCAACCCGCTCTTGTTCGAGCATAAGGGCTTGCTGGTCAAGTAATTGCTGTTGTTGGCGTATCAAACGAGCAACTGCAATGATGATAAGGTGCGCCATATAGACCGTTAGAAGCGCGGTTATTGGCATGCTGAAATAATCATCCGATGATAGAGAGGGTATAGTATCTGCCGATAATACCAGATAAGTATAAATTCCTAAATTGATAACAACCGCCAGCACCCGTTCTACACGATTATCAAGCAATAGCTGAATTGCAAATGTGAAGATAATGCCAAGTAACACTGTTCCAGCAGACCAGTAGGCAGCCGTGGGGTCTATGACAATGAGTATCATACCCATTAACATAAACCGGATAGCGAGTCGAATCCGCCCAAATATCAGTGCAAGATATATCAAGCTAACGATTGTAAATATAATGCCATACCAAAGGCTACCATTAGACGATATGAGAATACTGGGTAAGTCAATCAAAAATATAATACCGAAGAATGTTCCACTGATGAACGCGATAATACGTAACATGCGTTCCTTAAGTGCTTCATTGGGATTCGTTGATTGTGGATGAAGTAGATAGCTAATTATGTTCACTGGATTTTATCTCGTTGTTCATATAATTACATTGTCCCATATTCGCATCGTTATATTCATTAACATTCAACAATTTTGTCTGAAAATAAAAGAATCCAAAGTGGCGTGTAAACCAGCCTATTGGTAAAATTGGCGCGTTTCTAAAATTATTGCATAAAGGATTTATGTCCATGCGTCCCACTCGCTTCATCATATTCAGCATGGTTATATTTAGTGTTGTTCTAATCAGTGTCTCGACAAGCTACGCACAAGAGCGACGTATAGATTGTAGTCGGGCAGAAGCTGACTATATTCGCAACAATGCCTACGATAGTCTCGAATTTTTAGGTCTACGCTTATATTCCGGTAGCATCGAAGGGCGAAACCATTATGATGCGCTGGTTGTTGCCTATGGTCATGCTGGCTTACATTGGTGTCGTCGTTATGAAGTCGATACAACTGCATCGTCCTATGCGCTTGACCTCAACGAATGGGGTGGGCGTGTCTTTGTCACCCTCTCGGTTAACGAGGCGACTGGTGTATTGGAAAGCTACGCTGCGAATGGCTGGTTACCGTCTTATGGATTAGGCGCAGGACCCGAAGTTGGTCTTATTTTAGAGATTGAACCGCATATCAATGGTGCAGTCCTTAATGGCACTTATGTCTTATCCAAGACAGTTGATGGATTGACTAACTCCGTCGTTGTTTATGGTGTCCAGTATTATGGTCACAATCAACAGGTTCACATTGACGGTATTGCATCATCATATGTGCTTGATGAAACCGGTACGCCCTTTGATTATTTGGAATGTCCGCGTGGGAGTGCCTTCCGCTACATCCTCGACTATAACATGTCACAGGTGATTGAGGTACAGTGCAACGGTGTGACCGTGCGCTCGGATGCTGTTCTGCAAAATACAAGTGAAATCGCTGAAAACTTACCCGACCCTATTAATCCCGGTGGAGACTTCTTCGCATATTGTACGGCGACGGGAGGGATTCTGGTCATGGGAACAGTCAACGGTAATGGATATGAGTTGTTTATGGTGACGAATCAGCAGATTGCTAATGGTATGGCACAAGCCCTCATCACACAGGAGAATCTGAAACTTGGTGAAGCTGAAAATGTCAGCCTGTGGGCGTTGGAAGATGGTGAGAATCTGCAATTTTCCAAGCCTGACCCCTACACCTTTATGTTTAACAAGTATCGTTGTGGCGACCTTGCGACTCCGAATGGTGCACCTGTTACGGTGTCATCATCAGCCACACTACCTGACCAAGCGGTTATACTTGCACCACGTCCTACCGCAACACCATCAGCAGGGGCAGGTTTACCGATTTATCGTCCGTCTCCGCTTCGACTCAACGATGACGGAACATACACGATACGTGCAGGTGATAATCTAGCAACCATTGCCGCCAAGTTGGGTATCCCTGCCGATGTATTGGCAGAATATAACGGCATCGCCAACGCACGCTTTATTCAAATCGGGCAGGTGTTGGAAATCCCTGATGTTGATAATTAAATGACAGCATGGCTTATCGTCGTAAGCCGTGGCACTTCTTAAATTTCTTGCCACTACCACAGGGGCAGGGGTCATTACGTCTGGCTTTGGCAAAGGCTTTTTCCAGTTCGGCATCATAGTGTGCCATCTGGAACATCACATTGGCAGGTGGACGGCGATGAGCCAGTTCGTTTGTCATGAAGGTCATCGTCGGACGCACATGATTAAAGAATGCACGATAGCCTGCACACAGAAAGTTAAGCCCGTCTTCGCCATCGGGTGTCTTGATGAAGCGGTTCTTCGGGCATCCTCCGTTGCAGACAAAGCGCACCTCACAATCAAGGCAGTATTGCGGGAGTGTATCGCGTTTGGCGCGCCCGAACTGCGTTTGCTCATCCATGACCACAATCTCTGAAAGTGGAATATCCATGATATTGCCGAGCTTATAATCTGGCTCGACAAAATGGTCACAGGAATAAACATCCCCATTGTGTTCCATTGCCATCGCCAGCCCACAGGTTTCATCAAAGATGCACAGTCCGGGGGCATGTCCGCTATAACCAGCTAATGCAATATCAAAAATCTGTACAAAAACCTTGCCGACATCGTGCCGTACCCACTCCTCATAAATGTCGATGAGGAACTGTCCATACCCCTCAGCAGTAATCGAACGGTCTGTGACGGTGTTACCTTCTTGATAGCCAGTGTTGTTATCACGTTCCACAATCGGGATAAATTGAATGAACTGTGTGCCTACCTCATCTCGCATAAAGCGATAGAGTTCAAGTCCACGCTTTTCGTTAGCGGCATGAACCGTCGTCAGAATATTAAATTCAACCCCGTGCTTTTCGAGTAGACGAATGCCTGCCATAACATTATCAAAAGTCGGGTTGCCTCCCTTATCCACCCGATAGAAGTCGTGAATGTCTTTTGGTCCATCAAGGCTAACACCGATGAGAAAGCCATTTTCAGCAAAAAATTCACACCACTCGTCATCAAGTGTGACGGCGTTAGTCTGGAGCGCATTATGAATCTGCATATTGGGTTTCTTGTGCTTCTGTTGAAAGCGTACAGCCATGCGGAAGAAGTCCACCCCCATGAGGGTTGGCTCACCACCTTGCCATGCAAAGCTCACTTCGTTGACCTGTTGCGCCTCGATATACTGCCGGATGTATTCTTCCAGCAGGTTCTCTCCCATGCGGAACTTGCTATTTGGATAGAGCTTTTCTTTGGAGAGGAAATAACAATATTTGCAGTCGAGATTGCAAATTGCGCCCCGTGGTTTTGTCATCACATGGAATGCCGTCGGACGTTGAATTGCCGTAACCATAACAATGCCTATCTCTTTACATGAGTGTATAGGGATAATTAGAACCAATTTTGATAGTTAAAACAATACCTTCACCAAAATCAATGTGAGATGTTTTTCGTAAGAGGGACAATGTCATACTCATATCAAAATCTACATGAATCATTGTGAACGACACCCGTATCGTACCTAGACCAACAAAACATCCAATTGTTTACTTCCAAAAATGCCCCATATTTCACAAACTTGTAATGTCCTAAAAGCTTTTGTGAATCGGCGGACAGACAACCCCTCATGCGATTACCCTATATTCTCAAGCCATAATCAAATTAAAGTTTATTTTCTTTTTCAAACCCATCATCAATACTTACACGACACCATAACGGATGAAGATAGGATATAATTTTGGAAGATAAACGTTGACCAAAAATGTGTGTGTGGTAATGGTAGACAATATATTCCAATCTATGGGACAGCAACTATCCTTGCAGTGGGAAAGATTGGTACGTCCTAACCCGAAGATACAACAGCATGACTTGCAAAAACATGCACGTCTACTATCTGGTATGTCATTAGTTGTTGCCTTATCCTTGCTGTTAATTGTAATTATTGTCGCTTCCATTAGTCGCTATAGTCTCTCAAATACTGCGACAATTACGGCAATTATATCCATCATCCTGTGCTTTGCGGTCTATTGGATTAATCGTGCTGGATACTTCAATTGGGCAAGCCTGCTATTCATTACTTACTTCAGCATTGCGACAATAACTATTCCGTACATTCCAAACTCAGTCACGGGTTTATTACCGTTCGCCGTTATCCCGATAATTTTGGTCGGTATGTTTTATGCAAAGCGCGCTATGTATGCGACTGCACTTTTGGTATTGGGTATCACTTATTTACTTAACTTGACGATGTTCGACACCCCTTATTTCATTACGATGCAGGATGATTGGTATTTTCTGATATTTGCATCAGGCTTTATTGTTGTGTTTGTTCGCCATAAGACAGGGTTAGAGCGTCTCCATATTGCTGACCTTGAACAAGCCAATGAGCAACTGCGCGAATCAGAACGGATGCTGGAACAACGAGTCGAGGAACGCACCGCCGAACTGCTGGAAGCATATAACGAGATGGAAGCTCTCAACCGTATTAAAGACGAATTTGTCTCGAATGTCTCCCACGAATTGCGGACTCCGATAAGTAGCATCAAATTACAGAAATACCTACTCCAACAATCCGCACATCCCAATCAACAGAAATATTTAGAAGTCCTTGACCGCGAGACTGACCGCCTCGAAAACTCTATTGAATCTCTCTTGCGTCTATCCCGCCTTGACCAAGAACGCCAAAAACTTGAGTTTGAAAAGCTGGACTTGAATGCGCTGATACGGCAATATGTCAATGATAGGCAGTCGCTTGCAGATAGCCATCAACTTCGTTTATCAGCTGTGATTACTTGTGAAGATGGGGTGTGGGTGCGGGGCGATGTGAGCCTGTTGGGACAAGTCTTAAGTATCTTGTTGACGAACGCCTTCAACTATACAACCGAGGGTGGGTCGATAATGGTGGTGGCTAATGTGATAATGCAAGATAATGTTCCACAGTGGGCGGAACTATGCGTTTCCGATACAGGTATTGGCATCGCACCGGAAGAACAAGATAACTTATTCAAGCGATTTTATCGTGGCACGGCTGCCTCAGAACATAAAATTACAGGTACAGGTCTTGGATTGTCGATTGCAAAAGCAATTGTTGATAACCATCATGGAACAATTCGTGTGGCGAGCACAGGCATCGACGGTGAGGGTACAACATTTCATGTTCAGTTGCCCCTTCTAACCTAACGATTTAAATCTCATATATTTATTTGACCCTATCACGCTTTTGTCTTTGGGCACAATTGCAGTATCATAAGCAAATGTGGTTTGTGAATCGACAGAAGGACAAATAATGCTCTTAGAAAAACTTTCAAATGCAATTGGGGTCAGTGGCGACGAAGGGGCAGTGCGTGAGATTGTCATGGAGGCAATCGGCGACCATGTGAACGAGATGACAGTTGATAACATCGGCAATGTGACCGCTATCCAAAAAGGCACAGAAAACCCTGACTACACCGTAATGATTGCGGCACATATGGACGAAATTGGCATGATGGTCACCAATGTGGATGGCAATGGGCTGATTCAGTTTACCAATGTCGGTGGGATTGATGCTCGGATTTTACCGGGGTTGCGCGTCAAAATCGGTAAGAAGCAAACGTCGGGGGTTATCTTGTGGAAACCGATTCATCTGGGGCGGGATATGAGTGTCGTCAAGATGGATAACTTACGTATCGACACTGGCGCAACCGATAAAAGCACGGCAGAACTCGGTGACCGGATTGCCTTTGATAGTTTTTATGGCGAAATGAGCGAAAAGATTGTGCGCGGTAAAGCCTTTGATGACCGTGTGGGTTGCTCGATTCTGATTGATATTTTGCAGAACGGTCCATATCCGGTCACGGTGATTGCTGCCTTTACTGTGCAAGAAGAAATTGGCTTACGGGGCGCACAGATAGCCGCACAAAAATTTAACCCTGATGCCGCTATTGTCCTCGAAGGCACGACTGCCCACGACTTGCCCAAGCCAGATACAGAAATTGACGCAGGCGATATTCCGCCCAACCCCGGATGTAAACTCGGTGGTGGCGCAGTGTTAACCCTGATGGACGCGCGTATGATTACCGACCCGCGTGTGTTGCGCTTTTTGCAAGAGACCGCTGATAGTAACGACATCCCCTATCAATACAAATCCGTTCGTGGTGGTGGGACAGATGGCGGTGCAATACATGTGGCGCATACAGGTGTGCCGACAATGATACTCTCGACACCCTGCCGTTATATTCATAGCCCGACAGCCCTCATGAACACTGATGATTATGGCAGTGTACTAAATTTGTCGCAGGCAATCCTTAAGTCAATTACGCCGGAGACCTTCGCGCAGGAATAGGGAAAGCGTCAGGTACAAGCTAAGCAAGGTTTGCTACAATGGCGGGTATGATAACCATTTTCGCCAGATTACTCAATAATTTCATGCGCAATAAATCAATGTCAACTGGACACGTTGTACGGGCGGAACTCAGATCCGCCCCTACAAAAACCCATCAGATGAAGACACTTGTAAGCCTTTCATCGCTCATCCGTAGTGGCGGGATTGTCTTGCTGATGCTGTGGAGTGTGATGTCAATTATACCCACACAAGCACAGGGCGCATCCAACCAATTGCTGACACGCATCAACGAACTGCGTGGGTCGGTTGGCTTATCCGGTTATACCATCAATAATGCCCTGACTGTCGCAGCGACCAATCATGCGGCATGGATGGTGCGGACAGGCAAGGTATCGCACACGCAAGACAACGGAACTGGTCCACGTGCCCGCGCTCAAAATTCAGGGTACTCATCCAACTTCGTCAGCGAAAATATCTACATGGGGTCAGATAGTAGTATCGGCTCGGCATGGACATTTTGGATAAATTCACCTGTGCATTATGCGGGTTTGACCAGCCCCAACTATAACAATATCGGCATCGGCTCAGCCAGTGGCTCGAATGGGTATGCCTTTGTGTTGGTATTTGGCAATTCGTCCGGTAGCTTACCGCGCTCTGTTTCGACGGGCGCAAGCAACAGCGGGGGACAAGGTGAAAATCAAGCGGTCGCCCCACCGTCGTTTGTGGTCGGCGTTGATGGTATTGGTAATATCATGCACGAAGTTCAACCGGGGGATACCATCGGCGAGATTGCGCTGATTTATGGGTATACATGGGAAGACCTACCCTACATGATGGACATCAATGCCATGACTGAGGATGATGCGTCTTATCTGGAAATTGGGAGTGTGTTCCTTGTCCCGCCACAAGACGGCACTTATACACCCACTGTAGCCCCGCCCACACGGACACCAACGCCAACTCGCACGCCGACATTGCCACCACAAACGGCAACTGAAGCAATGGTCGCAACACAGCTGATACCGCCTGCGACATTTGTTATGCCATCTGCGACACCGACTGAAGCACTCTCAGTTCGTGCTGTGCCAACGGCGACGATGACACCAACCGAAGCACCACCCCCACCTGTTGCGGAAAATCCACCATCGGATTCTTCGCCCATACAGTCGTTATTGATTGTTGCTATTGTAGTACAGGTCGGGGTAATCGGAGTGGCGACAGTCGAATTTATGCGACGGTCACGCTAATCTGCTACCATATCCACGACTTGTTCGTCAAGTTCGTCGATACGGTCGAGGGCGACTAGCTCGGTTGCCTTCACAACCAGTTCGCTTTGAATGGTTGCCATCTGCTCGACACTGAGTTCGAGGTTGTTGTCAATCCACCAGCGGATTAGCTCGATAATGGACGTAACAATGTGATTGACTGCCACGTCCATTGGGATACGACCTTCATCACGGGCAACATAAGTCTGTCGGGTAGATGCCGAAATTGCGCTATGGACAGCTTGCAACAAATCACTATTGCGTGGCAAACTGACAAAGACACGGTAGATACGGACGTTCTCACTGATATATTGATACATGATATAGGCTTGTTCATAAGGAGTCATTTCCGCATCCATCATTGAATATAAATCTTCGAGGACGGATTCTAGAACATACATCAAGAGTTCATCTTTGCTCTTGAAGTGGCGGAAAAACGTAGCGTATCCAATTTCTGCTGACTGTGTCAGCTCTTTGATAGTGATGGCATCATAGCCAATATCGAGGGTTAGGTTTACAAGTGCTTCCCCAAGCGACTGCCGTGTACGCAGTACGCGACGATCTATTTTTTTCATTGTGATTGTTAAATCCTTCTATTGCTAACGGACAATCATATTATCCTTCACATACACCTTATCGTATGAATATGAAATAGATATTAGATTAACTATATCAAAATATCAATATTTGTATTCACATTTTCACAAGCATTTGCGTAGGACTATACTGACATAGTGTTAGAGTATGTCAAAAAATTTACAGGCATATTTCTCATAGTATCATCGTTTTTTCTCATTTTTGGAAAGCGTAGAGTAATCGTCAAGAATGAAAAGGATATGTGTTTACAAGCCATCGCCTGTCAGCCATGTAAAAGGCTGATTTGCTGAGATGCTGACTTGCTTAAAGCTAGCGTTTATGCGGTGTTATTGCATCGTTGTGATATATATGTTTGATGATTGAATTTGCCATACATCAAAATCTATTTGCGCCCCACTCTCCACCGGATATACTCGACAGGTTGAACGTAAAAGTCGAAAGTTGTGTCATAGTTCAACTTCGGGAATCGCTATCGTATACATTTTGCTGAGGGAAATCGGTTGTACCGAGATTTTTTATAAGATTCAGCATAAGCCTAAAGGTGCATAAACAGACAGATTGTTGTACAATTTGCGTGATAATCCAGTCTTTAAGGTCGTGTTTAGAGAAAACACGCTATAATAAAGAACATTGATTGATTATAAACTGCAAGGAGAGTGACCCTTGGCTAAATCTCGTACAGAACAACTGATGGATCGTCTGCGTGATTTGCAATCCAGTAGTGGCGATGTCGAAGCTGCGGCTATCGTTAGTGTGGATGGTCTGAGTATGGCTTCCATCCTACCGGGTGGTATCGAAGAAGACCGTGTGAGTGCGATGTCGGCGGCGATGTTGTCGCTGGGTGAGCGTATCGCTGGTGAATTGAACCGTGGTGAATTGGCGCAGGTCAATGTGCGTGGTGACAACGGTTATGTGATTCTGACAGCGGTTGGTGAAGAAGCGGTTTTGACTGTGATTGCCCGCAAAGATGCAAAGCTCGGTTTGATTCTCTTAGATGTGACTCGCGCAGTGGAAGATTTGGTCACGATTGTTTAGCTTAGTTGAGCTGTATATCGCCAACAATTGTATGGTGGTATGTAGATTGACGATGACCCATCCACTATATGAGAGAGAAGAGTTGAGCCGTGCCTGAATCAAGTGGCTTCTACTATCCCAATCGCATCGCGCGCTCATTTTTTGTTGCGATGGACGAAGTCATGGGGGTACCGATTGCCCGTAGTGTATTGCAGGCGGCTGGCTTAGACGAATTCATCAACAATTATCCCCCTGATGATATGAACCGTCAGTTCGATTTTGCGAATCTGGCGGCTATTAACGTTGGCTTGGAAAAATTGTATGGGATGCGTGGTGGACTCGCATGGGGAATGCGTATCGGACGGGTCGCATTTTCCAGTGGATTGCAAGGCTTCGGCGCGATGAAAGGTGTTCAGCATCCAGCATTCCAGTCCTTACCATTGAACAAGCAACTCGATATTGGTCTTCATGGGCTAGCGATGATTTTTACGAATTTCTCCGATCAAGAAACCTTCATCGAAGCAGATGATGAGGGCTACCTCGTACATGTTCAGAATAGCCCATTTGCATGGGGGCAAACACATGACCGCCCAGTCTGCCATACCCTGACAGGACTCTTACAAGAAGCTCTCAATTACACCACCAACGACAAACCAACTTTCGTGCGCGAGATTGAATGTAGCGCAACGGGGGCTGACCACTGTATATTTAGGGTCAAAGTATTGAACGATGGACACATCTAACAGTATTGCAGTATTGTAACAACGTTCAAAGGGTATGGTATCACGCGATAGATTATAATAGGCGTACATACATAGCTCTGGCGCACCTTATCTGCGCTTACATCATCAATATTAAGGGGAACATCTTATGGAACAACCTGTCATTATGCTGGTCGAAGATGACCTTGACCTCTCCGAGATGGTCAGTTCATATTTTCGGGTACAAAATTATGATGTCTTGACGGCAGCGTGGGCAGAGGAAGCCTTGAAAATTGCTAATGAATCACCGCTTGACCTTATCATTCTGGATGTTCGCCTACCCGATATGAATGGGTTTGACCTGTGCCGAGAACTCCGCACCAATGTCCGCAAAACAGAAAATACACCGATTATCTTTCTGACGGAAAAACGAGATCGGGGTGATAAGCTACAGGGCTTAGAATTGGGCGTGGTCGATTATATCACCAAGCCATTTGATATTCAGGAATTGCGCTTGCGTGTACGGAACATTATTAACCGCGCCAATCGTCCGGCGACTGTCAATCCAGTCACCGACTTAGCCGAGGGTGATTTGGTCGAAGATAAGCTGGAAGCTCTTTTGTCTGATAGCAGTGATTGGGCTGTCTTGCAGTTATCCATCAGTCAGTTGAACAAATTCCGCGAACATTATGGATTTGTAGCAGCCGACGATGTCTTGCGGGCTGTCACATTGATGATGAAAAATGCCCTCAAAGAACACGGTGATACTGAGGATTTCCTCGGTCACATCGGGCATGAGGACTTTGTGATTGTGACGCATCGCTCAAATGCCAAAGCGATTCTCGACCGCATCGAACGGCGCATTCAGCAATCCCGCGAATATTTCTACCCAATTAAAGACCGCAGTAAAGCCCAAAAGGCAATGAAAGATAACCAGCTTGCCCTCAGCAGTGCCATTGTGCATCGGGATTCTGGTGTATTTGAATCAGTCGCTAGTTTGAAGTCTGCGCTTGAGGGTGCATTACAGGTCGAATAGTTATTGGAATTTTGGGGCATGGTAATTGGTATATCTCACATGTTTTAGGGATATACACATATGTGCACCTGTAAGTGGTTGATGACATGGCATCAACCCTACAAGAATCTCTATCGTGTCAGACATCATACGAACGAAAGGACACATCATGGCAACACCAAATCGTGAAGAATTGTATCGGATGGCACTCAATGCCGCCAAACAAGGGCAACGTAAACCTGCGAAGGTGATGCTCCAGCAGTTGTTGGCACAAGACGAAAAGCACATCCGCGCCATGATTTTGATGGCAAAAATCAGTGGTCCGTCCGAACGGCGCAAATGGTTAAACAAAGTCCTAGATGTTGACCCCGATAACGACGAAGCCATCACTGCATTGGATAAGATGGATTATGATAATGCGGCAAAACGTAACAAATCCCTCTATCGCATGGGGTTGGGTGCGGGTGCTGTGGTTGTTTTGGCTCTTGCTTTGTTGATGGTGTTCTCTGCGGCGGTCGCGCCAATTTAAGCATGTTATTTGAATTTACCATTTGTTGATGCCCCCCTCCCTAAATCCCTCCCCAACGCATTGGAGAGGGACTTTCAACCAACGCCAATACAATCCCTTCTACTATCCCTCCTACATATTTGACGCTTTATATCCAACAAAGGAATTTCTATGCCCGACTTGACCATCAATATAGACGCACAATTACCATTTCTATTTGACCTGCTCAATATTCACAGTCCGACGGGATACCATGTGGAGGCGATGGACTTCTGCCATGAGCGATTTGACGCGCTCAACATCCCTGGTTTAAGTGTTAGCCGAACGAATAAGGGGGCGGTGTTGCTAACATGGGCGGGTGACTCTAGTGATGAACCGCATGGTGTTACGGCTCATGCTGATACATTGGGGCTGATGGTCAAGGAAATCAAATCCAATGGACGCATCAAATGCACCAAACTCGGTGGGCTGACATTATCAGGGGCAGAATACGAAAATGTGACTGTTCGCACCCATGATAACCGTCGCTATCGTGGGACGTTTCTACCTGTAAATCCTAGTAGTCACGTCAACAGACAAATCGAATCTAAGCGTACCCTCGATAATATGGAAGTTCGGCTGGATGAGCGTGTTGAGAGCGCGTTTGATGTTATGAGTTTAGGCATTGCTGTCGGTGATTTTGTGTTTCTTGACCCGCGTGTGGAATATATCAAGTCGTCTGGATTTTTGCGGTCACGCTTTTTGGATGATAAAGCTGGTGTTGCCAATATCTATGGCGCAATCATTGCGTTGCACGAGGCGGGGTTACGTCCGGCACAAGATACAACTTTTCTGATTGCTAATTATGAAGAAGTCGGGCATGGTGGTTCATCGGGTTTACCTGACAACCTAGCCGAACTGCTAACGATTGATATGGGCGCGATTGGGGACGGACAGAACGGCACAGAATACGCCGTCAGTATTTGTGTGAAGGATGGTAGTGGACCTTATCATTTTGATATGAACAGCAAATTACGTGACCTCGCTAGCGAACACGACATCGACTTTCGCCTCGATATTTATGTGTATTATTCGTCCGATGGGTCAGCATATTGGAAAGCAGGTGGCACAGCACGGGTCGGGCTGATTGGTCCGGGAATCGCCTCATCCCATGGATACGAGCGCACCCACATTGACGCACTCAAACACAGCACCCATCTGATTGCGCGTTATCTACTATCGTGAGGAAGAGCAGTATAATTGAGGGGTAGGACAATCGCCCACCCCATCTTGAACTGGCGGATTAGTCGCGTCCGCCACCACCAAATAGTTGAAGCAAGAAGATGAACAGGTTGATGAAATCGAGGTAGAGTGTCAGCGCAGCGATAATGCTGAACTTCATGGTCTCTTCGCTATTGATTTGCATCTCTGGATTGGCTGCCATCTGTGAAATTCTCTGCGTATCATATGCTGTCAACGCTGTGAACAACAACACACCTGCGATACTGATGATAAAGTCTAATGTGCTACTGCCGAGGAAGATATTGACAACCATCGCAATCACAAGACCAATCAAGCCCATCATGAAGTAAGTGCTGTACTTGCTCAAGTCCATCTTAGTTGTCAGCCCGACCAATGTCATCGCCCCGAAGACTGCTGCAGTTGTGATAAACGCTGCCGTAATCGAGCCGAGGTCATAGACGAGGAAAAATACCGAGAACGTCATCCCCGTCACGGCTGCATAGACAAAGAACAACATACCTGCAACTGTTGCTGACAGTTTGTTAATTGCCCAACTCAGCCCGATAACAATACCGAACTGTGCGATAATCGATACAAAGAACATACCTTGTGAAGGGATGAATCCGCTAGTGGATAGCAGAATGGATACAAATGCGGTGACGAGTAAGCCCATCGTCATCCAGCCATAAACATTACGCATTACAGCATTGAGTTTCTCGCCAACGAGTGGTTGCTTTTGGGGAGTATCAATATAACTATAGGTCACAGTCATTACCTCCGTGTAATTGTCGAATTTTTAAAACCTACGTTTAGTTTATTACTCATTATATTATACCGAATATTTAGCTAAAACGGTGTATTTTCTCCCGCGAATTTACCTGCTTCTTACAATTCATATAGTGACCTTCGGAAAGAAATTGCATTTAAATTGGCGGACAGGCAGTAGCCAGTCCCTACGATAAATTGCATGAAACCCTGTAGGGACAATGCCTGCGTTGTCCGCAACCAGCAAAATATGTGATTATTTATTTCGGAAAACATACCAGACATTACATTCCTGCAACTAATCATTGGAAAACCAGCCCTCCCTTGCGATAATACAGAGCCTAACGTTAAGCTATACGAGAAATCCCCATGCACATCAAACCAGAAATTATGAGTCCTGCCGGATATTTCCCGCAATTACATGCCGCCATCGAAGCCGGAGCTGATGCGGTATACTTCGGGCTGAATCACTTTACAGCGCGTGCCAAAGTTGGCTTTACATTGGACGAACTCCCCGATGCAATGCAGACACTCCATAGTCGCGGGGTAAAGGGTTATGTCACTTTTAACACGCTTATCTTCGAGAATGAACTGCGCGATGCAGTCAAAGCGATTGAAGCAATTGCCAAAGCCGGCGCAGACTCTGTGATTGTGCAAGATGTTGGTATGGCACAACTGGCACATCAAATCGCCCCAACGTTAGATATTCACGGCAGTACCCAGATGAGCATCACCAGCGCAGAAGGGGTGCATCTGGCACAACGCTTTGGCGTGAATCGGGTGGTGTTGGCACGGGAACTGTCACTGGAAGACATCCGCAAAATCCGCGAACAGACTGATTGTGAACTGGAAATTTTTGTACATGGTGCGCTGTGTGTGTCGTATTCGGGACAGTGCTTTTCATCAGAAGCATGGGGTGGACGCAGTGCCAATCGTGGACAATGTGCGCAGGCGTGTCGCTTGCCTTATGATTTAATCGTTGATGACGAGTTGCGCCCACTCGGCGACAAACGCTATCTGCTCTCCCCTGGTGACTTATACGCCGTACATCAAATTCCAGAGATGATTGACATCGGCATTCATACGCTGAAAATTGAGGGGCGGTACAAAGATGCTGATTACGTCGCGCTGACTACCAATGCTTATCGTCGAGCGGTGGATGCAGCATGGGAACAACGTCCCAATCCGATTACAGCCGAAGACGAAACCCAGCTGGAACAGGTCTATTCACGCGGGTTAGGGGCATATTTCATCAGTGGCACAAATCACCAGCAGGTGGTTGATGGACGCGCCCCCCGTCATCGTGGTGTCTTGGTCGGGCGGGTGCAACAGGTCGGTCATGATTATGTCCGCATTGAGGCGACTGATTTGCAAGATGTCGCTCCGCTTAAAGCAGGTGATGGACTGGTGTTTGACGCTGCCGATTGGCGCAGTCCTGAGCAAAATGAAGAAGGCGGACACATCTATGAGATTCGTCCCGTTGGCGATTTGCTGGAATGCAAGTTTGGCAATAACGCCATCAACTTCGATCGCATCCGCAAAGGCGATTGGGTGTGGCGGTCATTCGATGCCGATACCAGCAAAGCCGCTAAACCTTTCACACAAGCAAACAATCCGGTACAGAAGCAAGTCATCAATGTGACTGTCACCGCCTATGAAGGACAACCTCTCAGCATCCATTGGCAACTCGATAAATCCTCTGAGATTCACACAACAGTGATTCATGATGAGCCATTGGGACGCGCCAATAAACGTCCGGTTACAGCCGAATACCTGCATCAGCAATTGTCCCGCCTCGGCAACACAGCCTATGAACTCGATACCCTGACGGCAGACATCGGCGGACAACCCTTTATCCCAAGTTCGGTATTGAATCGTCTGCGCCAAGAGGCTATCGAAGACCTTGAAGCCCAACAATCGACAGCAAAAAATATTGATACTCTTGCTCCGTTAGATGTCCTTGAGAATGCCCTATCCAATGTCGAACACAGCACGGGTGACACAAGCGAGGCGCAACTCCATCTGCTGGTTCGCACACCGGAACAACTTGATGCAGCGATTGAGTTAAAACCTGCCAGCATCACCCTCGATTATCTGGAATTGTACGGCTTGCGTCCGGCAGTGGAGCGTGTGAAAGGAGCAGGTATCGAGGTGCGGGTTGCCAGTCCGCGCATCCTCAAACCACAAGAACAGCGTGTGGTGAACTTCTTGCTCCGGCTCGATTGTGATTTGCTGGTGCGGTCAGGTGGATTACTAGAGGCATTGCAGGGGCGATTCCAGCATAAGGTGATTGGGGACTTTAGCTTGAATGTCGCTAATCAACTGTCAGCAGACACCTTCTTTAAGTTGGGTGTTCAGACTATCACGCCGACACATGACCTCAATGCCGGGCAGATTTGCCAACTGGCAGAGGACATCGGCGGACATCGTACCGAAGTGGTTGCCTATCATCACCTGCCTGTCTTCCACACTGAACATTGTGTGTTCTGTCGCTTTATGTCGGATGGCACAAGTTACAAAGATTGCGGGCAACCCTGCGAGACACACAAAATCGCCTTGCGCGACCATCGCGGACGGGAGCATCCGGTTATGGCAGATGTCGGTTGTCGTAACACCGTCTTTGGTGCAGAGGCACAGGTCGCCAGCAAATACATTGACCGTATGATGGCGAGTGGTATTCAGCATTATCGGCTTGAATTTGTGCATGAATCGGCACGGGATGTCCGGCGGGTGACCTCTGCATTTCAAGATTATTTTGCCGGTACGATTGATAGCACAACCCTTGACCAACGCCTGAGCAAAATTGCATCACAAGGCACAAGCGAAGGGTCGTTGTTTGTGCCAGCCAACACAGTGGCGATTAGTAGTATTTTGTAGAGCAGATACGATGACTATTGAAGAACTAGCTACAAAACTAGTATCAGATGTGCTTATCTATTTCCAGTCGTTCATTAGTAGATATGATTGGCGCGGAAATGCGTTTTTCAGAATCTCTATTGGTTCAGATGGTATGGAACCCGAAGTGACTATACTTCTTAGAAGTGGTCATAAACCGGATGAGTATGTAGATACTGAGATACAATTTTGGCTTCATCCAAAAGATGATGAAAAATTCGTTTTCATCTGCGATTCATATGACCCACAAAGCAACGAAATCGACCATGAATCGTTAGATATACAAAATATCAACGACGTAGATGTTTACTTTGAAAAAGTCGCCAAACTACTTAAGCTTGAGCGCACATCTGAAATTAGATAATTGTATACTGGTCATTACGATGAATCTTAAATAGGGCGGTTACTCCCCAGCATTGCCCAGCATCATACCGCCTGCAACACCTGCGATAGCTGTTGTGATGGCAATTATCAAACCAGTGGAGAACAACGTCGGCACAAGGGTATCGAACAGTACAAAGGTATCTGCACCTGCGAATAGGGTCGGCACTTGGAAACCGATGAAGAAATAAACCAGCGCAGAGAACACGCCACCACCGATACCAATCAGCCCAAAGGCAATGGCAAGTGTGTTCTTCTTCACCTGCCCGATATTTTCACGCCCCCAATACATCAAGCCGAATAAGACCAGCGGGGACACAACCGCCATCACAATCATCAAATTACTGACCTGCTGTGCAATGGCGACATCGCCTTCTGCGCTTGACATACCGCCCCAGACAAGGAGGGCACTCACCAGCGCACTGGCAAAACCAATTGTGCCGATGAGTGAGCCATTCGCCCGTAGGAGTGCAAATACAGACATCTCTTACCCCTGTTCCTTGTCTTGGTCTTGTAACATCTTCTTGACTTCCAGACCCTTCTTCTCGGCTTTTTCGAGTTTTGGCAAGCCGTCTTTGATGTCGCTCTGGACTTGTTTGCTTTCTTGTTGGTTCTTATCTTGTTCTGCCATTGCTTCTGGCAGTTCTTTTTGTTTGTCCATCATCGTCTGTTGGACTTCCTTCGCAGGTTCTGCCACACCGAGCAGGTTCATCACGAAGCCGACCAACTTAGCTTTGAGCTTGGCAATGAAGCCGAGGACTTTCTTCTTGAGTGCAGCAAATACAGATAGCAATTTCTTGAAGGCAGCTTTGGCAGCACTCTTGATACGACCCCACAGGCTCTTGTCTTTCTTTTCTTCGGGTGGTTTCTGGTCGTTGATGGTATCTTGCATCCCTTTGGAGGCAGCTTCGGCTTTTTCGCCTTCTGACTTGGCATCGGTATTGCCCTTTTCGAGTTTTTCGAGTTCGGGGATACCCTGTTGGATACCTGCCAATTGTTGTTTGCGCATTTCTTTCTTTTCGGCGTCAAGCGCATCGGATTCTTTCATGTCGCTCAGACCGCCTGTCACATTGCCTTTCAGCTTGCGAATGAGGGCAATACGTTCATCAATAGCGGCGATGGCTTCTTGGTTGGTTGCACCTTCACGCTGGATGATACCGAAACTTGCCAGTGCGCGTTGGACTGGGCTAGCTTTGCGGTCAACCAGATGCTCAGTCGATTCATTGGCTGTAGCATTGGCAAGGTCGCCAGTGGACCCGCCAATACCCTGATTGGTAACACCTGTGAGCAGAGCTTTCCCGCCTTCTTTCCATGCACTGCCGGATGCACTGGATAAGCCTTTGACCGCCTCGCTTGCCGACTTCGCCGGACTGAATGCGCCACCAAGACCTCCTGTCACTGCACCAATCGTATTGGCAACTGCACCAACGAACTGACGAATCATTGTACCCTTGACCAGTGCATGTTCTTTCGAGTTCGGTTCGAGTTCACTGAGGCGTGTCGCCATCTTGATGCCGAGTACGATACGTCCGACACCTGCAATGATGTGGGCGATGGTCGCAAATGTACCCGCAATCGTTGCCATAGTGACAAGGAATGGGGCAGCTGGTGGAGCAAGTACCGATGTGATTGCACCTGCGATACCTGTGATGAAGCCGATACTCGTTGTAATATCCGCGACGGCTTGCGCGAGATTGACTGTGTTTTCTAAAAATGTCCAAGCTTTCCAGTTATCGCCATAGAGAGCTTCTTGTTTCTTCTTATCAACCTCAAGGACACCCTTCCAGAAGTCAATTGCGGAGAAGATACCCAAGCCGACTGTTGCATTTAAGAAGCCTTTACCAACGGCTAACGCACCAGAGCCAACATGACCCGCCGTGCTTTTGTCTTTCTTGGCACTGCCACCTTCAGGGGCTTTGACTTCAGTTTTGGTATCACTATCAGAACCCACATCATCAAGTTTAACATCTTTAATGAGTGTATCGCTGGATAGGTCTACATCATCAACATCTGTATCATCGTCTTTTGGCGCATCGACTTGTCCACTATCAGGCACATTGGCTTTAATTGGATTATCAACATCCTCATCGGATTCGTCGTCCGCATCATACCCATCTTCGTCATAGTCGTCTTCGTCATAATCATCATCAAGGTCGAGACCATCTTCTTCATCTTGTGGTTGTGGGTCGTCTTTGATGCCATTACCGCCATTTGGACTGCCTTTAATGACCATTGGCTCATCGCTGAAGTCAATCTTCTTGACCGTTTGCTCATCAGGTCCATTATCCTTGATGGTTTCCAGACCTTTTAAGTCGTCTTCACCGAGGTCGAGGTCGTCTTCTTCGCTGACCTCTTTAGGATTATCGCCACCTTTACGCTGTATCATGCGCAAATTTTGGAAGGGCAGACTACCTTTTTTCTTCCGTTGGAGTTTGGCTTTGGGATGTTGTTTATTGACAAGTTGAATAGTCGTGCGGTTGCCTAATGTGGATTGCATTTGCAAGACTGTTTTGGGGTCGGGGGGGGCATTACCAGCACTTGATAAAGCACGCTGAATATTCACGCCTTGTGAAACTAAATCTTCATCAAATCCAGCACCACCTGCTCCACCTGCATATGTTTTATTCTCTGGAGTTGTGTCTTTTTGGTTTGATGAGTGAGTTGTATGGTCACTCATATATTTATCCAGTTGTTGTCAACCTACACTATCAACAGTGTATGGCAATTCAAAGAATGGGGCAAGCGATTGCCGTTAGAATTTTTGAGATTGCCGTTACAAGATTGTTATGATTTTCTAGAATGTGATTTGTTTTTTGTAATATCGCTATTGTCGGAATCGATTGAAATTGCTAACCTTATCAGATGTAGACAATGGGAGAAATTGTAATGGCTAGCTTGAGATGTAATGAATGTAATGCAAGCGCAGACCCGCTTGACTGGCGATGTCGTCAATGTGGGGGTTCATTGGATATTGTTGATATGCCGACCTTTGACCCAACCGCAATTCATGATGCAGATTTTTCGCTATGGCGGTATGCCGATATGCTTCCGGTACAGAAGCGATTCACCCTCGGCGAAGGCATGACCCCACTTGCTCCGGTTACACTTGATGGCTATACATTTCAGGCAAAGCTCGAATATCTTAACCCGACAGGCTCATACAAAGACAGAGGCACAACCACCCTGCTCAACCATATCGCAGGTTATGATGTTGATGAAGTAATTGATAACTCATCGGGCAATGCTGGTGCATCTATTGCAGCGTTTGCCAGTGTCGCCGGACTGAAAGCGAGAATTTTCGTGCCAGCGGATACAGCTGTTGAAAGCAAGAAAAAGCTGATACGTGCCTTTGGTGGGACAATCGTGGAATCACTCAATCCGACGGCAGACATCTATGCTGAAGCTGAACATACAACTTATGCCAGCCACGCATGGAGTCCTTACTTTGTCCTCGGTCAGACAACAGTCGGGTGGGAGACATGGGAGCAACTCGGCAGACGTGTCCCCGATGCCATTGCAACACCTGTCGGACATGGTGGATTATTCCTCGGATTTTATCGTGGCTTCAAAGCCTTGTATGACGCAGGCATTACCGATAAGATGCCAACAATGATAGCGATTCAATCGACAGGGGTTGACCCTATTATTCGAGGATGGGAACAAAAGCTTGATGCACCACCGACTGTGATGCCTGAGCATAGTGTGGCGGATGGAATTTTGGTGACTGTTCCGGTACGGGGCAAGCAGATTTTATCGTCACTCTACGAGACTAACGGTTATGCGTTCCGTGTAGACAACGATGCCATTACCAGCGCACAACAACGCATGACTTCACAGGGGATAATTATTGAGCCAACTAGTGCAGTCACCGTCGCCGCATTGCCACAAATCCGTGACCAGATTGGGGATGATGCCGAACTCGTGATTGCATTTACAGGAAACGGGTTAAAGAATATCGGCGCAAGTCTATAGAATTAGCGAGCGTGATGTTTGCGTAAAGCCTTGAACGAATCGAATATTGCTTAATGCTTCATCCATGTGGACGAACAAATATATTCGTTTCTGCAAAACCCGATAAGTACTGGATGAGGCAAAAAATAAAAACCTGTAAAAGAATTTATTCCCCCTCTCCTACGAGAGGTGACCGCCCCTCCACCCTTCTTATATGATGGAGTCATAGTCAAATAAGAAAAGGGAATCAACATGTTATACAGTGAAAGCGGACAACAACCAATTAGTACCAACAATCGCCAAAATCAAATCAAACCAACACCATTCAATCCAGCATTTGTGCAACAACTCACACCACTACAACGTCTACGCCTTGAGCGTATCGTCAGCAACAGTATGCTAGAACTGCAACGCCTACAAATAACAAGCACAATCGCCAACAAATAGGTACGTCTTACTAAAATGAGGTAACTGTTCAGCTACATGTGATTACTGATAAATATTTTTTACCATAGAAAACAGAGAGGTGTATGTCAATAAAATCAGGCTTTTCAAAAAATTGACTCATTATAGTGACCTTCGGAAAGAAATTGTATAAAGGTTGGTGGATGAACACACAGGTTCATCCCTACCAAAAACAGCGAAAATCTTGTAGGGACAATGCCTGCATTGTCCGCAGACCAGCAAAATATGTGATTATTTATTTCTGAAAACATGCCAGACAGTACATTACTCATCACTTTTCTTGGCATTCATATCGTCTAAGTTCTAGCTATAAGCAGGTCTATGATAGACCATAAATTAAACGATTTGCCAACGACTCAGAATCGGCGTACCATAACCGTAAACGCTGCGTTATGATACAGGGCGCAATACTAAAATGTTGCGCTTGGCTATATTGCTGAGATGCTGATAGGCTCTTGGCATATTGGCAGAGATGGTTATAGTTGGTATCTATCATCTGCTGAAATAACTGAAAAATCCTGACGAGGCATATATGACGGAAACACAACCAAAGGTGATGGTTGTCCTACCCACCTATAATGAAAAAGAAAACCTGCATTTGATGGTACAGGCGTTATTCGGGCTGGAAATTGCGAATTTCCAATTGCTCGTCGTGGATGATAACTCACCGGATGGAACAGGTGACATAGCCGATAACCTTGCTCAATTAGATGCCTATGCAGGTAACATGTTTGTGTTGCATCGAGAGGCAAAAGAAGGCTTAGGACCTGCTTATAAAGCTGGTTTTAAGCGCGCGATTGAACTTGGTGCTGACCTCATCATCCAGATGGATTGTGACTTTTCGCATCAGCCCAAATATATCCCTGAGATGCTGAAACTAGCAGGTGACCATGACATTGTGGTCGGGTCGCGTTATATGAAAGGTGGGAGCGTTGACGAGAAATGGGGACCGATTCGTAAGTTGTTGAGCTGGTGGGCAAACCGCATTTATACACCAACCATCCTCAATATTCCTGTCAAAGATGCTACTGGAGGATTCCGGCTCTATCAACGTCACACCCTCATCGGTATGAACCTTGACCAGATATATGCCAGTGGGTATGTCTTTCAAGTCGAGATGATTTTTGTAGCCCACAAACTTGGCTATAACGTTACCGAGATAGCAATTCACTTCCCCGACCGTGAGCGTGGAACATCCAAAATGTCTTCGTCGATTGCGCTGGAAGCCGCTCTGCGTGTGTGGCAGATTAAGTTCCGGCATCGTGCCTTGAACAACTCACACCGTCGCACTGAGGCATATACAACCTAATCATAGAGCCTATTAGAGACATACTGTAAGAAATGACTCATGTGTCGTTTCGCCCAAGACCCAACCATAACATCCATTATTTAGCGATGATTTGCTGATGATATATATAAGGTTTCTCTCCGCACCTTTGCCTCTTTGCGTTATGTCTTTTCACTCTTATCGCTGTCCGCAGTCGGATGCTCCCACTTCTGATGCGGAATCACCATCTGACGGCGTTTGTCACCGAGCAAAGTCAGCGTGATTTTCGACTTAGCCACACGCTCCGGCAAGAGGTTGAGCAATTGGTCAAGTTCGGCATAATCCAGCGGACGCAAGAGCAAGAGCGCAATCACATACAAAATCCCGCCGACAATCAACGCGGGCAGAGGTTGACTATCCCACAACAGCAATACCAATATCATCACGGTAACAGCTACAATCGGTCGCCACATCAAACTGACCATGCTAAATGTGCCGAGTTTGTCGCGTAGTAGATAAATGAAGGGGATGAATAACACAATCTCGGAGGCAATCGTCGCCACTGCTGCCGCTTGAAAATTAAATTGTGGGATGAAGATGATATTCACGACGATGTTAAAGACCACCGCCACAAAGAAAGCCCGTGTAATCATGCGCTGGAGTCCGACAGCAATCAGCACATATTGCGTCAGGCTGTTCATCCACCCGACCGGAATACTCCATATCATCAGTTGCAAGGCAATCACACCGTTGGGCACATATTGCGCACCACCGAGTATCAGTGTTAACGGTTCAGCCAATGCGGTGAAGGCAACCGCGACGGGGAGTGTAATCGCAAATAAGAGTTTGATGCCGAAGGTATAAGTGCGTGTCAGGGCGGGGATGTCTTCTTTCGCCTGCCGTGACATGACCGGAAACAACGCCTGCGTGAAAAATGCAGGAATGATATTAATTGCCAGCAACCACTTATACGCCGTACTATATTGTGCCACGATGACCGCACCCTTCATCGCTTGCAGAATCACGATGTCAATCTGGAAGAAGATTGTCGCCAGAAAATGATTCAGCATCAGCGGGAAGCTCTCGGTGACCATCTCGCGTATCAGCTTGCGGTCAGGCAGTTTGTCAGCGATATGTCCGATGAACTTGCGCCCTGTCCACACCAGCACAGCAAAGGTCAAAATATTATTGAGGATGCTCACAGCGGCAATCCCGACAATGCCATAACCCAACATCAGCGCAATCACACCAAAGACGGCTTTGTTCATGGTGGTGATAGTGGCAATCGCAGCGGGTTTCTCGGCTTGTTCGTTGGCATAAAACAGCGAGGTCATACCCTTTGACAAACTGGCAGGGAACAGCCCCAGATACAGCAGTCCAATTGCAATCAGACCATCGGATGTAATCGCCTCTGCGCCAGAACTCTGGAATAAGAATAAGAAGCCCGCCAACAATGGGATTCCCGCAAAGCTCAACACTACACGAAACAGCGATGTGTTGTAGAAATAGTATCCAGCTTGGTCTTTCTTCTGTGAGGCTTCGCGTATTAAAAATAGGTCGAGACCGAAATTGGTGAAGATGTCGAACCAGACAAACACCACCACCGCAAAGTTATAAATCCCAATGTCCAGCGGAATCAGCAGGCGATACATCACAATCGCAAATATAAAATCAATACCACGATTAAACAAGTTGAGGATAATCGGAGCGATGCTGTTGCGAGCCACCTTTGCTACACCGGATGAGTCTTCTGTGTTCACGCCGACATACGCCTGCCAGAACCATGTTCCCAACAAGAACACAATAAAGGCGACACTAATCACCGAGCCAAACAAACCCACCTGAAAGCTTGCTGGACTATACACAAGGCGCACTGTCCAATCACCTGCGGACAGTTGAACACCCTGAAAATTCGCCATGACCAGTTGGACATCAACCGCTTCTTCGGCATCTTCGCCCGCACCCTGTGGACGGACAAAAGCACGCCAACCTTGCATATAAGTCTCGCTGACGACAAGCCACGCATCATCCGATAGGCTGACATCAATGAACTTCTCGCGTCCACTGTCACGAGTAATCGGTGCGGGGGCATAGTCGGGGACTTCAAGAACATCTGACGGTGTTTGGAAGATACTATAATCAAATATGCCGTTTTCGTCGGGTAGCCACTGTTCAGCCCAATCATCGCTATCCACAACAAAAGCGCGGGGCATGACCGACTCGTTTTCCCAGATAGAGACAGCTTCGTCTTGCCGTACCTGCGCGTAACCCTCAACCTCAATTTCAGCATCACGGTGGGCGATGACATAACGGATATTCAGCAAATCAAATAATGGCGCATCAAGTACCGCTTCATATCCACCCGCGTGATTCCAATCGTCGGGGGTCATAACTGGTGAGATACGGTTAAAGTCGAGTGCATACTGCGGATGTAAGGCGCGCATAGTAGCGACATACTGCGCCGGAATGATGCTATCGTATCCGCGCACATCATCCAAGCCGTAGCTCCAGCCCATATTGGCATTGAGCAAGTTAATCTGATTTGGGTCTTGCAGAGTGGTGATGCGGAAGTCGCCCTCTTGTTCCTGCAAAAATTCAATCGCAGGCGGGGTGAAGTCCAGCAGAAGCGGGTCAGATGCCGGATTGAAGCCAAACGATGCCAGCAACAAATCAACCCCTGTTACAACTACTGCCAACACCGTCCAGATGCGCTTACCCTGATTGCGTCCCGCCAGCCAGAAAATCACACCACTCAGGGTCAGCATCACACCGAGAATGAGTAGGTGTGGGAATTGATAACTATAGAACATGCGCCCATCAGCAAAGGCTTGATTGGCAAGTGCCATGCTCTCGACAATTTGCTGAAAAATCGACTCGACACTGTCAAAGGCAACCAAACTAATCCCCAAACCTGCCAGCACACATATCCCAAATAAACCTGTGATATATCCCAAGTTTATCCCAAGCTTGTCCTTTTCATCACGCTGAGATAGTAATTGCACGCCGATTCCCGCTAGCACAGCCACCGCTAAAGTCACGGCAAAAATCCAGCGAAACGGCGAATTGAGTTGGTTGATGCCGGGTAAGGCGAACAGGATAGCATAGGTTGGTAAGCCGAACATAAACGACAGTGCGACCAATAGGAGAATCGTGAAAATGATGATGTGTTGACGTAGAGGCGAAACATGTCGTCTACCCCCCTCTAAATCTCCCCCCGAAACATCAGAGACCTCCCCATCTCCAATGCTTTGGGGAGAGGGGTTAGATTGTCGGGTGAACTGTGTGCGTATCGCAGACAGAATTGCATACCCCGCCAGCACCAGTGGCAGAATCCCAACATAAAGCGCACCCTCAACGTAGTTCTTAATACCCCAATCAATAAAGTTGATGCTGTCACCCTGTAAGTTGGTCAGATCGGTGATGGGCTGTCCGGTGAAGACATCAACATAACTATGATGGGCTGGATTGCCGTAGAAGTTCGGGAGCAAGAATTGCAGGAAATCGCGGAAGGGATGCGCATATCCCAACACCATATCGAGACTAGAGCGTTCGGCGCGCCAATTGGTCTGCACAAATTCAAACAGCGGGATGAACTGTATCGCACCCAAGCCGAGTCCGAGTCCGACCATGACCAGTAACCAGACGGCTGTTGTCCCTGTCCAGCGGATGGGCAGTGTGTTGGTCTGCTGACGCTTTGCCCAAGCCGTCCATAATAGACGCAATCCGGCATAGTATCCGGCAATCATCAGCGTATAAATTGTAATTTCGACATGTCCGGCGAGGATGTTGCATCCGATAGCTATAGCACCGACGACCACCCACGGAATCGCTGTGCCTTTGAATATCCAGAAGCCACGCTCGCGAATGATATTTTCTATCATCAACAGGATAAGCGGTAACCACACCGCTGCCCCAATAATCATCGGGAAGACCGCGCTCGCAATCATAAATCCGCATAGTTGATAGACCGCACCTGATAAGGTTGCTCCAGCTCGATTCACGCCAAGCCCACGCATAAACCACACCATAAACAGCCCTGCCAGCCACAGGTTCAACACAATGAACCAGCCATATGCTGATGGGAGAGGCATCGCATAATAGATGACACTCGGCGGATAGAGCGCGGATTGTTGTCCGGCAGCGAGGAACGGTATACCTGCAAACTGATGCGGATTCCACAAGGGGACTTCACCCTGTGCCAACTGCTCACGAATAAACCACTTCCACTGATAATTCTGCAAGACCATATCCGATAGCAGATGATTATGTGGAATGGCAGGCGCATCGACCACGCCACGATAAGCAGCATGGGGCATATACTGATACAAGTTTTCAGTTGGGAGCAGGGTTCTATCACCGAGTGTCTGCTGATGAAACATCACCAACGGCAAGAGCAACAGAAATAGAATTTGTAGGGTATCGGGTAAGAAACGGCGGGCAACGCGCATAGGCTTTGTTTTCTCGTTGGTATCACACAAGGCTATACGATAGGTGTTGAATTTATTTTTATGCGGACACAGGAAAGCACATCCCTATCACAGTTCATAAGGACAATACCTATATTGCCCATCCCCTAACGCAGTAGCTCACCAGTTATACACAGGCAGGCGCGTTTTTTCTAGGTAACATGATACAATCAATACGTTTCTTTCCGAAGGTCACTATTATAGAAGCGACGCAGTTGATTTTTGTACAGCAATGGCATTTTTGGGAAAGCCGTTTATCTGCTCAACATCGACCAAAACCGCATAGGTTATTCTGCTTCGGCTGTGACCACCTCACCAGATTCGACCAATATCGATTCCGGTATCTCCGCGCCTGCTAACATCAACATCATTGCGTTCGTTGCTGCGTGGGCAGTTTCTGCACGCCCAACCGATAACGACCCACGAATGAAACGCCCCTCGCGCATATAATCGACTGCTTGTCGTTCCGCATCAATACTTGCAATCATGACATCATCCGGTGTTAAGCCAGCATCTTCCAACGCATCAATCGCCCCATACGAGCCTGCATCATTAATGCTCAGAATCACATCAAATTCGACCTCATTCTCAATCAGTTCTTCGACAGATTCTTGTCCATTTTCTGCCATTGCACCTAGATAACGTCCAACAATTTCGACATCCTGTGCAACTGACAAAATGCCTTCTTCTAACCCATCGGCGCGTTCGACAATAATCTCCATATCAGGGAAGTCAAGGATAATCACATTGGCTTCACCGTCTTGTTCAGCGTTAACCAGCTCGCCAGCAAATTGTCCAACTGTAAACCCCATGCTGTAGTTGTCGTTCGTCGCAGATAACTGCACGCCACCGTATAGATTATCCTCACGGGCTAGCAATACAAAGGGTATCTGATTGTCTTCAATCGTCTGCAAGGGCACATCCAACAGAGAATAATCTAGTGGGCAAAGAATAATCCCCTGTGCGCCCTCTGCCATCGCTTGTTCTAGGAGTGGTATTTGGTCATATGCTTCGCCATCACTGTTATAAACTTTGTTGTCGATGCCTGCTTCTAATAGAAAACTACGAATCTCGCGGTTGAGGGTGGCATGATACTCACTGCTAAGGTTACACGCAATCACCCCGACAAACCCATCATCACCAAGTGTGGATTGAGCAGTTTCAATTTGTGCTGTCGTCGGCATGACCTCGGCACTCGTCGCACTGATACCTGATAAGACCGTATGCGTCTGCTGGTCGGATGTGCTAGCATTCCCAAACATGTCATTCACCACAACCAAGCCGACAAACAGGACAATGACGAGTACAGCAACCACTATCGTAATAAAAATCGGATTGCTGTTTAATCGGCGGACTGCGCTTTGCGCCTTGATAGTATCGTCAGTTTCTTGTGCGATGGAAACCAAACTGGCATCTACCGCTGGCAATGTAATCGCCGAGGTTGTCAATTGATTGCGTAGTGGTGCAAGTGATTCCAGCATCTCGCCAATATCATTGAAGCGATGGTCGGGACGTTTGGCGATGGCTTTCACAATGGTCTGTTCGAGTTCGGGTGCGATAGATGGGACATGGGTGCGAGGTGGAACAGGGTCATCTTCCAGATGTTTATATATCAGCGAGATAATATCTAACGATGAATCGGATTCATATGGGGTGTGTCCGGTTGCCATCTCATAGAGGATTGTGCCCAACCCATAGATGTCCGCACGGTGGTCAAGTGTATCGCCTCGTAATTGTTCCGGTGCCATGTTGGTAATTGTACCGACAATCTGCCCCGTCTGTGTCGAGTCTTCTCCACCTTGTACCAGCTTGGCTAACCCAAAGTCTGTCAGAAAGGCGTTACCATCTTCGTCGAGCAATACATTGGCAGGTTTGAGGTCACGATGGATAATGCCTTTGCTATGAGCATACGCAAGCCCACTAGCGACCTGTGCAAAAATATCGAGGATACGCTCTAGCGGGAGCTGTCCTTTGCGCATCAGGTCTTTGAGCGTGCCACCTCGCATATAACGCAGTGCCATATATGCCCAATTGCCTTGTATCGCATAATCATGGACAGGCACAATATTACCATGTTCAAGCGACGCAATCACCGCAGCTTCGCGTTCAAAGCGTTTATAAAAGTCGCCGTGCTCACTTGCTTCAATGACATTAATCACTTTGAGGGCAACATCACGTTTCATTGACGCTTGTTCTGCCCGATACACAGCAGCCGTTCCACCCTGCCCAATACGCTCAATAATTGTAAAATCACCAAGCTGTGTGCCAATTAGTCGATCCATCTACAAGCCTATCACATCAAAAACCATAGCTTATATTATCCCGTTATATGATTCATGCGTCAAATAGTTTGTGGCTGTTGCCTTGTCTGAATATGACAATGGGCACTGATGAGGTGTTCAGCGTTTTAATGTTTATTCCAGCATCAGCGTAAATTCACCAGAGCTTTGCCCTAAATTGCCCGCAACCACCACTGTATATGTGCCTGTTTCGGTCAGTGTGATGCCCTCAAATTGTGCGTTGTTGTCGTTCGGGTTAGATGAATATGCGACCGGTGAGCCATTGGGGTCACGTAGGAGCATCATGGTATTAAGGTCACTATCGTCCGGCACAGTAACGGTTAGGGTCACTGTGTCGCCAACCGAAGCGTCAAATGTAATATGTGCCTGTGTCTCATTGGTATCAAGATTGACACGCAACGTATTGCTTTCAGTCGATATACTCCGGTTGATTACATTGGTCTCGACCAATTGGAACATCGTATTGCGGTCACTCATCGCAGCCGTCATATCATCCAGTCGCTCATAAGCATCGCCACGATTTTGCAACGCAAGCGGATATTCATCGGGGTTCACTTGTATTGCTTTGGTGTAATCTTCAACGGCATTGTCATACATTTCCATACGATAATAGGCTGTAGCGCGATTGTTATAATCAACCCAACAAGCATAGTCCTCGCAGTCATCCACAGATAATCCAATCGAACGACTGTAATAGGTAATCGCAGAAAGATAGTCTTCTAAATCATCATACGCATTACCGATGAAGAAGTAAGCATAGGCAGGTTCATCGTACCCCATCTCAACAGCTTGCTTGACATCAGCGATACCCTGTTCATACTGTGCCAGTTTCATCCGTGACCGACCGCGCCAGTACATCGCTTCGGTAAAGCTATTGTCTATATCCAGCACTCTCTCAAAGTCTGATTCGGCTCTGGTAAAATCATCCCATTGGAAGTTTGCGCGCCCACGCCAATAATATGCAAATTCAGGATCCGTGATACCATATTCAATTGCTTGCGAAAAATCTTGACTGGCAGAGTAATAGAGGCTTTGGTCATAATTCAAGCGACCACGCTCAAAGTAAGCATCGGCATAGGTCGGGTTAAGTTCCAGCGCAAGGTCAAGGCTACGCATGGCAGAGTCTGCTTCACCCGCATCTATCTCAGTCTTGGCACGGTTGAGCAAGTCTTCGGCAGATAGAGAGGTATCGCGTGTTTCGGCATTGGTAGTCGCAACCACATTCTGGCTGTCGATAGTCGCCTGCAAATCTGTCACTTCAGTAGTATCCCGAAACAGGAATTGTGAACCAGCCACCACAACCACCAACAAAATCAAGCCCTCAATGACAAACAAGCTGACCCGTCGCCCACCATTTTTTGCTTTCCCCCGCTTGGTTTTGTTGAAGTCAATCTCATCATAATTGAGGTTATCGTCATGTTCGCTCATGTGTCACTATCGTCTTTCTTTGTATCGCTATCATCTGGTGATTGTTTCTCTGAATTGTCGTTATTATCACCTGTATTGTCCCGCTTGCCAAATGGACTCTCGCTAGACGATTGACCAAAACGGCTTTTCCCACTACCGAAGCGACCGCTACCGGATGATTGACCAAAGCGACTTGACCCACTGCCGAAACGTGATTTACTAGGGGGTAATTTACCAAACCGATTGACGACTTTATTGGCAGTATTGTGTTCCAATTGTTTTTGCCATGCTTCTTCCGCTGGCGATAGCTCATCTTTTCCCGATAGTGCCCACCCGCGTTGACTGTCTACAACAACCTTTGTGACAGCAAATGCAGGGGCTTCCAACGCTAACTTATCACTCACACCTATCGGTATTCGACGAGCATGAACCCAGACCACATCGCCAACCTTCAAAACATGATACGCCCGCGAGCCATTCTGTAAATTTTCCGTAATCTCAGGTTTATCAGTAGACGAAAACTTGATTTTGGCATCGGCAAAGTCTGCGCCAACAGGTTGAATGCTAGATATAAGTAATAAATAAAACGGTGTTGTCAGATTAAAACCATAAACTCCATCGGGGAATTGGATATGCAATGTGCCTATATTGATGACTTGATGTCTACTTGTTGATTTATACCACCTATGGCTGAACTGAAATTTCGGACGATAAAACACATAGTCTTTCCAGATGATGTCATTCGATTCATCGACTGTCCCACGAATCACAAACCGTTGACCGGGATCAAGTGCCTTGAAGTCTGCGATAGATTCAACCGTTTGAACGGGATTTTTTTCATTCTGGAGATATAGATTTTGCTCACGTTTGGTGATTGCCAGTTTGATGCTCTCTTCATCGGGTTCATAGACTTGCCACTCCGGCAGATTGACAATTTCCAAACGCTCATAGTTAATGCGTTTGCCTGTCATGCGATTTTTTTCACTCCATTGCCGTTGTTGGAGCAAGACCTGTCCTTCAACAACTAGCTCATCACCAACTAGAAATTCCCATTGCATACGAGTCCCCAGCGCGACATCTGCGCCTAAATCGGGACGGTCGGGGATACTCAGTATGGGAGATTGTGACTGAAAACGACTACCTTTTTTGCCACCGAAGCGACCCCGTGGGGTTGTATTACGCATCCCGAAACGTGATAACTGAAATTCGATAATATCATCGCCAGTATCAACAGACAGATTCTGTGGCAGGAACGTTAGATGATTCATTAGGTTGACCCATCCCAATTCATCACCGAGATAAATCCAATCTTTCTGCATGATGATTTTGCCTTTGCGTCCCTTGTCGTTCTTGTCCACCATGCCTTGAAAGCGGAACTTATAACCGGATGCAAGTTTGTTCAATTGCTCTTGTGTGGTTATCGTTCTGATAGGTTGCTTCTCTCGCCAGCGGAAGGCGCGCTTGAGGGTTGCCATGTAGAAAGCATTTACAATGGAAGGCACCCATGCAAATAGCATCGCAAAGAAGATAAAAGTGAAACATCCCAACAACATCGGACCAACAAATATAACAGCACCCATCGACATATCGTTAAAGTACATAGCAATAACCGCGATAACAGCAGCAACCACATAGAAGCCAATGATATATGGGAGTGCATCCGGTACAAGCAACATAATAATTCCTGCCGGAATAGCAAGACCGATTAACGACATGACCAAGAGGAAAATTCCTGCCAAAATATCTTTTCTCTGCTGTTGTCGTATGCGCTTTTTGTTGTTTTGTGACATACACATCGTCCATGATTTACTATGCTGATGGGTTTATTGTACAACGAGTCGCCTCTGTGTGTTGACCAACGAAGGTTGTGAATAGGGAAAACCCGCTTGTATTCTTAACGCAAGCTCTTTTCTACTTTAGAACCTTAAAAAATCTTATAACCACAAAGGACACAAAGAAGAAATAATGTAACGATTGCAAGAATTTTCTCTTCATTCACCTCTATCCTCTGTGCTGTCGGTATCTCTGTGGTAAAAATTTTAAGGCGTTGTTGATTCCATGTATTCTTTCCATATGTAATTGCCCTATGATTGTGAATAAGGAGTCATACAGCAATACCACAATATTTTTGTCACGGATTGCGCCATGTTATCATCAGAGATATTATCCGCTACACAGGGGAGGTAGCATCATGTTTCAGCTCACAGATTTATTTGACTTAACAGGAAAAGTTGCACTGGTCACAGGCTCAAGTCGTGGGCTAGGTTATGCCATCGCGGAAGGATTAGCACAAGCAGGCGCAACCCTCATCCTCAATGGGCGTAACCCTGACACACTAGCAGAGACGCATCAAGCCTTTGCGGACAAGGGATATAGTGTGCACACATCACAATTTGATGTGACCAACAGCACCGACATCAACGCACAAGTGGCGATAATTAAAGAGACCATCGGCACGATTGATATTCTGGTGAATAACGCGGGCATTCAATACCGTGAACCGCTGGAAGACTTTGACGAAATGCAATGGAAACAGGTTATTGATGTCAACCTTAATGGGGTATTCCTAACCAGTAAGGCAATTGTACCGGATATGATAGCGCAGAAATCCGGTAAGATTATCAACATCGGCTCGTTGATGAGTGATGCCAGTCGGCGGACGATTGGCGCATATGTGGCATCAAAGGGCGCAGTCAAGCAACTGACAAAATCCATGGCGACCGAATGGGCACAGCATAATATTCAAGTCAATGCGATTGGTCCCGGCTACTTCACGACGGATATGAACACCGCCCTGATTGAAGATGAAGACTTCAACAATTGGGTCAAGGGTCGCACCCCTGCCGGACGTTGGGGCAATCCCGATGAGCTAGTAGGGATTACGGTATTTCTGGCAAGCAACGCCTCATCGTATATCAACGGGCAGATTATCTATGTTGATGGAGGGATGTTGGCGACGATTTAAGAATTTGATTTCGCCACCACTCCATACTAAAATTCAAGCAGACTTGATAAGCACAAAGGACATCACGCACACATGGATTTCGGACGGGCGTTTACCTATAGTTTTGAAGATAAAGAATGGGTCAGCAAATTTGTCATGACCGTTGTGTTATTGTTTGCCAGCCTAATTCCGATTTTTGGTTTATTAGCGACGTGTGCCCTGCTTGGCTATATCACCGAACTAACTCAAAATGTACGCAATGGTCACCCGCGCCCATTGCCCAAGTGGGATAATTATGGCGACAAAGCGACCAAAGGGGCTTATGTTCTGTTGGCGGTTGTGATTTACAACTTGCCGTTGATATTGTTGATGATATTGCTATACACCTTTAGTAATGTGTTGGGTCAGAGCATCTTCGGCGGGATTGCTTACGTTGTGATTGTGTGCTGTGCCTTACCTTTGTTTTTTGGCTATACTATCGTGGCATGGAGTATGCTGGCACTCGGTGTGAATCGCTATGCAGAAACAGGTGACAATGGTGTATTCTATCGCTTCGGAAAATTGTTCCGTACCCTACAGCAGAACAGCTCCCTGACCCTACAATATGTCCTCTATTCTATCCTCAGCAATTTGATTTTATCGCTACTTGGTGCGATACCGTGTCTCGGTTGGGTGGTCGCGCCTGCCTTATACATTCCAGTGCAGGGGTATCTCATCGGGGAATATGGTCGGCAAGTGAGCGCATCTGACCGTGCCTATCGTCAGGGTAAAGCGTAGAGATTGTGATAACCACGAAGACACAAAGAACACAAAGGGATCGATTTCATTCAAAGACATTGCTGTGTTTTTCTGATTAACTTCTTGAGCCAGTTATATTTTCTGACGACCAATCACCAACAACTGAAAACAATAGACATATTAAAGCAAATCCCTTAGCGCAGGGTCAAGGGATGGATAGCGGAAAGTATAGCCTCCGTCGAGCAATGCCTGCGGGAGAATCCGTTGACTATCCAACACCGTTTTCGACATCTCGCCCATCGCTATTTTTAGCGCAAAAGCTGGCACAGGAAATAGGCTCGGACGAGATAATACGGCTGTGAGTGTCCACATGAAGTCACGATTTTGCATGGGATGCGGTGCAGTGATATTAAAAATCCCGCTTAGAGTGTCGTTTTCCATTAAATAGCGCAACGCCCCGCTGACATCATCATTGTGTATCCACGGAATCCACTGTTTGCCATCGCCGAGTTGTCGTCCCATCAAGTGTCCGGCAAGGATAAACGGCGGTAATGCACCAGATTTTGTATCCAGCACAATTCCAATTCGCAGGTAAACTGTCCGTATGCCCATCGCTTCGACAGGTTGTAACGCTGCTTCCCATTCCACACAGACACCCGCGCGCCATGTGTGTCCGGCAGGTGCGTCTTCACGGATTTCGGTCTGTCCTGTCTCGCCATAATATCCAACGGCTGAGGCTTGTAATAGCACGGCAGGTTTTGCATCGGCACGTTGAGTCGCATCAATGACAGCGTGGGCAGCATTCAGTCGGCTAGTCAGTACCTGTTGTTTGTGGCTATTTGTCCAACGCCAATTGGCTGGATTTTTCCCCGCAAGGTTGATGATTGCTGTGTCATTGTTAATATGGTCAAACCAACCATCACCGGTCTTTGCGTCCCATTTGATGACAGCAACCTGTGAGGATAGCGTATCTGGAGCATTCGCTGGATTCCGCGAGAGGACAATTACCTCATGTCCAGCAGATACCAATTCGTTCGAGAGAGGCATACCGATTGCCCCTGTACCACCTGTGATGATTACGCGCATAGCTCGTCCTAGTGTCATGTCAGTGTTGGATATAAATTACATCAATCACAAATCATCTTAACATCCAAACTCATCCAACCAACCTTTCATAATGCGATTATAATAAAGCTATGCAGAAATTATAGAAAACAGGTGACCTATGTATAGCATCAAACGTATTGGTATTTTTTCAGCAATAAAAATTGGTGGCATCCTATCCGCATTGTTGATTGTGGTGCCGATACTTGTCTTCCTCGGTTTGAACAGTATCTTCAAGTTCTGGGATGTGATTATCCCACCGGAGCTACTGGTGCAGGGGTTGGCATCAACAGCATTCTGGGCAGCCATCTGGGGTGGTTTATCAACAGGTATTGTGGTGTTTTTGTATAACGTCAGCGCGCACTTCTTCGGAGGGATTACCGTTGAACTCAAGCGATTGCACCCTGTCAACCGAGATAATACAGTTGAATAAACCTATATGACTGTCATAGTGACAAACGTCACTCAAACAAAATCTTAAGTCTCGGAGAAAAATCCAGCTTTATAATTAATGAACAGTGAGTGAATAGAGTTGGGTTTCCGTGAGACGAACAAGTATTTATATCATCTTTTCAGTTTCTATTATCCTTGCCTTTACATTCTTTGTCCGTACATTGGATGAGGAGGCTGTACATGATTTAGAGGCAAACTTCAACAACCAGCAATTAATTCAGGTTGAACTTGCATCACGCTCACTGGAAGAACAATTTGGCTGGCATAGTCGTCATGTCAATGATATTGCCACCAACCTTAGTGTGATTATCGAGTATCTTCATCTTTATGATAGCTCTGGTAGACGCTTGTTGTATAGCGCACGAAGTGAAAATCAGGTCTCGCCAGAGGCACTTGCGACCCGCCTCGACAGTATTGTCTCACAAACTGCACACAACGAATATTTGATATGGGGTTTTTTCGGGCAAGAGCAAGAAATTATCGTATCACCCGCTAATACACAAACACCACACAACGCATCATATGGTAACTTGCTCAAACAATGGATGAACACCTATTATGCTGATGTCAATGAGGGTTTATGGGTTACCCCTATCTATGCCACACCAGATGAACAGCTTGTCGGCTTGCTGTATCCTGTGACAAACCTAGACGGGGAGCAACAGGGGGTTCTCGGTACAATCTTGACCCTCAATCCGATAATTGAGCAATTTATCAAACCGGTACGTTCTGGTCAATTTGGTGCTGCATGGATACAAGATTTCAGCGGTGTTGTGATATTTGACCATGAAACCGAAATTATCGGGCAAAATGTATTTGACCTCCATGTCAACTATCCTGATTTGTTAGACCTCAACAACCTCTATCCTGTTCAGCAAACAGGTATTGGTGAATATAGCTTTACTGTGGAGCGGGGGGGAGAGGTTCGGCGCAAGTTAGTGGCATGGGACACGGCAACGCTGGGCAATCAAAATCTGACTGTTGCGCTATCAGCACCGGATACAGAAATCAGCGCATTGCTTACCAGTTCACGGCAGACCAGTTTGTTCCTTGGCATTGTGTTGACCGCCTTACTAGCTGGTAGCGGGTGGCTATTCTATTATGTACAGCAGAACGAACTGCGGAGTTTGGTTGCAGAACGCACCCATAAACTTGAAAAAGAACAAGCGCGTTTGACAGCCGAAATTGCCGACCGCAAAAGTGTAGAAGAAGCTCTCCGTGCAAGTGAAACCAACTTCCGCCAATTAGCAGAAAATATTCGTGAAGTCTTCTTCCTCATTGATACCAGTCAAAATCAGATTGTCTACGTCAGCCCGTCTTATGGTGACATCTGGCGCAGTGATATTATGCTCACCCACAAAACACCCTTCGCTATTATACCGACGGTTTATCCTGATGACCGCACCCTTGTGCGTGACCAGATTAAGTTATTTATGCAAAGCCCTGAAGTTGTCTCAACCGAATTTCGCATTATACGGGGTGATGGCGTTGTACGCTGGATACGCTGGCGCGCCTTCCCAGTTGTAGATAGTGATACTATCAAGCGGGTTATTTGTACTGCGGAGGACATCACTGCACAGAAGAAAGCCCGCGATACTGAAATTACAATCGAGATTGAACGCGAACGCACACAGCTATTGGCGAACTTTGTCCAAGACGCATTCCACGAGTTTCGTACACCATTGTCGATTATCAATACCAGCGTCTATTTACTGAGTAATGTGAGTGACCCGGATAAACGCACCGAATATCTACAATTTATTCGCCAAGAATCCGGCAATATTATGCACCTTGTCGAGCAATTGGTGACGATGGCACGGCTTGATGTGGATGAACCATTCCGTAATGACCGCATTCATGTTGATACGATGATGAGCGACTTACAAATTATGCTAGAACCAGACATCAACACAGCAAACCTACATTCCACATGGCAACTTGACACACTGACCTATTATATTGAAGGTGACCAAGAACAACTGCACCGTGCAATTAAGAATATCTTGCACAATGCCATCAAATACAGCAATGCAGGTGACAACATCTATGTGCGCACCCGTATGGAAAATCAGTTTGTCATTATTGAAGTTGCAGATACAGGTGAAGGCATTGACCCCAATCAAATTGACCACATCTTCGAGCGATTCTATCGGGTCGATAAAGCCCACTCCACACGCGGGTTCGGGCTAGGCTTACCGATTGCCCACCGCATTATCGAACGACATAACGGCACAATCACTGCCCAATCTGAGGTAGGGCTGGGGTCAACTTTCCGCATTCACCTACCCATCGCCAAGATTATTGAAACTGAACAACTCTCTGTAAAGGACTTATCGTAACGCGCCGTGTGGCAATATGGCATGAACTCCTTTGACCAGATTGACGGTTTGTGTGATATGGAAATCGACAACCACACCCATTAATGCGAGGGCGGTTAGTTCATCGACACGATAAAACTTCATCATGAAGGTCTGCATCGCCAGCAAGGCTTTATCATGTGCGATCTGTAAGTCTTCATCGAATCCAAATGTTATCCAGCCCTTTGGTGTATTGGCATAAGGTGTATTGATAATCGGCTTATCAACCACATCAAAAGTCATCTCGACCCGTTCCATCGGGCATTCAATCGCAGTCCCACCCGATTCGTTGTCACCTTGCCGTGCATGACCATCCCCAACCGAGAACAATCCCCCTTGAATATCAATGGGTAAATAGAGGGTACTGCCCGCTACCAATTCTTTACAGTCGATGTTGCCTCCAGTGATACGTGGTGGGCGGGTTGACTGAAAACCGGGTTCATCAACTGGCATGCCCATCACACCCATAAACGGCTGAAGCTGAACAGTCTGCCCTAAGGAGTTGCGCCCAACCATGCGTTCAGCATCCAAACGCCAGAGCATCACAGGGACGTTATTTTTCTCCTCAATCGGTGTCCCAAACCAGGGATGCACCCAACCCCACCGCCCCGGAATCACCTCGTTAACCCGCACCGCCAACATCTTGCCGGGCACTGCCCCCCGTATCGCAATCGGCCCGACCAATGCGTGCCCATCATCACGGGGAGATTCACGCGGTCGCCAATATTCGCCGAGGTCAGCACGAATTTCTGGTGGTTGCCGTAGGGAGACATTAAATTCCTTTATCCAACTCGCATCCAATGTCCGATACACAACAGTATCACCGGGGTCAATGATGGCGATGGGTTGTAATTCTCTTGAAAAACTTCCATGCAAGGTCAAACTATCTGGTTCAAAATAATGAATCGCCATACTGCTAATTCCCCATCTACACAGCTTATGCTGTGACTACTACACAAAATGAATTGTATTATCCTAAATATTTTGGAATTGGTGACATTTTCCCCGAAGCATATACTCATAAACATCGTAGGGACAAGCCTCGTTATGTGTCCTTATGAATCATGGTATCAAGACAATTTTGTAGGAATATCTTGTAATGTCTGGTATGTTTTCAGAAATAAATAGTCACACATTTTGCTGGTCTGCGGACAATGCAGGCATTGTCCCTACAAGATTTTCGCTGTTTTCGTAGGGATGAACCTGTGTGTTCATCCGCCAACCTTTATATAATTTCTTTCCAGAATTTACACTAACGACATGTCTGCTCAATACAATCAAATATCTTGAATTACAAAACAAGTTCTGTCTGTTTTAACATGAAGTGGCTATTAATGCGACTATTTTACTCGTTTTCGGACACAGATTATCCTAGAAAATAATAAAACATGAAGAACTTTCTGCAAATTGTAGGACAAGGCACTATACTGTTAGTATTGCTATCATAAAAAACAGAATGTTTATAATATTCTGAATTAACTATACAGGACACAATCTATGATTCCTACCAACGACTTATCCCCCAAAGGTCTACAAACACGCCAACATATTTATGATACGGCGATTAAGCTGTTTCGTGAGCAAGGGTATGATTCGGCAACTATGCGTGATATTGCCAGCGAGGCGGATGTGTCGATTGGATTAACCTATCGTTATTTCGCACGTAAAGAAGATATTGTGATGGCATATTATTGCGAACGGGTCGAGGCATTTGTTGACTATATTGATAATATCCCCACCGGACAAATGGCAGACCGATATTATCAAGTCTTGGAATATGCCTTCACGGATTTACATCCCTATCGCTATGCTTTGATGGCACTATTCGGGGTAGCAATGCGACCGGACTCCGGCATTTCCCTCATGGGGACAGATAACAACCCCATCAGCCAACAACTATCCGACGGCTACTATCAACTGGTCATCGGCTCGAAGGACTCTCTACGTTCACCCAAAGCCGAGCAAATGGGCGTTGTACTCTATACCTTCCACATGTTAATTCTGTTGTTCTGGCTCTATGACCGTTCTGAAAATCAAGCATCAACGCAGAAGCTCCTCGGCTTTGTCCATGAATTATTCAAGATGGTGCGCCCGATGTTTATGTTACCCGTGATACCACAGGCAATCGCCAAACTATCAGCTATTGTGATGCCCAACCTACAGCCTGCTACAGACACTACATCAACCGAAGCAAATGGCGTAGGCGAACGTTAGACAGCAGGTGTTGTGTAATAAACCTCGAAGACAACATACAATGCCATGACGAGTGTGAACAACACACCAAACCAAAACGCATAGCGGAACAACGTCGGCGGAATAATCCATTTTTCATGTGGGTGCGGGTCAACATCAGCACGATGTGGGCGCATGACAGCAATCAAGATAATAACTGCCATCAGAAGAATGAGAAGACCAACTTCTAGGACAAATGGAGTAATTGACATAAAGAGACTCCTTGCTATATCCGATGGTACTTTCACCGTATCATGCAAGGCGCAATCGGTAACCCCTCATAATTGGGGGTTTATCGGCAGGCTATCTGTTATATTTTTGAAGATGAATATCTGTTAAAATATTTCCATTGTAGATAAACACTGTAGATGTGGAGGGTAAATTATGTCGTTTATGAAAATGTTGAGTATGGCATCGGCTTCTATCAGCCTGGTACTGGTCTTGGTTCTATTCGATAGTACCATGCCGGAGACATTCATTCGTTTTGCATTGATGGTATTTCTAATCATTGCAACAGGCTTCCTCGGTTATCGTCTCATGTTGGCATTCAGCACCATACAAGAACAAGGTAAAACGAGAAGCGTCCCGAAAGAGACCCTTTATAGTGTATATGCACTTGGCGTTATCATGTTGGTGTTTGGTGCAACCACACTCTATCTGTTGCTCAATCCCGTCTGGAATACAGGTGTGATGTTTGCCAGTGGTATGGTTGTTTTTATCGTATTCGTGATTTCGCGCTCTATCTTACAGATTAACCTTTTGCCTCTGTTAGGGATAGAAAACGATTAAACGGGTAATTCAATACGAACCGTCGTGCCTACATCTTGACGGCTACGAATCATAAATTCACCACCATGTAATTCAACCAGACGTTTGGCGACGGTCAGCCCCATGCCCATACCTTGTTGTTCGTATACGACACGGTCAAATTGCATATAAGCTCCAATTAACTGGAGTTGTTCGGGTGACATTCCGCGTCCACTATCTTCAATTTGAATGATAAAGCGGTCATCTTTTGCCTTACAACGAAGGGTTACCTCAGATCCAGCTTTAGAAAACTTGAAGGCGTTGTCCAGTATTTCGGCGACAATGCGTGTCAGATTTTCCGATGAAATACGTAATACGCTATGGTCTAATTTCATGCGAAAATCTTGTAAACGGTCAAAGCGTTCAGCCGTTGCTTCAGCAGTTTTTTCAATGATATTGGCAGGGTCACGCAGAATATGATTGCGGAGCTGTTCGCGTTGCATCGCATCCGAGTTAATGATTTCAATTTGGGCGAGTGCCAACATATTCTCGGCAAGGCGTTGCAAGCGCATGCCACTATCAAAAATCATATCGGCATACATTTTAATTTGGTCGGGTTGGACTTCATCATAGGTCATCTGCAACAAGTTGGAGTATCCCAAAATCGCTTGTAGGGGCGTGCGCAGTTCATGGGGTAAAGAGTGGGTGATGTTCCGGCGCAATAAGCGGAGCGTGGTATCTTCACGTTTTCTGTGTTTATCTTGCTTGCCAAGCATTGTCTCTACGGACATGAGGATTTCTTTGGCAGAAAACGGCTTGGTAACATAATCATCTGCCCCCATCGTCATACCCTGTCTGACATTCTCACGCTCAGTGCGGGCAGTCAACAAAATAAAGGGTAGGGTCTCCGTAACATCATTATTGCGCACATGGTCAAGCAATTGATAGCCATCCATCTCTGGCATCTCAAGGTCAGATACAACCACGTCTGGCACTTCATGTTGGATTTCCTCCCAGCCCTCAGCACCATTAAAGGCAACACGAACATGATACCCATTCACCTCAAAGATGTCACAGACATATTGTGCGACTTCAACGTTATCTTCGACGACTAATACTGTTTTCATATCCCATCATCCATAAATTACCGACTGTTACATATAAGTATCATATAATTTGTGGGATGCGTCAGTAAAGAAATAATTTTTAAATCGTTTCTGTATCCTAACCTTAAATAAACGATGACATGTGTCATAGTGATGTGTTTGGTGATGACAAATTCAACACTCCAACATCCGCATGGTGACGATGCAATATGGAGTTATGAGCTAATCATCACCTCATACGTAAGGTCTAGAAGTAAAGTGAATAGAGGCTGGCAAATGAACACACTGGTTCATCCCTACGAAAACAGCGAAAATCTTGTAGCAGACCAGCAAAATATGTAATTAGTTATTTCTGAAAACATACCCAATATTACAAATCCAAAAGTAGCATTTTTTTCTATTTTTGAGATTCCCTATTAGATTCGATACAATTAAATCCTTTGATAGTGTGAGTTTTAGGAGCATATGATGTTTTTTGAATTGCGTCGTTACCCGCTCAAACCCGGTATGCGTGATGCATGGGTCAAATGGATGGATGAGGAAATTATCCCTTATCAGTTATCGAAGGGCATGGTCATCCTCGGCACGTTTGTCGATGAGGCAAATAATCAGTATGTGTGGATACGACGGTTTGAAAGTGAGGAAGAAAAAGAAGCCCTCTACGAAGCGACCTACCGCAATGACCAATGGCAAAATGTGTATGGACCGAAGGTGTCCGATTATATCGACCGTGACGGCATTGAAGTCACCATCCTGAAATCTACGCCTCGCTCATTTATGCAGTAAGGCATACTTGTGTCTGACATGAGAGTTCAACATGCGGATGTGCGACGCTTTGCTTATGATGCCTTTAAAGCAGTCGGTTGTGATGAAGAAAGTGCCGACCTGACTGCCTATGCGCTGTGGTTGACATCAGTGCGTGGGGTCGATTCCCATGCGATTCGTCTGCTACCGCATTATGTCGCTGCATTAGAAGCTGGAAGACTCAATCCCACACCCAAAATCAAGGTAGAGCTGACGGCGATGGCGACTGGAATCATTGATGCCGACCATGCGCTTGGACATGTCGCTACGATGCGGGCTATGCGCTACGCTATCCGCATGGCAGAAAGCACAGGGGTAGGCATTATGCTGGTGAAGAACTCCTCGCATAACGGGTCGATGGCAACCTACGGGCTCGAAGCCGCCAACAAAGATATGATTGGTATGGCGGTGACCAATGCCTCGACCAGCGTCCGCACCCCCAATAGCACCACGCCGTTCTTCGGCACGAATCCGACCTGTATTACAGCACCGATGTTAAACGAAGCCCCGTTCTGCTTTGATGCCACACCGGTACCGTTCTCTGTGAATAAGGTGCGCAATTATGGTGATGATGGCAAAACACTCCCTGATAACACCGCTGCTGATAAAGACGGTCATCCGACAAACGACCCGGCAAAAGCATTCCAGATGTTGCCGATTGGTGATTATAAGGGCTTTGGTTTTTTGATGATGGCAGATGTGTTATCAAGCCAGTTGACGGGGATGCCTTCCGGTGATGAGGTGCGAAGCATGTATAACACACCATTAACCGAGCATCGTTACCTGGCGCATTTCTGTATGGCAATTCGCATTTCGGCATTCCGTGAGGTAGAGGACTTCAAGCGAGATTTACAGACCACTGCTGATAAGATTCGTCAGCAACCGCGCATGACAGAGGATGTGCCTGTGATGGTGCCGGGTGACCCAGAAAAAGCGATAACCATCGAACGCGAAGCCAATGGCGTTCCGATTACCATCTTGGATATGGAAAAACTCAACACCCTTGCATCACGATTGAACGTTACACCATTACGCGAGATGTGATGTTAATCCTCCAACAGAGAGCGTTGGGGAAAAACCATCCGTTCGGCAGGCTCGTTATTTCTGAGTGCGCGGTCATTGGCACGTTCAAAGTCTTCATGTAAATCACGGACTTTTCCGGTCTGGAGACTGGAGGGTTGCAAGGTAAAAGTAACGATGGTCAGCGACTTATCCCCAATCGACATCACAAGCCAGTTGCCATTGCCAATCGACTTACGTGCCAGTCCGGTACGATTGGTCTTCATGCGGATAACAACACGCAACAATTGATGTATTTGTTGGGCAGTCTTGCGATTGAGCTTGCCGGATGAAATCAGGGGTGTGGTATCGCCACGCTGAAAAACAGCGTAATGCACTGCCTTCGCTTGGAATTGCGATAGGAGATGACCAGTATAACCTTGCTGAACAACAGACTTCCACGCATCGGAGTTGGGGTTGCGCTCCAACATGCGCTCAATGATGTCCCGCTTTTCCGCATAATGTTGATAGACAGCATTAAACTGAGAGGCGTTTATATCCCCCCTAGAATACTCGGATACAACCTCTTGCATTTTTTCACGAATACTCTGGAGCGCGCTTTTAGGACTGCTTGCGCGACTTTCCTGAGACTCTTTACCAGTCTGAGGTTCCACATCACTACCCTATAACAATATCTTCACGGTATTTTCTTCTATTACTAAGGATAACATAAAACTTATAGTGTGTTATGCGATATAATAGGAAAAAACATAAGTTGTAACAGAATTATAACATGATAGAAATTAAACCCAATCGAATCGGACTAACATTCGACCAATCTCATATTGATGCGACGCAGGCAAAAGACGACAGCGACCACATTGCGGAAGCCTTCGATTACCTGACGAATACGCAAAACGATGACCCACTGGTGCAGGCTTACTTGCTTGGCTTACGACACCGCTTTATGAATGATAGTGGTAGTGGTCAGCAAGCAGTTGCGCTTTTACGTCATGCACAGAGTGCACCACCTGATGCAAGTTATCAAGAACAGGTGAGGCGATTGTTGGCATGGCTTAGTGTTATCGAGATGTTGCCAGCGATACCGGATGCTCAACCTATGGATAATATCCGCAACCAAGTTGACGCATTGAATCAACCGCCGGATACAGCGACCTTACTTGATGGGTTGTGGCTGGGTGCATTGAACATCGGCGCGGGGATTGTCTTTAACGACGACGACCGCTTCGCACAGGGTGAAGACCTGTATCGACTGGCTATCACACAGCATATTCACCCTGAAGGGTATCTTAAAGGCATTGTTGAGCAAGGCGACGAAGAGTTGACTGATACCTATCATCAGCAGGTTTCTGGTACATCCGCGCTGGTGTTGATGGCAGAGATGGCGACCCTCGCAGGTGTGGACTTTTGGTCAATTGATAATCGGGGTGTATCCCCTATCACCGCTGCCACTTATACCATGTATTACTACTACTATCCCGAAAAGTGGAAATGGGAAACGGAATTAACCGAAGAAACCACCGAAGCTGTCATAAAAGCTGACGGAGCATTTATGGAAATTGTCCATCGCCGTAGTCCACTGCGCGCTATCGAGCAATTATTTGAAGTCCAGCGACCAATGTTTAACATTTATGGTGGTGGGTTGACAACATTAACACATGGAGCACCTGCACCACGTCCGAAAAAACGATGGTCGATTTTTGGTGGATAAACACATTGGCTTGTGGTGACTATACTGCAACCGTTGCAAATTGTTTGTTTGTCAAATAAGCTTTGATTTGGTCAGTAGCAATCTGGGCTTCGACAGGCATGTTATAAAATGCGCCCCGACCTTTATAAAATACCCCAACCAGATATAAGCCCTCATGTCCGAGTACCTGCCGTCCATTAGGATGCTGACTGGTGTCGCGTAGGGGCCAGCCACGAATGCCGTTGGGTCCGATGTCCCAATCACAGGCAGACAATGCCGTCACTGCTTCGGTGTTATATTGCATCTCGATGTCCAGATATTTGTGCAACACAGGCAAAAATCCAGTTGCCATGATGACTGTATGGAGTTCGAGGTATGTGCCATCAGCCAGTTCTGCACCCTGTTTATCAAAGCGTATCGGATTTGTCACCGCTTGAACACGACCTTCGCGCACTGCATCCAGCAATTCAGGTCCACGATATGCCACCGCAGATACCGCATTGGCAGGTGCAGTCCATAAGCCAAAGTCAGTTGCATTATATTTCAATGCTCCGGTCTTTTTCTGAATCCATTCACAGATGGGGTCGGGGAGTTTTTCGCCAATCAGCATCCAAGCATGACGGGGTAAGCCATAGGGATAACGCGGGCGTAAATCAACCCCTGTGCGAATTGACAAATAGGTAAATCCATCGGCGGTATCTTCTCCTGTTGCGACGGCAATATCCGTGCCACTCGGTCCATTGCCGACAACCATCAAGCGTTTCCCACGAATCTGGTCATTGCTCTTATAGTCTGCCGAGTGATATAGCTCGCCACCAAAACTATCCATACCGTCGATGTCTGGCAATTGCGGATTGTTGAACACACCCGTCGCCGAAATCACCGCATGATAAGTCTCTGTGCCTTCGCTGGTTTCGACTACCCATGTCCCATCACCATTGGGCGCAACCCGATACACCTCAACACCGAGGTCTATATTGAAGCTATGGTCATTAACCCACGCCACCAGATAATCATAATACTGTTGGGCTGAGGGAAACATGCCATAGTGCAGGGGAAATTTACGGTCGGGCAAGTGACTAAAAAAGCGCGAGGTATTCAGGCGCAGAGATGGGTAGAGATTGCCCCATGTCGAGGCAATCTGATGTGAACGGTCAATGACGCGATACTCAAGTCCGGCTTTATCGAGGGCATAAGCGGCGTTAATACCTGCCGGTCCCGCCCCGATGACAAGTACATCAGCAGTCGGCATTAGTCCCCCTGCGCATTGGGTAAAGCGGTTGCAGTCCCTCGGATAAACAAGAAGACGCGGGTCGGCACAGCTTCTAACGTTGCCGGAAAATTCTCAGCATCTTGGGTTGTGCGTGGTTGGGAATATTCAAGTGTTTCTACGATTAACCCATTAACCCACTCGGCTTGATAAGTTGCTTCTTCGTTGTACTCATCGACAGGGAATCCCACCAGTCCGCCCATAATGCCGATAATCGCTACTGCAAACATCACAAAAGCAATGCTCCCAATGACAGTCAGGGCACGACGGTTTGCCTGTTTAACATCAGCATCAGTCATAGTGGATTGTGTCAAGCGGGTGAGCAAGGATGCACGTTTATAGCTCCCACTGAAGTTGAGCGGTTTAATTGCATCAAGGCTTTCTGGGACAGATACCGATTCTGTTAAGATAGGTATCACAGTCAGCCCCCGATTGAGAGCGCGTTTGATTTCATCTTGCACGGACGGGTCGTTGTTGGATGCCGATGAGACCAACACCAATAGAACCGAATGTGCGGGTTGGAATCCAGCTTTACTGAGGTCGTCGCGGATTTGTTCGGCAAGTGTTTTCTGGTCTGCCGAATAGGTTATGCTAATCATTCAGGTTGATGTTCCTCTTATTGTGAAAAATGTTACAACTAGTATCGCATAGTCGCGGGAGCTATCCAACCGTTTTTTGTTTAGTGTGTTGTGAGATTTGTCGGGTGCACCCGGTTATCTTGTCAATGTTACTCAGAACCTCTTTGACTATTTTGTTTTCTATTGATTGTTGCTGTTGGGCGCATCGTTATGTGTTACTACGAATCTTGATAGTAATACAATTTTATAGGGACATATAACGATAAGTGTATGCTCGAATAAAATTAGAACCCTACATTTTGAGGACAACCGACGTTACTATGACATCAAACTTCAAATAACGATTACTTTACGAGGAGACCCATGACCGAACCAACAACCATATACAATCGCCCCGGCGAGTTATTACAAACTCTGATTCGTTTTGATACGACTAACCCACCGGGTAACGAATCTGCTTGTGTCAACTATATCGCAGAGCTGTGCCAAAGCCTCGGCATTGAGACGACGATCTATGCCAAAGACCCCAATCGTCCCAACCTAGTTGCGCGTATTGCTGGCAGTGGCGATGCTTCACCCTTTTTGATGTATGGGCATGTCGATGTGGTCAGCACGGCTAATCAAGATTGGACACATCCCCCGTTTAATGGTGACCTGATTGACGGCATGATTTGGGGTCGGGGTGCACTGGATATGAAGGGCGGGGTCGCTATGATGACAGCTGCCTTCCTCAGAGCCAAAGCTGAAGATATCGAGCTACCCGGTGATGTGATTTTGTGCGTCCTCAGTGATGAAGAAGCTGGCGGTGATTGGGGCGCGAAGTATATGGTTGAGGAACATGCCGATGTCTTTGCGGGTGTCAAATATGCGATTGGCGAGTTTGGCGCATTCCCAATGTATATCGGTGGGAAGAAGTTCTTCGCTATTCAAACCGCAGAAAAAGCAATTTGCTGGACGAAAGTCACATTCAGTGGACCTGCTGGACATGGGTCAATGCCTCACCGCAGTACCGAAACTGCGACCTATAAATTGGGCAAAGCCTTGCAAGCCCTGAATACCCATCGCCTGCCTGTTAATATCACGCCTGCCGCCGAACACATGATTAATGCTATTGCAGATGGACTCGGTGGGGAAGTCGGTGGAGTACTGCGTCAGATGCTTGTGCCAGAACACACCGATGCTGTTATTGACGAGATGGGAGAACTCGGACGACGGTTTGATGCCATCTTGCACAACACTGCCAGTCCCAATATTGTGCGCGGGGGCGACAAGATTAATGTGATTCCCGGACAGACCGAACTCGAAATTGATATGCGGATTGTCCCCGGTTGTGACCCACAAGACGCAATTCAAGAAGTCCGTGATTTGATTGGTGAATGGGGTGAAGTTAAGTTGGTGCGTCATAGTGCTGGCTCTGGCTATCTGGATATGGGCATGTTTGATACCTTATCGGAGATTTTGCTAGAGGGGCAAAACGGCGCGCAGGTATATCCGCTGTTGCTATCCGGCGGGACGGATGGACGCTTCTTCAGTGAATTGAATATCCAGACTTATGGCTTTTTGCCGATGGACTTGCCCGAAGATTTCGACTTTATCCGCACGGTTCACGCTGCTGATGAGCGGATTCCAGCTGAGGCGATGGACTTCGGTACGGATAAGATTTATCAGGTGTTACAGCGTTTCCATGATTAACAGAATTATCGCAAAAATTAGAACCTAGTAGGGTCGAACCTGTGTGTTCGACCGCGCGGGAGCATACTCCCCTACATGAGTTAGAAAATACGAGGTGAGAAGCAACGCCTTGCTTCTCATCCCTTTACATTTCATCACGGGTTTGCAGGAAGAACGCTTTCTTGAGGTTGGGCAGGGTAAAATCGAACCCACAGGCTTTGAAGAATTCTTCGGCAGCACTGATTGCCATAATCTCGTAGATGCCTTCTGATTGTGCCAATTCGACACAAGCAGTCACGAGCTTCTTGCCGATGCCGAGTCCCTGTGTGTTGGGGTCTACTGCAAGGCTACGGATTTCGCACAGCTTCCGATTATAGATTTCGAGCGCGGCACAACCGACAATCCTGCCCTCATATTTAGCGACAAAGAAAGTATCGAGGAAGTCTTCCAACTCATCAAAGGTGCGCGGTAGCAAGTCACCCTGTGCCACAAAGGGCTTGATGAAGTCAGACAGTTCGGTCAAATCGTCGGAAACAGCTTTGCGAATCGTTACATCGGTCAAGGTTTGTTTGCCTAACATAGGTCTCCTTTAGTACAGTTACCGCCATAGTTTAGCAGGGTTTCCAATATTTGATAATTGAGGGTTCTACAAACGCGATGATTTGTTTTGATGGAATGATTTGCTACGTAAATTAAATCTCTTATCTGCGATGAAGAGACAAGCTATGGTCTCCAAAGCAAAAGATGTTGGAGACCATATATAGCATTTACTATGTTGCCCCTAATTGATACGTCTTGCGATATAGATGAGGAAAGCGAGTCCCATTGAGATAACTCCCCATACAAAGCTATAGGCACACATAGCAAAGAAGTCAATTATCTTCAATATATCAAACACATTTCGAGAACCATTCTGTAACGAGTCATTTAGAGCTTGTCCAAACACTTCATAAAATGGTTGAACAATAAATGTAGTATCTCGCACGAATGTAACATCCTGTTACCTGAATGAGCCATGTAGCCCAATCCGTAACAAAAAGAAGGCGATGATAACGACTAGGTTAAAGCAATAATTGACCCAAAAACACTCAAAAAATCCAGAAATTCGATTTTTTATTGGAGTCTTCTAACTGCATCCTTGTTAAAATATGTTGTTGCCACTCAGTTGCTCGCGGGTCATTTATTGTGTTAGCCACTGCCAGTGCTTCTGCAAACTTTCCTTGATTTACAAGGTCGCTAATAAGAATAAATTGTTGTTCGGACATGATAGTTCCTTATGGTAAGGCACGGATTTCAAGATTATCATAATGTACTGCTCGCGTGCGGGATGCGCGACAGAGCGCAAATTGATTTCCATAACTTGTTAAATTTGTTGTCGTTAGTAGTACACCATCCCGATATATTTCGACTTGACCGTTCTTATAAGCAAATCCTATTCTTGAAGCAATATCATAATCGATACTGCCAGTGATGTTATCTAAAGACAGAATAGTTGAATCAGCCCCTGAATCATAAATAAAAATATCTGTGTGTGGATTATATGCCCTTGACCACTCTATTGTATGGTATGTGTTCTGGTCGAAATCACCAAATGCGAAATAGAAACCTTCACCCTCGTCATTCGCATTATCTCGCACATCTACATCAAGCTGAAAACTGTCTGGAACTCTAATTGGTAAATCGATACATCCCCAATCACTGGCTCCATCATTGAGCAATAATTCCCCACCTGTTAATGAAGTTCCTGCTACTAATTGCCACCCATTGTTGTTATTGTCAAAAGTCTCGATAAATGGAAAGCCTGATGCAGAGTCATCTAGAGGATCGATAGGTGTAATCCCGTCTGCTTCATAAGTGTCAATAATTGCTTGTAACGCCTGATTTTCTGTCATTAAATCTGTGTTTGCGGCTGAAAGATTTGTGTTATCAGTCTGAAGCTGAAAGATCGTAAATTCCTGAGCAGTAATTGTCGCATCCTGTGCTAGGCATGGGTTATCCTGTGCATTGGCAACGGATATACTACAATATGAGCTTGGCATAAACAGTCCTACAAAAACTGGAATCGTCAATAAGATGCTAAATACCGAAAAACGTGCAATGTACTTTGAAAATCGTGTCATCATTGTTATCTCCTAGTGTGTTAATTTGAGCGTAATTACTGTAACGGGCGTATTTCGAGGTTATCGAAAGTTGCATTAGATGTGTCATCATGCCCAAGTCGAATGATATCTGTATTGTGAGAAATTTGTGTGATAGCTGCTAATTGACCATCTACATATATTTCCAACTGATTACCTCTAATATCAACTCGGGCAGTAAACGATGAACTTGGAATGTTATAACTTACATTAGAAACACGCCATTTAGGTATATCATTAGATGTGAAATCGTTAGAGTAAAATATATCAATATTGCCGCCATCGTCGCGATCAAACTCTACCTGATGCCATTCCTCAACAGAATCGCTATTTGATAAAAGCCCAATATATGCGCTCCAATTCGTATTTATGTCCACTTGAATAGATATATTTCCCAGTGGATTCGCACCAAGCGGAATAACCGTCCAATTATCTGTAATTTGTAGTCCACCATCAGCAAAAGTGACTCGCTGTGGCAGAGCCCATCCATTCGCGTTATTTTCAAATGTTTCAATGAAGGGTAAACCGACTACAGGCGTTGCGATTCCTCCTTGAGAAGGATTTCCACCTTGTGATTGTAATGTGACGATTTCGGCTTCTAGTGCTGTTATGGTTGCCTGTGATTGTAGGATGGTGACTTCTTGTGCGCTAATGGTGGCATCTTGTGCAAGACATGGATTATCTTGAGCATGTGACATGCTGATTCCACAATACGGTATACTCGGAAACATCAAGGATGCAAATATTGGCACTGCAAGAATGGCGAAAGATAAAACTAATACAGAAGTCAAGCGTGTACGTGTAGCATGAAACATAAACGTCTCTCCGTTATAAAAGGGGATTGAGTAAACAAATTGTTATTCATCATAAACACATCGAAATCCCAGTGATGTGCTATAGTAACTGTCTGTCGCTTGTTGTAACTGAGATAGGTCTGCTGAACGAAGCGTGTTGACATAGGAATAGCCCATAAAATAGCGATTGATGCCCCGTGTATTACTTGTCCATTCGGCAACATTACCAACCATATCAAATGCACCTACCGGACTCATACCGTTGGGGTAGCTTCCCACATCAACAATAGTATTGCTATCAAGATTTGTCGCTGTTTCATCAGGAAAATCACCCCAAGGGAATAGACTTGTTGAACTATCGGATGGATTCCAAATTGCAGCCTTTTGCCATTCTGTCGCAGTAGGAATGCGCCCGCCAACCCAATCACAATATGCCATTGCGCCAGATAATGTTACCAAGTTTACGGGCTTATTCTCAAAGCCCTCTTGAATAACAAATGTGCTGTTCTCAACAATAATCCCTGCACTGGTTGTATTGATATCATAGTAGATGTCTAGCGATGAACTTCGCCAACCGTTTTGCAGAATAAATTCAAAGAATAGATTATGGGTCACTTCATATACATCTATCCAAAATTCATCAGAGGTTGTCCCATTTGCATCGACAAAGTCGCCAGCAGGGACAAACACCTTTGTATGACCTGTGAACGGGTCTTGTGTAACAATCGGTTTAAATTGACTCTGGCTAGCATTGGCTGACACTATCTGAGTTGGAATCGGTGTCCATGTGGGGGGTATAGATGTGGCTGTAGGTAAATCCGTCGCAGTATGGGTAGGTGATACTGTTGGTTCAATTGTAGGAGTGAATGTCTGCGATGGGGTAGTGGTTATGGTTGGTGTGAATGATGGCTCTGGTGTGTTAGTTGGGTTGACTGTAGGGGTGTTGGTATTGGTTGGTTTAGGTATATTTGATGGCGTGTTGCTTGGAGTATAGGTATACGTTGGTGTCGGTGTATATGTTGATGTTGATTCTACAGCAACAGAATTTGCATTGTTAATACCCAATATCCCGAACAAACCAACAACAACAGCTATAATTATGATAACAGCAAGGTATATAAATCGCTGTCGAGAGCTAAATCGTTGATTAATTACACGCTGAATTCTTTGCATGTCTGCATGGAAATCGGTTCCCGACCGTACATACATATAATTGAGTTTGTTGATGTCACCGATTGGTGAAGGCAACGATGCTGAGGCAAGTGGTATATTTTGATTTAGCAAAACAGGAATTACCAGTTTATCACTGCGTAATGCGTGGGAGACTTCAATATATACAAAATCAGTTATTGGATTGCGTCTATTAAATTCACTGACCCATTTGTCACCTATGATGATTAGCACAACATCAGCATCTTCAATACTAGATGTAATCACTTTTGCAAAATCTGCTCCACCGGGAATCTGGTCAATATCGATGAAGACATTACGCTTGCCGTATTTTTGCGTAATCCAGTCTGCAATACGATGAGCACGTTCTTGTGAATCTATGCGACGATAAGAAACAAAAATGCGTGGCATAAAATAGCATTTCTAAGTTGGATAAGTCATATATTAATTATGTGTGCTATTTAGTTCACAGACAATTAAGATTCTTTTGGTATCGCCACATAATCCATTTGATAGAGCAGTTCAAAATCTATCTATGGTCTGCGTGACCTTTAATGATATAACCCTTACCCCGACACGCTGATTTGCTCATAGAGGCGTTCGGTATCGGATTTGCGACAGAGGTCTGTGCCTGGAGTCATGACGGCTGCTGTACCGGCTGCAATACCCCAACGCACTGCATCCACGAGGTCACGCCCATCGGCTAAGCCCATCACCATCCCGCCGACCATACTATCACCTGCGCCGACTTTACTCTGCACTTTGACCAGTGGGGCGCGCATATGCACATATTTATCGGCTGTAATCAACGATGCTCCCGCTGCTCCCATCGAGACAACCATCACCTCGGCTAAGCCTTCTGCAATGAGGCGACGGGCAACATTGCGAATCTGGTCTTCACCTTCAATATGTTCACCAGAAAACAGTTCCAGTTCGTTGAGGTTGGGTTTCATCATATAGACCCCTTTGCCGAAAGACTTGTTAAGAGCTTCACCAGAGGTATCAACAATCACGCGGATACCATATGCGCTGGCGTAACGGGTAATCTCACCGTAGAACTCAATCGGCACACCTGGCGGAAGACTACCACTGGCGACAATATATTTGGGATTGAGGTCAAACACCGTTTCGAGCGCATTAATCCACTCATCAGCGGAGAGGTCGGGTCCGGGCATATTGAAGCGATACTGTAAGGTTGAGGTTACTTCAAACACAGCAAACCCCTGCCGTGTCATGCCGTCAATGCTCACTGGCTGATTGGGAATGCCTTCTTCGTCTAGCAATTCTTGGAGCTTGATGCCTGTGTGTCCGCCTGCTGTATAGACCGCTGTTGATTCCCCACCCAAAAATTGAATCGCCCGTGACACATTAATCCCACCGCCACCGGGGTCAAAACTTGGGTTGGCACAGCGCATCTTAATTTCCGGCGCGACTGTTCCAATGCTGGTGCTAACATCGAGTGAGGGGTTCATTGTGAGGGTGACAATTTTCTCCATGAGTGAGCAATCCTTTTGATGATATTTGTGGTTGTATGCAGTATATTTTCTTGCCTATTTTACCATTCTATGATGAATCGACTACTGATTTGATGATATAGTGACAGTAAACCTTTGATGTAGTGAGAAACTCCAGACATGACAGAAAATTCTAGTGAGGCAATTTCAAAGCTTTATACTATCGGTGTTTATGACTCAGATGAGGAGTCATTTTTTGGCGCGCTAACAGATGCAAACATCACCGTGTTTTGTGATGTACGGGCGAGGCGAGGCTTACGTGGAAGTCGTTATGCGTATGCCAACAGTGCCTATCTGCAAGATAAACTATCCGCACTTGATATTACCTATCGACACTTTAAGGAGCTTGCACCCAGCAAAGCTGTCCGTGATGCACAGGATGTACATGATAAACAGAACAAAGTCGCTCGCCGTGACCGTACCCAATTGAGCGACGCATTTATTGAAGCCTATCAGCAGGACATTCTTGTTGGATTCGATGTCGATGATTTCCTATCACATTTTCAACCCGATGATGTGGTTGTGTTATTTTGTGTTGAAGGTGCACCGACTGCCTGTCATCGGTCATTATTGGCGGGTCATATCGCAGATACGATTGGGATTGAGGTCGAGCATCTGCAACCCAAATCAACGTCGTAAGCGCGGGATACGCCATGCTGTGCGTTGTCGTTTTGCAGGAATTGGCATGTAGGTCTGGCACGTTGTATAGCCAATTTGATAGCTATCACCGGTCTCGAACTCGCTGTTATATTCGACTATGACTGTGCCCTGTGCAAACGCATTATTGACAGCGCGGGTTCGTCTGGTAAAGGTGTTTTCAAAGGTGATTTGTTCATGATAGCTTAAGGGTTGATAGGTGTCCGCCCAATAATAGCGCAGGTTACCATAACAACACTCACGTACAATCCCACCATAATTTACCGCTTTGGCTTTTAAGTCTGCTAACATCATCTGCCCCAATTCGTTTGGAATTTGTTACACTTACCAGTATAGCACAAATTTTCCACATGCGGTGTTAGAGTATGCAAACGCTATTGGGTAGCGATATAGTTATAAAATTACTGTTACTGTTTAGTCCCTAAAGACTAGCGGGAAAGCCGTTCGGAGGTGGGTTAATGTTATTGCAGTGACATGTTCTGGTGTGCCATCAAACTTGTTATCAAGCCACCATGATGCACTTGTACCAAGCGCACCTGCTATCTGATAAGCTAGAAATTCTAGCGACAGCGCATCAGAGGGAACGAGTGTTGAGCGTAAGGTATGATGGATAAGGGGTATCAAATCTTGTACTTGTTGGTGCATGACCGATGAGAGAACCGTTGTGTCCTGAAGTACCATATACAAAGCACGATTCGTTGAGACTTGCTGGAACATCAATAGGGTAAGGTCATCCAACGGGACGTAATCAATCTCTAGTGTATCAACGTAGTCGTCAACATCGTCAGCTAACGTCGCAAAACATTGCAAGAGCAATTCGTCTTTGGTCTCATAATGTAAATAGTACGTCGCACGACTGATATCAGCAGCATCGACAATCTGGGTCACAGAGATTTTATTATATGGAATTTCCTGTATCAGTTGACGTAGCGCACCTTGCAATTGACGGCGAGTACGACGAACACGGCGATCAAGTTTACGATTGGGTTTAGTCATGGGAGTATGGTTATAAACAGTTTGTAAATAATATCGGTAGTATATCAAAGAATATTAAGATATACAATCGTTAAGCGACAATAATTAAAAGTTGTTGTACACTACACACTGAGTCAATTTTTATTTTATGATACATACTTCTGAGGTAGTATATGGCAACTTCAACACGTTGGGCAATTGATAACCATGTCCTCATAACAGAACTCAGTGGGGACAACACGTTTGATGAAATCTATAACAATGACACGCAAATTTTAGAACTCATGCAATCATCCGCTGATACTGTTCATCTAATTATTGATGTCAGCAATATCGACAAATTCCCGACCAAACTCGGTGATATTAAATCTTCTTCCGAACGTTACCTCAACCTGCACCATATGGGATCTGTTGTGGTTATCGGGATAAACAATCCGATTTTGAAGTTTTTGAGTACAGTCATACCCAGATGACTTCAATTCAAATGATTCAAGTGCAATCCATAGACGAAGCTATTGAACAATTATCGCGTCGAGATGACCGTCTAAAATCCCTGACATAAAATCTAACCATCTTTTAACTATAAGGTTTGAATATTGTCATATTGTTACGAGGAATCTATCATGTTTCGTGGTAGGATAACCATATGATTGATTCGTAAACTGTCTGTTTGTACTATAGCGAATGGTTTGATTTTCACATACGATTTAGGCATATAGACAGTAATTGAACAGTGTAGAAAGGTCGATACTCCGTGAGTGAAGAATCGATGCTACGTATTCTTGTGGTCGATGATGATGATGGGGTGCAGAAGTTGGTTAGCACACTACTGGCGCGGTCACGCATGGAAGCAATACGGGCAATGACAGCAACCGAAGCAGCGGGCATTTTACGTCAACAACCCCTGCCAGACTTGATGCTACTCGATATTATGTTGCCAGAAATCAGCGGGATTGACTTCCTGAAACAGATGCGTTCGAAATCAGTATTTAATAATTTGCCCGTGATTATCTTATCCGCATTGGCAGACCCCAAGACAATCCGTGCAGGTTTGGATGCAGGTGCAGACCGTTATTTGACAAAACCCTATCTTGTCAACAATCTGGTCAAGACGATAAATGAAGTTCTAAAGGCGCGCGAAGAAAACAAATAAGCGAGACTTTGCACAAATCATCGCTTGCCTATATCATTAGATTTACATGAAGGGATGACTGACCAGAGAAAACGGTAAATCAAATGATGACAGATGCCGAGTTGACAATTTTAAGCCTCGTAGCAGAACGACCAAGCATGGGGCACCAAATCCAGCAAACAATTGATGAACGTGGCTTGCGCGAATGGCTGACGATTGGATTTTCGTCGGTCTATTATATTCTCAACAAACTCGAAAAACAGAATCTTATCAGCAGTGTCTTGCGCCCAGAGCAGCGTGGACCTGCCCGTAAGCTTTATACCATTACGGAAGCCGGACGGGGCATTTTGCAAACAGCTGTCTCGCACCTCCTCAGCCAACCGCGCGCCCTCGGCAGTGGCTTTGAACTCGGACTGGCGAATATGCAGGCACTCAAACCGCATCAAGTCTATCGGGAACTACGTCACCACCGCGACGACCTCAAGTATCAGTTAGCACAGGTCGAATCGTCATGGCAACGACATCAAAACGAGGATAAGGATAATGTTCCGGCGCATATCGAAGCCCTCTATACCCACAGCATCGCCATGATGAAATCGGAAATTAAGTGGCTAGAAGACTTCATCATCACATGGAAAGACCGCTATCCCGACATGGAGCAATTCCCCAAAAAGCGCACTAACGAAATGGCAAAGGCAACTGTCACACGGATGGGCGCGCCAACTACAGTCAATCGTGCCAAGATGTTGCAAAAGCTTAAGCGTCCGAAGCTGGAACCGAAAGACGATACACCCTAAAATTATCTTGGGCATAATCTAACTCAATCGCAAAGCCAACTTCTCTCAGTGCATCTAACCAGACTGCAACAGGTTTGTCGTTGGGTGCAACCAGATAACGGTCACCCACTTCATCCAATGCCAGCGCACCATCCACTAGCGCATCCGGTGTCGGGAAATAGACCCGTCGCTTATTCGTCCACTGCCCCATGTAATACCCCAATTCCCAACCCAACCAACGGTCGTAAATCACTGTCGCAACCGGCTTGCTATTGAGGTACTCCGCGAGGGCATCCACGCCGTTGTATGTGCCATCGTCACCCCCAATCGGTAGCGGGTTCGTCAGGGTGATGAGGGTCGATATCAAAATAAGGCATATTATCAAAACCGTAGGGGCGGAACTCAGATCCGCCCCTACAGTAGGGACAAGGCATGCCTTGTCCCTACACAACACGTCCATTAGGTTAGCCAAACCCCGCGCACACACCAACACCACCATCGGCAGAATCACCAGCAGATAACGGTCATATTGATTGAATGCCAGCACGGTATGCAAGCCGATATAAGCGAGGATATAACCCCACAGCAATGTATCTGTCCAACGATGCGTATCACCCTTTCGCCACATCCACACCCAACTGACAAGGGCAGTCCCTATCATCAACACCGTGAGTATCGGCTGACTGAGTAACCACACGCCCAATCTGCCCCACTCAGCTAGGCGCGGGAGATAATCTGACAAGGGCGCAATCAAGCTATCGGGTGTGTTGTTCACAGTACCGAGGATGAAAATACTAGTATCGGGTCGGGCGTTGTCCCATAGGAACAAAACTAGAAGGCATGTTAACAAGACAATCCCCCCTGTAAATCTCCCCCCACTGCGTATGGGGAGACTTAAAAGCCCCTCCTTGCAACGCGGGGAGGGGTTTGGGGTGGGGACACGGATAAACAACATCATCAATACAACCATCGGCAGGAAAAACACCGCCTGCTGTTTGCTCCAGAACGCCAAACCAAGCGCAACACCCGCCCAACCATAGCATCCGCGCACAGTCAGCCACAGCGAGAGTGTCCCCCAAAACAGCAAACTCATATCCGTGAATGCCGTCGCTCCAAAGCCCAGCAGATACGGTGAGGTCGCCATCAACAAACCGGAGAATAGCGTCACCCACTTTTGTCGATAGAGGTCGTGTGCCAGTCGCATAATCAGCGCAACCAGCAGAATAGCATAGAGCGCATTGGGTAAGCGTCCCGCAAATTCACCCATGTGCGCGTCAAGTTGAAGCACGCCCCCATCATCAACCGTGACCCCGACGAACATCATCGAGACTGCGCTGGTATAGATGGACAGTGGCGGTTTATCGAGTGACCCCGCCAACATCCAATCGCCATTGACCGAGGCATTGCGCGCAAAGGTCATGAAGAAGGCTTCGTCAGGATGAAAGCGTATATCTTGTGTCAGTATATGACATTGCAGGGTGGTTGCCAGCAGAATGATGAGGAGTCTCAGGCGCATGGGGTTAATTAGGACGAGCTTCGATTCTTAATTCATCACACTGTTCTAACAGGCGACGTTGATAGAATTGTATTTCTGATAATGTTCCGGTTTTAACTGTTGCAGGGATACTATCCCGAATTTGAGCGACATGTGTATACGATAAACCAAGAACTGCCTTTATAGCCTTCAGTCCTACAGCAGGGTTTGCTCCTAGTGATATTAAAAACAGTGACCAGATACCATTTTGTTGCAGTTCAACATCACGCAAATTATCCGGTAGTTGGTCATAACCATCTGATTCAGTTGCGTAACCACAAGATGAGCATGTCTCTGATAAATACCATGTTAATTCTTCACCAGAATCGCGCTCACCGAATAAAACTGTCATTTGCGCTTCACAATTGGGGCATCTTTGCTGTATCTCGACTGCCATTTGATAATCACCTAGCTACAATATTTATGCACTATGAGATTTACGGCGGACAACGCAGGCGTAGTCCCTATAGAGTTTTACAACAGAATCGTAGGGACGGGATTCTTCCCGTCCGCAACATTTGATTTCAAGTTATGCTATTTAATACGACGACATCTTTCCGATATTTACGTATACAAAAACCGTTACGGCACAGCTTGACCGTTGGCGGTTTCGAGCAGGCTATACCATTCAAGGCGACTCATCTCGACATCAACGGCTTTCACACTGACAGGAATCCGAGCTGGGTTCATTGTGCCCAAAATCGGTTGAATCATAGCAGGGTGACGTAAGAGCCAACCGAGACCAATAGCTTCGGGGGTGGTGTTATGTTTTTCGGCGAGTTGTTTGATGGCTGTGGCAGTGGCTTTGACGTTATCAGGGGCATCATCCGACGGGACAAAAATCTGACCGCGTGCCACCGGTGACCATGCCTGAATCATCATGTCGTTCAGACGGCAATAATCGAGCGTGCCATGTGCGCCAGTGTAGGATTGACCATGATTGTTGAAAATCAGCCCGTCACGAATTGGTTCGTTATGTATCAAATTCAGTTCAATCTGATTGATGACCAGCGGTTGGTCAACATAACGCTTGAGCAACTCGATTTGGAAGGATGTATGGTTGCTCACGCCGAAGTATTTGACCTTACCGCTACTTTGCAGATGGTCAAAGGCGCGCGCTACTTCTTCCGGTTCGACCAGTGCATCGGGACGATGGAGTAGCAGAATATCAACATAATCGGTGTTAAGGCGTTGGAGTGTGGTTTCGACCTTGCTTGTCAGGTTGTCATAGCTGAAGTCATAATGTCCGGCACTGCCTTCATGCACTCCACCCGGCAGAACAATGCCCGACTTGGCTTGCAAGATGACTTTGTCACGGAAGGATGGGTCACTCTTGATGACATCACCCACCAGCATATCGGACTTGCCCCATGTATAAATGTCGGCGAGATCAATGAAGTTGATACCATGTTCAACGGCGGTATGAAGTAAGGTGTCGGCACGCTCACGGGCTTCTTGGGTTGGGGGTGTTGTGTCCCATGTTTCGCCCAGATGCCATGTGCCGAAAGCTATCTTCGACGCATCAATATCCGTATTCGGTATACGATAAGTTTTCATAAAATAGTGTCCTTTATTATCACATCCCACCGATACACGGGCAGGATACGGCATTATCAATCGTATCGGATTATATCAAAGTTGGTGTGGTGCGGGATACCTGCGTTATACGTCAACAGATACCCCGCATGGAATCTAGTTGCTGACGAGCCATTGCTCAAACGACCGCAAGCCGTTGTGCGTCGGGGTGCGCTGAACATAGGGTTTGGTCAGTTCGTTGTCGGCTTCCCAACTGATAGGGATAACAATCACATTATCAATCAATGTGGTTTCCAATGTCGAGATGAGCGGAGTTCGGTCAATTGGCGCAACAGGTTGTCCATCAACTTCCGGTGGTATCGTCACAAATGCCTCGTTAAAGGTCGCATCGTAAGCTTCGTCTTCAAATGTGCTGGCGACACTCAAGTCTTCACCTGTAACAAAAGGCGCAAAGTAGCTGTCACTCATGGGCGTGTCGGCGAAGCTATTAAAGAGCCACACCGCTGCAAACTCTCGATTGACAATTGACCCTTCGGCATCTTGTGGGTATAGCTCAATCTCAATGCCAAGCTGTGTCTCCCACTGTTCCGCGACAGCCTGTGCGAGTGTTGCATAATAGGGCGTGTTCAGATACACCATGCCGATAGAGATGTCATCACCTGTCACCCGCGCCAATGCCGATTGTGCCTGACTCAGATTAAAGCCCAATGTACTCACATCAACACCATCTGCATCCGAGGTCGGTGCAGGGACAAAGCGCGTTGCAGACATGTTACCAGAGCTAGTGATGATGTCGGCTAAGGCTTCTAGGTCAATTGACTGCGCCAATGCTTGCCGGACATTGGGGTCAGTGGTGGCATAATTCTCGCGCAGATTCACCCCGAAGAAGTGGACTTGTGCGCGTGGATACTGTGTAAATTCATCGGGATATTGTTCCCGCAAAAAAGTCATATCAGTTGTCGGCGCATTCACAATCATATCGAGTTCGCCTGCATCATAAGCCAGCAGAGCATCTTCATCGGTCAAAAATGTGAAAGTTAGGTTGTCAATGTTCGGACGTGGAATCGCATCGGTGCCTTGCCAATAGGGATTGGTAATTAGTGTCATATCGCCACCCGTCGTCCAAGAGAACAGTGCATAAGGTCCATAGCTGACAAAATTATCTGCCTGTGCCCAATCGTTCCCGCGTTCCTCAATTAACCATGCGGGTTGCGGGACAAATTGTACCTCAGTCAGCAAGCGAGGCAAATCGACATGTGGGTTATTGACGGTGATAGTGAAGTCATCGACATTAACAGAGATACCGATGTCATCTGCGGTGACCTCGCCATTCACATATTCAACACCGTTCAGAATGATTTCCGCGAGGTGCATACTGTTTTCGGTCGCAAACTCAGAATCCAACGCACGGAGCAATCCATAGACGGCATCTTGATGGGTGACCATCCGCGCTCTGCCACCTGCATCAGTCACTTGCACGACTTCATTGAGTTCGGGGTCATAGCGCACCCACGGGATATTCTCGCGCATGTTGAAGCGGTAGACTCGGATATTGTCGGGGAATGGCGTTTGTGACCAGCTTTCAACAATCCCGGGAACAACCGTGTTGGTTATTGGGTCGATGCGGGTTAAGCCGACATACAGTTGGTGCAGTGCTTGTTGTGACGATAGGTCACCAGCAAAGATAGGGTCAATGCTGTTGAACCCTTCATCATTAAGACGGACGGTTAAAGTCTCGCCGTCTCGTTGTGCAGATACCGCTGATAAACTTAGTGCAAGAATGTACAGAATCACGATTAGGGAGCGTCGTAAGTTCAATGGATTGCCTCCAGTTTGTGTAGTTTTCAATACCCTTCATCTGTCATTATAGCGGAATATTACGATGGCGGTACAGGTACTTTAATCCCTGACATTTAGTGTTGATGGTAATGGTTTGTGGACGAGGAGACTCCCCGTCCACGAGGTTATAAATGTGAAGGTGTTATCTCAATGAGGCTATTTTTCCATAAATGCGACAACATCGGCTTTGAGTTTGACGAGTGATGGAACATGTAGATACATCATGTGCCCCGCTTCATACTCCGCAATAGTGATGTTATCCTGCAAGGTCTCATCCAGCCCCATGTGTTCCAGCGAATAATAAGCTGCAAACCATGGGGTAGCGAGGTCATAATATCCCTGCCCGACAAATACCTTCATATATGGATTCTTCGCCAGTGCAGACCGCAACGCCTCACTGGTATCAGGGAACTCGCCCCCTTTGTATTTCCAGCCCTGATGAACTTTGAAGCTGAGGACTTCGTAGTTATCGTCAGACTTGTATCCCAGCTCTGCGCGGACATACTGATTATAGGTGGCGGTATAGGGTGGGATAATGGCGTTCATGGATGGGTCGAACTCGAAGGTCTGCCCTTCTGCGGATGCCATGATGCCCACAAAGCGCGAATCAAGACGACCGACTGCCCGCTTGTCATCACGTACCAACTCTTTACAGAAGCTCATAATATTAATCCGCAAGTTCGCACCGAGGATAAAGCGTTTTGATAAGCCCGTGTAACGCGATAGTTGTTCTACGATGGCACCTTTTTCATCATCTGTTAAGCGGTCACCTTTTGCCAATGCCACCCAGTAGACTTCTTCCGACCATTGTTCGACTTCATGTAACAACTCACGGAAGTCACGGCCTTGCAATTCGTCATCGAGTTTGTTGTGATAGTAAGCTGTCGCACAGTAGGTCGGTACATACAACATAAAGGGTAGGTCGTTGGCTTTGGTGAAGCGCAATGTCTGGAAGTTCATCACAGTGGAAATCAGCATAATGCCATTGAGCGCAATCCCTCTATCAATCAAATGCCCCGATAGTCCAGAGGCACGGGTTGTCCCATAACTTTCGCCCGCCAGATAGAGTGGTGATGTCCAGCGTTCGTTGCGCGAGAGATACAAACGGATAAATTCGCCGACTGATTCAAGGTCAGATTCTAATCCCCAGTAATCTTTATTCTTATCGTCTTCATTCGCTTTGGAGTAACCTGTGCCGACAGGGTCAATAAACACAAGGTCGCCCATATCCAACCATGTATATTGATTATCCACCAGACGGAACGGCGGTGCAGGCATAAATCCTTCTTCACCCATATCGACACGCTTCGGTCCGAGTGCGCCCATGTGTAGCCAAATAGAGGCTGAACCAGGTCCACCATTAAAGACAAAAATCAACGGACGCTCTGCCGGATTATCAACGCTATCAAGCGTATAAGCGGTAAAGAATATACGCGCCTTTGTGTCGCCCTTATTATCTTTGAGTGGCATCATGCCTGTGGTCGCCGTATATGCCAGTGTATCGCCATCAAGTTCGAGTACATGTTGGGTGACAACGGGTTCTTTTTCTTCGACCTCTGGTTGGGTCTCGTCGTTGTTTTGTTTTTCGTCTTGTTCACTCATTTGAATCAATTTGCCCTTTTAATTTTTTTTGAATAATATGCTGACTATAACGCGCTGATGATAGGCTTGTCAACATATAGCAGATTCAATCACATACTATGTTCGATGTAAAATTACTCTTATGATGAAACTTTTGTAAGAACACTTGTGAGCCATAGAAAAACGCGGACGATAGGTAATTGGGGAAGGCTTACTAGGAGCATAAGAGTCTATTCATTGGACTTTCCAGATACAAATAGCTGGAATATCTAGCGTAGCATGGGATGAACGGCTGTATACAAAATCCTTATTATTGAAAAGACGATAACCTATCAGGTGACGAGTCCGATAGGCTATCGTCTAGTTTTGCCACACCAATGGTTGGGTCTGTGGCATCCCCATTTTCTAAATTTGCTGCCCATTTGTGGACATTATAATAAAATATATTGTGCTATAACTATTAACCCTTGTGCATTTTGCCTAAGGTTAATCATAATATACTGTAATATATTTAATTATGCAAGCACTGCACGCAATAATGCGATACAAATCAGTTAGAATCTTGCAATCATGCCAAATTCAAATGATTTGACTGCTCCCATTCAACATATGGAATCATGTTAGCTTTCTGGTCTACAATCTCGATAGATTACGCCACCCATAAATAAATTGTGTCCGTTATAAAAAGGTGGTACGATGAACGTAGCAATCAGTGAGGATGAGGTCACAAATAAAAATTATGGGGTATCAGAAAAAACGTAAGCGTCGGCGCAAACGTCGTCGTCATGATGAAGAATTAATACCACAATCTGCACGAGCGAAAGACCCCGTTGATGAGGTGCAAAATGCCCTCAAGAACCCCGCGATGGTCAAGAATCCACAGACCATTATGGCAATGCAGAGTGTATTGGGTAACAAAGCTGTTCAGCGTTTCCTCAACGAAAATGCCGACCAGATTGACCGTGCCGAAGTCGATGCCTCCGCATCAAAGGGGCAACAACCAGATAAGGCAGAAGGTAGCGACAAGCCAAAGAACTCCAAACAAGAAGACCAACAAGTCGAACAACGGGACAATAGTGCTGACAAAGCAGATGTTCAAAAAATTCAGGATATGAATGAGCGCACCGAGAACTACACTAAAGCTGCGCAACGTCTTGAGGATGTATTCCCAAAAGCCGATTTGATACCGATGCTAGATATGTTTTCCGAGATGGGATATATGCCTGACCAAAACGGTTTCCTCATCGAGATTCTGGAAGGCAAGTTCCCAGAATATCTACCCGCGAGTTCCGAAAGTGTCTACTCCCTCAGTGAAGAAGATGCCGAAGCCACCAAGCGACCCTATTTCTTTAGTGATGAGGTGCGCGAGATGATGGTCAAGCTCGAAATTATTATGTCGATGTTCTTCCCCAAAGACATCATCATGCAAAAGATGATGGAAAATCCTGTTGTCACGGTGCAAGGGATGGATGGTAACCTGCTGGGTGTGACCGGATTAGGCAATAGTGCCGCACTGTCTGACCAACTAAATGTAAAAGCGCATATCAATGAATATGCCCCGATTGCGCGGATTCTCCCGTTGGATAAAGCGCGTAAGCTTGCCGAATTAGATGTAGAGCTATTTGAGACACTGTTGCGCGATGTCCTGCCTGACCATGAAATTGACGATATACTCAAATCGTTGGAATCCTTTATTAAGCAACTCCGCAAGATGGTAGCTAAGGATGAGCTGTTGCGCGAACCACAATGGAACGAAGCCAAACGACGGGGGATGCTTGATAAGGACAGTAGCAGTTTTGATCAGGTGATTGTGCAATTGAATGCGATGCCCCGATAGATACTCGTCTATCCGTGATTTTGTAAAGACATGAATATCTTAACCTGAGTTTGATACCGTTAGCGGTTTTGTCATGAACTGATGTTCCTTTGTTTGCACTTCAGATTTTCACTGAATGGCATCAATTCTTAACCCCATAGATAGGGTATTCATATAGAACACATTACACGTTCGATATACCTGAAATATGGATGCTTCTATGCCCCTGTGCCTATCATCTCCTAATTTTTATACCCCTCTAACATAAGAATACGCAACAAAAACTATCAATATCGCGTATAAAAAGTAACCAATATCCCGAAAGAAGGATAATCCTGTGTATAATAGAGACATACACGAAACGAAAACCAGTGGAACAAATACTATGAATGGTTTCGAAATACTTGGTCAAATTGGTAAAGGTGTTGTCAAGACTGTTGAGGTTGTTGGCAAAGGTATCGGTTTGACAGGCAAAGCGATTAATGATGGTTCAGTTGCAGTGAGGACAGCCATGCCCGTAACAGAAATTACATCGGTGTTTAATACCACCGACGAGACAATCAAATTTATCAATCAGGAATCCCCCCGCGATACCAAAGAGATTCTGCCACAGAGTGCCGTATCACTCAAAACTGAGCAGACATCTGGTGCGTGGATACCCTGGTTTCATCCGCCCCGCTTCGCTCCGTTTAACCGCAAACGGATGGAGATTGTGGTCGATGATGTGCCCGTGATTTATATGTGGCAACGTGATGACCATGTCTATTGGTGCAACCGCCTTGATAGTCAGGGTAATCCTGCCAAAGCCTATAAAGTCCCCGGCATTTCCCACGTCGGTGGTAAGCGTATGCTCGTTGTGCGTAACGACCCCGAAAATGGCTACAGTGCCTTTTTAAGTGAGAGTGTCGAAGATAAGTAGAATCACTATCAGCACGTCAGCTATCGGCTTTTCACGAAGCGTTAGCTGGCTTGCTCTCAGCCTCGCTCCTGTATGTCCATTAAGAGATTGACACAATTTTTCATATTATCCCCATACGTTGTGGCATTGTCATGGTTTCTGTTGGAAAGCATAATGAGATGATTATGTGACCCTATCCATGAGAGAAGCCCATGCCAGATGTATCGGTTGTGATTGTCAATTACAACACCCGTGATTTATTGCGAAACTGCCTCCAATCATTAGCAGATAGCACCGATATTGAGTTAGAGGTGATTGTGGTTGATAACGCCTCTAGCGATGGCAGTGCGGAGATGGTCACAGATGAATTTCCTGATGTTATCTTATTAGCACAGTCGGTCAATACATGGTATTGTGGCGGGAATAACATTGGCATTGACGCATCCACAGCCAATACGGTGCTATTGCTCAATCCCGATACAATTGTTGCCCCGTCGGCTCTATCGCTACTCTACGATTTTTTGCGGTCTCATCCTGACTATATCGGCGTAACCGCACAATTGCGCTACCCCACCGGAGACATCCAGAAGACCTGCTCACAGATACCGACCTATACCAGCCTTCTGCTGAATTATACGCCATTGGGTCTTATCTTCTCTGGTAAGAAAGCCCGGCTAAACAAGATGCTCTGGTATGGCGATTGGCAACGTGACACAGACAAAGATGTACAGGTCATACCGGGTTCGTGTACGATGATGCGCCGTGCCGATATTCGCTATGATGATGACCTGTTGCTCTACTTCCCCGAAGACACGATTGCCCGCCAATTTGACCGCCCAGCCCGTTTTCTGGCAGATGCAAAAATTGAACATCACGAAAAAGCCGCCACACAATCATGGTTAGCGACCAACATTTTCTTCCACGATATGATGGTCTACACGCGCAAACATCACGGCATCCCCGCCATGATGTTGTTATGGATGCTGAGCCGCCCGCTATATTGGGGCATGTGGCTTAAGCGTCGGGTGAACACTCGGCAATAACGTAGGATAAGCGTTGGCTAGGCAGTTGGCAGTTGCTCGGCTATAATACGCGCCGTTTAGCATGACAAATGAGGACACGCAGGCGATGCAAACATCCGACGATACCCAACCGCGCAACCCGCTACAAGGGCAGGACATCAACCAATTAAAACAAAAACCAACCACCATGATTTATCCGCCACCGGAAGAGAATGAGGCGAGTGGTCCGGGCTGTATTGTCTGGGGGATTGTTGGCATGTTCAGCGTCCTGCTAGCAGGTGTGCTGGTGATTGGCGCGACAGTGGTCGGGTTTAACTCCGGCGTGACGATTGCCCGCTCTAATGCAACTGCCACCCAAGTTTCTCAAATTCAGGTGCAGTGTGACCGGATGCAAGTTGATGTCGAGAACGGCAACGCAGGACTCTTGCAACGTCGTATCGAAGAATTAGAGAAACAAACGCCGGCACCTGATTGTCTGACTGTCATCATTCCAACAGCAACACAACTCTATCTCGATACCTTACCAACGGCGACCTTCACACCGACGGAAACACCCACGCCGACCATCACACCGACATTGGAAGCAACCTCGACTGAGACCGTTATCGAAGCCACAGCGGAAACCGTCGCAACCACCGACACAGGTTCAAGTAGCCTCTTTGATTTTGACCTTGACGGCTTGCTAGCAGAAGCACAGGGTCAAATGGCAGAAAGCAATTATCAGGATGCTATCGACACCCTCGACGCGATTATTGCGATTGACGAAAACTTCCAGCGGTCAACAGTAGAATCCTTGTATTTTAACGCGCTCACATCAGAAGCAACCCGCCTGTTCCGCACCGGACAATTGGCAGAGGGCATTGTCATTACAGGACGTGCCGAAGCCTATGGGGACATTCAAGGGCTGAATTATGAACGCTTCATCGCGCAACTGTACCTTGATGCCCAACGCCTGAAAATCACCAATCCAGCCGAATCGGTGCGCTTATTTAGCCGTATCGCCTATGAGCAAGGTTTGACCAATTATCTGAATGGGCAGGTGATGACCGAGTTGCAAGAAGCCTATGCAAATTATGGGGATGCACTGACGGAGCTAGGCAATGCTTGTGCCGCGCGTGACCAATATACATTGGCGTTACAGTTGCAGACCGTCGGCTCGAACATCAACCGTGCCGAAGTCACTACCAAGCAAACCAGCGCAACGCAAGCCTGCACAGGGGCTGTCCCTGCCGGACAACTCACACCCGCCGAAACTGTCAACGCCGATGGCACAGTCAGCACAGCGCAACCTTTGCCGACATCACCACCCCAACCGACGATTGTGCCTGTCGGTCAGAGTGGATAATTTTGGGTTATTCTTTGTCAGCGGGAATATAGGGAATCATGCCCATCTCGTAGGCTTTCACTTGTTCCTCACGGGGCAAGCGACGCACATCGACAATTATACCGCTTGATGTGGGTAACATCCACACGAGTGGATTTTGGTCAAGCATGCTGGGTACTGTCCAATGAGGATGCAATTGCATTAAGTCGAGTGCGTCAAAGAGTTCACCGGATTTACTGCTAACCGTACTCTGGCTGACTCCAAAGTGATTCCGTACATCTTCCGATGACATATACGGCTCAAAGCTAGCATCTGTTAAAAAGTTAATCCGTCCAATGGTGTAAACCATCGCCACTGCCCATGATTTCGCCCGTCCTTTTTCTAGGCGGTCAGGATAGTCTTGGAAGAACGCATCAAGTAGTTTAAATGTCATCTCTTTATATTCTTCGTTGAGATGTTCTTTGTAAAAATCCAGAATCAGTTGCTTAATTTTGTCATACTGCTTTTGGGCTTTTTCGGTGATGGGTGGCGGTTTCATTGCCTCCATCATTTTTTGGTTGTAATCGTCAATGAATGCCTGAACCTGATTTTGGTCAGCCATATCGACACCCGAGGCTTGCATCTGTTGGATAATCATCTTAGTCGGACCGAAGTTTTCAGGATTCTCAAGTTCTTCGGTAAACCGTTTGACGATATTCTTCTGATTCAATACTTTCAAGCATTGGTCAGCACTTGGCAATTTAAACTCGCGTTTTAGAAACTCGAAGAATGCCTTCACTTCTTCGATAATCTCCGGTACATGGTCAGAATCTATCATCGTTTTGGCAGGGATAATTTCATAAAAGACAACGCGCATAAACTGCTGGTCAAGGTATCGTAGTTCCATGCCGAGATAATTGATGGCCATATGCACAAACATATCCGCCCATTGGACTTCGCGTCCTTTGAGTGTCGCCTTGCCTTCGGGTGATTTTGCAAATAGGTCAAACAAGGTATCGAGATATTGCTCCACCTCCTCTTCCAGAAAATATCCTTCACTATCAAATAAGGGTTGGTTTATGTTGAAGTCCATTTACTGTCCTCTGTAAATAATTGGTCTTGTGTTCTTTGAATTTTGGTTAGTATTTTTCGATTAAATTAAGGATAGTGATGTAAGCTGTTCCTACAAAAGCCTTGTTATTCCTATTGTAGGGGCTGGCTAATGCCTGTCCGTCAAAAATATAATGACTAGATTATTGAACAGAATACATCAATTGGAAGTTGGTGGTCATGGCAGGCAGTCCAATGGGTTATTAGTCCAATCATCAAAGCGATTATAACCCATGCTATGCCAAGCGCAATCTATACCCATCCAGTCACCAATTGTGCCTGTTGGTCAGAGTGGGTCATTCAAATTATATCGGGAGTGCAATTAAAAATAATGCTCATGAAATAAAGAGAAATATTCAAAACACTTTGAATTAATGGATTGGTTTGACAATACGAAAACCATAATTGCGAAAGCGACCAGCAGGTATATAATGACTACGGAATGTCGTTGCCGCATAGTAACGTTTGTCAGAAAATGACCCGCCTCTAAGAACACGTCGATTGCCGGAATTAAGATTTTCATCGGTTGGATCAATCATTGGGTTATGAAAATCAGACAATGTCCATTCCCACACATTGCCTGCCATATCCTGCACCCCATATGGCGATGCTCCCTCGACAAATACACCAACTGTATTAGTCCCTGAGCTCGCCACTTGAACAAGTTCACTCGTATTCATCTTAGTGTTGCTAGGCTGTCGTCCATAAGGAAATTGTCGCCCATCAGTGCCTCTTGCTGCTTTCTCCCATTCATATTCGGTCGGTAACCGTACTAACCATTTATCGATAGCATCAAGATGATATTCTCCACCAAGTTTCCACGATAACCATCGACAGAAAGCCATTGCCTCATACCAGCTGACGTTATTATATGGATGATTATTATGCTTTTCTCCCGCAAGGTTTAAATATCTTGTATCAGGAGCTTCAATCCACCATCTTTTATCATTAATACCATCGGCGGTATTCTCAAAACAGAGGAATTGGCTATATGTTATTGGATATTTGCTTATAAAAAATGCTGGAATGCCACTATATTCTTGTTCTTGATAAATCCATTTTCCATCATCAGGGATAAGAACCCAATCAATATCAGGAATATCATCATTATACTGAATACCTTTACGAGGGTCACCAACCTTACTCCATTTGCTCCCTATTGCGTACCGCGCCCATAGAATTTCAATATTATCCCATCGAGAATCGGGGGTTAAAAAGAGGTCTTCAAGATGACTTGGTCCAAAAAACATCAGTGCATCAATGGCTTGCATAGCAATATCTTTGTGACGGTCACCAACGAGTAATCTCAGATATGGTAAAACACGCTCATGTTCTATTGTTATCAAGACTTGGACAGCTGACCGGCGTTGGCTAACATCTGATGAATTAACTAAGCTGATCGATTTTTCTTCAATAACATGACGAACGTTTTCATCTACTGATTGTCCCTCTTCAGCACACCATAACGCCAACCATGGATTTCGGTTAGCTATTGCCAAAATAATCTTATCCGCCACATCCGGCTCAACAAGTCCTGCCAGTTGGATTAATGTCTCCCACCACCAACTGTCATCAACATAAGCTATATCAATATTCGACGATGTAAGAGGTGATTCTTGATTTACCCCTCCATGAGGGAATTGAATAATCTTATTATTGGTATGATTACGTTGGCGCGGAGTTGGGTTTGCAAGTTGCTGAATAATATCTTTTTTCGTCGCCCTCGCGGCAAAGTGTTCTTGAAACGTTTGATGAGGACCGAATCTAATAACATCATCACCTATAATCAGTCCATTTACTAACAACGATTGAATCAACTCTTCTGTATCAATAATTGATTCAACCCGTTCGATTGTAAGTGTTGTTGCGTGAGCATTATGCATCGTAAGTGCAAGTTTTTCCAATGCTTGTAATCGTTTGGATTTGCTAAACTTTTGAGACAGTTGATGGGCATCATCTCGATTTAGCATACGATTGATAAATTTAGCATAGAGTTCACCTCGATTACCAGGCATGCTGTCTTTCCGATTTTCAGAGGGCTGCTTTTCTATCTCTGCCCAGGTTTCTTTTATCATCCACAATAATAATGGTGTCTGAGCAAGTCCACGCATACGACTATCAAGTTGCTCCCATAGCTCATCGGCACTCTCTTTCCCCAAATGTGCAACCAAATATTTGTATGCTTGTGTTTGGGATATAGGTTGAACAATCATTGTTTCGGCACTTAAAGAACCCTGACGGATTTTCCTCCAGCTTTCGTCCTGTACACGGCTTGTAACAACAATAGCATGTTGGGGATATAACATTGCTAAGCGTCTTATATCTTGTAGAATGGTGTCTCGGTATTCCATCGGCACTTCGTTCAATCCATCAAGTAATATATACAGCTTGAACGGTGTATACTCAAGAAAATACTCAATTTGCTTTGGCTCATGTAATGTTATTCGAAGGCGTTGTACATCTGTTTCTAGTAATTTGAGCCGAATCCATTCCACCAATGTGGTATTGTCATACTCGCGCAAATTAATAATTACAGGTACGACTGGCGGACTGTTTTGTGCCAATTCCCATGCTAACCGTTCTAATGCTACACTTTTACCCATGCCCGGTTCACCGAGTACAATTGTGCGCCGTGAGTTTCGTAATCGCTGCAATAAGTTTTCACTTTTTCCATATTGCATTCCATCATCATATGGACTGACATAAATTGGAAGTAGTTTTGCCTCTTCTTGTATATAATTATTGACTCCCCAATGTACGTCTTCTAATTTTGAAACTAATTTCTGGCAATGTTCTTTCAGCCCCGTATCAGGTGCAATCGGAAGTATATCTTGTAAGTCTTTAAAATCATTTCGAGCGATGTGAGTAAAAGACAAGAATTGACTAGCAGTAAGCAATTCCTCATACGTTTGTTTTAAATCATTGCTGAGTTGTTGCATTAATATTGGATATATTGGGATATTATAGTGTTTACCAATTTCAATTTCTGACAAAATTCTTGCAGAGTCTGGCTCTTTCGAGGGTATGATAACAATTAATGCAATGGCATTAGAAATACCATCTACAATTTCTTTTTCAACTTTCCCCAAGCCCCGCTTTGTGAAGAGATCGATCCACACCACATATCCTAATTTATTTAGATGGCGTTTTATCCTCTCAAATACATCAATATCTGAGTTGGCAAATGAAATATATATATGATTTTGCATCACAAATGTATTAGATGATTCAGATGTACTTATATTTTGTGATGTAGGTGATGGGTCAAGTGGTTGCCTTGCTAACTCATCACATAATTTGTTTGCAACTTCTTTTACATCTATACCTCTCTGTTCACCTATAAAACGAATTAATATCAGTAATGCAGGTTCACTATCTTCCTGACAACGACCATATGATGTTAGTTTTGTAACAAGTTCATTTGTAAATGTATCCGTATCACGTTCCCAATAACCTATTTGATAGGTGACTTCACATCCGTATAATGCCCCTTCAATCCATGTACGACGAGAGGGCTCATCCATATATGGTTTCAAAAAATTGATAACATGGGTACGTAACTCACGATTCATAAACGAACAATCCTCAAACTGCTATATCCCTACTCATAAGTCGCTTAATTAACCTAATTACAACTCAAGTATAACAATTATAGAAGATTTGGCTTATTAAGTTGCAACACAACATACTAGACCTATGTTTCCATTTTCCTGCATTAAGCATCTGAATACCTCACTAGTTGGTCGTCTTGGCATCTTGAAGGGTCATATCGTAACAATCCATCGTAGGTAAACCGTCATTTGTTTCGACATGTTCACCCGTTATACTTGTTTGTAAGGAGAGACCGTCACAAATCACAGGAGGGGTTGCATGTCGGACAGCAAAGAAAAAAGAAAAGGACGCTTACCACGTCTGATTCAAACATGGAACGCAACAGTTGTCACAGGAATTGCAATCGGCATGATTGGTCTTGGGCTAGCACTCGGCTTCCTTGCACCGCGTATGTTTGAGATACGTGTCGGACTCGGCTTGATTACGCTGACACCGATGCCTTTTCATCATGCAACATATACACTAGCTCCGTCACCCACACTTACCCCGTCTGCTACACGCACACCTGCCCCAACTGCCACACACACATCAACGCCAACACCAACGCCTGTCCCCTTCGATGATGCGACCTCCGGTATTGTCATGTGGGATTTCAACGACACCGGCACATCCAACGCTGTCCGTGACAAACTTATCGAGACACTCAATCAGGCTGATGCTCCTGTTGGGTTGATTCCGTATGCCAATGATAACAACGCCACCGAACCCGAACAGCGCAATCAAGCTTTGGCGACGATGGCAGACCAAAACGCAACCGTCGCTATTTGGGGGTCTGACCTTGTCTCGCCGACATGGGTGTATGTCGATGTACAATTTGATGAAACACCAGAGATAATCGAAGGACATACACAACCAATTGTCCCGATTCCGTCTGACTTATCCGATTTAGCCATCACACCGAATAGTGATGCCGATGTTGAGTTTATCTCGTATTATGTGCTGGGTCATCTTTACTATGCACAAGGTGATTACCGTTCGGCGATTGCTGCATTTGACCAAGCTGAATCGCGCATTCCGCTTGGTAAAGAGCTGACGTATAGTGCAGATGCAGTCTTCTTCTATCGGGCATTATCACGCTGGCAATTGGGCGAAATCAATGAACTCATTGCCGAGCTTGAGCAGGTGATTGCGATTGATTCGACCATTCCAGCAGCGTATTATTATATCGGTCGCCTCCATGCCTACAACGAAGAGTATATTGAGGCAATTAAACACTTCGACCTCGCAGTGGATTATGGAGCAGCCTTCACCTTAGCCTATTACCATCGTGGCTTGACGTGGGCAAATGCAGGTAATCTCGACACAGCGATTCAAGACCTGACGCGCGCGATTGATTTTGACCGCTTCTTCAAACAAGCATATATTACCCGCTCTGATGTGTGGCTTTTGATGGGTAATACCACAGGTGCATTTAGTGATTATGAAACCATCATGAACTTGTACCCTGAGGATTTCTATATCTACACCGTGCGCGGGCTGACTTATGTCGATTTACGTGAACCCGAATTAGCGAAAGTCGATTTTGATTTTGCGATTGCCAATAATCCCCTAGATGCAGCAGCCTTCACTGGGCGGGGCAAACTATACTATGACGTGGGTGATTGGGATAGTGCCTTAGCAGATTTACAACAGGCGATAAACCTCCATCCCGATTATCCCGAACCATATTATTATCTGGGGCAAATTCTACTATCACAGAGTAGCCATCAAGATGTGGAAACCTTACAAGAAGCCCTGACCTATTTTGACATTGCCATCGACATGGGCATGACCGATGCTTATGTATTCCGTAGTGTGACCCACTTCAACTTGCGGAACTTCACCTATGCACTGGCAGACTTTGCCAAATATGAAGTGCTGGTCGAACCCCTACCAGAAATTTATCAACCTGTCTGGGATGAAATCAAGCGGGTGATAGACAATAATTCATTCATCTGGGCGCAAGGTCTGGCAAAGATGGATGTTGAAGCTTATGAACAAGCGATTCCACATTTTGATGATTACATCACCCGCAATCCAAATCGTGCTGAAGGGTATTTCCAACGTGGGCTTGCCTATCACCACAGCTTCCAATCCAACCTTGCGCTCCTTGATTTAGACCGTGCCATCCAGCTCGACCCCGAAAATCCCGAAGCTTATTTCTGGCGTGGACGTGCCACCCTATCGTATCCTGCCGAGGACTCAACATCACAAAGTCGCGCATTAGAAGCGGTAGAATTTTATTCGACAGCCATTGAGCTTGACCCAAGTTATGCTGATGCGCTGTATCATAGGGCAGTAGAATATTGGCGATTGGGAACAACAGGGCGTGACCGGATGCCATCATATATCCCGCTGGCGATTGATGACCTGACACACCTGATTAACCTCGGCAATACACAGTATTACATCACTCGTGGTGCCGTGTATATGGATATGCTCGACTATGAAAACGCCTTATCGGACATCGAAGCCCATGTTGCAAGCGGGGGCAGATTAACCCCGCACACCCGCGATATGCAACGTCGCGCAATGACCGCACTCGGACTCATCGCGCCGGAGGTAAATCGTTAGCGATTACTCATAACGCCAGATAGGTTATGTGTTGAGACGAAGGTGGAAAGATTTCGGTCGAGTCAGATATTCAAACCCTAAGGATGACAGGGTGCAACCCCGTCCCGAATCTTTAATACCTGTCCATGCCAGAGCTGGATCGAGATAATCACAGCGATTCATGAACACTGTACCCGTCTCGATTTGGTCTCCAATTTGCATGGCTTCATCCAAATTCGTTGTCCATATCGACGCAGTCAGTCCATAATGGCTATCGTTCATCAAGCGGATTGCTTCATCATCACTATCAACGGGCATAATCCCGACAACCGGACCAAAGGTCTCATTACGCATGATTGCCATATCGTGTGTGACATGGGTCAATAGTTGCGGTGCAAGATAAGGCGAATTGCTTGCCATATCACCAAATAGCGACGGGTCGATTAATGTACGCGCACCTTGCTCAACCGCCTGTTGAATCTGACCTTTGACAAATTCTGCAGCCCGTGTGCGAACAAGCGGACCTAACGTGGTCTCACTTTCTAAAGGGTTACCCAAGCGATATTGCTTGACCAACTCGACTGCCCCATCTACAAAATTATCATAGACATCACGGTGAACATAAACCCGTTCAATCGCACAGCAGGATTGTCCAGAATTGAAGAATGCGCCATCAACGACATTGGCAATCGCATGTTCAAGGTCAACATCTGCCCGCACATAAGCCGGGTCTTTACCACCTAGCTCCATACCCGTGCCGACAAAGCGTTGACTCACAGCTTGTTGTACAGCATGTCCACCACCAACAGACCCCGTGAACGCGACAAAGTTGATGCAGTCATCTTGGACAACCTGTGCAATATCATCGTGCGTCATATGCAGATATTGGAATACCCCCTGCGGAAGTCCAGCATTTTCAAAGGCTTCGGCGAAATGCTCCGATACCAGAGGGGTTTGGTCAGAGTGTTTTAAGATGACACAATTACCAGACAAAATGGCAGGAATGATGGAATTAACAGCGGTGAGATAAGGATAATTCCATGGAGCAAGTACCAACACAACCCCTAACGGTTCACGGCGAATAAAGCGTTGAAAGCCGTCGGCAGGCTCAACTTGAATATCGGCTAAGTTGGCTTGAGCAATCGACATCATATAATCGGCGCGTTCTTTGAAGCCCCCTGTGATTTCAAAGGGTGTATATTTTATGGGGCGACCCATTTGCCATGTGAGTTGTTCGGCATAGCTATCGGCGTTGCGAACAAGGTAATCCACCATCTTAGCGCAAATGTCGATACGCTCTGCAATAGGGACTTGTCTCCAGTGATGTTGTGCGTCAACTGCTTGTTTGAGCGTCTGTTCGATAGCCTCCGCAGAAGCCAGTTCGCGCTCGACATAAACCGACCCATCAATTGGGCTTATCGTCTGTTGAATCTGTGGCATACAATATCTTCCTATTCCGGCGTAACGTATGCAGCGGTAATGCCACCGTCAACGAGGAATGTACTGCCCGTTACAAATGACGACTCATCTGAAGCCAAGAACAAGGTTGCTTTTGCGATTTCTTCGGCTTCACCAAAACGCCCCATAGGAATGTGGACAAGGCGACGATTCTTCTTTTCATCTGTATTCAAATATTTCATCAGTAGCTCTGTCCGCAACGGTCCGGGGCAAAGTGCATTCACACGAATACCTTCCTGAGCATGAATAACAGCCAATTCGCGGGACATTGACAATACGGCACCTTTGCTAGCGGTGTATGCCAATTGTGGTGTTGCAGCACCCAATATTGCTACAAACGATGCGGTGTTAATAACACTACCACCACCAGCGCGTTGTAGTGCCGGAATGCCATACTTACAACCCAGAAAAACACCCTTTACGTTGATGTCCATTGTTAAATCCCAAACATCTTCGCTGGTGTTGATGGCATCATCATCCTCGGCATGACTAATCCCTGCATTATTGAATAGAATATTTAATTTACCGTAGGTGTCTTCTGCTACTTGTACCATATTCTGGCAATCTTCCGCCTTAGAAATATCGGCATGAACATAAGTGGCTTGACCACCGTTGTCAATAATGTCTTGAACGGTCTTCTGTCCGGCATCGTCGTTAATATCTACCACAACAACTGATGCACCTTCTTGTGCGAACAAGATAGACGTTTGATAGCCTATCCCGCTACCACCACCTGTAATAAGGGCAACTTTATTTTCTAAACGCATATCGTGTCATATCCTTTTGTGTATGTATTTGTTTTTGAGTCAGCAAATTGATTAAAAAATATCTGAAAACGGTGCTTAGATTCTCTCGAAATACCGTTTGCGCTCCCAATCTGTGACGGATTCGTGGAAACTTTTAATCTCAGTACGGAAGAAATGCGAGTAATGCTCGACCACATCGCCATCAAATGCAGACTTCGCAAAATCACTGCTTTCAAAGATGTCAACAGCTTGTTCGAGAGTATAGGGTACACGCGGGAGGTGACGCGCTTCGTAAATATCCCCTTCAAAGATTTCAGGTGGCTCGATTTTATTGGCGATACCATCCAGCCCTGATGCTAACGCCGCTGCATAAGCTAAGTACGGGTTACAGTCTGCACCGGGTATACGACATTCGATTCTGAGGCTGTTCCCTTTCCCCACCACGCGAAAGCCTGCCGTACGGTTATCATAGCTCCATGCAATGCGGGTCGGTGCCCACGAGCCATCTTCATACCGCTTGTATGAATTAATTGTTGGTGCATAAAATACCATCATTTCGGGGACATGTGCCATCCAACCGCCTAAAAACCAGCGGAAAATATCTGACCCCTCGACAGGTCCGAGAGGTTTATCGCCTGCAAAGACATTATCATCATCGGCAACTAAGCTAAGGTGAATATGACAACTAGAGCCAGCCTGACCCGAAGCAGGTTTTGCCATGAAGGTCACACTATATCCCAATGTGTCTGCGATTTCTTTGAGGCACTGCTTAAAGACTGTATGGGTGTCCGCCATTTTTAGGATATTGGCATAGCGGATGTTTAGCTCATGTTGCCCTAGCCCCCACTCACCTTTAGAGTTTTCAACAGCAATGCCAGAATGCTTGAGGTGATAGCGTGCCTGCGCTGTAAATTTCTCCTCGCGTGTTCCTTGCAGAATGTGATAGTCTTCAATGTACCATCCCATCGGATTCAACTCGGTGTACCCTTTATCATGAGCCTCCCGATAGGAATCCTCATAAACATAATATTCAAGCTCCGATGCGCCATTTGCACCATAACCCAGCTCACTGAGTTTTTCGATTTGTTTGCGCAAGATAGAGCGGGGGGCAACATCAATCGGCTGATGGGTTTTCTCATTTTCAAGGTCACAGAGAATCATGGCAGTCTTATCTAACCAGCTTGCGACCCGTAGTGTTGATATATCCGGTACAAGATGGAAGTCACCATATCCCAAATCCCAATTCGCAAAGGTATAACCTGCAACTGGCTCCATATCCATATCAACAGTCAACAAATAATCACAGCCATGTGTTCCACTTTTGAGTGCGTCTTCAACAAAAAACTCGGCATCAAAACGCTTACCCATTAAACGCCCGAAATGGTCACTGAATGCGACAATCACCGTTTCAATTTCTTCACGCTCGACCCGTGTTATGAGTTCCTCAACTGTCAAAAATCCTCGTTTTTTCGCCATAAGTTCGTTCCATATATAATCTCAAATAAAATCATTGTCGTAGTGAAAGGCATGATGTTCAAAACAGTTTATCAAATTTTGTTCAAATATGATGTGTAGAGTTAAGACCGCGTCTTGGATGTAGAAGCATATGACCAACATAGCGATAGGTGATGCCTATGTCTACGCTTTTCTTCGCTAGTATAACGTCGGTTTTGGATAAGAAAATCAATTGCTTAAGCGACCATTGGCTATCGAATTGTCGTTATGTTTTTGGTTTTTGGTGATTTGTTATTGGTCAAAATAATGTGTTTGTTTTTCCTAATAACCAACAACCACCTACCAATAACAGACTAGTGTGCCAATATCGCATCCAAACATCATGTTATATTAGTTGAAGCATTAAGCAAAACTCAGGTTATGATAGGTCAATATTATGAAATACCTGCATTATTTATCTTCGTTGTCCAACTCAGCAAAATATTCCAATAGATAACGATGGATGAAGATATACCCCCCACCTACTTTACGCATCAAAATCAGGTCGGAGGCATGGTCAAGGAAGTCTGCTAGATGACGCGGGATGTTGCCTTCACGTTCAAGTTGATAGCGCAACCACATATGTTGCATCAATGGGATACCCCCGTTGCTTAACACCGTGTCGCCAATCGCCAATAGGAATGTGCTTCCAACAATTGCGCCTAATGTGTTTGGCAAAGTTACACCAAGTAGGAATAATGCCACAGGTATCAAGCTTGCAAAGAGACCAACATAGAGAACAAACCGTATCATCAATCGTAAAGTGATGCTAAATCCTTGATTCGGACGAATACGCAAACTGACATCACCATTTGTGAACCCTGTGAAAGCGTAGGAGAAAGCAAAGGTTAATGTCCCGCCAAAAATAAGACTGATGATAACCATCTGGATATTGACCATGAACTGTGACGGGAAAAACATAAACAGGAATATCGGCGCGAGTAGTATAAAGAAAACCAAATCCAACAACATACTTGGGCGCAATCGGGGCGCATAGAAGCGAATCGTCTCGAAGAAGACTATCCGGTCGGGCAATGTACCGAGTTTCTTCAATGCCAGTGAGTGCAAATTAACATTAGCGAACCCGCCAAACAGAAGAATGATAATAGCCAGTGGCAAAATATCCCAACCATGAACAATAAGCGCGATGGTTACAAGGGGTAGTGGAATCGTAAAGGGGGCAATCAAGATGAGGGTTGCCCAACGGGTGCGGTTATCTCCCAATAGCAAGCGACGGTCAGACATCATCCCACCATAAAGCGCACCACATGCCGTGCCAACAATGGTCGAAATCAAAATACTGGCATCGTTAGGAGCTTCTGAAATCAGGTGCAGAACGAACCACGCAATTGACCACGTAATCGCAAGATGAATACCACTAAAAACCTTGATGTCACGGGGGAAGGATTTGCTACGGTCTTTCGATGCGAGCCAGTTGGGTTGTAGGTCTTCGATGTGGAACACGCTGGCAATATTGTCGGTCATCTGACGCGCCAACCACCTCAAATAGTGCAGGGTTTCCGGCTTGGTGTAAGGCATTTGTCCGACGCGCCGTTCAAACATGCGGTCAACATATACCTCGAATAGATTGTTACGCTGAGCATCAATATCGTCAAAGTCTGGCACATCATCACTGGATTTGCCCCGATATGCCAACACCATAATACTCAGCATCAATGGCGAATGTGCGAGTTCGCGGAGTTGAGCATCACGGGTAATCAGCTCGCGCACGACGGCGACATCTGTACCGAGGGCATTCAGATATTGCACAATCTGTTCTTCGTCCAATGGCTGAATCACAATCGCGCCATTGAGTTTTAACTGTGCCGTCAGGGTGTCATAATCTTTGATGCGACTACACACCACCATATCAACAAAACCATGCTGACCACGATAGTCATTAATCACTGTTACACACGCCGACCGAACCTCCTCAGCAACCTCGTCCAAGCCATCCAACAATAGAAGTAACTCGTCTTCTGCTATCCAGCGTTGCCCGACTTTACGGGGCACTTGATATTTGCCGTTGAGTTCTTCGACTATCCACTCAGCTAACGGGGCTTGTGTCTCGCTCCATGACGACAGATTCAGCACAACCGGAATCGGATGTTGGTCATCCATCTCGGCACGAATCAGCAAGTCACGCGCAAGTGTCAGCAGAGTTGTCGTTTTGCCACTGCCGGGGTCACCTAGAATCAGGAGCTTGCCATTGAGGCGGTCAAACTGCTCTACAATCGAGCCACTCACGCGCTGTTCTTCGCCTGCGGGTGTGCGTAAGAGGGTATCCCACGGGTTATCCACTGCACCTGATTCAGCTTTCATACCGAGGTCAATCATCGCGGCACCGTGTAAGCTATTTTCCAGCACCCCCTCCACCCAGAAGGTTCGTACATTTTCCAGCATGGCATGACGGTTGCGTTCTTCAGATGTGGTCGGCTTTTTCTTGGGAGGCGGTTGCACGACAGGGACTTCCGGCAGTGCCTGTCCGTCGATGGCAAACTTGAGGTCGCTTAATAAATCCAATGTAGACGAATAACGGTCGGCAGGGTCTTTGGCAGTGGCACGGGCGATAATATTGCTAATCTGTGGACTCAGATTGTCGCGCACGTCACGAATATCGGGCAATGCCTCCTGCAAATGTTTCATAATCATCATACCGACGGGCGTATCATGATAGGGATGTTGACCTGCCAGCATCTCGTAGAGCATCACCCCAAAGGCATACACATCCGTCTGCGGTGAGACAGTCGTTTGCTCGATTTGCTCCGGTGACAGATACGCGAATGTGCCTTTAATCGCATCGGTTGCTGAGCGTTTATCTTCTGCGACTTGCTTAGCAATGCCGAAGTCCGTCAGATACGCATTACCACGCTCATCAATCAGAATATTATCTGGCTTGAGGTCACGATGCACCACACCGGCTTCATGCGCGACATTGAGTGCCTCCGCGATTTGCTCAACAATCCGCATGATAATATTCAATGGGAGTGCGCCCTGTTTGGCTATCATCCCGCGCAGACTGCCACCACGAATATAGCGCATTACCAGAAACGCACCCTGCTCATCATGCCAATAGCTATATAGTGGCACAATGTCTTTGTGTTCCAGCTGTGCGACAAGGCGGGCTTCGGCTTCAAAGTTAGCGATAAATTCCGGTTGGTTGGCATATTGTGGCAGAATTACCTTAATCGCCACATCACGGTCAACAGTGGTATCGCGCGCCAGATACACCACGCCATAACCACCAGCCCCTAACTCCGATACAATTTCAAACTCTCTAACAGTTTCCCCAATCAAATAACACGTCCTTACGTCGTCTGTACACGTATTATGGTACGTTTTCGGAATCCCGCAACAGCACAGGGTATCGAATAACATGAATACAACAATCGACTATTATACGATTAGTAAAATTCACTCGGCTATCTCATCAGCTTTTATCCAGCGTGTCAAATGTGGTGACATTATCTGCTCAACCCAACCTTGTTGACGCAAGTCTTGGAGTAGAGATTTCAATTCGTCAGCGGTATGAATTTCATACAAAGCACGCTCACTGTTGCCTAAGATAATGAGTTTCTTAGTACTTCTCCAATCAGCCTTTTCATCTATGCTTGCAAATTCGCTATACCAGACATAGATTTGACCTGTTGGAGAACTAATTTCATTTTCCATTATTCGTGCTCTCTCTATTGATAAAATATGCACAATTGCCTCTATTATACGGTCAGCGTAGTCTAAGCGTAGCTGACTCGACTTGGAAACAAATCCGATTGGGTTTATAGTTAAAGAAAGTAATGAGTTCCGAGTGATACAATTTACATCACTGACGCATAAAAGCGCACAGTCATTATGGTGTAATTATGTTGGTTGGCGGGCAATATCGGCATTGTGCCCACATACAAAGACAGAATAATCTGTAGGGACGGGATTCTTCCCGTCCGCCAAAATGAATGATTCCGGCTCAACCAAACGGCTATGCACACAAGCGCGTCTCTATGAAACAATCAACACATGCGATGAAAAGGGTCGATGGTATGGCACGGTGGAAAATATTTGTTGTAGCGATAATAGCTAGTGTGTTATGTGTGGCAGTCTTAGCCCAGACCACCCCGCGTGACTATGCACTGGATACACCAGAAGTCAGCACAAATGATAACAACAGCCTCGCAACAATTAGCGTCACGATTACCAACAATGGCGGTGATGCCACAGCGGATGCCGAGGTTAACATCATTCAAGACGACACCGGACTTGTGCTAGAAAATATCACCTTACCACCTCAACCCGCCGGAGAAAGCGTCACCGTCGAGTTTGAGATTCAACTGGCAGACTTTGAAGCAGGCGATGTGTTCTTCCGTATCGAAGCTGGTATCGACCAATTTGAACTCGCTGGTAGTCCGATTGCGCGCGATAATCGGGCGTTGGCGCGGGTGACTGTTCCAGAAGGGGCTGTTCCGGTCACTGCAACTGAAAATCCGACAACGGATAACCCATCACAAACAGCTGATAACTTCGACTTTGTGATTCCAGTGGTGGACATCGGCGTGAACCTGCTTGATGATGCCGTCCAAATCAACAATGATATTTATCCACATCGTGACATTCTGATTGTGGTGGGTGGTGTTGCCGTCGGCTTATTCTTCCTCTGGTTCATCACCTTGATATTGCGCTTGCTGTTCCGCCGTCCGCCAACATTCGGGGCATGGCAACCTCCCTATGCCTATAACAGTTATCATGACCCCAACTCGACATTAGGGCGCAGGCAAGGGTGGCAGACCCACGCACAGAACGGCACGATATTTGAAAATTGTTCACCGAACAAAGTCGTCGCCATCAAACGCCTGACCGACATGGAAGGGCTTCCCATCAGTGAATGGACAATCAAGGCATTGCGAACTGTGCAGTATGACATGTATGGGCGCGTGAGTCGTACCGAAGTGATTATGCCTAACAAGCTCATAAAGAAGCTCAACAAAGTGGCGCGCCGTGCCAGCAAATATGATAATCCCAAGCTACGCAAAAAAATCACACCGATTGCAAAGGACATCACCAAACGCGCAGGCAAGCCTATCAACAAGAAAAGCGCGATGTTACCGATTGCCCTCGATTTGCGCTTTGAAGGCAAACATGGCGAAGTCCGTATTATGTTTGAGTTATATCAATGTCAGCAGGGGGCGTGGCATCTGATTGACCAATGGGAACCGGAGATGGCAGTTATCGGGCATAAAATCATCGAGAGCTATACCTATACCCTCAACGGTCAATTACCCGGTGAAACTTATAAAGATTACAAAAAGCGCCTTGTCGAAGATATGGCGTGGATACTCAGTGGCATGTTATATCACCATCAACAACCTGCCGAACCTGAGCCAGACATGGTGCCACCCGATACACTCACTGGCATGGCACCCGTCACCGAAGATAATATGCGTCCGGTGGATAGCGAATTAGATGGCGATACCGATAAATCTGTCGCTCAGTAAAACCTAACCCACATCTGCCATTCGCAAAATCGTCTGGAGCAGGACGTTTGTGCCTTTCTCGACATGATGCCATTCGGTGAACTCTTTCGGATTATGACTGATGCCGTCCACAGAAGGCAAAAATATCATTGCCGATGGGGTTATCTTGTTGAGTATCTGGGCATCGTGTCCCGCATAGCTGATAATCGGCATATGCTTGAGGTTATCTGCTTCACAAGCGCGAATCAGTTCCTCTTGCAAGTGTTGCGACATTTGCTCCGCCGGACGGTGTAACACACGGTCAACGCCGACAGACAAACGATAATCCTTTGCACAATCTTGGGCGAGTCGGACAACACGCCCTTCCATCTCCTTGAGTTTTTCGGTGTCAGGATGACGACATTCCACGCGCAATGATGCCTGTGCTGGCACAACATTAAAGGTGTTCGGTTGTACGCTGACATGCCCACAATTGATAACACCTTCTTCAAATTCTTGATTGATAACACTATGTACCAAAATGATAAACGCCGCTGCTCCTTGTAAAGCATCACGGCGTTCTTCAGTCGTTGTTGTCCCTGCATGGGAAGCTTCCCCATAAAAGGTCACGTTAAAGGTTGTGCGTCCGACAATCCTTTTGACAATACCAATATCCATGCCTTTGCTATGGAGGGTATTGCTTTGTTCGATGTGCATTTCAAGATAACCGAGAAGTGTGTCAGGGTCACGTTTGGCGCGTTGAATCTCCGGCGGGAGGATGCCAGCCCGATATAATGCCGCCCGAAACGCTCCGTTATCTTGGAGTGAATCGTTTATGTCATCGGCAGTCAACTGACCAATCAGCCCATATGACCCCAAGAGGGACTTCCATGTGCCTTCCTCATCTGTGAAGTTAATCACTTCCAGATTGCAATTGAGTTCCATACCGGATTCACGAATCGTCCGCAGACATTCTAAGCCCGCCAACACCCCAATCGCACCATCATAGCGTCCGCCGTTGGGCACGGTATCCAGATGCGAACCGACCATCAGCGTTTTTGCGTCAGGGTCACCGCATGATAGCACACCACTTAAGTTACCGACTTCATCATCTCGAACCCATAATCCGGCTTCTTCAATGCGGTCAGCGAACCACGCCCGTGCCGCCATGTCGTCATTGGAAAGTGCCAACCGTGTGACACCGCCACCGACTGTCGCGCCAATATCTGCTAATTCTTCAAAGTCTTTGAGGAGACGTTTTCCGTCAATTTTGAGGTTCATTTGCGTAAATACCAAATTGTGTGACCTATCTCACTGGTTGGTAGATTTACAAATCAATTATAATGACAAAAAATCAAACCACAACCATAATCTCGATGATATGAAGATGCTAACAATTGAACGTGTTCATAGCATGAATAATTTATGAGCAGGATATGAAACAATAATGCCTTTAGAATTTTATATCTTTCTGCTGAGTTTGCCAATTTTGTTTGCGATGAGGAAGTTATTGCCACCTCTGCCAGCTGATACTGACCAACCGTTATCAACAGATAAGATGCGTTACCCTGCGCTAGGGATTGCCCTTATCAGCTTGCTTCTGTTAACCACAATCAATGTACCTGTGGACACAATGACCGACCTACATCGTTTCATTGGTATGGATGTGTCGCCACAGTGGGTGCAGATGGGTTTGCTGGGGATTGCGATTGTCGCGCTGGTACACGGTTTTGGTGGGCGGATGTTACCACGACGATTCCGCTGGCAGAGGCATCACACAGTGCTTTTGCTGATTGTGCTATTGGCTGGCATTGTGCGCGGGTGGGACATCAACGACACCTACCGCTTGTTCATAGATGAAGCCTTGTTTATGGGAGACACTGCGCTGATTCTATCCGAACCCTTGCCTGCCCTCGTCCCCAATTATGCACCAGCGACGGATGCGTATTCGATTCTGCAAGCAATGTCCGCGACGCTATTCGGGCGCAGTATGGCGAGTTTGCGCCTTGTCTCGGCGCTGATGGGCATGGCAGGAATAGTTGTTGTATACACACTGGCACGGCAATTATTCTCAGTGCGTGTGGCACTCATTAGCGCGCTGTTGCTGGCAACTTTTCCCGTGTCGGTTCAGTTCGGGCGTATCGGCTTATACAATGTCGCCGATTCAGTGTTTGGGTTGCTTGCCTTTGTCTATATCTTGCGCGGTTTACGGTCAGGGCATGTGTCCGATTTTGCAATGGCGGGGGTGTTATTCGGCATCACGCAATATCTGTATGAAGGCGGACGGCTGTTCTTCTCGCTGTTCTTCGTCTGCTGGATGGTCTGGATACATGTTGTCGCCCGCCGTGACCCGAACTTCCGCATACCATCACGGCAACAGTGGGGCGCGTTCTTATTCTGCTTCATCGTGCTGGCGATTCCGGTTTATCATACGCTGTGGCAATTCGACTATCCCATCACCTTACGACTCAACGAAGTTCGCATCAATGATAACCCATTTCCCGAAGTTGACATCACGCATCTGAGCACACCGATTCTTCAATATGTGTCGTATCCCTCAAAGGGCATTTTTTATCAAAGTGAGTATGCCTTTATTCTGCCTATTCTTGCGCCGTTTTTTCTGTTGGGCTTCGGACGGTTGCTATTTGAAGTTCATAGGCTACGCGGAGCATTATTGGTGTGGTGGATTATCGGAGTATCCGTCTCGAATAGTCTTATCTCTGGGAGTATACAAGCCGACGCTGCCCGTCATATGGTCGTCTATAGTGTTTTGATGATTGTGACAGCGGTCGGGATTGGGACGATATGGCGACTCGTTACAGACAAGATGCCACGTTTTCGACGCTGGATAAATGGGTTTTTCATCGCTTATCTTATACTGGTGACAGGTGTGCAGATTGGTCATTATGTCGGCGATGTTGTCCCCAATATGTATGACTTGATTTATGGTGTACATCATCAGACTGGACGACCTCAACCCGCCTTTGATGACATGATTTTACGCGCAGTTGAATTACCACCTAACACCGCTGTGATTGTGATAAGCGATTGGTTATTGCCCGATACACATCGGCTCGTTGCCCCGTTGTACTTCGGGCGGGATGAGCATGAATTTACTGTCACCGGACGATTTGCTGATACACTTGACGCGACTTATTTTGCGACATTGCCCCGTGATGTCAATTTTGTTTTTGTGTTTACGCGGTATCATCAAGATAGGGTTGTCGCTATGATTGAGCAATATTTCACGATAACCCACATAACCGACAGTCCCTATGACATACCGGAGACCGTGGAAATGGTATTCTTTCACGCACCCTTATCGCACAATCCACCTGCTGACCGACCGTCCTTTGTACCACAGGGGGACAACTAACCCATGCACGATACAAACCCAACGACGCGCCCCTTATGGATAGTCAGTGGTGTGGCACTGGTGGTGGCGGTGCTGTTGATTCTGCTCCCGCCGACCTTACAACGCCTACTTTTTGTCCTGATTGTGGCAGGCGGATTAGGTGTCGCTGGCATTCGTCTATTCGGATTATTACACGCTACCGGAAAGTCAATTTTGGAACTGTATCACATCCATCAAAACCGAGTAGCACAGGTCAGCGCAGGGGTGATGCTGGCTTTGCTTGGTTTGTCGGCGTGGTTCTATCAACCGCTGTATATCACTCAACACTATGGTTTCTATCTGTTTGCAATCAGCCTGCCGTTTGCATGGCTGGCGCGGTCGCTGTTTGCCTATCCAACACCTGATAACATCTCATCAGAAAATGCCAAGTCTCATATACGCCCGCTAGCAATCATCATCGGGGTGCTGGCTTTTTGCCTGCTGATGACTATCAATATGCCACAGCATTTTAAGTCCGAGATTCATCACCTATTGGGCTTGATGCTGATGCCCGTCGGGACACAGGTGCTAATCGTCGGCGTGGGATTGGTGGCACTGGTGATTGGCTTCGGTGGCAATCCCTTTCCGTATCCATTCAAATGGCAACGACATCACTCGATACTGCTGGGCTTGGTGCTGTTTGGCGGGTTTTTGCGCGCGTGGAATCTGGAATATAATCTGCAATTTTTTGTTGATACCTATGCCTTTGCCGAAGATGTGGTTCTGGTTCGTGATACTACCCAACAATTACTTTTCCCACAGCGCCACGTCACGACATTTATGTATCCGTTCTTCCAACATGTGTTTGTCAGTCTGTTCGGCGCGAGTCTGACAAGTTTTCGCTTAACAACGGTGATTGTCACAACGGGTGGGCTGGTGGTTGTCTATGCACTTGTCCTGCACTTATTGACGGTGCGCGTAGCATTATTGAGTGTGTTGTTGGCGGCGGTTTTGCCAGTTCATATCTTCTTTAATCGCACGGCATTAGTCAACAATATCGACCCGATTATTGGCATGTTGGGTTTTGTCTATCTGATACGCGGGATGAAGTCAGGACGGCTCGGTGATTTTGCGCTGGCGGGTGTTGTCTTTGGCATGACACATTATTTTTATGTCGGCGGACGCTTGTTCATGACGCTGTTTTTGATAGGCTGGATTGTGTGGATGCTGACAGTCGGACGGCGTGACCCAATCTTTCGTATTCCCTCATGGCGACATGGTCTGGTGTTGCTGTTCTGTCTGTTGATTGTCACATTACCACCCTATCATATGCGCTTTCAATACGACTTCACCATCACCGGACGGCTCGATAGCACCGCGAACCCCGAAGTATCACAGGTTAACGACCCAACGCAACTTATCCCTGATGATGTAGTTGGGATGCTCGGCACACCGCTCAATCGTTACATCCGTGATATTGCCTTCGATACCTTCTATCGGGATACCTATGCTTATGTTCTGCCGATATTGACCCCGTTCTTTTTGTTGGGATTTGTCATACTTGTGATGCAGATACGGCGGTCACATGGCGCATTATTTATCTGGTATATTGTCGGCATTGTTGTTGGTAATTCCCTCGTCAGCGACCAATTGTCACAACCCAACCCGCGTTACACCATCGTCTATGCCATGCTGATGATAATCGTCGCGGTTGGTGTAGACCGTCTCTGGCATTTGCTAGAGACAAAATTTGAGGTGCGCCGTCGCTTAATCCGTTTGGTGTTTGTGTTGTATCTGGTGTTTACAAGTGCGTTTTTGGTCAACCATTACTTCAATAGCATCATCGCCGAATACAGTGAGTATGTCTTCACGCGGATTGATGCGCGTACCAATCTGCTTAAACTCGCGCTGGATGATTTTCTCTTTCGGGCTGTCGAACTGCCACCGGATACAACCGTTGTGCTGTTCAGTGGTCTGCCCTTTCCTGACACACATGCCTATGTCTTGCCTGCTTTTTATGGACGTGACATCGATGAATTTCAGATTATCGTCACCGACCCGGAAAGCCTACCTCTTGATTATTTTGCCGGATTACAAGACGACACCAATTATGTCTTTGCCTTCAAACCGCGTTATCAACAATTGGTGTTGCATCTGATGCGCGACCACTTTCGGCTTGATAACATTGAAGATAGCCCCTATGACATACCGGATAAGGTCGAATTGATGTTTGCTCATGTGACCCCAATTGATGCAGAATCGGCAGGGGGAGATTAGTCCATGCAGTCGATTCGTCCGTTGTGGATTGTTGGTGGCGTGACATTATTGCTGGCGATTGTGTTGCTGTTACTCCCGCCGACCTTGCAACGCCTGAGCTTTTATCTGATTATCCTCGTCGGACTGGTGGTGGCGATTTTACGATTTACCCCTATCTCCAGCCAAGATATACAAGCCTCCCTGACTGACAGACAGACCCTCATCAAAATCAGCGCAGGGATTGCCGTCATATTGATTGCGTTGGCGGGCTGGTTTTATCAACCAGAGTATATCGTCAGGTTTTATGGCTTCTATCTGTTTGTACTGAGCCTGCCGTTTTTGTGGATGGCACGGCATCTATTTGCATTCGACACGCCGACGAACGATACACCGCACCACAATAAGCTGATATTTCGCCCAATCGCAATCATCGTTGCGCTGGTGGCATTTGCTATGCTGATGGGCATCAACATCCCCGACGAGATGAAAGGTGATATTCATCTGACACTAGGGCTGTTCAAAGTGCCGACACATATACAGATGGGCTTGCTTGGCATTGGCATCGGCGGGTTGATTGTGGGCTTCGGTGCGAATCTGCTCCCATATGGTTTCCAGTTCAAACGTCATCACCTGCTTCTGATTGTGCTGATTGGACTCGGTGGGGCGATACGACTTTATAATCTGGAATATACTCTGCATCTTTTTGTCGATGAGTTCTTCTTCATGAACGATGTGATAGAAATCCGCGACTCCATCACCAATATGTACTTCCCGCGTCAGGGGTCGAGTTCGGATGTGTATCCCTTCTTTCAATCGATTTTTGTCACCCTCTTGGGTCCAAGCCTGACCAGTTTACGCTTAGCATCACCTATCATTAGCATGGTCGGATTGCTGGTTGTATACGCATTTGCCTGTCAATTGTTCAGTGTGCGGGTGGCGTTAATCAGTGTGTTGCTGGTGGCTGTTATGCCCGTCTATATTCAGTTTGGACGCATTGGTATGTATATGATTGCCGACCCAATTTTTGGCATGTTGGGTTTTGTCTATCTGATGCGTGGGATGCGGTCAGGGTATATGGGGGATTTTGCACTGGCAGGGATAATGTTTGGCATGTCGCATTATTTTTATGAAGGCGGGCGTTTATTTTTTACGGCGTTCCTCGTTTGTTGGCTGATATGGATGACCTTGTTCGGACGGCGTGACCCATTGTTCAAATTACCGAACCTGCGCGAAAGTTTTGCTTTGATTTTCTGCTTTGCGATGGTGATTGTGCCGATTTACCATACGCGCTTGCAATATGACTTTGTCATGACCGAACGCCTGAATGCGACCCGCACCCCTGATTTTCTGCTGACTGACCGCATTAGCGAGTTTTTGCTCAGTAACGAAATTGGCTATCTGGGTTCGCCCTTGCATCGTTATGTACATGATGTGGCGCGGGATAACTTCTTCCGCAGTGACTTCGCTTATATTCTGCCGATTCTTGTGCCGTTTTTCCTGTTGGGATTTGGTCTGCTCCTTTTCAAATTACATCGAACACAGGGGGCGTTGCTCATCTGGTGGACGATTGGTGTGGCGATTGGCAATACACTGATTACGGATTTTCTGTCGGCACCAAGTCCGCGTCATATTGTGGTCTATGCCGTGTTGATGGTGATAACAGCGTTTGGCATTGACCGCCTGTGGCAACTACTCGATACCCACTTGCGAATACGGCGATGGATAATTTCTGCGCTGATGATAATTTATCTGGGTTATGTCAGTGTGTTTCAGGTTGACCACTACTTCAACGCGACTGTGCCGTATTATTATGAGCGGGTGCATGGGACAGTGTTATCGCGGGGGATTGTACGTCCGGCGTTTGATGATATGATTTTGCGAGCAGTGGAATTACCCGACAATACAACCTTGCATGTGTTCACCACCACCTTATTCCCTGTGACGCATCACCGCGAAGTCCCTCGTTTTTTCCAGCGGTCACGCGAAGATTTGAGAATTATCCCGCAGGATGTTACTGAACTTGATAGGTTATATTTTGTAGCACTGCCACGCGATAAAGACCATGTGTTTGCGTTTGCGCGTCGCCATCAAGAGATTGCGTTGGGCTGGATTCAACAATTTTTTGTCGTGACCCAAGTCGAAGGTAGTCCTTATGGTATCAGCGAAGATGCCGAGATGCTGTTTGCTTATGCGCCACTATCCGCTAACCCGACACCTGAACCGGTCGATATGCCCTTTGAACGTGCACCGAATGCTAAACCGTAATTTCAATCCGGTTGCCGTCAGGGTCTAACACGACACTCTCATAATAGCCGTCGCCTGTGGTGCGCGGTTCACTTGCGATAGTGTATCCATCATTGCGTAAGCGGTCAGTCAGGGCATCAACATCGACTTTGCTACCGACTGATATAGCAATATGTATCCAGCCAAAATGCTGTGCTGAGGGTGCGTCAACGATGTCCGGCATCTGCATCAGTTCGAGCCGTGCGCCGTCGGTAAATGATAGAAAATACGACTGAAATTGTTTGCTGGTGTTGGTGTATTTATCACCCGCGACTGCCCCAAAGTACGTCTCATAAAATGCCCGACTACGCTCAAGGTCAGGTGTCCATAATGCGACATGTTCAATTTTCATAGGTTTACAGTGTGCCGAGCGCAGAGCTTATCACGGCTGCAATCACACCTGCCATGGCAATCGCAAGAAATAAAATACCCGCCATCCGCACTAATTTCTTGATACCCGCACGTTCTTCATCTGTCCACGACCGCCCATTATTGGATTCATCTGTCATCATTTTGTCCCTTTTGTTAAGCCACTCTGTCAGGATTAGACCACAGGATATGAGTCAATAGAAAGGGCGAAAAGCTTAATCCTAAATTGGGATTTACAGAGGGGCTTGGCTGTATTTTGAAAGTTGATGTAAATACCGGACATACGGAAACGTCTTCTACAAAAACCTGCATGAACCCTCAGTGACATAGCGCATTCATGTTGAAACACCGTCGCTATGTCTGTTATACGTAACCTATAAAACATGGTGCCGTTTCGATACGAATATGTGCACTCATCACTCGCACACTTTTACAACTCATCCTCTTAACTGTTACACCGTATTACACAAATTGTCCATAATCTGTCCGTATCGTGTCCAAAATCGAATGACGACCACCCCTCCTAAATGAGATGCTATGTGTATCAGTAAACAAAAGCATTTCAGGAGTTTTGTTATGAATACAGTAACACGCAATAAACAGCTCGGATCTGGTGGTGGTACACGTCCCCCTCGTCAACTCGGCTCTGGCGGTGGTACACGTCCCCCTCGTCAAATGGGTTCTGGTGGTGGCACACGTCCCCCTCGTCAACTCGGCTCTGGTGGTGGTACACGTCCTCCACGTCAACTCGGCTCTGGCGGTGGCACACGTCCCCCTCGTCAACTCGGCTCTGGTGGTGGTACACGTCCCCCACGCAAATAATTTTGAGGGCATGCAAAGAATTGCCCGTATGAAGGCGGGCTTTTCTTATTCTTGATGAGAGGATGCAATTTCTAGTAAGCGACGTGATGCAATCTCTGCCCCATTGATTGGGATGTCTGACCATGTGTAATCGCGCTCAACTAATTCGGACAGATGACGTATCCATGCGCCCGTCTGGAAAGCAGATTTCTCCACATAGCGACAATTGGCATGAGTTTGTAATGCTGATTGCAGAAGGGTATTTTCGCTATAACCATCACGAAGGGTATAGAGCATGGGCGTGCGATGGGCAATGATTTCCGCAATGGTTGACCATCCCGCCTTGCCGACCAACACATCGGATGCTGCAATCAGATTTTGATAATCGGGAGTATTCGTCGGAATCGGCGTGCAATAAGGCAAATCGCTGACGTGTTCCCACATATCCGGCATCACCCAGAACGACCAACCCCGCATATCGCGCAAGGCTGATACATCACTATCCCCCCATGTCATGCCCCCCATCGACAGCAAGCAGACCTTATGTCCTTCTGGCACAGCAAAGTCCGCCCGAATTTCATCACGAGACTTTGTCGGCATATTGATGACCAACGAGATTTCTTCAATCGTATCAAACATATCAAAGGGGTGCGCAAAGGGCATCTGTAATGCGAGAGTGGCTTTGTTATAACTGGCACTGAGGGTCTCGACAATATCGGCATGATGGTCATATTCTGGTAAATATTGCCTGTAGACCCAATCCCATGTGAAGTGGGTGCAGGCAACCGACGGAATCCCTGCCGACTCGGCAATCTCGAAGGCAATCGCAGGCATATCACTGACTATCACAGAGACATTGTGTTCATGGATAAATGTAACTTCTTCAGCAACAAGCGCGGGCTGACGTTTGAGAAATTCACGATACCATTGGAAGGTTGCTTCTACATCGACTGTCAGCGAATCCGGTTGAATCAGACCGATGTCGTAGCGTTGATTGTGGTAACTGACATTGGGAAAGTCGAAGAACTTCTGCGGGGTGGGTGTCTTGACGTGTACCCGTGCCCCCGCATCAGATAGATAACGGATGATAGCTTGCTGGCGTGACGCATGACCAAAGCCATGTCCACTGATATAAAATGTAAATGTTGGATTTGTCATCATGAAGTAACGGTGATTGGTTCTCCGGTATGGCTTGGGCAATTATCCAACTACCATTAACCAGATACCGATAACCAATTATGATAGCTTTTTACGCAGTTCTTCAACCGCGCCTTTGGTCTTACGGCGTAACTTGGCACGGAACAACGCGGCTTCAATCGCATTGTATTTGTTCCTGACAATTTCGACAACTTCTTCCGTACACTCTTTGCAGAACATACTCTCTTCATGGTCAAACGCGGATAGCGGAAGTTCTGATTCACAGCGCATACACGGCTTGAGTTCTGTCAATGTGTTCAGGTCCTTTCTGCTAGAAGAAATATTGTACGCCATTCCATCAAAATAGGGAATAATACAGTACGCTTTTTTCGTCAGAATTGTGTTAGTAGAGGATAATTTGTTAGTTATGAGATTGGCTTAACCCGCGTTCTTACTGGCATCAACGGGTTCAACCGATAAGACAAAATCAGGGGATTCGGTGTAGTAGATGCGATAGGTATCGGCTTCGTTAAAATCTACCAAACGGTCGGATGGGACATGAAAATTGAAGTCAATCTCGACATGGCGCAATTGCAAAAATACAGGGTCATTGGGTTTGCGCACCTCCTTGTTCATCATTCGCACCCGCCCCTCCAATGATTGCACAGTAACCGTTTCCAGATTGCTAAGGTTACGTCGGGTCAGACGTGGATATACCAACGACATCAGCACAGCAAATGCAAACATCGGCAACGCCACCACCCATACCTGCAACACCATCAATATCGCCGTGATTCCCCACAATATCAGAAAACCGCGCCGATTCGTTTGATTGTCTGCCAGTAATTTTGTCTGCATCTGTATCAATTGTTCATCGGTAATGCTGAGCTTACGGTTGGCATCGTAGTCATCAGGGCTGTGTTGGATATAGTTGTAATGGGGCATAGAAGTTGCCTTTTGATTCATTGTGTGATGTATATGTTACAAGATGAGACAGGATATTACTTCCTCGTTGATACAAATTCAGCACTATCATTGTGGTGACAATTTTACATAGGACACCTTATAGACACAACCAACCATACCTTATCTTACAAATATGCAGGTGCTTTTTTACTAGAAGTTCGTTATAAATTAGGGACATAAATAGACCATTATTTGAAAAGGATTATTGGATGAATACGACCTTATCACCGGAACAAATTGAACAATATCGCACTGATGGATTTGTTGTGATTGAGGACTTCCTCACTGATGACGAATTGGAGACATGGCGCACCTATGTTGATGAAGCTATTGCCGGACGCGCTGACCGCAAGCTGGCAGATGGTCGTCTACGGGATGGCGATGCGTATTATGATAAGGTTTTTGTCCAGCGGATTAACCTGTGGCAAGACCACGATGGCATGCGCGAGCTGATGCACGATGTCAACTTGGGGCGTATGGTAGCGACTTTGGCAGGTGTAGATGGAATCCGTATCTGGCATGACCAAGCGTTGGTCAAAATGCCGTGGGGCAACCCGACAGGCTGGCATCTCGATAATCCTTATTGGTCATTTTCCTCCCATCATTCGATTAGTATCTGGGTGGCGTTAGATGATGCGACCGTTCATAACGGCTGTCTCTACTTTATCCCCGGTTCACACAAGACCGCCAAGTTTGATAATGTGGACATTGGGCAGAATATCGGTGACTTGTTTGAGGTGTATACCGATTGGGGAGGCCAGAATGCCGTCCCCGCACCGATGAAAGCAGGGTCGTGTTCGTTCCATAATGGGCTGGTCGCACATGGGGCAGGCGCAAATATGACACCCGGTAAACGCCGTGCCATGACCTGTGCCTATATGCCTGATGGCAGTACCTTCAACAGCACACAGAATATCTTACCACCGGATGAATTTAACAAATTATCTATCGGTGATGTGCTTGATAACGACACACTCAACCCACTGATTTATCATCGTGACCGCGATGATTAAGGGGTAGCGAATTTATATGTTGTCAGAACATACGCCTGTGTTGTTCGCAATTATAGATTAAGTCTCGTAAAATGTATCAGCTTCCCATCGTGCCGGATTGTATAACACATATTCCCGTAGACGGTGCAGGTCATCAGGGTTACGGATGATATGGTCGTGAAAGTTTCGTTGCCAAATAGGATGGTCGGGTGGATTAGGTAGACGACGAATATGTCGGGTCACGGCAGCTTTGAATGTACCGATGATAGATGATAGTGAACGTGGAATGGGTTTGGAAAATTCACGTTTACGAGTTGTAGGGGCATGATGCATCATGCCCCTACGGTCTTCTTCAGATTCCACAATCATAAGAATACCATGTACATGATTGGGCATGACAACAAACATATCCAATTCTACATAGTCACGTAGCACACCTGTCTGTATCCATTGTTCATTTACAATGTCACCCATTTGATTGCATACCACCTCACCATCATCAATATGTCCAAATATCCTTTTGCGGTCATGCGTGCAAATCGTCACAAAATACGCCCCCGCCTGCGTGTAATCATAATCTTGCAGCCGTGGTGATTTGCGTTGTGGGTACTCTGTCATCACGTCACCTCAAACAAGAAACAGGTTTCGTCATATTTTCGTAGGGACATATGCCTGCGTTGTCCGCAATTATGGGTGAAGTATAAATTATTCTTTCAATATTAACTAATTAGAAAGGTCTCTAAGAATCACAAGAGTTCACATTGACACATGATATCTATTATTGTAAATTAATATCAAAGACAAATCACTGAGAATTTATCTATGACATTACCCAATAGTTATGTACAAACAGGACGTATCTCTGATTATTTCGAGGCAATGGTGAACGCAGAGGCACCTAGTCGTTTTTCTACAAGATTCCTAGAAAAATTAGGTTTCAAAAGTAGTAACGATCGTGCATTTATCGGAATATTAAAAGATCTTAATTTTATTGACGCTGACGGCAAGCCTCTTCCTCGATATTTTGAGTTTTTAGATAAGTCGCAGTGGAGACGAATTGTTGCGATTGCAACACAAGAAGCGTTTGAAGATTTGTTTGCCATAAACAAAAAGGCTTATGAATTATCTGCTGATGAGGCTAGAAATAAATTGAGAACTCTTTATGCAGGGCAGAAAAGTGATAATGTCATTCGTCTTATTGCAAAGACATTTGAGGAGCTTGTTAGCATAGGAGATTTCTCAGAAGAAGACGATCTAGATGATGAAAATCTATACGAATATCCTGTTTCTGGAGATGATTCTTCCTCACAGAATGGTAACACATATGAGCCACCACTTCAGAGACAGCGAGAAATACAACGAATCGGTCTCAATTCGCTCCAATATCATATAAATATTGTTCTACCCGAAACTCGTGACCAATCCGTATATGATGCAATTTTCAGAAGTCTCCGAGAACATTTAGGATAAGGTAACATGGAATTTGATGAGTTATATTCGTTTGTCTTTCGTGGAATTCTGACTGAACAAAGTTTAGACGCTGTTGGACGTGAACGTAGTAGATTACTTACATCTGTAGAAATACAACAGTTACGGAAATCACTAAATTTCGACTTGCTTGACGAAGGTATCTTAGTTGAAGCACGTCGTATGGCTCAGGTCTATATTGCCATTCATTCACTTGAAAACATGATACGTGACTATGTAGCAAAAACAATGTCAGATGAATATGGTGATGAGTGGTGGAATGAAGTGCCAACAAGCATTCAACGAAAAGTAGCAGGGCGAATGGATGAAGATGAAAAGTTGCGTTGGCATAGCAGCCGAGGTAAGTCCGAGATCATGTACTCAGACTTTAGCGATTTGTTCTCAATAATCAATGGTAACTGGAAACTATTTGAGGAAACCTTGATTAGTCTAGAATGGACAAAGCAGATACTTACAACTTTAGAAAAATCTAGAAACATTGTAATGCATGGTGGTGTACTCGACCGCATTGATATTGAGCGTATTGGAATCAACATTCGAGATTGGCTTCGTCAGGCTGGATAAACTACCCCTTCAAGCGTTGCATGAGACCACTATAGCGTTCGGCGACTTTGTTGTTGTTGACGGCAATCTGCAAGGCTTTGCGTGTGCCGACCAGAACGACCAATTGCTTGGCGCGGGTAATCGCCGTGTAAAGCAAATTGCGCTGGAGCATCATATAGTGCTGGGTCATGACGGGCATCACCACCACCGGATATTCTGACCCCTGTGAGCGATGAGTGCTGATGCAATAGGCGTGCATGAGGTCGTCTGTCTCCGAAAAATCATAATCGACATAATAGCCATCAATGATGACTTCAATCTGATTATCATCCTCGTCAATGCTATCCACATAACCGATGTCCCCATTGAACACGTCTTTCTCGTAGTTGTTGCGAGTCTGCATCACCTTGTCACCAACACGATAAATTGTGCCCTTGAGTTTGGTGGATGCCGTGCGGAAGTCGCCATTCAGTTCGGCTTGCAACAACTGATTGAGGTTATTCACACCTGCCATTCCGCGATACATTGGCGAAATCACTTGTATGTCCTTAATCGGGTCGAAGCCCCACTTTTCTGGAACACGATTCTTGACGATGTCCACAATCATATCGGCACAGTCGGCAGGGTCAGCGATGTTGAAAAAGAAGAAGTCGGTGCTGTCGTTATCGCTATACGGTTGTTTGCCTTCGTTGATGCGGTGGGCGTTGCTGACGATATGGCTGGTGTCGTCCTGCCGGAAAATCTGGTCAAGCCGAGTGACAAAGGCAATCCCGCTGTTAATCACATCACGCAAGACATTACCCGCCCCAACTGATGGCAACTGGTCAACATCTCCGACGAGCATCAGATGGGTTGTCGGTTGCATGGCTTTAAGCAAGCTATTGAACAATTGCAAATCCAGCATCGAGGCTTCATCAATAACCACCATATCGACTGGAAGCGGGTTGTTGTCGTCATATTCAAATCCGCCGTGTTCCGCCGAAAAGCCCAGCAAGCGATGAATGGTACTGGCTTCTTCTTCCGTTGCTTCACCGAGGCGTTTGGCAGCCCGTCCTGTTGGCGAGGCAAGCGAAAAGCGATAGTCACCCTCATGTAACGCATTAATCACCATCTGCAATGTGGTCGTCTTCCCTGTACCGGGACCACCTGTCAGCACACTGACCTTACTCGTCAGGGCAGCGGTGACAGCACTCTGTTGTTGATGTGACAGTTGCACATTGTTCTGTTTGGTCAACGCACCGAGAAATTTATGCCAATCAGTATCACGGTGGTCGTTCATAATCACACTGAAGCTATCCGCCATAAAGCGCAATTTTCGGGCAGAAGCCGTCTCCGCATTATGGTATTTGGGCAGATAAACCGCCTGCATGGGTTGCCCATCATCGTCGTAAATCGTATCTTCGACCAGCTTACCCGCCGTCAACTGACCCTTAAGCGCAATTCCAAGCGCAGATAAATCATCGACACCGAGTAGGACGCTACCCTTCTCCAATAATTCATCACGCGGGACAAAGGTATGCCCCTCACGCGAGAGTTCGTTGAGTGTGTAGTGCAATCCCGCCCGTAGACGATATTTATCATCCAGTTTCACCCCCATATTCTGGGCAATCTGGTCAGCCTTTTTGAAGCCGACGAGGAACACATCATCCGCCAACTGATAGGGATTCCCCTCGACAATCTGCTGTGTCTGACTGCCATACTCGGCAAAGATGCGCTGTGACATCTTGGCACTGATACCCAAGCCTTGCAGATAAATCATGATGTTCCGCATAACGCGATTATTCTGCCATGCTTCGATTAGGTCTCTCGCCAGTGAGGGTTTGAGTGTGGGTACTTCATGGATACGTTCCGGCTCGGTATCGAGGATTTTTATCGTGTCTTCGCCAAAGTGACCATAAATCTTCTCAGCTGTTCTGGGTCCGATACCTCGCACCAGCCCACTGCTCAGATAAGCGACGATGCCCTTCTCTGTATTGGGTGCAACCGGAATGGCTTGTTGCGCGCGGAACTGTAAACCATAGCGCGGGTCGTTTATCCACTCACCCGTAAATTGTGCCGATTCACCTTCAATCAGTTCTGGCATAATCCCGACAACAGTGACTGTGCCATCACGCGCCTGTGCACGGGGGATGCGTTTTTCTGGTTTGATTCTGAGGACGCTGTAGCCATTTTCTTCGTTATAGTAAGTGATGCGTTCAATCGCGCCTTGTAACTGTTCGTCTTGTTGCATAACTGCCCATATTCACACATTGATTTAGTCGTTTCATTGTAATATGAAAATATTAATTTCACGAAGGAAAACCTTGATACAAACCGATGTATGACAGTTGAATGAATATGCAACAGACCTAGCGTTTGCAAGCCCAAACCACTCACACTGACAAATTGTGCAGATACCACCAGATACGGTATGCTAGGACAATATGACTTTACCTAGCACACGATAACAGCGGACACTTATGCGCAACTTCCCACAACATCTAAAAACCTTCTTCGACATCTATAAACAAGAAGACATCATCGAAATATATAACGAGTTCAGTGTGTACTATCGGCTCGGCAATCATCTGGAAAACCTGTTTAATGTCGATTACAAAATTCAGTTCATGCGCCTGCCGGAGTTCTTCGGAATTGATGCCACTGCGCTGGTCAAGCCGTTCCTAGATATTGTCGTGTTTGACGACGATATGGAGGTTACACACGCGGTTGAGGTGGTGTATATCAAAGACGAACCCAAACTGGAAAAGCTATTTGAAATCTGTACCGGATTGCGCTTTATGGAGCAAATCGTCGAACAAGGGTGGGGGGATAGTTTTGTCCTGTTGGTGGCGGATATTCCCAACAATGAAAACGACGAACCCCATTATATCTTCACCGGAGACCTTGAACTGGGTGGTATGATGCAACATCCACATGGCGATACCGTCATTGAGTTAGCCGGAACATACAGCATCGAATGGGTAACCGTTGATGACCAGATGCACTATGCCGTGATACCGATTCGCGCGCAAAAGAATGAAACGGATGAGTAAGGATTTTTGACGGGACTATGTGTATAATGCCTTGCACTCTATTCATTAGTTGATGGTGACATAATGCAATCCGAAGTCCAAACCACCACACCGTCTATTATCCGCCCCCTCCTAATTACGCTTATCACCCTATTTATTGTCGGCGCAATTGGCTATCAGGCACTCAATACCAATGCCGACATCACTGTGACAATCAGCATCTTTGCGACACGTTTCCTCGGTATCTTTATCGAAGCTGTGCCGTTTCTGTTGTTAGGGTCGATTACATCGGGGCTGATTGAGATATTTGTCAAAACAGAGGACATCCTCAAAATATTGCCGAAGAATAGCTTTGGCGCAGCCGTTGGTGGGACGTTCCTCGGCATCATCTTCCCGGTATGTGAATGTGGCGTTGTACCCGTCACCCGACGCTTGTTTACGAAGGGGTTACCAATTTCGATGGGGGTAGCCTTTTTGCTGGCGGCACCCTTCATGAACCCGATTGTCTTTGCTAGTACCTTTATTGCGTTTGGCTTTGGTGAAGTCTTCATCGGACGCTTTGTCATGACAGCGATTGTTGCTATCAGCATCGGCGTTCTGCTCGGCAAATTCGCCAAACCAGAAGACATCCTCAAACTGCAATCTCTGCAAACACTCAAGAACGTACAACCCAACATGTCCCGTGTGCCATTTCGGAGCAAGTTGTTGCGCGCGTTTTATATCGCAGGCGATGAATTTTTCGAGATGGGACGCTTCTTGATTGTCGGGTCGGCATTGGCAGCTGCGATGCAAACCCTGATTCCACAAGAAAGTCTGTTGGCTCTGGGCACAGGTCCGGTACTGTCGGTTGTCTTCATGCAGGTTCTCGCGTTTATCCTGAGTGTGTGTTCAACCGTTGATAGCTTCCTCGCGCTGGCATTTGTTAACATCTTTACCACTGGCTCGATTATCAGCTTCCTCAGCTTTGGTCCGATGGTAGACATCAAAAGCACCCTGATGTTCACCGGTGTGTTCAAAAGCCGAATTGTTGTTTATTTGGTGATTTTGCCATTTGTGATGAATCTACTGGCAGGCGTGTTGATTAATCTGGCAATGGGCTACTGATAGTGACGGATACCAGATGTTGAATTTGTATAAAACACCTTCTCTATATCATACAGAGAAGGTGTTTGTGATTTCGCTATCTGTTATTGCTTCGGCATCCACACGCGCAGGCGACCATCACTTGTACCAACTGCCAAGCCGAGGCGGTTTTCTAGCAATTCGACTGGAGCAAAGTTCGTGATGATTTCACCTCCTGCATTCAACCGCCAGACTTCTTCCGCGCCATTTTCGGTATGCTGTACCGCGATAATCTCTGTCCGTGCGCGATTCATCACCAGCACTTCCAGTTGACCATCACCGTTAAAGTCGCCAGCAGCCGTCTGGTCAAGGTTACGTGAGCCGATAAGATGGGTGGTGACTGATGGGAATGTTGCTACGATATTCAGGGACGCATCTTCCCACCGATAAAATTCGAGTGTGCCACCGATGTGTGGGGTCAAGACATCTGCAATTTCAATTTCGCCATTGGGACCAAACGGACCAGCGGTTAATTGATGTCGCCAGCGGTTCCCTTGCCCAATTGCAGGACCATCGACTTCTTGCTGGATTTTGCTCCCATCCCAGACATACGCCCGTAGCTTCGCGCCGAATGTGCCGTTGGCAACCGTTGTAACGAGGTCTTCTGTGCCATTGCCGTTAAGGTCTGCCCAGAAAGGGGCGATACCCTCATAGACATCTTCACCGGGTAAATCCACCCGCGCCAACACACGAATCTCGCTGTCTTTGACATCCAATATAATCAGCGTTGAACCTTCAAAATTATCACCCATAATGCCGTGAACATACCGTTGGTCGGTGCTGTTGGCATACAGCGCAATCTGACCGACTTTGTTCATGACCATGCGTGCATCCGGTTGTGCATTGAGGGGTAGGCTGTTGACAATGCCTTCTTCGCGTCCGAGCACCACATCACCATTCCGGTTGACATATAAGACTTCAAAGTCGTTCACTGGAATCGGATGGGTATATGGCGAAACGGTCTCATCACTGCGCATGATATACGTGCCTTCAACCATCGACACGCCGACTAATGGTGGTTGTGCGCCCTCGAACCATGACGGTTGGAATCCGAGTGACATGGCTGTGCCATTGGGCTGAACCTCGACCACTTGTAAATCGCCGTTGTCCATAACAATATGCCAGACAGCGGTTTCCATCGCATAGGCAACTGCCCACGCGGGTCTGCCCTGTAGCGGAATATCAAACACATCGACATCGGGGAATGTGCCCTGTCCGCGTACGAGATGGTTTCCGGCAGGGTTATGATAGGTATAAAAATAACGGTCTAGCAACTTAAAATCCTCATCTGTTGTGTCGTCCTGAGCAACCGCAAGTGTAGCAGACATTAAGACGATGAGTAATAGCGACAAACCTAAACGTTTCATGTGTGTTGTCCTTAACTACCTGAATTGTCGTAGCCGATTAAAGCGCAGATTTCTATCAAAAGGATTAAGCGAGGAGTCGATTATCTGGAATAGTGGGATAGTTTACTTGTCATAATGACATAACCATCTGCTTTTGAATCATCCTAATCGGGCAGGCTCGGTGATTTGCGTTGAGGCAGTTTTGTCATATTGTATAGTCCCGTTTTTAGACGCACGGACGCGCATCCCTACGAATAGTTTCATAAATGGACGTAGGGACTGTCCACCGTGGCTCTTAAGAGCGGGCGCACCGGAAACCGCCGCTGCCGTAGTGATTGACCGGAATCCCGCTGACGCGACTGGACACACGAAAGTCCGACGGATCACCGTAGTCCCACGAGCCACCCCGCAACACGCGATTATTAGTAATATCGGTATCATTTTCATGTGTACTGTCATACTCATAATCCTGATATAAGGAACTCACCCACTCCCAAACATTGCCACTCATATCCATCGCACCCACCCAAGATGCGCCTTCAGGACGACTACCGACGCGTGCCGTTCCACCGTTTGAATTACCAGACCAAACAGCATAATCTTCATTCCATTCGTTGCCCCATGGATAAGTTAAACCATTGGGACCACTCGCCGCATACTCCCATTCGGCTTCGGTTGGTAAGCGTGCATCCCGTGCTTCACAGTGAGTTTTTGCATCAAACCAATCGACACAATTTCTGGGTTGGTCGGGTTCGGATGAAATATCTTCACAACCTATTGAACCAAATTGTTCGTTGGTCACCTCATATTGGTCAATCCAGAATTCGTCGAGACAAACTTCATGCACAGGTCTTTCGTCCGAGTCGCCATCAATACTACCCATCCAGAAACATCCCGCAGGGACTTTTACCATCGCTACGCCATCAAAATCTTCAACCACAGGTTGCCATGCGTCATTATCAAATTCCACATATGCCGTCGCTGTCGCATAAAAGTCACGAGCAGGGGTTTGGGTAATGTCAAGCGGTGACAAACCAAAATCACGGGTGGCGGCATAATCAATCTGTGCATTGATGTATTGAACTTCGTCAAGTAATTGTGAGTTATTCTGTGCAAAAATCAGTGCCAATCCGATGGATGCCACGACAATCACACCCACCAATCCAAACAAAGCATAACGCAAGTTACGTTGACTAGCAGCTTCTCGACGTTTCCGTTCATCTTCAACTCGTCGGCTTTCATTAAGGAACAAGGTTTCATCACGACTGGCATTGTTACGCTCTGCCCAACCGAAGGCATCAGACAAAATAGTTCCTCGATAGAGCATGTCGGTAGGTTTAACACGTCTTTGCCATTCTGCTACATCGGCAGATAATGATTTTTGCAAGCGTAAATCTTCACGGGCTGAGTGTAGCCAATCGCCTAAGCGTTTCCATTCACGGATCAAGGCTTCATGACTGACTTCAATTGTGCGCTCATCCCCAGTTTGGTCTGTTACCAGTAGTCGCGCATTAACAAAGGACTCTGCCGTTTCCTGCAAAATACGGGTCTGCTCGACATCGGGTAAGGTCAGTTCGCTGTACGTGGCATGTCGTCGCGTCGTGTCTTGTTCAGTTTGTCCGGGTTCAATCAAACGCAGGAACAACGTTCTAGCTAGATGACGATGCTGATCGGATGGCAATTTAGCATAGGTTGCATCCGCATGTCCGGCAAGTGCTCCCTGTATACCACCTAAATCTTGATATGCCTGCAACGTCAGTTTGTGACCATTACGCGCTTCAAACAATTGATCCAATGTAAATTGCAATAAAGGCAAGGCAGCAGTTTCTTCACGAACGGCAAATACCATCTCTGTCACTAACCCATCGTCAAATGTCAGCCCGACATCAGGTAGTTGAGCAGGTTTCTGGACGACATCGTATAAATCTGCCAATGTCATCGGGGTGACAGCAACATGATGATTTTCGATGAGTTTGCCAAAATTGTTATATTGTAATGGGCGATCATAAAAATCTGCACGCATACTCAGTAGTAAATACAAAACACCATCAGGTTCAGTGACAGCAGTCGTTAGAATGTCAATGAAGTGGCGACGATCGGCTTCTTTATCAACTAGTGTGAAGATTTCCTCAAATTGGTCGATGTATAACACCACCGGTTTACTGCTCAGTTCGCAAACTAATCCATGTAAGCCACGTGTCGTGCGATCTAATAAGTCCTCACGAATGGTCTTCTGCGATTTGTTCTCGAATTGTCGTGCCAGCATAATCGTCAGTTTTTCAATGGGGTTTGTTCCCGGCATAATCGGGTCTAAGAATGTCCAATCAGGATGTTCTTGTTTGAGACGTGGTAGGACACCCGCCATCATGACACTGGATTTACCACTACCGGATGCCCCCAATACCGCCAGCAGTCGAGATGGACGTTTTTCGTCAGCAACAATGTCCAGAAATTCTTCGATCAGTGTATCTCGTCCGAAGAAATCACTTGTGTCATCTGAGGTAAATGCCCGTAAACCCTTATACGGATTGCGAGGGTTGGCGGGTGGCAGTGCTTCGGGTTCTGAGTCAGGGACAAGGGGCGTGACAGGCTCTTGGGCAGTTGCGGTTTGTCCACCTAACGTGCCAATTAAACGCGGTAAATTTTTATGATAGGCATCATCTCGTAAGTCCACATTTTGTGTGCTACCTAATCCCATCGGAACACAATCTAGCCAGTTATTGCCATCTACCCAAAGTGGATAGATTGGTTTCTTAGCATCTTTCGCCAATGCGATTTCATCACGCACATATGGGGATCGACGTGAATCGGGTGATGCAATAAAAAGCACCGCGCTAGCTTTACTAATGGCATCACGTAATGCTTGATCCCAATCAGGTGTACCCGGTGTAAGCCCAACTTGATCAATCCAAATATCAATGCCTGCGTTTTGCAAGTCTTGACGTAGTTTTTGAACAATTTCAAGATTAACTCGTGAATATGAAATGAACAATTTTGCCATAATTGCGCCTGTGTATGCTTACTATAGTCCACCAAATTATGGCTTAGGTTCAGGTATGTCGCAAGTCACTTAACAATATAGATTCTGCTGGCAGACTAACGACAGCTCTCCTCACCTGCAAAGCCTGCCGGACTCCAGACGACGGGGGTGTTACCAATCATATCAGGGTGCAACCACTGCTGTGTGCCGTCATTTAGGTTGACCAGCGCAAGCTCATAACCACTGCGAACCGCCAACCAATTACCATCAGGGCTGAAGCGCGGATAATCCGCATGTGCCAGTCCGAGTGCATCCAGATAACGGGTCGAATCGGTCTCGGTTGTGCCAAATAGTGGAATCTTCCAGAGACGATTTTCGCTGATGCCTTTGAAGTCACGCATGGCAGAAATGATGTGGGTACTATCCGGCAACCATGTGATGTCCAGAATCAGCCCCCATTCATATGTCAATTGGGTTGGGATTGCGCCCTGCTGATTGCCAATCATCCAAACCGTGTCATTACTCGGACTCGGTGAAAAGTTAAAGCTGACCAATTCTGAATCAGGACTCCAGCGCGGGTTGGTCACATTACCTGTCGGGAAATTTGTTAACGGATATTTGGTCTCACCGTCGGCACTCACCACCCACAAATCAGCTTCATTAATCGTTGTTGCGGGAGGCACATTATTTGTTGTCGGCACACCTTCTACAGGTTCAGCGGTCGGGACAGCGGTCGAAAACACATCTGCCCCTGGCACACGCTTAGCATAAGAGGTATACACCAACCACTCGCCATCCGGTGACCACTGCGGGGAATGTTCTTGTCCGGTGACACTATAAAATTCAGGTGTTCCGCCATCGAGTGACACCCATCCGACATGATATTGCCGTTCCACATCGTCGGTGCCAACAATCGGCTCGTCACGTATCATCGTCAGCGCAATCCGTGAGCCATCCGGTGCAACATCCGGCTCCCATATACCCCATTGCTCATCGGGCAAGTCACCATAACGCACCAATTCACGCAGGTCACGTCCGTCAATCCGCGCCGAATACAGCTTGGCAGGTAGAATGCCGTCGCTCATCGTGAACACAATCCGGCAACCATCCGGTGTAAAGTCCCACACATGATGCCAATAATTGCCAAAACTCAATTTGCGGGTTGTATCGTTTGCCATGTCATACAAGATAATGCGGTCAAGCTCGACGGTGTTGGATGCAATAATTGGTCCGTCGATAGGCAACGATTGGGCGGTGGTGGGTAGTGATATACATAAAAATAGACAAATTAATATATATCGTATCGTAGGGACAAGGTATGTGTTCGTCGTAGGGATATACTCTGCTAACCGCCACATAGTTTTACCTCGTCCTCGATTTTAAGTTCATATTAGCGATAGTGAGATAATCGAATTGGTCTGCATCAGAACGAGCAATAATCTCACCATAACGTTCTTCAACGAGCCACTGCATAGTCTCAACGAGCAGATAAATCATCATCTGTTGAGAAGCATAGGCATGTCTTATTTTGTATTTAACATAGTCCCTGCGCGCTATCCATCCGCAGTGGTGGGCCACTCGATATCACAGATGGTTGTATTCACACGGCTGACCGCACGTCCAACAGTGTCACAGGCTCTAATCTCGTTACTACGCCAGAATACCTTGAAGTTTGTGTCGTCGCTATCATCGGCAAACCAGAAGCGGACTGGTGCTTGAAACAGCGTGTTACTCCGTTCGCGGACACATTCCCATTCGACAGGCACAGGCACGGTTTCTGACCGCAAGACAACACATTCACCGGGTAGCAACGCCACCGCTGGCAATGCCGACCCATCAAATTCACCCTCGCCGTCATCACCCTCACCCGTCAGGCGCATATCAGATAAAACAACGGCACTATTGCTATTGTTACGAATGGCAATCATAGTCATGTCGTAGATAAACCCGACAGGTACACCATCCGGCAATTCATCAACAACAGGGAAATCTGTTGGAGTCGGTTCATCGGTAGGCGTTGGTGTAATTGAAGGCGTTATCGTCGGCTCATCGGTGGGTTCGTCCGTGGGTTCATCGGTTGCCGTCGGTTCGTCAGTCGGGTCATCTGGTTCATCAGTTGGGTCATCAGGGGCTTCTGTTGGTTCGTCAGTCGGGTCGGGTTCGTCCGTGGGTTCATCGGTTGCTGTGGGTTCATCGGTCGGTTCTTCTGTTTCATCAACTACGGCTACGACATTGCCATCTTCAGTTGAAGGTTCACTGGATGCAACAGTTGGTAAAGGCGGGTCACCAAATCCCCCACCAGCAATCAACAAAGATAAGATACCCAAGACAACAACTGCGACTGCAATCCCACCAAACACCATCACACGAGATTGCCGTTTCTTTTCCTGACTTTGCTTATAGGACTCGGTACGCGGTTTGACCGACCGAATCCGGCTTTCTGTCGATTGCATGCCAAGCGGAGTCTGTGGTTTTGTAGGGACATCATCCCAGCTATCCAACAATGGATTGACAGGTTTTGTTGTTGATACTGCCTGATTGATACGTTGCTGGTCGGCAGGGGTTACTTTTTTAGGGTTGGTCTTACTGATTGTGCCTGATTGACGGTAAGCTTTTTTAATCGCAGTGATAAATTCTGTGGCGGTCTTATGCCGATTAATCGGTTCTTTGTCTAATGCACGTAAAATCTCACGTTCGACTTGTATCGGCACTTTCGGATTGTGGGTGCGGGGTGGGACAGGTTTTTCCGTAATGTGGCTGATTGCCATCTCCATCGGCGATTGCCCTGTAAAGAGCATCTTACCTGTTACAATCTCATACAAAATCACCGCCAGCGAATACACATCACTCTGTGCAACCGCTGCTTGCGAATCTGTGGCTTGCTCCGGTGAGATATAACGCGGTGTGCCGAAGGCTGTGCCCAATGTCTTATCAACATTGCTCCACAAGACCAGACCAAAGTCCGTCAGAATTGCTTTGCCGGTGTTGTTATCAATCAAAATGTTGGACGGCTTCACATCACGGTGAACAATTCCATTGGCATGAGCATAATCTAAGGCAGCGGCAACTTGTGTCAGCACGTCGATTGACCGCTTGACATCCATCAATTTGCCTTCGCGTTTAGCATCATTGATTTCGTCTGCGAAGTCATGCCCGTCGATAAAGCGCATCGCCAGAAAATATACACCTTCTAATTCACCAAATTGATAAATCGGAATGATGTTATCATGTTCTAATTGTGCCACTGCCCGCGCTTCACGTTTAAAGCGGTCGGGTAAACTTTCGTCGTCTTCAGTAATATCTGGTGTCAGTACCTTCACAGCGGCGCGCCGACCCAACGACACATCTTCGCCGATGAAAATGTAGGACATGCCACCGGTTGCCAACTTCTCTTTGATGAGATAATCACCAAGTTGCTTGCCAACCATATCATGCTTGTCTACCACGATTGTCATCCTTTCTTCGATAGATGTCCGTGAATCAATGAATACGGACTGGACATCCCCACATCTGCCAGCGTTTATTCTACCCTACTCTAGTGTACGCGACTATAGACGCATTAAACATAAATAACTTGTAACGTTTTCTAGATTGCTCTATAAGATTAGTGTATCGAATTGTGTTAAATTCGCCAAAATCACGGATAATGGGTAGGGTATCGAAGTCGGTTAAAATTCTGAAGTTATCAGTCCTTGCAAACGCCTGTCATTGGTTTTTGGTTATTTGTGATTGGAAAGTGCCGTCCAAAACGAGTGTTTACACCGAAAACTAATAACTCATAACCAACAACATAGATGCCGATTTATTGAGATAGGTTTGCATATTGGAAAGTTCAACTGAAATCAATATACAACCCATGTGATTGCTCTATGAAATTCATAAGTGTTTTTCGGAATGCTTGCCACAGTAATATCAAGTCGGGTATAGTGGAGGTGTGTAACTGTCAATGTTACGTTCTATGAAGCAGATTGGAATTTTATAAATATGTTTGAAGATGTAAAACAAGTTACCGATTCTCTTAGTCAACAGCAATATATTGCCACTGACGAAATTTCCACCGTGATGTTCCTTGCGGATAAATTGGGTAAACCGCTATTGGCAGAAGGTCCAGCGGGCGTAGGTAAGACTGAACTAGCAAAGGCATGGTCAGGCGCGACAGATAAACCTCTGATTCGCCTCCAATGTTATGAAGGTCTCGACGAAAATAAAGCCCTCTATGAGTGGGAATACGCTAAGCAGATGCTCTACACACAACTGCTCCGTGATAAGCTGAGTGATTTGTTGTCCTCTGCCGAAACCTTACATCAAGCCGCCGACCGCCTCGGCGAAGAAGATGATGTGTTCTTCAGTGACCGTTTCTTGTTGGCACGTCCCTTATTGGCAGCACTCCTGAGTGATGAACCTGTTGTCCTATTGATTGACGAAATCGACCGTGCTGATGCGGAATTTGAGGCATTCTTGCTGGAAATTCTCAGTGATTTTCAGGTCTCTATTCCAGAGCTGGGGACAATCGCTGCCAAGCATCACCCCACGGTGGTCTTGACCAGTAACAACACCCGCGAACTATCTGAGGCACTCAAACGCCGTTGCCTGTATCTGTTTGTCGATTACCCATCACACGAATCTGAACTGAGTATCGTCAAAATGCGTGTACCGGAAATGAGCGATAAGCTGGCTAATCAAGCAGTGGAAGTGGTACAGGGCTTGCGTCGCCTGGACTTGAAAAAGAACCCTAGCGTATCGGAAACCATCGACTGGGCAAAAGCTCTGATGATGCTCAATGCTGATGCCATCGACCAGAAAACCCTCGAAACCACGCTCACAGTTTTGCTCAAACACGAGAGTGATGTCCAGAAAGCCAAACGACAACTGATGCGCGGTCAGGGTGGCGAAGACCCCCGTCGTGGTGGACTCGGTGGTCGTCGTGGTGGTTGGAATTAATTTAGATACACCATTAAACTGTATATTTCACATCGAAAACCCCTGCCTCGCTTTGCAAGGTAGGGGCTTTTGATTGTATGGTTGGATGTTATATCAACAGATGCTAGGCAGATTAGATGCTTGTCATCAGATGTTCAATGCGCTGTAGATAGTGCTCATCGTCCAATGGGTCATAGCCGACGGTGAGATGCTTGTTAACAAAGTAGGCAATCACATCTGGTTTAAAGCTAGCGATGGTGTTATCAGCTTCCCATTGCGCTTCGCTCAACATGAGGGTTGCCTGTGCGATATAGGACAGCAAATCAACTAAGCGACGGGCATGGGCTTGCGCGAACATGGCATCATTATCAGCAAAGCGTTGCAACATAGATTGCGCTCTGCTGATAGCTTGACGGACGATGTCAGCATAAGGCGTTAAAGCGTTATCTGTAATAGCATTGAGCTTAGCAGACATATCGGCAAAGTAGGCTTTGTGGATGTTATAACGTTGAATATCACGCAAGACTTGTACACACAAGACATTATGTGTGCCTTCCCAACTTTCCAACACCACCATATCCCGATACAAACGCGGTAAGATACTAAACGATTCAATCGCACCGTTCCCGCCGAGGACTTCAATCGCACGATGTACCATCTCTGTGCCACGAATGCTGGTGATATATTTGTTGATGTTGACTAGCAGACGATAGGTGTCTTTGTCGGCTTGAGTTGCGTCGCCAGTGTCGATTCTGTCCACCAGATGCGCAATGTAAAAACTAGAGGCAGTCGCGGCATAACTTTCGCTGATGAGGTCGGCAATGGCTTCTTGTACCATCGGATAACTGGCGATGGCATTACCAAAGGCGGTACGATTACAGGCGTAATGTCCCGCTTCCAAATAGGCGCGTTGGATAATCCCCGCACAGGCAACTGCATTCATCAAACGTGAGGTATTCAGCACCAGCTCAACCACATTTTTGAAGCCCTTGTCGATGTCACCAACCGGATAGGCGACTGCATCACGGAAATCAAGTTCAGCACTGGCGAGGGTGCGTGTACCGAGTTTGTCCTTCAGTCGGCGGATATGGAAGCCGTTGGTCGTGCCATCATCGAGTAAGCGCGGGACAACAAATAAGCCGAGTCCGCGTGTGCCATCGGTTTCTCCTTCAGGACGGGCTGTCATCAAAAACTGGTCAGCGTTGATATTGGAACAGAACCACTTTTCGCCATTGATGCGCCATGTGCCGTCACCATTATCCGTTGCAGTGACCGCGTTCGCTCCGACATCACTCCCGCCCTGCACCTCAGTCAGAAATTGTGCGCCGTGTTGCATGGTCTCATAGTTGGGGTCAAGCAACGGTGGCAGAAATCTTTCGCGCACATCATCACTAGCGACCTGTTGTAAGGCACGAATCAAGCCAGAGGTACACGCCAACGAACACAAATGCCCTGCCTCGCCGTTCATCGTTAACAAGAAGTACATGCCCATCTGCTCAACAGTGCGCCCTGCTGTTGACTGAATTGACATCATGCCAGCTGACCAGATTTGCTCGCCGATTTTGTCATGATTGGGATGAAACTCGATTCGCTCAATCCGTTCACCCAAGCCCGACCAGCGTTCCAGACGGGGATGATTGCCGATGCGGTCTTCCACTTTAGCCAGTTCGTCCATCTCAGTCGCGGTGAATGCACCGAGTTTTTCCAGATGGTCATCTACAGCGTCTATTTGTGTACCGAGGTAAAAGCGCATTACATTTTTTAAATTGGGTGAGCCAGTATAAAAATTATCGGGTTTGCTTGATTCCCATGCCAGCAGATGATTGCGTCCCTCGTGTGTGTTGTTCATGTCGTTTTCCTAAAAGCAATTTATTGCCATCATTGTTATGATTATAGCATTATGTGATTAGCTCATGACAAGGACGCGATTCATGCCGAAAACGCTTTATCTAACCATCGACGATGCCCCCTCGCTGGACTGTGTAAATAAACTCAATTATCTTGATGACCACAACATCAAAGCGATATGGTTTTGTGAAGGTCGCTTTATCCGCGAACGCTTTGAAGTAGCAGTCGATATGGTCAAGCGTGGGCATATGATTGGCAATCATGCTTACTCACATCCGCATTTTTCTGACTTGTCATTGACAGATTGGCGTGAGGAAATTATTCAGACGCATCTGCTGGTTCGTCAGGTTTATGAGAGTGCCGGACGAGATTGGGATAAACGCTATTTTCGCTTTCCCTATGGTGACAAAGGCAATGACCAGAACAAGGATGCCATACAAGACTTTCTCCGTCAGCGTGGCTATGTTCAGCCCAAGTGGCGACGCATGACCTATCAGCACTTTATCAAAGCAGGTTACTTAGATGATGTCGATTGCTATTGGACATATGATAGCCTCGATTGGAGTCCTTATAGTGACCATCCAGACCATGACATTGATAGCCCTGAAAAAGTATTAGCCCGAATTGATGAAGATGTTCCCGCTGGTGGACGAGGCATCAACTACACAGGGTCTTCAGATATTGTGCTGGTGCATGACCACGTCACACCGGATAACTTATTTCAGCAAATTATCGACAAACTACTGACCAAAAATGTGCGTTTCAAGCTCCCTGCTTGACAGTCCGCGCATCGGTCGCCTATAGTCAAGTTTCTTTGTCAGAGGGTATCTAGGGGGAAATTGAACGATGGCAGTTACTTTATCAGACAATAGAGTTCGACAAGCGCGGTGGGCGGTGCTAGCGGTATTTTTCATTAACGGCGCATTGTTCGCCAATTGGGTATCGCGTATCCCACAAATTCAGGATTCCCTTGCTCTATCTGAAGGGCAACTGGGATTGGTTTTGCTCGGCATCTCTGTTGGGGTATTGGTCGCGTTGGTATTGGTTGGCGGATGGGTAGCGCGCTTTGGCAGTCAGCGGGTGACGACAGTCGGTGCAATATTTCTGAGTTTGCTCTTGCCTCCGCTGGCGTGGATGCCGAATGCCGTGTTGCTGTGGGCGAATCTGTTCTTGTTCGGCATGGCATTAAGCACAATGGATGTGGCTATGAACGCACAGGCTGTTGAGGTTGAAACCCTTGCAAAGAAGCCGTTGATGTCAACGTTTCATGCGGCGTTTAGCATTGGTGGATTTTTTGGTGCAGCCATTGGTGCGGGGATGGCAGGGCAACATATCGAACCGAATATCCACTTTATGATTGTGGCAGTGGTGTTTATTGTCTTTGCCTTATGGGTCAATCGCTACCTTTTGTCACAGCAATCAGCAGAAGATACAGGAGAGCGTGAACCCGTGTTTCAGTTGCCATCACGCGCGTTATTACCGTTAGGGATTGTGGCATTTGCAGCAGCGACCAGCGAAGGGGCAATGGCAGATTGGAGTGGGGTTTATCTGAGTGATATTGTCCAAGCCGATGCAGGGACGGCAGCGTTGGGGTTTGCCGTATTTTCCATCATGATGACCATCGGCAGGTTATCGGGTGATTATCTGACTACTCGTTTTTCGGCAAGTCGGTTGGTGCGGGTTGGTGGTTTGATTGCGACAGCGGGTATTATGTTGGCGGTTCTGGTGCCGGAAACGATAACATCGCTCATCGGGTTTGGTGCAGTCGGGCTGGGCGCATCAACGATTGTACCGCTGGCATTTAGTGCTGCCGGACGCTTACCAGATGTCTCACCGAGTGTCGGGATTGCAGGGGTGGCGACGATTGGATACGCAGGGTTCTTGGCAGGTCCGCCTGTGATTGGGCTGATTGCTGAGATTACATCACTACAAGTTGCACTCATCGTGGTTGCCTTATTGGCATCGTCTCTGATATTTACTGCGTCCGCATTGAATCGTGCCGAAGACCCTGAGCAAACAGATTAATCCAATTGATTGACAACATATGATAACCTCGCATATAGACTCGCCTCACGGACTCAAGACCCAATACGACAACAATTGGTGGTTATGGGACGGGATTCTTTCCGTCCGCCAGTCTATATACAATCTTCACCGACTTAAATCACATCCCGCAATCTATCGACAAGAGCCTGAGCTTCCTCAGCAGTGTTATAGACCTGAAATGAGACCCGCAAGTGCGGACGGTCTTCAATCGTAGTGGGCGGGACTTCGATATTAAACTCGTCATAAAGGCGTGTGGAAACTGTAAAGTGGTCACATTCTGGCAAGGGAATCGTCACCATCTGCGAAAACTGATTCGTTGATAGTGGCGTTAACCCATATTCATCACAGATTTGTGCTTGTGTCCAAATTGCCAGCGCATGACAATCAGCGCGTACCTGCTCCCAATTATGCTTTGCCTGAAATTCAATCGCCGTCGGTACAGTTAGGTATGACGCAAGGTCGCGTGTGCCCTGCCATTCGTTCTGTTCAAAGAATTGTGAGCCTTTGTACCAGCCATGCGATACGACCAATGGTTCAATCATCGCATGATGTTCTGCGCGGACATGCAAAAATGCCGAGCCTTTGGGCGCACATAACCACTTATGGAAATTGCCACTATACGCATCTGCACCGATAGCCGTCAAATCGAGGGGCAATTGACCGGGGACATGCGCGCCATCAATAACAGTAAAGATACCCATCTCGCGGGCACGTTTGCAAATCATCTCAACTGGGAAAATCAACGCGCTAGGTGAGGTAATATGACTTATCAGGATGACCTTCGTGCGGTCAGTTACATTCTCAAAGAAACCATCCGTAAAGGCTTCATCGGTCGTATAAGGCAGTTCGACATGATGGCGGACAATCTCCGCACCCGTCTTCTGGCAGACAAATTCCATCGTCTTATTAATTGCACCATACTCATGGTCAGTCGTCAGGATTTGGTCACCTGCATTGAGCTGGAGTGATTTGGCAACGGCGTTAATGCCAAAGGTCGCATTGACCACAAAAGCAAATTCGCCAACGGGTACATTCAGATAATCTGAGACTTTCTCCGCCGCATCCTGCATTAGCCCGATCCGTCGCCGATTCAGAAATTCGACTGGCTGGCGTTCTAGCTCAAGTTGCCATGCCTGATAGGTAGAAAAAACATCTTTTGGACATGCACCAAAAGACCCATGATTCAAAAAAAGCACATCATCACGAATGAGGAAATCGTCGCGGGTTAACATAAGCGGTTATACACTTTCTATGATGGCAAACTGGATGAAATATAACTGTAGATTATAACACCAACACCTGACAAACCATAATGAGATAAACCAAAATGCTCAATTAATTAGCGTAATTGGCATACTTAGTTCTATAATAGGATAGATTACATAACCTATGGGAGTGATACAGATGTTACGATTCCAAAAACTTTGCGGGCTATTTGTTATGGTAGCCGTCTTTGTTGTGTTGGCGATTCCTGCAACCGCCCAATCAGCCTCTGGATTAGATGTTGAAATTACTGAAGACGGTGTGAGTGTTTTCCGCATAAATGCTGACGGTAGCCAATCCCTAATTATTTTTGTTCCAGCTCTACCTGCTATGATGGACACAGATAGTGACGGTCCAATCTCGACTTCAGCTGATGTTTTGACACATGGCTATTTGATTATCAATACAGGCGCACTCAATGTTCGCTCCGGTCCCGGTACGGAGTACACCGTTATCGCAACCATCGCTGGTGGTGATGAAGTCGGTGTCGTTGGCAAAAATGACGGACGTGAATTTTGGTGGTATGTTGAACTCGCAAATGGTCAACGGGGTTGGATTAATAATATCCATACATTAATTCGTGGTGATTTGTCCGGTGCACCTGTCATCCAAACTACAGGCACACTGATTCAACCGACACTCTATATTGGCTATGCCGGTAACCCTATTTTTCCATCAGTGCCACACAAAGGCATCCCATTATGTTACCTACCGGGACAATCAGAATTTCCGATTATTGGGCGCACCTCACAGAGTAGCTTCTATCAAATCGTAGCGACCTGTCAGGATGGTACGATTGTCACAGGATGGATACAAGCAGAATTTGGTATCGTGCGTAATCCTGCCGGAACCGAATTTCCAGTGACGAATTAAGAACATTTCAGAATCATTGTAGGGGAGTAGACATGTCTGCTCCCGTTCCATATTTCTGTATGCGGATGTGCAGTTGCACGTTCCTTCATGGAGATTTAGAAGCATTTTGTAGAAGCAAACCGATGTGTTCGTCCGTGTGGGATGACACTTCCCTACGATATTTTTCAAATGCAAGCTAAACCCATCAAATCCAATGAGGTAAGTGTCTTGCCTCCTCAAATAGAAAAGGATAACTGATGTTCCGAAACCTCACTATCAGTCTGATGGTTATATTTGTGCTGGCAAGCTTGAGCATCGCACAAGATGATGAACCTGCTACTTTCTCATTACAGATTCTTCATAGCTCCGATAACGAATCATCCTTCCAAGACCCCAATACACTTGAACCCAAAATCTTGCATTATGCGACCTTAGTTGAAGGACTGCGTCAGCTTGCGCCTGATGGCAATTCGATTCACCTCACTGTTGGTGACCATACCCTCGATAGCCCGTTTTATGATGCGGCAGCCGATGTTGATGCGTTGGGTGCACCGGGGCTGGCTGATATTGCTATCTTTAATGCACTTGACGTGACGGCGAATGGCATGGGCAATCATGAATTTGATGGTGGGATTAACGACTTTGCGCGGATGCTCGCCAGTGCAAATTATCCTTTCATTGCTGTCAATCTGGATTTTTCCAATGTTGAGCTTGAAGACGGCGTACCGGAAATTCAAATTGGCGAAGATGCTAGTAACATCGAGGACAACGTTGGCAAAGTTGTTAAAAGTGTCTGGCTAGAAATTGGTGGTGAACGCATCGGCTTAATTGGTCGTGCGCCAGCAGACTTCTTCAATGTGATTGATAATGTCGAAGAAAATTTACCCGGTTTAGATTTTATCGGTGGGCGTAGTGCAGAAGACAATCAACCGCTGATTTCTGCTGTGGAGCAAGTCAACGAACAGGTCGATTTGCTCGAAGCACAGGGTATCAACAAGATAATCTTGCTTGACCACGCCCAAGACTTTACCAACGACCCACTCTCGACACAGTTTTTGCGTGGCATTGACTTGATTCTATCAGCAGGGTCAACCGGATTTATGGCGCGTCCTGATGCAGATGGTCCGTTTAATCTAATCCGTGAAGGCGATACCCCACAAGCAGATTATCCCACTGTGCGCCTTGACTCTGAAAATAACTTTGTTCTGATTGTGAACAACGACCCACTCTATACCTATGTCGGACATCTGATTGTCGCATTTGATGATGACGGTACACTACTCGATATTGATGGTCTCAGTGGTCCAATCGCTACGACTGAAGAAGCTATCACCTTGCTGGAAGATTATCTCGATACTGACCTCGATGTCCCCGATAGTGTGCAATCTATCTATGATGCCTTGCTCGAAACCGAACTGATTCAAGAACAGTTTGAGGTAATTGGCTCAACCGACTTCCCCTTAAACGGCGAACGTGAATCTATCCGTAGTGCAGAAACCAATTTTGCACGTTTGATTACCGATTCCACTATTTGGTGGGCAAATATCACCCATGATGAACCGGTTGATGTCGCCCTGAAAAATGGGGGCGGGATTCGTGCCAGTATCCTCGGTCCATCCATCACACGTCTGAGCATCAATAGTGCGTTGGCGTTTGATAATGATATGGTCATCGTCGAGTTGACCGCGAGTGAAATGATTGCCACTTTTGAAAATGCAGTCAGTCGCTATCCTGCATCTGACGGACGCTTCCCACAAGTTGCCGGAGCATATATCGAATTTGACCCCAGCCGTGAGGGCATGTCTGACCAAATATCAATGGATACACCGAGCCGTCTACGGACTCTGATTATCACCCGTGCTAATGGCACGCAAGATGTTATTGTTGAAGACTTCACTGCACAAGGCGACCTTGACCGCACCTTCCTGCTTGTGACGAACAGCTTCTTGTTGACGGGTGGTGATGGGTATCAAAGCCTGTTAGCAGCTAATGAGGCACGCGGGTCAGTCAATCCCGGTGTGGGTGAACGCCAAATTCTGATTGACTATATTCGAGATGTCTTGCGTAACACCGTAGACATTCCGTCAGAATTAGACGATTCGCGGGTGCTGATTGTCGAAGCGTTATCAGATTAATAATGTATAGTAGACATTGCATATACATTGGCGAGCATGATACATGATTCTGTTGAAAAATTGACGATATGCACAGTCCTTTCTCCCGCAGGCTAAAGGGAGCATGCAAGGCTACTCAGTGTCTTTAAGCCCCTCTTCCACGAAGCGAATTGGGAGAGGGATTTAGGGTGAGGGCAAAATTAGATGTCCGCATTTAATCTCATGAGAATGGTGCTATCTATAACGATGGGACTGGCAACAGAATAATCAAATTCGCTCTAAGCAAAAATATCAACCGGATCAATAAAACGACGATGCCATTCTTCCAGCGTAAGCAATGTCCACAGTTGACGGTTGTGGTCACGTTTTCCGCTGGCATGTTCGTCAATCAGACGTTCGACCACTGTCATATTAAGCAATCCCCGTTCGCGCGCTGTCTGGCTGAGTAAGATGTCACGCACCGGACTGATGTCGTTCTGTAGCCATGCACCCAATGGCACACCAAAGCCGTGTTTCTTGCGGTTGATAATCTCATCAGGGAGCAATCCCCGCGCAGATTCTTTGAGGATATACTTGGTCGTCGCTCCCTTGAGCTTAAGATTGAACGGAACTGTCGCAGCAAACTCCACCAGCTTATGGTCGAGGAACGGGGCACGCGCTTCCAGTGAGGCTTGCATACTGCATCGGTCGGCTTTGATGAGTAGGTCATCGGGGAGATAAGTACGCATGTTTATTTCAACAAGGTCTGGGACATTAGGCTCTCGTGACCCTAAATGATTAGGAATTGACTGATACCCTTCGAGGCTTGCGCTGACTGATTGTCTGCTAACACTAATCTCACTCACCAATTGTTCACTAAACACACGCACCAAATCAAAATAGGCATCAAATAACGGTAGACTCGCCGCCCGTGCAAATCGTCCCGCCCGCTTGACTTTGTTATAGTAACCTGTGCCTTCGGGGAGTAGGTCAATTACTTTGGCTAAGCCAGCCCACAGTGGACGCGGTATATGGCGCATCTGATGAAACAACTTGGCAGCATAAAAGCGTTCATACCCTGCGAACAATTCATCACCACCATCTCCTGTTAAGGCAACCGTGACGTGCTCGCGGGTTAACTTGCTGACAAGATAGGTCGGGATTGCGCTACTGTCGGCAAAGGGTTGGTCATGATGCCACACCAAATCCGATAATAACCCCATCGCATCCGGCTTGACTGTAAAAGCAGTGTGGTCGGTCTCTAAATATTGGGCGACCTGCTGTGCATAAGGGGTTTCGTCAAAGCTATCATCCCCTGCAAAGCCAATGCTGAAGGTCTTAATCGCGGAATTGCTATGACGACGCATCAACGCCACAATCAGACTGCTGTCGAGTCCGCCACTGAGAAATGCGCCTAGTGGGACATCACTAATCAAGCGCAGTCGAACGGCTTCTTCAAGGTGTTGTTGCAGTTGTAAGATATAAGCTTCTTTGTTGACTTCCTCATACGGCAAGTTTAGAGGAGCTGTTGACCAAAAATCCCAGTAACATAACTTTTTCTCATTACCTTCTGAATCTAAACTCAAGCGGAAGGCAGGAGGTAGCATCATAATGCCCTGAAATGCAGTATATGTTTTGGGAATATAACCAAAGCTGAGATAATCTGTAAGTCTAGTTGGGTCATCCACACACAATATGGACTCTCTCGGCACATCAGGGTGCGCCAAAATTGCTTTAATTTCGCTGGCAAAAACCAACACCTTGCCATCTTTATAGTAGTAGAGGGGTTTTTGTCCCATACGGTCACGCGCAAGCAACAGGCGTTTTTCCCGTTTGTCCCATAGCGCAATCGCATACATCCCACGCAGATGTTTGAAGCATTCCGCGCCATATTCTTCATACAGGTGCGCCACTGTCTCGCCATCGCCATCGGTACGGAAGCGGTGTCCACGTTTGGCTAAATCCTCGCGCAGGTCACGGAAGTTGTAAATCTCACCGTTGAACACCAGCGCAATCGTTTCGTCCTCGTTGTACAGCGGTTGGTCGCTACCTGCCACATCAATAATGCTTAGACGGCGCATTGCCAAGCCCATGTTGCCATCAATCAAATAGCCTGCCCCGTTTGGTCCACGATGAGCAATGGTATCGTTCATGGCTTTGAGTAGACTTTCGGTGATAGGTTTGCCGTCGAGGTGAATCACACCACAGATTCCGCACATGGGGTTGCTCCTAGGGCTTATTTTGATGAGTTACCGACAATCCCCCCTCACATGTGTATAATCGAGCGGATAACGCTACAGGGGACATCATATTATAGTAAGGGCGCGCTTCCGGATTCTGTTGAAAAAGAATAGCGTATAATATTAAAAATACGAAGCGAAAGTTCCTTAATAAATAAGTTGGCAATCAGAAACACCTAAATGGCATTCTTAAACAAACCCATGTGGTTACTAGTCATTGCTTTGCCATGCCCGATAAATCCAAATGCCTTACTATGAAACAATCTATCAATTCAAAATGGGCGAACACATTGTAAAACAACAAACTATATCATTGCTACTGATTTAGTGTTAATTAATTAAGTAATAATCATATACGACAAACACACCATATCTTAACCGAGTGTTTTTCGGGAAATTCCCAAACTTCGGTTAGAATAATGAGACAAATGGGAACTTTAAGGATAGTTTATGGCAATACATTGTCTTGTCGTCGAAGATGAATTTTTTACTCGTGATGTATTATCACTTACCCTCCGTCGTGCCAATATTGAAGTCGATGTAGCTGATAGTGGCGAAGCAGCCCTAGTGTATCTCAAAAACAATCATCCTGATGTTGTGCTTGTTGATTTGCATATGCCAAATGTTGATGGCTATGATGTGATTAACGCCATCCGCAGTAATAAAGCATTGCGAGATGTTATCGTTATCATCATTACCGCAAATCCGTCTGCTATCAATTCTACCGAAGCCCAAAAAGCCGATGCCTTCCTCAGCAAGCCACTCGACATCAAGCGTGTTGTTGAAGTCATAGAGGACAAGTTGCAGGTACGGCGTACTTAAGTTGTATTTAATCTGAGTTTTGTTTAACGCATTAATTCGTATGACATGATGTTTTGGGTGCGATATTGGCATATCAATCGGTTATTGGTTATTAGGAAGAAAAAACGCATTGTTTTGACCAATAACAAATCACCAAAAACTAAAAACATAAGCACAATTCGATAGTCAATGATCGTCAAGCAACTGACTCCCTTATCAAAACTAACGTTATTTATAATAAAATAAGCAAAAGTGTGCTAAGACAAGTTTTCGTGTTATTATTTTCGATATGCTTTTTCAGTGAAAGTTGTATCGTTAATGCCCCAACACATTCTCATTGTCGAGGACGATGAAGCCCTCCGTCAGCTTTATGGCATTTGTTTAGAGCGCGAACACTATACATGTACATTAGTGGGGTTTGCCAGTGAGGCACTAGAGGTTTTATCTGCTGGTGATGTTGATTTAATGTTGACCGATGTGAACCTCGGCGAAAAAATGAGTGGCTTTGACTTGGTCAAACAAATCCGCCAATCTACAGATTATGATACCCTCAAGATTTTGGTGATTACATCATTTCCTGACCGATTCCAAGATACCGCAGACTTGAATATTTCGGGTATTTTGAAGAAACCAATCCACTACACCAATCTAGTACAAGCTGTCAAAGATGCGTTAACCCTGACTGATGATTCATGATTTGACAATACGTTTGGCAACACGCAACTGTGCTGGGAATATTGGCAGGAACTCGGCGAGGTTGTCATAACGGTTGCCGACTTCTTGTAAATAACGGCGCATCACGCTAACTGTGCCGGGCAGAACCAACAGCCCTCGTACTTTCTTCTCCATCAGAATATAGGATTTAGCTTCGGCTTTATTCACATAATCTTCAAGATACATGGCAACAGCTGCCGCCACAAATAAGGCGATAAACTGTTCTTCCCATGTTGGATATTTTTCTTTGAAGTTGTCGCTGACGGGCATCTCTTTCTGCGAGGCTAGCTCGACAGCATCAGCATTTCGGCTAAGATACGCTTTCAGCAACAACCGCCCATATTCCGTTAGGGTGGCACGATAGGAATGGCTGAGCAAGGTTTCCTCATCAAAGGGCCACGGCGGGCTATCTCCCCATGCGAGCGGTGGAGGGGTAATCGCAATCAACTGGTTGCCGACACGAATACCAATATTTTCATCTGCCGGATAACATAGGTTGGGCATAAAAACGAGGTCTTCTTGGAAGTCCCCTAGAAATGGCGAGAGAAAATCATGAAACTTAACCGACTGAAAAACACGGTGCGATTGCGATTGTGCCTGTTCCCAGACATTATTATCGTCATCCCAATAGGCTTGCACCCCTGCCGTTTCGTAGAAGTCCCATAATTGTTCATTCCATTTGTCAGCGACCCATGGAGGTAATGCTTTGATGGCTAACTTATTCGACCAATCGAACAACATCACCAGCGTAAATAACGCTTCTAGCGGGACGTTGCGGTCAAGCATCTCTTGCAGGCTCTTAACCGCTGGATGAGCATCGTGCCCACCATCCAGCATGTGTTTGCGGGTAGCGCGGGCATGAGCATGGGGCTGATGCCGCTTCTTCTGTTGTGCCTGTTCAGGATGGGTTGTTGCGGACAACGCGACCGAAAAGAGGCGAATGCGGTCATCTATTTTAACAGTTACATCGGATGCTTGCGTGCTCATGCAAAAAGTCCAGTTGAAATTTGGTAGGTTTGTTGGTCGATATTATCAGATGATAGTCGTCCATCTGTTACACGTATTGTAAAGCGCAATTAGGTACGGGGCAAGCGGACGCATCTTAATTTTTCCCAATGTATCAATCCTAAATTGACGTAGGCACTAGTTTGTGTTTGATGTAATGTAGATTTGCTGGTCAATATAGCATTACATGACAGCACATAATCCTTGAGTTAAGCAATACGCCTCTATCCATCAGAAGAAACCACATACAAAGTTTAAGACATTAATGTATCGAGTTCGTCAATCACATCCTCGAAGTCACGTAGACGCTGACGGGGATTCTTTTCCAGCAGTTGGTCTATGAATGCACTGACATCCGCTGGTACGTCTGAGCGCACTTTTGATACAGAGTCGTGCGGTACGGTGACAATCAGATGGGGTTTGCTAAAGGGCTTACGCCCGGTAAGTAACTCGTATAGGGTTACGCCATACTGCCAGATGTCACTCTCTTTGACTGCTTCGCCCGTCTTGAACTGTTCCGGTGCCATATACATCATCGACCCGACCATCATATCGCGTTGTGTCAGGCGTGCCATATACGTAAAGCGTGCCATACCGAAGTCAGTCAGCTTGGCGCGTCCCTCACGGGTGAGCAAAATATTATCCGGCTTGATGTCTCGATGGATGATGTTCTGGTCGTGTACCAGTACCATTGCCGAGGCGATGTCATGGGCAATCTGCAAGACTGTTTCCACTGCTGGCGGATTATCCTCACTAACAAGGGCTGTCACCGTTCCCCCATCAACATGTTCCATCACGATAAAATGGTCTCTATCAAGGAAAATGGTGTCATAGACATTGACGATATTGGGGTGGGATAAGTCTTCCATCGCTTGTGATTCACGCTCAAAGCGTTCAATTTGGGCATCGTCAGCTTGCTTCGCCGTGTCCAACAATTGCTTGATGGCGACGGTCTTTCCAGTTTGCAGGTCTGTGCCACTATAGACAGTTGCGACGGCACCCCCGCCAATTTTATTATCAACACGATAGCGACCATTTAGGGTTTGTCCAACGACTGAAGTAGACATGGGTTCTGTATATGTCCTAACAATAGATTTCAAAGTCGCACACATCTTACCATATGGTGGGTTTTTCGGCATGTGGTTTTAATCCAAGTTCGAAACTGTTGGCGAACTAGCGATCCCAGCCAGTGGTTTGGAATAGCTATAATGCCAAAAAGCTATTCGTCAGCGGAGTACGTGGGTTGCCGTTAGCATCAACAATACCATAGCCATTGTGCATCCCCTGTGCCCACGCATACCAGCACATCGTCGCAATTTTGCCCGGATACTGCGCTTTTAGATATTTGACAAAGGTCGTCGCATATTTGGTGATGTCGGTGATGTTATCATTGGGACGGTCTAGCACACCCCATTCAGTAATCCACAGGGGTTTGGTTGGCAAGACTCGACTATAGGCACGCACTGATTCGTCTATGTGCCCGAATAACCCATAGGCAGGATGTCCGTTGACATCACGCCCGTAGGGATGGAAGGCAATACCGTCCGGTTGGGCGTTAGATGGCAGATTCTTGACAACTTGCTGGGCATAATTTGCGCCGTTGACCGGACCACCTGTGAAGCCCCCTGTCAGAATTTGTATATCTTTATCCGCACTACGAATCGCCTGATAGACCCGTGCGAACATGCGCGTATAGTTGTGTGCCAACATCGGCACGGAAGCCTGTGCAACCCCAATTGGTGCATCTTGCTCATTCCAGATTTGCCATGCCGAAATTAAATCACGCCCTGCCCACTGTTGAGAAATCCGGCTCATCATATCTGCGAAGCGGTCAATGAGTGTCACCCATTTGGCATCGGTCATTTCATTCCAGGGCCAAAACTCATTCTTGCCCTCACCATAGGTCTGATGACTGGTTGTCATGATGATACGATAGCCCGCGTCACGATAGCGTTGCATCAGGGGGAGGTAACGATTCAATGCAGCGTTGATGTCTTCCGAGCCAGAGAAGTTCGATACGTTATAGCCGAAGCGTACCCAACCGATATTTCCACCGAGTCGATTGGGGTTAGGTGTCCCTTGTTGATGAAACACATCGAGGTTCACGCCGACCGGATTCACACCGGGGAAGACTTCCGAGCCTTCGACCTGTGTTGTCGCTTCCAGATACCACGCCGCCGTATAGCCTTCTGTGCCATCGAGCAGACGCACCCGCAACCACTTATCTTCAACACCAATTTTTTCGATAGCGCGCCCGTGATGTTCTAAGGTCTCGACCAAATCCCACGTATAAATCTGCCCGACGATGTTGCCCTCTAAGCTGGGTAACGAGCGTACCCGCAACCCATCAGCAATTGGACGCACCCGCAAGCCCTGAACATAGAGATAATCACGCGGGTTGACAATGTCCTTGAGCGGGAATATCTGAACGGCTTTCGGGGATTTTGTTTGCACCATAATCCGCAGACGACCACCCTTACACTGTGCCATCACCTGTCCGAGTTCCACTTTATCGCGCAGTTTGACCTCATAATCTTTGGTGTTTTCGTAGGTGGTGACAAAGCGTTCATTATTGATGATGGACTCCACTTGCATGAAGTTCTTATAACCGAACTCGTTGGGTTCACCGCGTATCGCCACCACGGTCCCGCTGGCAGCACAGATAACATCGGCATTGCGCTTCGCCTGAATGTCGATACTCTCGTTGAGTTCGCCACCTGCGGGTTTGTCATTATAGGTATCCCTGAGTGACATCGGGCGGAAGTCAGTCGCCCATTCCAGCACAAAGCGCGTATAAATATGTTCGGGATTGGTGTCCTGTTCGCCGTAGCGGTCATCACGTTGGATGCGTCGCAGAATAACAGGGGCGAGTTCTTCGGGTGTTTCGGCACGGATAATATCAACTGTCACCACCTGCGGATAAATTCGTCGGATGTGTTGGAGCGCATCGTCTTGAAACCACGTCAACGGAGCTTGTACAGCAGTCACCGTGCGATAGCGATTGAGGTCATTGCCAGCCGGAGACCGCACTACTGCCACCCGCTCAAAGGCTTGCAGGTAGGGACGTAAGACGGCGAACCACTGCAAAAAGTCGCGGTCAGGCAAAACAAACGCATGAGAGATAGGGTTATCGGGCATGGGTAGACCTTTGGTTATTGGGTGTTGGTTTTAGGTGATTTGTAATTGGTAACTGGGTTTGGGTTTTGCATTGTCTAACCCCTCCCTAAATCCCTCCCCAAGGCATTGGAGAGGGACTTTTTCTCCTCTCCCCGATGCTTCGGGGTGGGGTAGCTCATTAATTCATTATGATTTTACAAGCATAACTTATCTACAAAGACCAATCACTGACAAGGACTTACAATCCAATCGACTTCAAATAATCACGATTACGCTGGGCACTTTCTTTGGGTGTACCGAGACCGGGTAAGACATCTTGTTCGACAACAATCCAGCCGTCATAGTTAATCTCTTTGAGGGCTGCTAACACACCAGCAAAATCGACATCGCCTTTGCCAAGTTCAGGGAAGATGCCCTTACCGACAGACGTTGGACCATCCCATTCATGTTCGCGGGATTGTTTGGCGACTTCGGGGTCGTGGTCTTTAAAATGAACATGCCAGATGCGGTCGGCAAATTGCTTAACACCTGCGACGGGGTCACCGCCACCGAATGACCAGTGTCCGGTATCAAATACCATGCCGACAATATCAGGGTTGGTCATATCGAGAATGCGTTCAGTTTCGGCAGGGGTTTCTATCCATGTGCCGATATGATGATGAATCACCGTGCGCAATCCGGTCTCATCCATGACACGCTGAGCAACATAATTTGCACCCTTTGCAAAGACCTCCCATTGCTCTTCCGTCATGCTCATATCCGGTGTGATACGTCCCGAATGTTTATTACGAACAGGATCGAGATAAGGGTCATTGCCCATAATGACGAAGGCAGATTCACCGCCAACAGCAGCCAATAATTTGCCCGTGCGGACGCAATCATCAGCGGTCATTTCGTGTTTGCTCTCGTCATGTAGATAGGTATTGACCCACGAGCCAAGCATCGCTAGTTTTCGTTTATCTAATTCGGGCTGGAGTTGTTCGGGGTCGGTCGGCATGAATCCCCAATCGCCGAGTTCTGTGCCGATGTACCCTGTGCCAGCCAGTTCGTCCAGCACCCGCACATAGTCATACCGTTCACCTTCAATATTTTCAATCACACCCCACGAGCAAGGCGCATTCGCAACTTTTAACATGAACTATTTTCCTCATCCGTCTTACATTGAATAAGTCTATTGTTATTTATCAAAACGATAGTGATGAGTGATGAGTAACGAGTGATGAGTTGTAAACCTACTGACGACGGTCTAAGGCAACTTTCTACTTTCTACTTTTCACTTTCAACTATTTAATTTCCGTTGAGTATATCAGGTTTGGGGTGGGTCGCAAACAGATTTTGACACAAATAACCTTTACAGTGTATTTACTTGATTTAAAGAAAAACGATTGCTATGCTAGCGGTTCGATTAATCTATGGACATTGAGTTGCTCATGCCACAAAAGCCTAACATCCTGCTACTCATCCTCGATACCCTGCGACGTGACCATCTGTCAAGCTATGGTTATACCCGTGATACATCGCCCTACCTTGATGACTTTTCGACAGCAATGACCGTATTTGACCGTGCTGTCGCGCCTGCACAGTGGACAATTCCAGCGCATGCGTCGATGTTTACAGGATTGTATCCAAGCGCACATCAATTGACACAAGCAGGTGGCAAACTCAGTGGACATCACCCCACCTTAGCCGAGATTTTACAGGTCGATGGCTATCATACCGTTGGGTTCTCGAATAATCCGTTGGTCGGCGTGTTAAACAATGACCTCACACGCGGGTTTGATAACTTCTATAATTATTCCGGTGCATCACCCAACCGCCCTGTAGACCAGAAGCGTAGCCAGATTCGTCGTTTGCTAGCAACACAATTTCGGCGTGTGGCGGGGCAGGTCAGCAATATGTTCGCGCAACAGGATGAGCTATTTCGTTTATCGCTAAACCCGTTGTTCTTTCCGGCATTGTCGCGCTTCGTCAATTACAAAGGCGATACCGAACGCTCTGTTGATGACTTCCTAGATTATTGGACAACACATAATGCCGGTGGGACTGACCAACCCATGTTTGCCTTTTTGAATTTGATGGGGGCACATACCCCTTATCGCCCCCCGAGTGACACACTCAAGCACATCGCACCGGACCTTGTGAATGACCGTCACGCTTTTGGGTTTATCAGTAACTTCAATGGCGACCCGGCACGTTGGGCTAGCCCGATTGATAAACCGTTGGAAGATTGGCAAACGCATGCAATTGAAGGCTTTTATTCAGCAGAAATCGCGCATCAAGACATGCACGTTGGACGCTTATTGAACACACTCAAACAAGGTGGGCATCTCGATAATACGTTGCTTATAATCGCGGCTGACCATGGCGAAGGACACGGCGACCATCACTTCTTCGGGCATGGATTTGTGGTGTATCAAGAGTTGGTACACGTCCCGCTGATGGTACATTATCCTGACCGCTTCCCCGCTAAGCGTGTTAAGACCAACGTCAGCACCCGCCGGATTTTCCATACGGTGTTGGATGCGGCTGATGTCAAACCACCTCTATCAAGTGATGACCCTAACGCCGACATCGTTAACCTATCGCTGCATACTGCCACCAACGGCAGACCCGACCCCGAAGCTGGTATTGTTTATGCTGAAGCCATCCCGCCAAAGACCTTCTTGCATGTGCTGGAACACCGCACCCCCCATCATATTGACGCGCTACAACTGCGCCTAACTCGTCGCGGTATTTATGACGGTGACCACAAGCTGGCGATGGTGGGTGACAACGTTGAGGGCTTATTTGACTTGACACAAGACCCGTCCGAACATCAGGATATTGCCGATACGGACACCCAGCGCGCGGAAGACCTTAAAACAAAGGTGGAGACGTTCGTCGCTGAGACCGCCAACCACAACAATCATCACCTCCCCGAAGGTGAAGTCAGTGAAGATGTCGCTGATAATTTGCGTCAGTTGGGGTATTTTGAATAATTTTGTGGTGAACCACGAAGATACGAAGGGCACAACACAACAGACTGTAGGCGCATTAAATTCAGTTTAGCAATTCGGTAAATTGGATAAATCCCGCTATAATAGATGTCAACAAACATGCAATCAGTCATATCAGGAACACATCAATGTCGCATATTTATATATCCTACCGCGCTGTCGATAGTCACCAAAAAGCCATCAATCGAATTGTCGAACATTTCACGCAACTTTACGGTGAAGACAATGTAACCCGCGCGCCTCATCGGGATGCACTGGATACTACCCATCGGCAACAGTGGGTGCAATCACATGCGATTGTGTTAGTTATTTTTGGTCGGTATGGCTTGAACATGGTTGATGAACGTGGGAATCGCCTGTTGGATGACCCATACGACCCACAACATATTGAGGTTTCGGCGGCGTTAAAACATCGTCTGAAGATACACACCCTGGTATTCGATGATATGGTTGATAATTTAGCTGACCATCTGCCGGATGTTTTAAAAGGGCTTGCCACCAAACCCAAGACAACCCATCTGACAAACGCGACACTTGATGACACCCTCAACAAACTGACTGAGCAATTTGATATGCTTACGGTACAACCGTCAACGGCTCAATTTGATTTGTCTAAGATGGTGGCACAACCGTCACGCAAAGAGGCAACTGCGACTGAACAAATCCCATCAACATCACAAGTACAAACTGCTTATCCACAGATACAAATCCATGCCTCGCGCAACCCACTGATGCGCTTTTTGCGACGAGTCCGCCTACAGATTTCCGGTGATGCTGGGCATGCAACCCAAGCAGAGAATAACGCCAACCCAAATACAAACCGCCCCCGTGTCGAGTCGTATCGGCAGATGTGGCCCACCTCATTTTTGGTGATTGTCGCCGTGATTGGGTTATCTATATTTGTAGCAGCGATGATGCAAACGGATATACCCACGAGCCAGAATGCAGACTTTACCTTGCGTCAGGTAGCGACAATGGGGCGCGGTGGTGATGATGTGACATTTTCCGCTGATGGCTCAGAGGTTGCGCATATCACAGGTTATGGTGATGTCTATCACTTCAATTGGGAGACGATGGACTTCCCCGACCGTGTTAACGTCCGCATGTCATCACCGGAGCAACTGGCATATGGCATAGAAAACTCGCTGGTGATGCGCAACGACTCACGTATATTTGTGGTCAACACCCATGATTATGGCGGGTATATTGAACATCAGTATGTGGCACAAGGTGGCGTGACAATTTTAGATATGGCAGTCTCGCAAACATCAACGGACATTGTATTTGTCTTAGACTCCGGTTGGCTCATACATTGGGATTATGGGATCGGACAAATTTCCGAAACGGAGTTGATGAGACAACCGAACAACGGCGCGCTCATTCGCGTATCATCACAACACAACATCATTGCTTTGCTGTTTGACCGTGCGATACATGTATATGATATGGACACCTTAAATCTTATCCAAACAGATAACCGCGACCGCTATACATTTGCTGATTTTGATAGAGACGAAGCTCGGTTAATTGCATGGACGACATCAAATAAAGCTAGGGTTTGGCAGGTTGATGATTGGTCAAGCCGTACAAAGGAACTGTCACATTATGACCCCTCAATTGATGGACGATATGCGAACGTCGATAACTTTGTCTATGACTCTCAATACGACCGCCTTGTTCAACATGTCAACAACAGGGTGATTGAGTGGGATTACAATCGACAACCTCAGTATCTAGGCGAGTACCGATTAACGAACACAGGCGACATCATCCAATCTATTGCCATCAGCCCCGACGGACGTTATCTAGCAACGGGCACACTAGGCGATACCATCATCTGGCAGTTGAACATCGACGAGTAAATGTAACGATTTAACCACTGCGCTCTTGACCGCTACCGGTATTATCATCGTCATCGTGACCGCCCGCACCTGTGCCACCGCCACCGCCTTGACCGGGGTTGGCTGTAGCAGATTCACCACCACCGCCACCCTGTCCGGGATTGGCTACCTGTCCGCTTTGCCCACTAGTACCTGCACCGACATTATCGTCACGTTCTTCATGTAGAAATTGCATGCTGTGTTTTCCCTTCACCTTATTTGTGACGAACAGAATGTCCGCTACACAAATTTTACGCGCTCATAGGAGCGTTTGCACATCACAATTCTGTTATAACTCACGAATCACCTGTGCGGGGTTGCCTGCAACGATGGTATGCGGTGGGACATCACGGGTGACGACACTGCCAGCACCAATCACACTGCGGTCGCCGATGGTCACACCTTTGAGGATGAGGCTATTCATGCCAATAAATACATCATCTCCAATCGTGACGGGAGCAGTCTTCGCATTCAGTGGGTCAACTAAACGCACATCGGGGTCAATCGGATGGAAGTCGGTATCGGTAATCGTCGTATTCGCGCCAACCCACACACGGTCACCAATGGTCATTCGCTCATCCACGACTAGTGACCCACCCGTCATGCCGAAGTCGTCACCGATAACCAGCTTCGATTGGGCGCGACGGGTACTGATAATCACCGGATGCGTCGGACCGAGGGGATTGCTCACAACAGTTGAGCGTAGTGACATCCGTTTCCCGATGCGAATGGTACTGCGTCGATGCTTCTGAATAATCGGCAGACCATAACATGACCAACCTGCGCCGAGGTCGATGCCACGCAACACCCACCACGCCAGAGGGATGATTAGCAAGCGTCGGATTTCGTTGGTCGCTTTCCATGGTGTATCCAGTGCATGACGAATGGCATCTGCTGATATTAGCGATTCGGGGATGTCCGATGGGTGTTGGTCGTCTACCACGGCAAGCCTCGCAAATCGACATCACCTGCTGTAGACCAACCGGATAATGGCTTACACACAGGCAAAATCAGCGCATTACCAATAGCGACAATGGTCTCGCCTGTCTTAATATCTTCTTCGTGTATGTTCTGCGATAGCTTATGCCAGCCAACGGATTGATAAAACCCAACAACTTGGTCACGACATTGCAAAAAGCCAAAATCGACCTTGCACTGGTCTCTCAGAATCGGGAATAGGCGCACAAATAACTCCCGACCAAGACCCTGCCCGTGTTTATCTGGATGCACTGCCACCTCACCGATACCTGCAATCAACACATCAGCACCGTTTACACCAATGGTACGACATTCAAAATCGAGGTGCGCGACCATATCTCCCGCTTCATCTTCCAGCCACAGGCGATAGTGCGGGACTGAGTAATAATACGACGCATTGCGGAACAACTCGGCATATCGTGCGAACGCCAACACCAGCAAATCACTGATGCGTCTGTGATGCTCTGGTGTTAGGTCATCCTCCGCGACAAGAAATTGTGCTAACTTATCATTCATCATCTTACCTCATGGCATATACGGCTCGACATATACAGCCGCTGGTAACTCGTCTATCGTCGTAAGTTCTACAACCAGCAAATCACCAAGATTGACACCATGCTCAGTGAATGGCTGATTCAATAACTCCACTACAAATCGGTTCGGCTCGTCCAACCGTTGTTCCAATCGCCCAAAGACAATTTCAGTATCGACATTCGCACGGTCATTCGATAACAGATAAAACTCAATATCATCGGGGAATCCTGGATAACGAATAGGGTCTAATTCCGGTATGGCACGTAAGGCATCAAGTTCATCAGTCGTAAACGGATGTAACCAATAGGGCGTAATAGGCAACCCAAAGGTCATCAATTGGTCATTGGTGAGTGGCATCAGGTCAAAGCCGAAGCCATCCAGATACCGCACTATCACACGGCTATTGGTATCTTCATCTAGCCGTGTCGAGAGAGTAATGTTGCCGTCTTCATCAATATCACAGAACCCGTGAATATCAATTGATGTCCCTTGTACGTGGACGGTGTAGTAATAGCCAATGACACAATCGAAGTCTTCGCCATATTCGTTCGACAGATACGGTATATTTTGTGTGAGTCCGCGTGACAAAAATAGAACATCACGATTGTCATCCGATGGGTCAATGACGGATTGGCAAGCTGTTGTAATTTCGGATAGGTCGTCCGTACCATCGTCGTTGCCGATAACCTGTCCGATATAGCCATCAAAGCAGGATGAATCACTTTCTGCATCGGGCATAATGTCGGTTGCAATAAACCATGATTCAATTGGTATATCAATTCCGACATCAAACATCGGGCTATAGTCAGGGTCGCAGTAGGTCGCTAATTCTCGCTCTGCCAGTGCTATCATACCATCTTCATCCAAAAGAAGTCCGTTGTCATCATAGGCAAAGTATGTTTCAGTATCGGACATTAAGTCTATCTGTATGGTGATAAATTCATCACTGCAAATCGGGTCGCCATCTTGCCCTGCCACAACCATCGTACTGGCAACGATACACACGATTAGTATTGCGACACTCAATAATTTATCCACGTTGTCATCCTCATTGGCTAGAAAATAGTTTCAAAACCCATACGAATATTTCATCTTCTGTTATATCTTCAATGATACAATGAAGTCATCAGAGTGACAGCGAAAAAAAGGGTAAAGTTGATTATGTCTATAGAGCCTCTGGAAACAACACAAGCCAGCGCACGGTATGATGAAGATAACAATGTCGTGTGGATAACCTATCGGGGGATATTGGATGCCGATGCAACGGCGAAAGTCTATACATGGCTTGCGGACTTTTTTAACACCCGTGACAATACCAGCATCGCAGGCGAGGTCTTTGACTTCCGCGAGGTGCAGACCTTCGGACCCGATAACCTCTTTGAAGCCCGCAAAAAGAGTAGAGGCTTTAACCTCAAGCAAGACATCAGCCATCTACCTGTTGCCATGATTTGTGCCAACTTCTATCAAGAAGAAATCCTGCGCGGACCGATGCAAAACGTGCCGGAAAATAACCGTAAAGCCATCGTTCGCACTGACCAAGAAGCCCTCGACTTTATTGATAAGTGGCACAATACACGCAATGAGGACGAGGCATAGGTTAGACAACTTCTGATTTAACTATGTTCGTTATTCTATGTGTTTCTACTCAGTTTCTTTGCCATCAAAATTGGGAGAAAGAGTGCTGGTGTATCTAGGAGGACTCATTACGTTAGCATCTGGATGTTGTGATCGAATATTTCCCCACCTCCGTGAACGTGATGGTATAGTGGATTCCCGCTTGGGTAAATTCAAGACAGGTAGTTGGTCATAGGCATCATCCATTGGTATCTGGTGTAGAACTTCTGCCAACTGTTGGGCATTATGATAGCGTTCCTGAGGGCTTTTGCTCAAGGCTCTGGTAATTACCGCATCCAAAACCTCCGGCACATCAGGGCGAAACTTTATTACTGAGGGTATCGGTTCGTGCATATGTGCTAACATCAAATCTCGATCATTTGCGCTAATATACGGTAGACGACTCGTTAGCATCTCAAACAAGATAATCCCAATCGAATAAACATCCATTGCAAACGTCAGAGGAACACCCTCTAATTTTTCAGGTGAATTATACTGCGGGCTTCCCCAGATACGTTTAGTAATATCGGGTAGTGTGTCAATTACGGTTTGAACTATCCCAAAGTCTGTTACTTTAACATTGTCATCCGCAGTCACAAGTATATTCTGTGGTTTGATATTCCCATGTGTCATACCTTTTTTATGAGCATGTCCGACCCCCTCACACATCTGAATCCCAATATCGAGGGTACGTTTGATAGACATTGCGCCTTTCGATTTAATCAGTTTTTTTAGGTCAGTACCTTCAACAAATTCCATCACTACATAGTGAATTTTATCGTCGCTTCCTATATTTAGAGTTGTTACTATATTAGGATGATCCAGAAACACATTCTCTGAGGCTTGGATATGAAATTTTTCTACAAAAGATGGGGCTTGTGTAAGTGATGGTCGCAGAATTTTGACGGCGACTGTATGCCCTAAACTAAGGTCAATAGCCTTATAGACGACGGACATCCCACCTGAACCAATTTGTTCTACTAGTTTATAACGACCATTTAGAATTGTTTCACCAGCCACAATTTTATCTCCATATGTGCGTGTCTCAGTAAAGTTTACTACAGGCAAGAGGCTTTCATCAAATTTATACAGTACGTACAATCCTACAAAACGAGGATAGTCCAATGTTTCCTATAGCGGTTAATTTGTAATTGTGAATAATTACTTGACGAATGACATGACCGCTGGCTATACTCATATTATGGAAATTTTGAACACATACCCAACCATGCTCATGCGAATGCCAACCGTCCGATATGACAGACGGCTATTATGGCGCGCCTAAGCGTGACTGTTTAGCATATGATACCGTCTGTCTTTTGGCAGGCGGTTTTTTATTGTATGGGTGGTGCGTATTGGTCGGTAAGTGTAGCGAGGAACACGATGAATCCATTGACGCTGGTCTATTATGCGATGCGGGCGATGATAAAAATACCGCAGTTGTTGCTGGTTTTTATGTGGCGTGTCGTGCGCGGGCATGACGACGCAGTGGTGATTTTGCAACGCGAGTTACCCAAGCAGTTATTCTTGTTGTCACCTGTTGTCTATGTCGCGCTGATGGTGATTGCACTAGTGACACTGCTGATGACAGGTGCAATTGATTCGATTGTGTTGCAGTTTGTTATTTCGATTGTGTGTAACGTATGGATTTTTGTGACGATTTCGCTGGGGTTACAATCACACGATACCCGCCTGATTCAAGCGCAGTCGATTCAGTATTATCTGATATTTGTCGGATTTATTCAGACAGTCGTGTGGGTGATTCATCCTGAAAATCCGCGCAATGAGCCATCGTCGGTGTTTATCTTGTTTCTGGCAACATCGGTATCGTTCGTCAACGAGAAGGTCATCAAACCCAATATCGAACGGGTTCAGTTTGTGCCTGTCAACGAATTAAATCAGGAATACGGGAGTGAAACATAATTTTGACTAACCTGTAAGGATAAGGCATATGTTATACGCCATAGGATTGTACTCACATCAAGTGTTGTATAGTTTAGCTCACAACCAGTCAACCCCACCCCCTAGCCCCCTCCCCGAAGCTTCAGGGAGGGGAAAGAAAGTCCCTCTCCAATGCGTTGGGGAGGGATTTAGGGAGGGGTTAGATAGTGAATAAGTCTAAATTAATGACACAAATCGAGGCATAACCCTACAGCTTGTAACACACACCTTGTCACTACATAGGATATACATATCAATGTAAAGAAAGGAACACTATGTCAGGGAAATATATACATGTATCAGTCGCCTGGCCCTATGCCAACGGTGACTTGCACATCGGGCATCTGGCGGGCGCATATCTACCAGCGGACATCTTCGCACGGTATCATCGTCTAGCAGGCAACCATGTGCTGATGGTCAGCGGGTCGGATAGTCACGGGACACCAATTTCTGTGGAAGCTGATAAACGGGGTGTCTCTCCGCGTGATATTTTTGAACGCTATCACGAACGCTTTGTACAGACCCAACAGCGCATCGGCATCAGCTATGATTTGTTCACCCACACCGATACCGAGAATCATCACAAAATCGCGCAGGATTTCTTTACGATGTTGCTAGAACGCGGGTATCTGTATAAAGAAACGCAGACCCTGCTCTACAGTGCATCGGAAAAACGCTTTTTGCCTGACCGCTATGTCGAGGGCACATGTTATATCTGTGGGTATAACAGCGCGCGCGGGGACCAATGTGACAACTGTGGGAATTTGATGGACGCAACCAAGCTTATTAATCCGCGTAGTAAGAACAATCCTGATGATGAGCTGGAAGTCCGCACCACCGAGCATTACTTCCTCGCGCTGGATAAATTCGCCGACCAGATTCTGGACTATCTCGACGGGTATAAGGACAACTGGCGACCGAACGTTACCAAGTTTAGCCAGAACTTCGTCAAAGATGGTCTGCGCGGTCGTCCTATCACCCGTGATATTGATTGGGGTATCTCTGTTCCAATCGACGAGTGGGAAGACAAACGGCTGTATGTCTGGTTTGAAGCGGTCATGGGCTACTTCACGGCGAGTGTCGAATGGGCAAAGAACATCGGCAAACCCGACGAATGGAAGAAGTGGTGGTATAACCCAGATGCGAAGATTTATAACTTCATCGGTAAGGACAATATCCCCTTCCACACCATTATCTGGCAAGCGGAATTATTCGGCGTGAACGGTATCTATAACGATGGTGACGACACACCACTGCAACTGCCCTTTGATGTGCCGGCTAACGAGTTCATGAACATTGAAGGTGAGCAATTTTCCAAGTCGCGCAACTGGGCAATCTGGGTACCGGATATGCTCGAACGCTATCAGGAAGATGCGATTCGCTTTTATGTCGCGCGAACCTTCCCTGAAAAGCAAGATAGCGATTTTTCTTGGGATGGCTTCCTCGCACGGGTCAACAACGAACTATTGGCGGCGTGGGGGAATCTGGTCAATCGCATGATGGGATTCGCTTACAAACGATATGATGGGGTTGTGCCATCCTATGACGAATTGACAGATGCCGACAAAGCCATCATCGCTAAGACAGAGGCAGGCTTTGAGACAGTCGGGGAATTGCTCGATACCGTCCAACTTAAGGAAGCCCTTGAACAAACATTGAGTTTAGCCCGTGAGGTCAATCAATGGCTCGATACCCGTGAGCCGTGGAAGACAATTAAAGTGGATGAAGCCGATGCTGCACGGTCAGTTTATACAGCCCTGCGTTGTATCGACAACCTGAAAATACTATTCGCACCCTTCACACCTTATAGCTCACAGAAGGTGCATGAGCTACTCGGCTATGAGGGGCAACTCTTCGGTGATCTCAACATCAACACCATCGAAGAAGATAGCCGTGACCACCTTGCCTTGATGTACGACGGTAGTAATGCGATTGGCACATGGGAAAAATCGGATTTACAACAGGGGCAGGCACTCCAAAAACCGTCACCTCTGTTCGTCAAACTCGACCCCGAAATTGTTGATGAGGAACGGCAGTATCTTGGTCAGCCAAGAGATGAAAAACCGATTATGGTCGAGGACTAGGGATAAGGCAACATAGGCGTTTCCCCTACGAGGATTCATGTAGATTTTCGTAGGGTTGCGCTTCCAGACATCCGATATAGATTTCCCAGACTTTACAGAATGTGAGGGAAAGTCCCATATTCATAATACGGGGATGAAATTCCCTCCCCCTTGTGGTAAATAGCCATCTCCTATAAAATCCGAACAGTGTTTAATTTTGAATGCACATATCAATGGGAGATATACGATGGCATTAAACTATATTGAAGCGGGTCACGATAATCCAGAAACGATTATCTTTTTGCATGGTGCCGCATTAGGTGGTTGGATGTGGCAACTTCAGCTTGATAACCTATCCGACATCTTCCATTGCATCGCCCCCGATTTACCTCAACATGGCGATAGTGACGGCATTTACACACAGGAGAATGCCATACAAACAGTCGCAAATCTCATCCGCGACAAAGCACATGATGGCAAAGCGTATGTTGTCGGTCTCTCACTAGGTGGACTCATCACCCTCGAACTACTTGATAAATATCCCGACCGCGTGCAAGGTGCAATTGTGAGCGCACCACCATCGGGTCCATTTCCGGGGACAGGGGTTTTGCTATTTATGCTGAAGTATATGCTCCCTATGTTCAAAAGTAATTTTGTTATTCGCAACACAGCCAAGCAAATTCGCTTACCAGAAGCGTTTTATGAACAATTTCATCATGCCCAAAAAACCATCCCGCGCAGTGTTTTGGAAACCATCTCACAGGAAGTTCATGCCCATCGCTTACCGGAGGCACTCGCACAATCAGACGTTCCCCTATTAGCTGTTGTCGGAGAAAAAGAGGCTGGTATTAACTTTCGAGTTGCGCGTGATGTGGTCAAGCTGATGCCAACTGCACAGGGACGAGTTGCCCCATCTGTCGGTCATGGTTGGAATGGTGAAAATCCGGCATTGTTCAATCAGATGATACGCGATTGGTTTTTATCTGATAGCATCCCGTCTGAGTTAAACTTGTTGACTGACAGCTAGGCGTGACAAAACTTTGCACTATCGCACTATCAAGCGGTAAACTACAGGCAAGATTTAACCATATGCGAAAGGGCATGATATGATTTTGACAACGTTTGCAAGTGATGACGGTGTACAGCTCGGCATCAAAACAGAACAAGGCATTTTAGATGTCACCAAAGCAGGTGAGCAGTTCAACGCTTCAATTGATACTGATGTTGATAGTGTGTTTGAGCTTGGCTTAGATGCGATGGACACCCTCAACAGTTTGTTATCACAAGCTATAGAATCCGGTGATGCGTCACTATTTGTCGATGAAGACAGTATCACCTATGCACCGGTTGTCCCCAATCCGGGTAAGATTCTTTGTGTCGGCTTAAATTACAGCAAACATGCGGCAGAATCGGGCATGGCAGAACCAGAGTATCCGGTGCTATTCAGCAAATTTAACAACACCATCGCCGCGCCGAATGAAGATGTTCCGATACAATCGGACTGGGAAGCCGTTGATTATGAATCTGAGCTGGGTGTGGTTATCGGCAAGACAGCGCGCAACGTCAGCGTAGACGATGCGCTAGATTATGTTTTCGGCTACTGTAACATGAATGACCTATCCGAACGAGATTTGCAAATGCTCAGTGGTCAGTGGTTGCTCGGTAAGACGCTGGATAAATTCCTCCCCCTCGGTCCTTATGTCGTCACTGCTGATGATATTCCTGACCCACAGAATTTATCTATCAAGGGCTGGCTCAATGGTGAGTTGCGTCAAGACAGCAACACCTCGGATATGATTTTCTCAGTCGCAGAAGTTATCGCCTATGCCAGCAAAGTCATGACCCTCAATGCAGGTGATGTTATCAGCACTGGCACCCCCGAAGGTGTGATTCTGGGTATGGATCCGAAGGTCTGGCTGAAGCCGGGAGACGAATATACAGTTGAAGTCGAAGGACTTGGCAAACTCACAAATAAGATGGTCGAGGCGTAACCATGACAGATACCTATTTAATCACTGGCGGGATGGGATGTATCGGTGCATGGATACTCTATCATCTTACCCAAGATGGTAAAAAAGCAGTCAACTTCGACCAGAGTACCGATACGCATCGGCTGGACTGGCTGATGTCCAAAGACGAACAGAGCGCGATTACATTCATACAGGGAGACCTACGCGATACCAATACAGTCAAATCCGTCGTCACTGACCATAACATTACCCACATCATTCATCTAGCAGCTTTACAAGTACCGATGTGTCGTGCCAATCCAGTCCTCGGCGCACAGGTGAATGTTGTCGGGACGGTCAATATCTTTGAAGCGGCGAAGGACAATGACATTAACCATATTGCTTATGCTTCATCCATTGCTGTCTATGGTTCCGCCGATGATTATCCTGCTGGACTCATCGCCCACGATGCCCCCAAGCTACCCCGCACGCTTTACGGTGGATACAAGGTTGCTAACGAAAGTACAGCCACGGTCTACTTCAATGATTACGGCATCTCTAGTACGAACTTACGCCCTTATACGGTCTACGGTGTCGGACGTGATCAAGGGCTAACAAGTGAGCCGACAAAGGCATTGGTGGCTGTTGCTAAAGGTGAAGAATACACGATTACCTTTGGTGGTAAGATGCAGTTCCACCTCGCATCAGATGTCGCGCTACAGTTCATTCTTGCATCAGAGCAACCGTTGGGTGGTGCGTTTGGTTTTAATATGGGGCAACCGCCACAAGCTGTCACCGAATTTGCTGATATTGTCGAAGATATTGAACCCTCGGCAAATATTGATGTCGATGACAAGCCCTTGCCATTCCCCGAAGGCTTTGACGACACTGAACTAAAAGCTCATTTTGATACTGTTTATGAGACACCCCTCGAAGACGGTATTCAACAAACATTGGAGCATATCCGGCGGTTAGGAGATGCTATCTAACCTCGTTTCAAGTTAACAAGTTGAGAGTGTATTTCAATAATTTGGCGTTTTGGGTTTCGCGGGCATGACACGTCACGCCTCTACTCACAAATCAATAATGGGTAGGGAGTTGATGTGCCAAACTCGCCGTGCGCCAATAATCTGAAATGCACTCTAGGGACATATAATGATGATATGTTCCAGAGAATAAACGACATATAATGAATCTTAAAACAGATGCCAATATGCGTTAATGAGGACACACATGCAAGTGATTAAACTCCCAACGGTGATGACACCTGCCAACCCGATTGTCGATGCTGAATTTCATCATCAGCGTTTTGTGATTCAGCGTGGTCGAGTTGGCGGTATCTGGATTGCGCTGGCAGGCATTATGGTTGTACCCGCCCTGCTGATTTCGATCCTTTATACCCTTGGGACTCTTGCGTCTCCGCTGATACCGAGTGCGGTAAATGTGATTGATTTATCACTGGGTGCAATGACCTCATGGCTGTGGCTTGGCATTATGATTGTGGCGATGTATCCGGTGGTGACACTGATTACCTTTGCACTGGCAGCCAATAGTATCCGGCGGGAAAAGACCAACAATACATGGGATAACCTACGGCTAACCGGATTGTCTCCTCAGCAGATTATTGTCGGCAAATGGTGGGCATCCTTACGTGCACTCAATGGTGACCATGCCATGCTGATTATCATGCGATTCGGGGTGGCGGGAGCATTTATCATGCTATTCCGAGATATGACACTCACGCCGTTTGGGTTGCCGTCAGCGTGGACAGTCTTCCCGATTCTCATTGTCATTACAGTGTTGTATGGCTTGTTTGATGCCTCATTGACAGCAGCACTTGGTATCACGGGTGCGACGGTGGATGTCGGCGGACCGATTGTGCCGTTTATGCTGTTCTCGGTGCGGGTTATCAGTGCGGTGGTCGGGCTTGTGCTGTGGTTTTTGACGTTATTTGCAATCCCCGGAGGACTGCTAATCATCTTCTTGCTGACGGCGATTGGCTTTATTGGGTATGCCATGGTGACGTGGTTGGTTCTGCGAGTGGCACAACATTTAGTGGCGTAACAGGGACGGCGTTGCGACCGCCTCATAGCTGTAAATTTAAGGACAGTTTGCCAGCGCATTGGGTTATGATAAGTTGTTTTGTATCCAAATGAAAACACAGAGTCACGGAGGGACGAAGAAACGGAGGGTTATTGTATAGCTCGCTACTTGATGATTAAATGTTTTGGCTTAAAGCATCCGTTATCAAATAACATTGAAATTGAGTGAAAAGAACGTCTCACTTGTTATGTAAAGTCTTGAAATTTCATATAGATTGGCGGGCACGACACGTCATGCCCCTACGAAAATCGATATGAGTCCTCGTAGGGACACAATGCCTGCGTTATCCGCTAACCAAGACGATTTGTACGAAATAATATCTCAACTTAACGGCTATGCGCTTCCCGTTCGGTATTTTTACTACAACTCTGCAACCGCAGGCACAACATCCTTGCCCATTGTTTCAATCGTATCAAGAATGGCATCATAGCCCTGATGGTTATAAATCACATGGCTGATACCAATACTTGCTAGTGATTTGCATTGTTCGATAATGTCATCAGCGGTTTGATTGCCAATACCGATTTCAGTGGTGGCGATGGCGGTTTTCTCAATCTCGTCATAGTCCCGCCCAACATCCTCACAGTGACCCTTGAGTACATCCAATTTATGTTGCAATGTTTCTAGCCCTGCTCCGCCAAACAAGTTACACGCATCGGCATATTGCGCCACATACTTGAGTGTCTTCTTTTCGCCCATGCCCCCAATCATAATTGGCGGACGGGGTTGGCTCATCGGTTGGGGATGATTAATCGTCGCAGTCGCCTGAATATGCTTGCCCTCGAATGCACCGTTGTTATCTTCATCCCACATCTGATGGGTGTAGCGCAGGGTTTCTTCAAGGATTTCAAAGCGGGTTTTGGTATCAGGATATGGAATGCCGAGTGAGGTGGCTTCTTCTTCGTACCATGCCGCACCGATGCCAAAATATGCCCGCCCTTCGGACAAGACATCCAACGTCGTAACCGAGTTGACCAACTGTGCCGGATAGCGATAAATAACACCCGTCACCAATGCGCCCAACTTGAGTTTGGTGGTGATGCCTGCCAGAAAATTCAGCGTACTATAACATTCCAGCATCGGGTCTTCGGCAGGTCCAAGCCACATCCCCAACTGAAAGAAGTGGTCCATCACCCACATGCTATAAAAGTCGGCTTCTTCGGCAGCTTGTGCAACAGCACGAACTTTGGGTGCAATCGCAGGTGTGCCACCCTCAAACTTAAAGTAGGGGAGTTGTAAACTAATTCGCATGAAATAATCTCCTATGCTTCATAAAAAATAGATAGAGTCGTTTTGTGCGTCAGACAATGCCTGCTCACAGGTATTTCAATCGGTATGATGTTGTCTGTCGTGTATGTGTAGAGAGATGTTGGTTACATGGCTAGGCAACAGGTGGGGCTGTCATCTATGCCCTGTATTCAAATTGACAATGCGCCACAATAAGAAACCTTGTTGAGACATATCAATTTGTCTGAGGAACAAAACTAAATACAGTATAATGCAATTATGTAAATAATTCATTAGAGTGGGTTAATTGGATATAACCAAATTTTGACGCAATTATTTCTGTGTTTTTGCTTTTACGAATGCGCCGATGTCCGCCAGTGCTTGATTGGCTTCCGGCAAATCGGGGGCGAAACTATGGAACACATGCCACATCTCATCCCAGATGGTCAGTTGTATATCAATACCAACAGCTTTTGCATTGTCGGCAAGACGCACAGAATCGCTCAATATCAATTCATGCTCACCCACATGAATTAGCAACGGTGGCAATCCATTCAAGTCAGCATAGACAGGCGAGACCAGCGGGTCGTGAAATTGACTCTCATCGACATACTGCCCCGCACAATAACGCAAGTCCGATTCGAGTAAGGTCGGGTCATTATCTACCTGAGCTTGTACACTCACGCCTGTCAGTGCAAGGTCAAGCCACGGAGATAGCAAGATACCTGCCATCGGTTGAGATAGTCCTTGTTCACGAAAGCGCAACATTGCGGACACGACCAAGCCACCACCCGCAGAATCACCACACAGGATAATCTGTTCCGGTTGATAATCGCCATTGAGGAGATGTTCGTATACGCTGACCGCATCGTCTAGCCCAGCAGGGTAAGGATGTTCGGGCGCAAGTCGATAATCCACAAGTAGAACAGGAACACCACAAACCGCACTTATTTTTGATGCCAATCCGCGATGGGTCACGCACGACCCCAGCACAAATCCGCCACCATGTAGCATCATCATGATATAGGTATCGTCAACATCACCGGACGCTACCACCTCACAGGGGACAGCTCCAATTGTCCGTGCCTTAACCGTTGTGCCTTCGGGGAGTAGTTGGTCGGCTTCCCAATTTTCCCATTCTTCGCGCTGAACCGGAAACGGGCGTTTATCAAGTTCGTCCGGTTTGTGTTCCAATAACATGTTGCGTATATCGTGGCTTTCGGGGCTTGGCATTTAGTTTCTCCTTTATTGTGATGTCAATTACATGTCAGCAACTGAGCGCGTATCAGTGCGGTCAACACCCTGTATATTGCGTATCTCGCGGATGGTATTCATGAGTTGGGTGGTGTCCTCTGCCGTGACAATCGTAATACAATCATCGGGACCGACCACCAAATCAGCACGTTCAACGCCGTCAATTGCCCGTATTTCTTCCAGCGAATCGGCAAAATCGACTGATATATTGAGACTAATCAACACATACGCAGATGGCATATCACGCCCTCCTCACTTGATGATGGATACTATCGTTATAATCGTTTTTGGGTTTGCGGTCAATTGGTCGGCAGTTGAGGGTGGCTATGTTAGAATAGGAACATGTGGTGGTGACATAAGGATACGTGATGATTGGACAGAAAATCAACAGGTATGAAATTAAGGCAGTCATGAATAGAGGGCTTGGTGCGACCAACTACCTTGCATATGACACCGATGTAGAACGCCAAGTTAAACTCACCATCTTTGATAGCTCACATTTTGATAGTGAAGAAAAACGTCAGCAATTTTTATATCCTATATATCGTGCGGTCGCATTCGAGCATAGTCATATGCCGTATATCTACCTTGTAGGAGAATATGGCGATACGTATTATGTTGTTTCCCGATATATTGAGGGAGCAACCTTAGCACAAATTGCTAAAGCACATCAGATTCCGGCATCTGAAAGTGTCAGTGTTATTATGCAGATTGCGAGCGCACTTGAGTATGCTCATCAACGACACGCACATCATTATGGTGTCACACCAGATAATATCATGATTGATAAAAACGGGGATGGGTTTCTGATGGAAATTAGTGCTGTGGTACTTCGTCAGATGGACACTCGCTATAGTGCTTCTCTATCTTACATTCCCCCCGAATTTCGTGAAGGCAAGTTAGATAACCGTACAGATATTTATATGTTGGGCGCGACTGCATTCTACTTATTTACTGGAGAGAAGCGTATCCCAAAAACAGTTGCATCCTTTTACAATCCTGATTTACCGCCTGAACTCGACAGAATATTGGAAAAGGCGTTGGAAAAAGACCCTGACAAACGTTATCAATCTGCCAATCAATTTGCTCATGAGTTAGTTGAGATGCTCCCTTCCAGTCTACCGAAAACATTGTCCGGTTGGGTACAAACGATACTCGATACCCCTACTAAAACCCACAATACAAAACCAGATAAGCCCGACCCATCTGCCAGTTCAATACCTTTCCCTAATCCAAGTGTTCCGTCAGTACGCAAACGCACCAAACACAAAATCTTCATCAGCTATCGTAAACTGGATAGAGCGATTGTACATCCTATGAAGCAAGCTATCGAAAGCTGGGATAATGTCGAATCAGTCTGGATGGACACACATCTTGAAGGCGGTCAACACTGGTGGGACACAATTCTGGAGCAAATCCGTGAGGCTGATATTATTATCACGGCATTGTCTGACGAGTATCTGGATTCGATACCGTGCCAGCGTGAGTATACTTATGCACTGACGTTAGGCAAAACTATGCTTCCCGTGCGCGTCGGTACACTGGACTATAACCGTGTCGCCAAAGCACTGGTACAAATCCAAATGATTGACTGTATCGGCAATACACCAGCAGAACAAACCGCACTGCAAACAGCGATTAGGAATGCGCCCATGTCACCGGATTTACCCGACCCACTCCCGACCCCGCCGGATGTTCCTCTATCCGTTCTGGTCGAAGTCGAAGAACTCGCCAATCAAGCCAATATCAACCGTGATGGCGAGGACAAAATCTTTGTGCGCTTGTTTGAATTAATCAATGGCAATAACGACGATGAGCGACAGTCGGCAGTGAAAATCATCGCTAAATTGCGGGCACGTCAGGATATTTCACGCGGGTTCTATGACAAACTAGAAAGTCTCAATAGTCAATCGAACAACAGCAAAGGCTTATTCGGCATCTTCCGAAATCGTAGAAACCGCTGATACGAGATGCACATCCGCCCTCGCTGTGCTAAAATACGCCTAGAAATCACAAGTCACTCGTCACATAACTAGGACACGGCATGATCGGAACTCGGCTGGGGCAATACGAGATTATTGAAGAACTTGGCAAGGGGGGAATGGCGACTGTTTACCGCGCCTATCAACCTAGTGCCGGACGTTACGTCGCTATCAAGATTATTCATCGGGCATTGGCGACGGACAAACAGGGCATGGACAGGTTCGAGCGAGAAGCCCAACTGGTTTCGCGTTTAGAACATCCCTACCTCCTGCCTGTATTTGATGTCAACACCAGCCACGACCCACCTTATATTGTCATGCGCTACCTCGAAGGTGGCACACTCAAAGAAGTGATTGAGCAACGCACGATTGTCCCCCTCGGCGAGATTCTTTATCTAATGCGTCAAATTTCCGGCGCACTCGATTATGCCCATCGGCAAGGGGTCGTGCATCGTGATATTAAACCCAGCAATATCATGGTGGATGAAGATGGAAACGCCTTCCTGACAGACTTCGGGATTGCGCGTATTGATGAAGGTGTTGGGCTGACCCAGACCGGATTCACCGTCGGCACACCGGGGTATATGTCACCGGAACAGGGTATGGCAGATGATACCATCACACCCGCCGCTGATGTCTATTCGCTTGGGGTAATGCTGTACGAGATGGCAACCGGAAAATCACCCTATTCTGGTTCAACACCGATGGCAATCTTGATGAAACATATTCAAGAGCCAATTCCATCTGCTGTCAAAGCCAATCCCGAACTCCCTGAAGAAATTGACGAAATCATTGCCAAAGCGATGTCAAAAGACCCTGAAGACCGCTATCAATCAGCGGGGGATATGCTGGACGACCTCGCCAAAATTATTGATACAACCGAGATACGCTCAGCCCCGCAGACCTTGATGACCGCTGCCACCCTCGCCGTACAAAATATACGCGAACGGCGCAACGACCGTCAGGACGAAATCAACACGCTGATGGAGCAATTCGCCGCCAAGCGCACCCAACCTGTCGCTGATGTTCTGCCAGATGTCGCCACGCAACTTACACCCTCTGCCGAAGTGAAAGGGATTACACGTCCTGACCAACAAGCAGGTGACGGTGGACGCAACAACATGACCTTTATCGCTGTTGGGGTTGTGGTGGCAATTATACTTGTTGTTGGTGCGATTGCAGTCTTATCACCGAGTGGACCATCGGAAGATGAAATCACACAGACCAGCGTCGCCGCCCAAATCGTCGCGGATACCGCCACAGCCGAGAGCGCACCAACCGAAACCAACACCCCAGAATCGACCGCAACCGACACCCCAACTGATGGCCCAACTGCCTTACCGACCGATACCCCCGATGTGCCGTTGCTATCGGTACGCCGGAATTTCGATATTCTCGCCGGACCGGGACCGGACTTTGCGGTTATCTCCACATTAGAAGCCAATCAACAGCTGGAAGTCATTGGGCGTACTGAAGATAATCGTTGGGTACAAGTTTTACGCTTGAATGGTCGTGTGGGCTGGATGCTCAATAATCGTGCTGTCACCAACATTTTTGGTGATTTGGAAGCCTTGCCAATTGTGCAAGGTCCGACGCTGACACCATCGAATACACCAACAGACACAGCAACACCAACCAATACGCCAACATCAACCAATACACCGACACCTACCAACACACCGACTCCGACACGCACCAATACGCCAACACCAGATTTAACGCAGACACTTGATGCCGAGGCAACCAACGAACAAGCCACTGCCGATGCTGAAGAAGTAACAGCTGTATTTGTGGCACAGGTTGCCGTACAAGAGACCGACACTGCCGAGACACAAGTCGCTATCGAAAGTACCAATACAGCACTGACACAAGCTGCGGTTCAATTGACGAATGATGAAGCAACCGAAATTGCGCTGGAAATGACCTCCGATGCGATTGCGACACAAGATGCGCTCCAACTCACGGACATCGCTGCGACAGAAATGATTGTAGAGATGACCGACGAAGCTGCGACACAATCGGCGGTTAATGCCCGTCAGACTGAGGTTGCTGCAACTGAAATGGTTATCGAGATGACCTCTGATGCTGCAACGCTTGTAGCTGTCGAGATGACCAATATTGCCGCGACGGAAAACGCGATTGAGTTGACCCATGTCGCTGAGACACAAGTTGCGATTGACCTGACAAGTGATGCCGAAGCAACCGAAAATGCGCTCGTCTCAACCAATGTGGCTGCGACATTCATCGCGGAACAGACACGCAATGCACCCACAGCGACATTTACGCCATCACCAACGCCGACTCCCACCGCAACCAATACACCAACGGCGACCTCAACGCCATCCTTCACACCGACGATTCGCCCGACAGACCCGCCAACCCCATCGCCGACCCCGCGCCCACTTGGTCTGATGCCTTATGTCGCTGACTTTGAAGGCAATGACCCACTGCTTGGCTGGGATTATCAACCGGAAGCATGGACAACCATCACCGAAGGCGGACAGACGATTCTGCTAGGTCAGGCACAACCGAACCAGACGATTCATTTGATGGGGCTCGAAATCCCTGAATGGCTGGAAGCACCAGACTTTGTGGTCTCGTTCCGTGCCAATCTTGGCAATGCGGCGGGTACACGTATGATTTTCCGCCAGACGGATGGACTCGGTTACAATGCGATTGATATTCGTCAGGGTGTCTTGTTTGTCACGCGCAACAACTTAAACGCGCCGGAACGTCCGACTGACTTTGCGACAGCCAATAACGAAATTCGTCTAGCAGCGGTCAACTTGCCGATTCAACTCAACCAGTGGAACGAATACACTATCTGGGTAGAGGGGCAACGTATTTTTGTTTACTTCAATAAAAAATTGGTTGCACTGGAAGAAGACCTCAACCAACCACAATTAGGCGCGGGTGACATCTTCTTGCAGAACTTAACCGGTGCCGCACCGATGCGCTTTGATGACATTGTGATTCAACGGGCTGAGCCAAGTAGCGACCACTTCCAAGCATCGAGTATTCCATCGACATGGCAATTTACCGATAGCACGCCAATTACATTAGAGACAGAAGCCAACGGTAATCAGTTCGTAGCGATTCGGGGTGCAACTGAGTTTGCGCCTGTGATGGCACCGATACGCGACTTTGAGTTGCGCTGTCGTTTGTACAGTGAACAAGGTGGCTATCAGATTATCCTGCGCGAAAATGAAGGTAGTCGCTGGGAGATGAACGCCGTCGGGGGTGCATTGACGCTCGACTTCACGACAACAGGCGGTGATTCTGCCTTTACACAAGAGCTACGCAACTTCTATACACGCGGACTATGGCAAGACATCCATGTGATTTTCATTGGTGACCGCTTTGAACTCTATCTGGATGGTGACCTTGAATTTGAAGACACGCTGACCGCATCACCACCTGCCGGAACAATCTCATTTGTCACGACTGCATCGGACTTCTTGCGGATAGATGACTGCTTACTGACACAATCGGCAGCCACAACCGACACCGGCGCACAGTTTGCTTATGAACTGCGCGATGAGGTTGAAGCCCGTGACTTCCGTGATTTGCTCAGCGATTTGATTGACCGCTTTGACGACCCCTTCCTCGGTCCGCAGTGGTGGGGTGCAGATGCTCCCGGTGAATATCGCAACGACCCGAACGCAACTGAACATCAGAGTTTCTTACGCATGACGCATCTCGGTTTCCCGACCTTCCGTGTGTTTAACTCCAATCTTGGAATTTCACTATTCCCCGAAGATGCTGATGAAGGTGAAGCCAACGTCAACAACAGGACAACTGACGTGTTGGTCTCGGTCGAAACTCGCTTCCTCGAAGGCACAACAGGCGAAGCATGGATGAACGTCCGTGCGACGCGCAGTGGCTCTGGTGGTCAGGGTATCTTCGGTTATCGCTTCGGCATTGCCCGCGACATCAACGGCGACTATTCGCTGAATGTCTCGCTGGAAGACCAACGCTCACGGCAAGATTTCTATAATGGTCCGATACCGGGGTCCGATGATGCGACCCTGCCGGAATGGATTAACCTGACCGTGATTACACTGGACGATAAGCTGGCATTCTTTGCCAATGACCGCTTTGTGGTGTTTGTCGATAATGCCACCAAGCTGACAGGCTCGATTGCGCTGGGTGTAGAAACGGGTACAACTGCCGACTTTGATACCTTTGTCGTGCGCGATACCTCACCGTTGGGGCAGTAATGCCAGTATCAATTCCATAGCACACGAGAGTGAAAGTACCTATTATGGGAAATCATCATGCTTGACGACATTGATATTCAAATCCTGCAATTGTTACAGGCAGACGCGACCCGCAGTTATGCCGAAATTTCGGAGCGGGTCGGTTTATCCGTGTCGAGTGTGCATAGTCGCGTTAAGCGATTGTGGTATCTCGGTGTGATTGATAAGCAGACGGTCTTGGTTAACCGCAAGAAGCTTGGCTTTAGCCTGTTGTGTATCGTGCATATCATCTTGCAGGCACACAGTGCGGACGACATTGCCAAGTTTAAACAGCAGATACAGACCATCCCCGAAGTGGTCGAATGCTATTTTGTGACGGGTGAATTTGATACGATTCTCAAGGTTGTCGCCCGTGACCAAGAACACCTCAATGCCGTGCTGATGGAACATCTCATGCCGATGCGTGATGTGGCACGGATGCAAACTAACATTGTCCTGAGCGAGGTCAAGCACACGACTGAACTTCCCATCTCGGAAACACAAAAACGAAAATAGACGTGTAACGTTCTTGTTCCAAACAGGATTTTCGCGCTTTGACGATGTCAGAATATAAACTCAATCGGCTATAGCTCTTTATCCTGTAATTGCATCAATGTACCGTTGTGCTGAAAACCGAACGGCTTCTTGGGCATTCTCTTTGACTACTGTACCGAACCACGCGCTATAAATACGGTCATAGTCATAAGGTTGGACAGCATTGACAATCCGACGAACCGCATGCGCCGACAGTGGAATTTGATTCGGATAGCTGTACATAAAGCTGACATAACGGCGGTCTGCCACCACATTAATGATGTCACCCGTCAGTAGCACTCCCTTGCCATCTGCTCCATCGCGCCAATGCAAAACTTGCGCACCATCGAAGTGTCCGGGAGCATGAATCAACGTAAGACCATCACCTAAGGTCAGCGTCTCACCTGCCCAATACGTTACCATCGAACTCGGACGTTGCACCCATTCTTTATCCTCCTCATGGATATAGACGGGCGCGTCAAATGCCTTACTCCATTCCATCATACTGCTGTAGTAATGTGGATGAGAGATGGCAATCTTATCAATCCCACCCAACGCTTCGACCTGCTCAATGGTGTCATCGTCAATCAGGGTGATGCAATCCCATAAGACATTGCCGTCATCAGTTTGTATCAGCAATCCCCGCTGACCAATCGCAAAGCGTGGTTCAACACCAATGCCGACTAAGTTAGGTTCAACTTCTTTAACGACAATATGGTGATTTCCCAAAAGGGTATCGAGAGTTGTCCATTGTTGACCGTTATGCCCGATGTATTGACGGTCATCTTCACAGATTGGGCAATGTTGTGGTGGGTGTTCGCTATCGGGATATTGTACGCCACAGGTCGCGCAGATGTAATGTGTCATTGTGTTGTGTCCTTTATGTATAGGTCTACTATGCGGACAGTATAGCAAGAATGGGGAGCAGTAGTCGCCTGACCAAAGGCGTAATTCATCTGCCCGAAAGTACAGTTCTATCGGAAACACAAACAGACCTCACTTGAATCGCTTGGTTCATACAAATGTAATTTTCTTGCCACAATATTGGTCTGAGATAGTTGTGGTGGTTATTTATTGAGTTTTTATATTGAACACAATTTTTAAGGAGCAAACCATGCGTTATATTGTGATATGCCTATTACTATTGGTTGCATTACCCGTGTTCGCCCAAGATGACATGATGGGTGAAACGGTCAATGCGACTGCCAGTGATGAGTTGGTGCTGATCGGTGATATTCATCTGCCGGAGGAGATGACCGCTGACACCCCATTGATTCTGACGATGCACATGTTGGGTGGCAACCGTGGTGCATATGATGCCATTATCCCCGACTTGCTATCAGCAGGATATGCGGTGCTGAATGTAGACCTGCGCGGACATGGTGACACACGCGGTAGCCGTGATTGGGATTTGGCGTTGGAAGATGTGACAACTTGGGTCACGTTTTTGCAGGACAACAACTATCTTGCTGACAATGACCTCTACATCATGGGTGGGAGTATCGGGTCGAACCTTGCGCTGATGGGCTGTGCGGAAATCGTGGAGTGTAATGGTGCGATTGCCCTGTCACCGGGACTCGATTACTTCGGCACAGAGCCACAATCGGCAGTCGTCGATGGGCTGGCAGAGCGTGCGGTGTTGTTGGTTGCCTCACATAATGATGGCTATAGTGCGGAAACTGTATCCGAATTGTTCATGACCGCGACGGGAGATGTGTCAGCGCGCTTATATCGTGGTGCATCACACGGCACGAATCTGTTCCGCACCGATTATGATAGCGTGTCCAATATGGTTCTAGCATGGTTGGCTGAACAAGGAACACCTGAGGACACATAAATTATGCGTTCAGACCTATGCAACCTGTGACGTAAGAAACCGAGTTGATGGCACATACGCATGTGACTACTAAAAGAATTTGCGCGACTAAGCGTTCACATTGGATGATTAGTTAAATAATATGTGAATATCCCATCGAAATAACATGTCGTCAACAATGAGATACAGCTCGCGGTTATCATGACTGAGCATTAAAAAGTAAGTGCTGGATCGTCTTGGTTGATAAGACCCCGGCACTTTTTTGTCTATCATCCGAGTCGGCACTTCAATGAAACGGGCGACCTGATCATGTCTGTTGTCCAATATCTCAATATAGATATTATCAATTTCTAAATTTGGATTATCCTGTGTTCCAGTATGAGAGCGCGATACCCAAAACAGATAATGATTATCAGATGTAAAAACCATTTCTAAAGCTGGTGTCGGTAAATCTCTTGTGTAAAACAAATAGTCATCGTGCCAGATATGCAGATAATCCAGTCGATAATCAGGATTATCATCCGTCGGTTGACGATAGGTATAGGATGTACCTGCCAAATATCTCCCATCAGGGCTTAAGAGCATATTTTGTAAACCAGCATCATGCCCTGATGTCATCAAAGTAAGGGGAGCTTGATTATTTGTCTGCTTGATAATGCGCCCCCCATTATAGCGCGAAGCCGGATTAGTAAACAGTTGAACCGCGAATGAATTGTCAGCAAATGCAATATCGGTTGGTTTTGTCATCATGCGGGTCTGTTGATCGCCCTCAGGATAAACTAGCTCAATCAGTTTGCCAGATTGCAAATCAAGTCGATATAGCTTAGATGTACGCCGACTATCATTATCAAGATTTGTTGTTATTAAACCTGCTTGCTTTCCATTTGCCCTGAAATACCAGATCGTCCATGGTGGTGTAGGTTCGCGTTCATTATCTTCAACAATAAAATAAGGTAACTCTTCTCCGGTTATAACATCCCACTGGAGAATAACAACATCCCCTCCTTTTAAAATCGCACTTGTCATCACAGTTGTTCCGTCTTCGTTAAAGACCAATCCTGTCATCTGACCGTTAAAGGTTGTCTGATGCTGTGTTTTGAGTTCCTCAACAAAAACGATGCGATTCATATGTGTATCAGCAATCAGAATGCGATCACCTAATAAGAGGGCGATTCTATTGTCTATCGGACTTTTTTCGATGGCGCGGACTTGTGACGACAGCTTGATTGTGTCAATCAAAGCAGGAGCGGTATTGTATGGTGTTACAGTCGGAAGTTGAACCAATGTTGGCATAACCTGTGGCTGTGTAGAGCCAATAGATAACAAAGCAATTGGAATGGATAGTAGACTGAGCAAGATAAGAAGCCACACATACCGCCATGGTCTCCGGTTCTTTTGTTTTGCTTTTATTTTCTCTTTTGGCATATTACACATCCTTTATTTTCCTCAGTGTAGTTGATTTTGCCATAACTGCACCATACGAATTGGCTACGCTACCGATTATGACAGCGTGGCGAATATGATTCTGGCATGGTTGGCTGAGCAAGGAATATAATATGTATCAACCTTGAAGTCTGTGACGTAAGAAGCCGAGTTGATGGCGCGGACATATTTGAATGCTACAATTATTATGGAGAAAATATCATGCCAAAGCGGTCAGTTAAGCGGGTCGAGCTAAAACACAAAACGGGGTCGGCACAGGGGAACAGCGCATCTGAAGAAATCTGGATTCAGTTTTTTAACGAAGCCAACCGAAGCCTTGCAACGGCGATGATTATGTTTCGGAGTCGGGAAAAACAAGATGACGGAACAGTCGTATATTCAGCGCGTCTACACTACGAAGGTAAGCATATCCTGCGCCAACATACATCTGCCGATGCCCCCGGTAGAATGCTAACCCTTGAATTTGATAAGCTGGTTGAAGGCTTTGATGAACTAGGATTCGTAGCAGGTAAGCCACAAAAATCGAGCGAACACAAAGGTGATGGTGCAGTTGAGAGTGTACAAACTGTCAAGCTCATCCGCGAAGCCCCTGTGGAGATGGAAATCGAACTGCCCGCACCCTTCATTACATGGGCGTTGGCACTGGCGGAAGCACTGGCAGATGAATCCAATAAAAAAGACACTCTATGATGGCGCGTTGATAATCTCGTTGATTTTTGTCGCATCAAGCAGAGTCGCACAGGTCAAACGACCATCGCGCACCGTCTCAATATAGGGTTGCAATAAGTCACCCTGTGGAGATGTTTCAGCCAGTGCCAGCACATCGTTCATCTGTGTGCCTTGCCCGCGTCCACGATAGAACATGCCCTGCATCAGATAGCCGAAGGTCATGTCACGGTCAATCAGATACTGGAAGTCATCAATCGCACGCACATCATCGAGGTTACAGTTTGCCAGTCCGCGCACAATTCTCGTCAGCGTCCACTGTATCGCTACAATCGCACCGACATCATTACCGGATACCTTTTCCAGTGCAGTTGAATACTGTCCAATGCTCAGATAGCCTAACCCGATAGACGGTAAGTTGTCTATCTGCGGGTTGTAGGTAAATAGGGCATCCAAGACAGCTTCATAGCGTGCCAAATCCTCCACTTGCGTCAGTGCGTCACCCACCTGACGAACCGCTTCCATATCAACATTGTAGAGTGCAAGTGTCAGCAAGTGTGGGAGTGTCTCGAGGTGTCCGTTTGCTTCCGCTGTCACATCATAAATATTGTCGGATAGTTCAAGAAATGGGATACGGGATGGCAACCCTCGCAACAACAAGGTTTCAAAATACCAGTCGTTTTCCAGTATCTCGAACGAAGCCAGTATTTCCGTTGAAGTTGTGGGGGTAAAGCCGATTCGCTGACGGCTAAAGTTGGGGAAGAGCCATTGATCATTATCGGCAAATTGTTCGGCAGAAGTCACATCTTGTTCAACCAAATCGGACAAACCGGCTACACCGAGACGCAAGTTACGTTCGCGCGCCCATGCCGCCCCGCGTAAGCCATACAACAAAGGGTTATCGGTATCCTCTGCGATTGCCAAATCAAACAGGTCAATCGTCGGGGTCATATCGTCACTTATCCACAATGCCAGCGCATCGGTTACTGCACCCATTTTTGTATTGCCTGCGTAGGGTGCAACATCTACCACTTTTAATGTATCGCTAGCAACCAATAATTCTCCGTAACTGTAAACATCGGTGCCGGCAATGTGCATCATCAGCAGTGAGCTGACAATCGGGCGTGATAGTGACTGGCGTATCAGGTCGGTAATCTCGTGTTCACTGTTGATTGTCGCTTGCAGGAGATCTGGCTCAAAGTGATTATCAACAAACTTGCTGATGTTGCCCAATTGCAGTCTCGCACGGACTCCCTGCGCGTTATATTGCCCCCATATGATAAAGGTCGCGCCGTTGACCTGTGCCAGTGCAGAAGCTTGTTCAGATGATGTGACCACCTCATCTAATGCACGAACACGCAGTTGAGCATAAGAAACCTCACTCTCAAAATGCTGGCGCAAGTCATCCACAATAAAACGTTGGACATCGCGTGTATCTCCGCCGAGTTGCTCAAAATCTGCCACCAGCACCATATATTCATTGTCTGCAACGGGTTCAACTGAGGCTTGCGGACGATTGGCATAGGCTTGTTCGGCTTGTGCAATCGCGCTCGGGTCGAAAATGTTGGCACAAGTTAGGATGCCTTCCTGTGCACCATAGACATAGGGTGCAAGCTGTTCACCAAGTGGGCTGTTGAGTGCTCGCTGGAAATCCAGCTCAGCTAAATCTGAGTTACTCAACTTTAGATTAATCATACCTTGAATCAGATAAATGCTGTTACCAAGCAATTCGGTGGCACCAGGTAAAGATGTCGTTGCAGATTCTCTTCGTATTTCACATTCTGCCAATGCCAGAAAAAGTATTAATTTTTCGTACTCATTTCTAGTGTTGCTCATACGATCAATATTATCATTAACTAAGTCAATCGTTTCTTCAAATTGATTGAGCAAGAATGCATTAGTAATAATAGGTACAACTACTGAATTAGTAGATCGTCCCCAAAGTACCGTTGCAATCTCCATTTCAATTAGTGTATTTTCAGTCGGGATAGATTGTATATTTGCTGATATAAATGCCAAGTCACCGGAGGCAAAGCCTGTGAAGGCAAAAAACGGTAACGTCAGGAATGATTCGGTATTATTTTGATGTGCAATCATAAGACTTTCGATATTTAAGTCCCGCCCACCACCAACCCCGGCACGATCTATCGCATTTATAAAATGTATATACCATTCATCATCTCTTTGATTAGAGATTTTCAAATATGCCTCATCAGCCTCTACATCGCTCCATCTTACAAAATATATCAGTAAGTGCGTGCCAATCCAGTTTGGTGCAACTTCTAGAAGGCTTTCCTTATCTCGATTAGCACCAATTTTCAACGATGTGTCTTTCGCTCCGGGTTCTTGACCATTGAATGTGCTTAGCTTATGTAATCCACGCAAAGCAAACAAAAACGGATTCTTGCTGTTTGTTGGAATTTCTTGTCCTAAAATGTCATTATTGAGGGAAGTATCACTTTGGAGAAATTGCAAATAGTACGAGTGAACCAGCCCAGGTATCTCGGGTCCGATAATCTGTGAATTAGCTTTGTTAACATTTCCAATGGCAGCAATCGCCCGTGCCCAACGATATATGTCGCCATCGGCGAGATATTGTGTTGCCAGTATGCCTAGAACATTCGGCACAACCGACTGAGATAGTTCATCGGTGATTTGCACAGTGATATTAGCTGTTTGTTCCAGCAGGTCACGCTCAAATGGATTGTAGATAAACTTGTCCAATGACCCGACCTGTACCTCCAGCACAATCGAACTGGCGTTATAGCGTCCCCACACTATCACATCCGCACCATTCACCTGTGCCAGTTGTTGCGCCTCAGCATCCGATGTAATCACCTGATTGAGTTCACGCACTTTAACACGAGTATAAGCGAGGTCATTTTCCAGTCGGTCGCGTAGGTCATCGGCTACGAAGCGGGTGGCAGGTCGAACACTACCTCCAGTATTTTCCAACTGTGCGACCAAGACCATATATTCATTCTCTACGACTGGCTCAACCGTAGCAACAAGTTGTGCCTGTGCAGTGGGTTCGATAGGGGGCGGGTTAAGTACGCCACTTGCAAGCACACCCCCGATAAGTACAAGCAACGCAATCACAGCCATACCTATCCACATCATGCGACGGTTGCCTGACGCTTGTGCTTCGGCAATGGGGATATCGAGTTTGTGGGTCGGGGTGTTCTCTAATGGCGGTAGGGTGACCGTACCTTCGGCAGGTGTCGGTGTATCAAAGCGTGAGGCAAACTCACCTGTCGGGGTGTCGTTCCCTTGAATAATCGCTTCCAGTTGTGCGCCGACGAGTCTTGCACTGGACAGGCGTTTACTGGGGTCTTTTTCCAAGAGTTGGTGAATGAGTGTTGCTAATGATTGTGGTATATCAGGGCGAACTGAGCGAATTGATTGAGGCTCGTTATTAAGAATATTGAAGATTGTCCCCGGTAGTTGGTCACCATCAAAGGGGCGCACACCTGTCAGCATCTCATACAACATCACCCCAAACGCCCACATATCAGCGGGAGTATCGACGGGATTACTCTGGCAAGCTTCGGGACTCATATAGGAGAATGTACCCATCAGTGCACCCGTCTCTGTCAAATGCGAGTGGTCATCGAGTCGCGCAATGCCAAAGTCAGTCAGGCGTGGTGTGCCATCCTCAGCAATCAACACATTTGCAGGCTTAATATCCCGATGCAAAATCCGCAGATGATGCGCGCGCGACAAGGCATCTGCCAGTTCTAATCCAATTTGCAACACATCATCAATTGGCATCTGCGGTCTATCTGTCAGTAGGTCGCGTAAGGATCCTCCGGATACATATTCCATAACAATGTAATAATTGCCGTCTTCCTCGAATGTATCCAGAACCTTGACAATGTTGGGATGATTCAAGCGTCGTAGAGCTTCCCCCTCGCGCACAAACCGTTCAACTATGCTGGTATCGTGGGTGATTAGTTCAGGCTTGAGTTGCTTCAATGCGACAATATGATTGGTTCGGGTATCTTCAGCAAGGTAAACACTGCCCATCCCGCCGACACCAATGCGCTTTGAGGTTTGATAATGCTGATGGATAAGACTGTTCTCTACCATAATTCCGATACATTCTTTGGATGATAGTCTAATTGTATCGGCTAAATTTAATTTGTGCATTACATCTGAGACCATGTTGCGAGAATTAAATCATGGCGGTCTATTGTCGGAAACGTGAGTTAGCGATATAGTGTGAAGCAAATGATTGGGCTTTTTCTTAAGGAGCAACGATGATGACAAAACCTGTAATTGGGATAACAACAGGCGGGCGCAGTGAGGGCTATATCACCAGTGCACATTATGATGCGTTTTACAGCACCCCCGCACAATATGTCGATGCTGTCCGGCGTGCTGGTGGGATTCCGTTTTTGATTCCACCGGGCGGTGAAGATTGGAACGCGGTCTTACAATTGGTTGATGGCGTGATTATCACAGGTGGGACGGACATCAGCCCGACTGAGTACAACGGGAATGCCGACCATCAAAAGCTATATCCAGCCGATAGGGAACGCGATACAACCGAAATATCATTGGCAAAACATCTGATGCAAGAAAAGCAAACCCCTCTGCTATGTATTTGTCGGGGCATACAGGTCTTGAATGTCGCGGCAGGTGGCACATTAAACGAGCATGTCCCTGATATTATTGATGAAGATATTCACCGCAGTCCTGAAGGCATATGGGCAATGCAAGATGTCACTGTCAAAGAGGATAGCCTAGCTGCACATGTGATGGGCACAACACAGGTTAACACCACCTCAGGGCACCATCAGTCACTTAAGGACATCGGGGAAGGATTGCGGGTCGTCGCTAAAGCACCTGATGGCATCATTGAAGCGGTGGAAATGCCAGACCATCCGTGGCTGATTGCGGTCCAATGGCACCCCGAAGTCACTGCGATGAAAGACGACAGCCAACAAGCCCTGTTTAATGAGCTGGTCGAACAAGCCAAACAACGCAAACAAGCAAAGCTGGCAATCTCGTGATTTAAATGTCAGTTTAGATGTTGTAAAGTCTGGAAAGAAATTGTATAGAGGCTGGCTAATGAACAGTCAGGTTCATCCCTACGAAAACAGCGAAAATCGTGTAGGGACAATGCCTGCATTGTCTGCAGACTGACAAAACAAACCATTGTTCACTTCCAAAATATTCAGGACATTACATAACTATTCAATAGATAGCTTCTGATTTAGGGTGATAACATTTTTAATTATAACTTTTATAGTTGGGGCGTTATTCACTAGCGCGAACACCACAAACCCTGCCATAATTTCAATATCGTTTTGTTACGCAGAGCAAACGGAGAAACTATGGCGACTTTACCAATTCGGAAATTGATTTTGTATAAGCAGGGCATCGGTTACTTCACACGACGGGGTGCAATTGATGAGCAGACGATTGCCCTTGTGATTCCACGACGAGCGACCAACGATGTCCTCAAGAGTTTGAATGTACAGGTCGAAGGTGATGGACGGGTGCTGAGTGTCGATTATGAAACGCCAACAACAGGTGAAACGAGCGATACCTCAATTTCATTAGCGGAACGGTCAAGCCTTGTCGATTTGTTGACGAGCCTACGCGGAACTGAAGTTACTCTACAACTAGATGGCACGATGACAACCGGACGTATTATCGGTGTCGAGACACTCAATGATGTCGATGATGGGCAAGCCTCATTGTTATTACAAAACACCGATGGCGAACAGGTCACGATGCACCCACTCGATACTGTCATTGGATTTACCCTGCATGACCCAAAAGCACAGCGTGATGTCGGCTTTTACCTTGATATAAGCCAGACCGAAACCACCCGTATGACATTGACTGTGCGTGTGTCCGAGGATGTGAACACACTGGCGATTAACTACCTCACACCGAGTCCAGTATGGCGTGTGAGCTATCGTCTGGTGGCTTCTGGTGACGGGCAGGCACGGTTGGTCGGGTGGGGCTTATTTGACAATTCCATTGGCGAAGACCTTGAAAACGTTGACCTAACCCTGATGTCCGGTCGTCCGATTTCGTTTGAATATCTGCTGAATGAGTCGAAAAATGTGCCCCGTCCGCAGGTTGCGGATGATGCTGATATTATGCAGTCATTTTCTACCAACCCACAAGTTATGGCTGCCTTCCGCACCATCTCCCACGATTTGCGCTCTCCTCTTTCATCGATTGCAACGTCGATATATTTACTTTCTGAAGTAAAAGGAAGCTTAACCGATGAACAAAAACGTATCGTTGATATTATCCAGTCAAGTGCAGATAACCTCAACAGCATGGTCGAAAATTTGCTTGATATTGTCAATCTACGCACAGAAGAACACGACGAGTATAGCCGACGCACTGATACTTATGGCACAAGTCCGCTAGGCGACCTCAAAGTTAGCTCAGGATATTTTGTCCCGATGCAGATGGGCAATGCCAATTCGGAGCATATGGTTTATGATGTTGAGAATCCTGTCAGCGTCCGGCGGGGACAATCAGCGATGGTGCCGATTATTGATACCACCATCAGCTATGATGAACTGCTGGTTTATAACCGCGACAAAATGCCTAATCATCCCCTGCGAGTGTGGCAATTCACCAACACAACCGGACTAGCATTGGAACAAGGTCCGGTCACGATAGCCGATGAGCAGTATCACGGGGACGGACTCCTGCGCTTTACGGGTGTTGATGACGAAATTCAGATACCGTATGCGCTCCACTTTGGCATTATCATCAGCGAAAAGACCACCCGTGACGACGATACCATTTTTGCCTTTGAGGTCGATGTGGAAAAACGCCGATTGTTCGTCCACTATGAGCAAATCAGCCACGTCGAATATAGCATTTCCAGCCGTGTCGATGACGATAACACCCTCCTAATCGAGTGGCGTAACCCGCGCAGTGCTGAGTTTGTCGATATGCCCGACCCTGTCATGGAACAAGACCAACATACCCGCTGGCAAGTGAACGTCGGCGCAGGAGTCGAGACAGCGTTTACGGTCAACTTCCGCATTGAATCCAGACGTTTGCTCGAGATGCGAAACCTGAAGCAATCTTTTGTCGATGAATTACAAGAGGGCGACTTTATCAGCGATAATCTGCACACCTTGCTGAGTGTCTATTGCAATGAGAAAGATACACAAGCAGATGCCAAGACAGACATCGACAGCTTGCAAGACGAATACAATCAGGTGGTGTCACGGCAGGCACAATTGCGCGAGAACATCAAGACACTCGGCACATCTGACCGTGAGACCGCGATTCGTGACCGCATCCTCGATGACCTTGAGACCAGCGAAAATCGTCGCCGTGATATAGAAGACCAAATCGAACGTCGTACTGCACAGATTGAGGAATCCAAAACCGCGCAGACCGTCACCGTCAATGCTATTTTTGCGGAATAAGTTTTATTGGTTGCGTATGGGCGAGCTAGTTCACCCATAGTGCGCTCGAATACTATCGAGATGATGTAACTCATGTCCGGCGATGTGATAGGCTAAGGCGCGAACAGTCGCTTGCTTGCCGTCTGCTGTTCCTTTTTGTGTCAACACGGATTCATGCAGGTGATTAAACAATTGAATGGTGGAGGCACGTACTGTCTTGTATTCGGCGAAGATGTCATCGAGTGTCCGTTGATTGGCGCGCGAAGGTGCGACATAGGTATCTTGCTCAAAACCGGGGAGTGGTGTCTCATCACCACGCGCAAACCGTAATGCCCGATACGCATAAATCCGCTCATCATCAATCACATGCACCAGTATCTCTTTGACAGTCCATTCGCTTTCTTGATGTGGTGTGTCAAGTTTGTTGTCAGGTAGGGCGCGCACAACAGATTCGACCTGTGCCAGATTATCCTGTAAATGCTGTAGGACTTGCCCATCATCAGGAAGCAGGTCAATATAGATGCTGGCATATGGTGGAAATTCGCCAGCTTGTGGTTTTGGAATACGACGCAATGGATTAGCCATAATTTTCTTTGATACTTTCGAGGTGATGTAATTCATGTCCGGCAATTTGATATACCAGCGCGCGGACACTGGTCGGTTGCCCACTTGCAATCGTTGTATTGAGGAAGACTGTCTCATCAAAACTGCGAATAAGCGATAGGGTCGATTGACGCACGGCAACATATTCTGCCAGAATATCATCCAGCGACCGTTCGTTTGCATAAGCAGAATTGACATAATCAACTTGATAAAAACCGGGCAGTTCGGTTGTGTCGCCACGCGCAATCCGCAAGGCACGATAACTAAACACCCGCTCTGTATCGAGGATATGAACAAGAATATCCTGCACTGTCCATTCCCCATCAGCATGCGGTGTCGTTAGTTTGTCAGCGGGTAAGGTACGGATGTGGTCGCTGATGACGGTGAGATTGGTCTCCAGATGTTCGAGCACATTGTTATCATCGGGCACAAGCTTGATGTAATCAATCGTATATGGAGCATATTCACCGACTTCTGGTTTTGCAATTTTCGGTAGCATATAGGAGTCACTTTCGGCAGTTAATTGTTATATTGCTTGTAATGATTTACACGCCGATAATACCACACGACTGTGCCACTTACGAATCCATGATGCCAATTTCATATTGTCAATTGAATATAGGGGATTCAGATTACATTCGGACATTGATTTATTTTGCGACCCAATACATCAAACGATATATGTTTACAAGCCATCAGCCTGTCAGCAACGTAAAAGGCTGATTTGCTGAGGTGCTGACTTGCTTAAAGCTAGTGTTTATGTGATATTTTCCATCATTATGATATGTGTGTTTGATGATTGAATTTGCTATATGTTTGGACTCAAATGGCGATATAGTCAGATGACATTTGGCGCGCATACAAGTGACAAATATCACTGCAAATTGTCTCGTTGTCGGCGCATAATAGGGACATAAACACGATGGTATAGACCTTGCTCAGTTTACTCCCATCGTATGGTAACAGTGATTTATCTTCCAGTCCAAAGCTGGAAGCCCCATCAAACGGAATGCCTCTCTATTGATGGGAATGGTGCTGGTTTGCGCCTGAGTAGTCCCCAATCTATCTATGGAACGCCATCTTATCATAAGGTGGCGTTCTGTGTTTATATCGTGAATATTGTGTCAGTCTACCGACAATGGATTTCACTATGTTCCGTAGTAACACACGTCCGTGAATTACCTAAATTCACATAATGCGTAGTATATTTGCAAAACGTCACCATTCTGCCTGACACGAAATGGTCTGATGCCATATAATAAGGGCAATGTGTATTCTGTAATGAGCCAATAGCAAACTGCCATGCCTGACGATTTTTTGCCAACTAATCCAACTGATGACCACAACGACGATGATGACGAGACCCTATCGGCATCCGCGATTTTTGCGGAGATGATGCGACAGGCTGCTGCCAAACGAGTGCCTGAACAACCTCAGGATACCCCACAGCCAGACCTGCCACCTGATAACGTCATACCAGAAACACCATCACAACCACCATCCACAACACCACAGTTTGAGCCGTACCAGTTGGTTGAGGCAGACGAACCGGAACCTGAGCCACCCCAACCAGAGATACCGATACCATCAAAGCGAAAACGTTCTGATGCTGAGACATTACCCGATGAGCCGACGTTGCCACTCGTGCCGGAATCACTGCGGTCGGATACCTTACGTGATAAACAGAAGCTCGCGGAGGCGATGGAATATCAGCGGGTTCAGCGTATTAAACGGCGACGCGAACGACGGCGACGCAACACAGTTGGGACAATCGGTGGCTTCTTGCGGACGACCTTTGTTGTCCTGTTGAGTGCAGGATTGGTGGCGACGATTCTGACATGGTTTACCGACCCACAATTTTTGAATCCGGCTGTTGTCCGAGGTTTACAAGATAGTAGCCCTGCATTGATTGCCGAGTTTACGACTGTGCCCACCATTGAGCCGACCCTCGCCGTGACCCCCAATTGGCTACAGCGCATCGGCATTGTATCGGGACATCGCGGACCCGAAAATGACCCAGGGGCAGTCTGCGAAGACGGGTTGACTGAAGCCGAAATTAACTTTGATGTGGCGCAACGGGTCGTCAGTAAACTGCGTGAGCGCAATTATACTGTTGACTTGCTGGATGAATTTGACCCACGTCTCGATAATTATCAGGCGGCGGCATTAGTATCTATTCATGCCAATACCTGTCAAGACTTCGGCGAGGTGGTATCTGGCTATCTTGTAGCGAAGGCAGCAGCGCGACCGGATGGCGGGATTGATTCGATTCTGGCAGAGTGTATCGCACGACATTATGAAGAACTTGTCCCACTAGAACGACGCTTCACCCTCACGCTGGATATGACCGATTACCACACCTTCCGCGAGATTCATCCGCTGACACCAGCTGCGATTATGGAGTTAGGGTTTATGTTGGCTGACCGTGAATTATTGACCGAACAACCGGACTTACTCGCGCAAGCGATTACCAACGGTGTGATTTGCTTCCTTGAACCATCTGACGATTATCCTGTGCTGACACCTGTCGATGCACCGCGTGATGTGCCAGATAACTTCGTCCCGATTGAAACACTCACACCACAACCGGAATCACAGGGGTAACTTATGGATAAAGAACTGGTGATGTACAGTCGTACCCTCGGTTGCCCATATATTTCCATCGCAAAAAAGACACTTTCTGAATATAACGTTAGTTTCCGTGAACGCTACATTGACAAAGACGACTCGGCGCGTCAATATGTACTGGATACGACAGGGTTTCTATCTGTACCGACGCTTGTTGTTGCTCATCTAGGTGAAGATTTTCCTCACACACCACCATCCCCCTTACCAGACGGGGCAAGTCCACGCGGGATAAATCGGGGTACAGTCATTACAGAAGCCAGTCGTGACGAATTTATTGCATGGCTAAAACAACACGGATTTATTGGGGTGACGTAATGGCAGTGTCCAAGCACGACGTACAAATTGACGGGCGTAATGTCCGTTATTATGAAGATGGTCTACATCACGGGCGGTCGGTTCTTTTATTGCACGGGGGTATCGGTGACGCGGGTGTCAACTGGGCATCGTGTATTCCCTCGTTAGCAGAGGATTATCATGTGCTTGCGCCGGACTTACCGGGATATGGTGGCAGTGATAGCTTGCCTGCCAGCAGTTCGCTAGCGGATGTGGTCGTGTGGGTGTTGGCATTTCTTGATTCACAAGGCATTGACCAGATTGCAGTCATCGGCAGTAGCTTCGGCGCATTAATTGCCCGATTGACAGCGACATTACACCCACAGGTTGTTCCAGCGGTGGTGTTGATAAATGGCGGATTTGTTCCGGCTGTGCCATCACTTGCAAAAACTTTGATGGGGTTGCCTGCAATCGGCACATTTTTGACGCGCTATCTAGCACGTACTGCTGTCAGCGAAGATAGTCTCGGCGAGATGATTCATCATAAAGAAACCATCACCCCGGACTTGATTACCTCGGCAACAGCCAATGTGAACGGATTCGCACACTTGATGCAGATGACCGCCACCAAGCCAATCCCAACCCGTGATAAACCGATGGTCGCGGTGTTGATTTTGTGGGGTGTCGAAGATGGTACAACGGCTGTCAGCGAGGGGCAGAAACTAAAGAATGAAATTCCTGATGCAAAGTTTGTCGAAATTGAAGAATGCGGACATCTCCCACATCTGGAAGAACATGACATCTTTGATTGGCAGGTGAAGGACTTCCTCACCAAAAATGACCGACACAAACGCAATCAAATTCCCGGTACATAAAATAAAATTTCACCACCGAGACACAGAGGGCACAGAGAAAGTAAGACAAATAGAAAATTATTCTGATACTCGTAGCACTCGTCACTCAGCACTTTATTGCGTCTTGATAATTGCATAATAGCTTTAAATTACAACAGAACAGGTAGATAAGCGATATGCCCAATAAATTACCCATTGCCATTGATATTCCCCATTCTGGTCTGGAGATTCCGCCGGAATTGGTTGACCGTGTTGCCTTGACCGAAGAACAAATCTTCAACGAAGCTGATGTCTATACCGACCTCATCTATGACTTCCGCGACCGTGTGGCAGAGTGGCATGTGTTCCCTTATGCCCGCACGATATTGGATGTCAACCGACCAAATATGCCCATGCCCCAATTAAAAGACGGCGACGGGATTGTTAAACGTCAGACGAGCTATGGCACACCTGTCTATCACGACGGCGCAGAACCATCACCAGAACTTGAAGCGCAACTTATCGAAAAATATTGGAAGCCGTGGCATGACAAAATGGCGCAACTATCCGCCAATGAGGAGATTAAGCTGGTGCTGGATTGTCATTCGATGGCGGCGATTGGTCCTTCAGCATACATGGATCCATCACAGGTGCGTCCGCGTATCACTGCCAGCAACCTCGGTGATGACGACGGCAACGCCAAAGCCGACGGTCCACCCCTGACGGCATCCCCTGACTTAACCCGTTTGATAGCACAGAAATTTGGCGAGGCATTAGCAGATATTCCCGACCTTGCGCCCTCGTCTGCACCGTATGGTGTCAACAAACCCTATTCGGGCGGTCCGATTATCTGGATGCACGGCGGGAAAACACAACCGTGGCTGATGATAGAACTGAGTCGTGCTACGTACATCGGCGAACAAACCGGAGACAGTCCCGTCACGCCACCCAAAATCGAGACCATTACCCGCATCCGCGAGAACCTGTGGGCAGCTATCGAGGCAATTGTGGCGACGCTGTGAGTGGGTAACCTATAGTATTTTGTAGTGAAACATCAAAATTCTAATTGCTTTGGTCAACAATATGTTGTGTTGATTGAACATTACCCAATGAGTCTTTAAGTGTTACTATGTCGCCTGTTTCTAAGATAGCATTGCTAAGACCCCAAAAGAGAGTTACAGGTGTCTTTTCACCATCACGTGTATAAACTGTGAGTGTGGCATTTCCAAACAAACGCTGTTCTGGAAAAACAAATACATTCCCGTCTGTATCTTCTAATGTCCAACCTGAAATATCTATCGTACTACCTTGATTCTGTATGACAATGGCTTCCGATCCGAGATTCGTTTGTCCAATAATGTCGATAATTTGAATTTGTGAATTTTCCGATGTTGGGATGAGTGTAATGGTAGGTGATACAGAAGAAGCCTCTATAGTATTTGATGTATCCGGCACACTTAAGTCCCAAGTGGAGATATTGCCATTTGTGTCGCCTGTCACCAACCTTTGTCCATCGGGGCTAAAAGCCATACTCGTCAATTCGATATTTTCCTCGACAAGCACACGAATTAACGCACCTGTATTCACATCCCATAGCCAGATACCAACATCTAAGCCAGCAAGAATATTTCCATCAGGACTCAATTCTAGGTCTCTTAGGTCGTCATCGAAGGCACTTTCACAACGAAGTGTCTGAATCGTCTCAAAGGTTTCAATATCACGCACAACGATGCAACGTTGGTTCTCATCATCAGCGAATCGACTCAAGCTAGCATATATTTGATTGTCTTGATGAACGGAGATAAGTCGAGAAAAGGGACTACTGTTAACATCGTTCTTTCGCAAATCTAGCTCCCACTGGTTAGATACATCATATTCTCCTATACTTTCGTCACTTCCAAATGATAAGATTATTCTACCATTGGGGTCAACTTCAATGTGAACTATATAAATTCTACTACTTTGTGATCGAAATTGAGATACTCCTGTTACAATGTCTAGGATTTTAATTGTTGGCTCACCCCAGATGAGTAGTGTATTATCGGCAGAAAATGCTAGATTACTTGTAACATAATCATCAATTGTAACTGACCTAATGACTGCTCCGGTTGGCATATCTCTGATGATAATTATACCCTCTGAGTAGGACGCGAGTAGCTCACTATTTGCGCTGAAGGATAATTCCTCGACAATGTTGTTATGTTCAGTAAAGGTAGCAATCTCTGTTCCTGTATTGGCATCCCATAATTTTAGGGTTGTATCTTGTCCACCGGAAGCAATTAGTTGACCATCGGGACTGTATGCCAAACTAGTCACATTCGATAGATGCCTATTAGAAAATGTCTCTTGTCGTAAACCAAAATCGCCCGTCACCTCAACGAGAAAAGTTGCTACCCAACCTTCGACTCCTGTATCACTGACTCGTACACGATACCAACCGTCATTATTCCATTCCAGAATGTCAAGCCGTTCATTCGCTGATAATCCGGCGACTACCCCTGCATTGGCATTTGCATCAGACCGTAAAGTAGCATTACTTGTCGTCAGACCAACCCATTGCGGTGCATTAAACGGAATTATTTCTGCTTCTGCTGTCGCCTGTGCATTCTCGGTGGCGACGGCTTGCTCGAAGACCTGTGTCTGAATGGCGATTTGGGTCGCGCTGGCATCCATATTTGCTTGTGCAGTCTCGGTGGCATCCGGCGTGAAGGTCGGTGTCGGTGATGGTGTCCATGTTTGGGTCGGTGTGTCGGTTGCGGTGGGTGATGGTGTGTCCGTCGGTGTGGGTGATGGTGTATCGGTTGGTGTGGATGTGTCGGTAGGTGTCTCAGTTGGTGTGTCCGTCGGCGTGTTGGTGGGCGTATCGGTTGGTGTATTGGTCGGAACATTCGCTGTTAGCTGAGCACTTACGGTGCTGGCTTCGGATGTTTCAAGCATATTCTGTGTCGCCAGCGCGATTTGAGTTTCAGTTTCGTTCGGTGTTGGTGATGGCGTATTTGTTTCGGTTGGTGTGTTGGATGGTGTAGGTGTGGCTGTGAATAAATCAATCGTCGCCTGTGCATTGGCGGTCGCGGTAAATATGGCATCTTGCGTTTCTTGTGCATCTGCCGTTTCTAAAATCAAGGCATTGGTGGTGGCATCAAAGTTGGCGGTTTCAGTGGCTAGCATATCTTGTGTTGACTGTGCATTGGCAGTTTCAGCAACAAGAAAATCCAGTGTTTCTTGTGCATTAGCTGTCTCGGAGGCTAAAAGGCTTTGGATAAGCGCATCAACGGTCAGGGTTGTATCCGGTGTCTCGGTGACTGTGGGAAGATTTTGTTCTGTGAGAATAAGCGCGGCTTGAGTTTCAAGGTTTTGCGGTTCAATTTGTGCGTTTGGGTCTGGTTGTGACGATGATGTCAGCAATGCAAACAGACCAATACCCATAATACCGAGTACAATCGCCACAATAAAGCCAATCAAGGGACGGCGTGAGCGTTGCTGTACTTCTGGGTCAACATCAATCTTTGAATAGGTTCTGTAGTCATCTAACTTCAAACGCCCATCACGATTACGGTCAAGTTCTGGCGCACTATCAATAATCGCTCTGATGCGTTCCATATCTTGATGAAAATCTCGACCACCCCGCGCTGTCATAAAGTTAAGCGAGAGAATAGCACGCACATCGTCTGTCAGCAGATTACTATCGAGTAAGCTAGCAACATCGTCATCCATCAACACAGGGATAACGGTCAATCCATCATGGAGGCTTTTGGCAACTTCAAAGCGCACATAATCCACTGCATCAATCGTTGACCGTCGCGCAATTTCCGATGCCCACAGTTTACCAATCACAACCAGTACAACATCTGAATCGTTGAGGCTTTTTTCAATCTCACGCTCAAAATCGGTTGCACCGGGAATGCGGTCAACATCAACAAAGACGTTATCAAGTTCATATTTGTTTACGAGCCAATCCGCAATGCGATGAGCGCGTTCTTGCGAGTCTACACGACGATATGAAACAAAGATTTTGGGCATTGTTAGCAACAGTCACTAGGTCAGAATACCTGTAGATTATGACCCGAAACTGTGTATGTCGCAAGTCGCTTAATGATGATTTATTATGGATTGTAATCCCGTCGTAAGATGCTGACTCTACCATATGTCCATTGATAGAACTTGCATAATGGATAGGCAATAACAATGGCAAAAAATCGTTCAAACGCCCGTGAACGGCGTAAGCAAAAACAGCAACAAGCGCAACGGCAACGCAACCTCATCATCGCTGGTGTACTACTGGCATTGATTGGCGGGTTGGCACTGGTCGGCATCAGCAATCGGGCGGGTCTGTATGATGAACGCTTCGACCTTGACCCAGTGTTGGGCAACCCCGATGCGCCTGTGACCATCATCGAATATGGGGCATATGGCTGTCATGCTTGTAAAGACGTACACGAATCCGGTGTGTTGGAGCAAATCATCGAGGAGTATGACGGGCAAGTGAATCTGATTTTCCGTGATATGCCTGTTATTTCGCCAGCATATGACTTTATGTCGGCACAGTTGGCGCAGTGTGTCCTTGACCAGAGCAACGACTTATTCTGGGCGTTCCATGACATGATGTACACCGTCGCCCAGCAGAGTGTATCCACTAAAGATGAGTTAGTCGCCAATGCGGGACGTTTAGGTGTTGATACCACTGCTCTCAATGATTGTTACGATGCAGGCACACATAGCAATACCGTACGCTATGACCAACAGCGCGGACGGGATGCGGGTGTGCGAGGAACACCAACCTTCTTCATTGGCGGGCAACAGTTGTTTAGCTTTAGCTCTGATGGCTTCCGTGAGGCAATTGATAACGCACTGCGGACTTAGGTTTAATCAGGAATATTGGCGCGGGAGCACACACAGGTGCTCCCCTACAACAACTTCATATATAATTTATCGTTTTAGCTGTTCCATGTATTGCTTGCGGAATTTAGCGACCTTGGGTGCGATGACAACCGCACAGTAGCCTTGATTGGGGTTATTGGCGAAGTAGTTCTGATGATAGTCTTCGGCAACCCAAAAGGTGCTGGCTGGTGTGACTTCGGTCACAATCGGGTTGGAAAAGAGTCCTTCGCTATCAATGCGTTTGATGGTTTCTTCGGCGATGCGCTTTTGCTCGTCACTGTGATACCAGATACCTGAGCGATACTGTGGACCGACATCATTGCCCTGCCGATTGAGGGTTGTCGGGTCATGCACGGTGAAGAAGATATTCAAAATGTCCTGAAAGCTAACGACATCGGTATCAAATGTCACGTTAACGACTTCGGCATGTCCAGTGGTTTTGTTGCAGACTTGCTGATAGGTCGGGTTATCGACGTGTCCACCCATATAACCAGAAATGGCTGATTGGACACCCTTCAATTGATTATAAACAGCTTCCACACACCAGAAGCATCCACCACCTAATGTTGCGACTTCTTTGCTCATAACAACTTATCCTTTTAGCTCTATCTTTGTTATCTATAGTATCGCCTATGATTATTGCAGAAATCCTACCACAGCGTAAATGTTCTATCAGAAAAGGGGCATTTCAATAATTTGGCGTTTTGGGTTTCGCGGACATGACACGTCATGCCCCTACACAACAAATCAATAATGGTTAGGGATTTGGCATGCTGAACCCGTCATATGTCAAGAATCTGAAATGCACTCACCCACTTTCGTCAGATTGCGGGGCATCGTCCCATAGATTATACTGAATGCTATATTGTTATGTGTGCAAAACACTTATTAAATGAGGAAACCTATGGCAGTTTTATCCATCAGTTTAGGGCAAATGCAAATTGAACTCGGTCACGTCAAGAATAACTTTCGCAACGCGGGACGCTTGATTGCTGAAGCCGCCCGCCGGAAGTCCAACGTGATTGTGTTGCCAGAACTTTGGTCTACCGGATACGACCTAGAAAATGCAAAAGAACACGCCGACGAACTCAACAAGGGCATGTTCACCAATATCTCTAAAGTGGCGACGCAATACAAAATTGCAATTGTCGGGTCTATCCTCGAACAACGGGGCGAGACTATCACCAATAGCGCGACCTTCTTTTCGCCACAGGGACGCATGATGGGAGTCTATCGCAAGATTCACCTGTTCCGCCTGTTTGACGAAGACAAGTATCTCGACGAGGGTAACGCACCATTGGTGATGGATTTGCCGTGGGGACCGACTGGATTGAGTATCTGCTATGATTTGCGCTTCCCCGAATTGTATCGCTCATATGCGGTGCACGACCAAGCGAAGTTGATTTTTGTTAATGCCGAGTGGCCCCTCGCCCGACTCGAACATTGGCGCGCCTTGCTCATCGCCCGTGCCATTGAAAATCAATGCTTCATCGTGGCGACAAATGCCTGTGGCGAAACGGGTGATACTGTATTCGCCGGACATTCAATGATTGTTGACCCGTGGGGCAAAGTGGTTGTCGAAGCAGGCGAAAGTGAACAACTGCTCACAGTGGACATTGACCTTGATGAAGTTGACGAAGTCCGTGCCAAAATCCCTGTGTTTGAAGACCGCCGTCCGAGTGTGTATTAAATTGCGAGATAATCAACAACCCATCATCGTAGCATGGCGTAGGGACAAGGCATGCCTTGTCCCTACAATGTATACTGAATAATGACCTTTATCCTATGCAAAATATCCCAAATGCAATAACCCTATGACTCGAACCTTGCCCTTAATCTTATGTTGTCTGTTGGTGTTGACCGCCTGCCGTGAACGTGGTTTAACACTGGATGACCTGCCGACCCCGATTACCCCATCCGCGCGCGGGACAGAAATTGTCCTGACCGCGAATGCCCCACCACCCAATTTTGGCACAGTCAGTTTTCCGCAAATTGACAATCGCCTCTTGCAGTTGAGCGGTTGGCATTATGTGGTAGATATGGAATTTGATGGGGTATTTTCGCAAGTTGACAGACGGGTCAGCGGGCGCGTGACAGCCGATGTGTATTACAATCAGATTGCCTCAGCGCGTCGGGTCGTCGTCAAAACGGAGGGTGACTTGCTCGGCTTGGAAGAACCCGAACAATACGAAGCTGTGCAACTCGGTCCCGATAGCTTTCTGGTGGAGAATGGCGCGTGTCTGTCCAATGCAGATGATTCGGCAGATGTGGCTGTGCGGGTCGGTGCGGGGTCACTGGTCGGTGGTGTGAATAGCGCACTTGCTAGCGGACAACCACAACAGCGCATCAATGACCAAGATGTGTGGCAATATACACTCAACTTTGACCAATTGAATCTGCCTCAACTCACCCTGACCGCTGATAGCAAGGTGTTGGCATTTAACGGTGAGTTATGGGTTGCGCCGGAACACGATGCTGTGATTCGTTATTATATGACGATTGATGTGGAGAATGCGCTGGTGTTTACGAATGTGTTGGACACAGCTTTGCCTGTCACCGGACGTTTAATCGTGCGCTATGACATGCTTGATATTGGCACACTCCACAATATCAGTGTGCCCTTCGGATGCTAAGACATGACAGTCTCGCGCTATCTGTTGTTTGCCGTTGTGATATTGCTGTTCGGCTATTGGATACGAGTCCATAACCTGAATGCAGAACCCATGTGGATTGACGAAGAATTTACATGGAAGACGATTTATGTCAGCCAACACGGCGAAGGATTTATCGAAGGGATGCGGGCGCGGATTGCCCATATGCCCCTCTATTTTGCGTCGATGCTCCTCTACCCCGGTGACCATAGCATCTTCAGTATGCGCTATCCATCGGTTTTGTTCGGGATGCTGACAATCGCAATGACGATGCGCTTGATGACCCATCTCTATTCTGAGCCGAAATGGGCATTGTTGGCGGGGTTGTTACTAGCGATGAACGGCATGTTTATCTTGTATTCACGGGTAGCGCGCATGTATCCATTGGGGAATTTTTTGATTGCATCGGTGAGCTATCTCTATCTGCGCTATTTGACACAATCGGGGTATGCCTATGGTCAACGCTTGCTGGCGTATGGTGCGACTTTCCTCGCGTATATGACACACTTTGTCACCTTGATATTGATTCCGGCGCAGGGACTCGTCAAACTCCGGCAACTGCGCCAACGACAGATTAGCTGGCTTGAGGTGTTCCAGTGGATGATGTTACACCTGATACTGGTGATTCCCTTGCTCATTTGGGTCGCGCTGATTTTTGATCGAGATGTGCCTGTGTTGGGCTGGGTTGACCCTGTGAATCTCGAACGGGTTCTCTTTGTCGCCCAAACGCTATTTCTCGGTGTCTTTGAGGTTGAGACGATACCATTCTGGTGGATAGCCGTACCTATTTTCATTATCCCGCTAATGGTGTACGGGATTCGCTTCCGACGCATCCCACATGGAGACTATTGGCTAGGATTAACACTGTTGCCTGTTGTTGTGTTACTGCTGTTCACACCGATTAAAACCATATTCCATGAACGCTATCTGTCGATTGCTCTGTTTGCCTATGTGATGGTGGTGGTGTTAGGATTCAAATCACTGAACGACATATTAGAGGGTAAAGTTTATCGTCGTTATGTGGTTACCGTTGTTATCGGTCTGTATCTGGCAGGAATGGCATTTTTGACGGTACTACAGATGCCGAATGGACATTTTATCATTACGATTTAGGTTGTGCCTTGTCCCTTGTGGTGATGGTCGGTAAACTGTTCGCTATTGTTTGAAGACATTAAACTGTTGCTATGACTCTTATTCTACGCTACATGAAAACATCGGATGTGAAGCAGGTATCGGCTATTGACCACCTGTGCTTCGAGCCACCGTGGCCCGCCGATTCTTATAATTTTGAGATTAACCAATCGACTGTTAGCCATATGGTTGTGCTGGAAAAATGCGTCTCGCAACTCGATGATGCACCGCAAGCTTCGGAAGGTATCTGGGGGCGGATTTCACGTTGGTTGAATCCAGATACAGAACCGCCCAATCGTCGTATCGTGGGTTATGGTGGGTTATGGAAAATTTCCGAAGAAGCCCATGTCAGCACCATCGCCACCCATCCTGATTATCGAGGGAACGGCTATGGTGAGATTTTGCTGGCGGGCATGTACGGCAAATCGGTTCTGCTGGGTGCAGAATATATCGTGCTGGAAGTACGGGTCAGCAATCATGTTGCACAGAAGCTCTATACCAAATACGGCTTTACTCGTCACGGCGTAAAAGAGAATTACTACCGTAGCAATAAAGAAGATGCCTATGATATGCGGGTGATTTTTGATGATACACTCGTCAACATCTATCACGACCTCTACACCAAACTGCAAACCCGACAACCCTTCACCGACCGCTATACCGAAACACCGCATCCGCGACGAGGATAGGGTAAGCGTCAGATAGGCGTTTAGATTGCGTCCAGTGCTGTGCGTTTGAAAATTTATACTAGAATAAAGACAGACGCAGACATGGACAAAATCACATGTATTCAGAACCCACAATCTCACCTAATTTTGTAGTACGCCAGAAGCGCAAGTTGTTCCGCAACCCAATTGTTATCGGCGGTATCGTTTCCATCATTGGCTTGATAACTATTGCATTGGTTGTCGTGTTGACGGGAAGCACCAACATCCCCGAGCCAACACCCACGTCAGCAGTCATTGCCGCTCGCATCGTCGAAACAACACCAGAAGTCGCCACTAATGACCCGACACCGCAACCCGATGTTGTGATTTCGGCTGAGGTGATGAATGTCTCGCAAGTTGTTACAAGTGATGACGACACCACATCGTCGCAGACTGTTGATACTGAAACACCAGCTTGCTCAATTCGTCCCACAGGCGATGTGAATGTCAATATTCGCAGTGGTCCGGATATGCAGTTCAGCTTGATTAGTGTGTTGAATGCGCGTCAAACTGTCGATGCGATTGCTGTTAGTGATAATCGCTGGTTTCAGATAGAAAACCGTGACGGCACAGTTGGCTGGGTTGGTGGCAGTGTGGTGGATGACATCGGTGATTGTGCGACCTTACCACAAGTACAGACCCCAACCTGTCAAGTAAAGAATACAACCGGAAACCGCGTAAACCTCCGTGCTAATCCGACGACAGATGCCCGTATCATTCGCACACTGACAACAGATGATGTGTTAATGGCAGATGGTCAGACGGTAGATGGATGGTATCGTGTGTTGTTAAACCGTGAATTGGGTTGGATTTATCGGGATGTTGTTGCGTTGAGTCCTGAGTGCAAGGCAGTCGCTACGATTTCCGCCGAAGAACCCGTACCACAACCTGTCACAAGTGCATCGAATCTAGCGTTTAATGATGCCGATTGTGTTGTCGAAAGCTTCACGGGCAATTCGGTTGACCTGCATAAACGCCCTGACCTATCCTCTGCTGTGACTGCCAAACTGAATAAGGCGATGAAAGCCTCGCGTCTTAGTACCAATGGTTGGTATGAAATTGATGGATTCGGTTGGGCATTTGGTGGCGATTTGCTCACACGCGGGTTGTGTCGCTTACTCCCGACTGTCGCACCAGAGACAATCCGCGCAGGTTAATCCATGCGACAAGGTCTTATCCTTTGCCGACGCTACAAATTAAAATTTTGGTGAAATGTCACATGCAATCTATGACAGGTCATAGGGTATTTGTGACAAACATCACTAGTTGATTGAGGCTACGATTATCTATACTCAGAGTATCAACGCAGTTAATCAGATTAAAGGAAATCTCATGCCTCAAAACGAAAGCGCAAATGACCGCCTGTTCCGCCTTGTGATGTTTATGTTTATTATCACACTCGCAATTGCGTGGCAAAGCTGGTTCTTGCTCGCATTAGCCGTTATCCCATTGGTGACTGGCGCGATTGGCTTCTGCCCAATCTATGCGATTACAGGCTATCAAACCCTAAAACCTGAAAACGAATAGATACTCGCACTATCTATATGAACGGTCACTGACCTACAGACAAACGGTCAAACCACAGAAGCTGTCATGCGCGAGACACTGTAGGAGTGTTCATCGGCATGACAGTTTTTGGTTTTTAGGAGTCGTTTTTCAGGTCTTCTAATTCTTGCAGATACAGCCCCATCTCCTCGAAGCGCATCTCGCCCAACTTCATAAAGCGCACCATACCTGTCTCATCAACGATGTAGGTGGTCGGTAAGTTCTGCACACCATAATCGGCTTTAATCACTTGATTGGCATCTAGCGCAACCGGCAGATTTTGTACCCCAATTTCTTCGAGGAAGCCTTCAATTTCTTCCGGTGTTTCTCCGATGTTGATTGTCAGCAGTGCGGGACCATTTTCATCATCAGCATGAATCGCCACGAACTCCTCCAGCGCAGGGAGTTCACGCACACACGGACCACACCATGTCGCCCAGAAGTTGATAAACAGCGGACGACCTTCATAATCTGATGGCGAGACCAGCGTTGTCCCATCCAGCATAGGGATTTCAAAATCAGGTGCTTGGAAGTTAATCAGATTGCGTGACGGCGCAGGTTGAAAGGTCGGTACAGCATCTTGTTCATTGGGTTGGCTTTCGGCGGCGACCATGACCAATGCCATCAATATGCCAAGCAATGGCAGAATCAAAAAGACAAGCAGAACCGGAGACGGACGTTGCACCTCTGGTTCGCTAGTGGTTTCAGTTTTTGTTTTTTCTTGTGGGATGTCTTGCATCATTGATACCTGTATTGTTGCGATTTCGGCTATGATACAAGGTCACTCACAGCTTGTCTATAACAACACGCCCGTCGCAATCACATAAATTGGGCTATCCATTGATTGCAATTCGTACAACTTAGCCTCACCGGATAGACGGTCATAGTCGATATGATGCTGATTGGCGAAGCGTTCTAGATTGTCATCAGTTGCTACGGTGATGTCAGTTGTCCGCCAGCGCATCATGCCCGTGAAGTAACTGACACCCGCAAAGCGAATTGTTTGCTCTGCTTGTGACTCACCCTGATGATAAACTGCAATCTCAAGTTGGGCGGTGTCGCGGTCATAACGCAGAACCTCACATTGATAAACAGTCACCTTCGGCACAGTGCGGACTTTCGGTTGGATGACCTCAGTCGGCGCAGTCGCCATCTGCATTTTATAGCGGTCGGGATGTTTCGGTTTAATCTTCGGTTCAAAGCCGGGGGCACTGACGTTCATCTCGTGTGCCATATACTTTGCAAACCGCAACATCACCCAAATCCACAGCAGATAAAGTCCGATGCCAATCATCTGGAAGAAAACAAAGATGTTCCCAGAAGATTCTCTATTAAAGAGGTGGTATGGGTTAATATAATAACTTGACCATACAAATCCGTTGTCTGCCAATGGAACGGTTAGACTTTCTCGTATCGTATCTATCCATTCTCGATGTTGATAGTCGCTGATTAATTCGGGATTCAATTTATACGGAATATCCGTCACAAACAGTACAGCAATTACAAATGCAAAAGGAACAATCGCCCGTAAGCCGAGTGCCAACCATGTTGCCCCTTTGCGTGTCGGTTTAAACAAACTCAGTGCCATCGGTAGGGAAGCAACTAACATGATTTCCAATACGAGGAACACTGCAAATATTAGAGCAACAGTCATCACAACAGTTATATCGAGTCGAATATCTAAGATAGTGGCATCCCGCCATGCAAAGCCGTCTTGTCGTAAATTGTGGAATATTATGCCATAAGTAAATGCGGCAACCCGCAGAACATATAGAAAGACTGTGTCGCGCCAGTGACCACGTATAACACCAAGCCATTTTCCAATCACCAATCGCCACGTATCAGCCCCGGTTAAAATGAGTAAATCCCATGTTTTACCCTGAAACTCACGCCGAAATGATTCTGCTGAATTATTGATGATTCGCATTTCAATCGCAAAAATAGCAATTAAATTGAAAAGAATTAATGCGTAGTAGCTGTCATGTATCGCCCAAAAAAAGTGTTGTCTTAATAGACCGAGCAGAATTGGCAGGCAAATTGCTAAAAGTGCTAGTGCATACATGCCATACGCAAACCATGAAATTCCCTCACGCCGGATATGTTCGCGTTCATGGCGTTGAATTGGGTTATCAAGGACATCTTTACGATATTGTGGCAATAAGGACATTGTGTGCAGTCTCTCGCTCAATTAGCAGATGGTATCTCATTTCAGTATACACGTGGGGCGGTTGGTTTTCTGATTAACGCTCACCAACTTTAGTAGGCAAAAGCTGATCAGTGGTAAAACGTACCAGCATAACTCGTATCTCATGGTGGGCATCCACTACGAGATTACTTCAGCATCAAGTTGCCAATGGGGCGGAAAGTCTGTCGCCGGAAAAATCGCCTGTGCTTCGGTGAGCATATTCTGTAACTCCAGCAGTTGGTAGCGTTCCGAGACATGAATCAGAATTAGCTTGCCAACAGTCGCTTGCTTGGCAACTTGTGCAACTTGTGTTGCTGTCAGGTGATAATTCTTCTGTGCGAGTGCGATGTCCTCACCGTTATATTGGCTTTCGCAGATTAGAGTGGTGACACCGTCTAACTTATCAATGAGCAGAGCCTGTGTTGCCTCATCCATCAGAAAATCGGTTAGATATGCTAATGAATCGCCATAACTTTCGACCAATAGCTTATCGCGTAACTCACCCACCTTATAGCTTGCATCGCCAATCACGACCTCAGCATCATCGGAGACAGACATATCTTTCATGTCACGTATCCAGCCACCACCAGCCAACCCCATTGCCTTGAGTGCTTCTACATCCACATTGACCCGTGATGTCTCTCGCAAAATATACCCCGTCGACGGTGTGCCATGATTAAGTGTCAAGGCTTCGACAGTATAATCAGGTGTTTCTATGATGTGTCCGGTTGTGGGTGTGGTGCTGTGGGGATACTTATTGGCAAAGGCTTCCTTACCGTAGTAGGTGTAGGTATCAACTTTATCGGGGTAGATGTCGTTGGCAAACCACTGTGACCGACTCCACTCTGCCCAATTCCAGAGAAAACCCTGAAAGCGATGGTGCATTACCTGTGACGTGTCTGGCGGTCCCCAGATATGATTCTCACGAGTATAACGCGAAAATGTCAGCCGGAAGAACATATCAAATCCGCTAATATGATCCATATGATAGTGCGAAAAGAGTACGTGGTCGATGCTTTGAATGTCGGCAACGCCAAGACCGGACAGAACATCATTGCCACAATCAAACAATAAGCGACTAATCCGTTGTCCGCTGTCGATGGTTGCCAGTACAGCATTGTCTCGCCGTACATCTCCTAACACCTGATAGTCTAATACCATTTTATATAACCTCTTGTGACCCTTTATGTGTTATATTCTACGATGAAACTGCCGATTATCCTAGTGCTTATTGCATATACCGATGGGTCTGTTCGTGTGACCTGTTTACATATATTATACGGCGGGTGGATGCCGGATGGTATTCACTATTGTCAATAAATGTCTGATTGTATTTCCGGTTGCTCGTGATGATTGACTAAATTATCTGGTAACGCTTACAGACAATGCAGGCATTGTCCCTACAACCTAATACAGATAGATTCGTAGGGGCGAAACCTGTTTCGTCCGCCCAATATGTTACCTGTTTATAGCCATAGGTTTGAGCGTTCGGTGTAAGATTGAATTGACTGTTTCTGTAATATTGAAAGACATTGAGGTTTGATGGGTCTATGCACACATCACGTTGGATAGTAGCTCTGGTTTTTGTTTTATTGGTTATGTTCTCTAGTATTGCCCAAGATGATATTGACGCAACCGACCAACCCCAACCGCGTCCCATGCCGACATCGGTCGTGGTTGAAGACGATGTGGTGGTTGAGTTCTACTTCTCGTCGATTATTCAAGGGGGTGTCGGGCTGGTACGGCTCGATGCGCCAGATATTACACAAGCGCGCGCTTTCTTCTTGAATGACGAATTTCCATTTTTCACAATTGAGGATGATGGCTGGTATGCGCTACTGGTCGTCAACATGGATATTCAACCGCGTGATTATGAAATGACTGTCTTGGTTGAACGTCCTGACGGCAACACCACATTAACCCACACACTGACCGTCGATTCAGCAGGGTATATCACACAAAGCTTTGACATCCCCGGTGACCGTGCTTTTCTGGCAGACCCCGAAGTCGAACGGGCTGAATTTGCGAAATTGGATGCTATTACCGAAGGTGTGACGTTAGAAACGCTGTGGGGCGAAACCGGATTTGACTTACCCATTAATGCCGAAATTACCTCTCCCTTTGGCACTTATCGTGTGTTGAACGATGCCATGCAAACCCGCCACACCGGATGGGACCAACGCGCCCCTGTCGGCACACCGATTCGCTCAATCGGCGCGGGTAAAGTTGCCTTTGCCGGACAACTCGACATACGCGGGAACTACGTCATGATTGACCATGGCTACGGTGTATATTCGGGTTATGCCCATTTCTCACAGGTACATGTCACACGCGGGCAGACCATCAGCAAAGGGCAAGTCATCGGCATGAGTGGCAACACCGGACGCAGTAGCGGTCCACACTTACATTGGGAGATGGTCGTCAACGGCGAATGGGTCGATAGCCTCGCATTTATTGAGATGTGGGTGCCATCGTAACCAGATTGGCAGAACTTGGCAGTGTGTTGTCTGGTGATGGCAGGCAATCATAGCGCATCATAGGGTCAAATCAAACCTATTGAGGAGACCTAACCATGACCAGTTTTGCCGACCTATTATTCTTAACCTGCCTTGCATGGATTTTTGCCCATGAGCTAGATGCCATCAAACAACACGAATGGCGCATTTTACCTCTAACTAGTTGGATGTCTGAAAAGTGGGCATACCCTACATTTGTCCTATTGCACATTCCACTGGTTGTGTGGATGATGGTAATGAGTCCATCAACGACTTTTCAAATTGGTATGGACATATTTTTGATTGTTCATGCTGGGTTGCATATCATATTTCGCAATCATCCGTCGTATACTTTTGATAATACATTGTCGCGGATACTCATTTTTGGAGTTGTCCCACTGGCGATGACACACTTACTGATGATTACAGTATAACAATACATAAACGTTTCATTATATCATTCGTTATTTTATTGCAACATACCCCTGAACACGTTACACTTCGTAATATCAATTAGGGGTACAGAGTCTTTAAGGATATAGATGTGCTACGTGTATACCTCATTCGACACGGACAGTCGCACAACAATGCCGAACCCAATTTCGAGAAACATCAGTTTGACCCGCCACTAACCGAGCTAGGCGTTAAGCAAAGTCATGCAGTGGGCAATCATCTCAAAAACGGAAGTGATAACGGCGCACTCCGCTATGGCTATGAGGTAGATACCATCTACACCAGCCCACAATTGCGCGCACTCCAGACCACAGCAGAGATTATTAAGTTTGTCGATATTCGCCCCGAAATAAAAACGCGCATTCATGAACGTGGGGGGGTGGTGGTTATCACTCGTCATGGTCCCAAACATGATAGAGGCTTAACACGTAGTCAGATAGCTAACCAATTCCCGACATTCAAAATCCCCTACCAAGTGACAGGTAGTGGTTGGTGGACTGGGTCAGGTACGATTGAAACAAATGATGATGTGGTGGTGCGGGCACGGGTCGTCGCCAATGAGTTGTTTATTAAGGCGCGGTCGTCAGCGCGGGATAGTGGCATTGTGCTTGTCTCGCATGGCACATTCATTAACTTCCTCATGCAGGTGATGCTCAATGAACGGCAGACCAAGTTTCTGCATAGCAACGCCGCTATTTCACGGATTGACATCAACCAGAGTACCAAAGCGACACTGAAATACGTCAACAAAACGACCCACCTTGAGCAGACATGGGTCACATAAGGCTGGCTTTCAGTGCCTCGAAAAAATTATCAACAGACTGAAATTGCTTTTCGGGCAGGGCACATACAGCGCGTTCAAGGGCAGTATTTTCTATACAACTTGTTTATCCTCATCTTGTGCCAACCACGTTGTGATATACCAAAACGAGGCTATTTTAGACTGCTTTAACAGGGTTCAATCTATTTAGCTCTTGGTCTTCTAGCCAAGAGTGTCAGGATTGCCAAAATATTGAAATGCACCCAAACGAATTTACAACGAGATGATAAATGAAAAATAATGTCAGATAGTGTATTATTGGAACTTAAATATTGCAGAACTGGAAATATCTATGTCAGAACAAATTGACTTTAGAACATTGAATGCCCTTGTTGTTGAAGATGATGCAGGCGGTATGGCAATTATTGGTGTGATGATGCGCCACCTCGGTATCAAGGCGTTTATTAACACTACTGGCGAAGGTGTGCTACCGATGGCACATGCGATAGATCCCCTACCCAACATTATCTTCCTCGATATTAATCTACCGCGCACCACAGGTTACGACATCCTCAAAGACATTCGCGCCGACGAAAAGCTCAAAAATGTGACAGTGGTTGCCGTTACAGCACAGGATGCCGATACAGAAATCCCGAAAGCAAAAGAAGCTGGCTTTGATGCGTATATTGGCAAACCCATTAGCCGGATGCGCTTCCCACGTCAGTTACGCCGTATTCTCAAGGGTGAGGATGTGTGGGAGACATATTAGGGCATGTCGTCCCACAGTCGAGCCTTATGCTAATGCAGGGTCAGCAATCTGCTGGAAGATGTCGTCAACATGATGACGAAGCAAACCATAATGTCCTCGATTGGGATACAGGGTCAACGTTGCCTGTGGAATGGTAGTAGCAGCATAACGCGAGAACGATGGCGCGACCATCAAGTCATCTTCACCTTGGAAGACATGCACCGGAACTTTTATATCTTCGAGCCGGAATCCCCAATCACGGAAGCATAATAAAGCGTCTTGAACTGGTCCCGATGTGCCCTGTCGGAAGGATTCGTGCGTCAGCTCCATAACCTTCTTCACGAAGTCGTCATCGCCCATTTCAGCACGGTCAGCAGGACTCGCCCAACTTTTGAAGAACCGACGAAATCCATTTTCGCCTGTGGTATACAGCACAAAACGCATCAGGCGAAACGGCAACCATAATACAAACGGTGCTTTCAGCGCGATTGTACCAAAGATGCGGTCACCCGGTGCCATATCCTCTGCATATTGTCCAACCTCTGCTAGGTGAATCCAGCCCGCACAATCCACTGCAAAGGTGATACGCTCAGGTATGCGATAACCACAAGCTGCAACCGTCGGCATCCCACCGGACATGCCAATCACACCAAAGGTATCCCATCCCAGATGATTCGCCAACTGCTCGACATCATCAACAAAACCCAACACTGTGCGACCTTTTTGTGGGTCAGATAAGCCACACCCCGGACGGTCAGGTGTTACGAGACAAACCCCATGTGCCAGCGCATGCTCATGCCAGAATGCCCCTTCCAGGCGGCTACTCGGACAGCCATGAAAGTACATTGCAGGTGTGCCATTAGGGTCACCATAGATGTCATAGGCTAAGCGTCGCCCATCGTTGAGTGTCAGAAATTGTGTGTTCATTATTCTCCTTTGTTTTATAAACCGACTGGTCAGTATATAATTATCATACGATTATTTTCACCGGGTGTCAATCTATAAGCAGGTCAGCACCTCAGCAATTCAGCTTTTGCTGCTAACAGGCTGATGGCTTTATGACAAAGATAAGTCAGGTTGACAGGCTATTTGATATATGAAACCCATCGGAATGCCCCACATTCACATAACCTCACGTTGCCGAAACAGAATTTCACGCTAGAATAGGCACGGCAACTGACCCAATACCGATAAGGATGACCCATGAGTAACGCACCTATACAACCTTTACCTGCAATTGATGGTGTTTATATCGCCACATTAAAAGCCTATGGCGATGACCGTGGACGCTTTATGGAGACCTTCCGCAAAGAGTGGTTTCCGCAGGTGAGCTGGGACAAGATGCAAAGCAACCGCAGTGATAGTAAGGCGGGGGTATTACGAGGGTTACATTATCACTTTAAGCAAGTTGATTACTGGTATGCCGTCAATGGGACAATTCGTGCCGGACTGGTGGACTTGCGCCCATCGTCATCGACTTATCTGCAATCTGCAACAGTGGATATGGGGGAAGATAACCCGCTTGGTTTGTTTATTCCGGTGGGAGTCGCACATGGATTTTCGGCATTGACCGATTGTACACTAACCTATGTCGTCAACAATTATTATGACGGTGATGATGAGTTTGGTATTGCCTATAATGACCCGCAGGTTGGCATTGATTGGGGCGTTGCTGACCCCTTCTTATCTAACCGTGACAAAGCCAACCCACTGATTGCTGATGTTCCCGCAGAGCATATGCCGAAATAAGTAACAGCTGGATATTATTCGTCCTTTGGATGATGGGGACCAATCCAGATTTCGTCTGATGATTCAACCGGCTCAATGTCCAGATTAACAACAATAGGGTCTTGGTCACTCCGCACGAGGACACACATCAGCGGTTCATCGGGCAGTGCATTAATCTCTTGATGTGGGACAAAGGGTGGCACATAGATGAAGTCGCCCGCATCAGCTTCGGCAACAAATTCAAGGTTATCACCCCAGCGCATTCTGGCTTTTCCGCTCAGGACATAGATAACACTCTCTAGTTCCCCATGATGATGTGCGCCTGTCTTGGCATTGGGATGAATATCAACTGTGCCAGCCCACAGCTTCTGTGCGCCAGCTTTCGCAAAGTTAATGGCTGCGGCTCGTGTCATGCCGGGGGTCTGTGCGGTATTCATATCTAAGTCGCCACTTTTTACAATTTTCACGCCGTTATCGCGCCAGTTGGGTTGGTCTGTCATGGTTGCCTCGCAGAATACTTTTCAGGATACGCAGACTCTAACGCGCTGTGATGTGTTACGCAACTTATTTGTACATTGACATCAACATGTGTTGTTTAATGAATGACCGATGTGTCATTCCTCAAGAACAAACACAAGAGTTGATGGAAACAAAAAACTAATTCTTAGGGCATATACGCCCGTACCCCTGCAACCACCGTGTAGGTGAATAAGGTTTCGTCTCCGTCATCCACCGACTCTACCAAAATCGTATTCATATGAGAGTGGTACTCTGGATAATAACGAGAATTAAAGAAGGTCTCTAACTCTTTGTAATCCCATTCACGCTGACTCTCAATCGTCAATTCACCTAAGACCCAACCATGACTTCCATTCACTCTAGAGTCATCCATTTCCAGACGAACAACTCGTGTCTCCGGTGGCATCTCCCACGACCGCATTTGGGACACTTTTGCAAAGCCTTCCATCATTGGCAAGTACATTATCATCCATATGATGAGGAATCCAACAACAGGCACAGCCAATAGCCCAAACACAATTTTCAACCACGTCCTATTGCTACGTGAAAGTCGTTTTTTCTTTTTCATACGATTAACTCGATAACTCATGGGCAATAATACTGTGCCTCAGCAGACACTATATATCGGTTGCCAGTGACATGCTGCGCTTTGACCTGATTGTAAGTCGCTGTGCGATAGTCCGGATGATAGCGCGATGTATAAAAGTCAGTCAACGCATCTTCACTCAGACCACTCCCCAAGATAAGTGTACCCGTAAGAAAGCAGGTATTCCCCGCCGGACCATGAAAATACAACAGCTCAAAATCAATAACCTCTGTCTCCAGTGGCATCTCCCATCCTCGCATTTGATATAGATAATGTTCAGCAGTTACACGTCCCATCAATGTAGACAACCATAAAGCGAGTGTTGCACATAATGGAACACCGATAAATAGTGCAACACCGACAACCAAAATGCGTTTAAGATATGTCATTATTCTTGTATTGAAGACGCGATGGAGCATTGGGCTATCCCAACTTCGATTTCACCTAAGGGAAAATGTCACCCACAGCAAGTTCAAAATCTGGCAGGACATCATGACCGGAGAGGGTGTCGTCACTGGTCAGGAAGTCGATGTCGTCTGCACCTTTGTGATAGACTTCGACAAATTTCTTTTCGGGATACACCAACCAGACAAGTGTTGTCCCATTATTCAGGTAATATTGAGCTTTCTCGCGCATGAGGGTATAGGTATCAGACGGAGATTTGATTTCGATAGCGAGGTCGGGCATGGTTGGGACTGCACCTTGTCTGACGATGTCTTCACTTTTCACACGGCGGAAGGATATATCCGGTAGGCGGTCGTTATAGTTATCGCCTTCTTTACGATGTCGAATTTCCACCCCAACATGACCAATCGGATGACTTTTGAGATAGATGCGTATCTCTGTGGCGATGTTGACAGCAATAACGCCATGTTCTTCTGTAACCACTTTTTCAACAATCTCCCCATTGATAAGTTCAAACAAGCCTTCTGTATGGTCAGTAAGGAATGCCTCAAAATCATCGACTGTAATTTGATGTGCTGCTAATGTCATATGACGCGACCTCTTTTATCTTGTGGTACATCCATCATTATACTTGATTTGTCGCTGACAGTAGAACTGTTCACTTGCCCATGAGAAAATACCGTTTTGAGAAATTTCGGACACGCAGTAGCATGTCCCTACACCGATAATAGCACAGGTCTTGTAGGGACTGCCTACTGGCTGTCCGCATTAAATCTCACGGGTAGGTGAATAAATACCATCCTGCGTGTCTGATGATTAAACTTAATTACTCGCTTTGATAAGCTCAGCCCCTTTTTCAGCAATCATAATGGTGGGCGCATTGGTATTACCACTCGGCACACTCGGCATCACCGACGCATCAACCACACGCAGTCCCTCCACACCAATCACACGCAAGTCAGGGTCAACTACTGCCATATGATCAGTACCCATCTTGCATGTGCCGACGGGATGATAGAGTGTCTCGGAGAAGCTACGGATAAATTCACGCCATGCGTCGTCATCTTTGGGTTTATTTTCAGGACGAATACGCTTACCCCGATAGGTATCAAATTCGCTATGGGTGGTGATGGCATCGGCAAACTTGGTCGCCTTGAGCAGGGTTTCCATATCGCGGTCATCATCCAAATAGCGCGGATTAATCAATGGCGCGGTCATCGGGTCAGACGAAGCCAGCTTAATTTCACCGACGCTGTAAGGGTTCAACACCAGTCCCCCCAACACATAGCCATGTCCGGGCACTTCGGTCAGCCCATGGTCAAGGTAATGAATCGGTCCGAAGTGGAATTGCACATCAGGCTTGGGCAAGTTGGGGTCACTGCGCCAGAATAGACCACCTTCACCGACATTGGATGTCAGCGCACCCTTCCGCAAAAACAAGTATTTGAGGATATTCATGATACTATTCGCACCCGCCAGACTGACAGGTTTGGTTGATTCGTGTACAACTCCGCAGGCGATATGGTCTTGCAGGTTTTGTCCGACACCCTTGCTATCGACCAATACTGTAATGCCATGCTCAGCGAGATGTGTACTGTCACCGATGCCAGAGACCATCAGCAATTGCGGGGAATTAATTGCACCACCACATAGAATCACTTCAGCCGTGCATTTAACCGTTTTCTTTTGCCCTTTTTGGATATATTCGACACCGATAGCTTGCTTGCCCTCGAACAAAACACGGGTGACTTGTGCCTCAGTTTCGACAGTCAGATTAGGACGATTGAGCACAGGTTTAATATAAGCCGCAGCGGTGCTATGGCGTTGACCATTTTTCTGTGTTACCTGATACAACCCGACACCGTCTTGCTTGTTGGTATTGAAGTCGTCAGTCGCTTCGATACCCATCTTTTTGGCAGCACGGATAAAGGTCTCTGTTAGTTCGTTGGGCGAGATTTGGTCAGCGATGTTAAGTGGACCGTCTGTACCATACCACTCCGAGCCACCCCGCTCTTGATGTTCCGATTTCATGAAGTAGGGCAAGACCGATTCCCATCCCCAACCGACAGCCCCGTTTTCTTCCCAGCCATCATAATCCATCTGATGTCCACGAATATAAATCATGGCATTAATCGAGCTACTCCCGCCGAGGACTTTGCCACGGGGCCAATATATCTTACGGTTCATCAGGCAGGCTTGTGGTTGGGTCTCATAATTCCAATCGAGGTTAGATTTGAATGCCTGTGAGTAGGCAGCGGGGATATGAATTTCACGCTTTTTATCAGGTTGTCCCGCTTCTAGTAGGAGGACTGTTGTGTCGGATTCTTCGGAAAGTCGGTTCGCTAACACACAGCCAGCACTCCCGCCCCCGACAATAATATAATCAACCATTGTTTATCCTGTTTTAGCAAAATTATTTAGCTCAATTGTACCTTAAGTGTGGTGTTTGTGGCGTAGATTCTAATCGGACTGTGACAGCCATACAACGAAACTGTAACGATACGCCCTATATCACAAAACAAAACACAACCGCCATGAATAGCCAACTTCCCTGTACAACACCGTCGCTTTTGCGTACACTGTGCCCTTGACTATGCAGAAACTGATACAACCATGAGCGATAATCCGACACCGACACATCCCAACCGCAGATACCTACTCATCTTGCTGATGGCAACCCTCATCGTGCAGGGCATTTTATATATCAGCTATCCATTGGGCAACAGCGTCAACAACGATAATCAGGCGGGACAAGTCTACCTGACGAATGAGTTTGTGTCGGGCAACTTTATGGTCGGCAATGTGCGTTACAATCCGGGCTATGCGTTGGTGCTTGCGCCTTTTAAAGCGATTACGGACATGTTTGGGGATAGCCTCGCGCCTCGTTTATTATTACTAGTGCATGTGCTGATATATAGCACTGTTCCCTTCATGGCATACGACATCATGCGCCGACGGTTTTCTCCGCTGGCAGGATTCATTACGGGCTTGGTTGTGTTGATTGACCCTTTTGGCTTGCAGTGGTTGCACTTTCAGTTACCCGGTTGGCTGATTGCATTTGTCACGGTGTGGGCATTGTGGATAGCGCAACTCGGCTGGGAAACATCTACACGTCGCCGTTGGGTATTGGTCGCTGTTGCCAGTGTCGGACTCGGTGTGATGACCTTCGCCCGCTTTAACTATGCGCCCCTTGTCGCACTGTATGGGCTTAGTTTTTTCCTGTGGACGCATATCCCACTCCGGCAACGCTTTATCTTATTCATGACAGTCGGGGTGATTAGTGCAGGGATTTTGGGCGGGTATGTCTTTGGTGTACATATCCCATCAACAGGTACAACCACACTCAGTTGCATCACGGGGAATAATCTGGCGACGGGACTACTGGAAAAAGGCATCCCGATGCGCGCCTCCAACGGACCCGAATCTGCCAATTACGCCAACTTGCTCACATTGGAAGCTGACCGCGAAGTAGACTTCTACGAATATACCTATCCGCTATGGCAAAACCCTGAGTCGTGGGTGACAGATGAAGAACGCGAGGCATTCTTAGCACAGCCCTTTGGCGACCCTAAAGAGGACATCACCACTGTATTCCCTGCTGAATTATATTGGTATCTCGGACCCTGTGATGCTGATGCCTTGCTATATGATATTTACTTTGAAGCGATTGCCCGTGAGCCGATTAAGCTAATAACGGAAATCCTCAAATCGACCCTGTATATGATGATTCAACACCCGACCGAAACCAGCTTTCATCATATGTATGTAGACCGTGCCGACGCGATTGATTGGCTGGGTGAAGGACAGCTAGGATTCTACGAAGCACAGAGTGCCATGTATAACGGGCATCTGGTATGGCGCACAGGTATCGAGATATATACGGCGTTATTTACCCCGCTGAATCTCATCAAACTGCTGACCCCTCTTGCGGTTATCTGGGCATTGTGGAAGCGCGATTGGTTCACAGTGACGGTGGCGGTTCTGCTGGTGGTCGGCTTATTGTTGATTGCATCAGCAGCACGGATGGAACCCCGCTATTACGCCATGTTGTCCCCACTGTTTACGATTTTGATAGGCGGATTTGTGGCGGATATGGTCGGGCGATGGCGCAATAATCAGTGAGAGTGTCAAAGAACACAAATAATTGTAGGGACAAGGCATGCCTTGTCCCTACGGATGATATTACAAACACCCATATCGTCACCCTGTGTTCTGATGAGATAAATAACATACATAGGACATCATGATGGATGAACAAACCCGCGCACATCTTAATCAGATTAACCGTGACTTTTATACTGTGACAGCGAAGGAATTTGACGCAACACGGGGGCGAGCATGGGCAGGTTGGGAACGGTTGTATGCTGAGCTAGACACTCCGATAGGATCAGTGCTGGATGTGGGTTGTGGCAATGGACGTTTTGCTGTCTTTATGGCGGATAATGAGGATGCGCCCTTAACTTATCGTGGTGTTGATAACAATCCCAAGTTGCTGGATTTTGCCCGTGATACACTGGCAGACTATGACCACCTGACGGTTGAGTTGACCGAACACGATGTTATTATGGGTGACCTCCCAGCAGGTGAATTTGAGCTGGTGGTGTTGTTCGGTGTAATCCATCATGTGCCGGGGTTTGCACAGCGTCGTGCGTTTATGGAGACCTTAGCAAACCGAGTTGCTGATGGCGGGTATCTGGTGTTTGCTGCATGGCGGTTCTATGAGCAGGAACGTTTTCGCAATCGTATCGTCGCATGGGATGACAGTTTGACAGTCGAACGGCATGATTATCTGCTAGATTGGCGACGTGGTGACCATGCGTTGCGCTATTGCCACTATGTTGATGATGCTGAACACGCCGACCTGATTGATGCAACTGGATGCACCGTGATTGCTGACTACCGCGCTGATGGCTCAACAGGTGACTTGAATCGGTATACTATCTTACGGAAATAGCCCCTCTAATTTCTGATATCGGGAGACTTTCTACCTATCTCACACCAATACCATCTAGTGCAATCTGCAATAAGATTGGCGTAATTGGGCTCTCAAATGGTGGTTATAAATCATCTATAACAACATATGGACTTATTTGGACTTATGATTCTACCAAGTAATATCTAAGTCCAATTGAGCATAGAATGGACTACTTGGATATAAATGGACATACACATTCTCATATGTAAGGCGCACAATGGGTCACAAGATTAACAAACATACCACTTAGGAGAAACCCACATGGCGAGAGATTATGCCAATCAACCAGCAACTGCAATGCGTCGGTCAGACCGTGCTGTCGAAGATAACACATGGATGACACAATTTCTAAAGACTGCATCGGTCGGCACATTGGCAACTGTGCATGATGGACAGCCTTTCGTGAATACCAATTTATTTGTGTATGATGAAGACTCGCACAGCATCATCACACATACCGCGCGCGTCGGGCGTACCCGTGCTAATATCGAGATTCATGATAAAGTCTGTTTTTCTATCATGGAGATGGGACGCATCTTACCCGCTGATGAAGCCCTTGAATTTAGTGTGGAATATGCCGGTGTAACGGTGTTTGGCACGATGTCGGTGGTTGAAGATGGCGAAGAAGCCAAACTTCTGTTGCAATTGATAATGGATAAATATGCCCCTCACCTTACAGCTGGAGAGGATTACCGCCCGCCTGTAGATGAAGAACTACCTCGCACAACGGTTTTCCGTATTGCGATAGAGGAGTGGTCAGGCAAGAAGAAAGAAGTTGAGCCAGATTTCCCCGGTGCGTTCTGGTACCCAGACCAACCAATGCTTCCATCAAATCAATCCCGCTGATGCGATACAGGTCTTCCGATTCTCTATCATAATAAAAATAAAGCCTAATCAATATATCCCAAATGTTACAGTATATATCACAAATTTGGGATATTTTGGGATATAATCTAAATTCTGTTAGTGAACTGTTAATTATATAATGAATAATGTGTCTGAATACTCACAATATGCTGTTTGTTTTCTTGGAGTGCGTTATACTATGCAGTCGATTACTCACATGAATTTATCAAGATAGGCGAGAAGACTATCTATGGATATTCTAAAATTATCCGGCGAGACCATCAAATCGTATACAGTTGCAGATTTATTGGGTGAAGGTGGCTATGGTGTTGTCTATCGCGCAACCCAAACCGCAGTCAACCGTGAAGTGGCAATGAAAGTTATTTTGCCCAAGTTTGCCAACTCACCTGAGTTTATCCGTCGCTTTGAGGCAGAGGCGCAGGTTGTCGCCCGCCTTGAACATCCCCATGTTGTGCCACTGTATGATTACTGGCGTGAACCGGATAGTGCATTTCTCGTAATGCGCTTCTTACGCGGAGGTAGTTTACGTGACCAGCTTGACGAACTAGGGGCAATGCGTCCGGAATCTGTCAGTAAATTACTCGAACAAGTCGCATCGGCATTGACCTTTGCCCATCGCAACGGTGTCATTCATCGTGACATCAAAGCAGATAACATCTTGCTAGATGAAGACGGCAACGCTTATCTTGGTGACTTCGGCATTGCGAAAGACCTCGGTACGGAGGCGAACCTAACCAAAGATAGTATTATCGGGACACCTGCCTACCTCTCACCAGAACAAATTCGCGGTGATGAGATTGGTCCACAAAGTGATATTTATGCCTTCGGGATTATGCTCTACGAAATCTTAACAGGTCGTCGCCCTTTTGCAGAACTCACACCAGCGACCCTGTTGTATAAGCACCTCAATGAGCCATTGCCACTGATTGACCACAATGCGCTCGATTTACCTGCATCAATTAACAACATTATCCAACGGGCAACTGCCAAAGATGCTAGCATTCGCTACCCTGATTCGCTGACACTGGTCAAAGAGTTCCAGCAAGCAATACAAGTTGAAAGTGGTGAGCTGGAAGAACTATCCACAATACAGATTAGCTCAACTGAATATAAGCTCATTGAAGCGAAGAACCCATACAAGGGCTTGCGCGCATTCCAGCAAGCTGATGCGGAGGACTTCTTCGGGCGAACGAAAATGATAAACCGGATTCTTGGACGCTTGGCAGAAGATGAAACCGAAGCCGACTTCTTAGCCGTCATTGGTCCAAGTGGTAGCGGTAAATCCAGTCTGGTCAAAGCAGGTGTCATTCCAGCGTTGCGACGAGGCAAGATAGACGGTTCCGAGGATTGGTTCGTTGCGGAGATGGTACCGAGCGAAAACCCACTGGAAGAACTCGAAGCGGCACTACTCAGTGTGGCGACATCCCCCCTCCCACGCATGATTGACCTCCTGCGTGAAGCCGAATATGGGCTGGCAGAAGGCGCAGAATGGTCATTGCCGACAGATGGTAGTAAGCTCCTGCTCTTGATTGACCAGTTTGAGGAAATATTTACACAGGTCGAAAGTGAAGCTGAACGTCAACATTTCCTCGACATGATTCATTATGCCGTCATGACAGAAGATAGTCCGGTTAAGGTGATTATTACACTGCGGGCAGACTTCTATGACCAACCGTTGTTGTATCAAGAGTTTGGTGAACTGATTCGTAATCGTACCGAGTTGGTTTTGCCACTCAATAATAATGAGTTGCAAGAAGCGATTGCTGGTCCTGCTCATCGGATTGGTGCGGTATTAGAAGACGGGTTGGTTGAACGCATTATTCAAGATGTGCGCGAACAACCGGGCGCATTACCCCTGTTGCAATATGCCCTGACTGAGTTGTTTGAACGCCGTGACGGGCCCCTGTTATTGAATAGTGCCTATGAAGACATTGGCGGGACATTAGGGGCGTTGGCAAGGCGCGCGGAAGAAGTATTCCGTCGCTTTAATGACCCTGCTAAGAAAGCGGCTCGCCAGATTTTCTTGAGATTGGTCACATTAGGTGAAGGTCAGGAAGATACCCGTCGGCGTGTGTCACAGAGTGATTTACTATCGTTGGGTGAGCCAGAGGTGGTTCAAGATGTGATTGACCGCTTCGGACGGTATCGCCTGCTGACATTCGACCACGATGAAGTCACCCGTAGCGCAACCGTCGAAGTGGCGCACGAAGCATTGATTCGTCAATGGGAACGCCTGCGAGATTGGCTTAACAATAACCGTGAAGATTTACGTCTGGAACGTCGCTTGCTCCATGCTGCACAGGAATGGAAGCAATTTGGCAATGAACGCAGTTACTTATTACAAGGCACACGCCTCGAGCAGTTCCGCGAGTGGTCACAAGAAACTGACCTTAACCTCAACGAGATTGAACAAGATTTCTTGTCAGCCAGCCTCGAAGCCGATGCCAACCGCAAGGAACAAGAACGGATTCGCCAAGAACGCGAAGAAGCCCTTGAACGTCGCTCAACACAATTTTTGCGATTGCTGGTGGGTGTGTTTGCTGTGGCGTTTGTGGTTGCAATTGCCTTGAGTGCCTTTGCGTTTAATCAGTCGAATATCGCTACCGAACAACAACAAATTGCCGAAACGGAACGTGAACGTGCAGAAGGTGCGTTGGTGATTGCCGAAGAAAATGAGCAAAAGAACCTCAGTCTAGCTTTGGCATCCAATGCGCGTAATGCCCTAATTGAGAATGAACCGAGCCTCGCGTTGCCGATTGCACTAGAAGCAAACGCAGCCTTTTCCCCTGCCGAAGCCGAAGTCTTGCGGATTATGGGACGAACTGCCTTCGCACCGGGACCACGTTTCCGCTTTACTGATGCGACCCAATCTGTGTTAGCCGTTGCGACCAGTGCTGATGGGACAATTTCGGCATATGGTGGGGTTGATGGTATGGTGCATCTTATCAACAATGCGACAGGTAACGCCTTACGCTCAATGGACGCAGGGGCGTCGGTGACGAGTTTGTCCTTCAGCTATGATGGCACATTTATTGCAGGTGGTCTTGAAGATACAACCGTTAAAGTGTGGCTGGTTGCCAATGGCGAAGAATACAACACACTAACCGGACACACCCAACTGGTTACTGATGTTGAGTATAGTCCAGCAGGTGACATACTGGCATCGTCGAGCGGTGATAGTAGTATCCGCTTGTGGGACATCACAACAGGTGAACTGGTCAATACACTTGATGACCACGCTGGCTTTGTCACGAAGATTAGCTTTGCACCGGATGGCGCACGATTAGTCAGTAGTTCAGCTGATGAGACCATGACAGGTTCATCAGAGGATACTGTTGACCGGACGGTACGCATTTGGGATGTGGAGACAGGTGATAATATCCTGACAATTGACCCGCGTTCAGGTTTCGTCCGCGATGTGGAATTTAGCCCTGATGGTCAAACGGTGGCAAGTACATCGTGGGACTTCGATAATGGCGGGACAGCACGGATTTATGATGCCACCACGGGCGAGGAGTTGCGTCGTTTCTTTGCCCATCGGGATGTCATCACCAATATTGAATACTCACCCGACGGCACACAGATGGTAACTGCTTCATGGGATAAGAGCATCCGCTTCTGGGATATTGATAAAGCTGTAGAGGTACAGAGTTTTGTCGATTTGCCGGAGCGTGTGATTGACATTGACTTCACCCCCGACGGCGAATATATGATGATTGCGCACGGGAATGTCGGCGATAACAACATCACGACCTATGAGGACAATCCGGTGGATACCTCGGCGTGGTTATGGGATTTGCAAAACCGCACACAAGCACAGGTCTTCAGCGGACACGAAGACTGGACATGGACAACTGACATCAGCCCTGACGGCACACTAGTTGCATCGGGTAGTGGACCGTTGCGCTTGCCAGAAGACGGCAGTGAAGTGGATACAACTGTGCGTATCTGGGACATCGACACAGGCGAAGAAATCCGTACCCTGCGTGACCACACGGACACCGTCGATTCGGTTAAATTTACGCCCGATGGAGCATTCCTGCTGTCGGCATCGTGGGATGGCAAAGTTAACCGTTGGGATGTGATTACCGGGCAACTCCTTGCTACCTATGAAGGACACGAGGGGCGTGTCTATATGCTTGACCTGATGCCTAATGGAGAGCAGTTTATCTCGGCAGGTGCGGATGGCACACTCAAATTGTGGGACATCGACACGGGCGAGGTTGTACGCACCTTTGAAGGACACGAGGGCGAAGTCAACGGTGTGGACATCAATGCTGACGGCACTATCATGATGAGTGCATCCAGTGATGGTTTCATTCGCATGTGGGACATCGACACTGCGGAAACTATCCGCACCTTTGAAGGACATGAATCCAGCGTCAACTATGCCGTACTATCACCTGACGAGACCTTTGTTATCAGCACCTCATGGGATGATACTGTCCGTATGTGGGATGCCGAAACAGGTGACGAATTGCGCCAGTTTGTCGGGCATACAGGCAACACATTTGGGATTGCGATTACGAGTGATAACAGTATTCTGCTGACAACCTCATCCGATACAACTGTTCGCATGTGGGACATCGCAACCGGAGAAGAACTCAACCGCTTTGACCAGCATACCGACTGGATACAAGAGGTTTTCTTCAACCCTGACGAGACCCTTGCCATCTCAGCGGGGCAGGATAATGTTCTGCGGGAATGGCGTATTGCTCGTACCGCTGAGCAACTGGAAGCCTTCGCACGGGAGAATCGGTACATCCGTGACCTAACTTGTGCTGAACGCTTGTCCTTGCGCTTAACGTGTGAATAGACATTCTTTACTCACCTATCTGTGAGATTTCTGGCAGACAATTAGTGGGCTGTCCCTACAAACCTGTTGTTATTATTGATGTAGGGACATTCTACTGCGTGTCCGAAACGTCTTGACATATTATTTTCTCATAGATATACGAAAAATCATCATTTCTTGATTTTGGCAAAGGTGGTGAATGATTAAGACCTGTCATATTCCCCTTTCAGCACATGCTTAAGGACTTTACCTGCGCCACTCATCGGCAAGGGTGTTGAGCGAATGTCCACCGTCTTCGGGCTTTTGTAGCTAGCAATGCGGTCTTTGCAGTGGACGATAATTACATCAGCGGTCAGGGTCGCGCCGGACTTGGGAATCACGACTGCATGAACCCGTTCCCCCCATGTGTCATCCGGTAGACCAATCACCGCACACACTGCCACATTAGGATGCTGATAAATTGCGCTTTCAACCTCCGCTGAATAGACATTTTCCCCGCCCGTGATAATCATATCCTTGAGTCTATCGACGATGTACAGGTAACCGTCCGCATCAAAATAACCGACATCGCCACTATGTAACCAACCACCACGCAAAGCTGTAGACGTTTCGGCGGGTTTATTCCAGTAGCCACACATCACATTCCCTGCTTGCATAACCACTTCACCGAGTTCACCAATGGGCATATCATTCCCGTCACCATCGACAACGCGCACCTCAACCGTATATGCAGGTTGCCCAACTGACCCGACCTTTGATTCATCATCTGTTTCAGGATAGAGATAGGTCACACCACCCGCCGTTTCGGTCATGCCATAGGTGTTGACAAACTTACAATTCGGAAACAGTTGTCCGGCTTGTTGGCGAACCGATGGGGCAAGAGGCGCACCCCCAATCATCATGACTTCCATCGTCGGTAGTGTGATGTCGGTTGCGTTTGGCAGATTCAACAAGGCGGTAATCATAGACGGGACAAGGAAAGTCGCCTGCACTGAAATTGCCTTTGCCGTATTGAGATAGGTCAGCGGGTCGAAGCGGGGCATAATCGTATGGGTCGAGCCACATGCCACCGTAAAAAAGCAGAAGATACTCCCCGATACATGGAAGAATGGCGTGGTTGTCAGTTGATTGCCCCAATTGTCACGGCGCATAATCAGGGTTTCGGCGACGGTTGCCAGATAATTATTGTGCGAGAGCATCACCCCTTTGGGTAGTCCGGTTGTGCCTCCGGTGTAAAAGATGCCAAACAAGTCATCCCCGCCCCGTGTAGACGGCTCAACAACTGATGCAGAATTGAGCAGGTTTTCATAATCCAATGTGCCAGCAGGTGCATCGCCATCATCAATGTAGACGATATGCTGAACAGTATCGAGTTTACCGTCAAAATTTGGGAGGTGTTTCGCCAATGCCATATCCACACATAGCACCGTCGCGCCACAATCATTGAGCATATACACCAATTCACCCACTGCCAGTCGCACATTCAATGGCACCAATACGCCACCTGCTCCCGCCACGCTATAAAACAATTCCTGATAGCGGTCACTGTTCAACGCCAGCACTGCCACCCGCTCACCGTCATGAATACCGAGTCCACGGAGTGCGCCTGTACACTGTTGCACACGGTCATTAAATTGAGTGAAAGTTTGTTCGCGTTGATTATAGCGTGTGGCGATATGATGAGGTGCGACACGCAACGCCCGCTTGAGTAACTGCCCGATTTGCATGGTTTGCCCTTTGTATGTGTTGTAAATACCTTCGCCAAAATCAATATACGACGTTTTTCTTAAGGGCGACTCGCCGAGTCGTTCCTACATAACGTTTAAAAACACCTCATGAATAACCAAAATGTGAAGTTTCACGAATCAAATCTATCGCTATTAAAATTGGCGAACATGTTGCTCACTTCTTCTGTATTTCTCTGTGTCCTTCGTGTCTCTGTGGTGGTAAAGGCTTTAAAAATGAAGAAAATACAAAGTGTTCGTATTAGTAATTCAAATGCGTTTACCCTAATTTTAAGAAGGCGACCGCAACCCTGCACGTTGAACCTAGCGCACCGCCACCATACTGCCGTTGGAAGTCTTCTCGACAATCACATGCACAGGGAAGGAATCGCGCAGTTCATCAATATGCGTAATCACCAGAATCATGTCAAAGTCCGCTTGGATTGCCGTAATCGCTTCGACCAATTTATTGCGCCCATCATCATCCTGCGAGCCAAACCCCTCATCAATGAATAGCGTCCGCAAGTGTGCGCCTGCCCGTCGCGCCAACATCTTCGAGAGGGCAATCCGAATCGCAAAGTTAATGCGGAAGGCTTCTCCACCGCTATACATCTCATAACCGCGTGTGCCGAGTTCGTCAGCAATTTCAATATCAAGTGTTTCAGTCATGCCACCGGAGACTTTTTCACGTTGGGTCGTCAAGCGCAGGGTCATGCGTCCGTTGGTCATCCGTGCCAACAGGTCATTGGCTTCGGCTTCTAGTTCGGGGATGGCGGTTTCAATCACCATAGCCGGTACACCATTTTTCCCAAACGCCACTTTCAACTGCTCATATAAACCCTGCTCATGCAAAACTTCGTCAAGGCGTTTTTGCAGGCGTTTCTTCTTCTCACGTCCATCGGCGATTGCCATCAACAGTTGTTGCGCGATAGTCTTGCGTTCAGTCAATTCCTGCACACGGGTACGGAAGCGCGCCACTTCTTCGCGCAGTTGACGTTCTTGCTTGACCTTCTCCTCCAGCACAGCAATCTCATCTTTGATGTGTTCTAGCTTAGTTTCATCTTCTGCAAGGGTCGCATCCAATTTTGCTAGCCGTGCCTCCACATTGGCTTTGAGTTTTTCGGCTTCGGGCAACTGTGTCTGTGCCATTTCGAGGCGTGTGTTCTGGCGGTCAAATTCGCGGTAGGTTTCTAATTGTGCTTTGACATCCTCATGCGAATCAGGGTCATAGCCAATGCTCTGGCGTTGCTCGTCAATCACACTAAGTTGTTGCCGGAGTTCCTGCCCATATGATTCATCATGCAGGGTCGTCTCGATTTCGGTTAGCTTGGCTTGCTCAATATCGAGTTGGTCACGGGCTTCTTGTGCTTTGACAACTTGCTCCTCCAATGCGCCATAACGCTGTTGCAGGGCAGGCAGATTCTTAAGTTGCAATGCCCACTTATCAATCTCTTTTTGCTGTTGTTTACTGTCGGTATCAATCTCGGTGATACGGTTGGTATAGTCGCGGTATTCGCCCCGCTTGCTATCACGTTCTTCTGTCAGTTGTGCCACAATATCATTGCGATGGTTGTCGGTTAATGCCTGACCACACAGCGGGCAGGTCGCGCCATCTGCTTCTTCGAGGCGTTCGAGGCGTTCATTAATCGCCAGCCCCTCAGCTTTCAAAGCCTCCAATGTTGCATTCAGACCGGAGCGTTCTTCTTTCATCTGCTGGATGGCTTTGTTGGTCGCGTCACGTTTTTGATCGAGGGCTTCAAGTTCGGACACATCCGCTTTGACCGTTTCAAGGTCGTCAGTTGACGCATTCTCAATCTGTTTTTGCAAGCTATCAATCCGTGCTACGATGCCACTACGTTCGGCTTCTAGTGCAGATTTTTGGTCAGACAGCGTTTTGTCGAGTTGAGTATATTGCTTGTCCAACTCTTGCATCTGGGATAGCTGGTCAGCGATGGCGGATTGATTTTCCCGCGCCGTTAGCAGTTGTTGATAGCCCTGTGTGATGGTGTCGGATTGGTCGATAACGTCTTGATATTCGGCAATTTTTTCGTTCTGACGTTCGATTTCTGCCTGTGCCGATTCTCTATCTTCACGATGCCGTGTAATGGTATTTTCCTGTGCGATGAGGTTGGCTTGTTCGCGCTTGAGGGCTTCTTCAGAATTGGCGACTTTGTTGAACTGTTCCTCGGCGATACTCAGACTCTCTGAGGCTTCGTCATGTGCTTGTGTGGCATCAGCAAGTTCGGCTTTGTGTTGCGGTTCTCTAGCGATTTCTTCATCTATCTTGGCGATGTCATGGTTGATGATGTCAATTGTACGAGAGATTTCGCTGAGTTCAGCTTTGGCACGGTCTTCAAATACTTTCCATTGGTCTAAGCCGAGGATGTCCGACAGAATGCGCTTGCGTTCGGCAGGTGTTTTGACGGTGAAGGCATCGGCACGCCCCTGTTGTAAAAATGCCGAGTTGACAAAAGTATCATAATTGAGGCGTAGTATCTCGTTAATCTTCGCCTGTGTATGGCGTTTGCTCACCTCGTTGATAATTAACGGGTTCTCGTCCTCGCGTAATATCATCAAGTCGAGGGGGTTGCCTTTACGTCCGCGACGGGTTTGACGACGCAATACCCGATAGAATGTGCCTTCTTGCTCGAAGTCAAGCTGAACGTGCATCTCATCCTGACCCAAATGAATCAGTTCGTCATCCCGTTTGGCACGTGCCTTACCCCACAATGCCCATGTGATGCCATCAAGTATCGTCGATTTACCCGCACCGTTTTGCCCTGTCAGGCATGCAAGGTCGATGCCATCAAAGATAATCGGGTCAGGTGCGCGGTAGGGCATAAAGTTGTGCAGTTCAAGTCGGATTGGAATCATAGGGTTTGTGTGTTGGTTGTGTCGAACAAGTGTGTCATATAAGTATACGGTTTCGACGCGGATAGGTCAAAGGATAGTTTTCACCGCGTATATTCGAGTATCGGCGCAAAGCTTCAACGATACAGATGACTACCCTTGCACACTATCCAACCATGCAAAGGTCTTGTCGATAACCTGCGTGCGGACATCCGGTGCAGACAAATACAGGTCATGCAAGCCATTTTTAAATTCGACCACCTCGACATTATGACCGAGATATTGAGCATGCGCTTTGATATGCGCAGGGTCAAGCACACTATCCCCTGTCTGGAAGTCGGGTCGATATTCTGCGCCATGAATCACTTTGTCGGAACACATCACCAGCACGGGACACTGAATAGATAAACCCTCACGCACCCGCTGATGGGCTTTGGTAATCGCCAATGTCCAGCCAGAATAAATCGGAAAGCCATTCAACGGACGATAGTTGAAGTCAAAATCCCATTCGCCGTGATGGTCTTTGTGGATACTCTCGAAGAAGGGCACAGGGTCTTGTGTTTGTAATGGAATCGTCGGTAAGAGTGGCGCAATCCCATTTAATACTCGAATTACTGTACGGAGTGTCGGCGGGACATTCCACTCGAAGAATGGACTATTGAGAAAGAGTGCGTCAATACGGTCATGTAAATCGCCAGCATCAGCATAAAGTGAAGTCGTTAAGCCCCCTGTAGAATGTCCTGTCACCGCGACCCATGTATTGCCCTCAATGTCAGTAATAATCCGCAGGGCTTCGGAGATGTCGGCAAAGTATTCGTCAATGTTTTTACAAAGGTTGGGATGATGATGTTCCCGCAGAGACCGCCCATACTTCCGCAGGTCAAGCGCATAGAAGTTATACCCGCGTTCAGTAGACATATCGCCAACATGTTTCTGGAAGAAGTAATCGGTATAGCCATGTACCCACAATATTGCTTTTGTCGATGCTGTGTTGGCACAACGGCGCACCAATGTCGCTATCACCTCGCCGTCATAATCGGGCGGAAATGTTAGGGTTGTTGCGTCGTAGCCATCTAATATATCTGCTGACCAGTTAATACTCGTCATCGTATATCCTCTCTTACAGAGATTGATTGTTGCCATCATCCGGCACATGACTGAGCCACTGCCAGACCAGTAACGCCATCAGTGCAAACCCGACCAAAATCAAGCCCGTGGTGACGGCTGCATCAATATCGCGTTCAAGGATATTATATATCAAAAGGGGCATCGTCTGAGTGCGTCCCTGCAAGCTACCCGCAAACAAAATCGTCGCGCCAAATTCACCTAATGCCCGCGCCCAACTTAACACCAATCCCGCCGCCAATGCCCGTATCGTTAGGGGAACAGTCACGAAAAAGAACAACTGCAATCCACTTGCCCCATCCACCCGTCCAGCATCTTCAATTTCGCGGGGGACACTCTGGAAGCCGACCTGTGCTGACCGGATATAAAAAGGAGCTGCCACAAAGGTCTGCGCAATGATGACTGCTGCTGTCGAAAACGGGAGGGTGATGTCCAGCCCATCCAAAGCCGGACCAAGAAATCCCCGTCGCCCGAATGTCAGCAACAAGGCTAGCCCCGCAACAGCAGGTGGTAACACAATCGGCAACTCGACCAGAACATTGATTAAGCGTCGTCCGGTAAAACGCCAACGTGCCAGCACATATGCCAGCGGTGTCCCCAATACAATCGTAATCACAGCGGTGATGACAGTCGTAATCAAGCTGAGGGTGATTGCCGTCGGGACGAGTGTGCCATCCAACGATTGCCATGCTTGAGATTCCAGTGTATTTAATGCCAACACAGCAATCGGCAGACTCAGAAACAGCGTGCCACCCCCCGCCACAATAATCAGTACAAGCCGTCGCATGGTTAGCCGTCCATCTGCTTCGAGAATACACACAACAAAAGGCAGGGTTTATCAGTTGGCAGGGGTACAAATCCCCATGTCGCCATAATGGCTTGACCGTCGGATGATAATATGAAGTCGATAAATGCACCAGCTAGCTCAGAATGTGCGGTGTCGTCGGTAATGGCAATCGGATAGGTGGCGATGGTGTTGATGTTATCAGGAATCGGGAATGCCTGTACATCGTCGGCAATATCGGGTGTGACATCAGACTGATAGACTATGCCTGCGTCGGCTTCACCAAAAGCAATCTTGGCGACAACCTGCCGGACATTCGGTTCTTCCGAGACAAGGTTTGCCAGTACAGCATCACGATATGCTATGCCATACTCTGGATTGTTTGCGAGTAAATCCAGCATCGTATCGGTATAAGCGCGAACGGGTACAGTCGGCGCGGCGAGAATCAGGCTAATATTCGGTGTGTTCAGGTCATCAATTGAGGTGATATTGGCAGGGTTGTCGATAGGGACAATTAGCACCAAACGGTTGTGTGCAAAAGTCTGAGGCTTTCCGGCGATGCGTTCACCATCAACGGCTTTCTGCATCTGCGCCGGATTAGCACTGGCAAATATATCAGCCGGCGCACCTTGATTGAGTTGTGTCGCTAATGTGGATGACCCGCCAAAATTAAAGAGAATATCGACCTGTAGATTATCTGCTTCAAACGCAGTTGCCATCGCCTCAAATGCTTCGGTCAAGGACGCGCCAGCAAAAACAATCAGAGTATCTTGTGCCTGTAGCGTGCCAATGTTCAGACCGCATACGGCAATCCACAGTGCAACAATATATGCTTTCAAACGGGTCGCCCTCTTCGAGAAAATCATCAATAATCTGTGGTATTAATTCACAACGTGGTATCCCGTGCAGGATGGTATAAGCTGAGCAATTACCCACATGGTTGTATTTAGTGTGAGTACAGTCGTTGTCTCTATTCTATCATGGAATAGACTTCCGAACGATGTCACACTATCAAATTTAGCGGATGCTCATTACAAGGGCATTACCTTAGATGATTATTGATGTATCGTTCTAGCGCGCAGGATGATTATCCAGACATTTGAGGATGAGTTTTCGCAGGCGGGGATTCTCGTAGGTCAGCAAGTTGTGTAATGCCTGATAGCAACGGCGGTCGTTGATTTTGCCGAGGGCGATGATAATCTGGCGCAGTACGCCCATATCCCGCTGATAATTCAGGCTTTGAATCAATTCTGTTCCTGCGTCTGGTGTCCCCATCATGCCCAATGCGTTAGCACAAACTTCGGCAGTTTGGGGTTGTCCAGTACGGAGACCATGTATCAGGGTTTGTAATCCAGCTTGATGTTTTAGATTAGCCAGTCCGTCGCTTGCAAGTTCGCGCACGGTGATTTCGCGGTCATATAGGGCGCGTTCGAGAATGGAAATATCATCCTCTAGCGGGTCGGTGGATAGAACATCTATCACCACTGTTCGCACCTGATTAATGGGGTCGGAACAGGCTTTGCGAGCAAAGGTCTTACTCAGCTTGATGTCGTCACTTTTCAGGACACTTAAGCCCCACTGACGGCACTCCCAATAATCGGATTTCATACACAAACCCAGCGACTTGTGTATATCGGTGCAGGTTGATTGTGTCATTGCCAGCGCAACTTGCCACACCTTCGCCCAACGTTTTTCGGCTTGTTCTTGGTTCATCCCGAGCAGACTCTGGCGCACCTGTTCCCAGAAAAATACTTGCCCGTCAAATTTTTTATTGGGTGCATTCGGGTCGAATTGGTGCCACAGTGCCAGCGCAATGACGGCTCGTCCGCGTATCGCCTGTGAGCCATATGCCAACTGGTTTTGAAGGAAGTCTGTCCAGTGCTGTTTATCGCGTGTCTTGAGCAAAGGGAATAGTTCGTCCGGCGGTGATTCACGCCAGACCGATGCCTCATCGCCTAATGCTTGACTGACGCGATACGTTAAATCGTGGCTGTAAGCATAACCGAGGTCTTGATTCATATACGCACGAATCTCATCAGGGAAAGTATCGACATCAATCGGCTTGGGAATATACCCATCACACCCTGCCGATAACGCTGTCTCGCGGTCGCCTGCCAGCACATTGGCTGTAACTGCGATAATGGGGATGCCGTCCAATTCAGGGTATTGGCGCAATTCGTTGGTTGCTGTATAGCCGTCTTTGGAGGGCATACTGATGTCCATCAGAATGACATCGGGCAATAACTCCAATGCCATCTTGATACCGGAATCCGCATCCTGCGCTGAAATCACATCGAAGTTTTCCGCCTGCAACACACGATGAATCAACATGCGGTTGTTGGTATCGTCTTCCATGTAGAGTATCAGCGCGGACATATGTTTACCCTTGCAATCACTTTATTTCTGCAAATTCGTCAGAGACCCTATTAGATAAATTTCAGTTCACATATTGCGGACAGCTAGTAAGCTGTCCCTACGATAAGCTATCTATTTCTAGTGTAGGGACTGGCTACTGCCTGTCCGCCAACCAATTAGTGTACATTTAAGACTGCATACATATCTAGTCAGTCGTTTATATAACAAAGTTCATGAAGGTGCTGACGTAAATGTCACTATCAGACCAAATATAAGGAAAAAAGCACCTCGTATATTCATGCCTAAGTCCCATTCAAATGTGCGCTCAAGGTCGTCGCGTTTATGACCATCCATTCGCTTGGAATATAAGTGCATTTTCCACCATATTGATTTATTGAAAAACATGATTAGGCTTGCAATAGTCATCACCAAACCAAATACAATCATGATAGTATTATTGTTCATATCATCTAGTCGTTAAACTTGCCGAAGTAGGTCTGGAAGCCAGTGGTATCAGGCGGGATGATTTGCATCCGTAACCAATCGACAAAAATCAGGTCATGGTCGTGCATGAAGTTGACAATGCCATCAATGACATAGGGTAGCGTATTGGTCGGAATATCAACGAACTGCATACAGAGTGCATCCATCGTGCCGGCTTTGACCAGATGCCCATACAACACCAATGGCGAAAGATTATAGGCAAACACATCTTTGATTTCGTGTTCATCCTGCGCGAAGACGACTGCATCAGCGGTTTTGAAGTCGGGCGGGAGGTATTGTTGTAACTTGGCAGGGGTGATTGCGTTTGTGCCGAGTGGACGCGAAATGGCTTTGCGGACGTGTAACTTATCGAAGCCCTGACCTTTTTGATGATTCTGATAGATATTCATAATCGCGCGCAGTTCTACGCCGATGGTTTCGGTATGTGCGCTGGAGACAAATTCCATCTGTCGCCAATCGTCCTCATGCAGTGTGAAGACGTTCTGCTCCGGTGCGACCGCGCCTGTTTCCGGCACTTGTTCGTTGATGGTCGGCAGGGCATACAACACACCTTCCGTGCTGATGTATTCAATCTTGGCACAGGTCAATGTCAGCTTACCAGATGCGATGAAGTCTTTCGACTCAGTCGGCTCAGCTTTGACAACTTGCCACGGTTGTTCGTTGATGTGCATGACGGTATTTTTAGCAAAGGTCTCTGGCAGTTGGCTGGCGGGGATATTCCCTCCGGCGATGCGCTGACCGTCTTCGGCATCTAAAAAGACCACTTCAATTATCGGGTCGGACATGGTTGCTCCTTATTGGTTTCAGCGGACGACACAGGTGTAACAGGTGGATTGTGATTAGTTCTTCAAATCGTGCGAGATAGTTTACAAAATCATCATGGTTAGCGGACAAGGCACGCCTTGTCCCTACAGTCCTCTCGCAATTAGTCGTAGGGACGGGATTCTTCCCGTCCGCCAAAGTCCACCAAAACCTAGGTATCCGTAATTTACTGGTACATACTCATTCTACCGTGTTTTATCAATCGCGTTAATGTAGACCCACCATGAACATTTCAATATTCACACCAAGCGGACTTACGGTAGAAGTCTCTAGCGGATTCTCATACAATAATAGTTCCAATGCAAACATTAGATTTTGATAGGGCATCACCCCATGCACTATGCAGAAGTCGCCATAAACGTTCCGGTGAATAAGACGTTTCATTATCATATTCCGGATGAACTTGCGCTATTAACACAGATTGGCTCCCTTGTGCGAGTCGAGTTTGGTGTTGCCATGCAACCGGGTATTGTGATGGCATTACACGACACAACCGACATCCCCGAAACCAAACCGATTCTTGAATTACTCGACCCCAAGCCTGTCATGACACCGCAACATATCGAATTGGCGCGCTGGATGAGTGCAACCTATCTCGGCAGTATTGGCGCGGCGGCGTGGCTCATGCTCCCACCCGGACTGACAGGCAAGTCTGACCGTCTCTATTGTCTGGCGAAACCAGATGCAAGCTCTACCGACGAACTCCAACAGCAAATCATCGACCACCTGCGCGAACACGGCGACAAACGTCTGCGTCAACTGAAAGCCGTATTTAAGAAAAAACAGATTGAACGCGAATTAGCAAAGCTGATAGCACAGGGTATCATCACCAAGCAATCAGTGCTGACCCCGCCTACTGCCAAAGAGAAAATCAACAAAGTCCTGCATTTGACCATCCCCGGCAAACAGATTAGCAACATCGCGCGCAACGTCGGCAAGTCCGTCAAGAAAGCTGATTTGTTACAGGTGATTGCCGCCCAACCCGATGACCCGCTTGGTGTGGATGATGCGCTGGCTCTCGCAGGTGTGAAGTCTAAACGGGTACTGAATCATCTAGTTGCTGAGGGATTGGTATTCCTCGAACCGGATGAAGATGGCGAACAAGATTTAATCTTCTTGGATGCCTCGCAGGAAACAGTGGATGAGATGTTGATGGAGTGGCGTGGGAGCAAACCCTACCTGCAAATTCTACATCATATCGCTGATAGTCCCCATACCATGACCATCACACAGGCGATGCGCGAGACCAACAGCACCCGACATTATATCAATAAGTTGTTAGACGATGGGTTGCTTGAACTCCAAGAAGAACAGGTCTGGCGAGATTCACTGACTGACCGTGACTTTATTCCAAAGATTGCGCCTAAACTCACCCCCGACCAGCAAGCCGTATGGGATGTGGTGTGTACTGCGATTAAAGCCGGACAATGGGACACACCCAAAGAATCACGTTTCCTGATTCATGGTGTGACCGGAAGCGGTAAGACAGAAATTTATCTACGCGCCATCGAACAGACCTTAGCACAGGGACGGCAGGCAATCTTCCTCGTGCCAGAAATTGCGCTGACCTCACAGACAATTCGACGGGTGGCAGAACGCTTCCCTGACCAAGTCGCAATTGTACATGGTAGTCTGCCGATGGGGGAACGTTACGACACATGGCAACGGGCGCGCGCTGGTGATGTCGGGATTATCGTTGGCACACGTTCGGCATTATTTACACCGCTGCCGGATATTGGGTTAGTCATCTTGGACGAAGAACACGATTCTAGCTACAAACAAGACCCACCAGTCGTTGAACCGCATTATCACGCACGGGATACTGCCGAAAAACTGATGCAAGCCAATAAGGGTGTTCTGATTCTCGGCAGTGCCACGCCGGACATCGCCACCTATTATCGCTCACAGAAGGGACATTACACCTATCTGCATCTGCCCAACCGCATCATGGGACATCGTCAACGCATCGAAGAACAGGCGAAACGGGCAGGCGTAACCACAACCTATCAGCCGGAAGCAGACGACGCACTCCACATCGGTTTGCCTCCCGTGACCGTAGTCGATATGCGCTCGGAGTTGCGGGCAGGGAATGTCAGCATGTTCAGCCGTGAGCTACAGGACGGACTCAAAACGGTGTTAGACCGTGGCGAACAGGCGATGCTTTTGCTCAATCGGCGCGGACAATCGACGTATGTTTTCTGTCGAGATTGTGGTTATGTGGAGATGTGCGACCGTTGCGACAGTCCCTTGACGTACCACCGCGCAGGGGCACATATGCGCTGTCATCACTGCGGGAATACACGCCCAATTCCGACCACCTGCCCAAGCTGTGGGTCGAAGCGCATTAAATTTTTTGGCGCAGGCACACAACAAGTCGAAGAAGCCCTCAAGCAACTCTACCCTGAGGCACGTACCCTGCGTTGGGATGCGGATACTGCCAGCAAACCGGAGATGCACCACGAGATTTTGCAACAGTTCATTGACCGCAAAGCTGATATTGTTATCGGCACACAGATGATTGCAAAGGGCTTAGACCTGCCGTTAGTAACGCTAGTCGGAGTGGTCAGTGCGGACTTAGGGTTGGCGTTGCCGGACTATCGTGCTGGCGAACGTGTTTTCCAGTTGTTGACGCAGGTCGCTGGACGAGCTGGACGCGGTGTACTCGGCGGAAAGGTTATCTTGCAGACCTATCAGCCGGAACATTATGTGATGCAGTTTGCGTCTGAGCATGATTATCTCGGCTTTGTCGAGAAGGAACTGGCATACCGCCGTGAGATGGGCTATCCACCGTTCCGCCAACTGGCGCGGGTGGTGTTCCAATTCCCTGATTTTTATAAGACACAAAAGCAAGCCGAAGCCGGTGCACATCGCGTGAAGAAGTTGCTCGCTAAACATGATATGACAGGCACAGAACTGATTGGACCCGCACCTTGTTTCTTCACACGGATTGACCGCAACTATCGCTGGCATTTGCTTTTGCGTGGACCGAACCCATCCGTTGCCTTACGTGACCTGCGCTTGGAGCGTGGCTGGCAACTCGACATCGACCCGGTGGATGTGTTGTAGGGATAATGATAACCACGAAGCACACATAGGATAAGGGATTGAACCACAGAGGTGCAGAGAACACAGAGGGGAAAGCATGAGGATTATTTGTTTATGTGGCGAGGAGTTTTCGCTTAATACGGATTTTCTATATTACAGAGGTCATTTGATTGCTGACCAAGATTATGAACTTGTATTGGAGGCAATTGATACCTTACTTGCTGAAGCTTATCGTATTGGACAATTGGACATCGACCCTAAACAGAGACAAGCGCAGTTTGATTATTTGTATCAACAAGTTCCTGATACAATTCAGAAACGGTTCATCTACCAATGCCCACACTGTGGGCGACTTCATATTAATGATGCCAATTATAAATCCCACATCTATAAGCCTGAAAACGACCAACAATCATCTGATATTCTTCGGTCTATACATAGGAATGACTGGAAAGGTAAGTTAAAGGGGAATTGGGCAAGACTTCATGATGCAGTATGGTATGGATATCTTGCTTGGGATACAAAACAGTCGCGTGGCTGGAAAATATTTGATACATGGGAAGAATTAAAATCTGAGTATCATAGACTATTGGAAGACCTCAAGGACAAAGATATGCTAGCTACAGCACAGTTGCAAAAGGACAAGGATGTTATCCACACATACCAGCGTGATGAAGGATAACCACGAAGCCTCTTCGTTTCTCCGTTCCTTCATATTGTGCTTTTGGCATAACTCCCAACTTCATTATTGCCAGTTCTCAGTACTTTCAACGTTTACCTTTTAACTTTCAACTGACTTTATCGTTTCTGCGTGTTGTGCTTTTGGCATCATTCCCAAGTTCATTATTACGACTTCTTAGATGTTGTTTCTTGCACCGGACATATTGTTATATGTTCCTACAAAATGTATTTGTGTCAAGATTTGTAGTGACGCATAACGAGGCTTTACCTTTCAACTCGTTTTTAGCCATCACCCAAAGCTGACCTTATTAAGGAACATACAGGTCACATTAAGCCTATACAAATGTATGCCATATTTAATATGAATATGTAGACAGATAGCAATACTTGGGACGGAGACATGAAAATCTATAACTTCACACACCCTGACCATCAACATCGATGGCGGTCTCTTGACGATTGGGTCATGGGTGGACGCTCATCGAGTCATATGCAGTTTTGCGAATTTGGCGCACAGTTTAGTGGGCATGTATCATTGGCGAATAATGGCGGTTTTGCATCAATCCATTCGCCGGACTGTCAACTTAATTTAAGTGAGTACGACGGGATTACATTGCAAGTACAAGGTGATGGCAAGCGATACGGCTTCATTTTGCGCGATGATGGTCCACTACAACTGCGTTATCAAGTCGGCTTCGATACCATTAAAGAGACACCGCAGACAATTCATCTGCTATTTGAGAAGTTTATGCCGATGGTGATGGGAACAGAATTAGACGTTGCTCCACAAATTAACCGTCAGAAAATCAGCGTCATGGGCTTTATTATTGCAGACTACCAACACGGTGATTTTAATCTCCATATTCAGTCCATTCGAGCGATGCGTGTGCAAGAGTTCCATTGCACCGGATAAATTTTATAACAATGGGAGTATATAAAGTGGTTGCATGTTCTTAAAATGTAGGCAAGTAGCCACATATGCTCCCGCGCAGTCGCACGTCCAATACTGTATGTTTGTTATGGCATCATACATCAGAACCCGCTTAGAACTACACTCTGGGGAGATATTTTCTGTTATGCTTCCTGCTTGGTTTCGACCGTCCCCGGTGTGTCATCATCGTCATCATCCAGCAGACGAGGTGCAACCAACCGCCACAACACCACCGCAATAAACAGAAACATCGGGACTTCGACCATGAACTTGAAGCGGGCATTTTCAGGGATTTCGAGGAAGCTGGTTGACACTGTTGTAAATGTCACAATCCCCCAGATAAAAATCAGCACACTTTCGCGTCGGATGCCTTTGCGCCACTGTCCCCAATCAAGCCGGAATTGGAACAGCAACCACAGCGGATAGCCCAATACCATCAGGGGCAGAATAACATACAGATTAGAGCACGCCCCGTATTCCTCCGGTGACAATCCCAAGCGTCGTACAATTTCCTGTGTTAGTCCACGCATGTGAAATATCTCGGTGCTGACGGCGTGATGACTGGCGGGGAAAGCCTCGATATTGGTGCTGTTTAATTCGTAGGTCGATGATGGGCAGGTATAATGTCCATAAGCACGATGCACACCTTGCAGATACCGTTCAATGTCATGAAAAATCAGGTTAAACGCATTCTGCTGATAGAGGGCGTTAATCTCTGGATAGATAGCGTTGTGCAAGTTATCACCCGATAAAATGCGGATGTCGTCTTCGGTGCGGTCAAAGGTAGGATAAGCGGACGGCGACATAAACGGACGAAACCAAATAACAGTACGGTCGGTCAATACCTCAGCATCCAGCAAATCTTGTAACTCGCCATCGCTATAATCGTAGCGTGCCACTTTCCACAAGCTCATGCCCAGCCAGCTACTGCTAGAAAAGTTATCGAAGACAATCAGGTTTTTGCCATACCATCCCACTGATAGCAGACAAATACAGGCACAGCCAATCAGCACCCGCCGTGCATTGTGGCGCACAATCAACCCGACCAATATCAGCACCGGAATCAAAAAGACAATATGATAGACACTGCGTGTCAACACCAGCAAATTGATACACAACACAAATAGATAGAGGTAACGGTTATGCTTGTCTTGCCGATAGCGCAACAGACAATATGCGCCGGACATAATCCAGAATGCTGATAACATCGTATATAAAATCAGCGACTCAAACAGGAACATCGCCGGATTGAGTGCTAGCAGAATCGACACAAATAAGGTCATGGATTTGTTCTGTGTGAAGTGCCACAGAATACCGTATCCCATCACCAGAATCCCTGTTCCCATCCCAACTTGCAGGATAAACATCGCTGTCGGATGCGCCTCGCCAAATAGTGTATCGAGGATGATGCCGTAGACGCTATACAGTGGCGGTTGGGCGTGTTGATACAACATACTTTCCAGCAGGTTATAACGTAAGTCCGCCATCGGTAAGGTATGTACAAGGCTGTCCCATGTCCATGCGTTGGTGATGCTCATCTCGGTGGTCAGATAATAGACGATAACCATTGCCATATGTACACCCACGACCAACATCATCAGCCTGCGATGCGATAAGTCTTGTATGCCAACAATCCACATCACCGTGAACAGCAACAATAATCCGGCTAAGGTATGCAAGCCATTGGTATAGATAACGGTGACATCCAGTTGATAGGATGCAATCGCTGATGAGGGCAAACGCACGTCAAGAGTCGGGGATAAATCCGGTTGATTGCAGAGGGTGTAGCGTCCGCTAGCTTGATTTGTCCAGTTACCGCCGTTGACCCGTATCTCATCTGCCCCTTGTACATTCCAACGCCCACTCACACAGGCTTCTAAGGTCAATACAGCCGATTGATTCACCGTGAAGTCGATGGTCAAGCCTTCGGGGGTATCATTGATTTGAGGTGGTTCATCGTGTCGTATCGTGGTGTAATAGAGGGCTTCCCCAACAAGGAATGCCACCAGCAGAATCATTATCCAGCGGACAGATTGCCAGCGTTTAATCCATGACATCGGCATCGAAGTAGAGTCCTTCAAGCAAGCGCATATTTTCGAGATACGGTATCGTCAGGCGTTCACCTGTCTCCGCATTATACCATCCGACATAAACCGGATAAGTGCCAGAAAAATCCTCCGGCAACTCAAAATTGTGTGTGGTACGAATGGCTTCCCCTGCATTCAGATAGCGCAAAGGCACACGAGGTGGTGCATCTTTTTGTAAGAGTGGCGCGAAGTCATCGCCTTGTTCATAAACATCATCTAGCACAAACACAAACACACGCCAATCACCATCCAGCGGGTCAATGATTTCCCACTCCAACTGTAATTCATGCGCATCAACCAATGTATAGGCATTCAAACGGATGCGGTCGCCGAAGGTTGTACCATCTGAGGTTGCGCCCTCAACTAATGTTTGCCCTGTCTCACCACTGATGTATGCCCCGAATGGAATCGTATACGCATTGCCCTCCTGCCCATCTTCCAGAATCGGTCGGATATTGCCCCCTGACGGATAACGATACCATCCGATTTGCAGTTGCACCGTCGAGAAGTCATCCGCACCGTTTAAGATTTGCAGGACAAGGTCATCACGGTAAATGGTGTCAGCATCCCACCATGTCGGCAAGAGTGTCCCCCAACCGGGGAAGGTGTCCAACGTCGCAATCGCCTCACCGTTGTCGTTTATCAGGCTGACAAAATATGCTAGCGGTTCACGTGATATTGCAGTTGGTCGCCAGTATAATGTAATTGGTATCTCGCTTTTATGGGTGACGCGCTGTCCCGTCTCGACCTCGTAGGCTATCAACGTGATGTCATCCCATTGGGCGAAGGTCTGCACCGCAGAATCAGGTAGATTTTCGACAGTTGCAGGATGGTCATAGGCTGGCAGGATATAGGCAAACGGCGCATACAGTGCAAAGCCCAACATCGGCAACGCAATCAGCCACGCCGGAAGTTTGAGTGCGCGTAAGCCCATCGCCATCAGCAAACTATACGCCACGATATACGGGAAGATTAACCGTCCCTGACTGCCGGTCGTCTGTGATGTCCACCATACCAGCATGATTAACCCGACGGTTGCCATAATGCCGAGGAAGCAAAACGCGGTGATTGCCAACGGTCGTTTGCGTGAGCGGAACAGATAGACAACTAACCCTGTCAAACTGAGAAGTGTCAGCCCATCCATAAGTTGATAGTGGATGCGGTCTGTGAAAATGCTAAACCAACCGAACAACCCCCAATAACTCTGTCGGAAGCCTGTCCATTCGACACCAATGAGTAGTTCCAGTGTGGTATCACGCCCGCCATAATTGGACACCATCGCACCTGTGCCGAATAGTTCGCCATACAATTGCAGGTTGCGGATGTACCACCAACTCGACATCATCAGCCACACACCCAGCATACTGACGCCGAGCATAATTAAACCGCGCAGGTTACGGTCACGCCACGCCACCCATAACCCCGCCAATGCCACCGTCAGCACCATCACCAACCCATTGAGTTTTGCCAGTGTCGCCAGCGCAATCAAGACCGCCAACAGCACACTGCGCCGATGATTAAAACCCTGCCGGAGCATGACGAGCATCTGCCATGTGATGAGCGTCGCCAACATCGTCACCAGATTGTCGTTGTTCACTGATGAGCCGATGAATAAGAACTGTGGGTTAAAAGCAACCAACGCTGTCCCTAATATTGCAAAGCCAACATGTTCTGGTTGAATCACCCGCGCGGATTGATACACAGCATAAACCGTGACCGTGCTTATCATGAGTGTCAGCAAGCGGATGGTGTATATCGCTAGGGATGTTCCGGTTAGGTTGGGGGGATGCGGTTGTTCATAGAATACTAGATTGCGATTGCCCAACCGCGACGGATACCCAGAGATAGCAAGCTCATTAAAGTAGAGGTACTCGTCAAAATCGGAGGTATCAAAGACACTCCACACGGGCATCATCAGGAAGTAATAGAGGGGCGGTTGGCTGGCTTGCTGTCCGTATAGTTGACCGTGTCCTTTGGATTGCACAGGCAGTTCGCCATTGTTTTCTGTGACCCACTGTATCATCGCCACATGGGTGATGCTATCGGGTGTCTCGAAGTGTGGTGTGACATACAGATACATCAGCCCAATGCAAAAAAACAGCGCAGGCAATATCCAGTGATACGGGAGAGTTTTCCAGTTTTGGGGTCGCGTCATGCAGATCTCGTCAGGTCATCGGTCATCGTGCCGGATATTATGCGAGAGCCGATGCGGTTTGTGCAGGGTGGATTGTGATGTTTAGACGATTGATATGATGTGAATCAGATTGTGTATTGGATGCCGATAGAAAGTTGAAAGCCTGTAGTGAGGGGGGGACACTACAGGCCACTAGAGGGAAAAGGGTTTCATGTGATTTTGGCGACGCTAGTAACCAAAATCGCATCCGATGTCTGAAAACATCAGACCTTTACACTTCTATTTTACCAAACCCTGACGCTGGTGTATGAAACGCCAATGAGCAGGTTATGAGAAATAATTGCGAAAAATGACGCTCATTATGTCGCTATAATACCTGCTTAATCAAGTTATTGATACCGACCGGACTTGCACCACTAAAGCGCGATACTTCCTGACCGCCTTCAAACATGACAAATGTCGGCATCGAGCGGATATTATAGCGACGCACGGTTACAGGGGCAGCATCCGTATTCACTTTGACGACCTTGATTTGCCCTTTGTGCTTATCCGAAATTTCTTCCACATATGGCGCAATCACCTTACACGGACCACACCACGCCGCCCAAAAGTCAACCAACACAGGTTGCTTACTCTTGAGTACCTCTTTGCGGAAGTCATCATCGAAGACCTGTAGCACTTTGTATTTTGTGATTTCTGCTTCGGCATTGTCATCCACTTGCATGTCCGGCAGTGGTGCGTCATTTAGTAGATAGTCAACATGGTTGCGGACATCTTTTGGGCGGGCATTTTCGCCAGTAGATTTGACCTTGCGCCCAAAGAACCCCTTGGTCAGGGTGATGATGGCGGGCAAAGCTGGTGCATCATATTTCTCATACTGGGTTGGGGTAACGTTCACATCAGCTTTGATAACCAGTAACTCATCATTTTTCTTGGCGACCCCTTTGAGTGCATCGTGCAGGGGTTTATCGTTGTCGTTGCCATCGTAGAAGCAAAGTACAGCAGGCTCTTTTTGACCAAGCGCGTTTTTGACAGCTTTGTCGTTTTCGGCATCGAGTGGTTTATTTTTGTCAATAGGCATCACATTATCCTGTGGTTCGTTTTGTGTTTAACGATTGCGGGTTGGTGAATGATAAACAGTCCAACCACATCTACAGCTTAGACGCAAACAATAACCGTGATATTACGTGTTCTGTGCCGTGTCTTGCATCTTACTATAGAAACGTCGCTCCATATCTTCAGTTGTCAAACCATAGATACTTGAGTGTTTAATTGTGTCTCCCTTTATTTTACAGCGGTTTGTTATTCCAATATTCATTAAGCTGTTAGTTTAATTTTACATTTGACACATAGAGTAAAGCGGACGACTATCCGTTTTACTCTTCTATATAGTCAAGCCAAAGGGAGCTGACAATGACAAAAGTACGTTTGATAATTTTCTTGACCTTCTTGCTTTCGCTATTTCTTGTCCCAACCGTTGCATTTACTCAGGATGATATGATGGGTGATGTCCTTGCTGAAGGACTACTAAATCCGCGTAACTTCACCTTTGATGCTGACGGGAATATCTACGTTGCCGAATCTGGAATCGGTGGTAGTCAACTGACTGTCAACGGCGACCCATTCGGTGCATCTAGCCAGATTAGCATGATTGATGCTGACGGCAATGCCAGTGTGGTTGTCAGCGGGTTGATTAGCTATCGTGAAGGCAGTTCACTCGGTGCAAGTGATGTTGCTGTGACTGACGAATCCATTTGGGTTTTGCTCGGCGAGACATCCGACTTTACCATTCCATTCACCCACGCCCTTGTTGAAATTAGCCGTGAAACTGGACGCATTCAAACATGGGTTGACCTGCTCGAACTCGAATTGATGGAAGACCCCGATGGTAATCCCAACCAGCAATCGAACCCAACTGATATGGAAGTCCTCGAAGACGGCACTGTTTTGATTGCAAATGCAGGCTGTAACTGTCTGATGGCATGGTCGGCTGATGCAGGCTTGAGTGTGGCTGTTGTTTGGGACTTTGAGAATGACAATCCTGTACCAACCGCTATTGATGTGGGTCCTGATGGGGACATTTATGTTGGTTTCTTGACAGGCTTCCCCTTCCCTGAAGGTGGCGCACGCATTGAACGTTGGTCAGATGGCGAACTGGTTCAAACCTATGAAGGTCTGACAGCAGTTACAGGTCTGGTGGTCACTGATGACGGCACAATCTACGCATCCGAGCTGGGTGTATTTGACCAAGGCTGGGGTCCTGGTCGCGTTGTGATGGTCTCCGAAGATGGTGTCACCCCTGTGATGGAAGACTTGATACAACCATTTGGGTTGGCACAAGCACCTGACGGAACAGTCGCTGTTGCTGTCGGAACAACGGGTGCTGATGATGGTATGATTATCGCATTGCCGATGATGAACTAAATAATTCCTAAATCGTCAATTTCAAAGCTATTCGTAAGGGCGACTCGTCGAGTCGCCCCTACATGAGATTTATCAAAAGAGGTATTTGGTGAATGTTTGGCGGGTATGGTGCATCATTACGACCTACCTCATAACATTCACTATCGAACATAAGCATCATCAGAAATAACACAATCTACACCGCACTGCATCAACACAAAGGATATGAAGATGAGAAAATTTTTGCCCGTGATTACATTGATTATCGGTATCGGACTCGGTGCTGCTGGCGGTATTTTGGGTTTGTTATGGGCAACAGGTAATGTTGCGCCAAGTCAATCGGCGGCTGATGCTGCTCCCACGCTATCCTTAGACGATGCCACACCAACACCCGGACAGGTCGCACTACTCAGTACCGAAATCGCTGACCTCAACCTCAAGTTGGATGATGTATCTGCTCGCTTGGATACGTTATCAGGGGACACACAAAACGTCGGGACACAGGTCGCGCAAGGGGTTCAGCTCAATGTAGCACAGGCGACACTCGATGCTCTGCCAACGAATACACCTGCACCGACCAGCACACCAACGACAACACCAACCGAAGCCCCACAAGTTCCAGAACGGTCACTGTATCGCATTAATGCAGAAGAATCTGAAGTGCGCTTCCGTATCAATGAGGTGCTACTTGGTAATCCGACTGAGGTCATCGGCACGACAAAACAGGTCGGGGGTGACTTTATTATCAACTTCGCTGACCCACCTGCCTCACAATTGGGCGAAATTGCCATCAATGCCCGCACCCTAAAAACGGATAATGAGTTCCGTGACCAGTCAATTCGTGGTCAGATTTTGCAAACAGGATTACCCGAAAATGAGTTTATCCGCTTTGTGCCGACCGAACTAACATCTATGACGATAACACCTGTTGGGGTCGGTGAGATAGCGACCTTTGATATTGTTGGCAACCTGACCATCAAAGGAGCGACCAACCTTGTCACGTTTAGTGCGAGTGTGACTGTAGAATCAGAAGACCGTGTGTCCGGATTTGCCAGCACAACTGTTTTGTATACGGACTATGGCATCAATATTGAAGCACCACCAAATGTCACTGACATTGAAGATACGGTTATTCTGGAAATTGACTTTGTGGCTGACCGCGTTGAAGAATAGCTAGCCATTAGAGCAATCGTACAGGGAAACACTATCTCTATTCAAACGGCTTGCCCAACCTATTTCTCACCACAGTGTCATCAAGGGAGAAACAGGTGTGTATGCTTTGCTATAGGTATGTGATAAAACGACACATTGTCAAATGGTAAAAGCTTGAATGGCATAAGATGTCTCTATGTCAAAATGTCGCAAACCCGCTTATGCTGTGACGAATTGATGCTCTGGCGTGAAGAAATTGCGGTAGGTCAAATACGATGCAATCAATCCGGTAAAGGTTGCCGCTCCAACCAGCATATACATCACGATAATCTGTAAACGGACTGCCTCGACGGGACTCGCCCCTGCCAAAATCATGCCTGTCATTGCACCGGGCAACTTAATCAAGCCAACGGTTTTGGTCGTGTCGATGATGGGTATCAGCGCACCCCGTATCGACTTACGAAATTGTCCTAATGATGCCTGTCTGCTAGTCGCACCTAATGCCAACTTGGACTCAATCAGCAGGCGTTGCTCCTTGAGGTCAACACTCAAGCGGGTCATGACGAGTGTCGCGGTACTCATCGCATTGCCGACCACCATACCCCCTATTGGGATGATGTCATTAGGTACAAATTCAAATACCCCCAACAACAAAAGAATACCAACTGTCAATATCGTGCCAATGCCAATTGCTACTGTCCCGACTAGCCGAGGCTGTTGCAGATTTTTGGCACGTCCGCCACTGGTATACCCTGCAATCGACACCATAATCACCAGAATCAGTGTGGTGAAAAGTGGCGAGTCTTGCTCAAAGACCAACTCTAGCGCATAACCAATCAATATCAACTGCACAAAGCTTCGCACAGTCGCAATCAGCAAGTCCTTCTCTAGGTCGGCATGTTGCCAACGCGAGACTCCAGCGGCAATCAATACAAACACTGCTGATAGCAATAAGCGTGAGAGTTCATCCATTCCACCAAATAAGTCAGGGAGCATAAGGTTATATCCTTGTTTGATACGATTCGATAAATATCAAGTTGTTTCGATAGTTGAGGTCAAGTACTGAGATATTGTTCCTTACGGTCGTCAAACGCTTGGACTTTCTACTGTTGGCTTTCAACAGTGTCATCCATACCCTGAGCAAATGCCAGCACATGTGGGTCACCGTGTTCGGGGTCAAGCATGGCATCCACCGTATCATAGCGTGCCACCTGACCATCTTCCAGCAGGAGGACATTGTCAGCGATGCGACGGGCTTGTTCGACATCATGTGATACCCAGATGAGTGTCATACCTGTTTCGCCTTTTAGCCTCAGCAGAATTTCTTCTAGGCGATGGGTAATGACAGGGTCGAGTGCGCTGGTTGGTTCGTCAACGAGTAGTACATCCGGTTGATTCGCCAATGCACGGGCAATTGACAGGCGTTGTTCTTGCCCACCACTGAGGTCACTTGCGTCACGGTCTATGAGTTTGTCATCAAGGGAAGCCTGTGCCATCAATGTGAGTATGTCGTCACGGGTAAGTTTTTCGTTACGTAGCGTCGGACCATAAACGATATTATCAGCGACAGTGCCTTCAAAGACGGCTGTCTTCTGGAAGACCATCCCGACCTTACAACGCAAATCCAAGATAGGCAGGTTGTGAATGTCTGTCCCATTGTAATGAATTGACCCACCGCTAATTGTTTCAAGCCGATTGAGACAGCGCAACAGTGACGACTTCCCGCTTCCACTTGGTCCAATAATCACCAGCACATCACCGCGTGGAATGGTGAGGTTGACCTGCTTGAGAATGGTCTGGTCACCGCGTGTGAGGGTCACGTTGTGGATGTCGAAAATGGTATCAGTCATGGGTCGCCTACGTTAGCTTGATGGGCAATGCGCTTACTGTAACGCAGTCAATGTAGACTGGCAAACTTTGCTGATAAGGCTTAACAATATATACTAGAATATATGTTCACTACTTTGGAGAGATGATTATAATGTGCCGAAATATCCAAGACTTATTCAATTATGACCTACCCGCAACCGATGAGGAAATTCGTGCAGCAGCATTGCAATTTGTGCGGAAGGTCAGCGGAATGCGCAAGCCATCTAAAGCCAACGAAGACGCATTCAACCAAGCTGTTGATGAAATTGCACAGGCGACAACCACACTCTTAAACTCACTGACAACAAAAGCCCCACCAAAAAATCGTGAGGAAGAAATCGCCAAACATCGCGCCCGTAATGCCAAGCGGTTTGGCAATAATTAGTAGATTGTATCGCACAGATTGTACACATCGTTGAATTTTTGCCTATACTGTCGCACTTTGGTGAGTCGTCGCATACAAACATTAGATATATTTTGAATTGAGATAATAGCCCCGTGTGCGCTGTGTCAAAACAGCATCATCACATCCAACATCTGCGAGTTTATGACGCAGGTTACTCATATGTGCGGCTAGGGCACTTCTGGCTTCATCTGTAGAAACAATCTCATTATGAATAAATAATATAATTTCCTTATATTGACAGACCATACCTTTTGCTCGCCACAAGCAATATAAAATATCAAATTCTGTCTGTGTCAGGTCTATGTGTTGATCTCCAAAATATGCCCGATGATTTCCAACATCTAACACTAAATAATCTTCGTTTGTAACTGGAGATGTATAATCGATTGCCAAATGGTCAATCAAATTCGCTATTAGATGTTCAAATTGGAAGAGTGTTCGTAGCATTTTACGTTGCTGTTCTAGGATTAGCTCAATAGTTTCATCTATTGTGTCATCGACCTCATCTTTCAATATAAAATCTTTTACCCCTTTTTGCATGATTTCAACTACCATGTGTACGTCATCATTATTGGATAGGACGATAACTGGTATATAAGGATATGAAGAACGTAATGTATTCAACAATCCGTATAACATCTTATGCGAATTACAACCATATACTATGAGATCAACATTTAATCCATCTGATAACAATTCGATAGCACGGTTTTCAGTGCTTACATCAACTAATTGATGCTTACGACTATTCAACTGTTTTTGCAATATATTTATAAATGATTGATCGCTATCGATAATTAATATTCTTGCCATCTCATCAATCTCTCAGGATACAGCAATTAATGTATTATGTTTTTTTTATTAGGCAAATTAACCCATTGATAACTATGTAATTAACAATAATTCTATTATATCCTCTCCGTATTGAAGAGCAACCATAACTCTGCATAATAAACTGTCTGAAAAATATCTGAAAGAAATCTGATTTTTATATTAACAGAATATATCATTGAATTAATGTAATATTTATTTATCTTAATGGTCTAGGGGGCTATAATGATATATAAAGTCTTATATATAGAAGATAATCCACTCAATGTCCGTCTAGTAAAACGTAGTTTAAAAGGTATGCCAATTCATATTTTGTGTGCTAGTAACGGTGAAGATGGTATTCAAATGGTGAAACATGAAAAACCTGATTTGATTTTACTTGACATAAATTTGCCAACCATTAGCGGTATTGATGTTCTGATACATGTCAAGTCACATCGGCAGACGCTGTTTATCCCCGTCATTGCATTGACTGCTGATACAACCCTACAAACTCGCAATCTCTGCAAATTGTACGGGGTATCAGCGTATTTACAAAAACCTATAAGTCGCCATACCTTGATTCAAACTATTCAAATGTACCTATCTGATGTAATAGCAACAGAAGATTAAGCGGTTTGGTGATTGATAATCAGATTGGGTTAAGCATCCGCATCCACGCGGAAGGAATCTAGCATCAATTGCAATCGACTGATGGTAGCTGCATTCGGTTCGCTAGCATCGGCGGTAAACAGCTCAATCACAGCCAATGTTTCCCCGTGTTGCATATAGAACACATCCAGTTGACCGTTTTCCATATCAGGTGCATCTGTCACACGATAGCTTTTGCGGATTGTACCGTCTTCTGCTGTGGCTTCATCAATAAAGCTAAGGGCATCATTGCTACTATAATAGCGGTTTTCGTAGCTATCAACTCCCATTGCGCCATCGGCAACTGTCGCAACCGTGATGAACGCGCTACCGTCGTTGGGTTCCCATTTTTCATAGGTGCGGTTGATGTCGGAGTTGTTCTCGAAGCGGGTGAAGGCATCTGGAATCGACACACTATAATTTGTTGCTTCGACGGTATCTGCATTCGCAAAAGGTGTTGGTATCGCAACCACACTTGATTCTGTGCCAAGCAACTGCGGTCCAAGCAAGACTCCACCGCCCACGACTGCCACGAGTAAGACAATCACCCCAAACACAAGCGGGACAGGTGAGCGTTTCTTTTCCGGTGTTTCTCGTTCAATTTGCCCACTTTCTTTCAGCGCAGATTGCACCCGACGTTGAATTTCCGCTTCCATTGCGGGTGACGAATCGGTCATATCACTCTTCGATTGTTGAATCGTCGGCGTATCGGGCATGCCTTGTACAGTTGCTTTTTCGACGTGCAGGTCGATTGTACTGGGTGCACTGGCAGAACTGCTGGCTTTGGTGCGGTCACGGTCACTTTGGCGGGTGACATCTCTGGAACGCAAGGCATGTTCAAAGGCTTCTGCCATTTCGCCCGCTGATGAATAACGGTTATCGGGGTCTTTATCGGTGGCTTTCTCAAGGATATGCTCAACTGAATCGGGCACACCATCACGGAAGTCACGCGCGGGGGGCATTGGCTCATTCAAGTGTTTGAGCAAGAGTGCCATCGGGGTTTCGGCTTGATAGGGTTCGCGTCCGGTAATCAGTTCAAACAGCACAATCCCAAGCGAGTAAATATCTGACCGCCCGTCAATCTGGATACCGTGTGCTTGCTCCGGTGACATATACGCTGGTGTACCTATAATCGCGCTACCAGTTAAATCGCTACCCATCACCCGCGCAATCCCGAAGTCGGATAGATAGGCATTGCCGTTTTCATCGAGCATGATATTCCCCGGTTTGAGGTCACGGTGAATGATGCCTTGCCCATGTGCATAATCCAACGCCTGCGAAATCTGGCGCATCGGACGCACCAATTCATCAAGGTCAGGCACACCACGCCGTATCATCTGTGCCATACTGCCCCCACCGAGGAAGCGCATCGCAATATACGGCACACCTTCGGCTTCACCATAATCATAAATCGGCAAGATATGCGGATGTTCCAATTGTGAAATCACCTCGACTTCACGTTGGAAGCGTTCGAGGAAATTCGGGTCATGCAAGAAATGTGGAGGCAACACCTTGACCGCCACATTCCGGTTCATCGAGGTTTGCTTCGCCATATAGACTGTCGCCATCCCGCCACGTCCGGCTTCTTCTAGGATGGTGTACTGCCCGAGGGTTTGTCCAATTAATTCATCTGCTGGTAGATTTTGTGAGTCATCACTCATAATCGAGTCGCCCGTTGTTCTCTAGTTTTAGTCTATCTCATTTATACGTCAGGGTGCACAGTTCGGCAAGTTCTGAAAAACAAACAAATCTCGTAATTATTCATCAACGAAGTAAACATATCATGTAACCACAACAACAGGCAGAGCACCTTAGAAAGCCTGATTCTGTTTGATTTCATAATCAAGTCTCTATTGTGAGAGTCGCTTACGACCGTTCTTTAATGTTTCTAGATGCCAATGATAGACACGACCAAGATGTAAACTGACAAGGTCAGTAACATCATCCAATATAATTGATGAATGCTCATTTTCAGGTGGATATAAAGTTCCTGTGATACGGACTTCAGCTGTATGACGGTTAGGATTAGTAGAATAACCTCCTGTGGCTAACTCAGTTCTAAAGCCTGTCAGGATATTAACTAAAGGGGATGGTCTCAAATAAATTGAAACTTGTTTATTCCATCTTGAACGAAATTCGTAGTACAAGCGATTGGGTATAAGCCGAGTGTAACGAATATCATTTCCATAATCTACGAAATCATTTGAAAATAATGCTCGAATACAGATTTCTTGACCATAGAATTCTTCAGGATTCTGCAAAATTGATTTAAGAGAATATGCTGGTACATTATTGAATGTATCCAGAAAACTAATCCGATTACGGGGTAAAAGGTAAATATCACAATCATTTGCATAGATTACTGCTTTCCAAACATTTGTTAAAGTCAATTCATCATCAGCTTTCTCTAACATACCTGTGAAGCTACCATTTCTCCACTGATAGTGATGAGAGTTGTGTGCGCTCACATCTAAAATATCAAAGCTGGCAAGACCTTTAATCGACACAGGAGGACGAGAGCTTGCAACCAACTTTGATAGCAAAAGCAAAGCCTGAGTTTCAATTTCTGTATCGATAAATGGCTCAGCAGGGTCAAGGTCTTGTTCAACCATATTAATTAATTCACCAAATGGATAATATGGTAGCCTTTGAATATAGCTTGCTAGTGTTGATGGACTGAGACCAATATTTCCATTAAGTAGATATGCAAGTTCTGCTATGATTTCCGAACTATCTCTTTCTTCTTCAATAGGTAATTGCCATTGAAGTTCTAACCTCTCATCCTTAGGAATATTTGGAAGATTCCAACCTTGTTTAGCCAGATAGCATGTTCTCAAATGAGGTCTCTCATAATGTAGGATACCACTCACTATAATTTCATTCCCAACATACTGTTCTGAGTTGTTTAGAAGTGTTTCAATTTCCATTGATTCTCTTGCCTCTCAGCTTAACATCTATTCCCAACAGTGTGTTCGTAAGCACTAAACCTAGTAGATTCGTCCCACTCACCTATCGCAAACGATAATCTCCACTATACTAGGAGACATCTCAGAAGAAGGAGATTATAAAATGGGACGCTTTCTTATATTCTTTGGTATCTTGATTGTATTTGTCGCGGCGGGGGTATTTGTCTTTATGATGTTTGAGACTGACCATCCCATCGTCGCAGGGGCAATCGAATCTGTTGCCTGTACGGATAACGAAACGCTACGTATCGAACGCAATAACTGGTCACTCCCCAATGGTAGCCGAGGCGAGAATATCACGTTTTTCTGTGACATTGAACCCAATGTCGGGCGTGATGTATCTGGTATGGGTGCAGCGGTAACAGGTGGAACGTTTACTGTTTTGCTGTTAACGGGCATGATGTTTATCTTCTTGGGGGCATTTCGGCTTCGTAGCCATCGAACACAAGCATTCCAAAATCAGTTCCAGAGTGCGATGGGAGGCAATAGCAGTTCATTGCAGGGACAAGATTTCTTCGAGCAAGGCGACGGCACAGCACAGGTTGTCAACATTCACGGCGACCTCGATAGTCTCCCGCCACAAACGCGCGCGATGCTGGAAAATATGCTGGGTGGCATGATGTCATCGGCAACTGTCGTGAGTAGCGGGCAATCTGAACCCTCGTTAACTGACCGCCTCGAACAACTCAAAGAAGCTTATGAAAAAGGTCTCATCAATCGTGAGGAATACGATAAAGTCCGGCAAGCCATTCTCGATAGTATGGATGATTAGGAGCAATACGGATGTCACGACTTCTTGCACCCACAGGCTGTTTGATGATTATCGGCGCGATTGCCTTCATTGTGATGGGCGTGTTCGCCACCAGTCATCCGATTATTGCCGGACCTGTCGAAGCGATTGCCTGCACCGATGCTGAAACGCTCCGCATTGATACCCAGAATTGGTCATTACCTAATGGCGAAAGTGGCGTTAACATATCGTTCTTCTGTGATATTGAACCCGATGTCGGGCGTAATGTGAACGATGTGGCGACACTGTATCAAATCGGGGTGGTTGTGGTGCTCATGTTTGTGGGCTTTATTCTTATCTTGCGCGGTCTGGTACGTTCAAGCCTCGGCACAGATGGTGATGCCGTGAAAGCGCAACTACAGGCGCAACTTGCTGGACGTGGTGATAGCACAGTGAATTATACCGCTGTCGAAAATCAACTCCAGCAGATGCCACCGGAAACGCGCGCAATACTGGATACTGTGTTGAACAATATCGTGACCAATGTTGCCACCCAACCCGATAGCGACATAACATTGGTAGACCGCCTCGAACAACTCAAGCAAGCTTACGAGAAGGGGCTTATCAATCGTGAAGAATACGATAAAGTCCGGCAGGCGATTCTCGATAGTATGGATGATTAAGTCGTATTAAGGAAAATTATGCTAACGGTACAACTGATAGATGTAGAAAATTATCCAGAAATGCTTGCGTTGCGGATGGCATTGGAATGGTTCAATGTCCGCGTCTTTGTTGATTTGGTAGCCACGTCAGAACAACTCATCCAAGCCTTGAATCATCCCATTGTAAAACCAGACTATGCGGTGTTGATGTGTCATGGTGTGGATGAAGGACTCTATTTGGGTGAACTTGCACCAGAGGTTGCGGCGACACAACCGTATAATGGCGCAATTAATGCCACACAATTTCGGGAGTTTCTGGCGATTGATGGCTATCCTGTCATCAATAACGGGTGCTCACTAGGTACACCAGATTATGCACAGGCGTTCTTGGATTGCGGTGCAACAACATACATCGGGGCGATAGATGATGAAAGTGGCGGTGCATCGCTGATGTATCTGATATCGTTGTTTTACCACATGACTGAACACAATCAATCACTGTCAGAGGCGCATTTGTCCGCCTGTAATATTGATGATGACACGCGCATGTTTAAGCTATATCGCTAAGTTTCGGTTGAAGCGATTATCTGTAGTAACAGCAAAAGAATTTATTTTAATAGGATTGTCTACTGGTTGTTTTCAATCGTCTTCAAGTTCAGTACGTTTTTGGTCAAGTATTGCCCAGAGAGTTTCGAGTCCGGGGATATGACCACGTAATTGTGTCATGATGTCATCAATCTGTGCTTTAGATTCTGTACTCAATCCGTCATATTGCTGTTTGTATCCGTCGAAGATAAATTGCTCCCAATCATACCAATTTGAGCGTAGCCGAAAATCCCAGTCTCGTAGTATCACATCTGTGTAAAACGGTGCAAGTTCGCCTGCATGAGAACCATGCCATGTTCGGAATAAATCTGCTACTAACGGGGTCGTGTTGGATGTATGCGGTCCAATTGGTCCACAAACAAGTGCGTAATTTTCTGCCTCATGCAACAAATAACCACTCTGCCCACGAGAAACTTTATAGCGTTTTAAACTTAGTGGATATGCTTCATGCGAGAATCGCAATCTATGCTTCCAACCATCAAAGCAATCCATGTGCATAGTTGTTTCACCGTATTGGAATATTTCTTCCGGCAAATTACCAATAAACCATGATAACCCAATAGTAGGGCGGTCAAGCGATTTACCGCATAGGGAACAGATGTCTTCACCAAAATGGGGTTTCATAATACTTCTCTAACTAGCATATATGTGGAAGTATATCATGTGAATCAATCTATGAGGAAACCAATAACCAGCAACCAATTACCAATAACTTAAAACAATGCCAACTGACGCACTGGTCGCCGCCCATCGAGCAGAACATAATCGGCTAGCTTGACGGTGTTACGAATCCCGATTTGCTTGAGGTGGCTCAAGTCGCCCAACACGCCAACCCGTCGCGCTGAGATAATGGTATCTGCGCCTTTGACACCAATACCGGGAATGCGCAACAACTGCTCACGCTCGGCTGTCATGAGGTCGATGGGGTCGTGCTTGAGGTGAATATCCGCCCATGCTTGTTTGGGGTCAACATCAGTGCGGAGGTTGCCCGTCTTCAAAAACGGCAGTTCCTCGACATCCCAACCATAATCGCGTAACAGAAAACTGGATTGATAGAGGCGGTTTTGTCTGATTTGCTCGGTGGCGGGCAGATGCTCGAAGGGTGTGCCAGAGACCGGACCAAAACCCGAATAATAGACCCGTGCTAAGCCCGCTTGATGATAGAGGTTATCGCTCATGCTCAGCAGTTCGATGTCGGTATCTCCCACTGCGCCGACGACAAATTGTGTGACACTACTCGCCAACTTCTCGTGCGGGTTGTCTTGCCGGATTTGATGCGCCCATTTGAGCATCATTACCAGCTCATCGACAAACATCTTCTTGGGTGCAAGTTGAGCGAGACGGTCTTGTGTCGGACCTTCAAGGTTAACTGAGACGCGGTCTGCCAAACGCATCGCCTGATGAAGCTGGTCATATTCAATCCCCGGCATAATTTTCAGATGGATGTAACCCTTATACCCTTGCTTGCGCCGGATGATGTCAGCCGTATCGAGAATTTTGTCCTGTGTGGTCACACTGCCCTTGATAATGCCCGATGACAGAAACAACCCGTCTACCTTGCCCGATGCTTGCAATCTATCAAAGGCATTCGCCATATTGTCCGGCGTGAATGTGACCCGTTTGGTTTTGCTGTGTCCGGCGCGGAAGGGACAATAGTTACAATTGCGCTCACAGGCAGTTGTCATCATCGACTTCAGGACAGCCTTCGGACCTTTAGGTGTGGCTAGATTGGTGATGCAATCATCTATGCTATACGATTGATAACGTCGCCCTGTTTTTTGTTCTTTGTCAGGACGGTCGCCAGCAGGTTCAAAGAGGGTTATATCCCCCATTTGAGTTAGTTGGGTTAAGGTGTCAGCAGTGGTTTTGATTTCCATAGTTCTATTGTATAGAACATTTGTTTTTGTGTCAATTACAGCGATAGTTTTCCTGTTAGAGAATGTCAAAAATCTCAAGAATCACGATAAAGGACGCACCTTCGCTATCATTGAACAGACGCTGGAAGATTTGGGTTATCATGTTGATGAGATGATTCTGAACAGCATGGATTATGGCAACGTCCCACAAACCCGTGAACGCATTTTTATCGCCGGCTTCAAGAATCCTGAAGCACTCAAGCAGTTTAGCTTTCCTGAGAAATTAGACCGCACGGTTAAAATTGCTGACCTCTTGCTCCCACCTGATGACGTTGATGATTATTACTATTACAACGACAAACCACTGTGGGGAAAAAATCGGCGATTACCTCTTCCAGCGCGATACCGTTTATCAATACAGTCATGTCTATGTCCGCGAGAATAAAAATGGTGCCTGCCCGACATTGACCGCGAATGTGGGCACAGGTGGGCATAATGTTCTCATCATCTTAGATGACAGAGGTGTGCGGAAATTGACACCACAAGAATGTATTTGGTTTCAAGGATTCCCAAAGGATTACAGACTCCCCACCGATTTAGCGCGTGGGCATTTGTATAAACAAGCGGGCAATAGCGTGACTGTCAGTGTGGTTGCCCGTATTGCTGAACAGATGAAACAAGCATTGGATTCACAACATGTTGTTGAGCCAGCAACCGACATCGCAAAAGTGCTATTTTAAGACAAGGGTAATGTATCGAAGTCGGTTGAAATTCTGAAGTTATCAGTCCTTGCAAACGCCTGTCATTGGTTTTTGGTTATTTGTGATTGGATAGTGCTGTCCCAAAACAAGTGTTTACACCAAAAACTAACAACAAATAACCAGCAACATGGATGCTTATTTATCGAGATATGTTTGCATATTGGAAAGTTCAACCGAAATAAATACACAACCATGAGCATCATTTGTAAACTCGCTTCAGGTGCGTCACAATGGGGGACAGTGCCAAACCTGACGGAGACCCGCTATCATGTCCGACCAACCCAATATCATTGTCTTTTTCACTGACCAACAACGCTGGGATACAACCGGGATTCACGCCAACCCACTCAATCTGACCCCCAACTTTGACCGCATGGCGCGCAATGGTACTGATGTGCACTACTCATTCACCTGTCAGCCGGTGTGCGGTCCGGCACGGTCATGTTTGCAAACGGGATTATACGCCACCAAAACCGGATGTTACCGCAATGGGATTCCACTACCAGAGGATAGTCAGACACTTGCCCATCACTTCAACGACGCAGGTTACGACACAGCATATATCGGTAAATGGCACTTAGCTGATAGCAGTCTACATGGTGCTGTACTCGAGTCGGCACGGGGTGGGTATGATTATTGGTTGGCGGCAAATCTACTCGAATTTGTGTCAGATGCGTATGATTTGGTGTTGTATGACAACGACGAACAAGCTGTCAAATTGCCCGGTTACCGCGTTGATGCGCAGACCGATGCTGCCATTCGTTACATCAACGAGCATCAAGATAATCCCTTCTTTATATTTTTGTCCTACCTCGAACCCCATCATCAAAATCACCGTGACGATTATCCCGCGCCAATTGGGTACGCCGAACAGTATCGCAGTCAGTGGATACCCCCCGATTTGAACGCACTCGGTGGTTCAACCCATCAACATCTGGCGGGTTATCTCGGTATGATTAAACGATTGGATGAAGCCCTCGGTCGCTTGATGGATGCGCTAATCAGTCTCGATATGCTGGATAACACCGTGATTCTATTCACCTCTGACCACGGTTGTCACTTCAAGACGCGCAATGATGAATACAAACGCTCGTGTCATGATGCCTCGATTCGTGTGCCGACCGCTTTTCATGGGGGAGCATTCATGGGGGGCGGACGACTCTCGCAGATGGTCAGCTTGATAGACTTACCGCCGACGCTGTTGGATGTGGCAGGGATACCGATACCGGAGGCGATGCAGGGGCAGTCAATTTTGCCGTTGGTGAATCGGGAGTCGGTCGAATGGCAAGGGGAAGCATTCATACAGATTAGTGAATCACAGGTTGGGCGGGCAATACGGACACCGCGCTGGAAATATTGTGTCACTGCACCGGATAAAGATGGCTGGAACGATTCTGCCAGCGATACCTATATTGAAGCTGACCTGTATGACCTGTTAGCAGACCCCTACGAACTCCATAACCTCGCTGGATTTGAGACACATCGAGATGTCTGTGATGTATTGCGAACGCGCTTGCTTAACCGCATTCGGTCAGCTGAGGGACAAGACCCCATCATCGAACCCGCGCCCTTACGCAAAGGCAACCCGCAGTTGGAAGTCAGAACGGAGGAGGGATGGTTGTAGCATAAAAACCAGTTTGCCGTTGCCCCTGTCACAAGATGGCATTACGCCTGAATCTCGACGATAACACCTGTTTCCGCCCATGAATAGAGCAGTTGCATGTTGTTGTTGTGCAAGAGGATACACCCATATGTTACTTTGCGTCCGAGGCTATTTTCCCATAGCAACTGACCACCACCCCGCGTCGGGAAGCCATGAAAGCCATTGGTGAAATCAGCATTGGGCACAGGCTGATACACCCCCATGAAGTTGGGCATATGTAAATTCCAGTTGGCGGCATAAGCGTTATCGACATGTGACTGAATCTGATAAATACCTGTCCATGTCGGGCTATCGGGGATGCCTGTACTCGCAACCCAATCCCATTTGAGTTGGTCGTTTTCATACACTTTGACGTTCTGCCCACTGATGCTGACGACGATACGCTTGTTCGGATTGACAGTTTCAGTCAGGAACACATCAGCAGGCGGAATCCGAATTTGCTGTCCGGCGGATACACTCTCAATGCCGTTGTTCAAATTTTGGATATACAGATAGGGAATCCCATAATCCCACGCAATGCTGGTAATTGTCTCGCCGGAACGCACAGTATGCACCCGTTCTTTGTGTTTGACCTGCACGAAGCCCTGTGATGGGTCACCACGACGAATTGCCTTTACGATACTCTGGATACCCGATTCAATATCAAGGGTGCGGGTGCTATCAAGTACGTTGTTTGCCTGACTATTGAGATATGCACGGACTTGTTCAGGGTTAGCATCTAATGCTAGACCGATTGCGCTGTTGGTGCCGGGGCTGACGCTCAACCACTGCCCCCACACATCCGGCATCGCTGACCAATAGACCGAATCACCTGTCACAGGGTCATACACGCGAATGTCAAGGGGATTAGATAGCAACGCCTGTGCCTGTGCAACCAGTGGTGTGGCATCACTCAAAGCCGGGGCAATCTCATCCATCACCAGCGTAATCTCGTTGATTTCACCCCCGTTATCAATCGCTTGACTCAGGGTGCTGAGGGTCTGTTTGGTGTTGAGGGCGCGTCCGTTTTGGGGTGGAGTCGCTATCACTTGACCATTCTCGAAACCGACACCGGCATCAATCGGCGCGACATGTACCTGTTCTGCGACGCGAAGTAGTTCTGTTCCGGCGACGGTTGCATCCAATGTCACCACCGGACTCACTGGTACATTGCCAAAGATAGCTTGCAGAGGGTTGCCTGATGTCCGACCGATGGCATAAGCTTGTCCTGCCGTTGCATTCGCATCGACCGTTAAACCGAGTGTCTGTGGATTGACTGCCCATGTGCGGTTTCCATCCCGCAAGACGATGTTGTTCCAATTGCGTTGCAGTGAGCCAACTGCCTCCACTTCTGACATACCACCCAACTCGACCCCATTGACCGTCACACCCGGTAAAATCCCATCGGCGTAGAACATGCCCGCCCCTAATGCCAGTGTTCCGCCACACATAAACATCAAACCTACCATCGCCAAACCCAAAATCCAGAGCCAGCGCGTATTGGTTTTCTTCTTGCGTGGTGATGGTCGCATCGGTGGCGCGGGTGCGTGTCCCTGACGCGGTGCTGGTGGGACATGCTGTTGCATAGGTGCAGGACGCTTCGGCACAGGTATCGGTTGGCGTACCGTTGGCTGAGCTTTGCGCGTGGTTTGTCCGCGTGGTTGCAATGCCGGATTGGGCATGGTCGGTTGGTCGGATGGCATGTGGTCGGGCATGGCGGTTTGTCTAATCCTCGGATTATCATCCATTATCTGACGGACGCACGGAAGCGCGTCCCTACATCTCTATATAAATTATCGTAGGGACAATACCTGCATTGTCCGCAAACAAGTTTGTTCGGTTTTATTGTTGGTGTTGCATCTACTGTTATAGACACACAATGTCTATCAGGCGTTCCATAATCTATTATATGCGAACTTTTGTGGGCGTATACCAATCGATGGTGAGGCGTAATCGTAGCGTAAGCGTCAGACACAGGCGCGGGCTTCGTGTATACAATAGGGACATGTGCTAAACTGGCTTACATGGAGTGATATGCGACTGACATTTATCTTGAAGCGAGTGGTGATGGGCGTTGGACTAGCAGTAGGTGCGATGGTGCTATTGGCAGGTGGTTTTATGCTATGGTACTTCAACCGTCCGCTACCGCCTGCAATCGACAAACACCCCCTGTTTGAGGGCATCACCTATACACGCATCGTCAAAACTGACCCCGTCCCGCAGATTATCCACATTGCCGAGATTGATTTAACCGCTGATGGACTCGCGTTTATGGTCACGCCATCGGGCACACTCGATAATTTCGACTTCACCGGACAGACAACCTCACAATTTTTGTCAGCACACAAGTTGCAGTTGGCGATTAACGGTGATTTCTTCGACCCGTGGAAAGATTATGGCATCTTCAACTATTATCCGCATGTTGGTGATGGGACGAATGTGCGTGGACTATCGGCATCACAGGGCGATGTGACCACAGTCGGGTATGTGCCACCTCGTTATTATGTATCGCTCTATCTTAGTCGGGATAATCAGGCATCCTTCCGCGCACCACAAGGCGAAATCTATAATGCAATCTCCGGCAATATGTTTATCCTGCGCGATGGACAGATTCCAAATTTTCGCAATCAACCCTATATCCAGAAGCGTCATCCCCGCACTGCTGTCGGACTGTCACAAGATAGGCAAAAGCTCTATTGGGTTGTGGTCGATGGTCGTCAGCCTAACTATAGTGAGGGCGCAACCGTCAATGAACTCGCGCAAATATTGGTCAACGCGGGTGCATATGATGCCATTAATCTCGATGGCGGTGGGTCATCAACGCTGGTCATGGATGAGAACGGCACAGCCTCGATACTCAACTCGCCGATTCAAAGCCGGATGCCAGCGCGGGAACGCCCAATTGCCAATCATCTGGGGTTGTATGCGAAGTCCCTATCGTCTTAATACTAGACTTCTTCGCTTTCGTCCCAATTTTCTAAGGCGGTGAAGCGCATGAATGCACGTTCTTGCGGGGTCATGTCGGTCGGATATTCGGTGCGGTCGTGTGATTCTAAGATGCGATACCCCTCTTTGATATATCCACGAATGGTATGTAAGCTAATGCCCATTTCGTCAGCAGCGAGGTGGGCAGGCATCCCTTCGATAACACACAATTTTATCGCCTGCCGGATGCGTTCAGTCATTTCAGGGTATTGGCGTTGTTCAGGCAATGTGGTAGCGCGGAAAACACGGTTGTGGAAAATGTTCTCACTGGTACGCATGACACCAGCGGTCACAACAAAGTCGTGGTCAATCGCATAACAGATGCCCCATGCGATGTGTAAGCGCACATCTTGCTTGAGCATATACGCACGCGCACCAGAATCAGCTGCGGCTTTAATCAGGTCTGGGTCCGCAAATTGCGCGAGGCAAATCACCATTAAGTCGGGAATGACATCGAGCAAATTACGAATTGTCCGGCTCAATCCATCCGCACCACCGAGATGGTTGGCATCAATCACGACAACATCAGGTAATTCGGCTTTGGGTGAATCATGGATTTGTTGCCACATGGTATCCAGCGAATCTGTCATGAGAATAACACGGGTACGCCTGTCCCATGCCAGATAACTATTTATCGCCTGTAGTGAATAAAAATCGGTGTCGATGACCATCACCTTTAGGTTGAGGTTACCAATTCCAGCCATGATGTATTGACCTATTTCATATGAGTTGTTGACATCTTTAGTGTATGCACAAACAGGAGTTGGCGCAACATATTGGTTATTCGCGGTTTGATTCTGTCAACTGAACGCATAGATATTGAAACCTTATCTGAACTTACTGAGAGCGTATACTTATCATGAATACCTCACTCATCACCTGTTCTAAACGTCCATATCATCAAACACTAAATTGATTTCTCCACAAAATAACCGTTATAATCAAATAACGATTAGATTATTTTTAGGAGAAAAACTTATGTCAGATGTGGTGATTGTGGATGCGATTCGTACCCCGATGGGCAAGCGAAACGGGTGGTTGCGTGAACAACATCCTGTCAAGCTTGGGTCGCATGTGATTAAAGCATTGCTCGACCGGACAGGACTCGACAAAGAAAACGTTGACCATGTGATTTTTGGATGTGTCAGCCAAGTCGCAGAGCAGACCTTCAACCTTGCGCGTAACGTCGTACTGGATGCTGAACTGCCGATTGAAGTACCAGCAACCTCAGTTGATTTTCAATGTGGAAGCAGTCAACAAGCGGTGCATTTGGCGGCAGCGATGGTCAAATCGGGTCAGGCAGAAGTCGTGATTGCAGGCGGTGTTGAAAGTATGACCCGTGTGCCAATGGGATCTAGCATTGGTGGCAGTGGCGCATCACCGTTTACCGATAACATCATGGAAGCCTATAACATGATTCCACAAGGCATTGCCTCTGACGAGATTGCTGAGAAGTGGGGTATCACCCGCGAACAGATGGACACCCTCGGATTGGAAAGCCATCAACGTGCATGGGACGCGACAGAACAAGGTATCTTGCAAAAAGAGATTGCACCGATTCAAGGTGTGGATGACGAGGGCAACCTCATTACCGTTGACCGCGACCAAGGCATTCGTCCCTCAACCACACTCGATAAAATGGGTGGACTCAACCCTGCTTTCACGCCGGAAGGTGTGACGACAGCAGGCAACAGCAGTCAAATTACCGATGGTGCCGCAGCTGTTCTAGTTATGACTGCCGAAACCGCCAAAAAGCTCGGAGTGAAACCCCGTGCGCGTATCGTCGAAACGGCAACCGTTGGCAGTGACCCCCATCTGATGCTAACCGGACCGACATCAGCCACCCAGAAAGTCCTCAAACGGGCTGGTATGGACATGGACGAAATCGACGTGTTTGAAGTCAACGAAGCGTTTGCATCGGTGGTGCGGATGTGGGAAAAAGACACCGGCGGTGATATGTCCAAAGTCAATGTGCACGGTGGTGCAATCGCATTAGGACATCCGCTTGGTGGTTCTGGTGCGCGTCTGATGACCACCCTGATTAACGCCCTCGAAACCAAAGGTGCACGCTATGGCTTGCAGACGATGTGCTGTGGTGGCGGTATGGCAACAGGCACTATCATTGAACGGCTTGAAGATTAACGTCTTTACAACTACGAACATCACGGATGCACGTTCCTACGACATGTCATATGAACTGTTGTAGGGACAGCTATCTATCGCCTTTATTGGGTCACCTGTCATTACCACATTTAAGTTGTCAAGCAATTTCGTAGGAAAATCAATCATTCGCAACTTCAACGTATTCGCTAATTTTAGTAGCAATAGATTTGATTCATGAAATCCCATGTTTTGGTTGTTCATAAGATATTTTTAAAAGTCATGTAGGGGCGACTCGGCGAGTCGCCCTTACGAAAAGCATTACAAGTTGATTTTGGCGAAGGTATTGAACTTGAAACCGTTATTTCTCTGAAGTTACACTGTGTTCACTGCACCTCTATTGTCCGAAAAATTCACATAGAGCAATTCCCCAATGGTGCAATAGTGGAAAAACCAAAACGAAGTGGGTATATTACAATAAGTCAGCTCTGGAGATTATTCACATATGCCCATCAAGCCACTGCCACCCAAACCCCATCTCATCAACAATCGCTATGAACTCGTCGAGAAATTAGGCGAGGGAGGCATGGGCGCAGTCTATCGTGCGATTGACCGCCTGACGCAGGACACTGTCGCGCTCAAACAAGTCAAATTTGCGCAGGAAACATCGGCAACAGATACGACATATGAAAAAGCCAATATGAGCCGTGTAGCGTTGATGACAGAGTTTCAGTCATTAGCCAGTCTACATCATCCCAATATTGTCCGTGTGTTGGATTATGGCTGGGATGAGCAGAACATGCCCTACTTCACGATGTCTCATCTGAAAAACACCCGCAACATATTACAAGCATCAGCAAACGCTAGCATCGAACAACAACTTGATTATTTCATCCAGTTGATGCAGGCATTGATGTATATCCATCGGCGCGAAATTGTGCATCGAGACCTCAAGCCAGACAACATCCTCGTGACAGCTGATGGCAAAGTAAAAATCCTCGACTTCGGCATTGCAGCACATGAACACATCGCACAGGAAGGGATGCTCGGCACATTATTATATATGCCTCCCGAAGTCATACAAAGTCAGACTGACAAGGTCGAGATTCTGCGGACAACGGACTTATACGCAGCAGGTCTTATCGCTTATGAGATGTTTACAGGTGAGTATCCTTTTGACCGACGCTCGATGAAACGCTTGGTACGCGACATTGTGAATACCTATCCAGATATGTCCCTTATACCGACCGTGACCTCGAACAACAAACGGCTCAATACCCAACTGCCACTCGATACTGTGATTGGGCGACTCATCACCAAAGAGGCTAACTTCCGTTATCAAGATGCAGCAATTGTTATCGAAGACCTCGCAAAGGTCACGGGCAAAGAAGGCATTAGCGAAAGCACCGCGATTCGGGAGAGCTTCTTACAAGCGGCGACCTTCATCGGGCGCAAACGTGAACGCAAAATCTTGTTGCGGGGACTCAAGGCATTGCGGGAAAAACATGTCGGTAGTAGCTTTCTTATCGGTGGCGAAAGTGGTGTCGGTAAATCGCGCTTGATGGATGAAATACGGGTGCAAGCTCTAGTTGAGGGTATCACCGTCTTACGTGGACAACCCACTCATAATGTCGGGTTTTTGTTCCAGATGTGGCGTGATGTTGTGCGCCGTTTAGTCATTTCGACTGACATCAGCGACAAACATGCCAGTTTCTTGCGCGAGATTGTACCCGATATCGAGGAGTTACTCGGACGTACCATACCCGCACCGCCTCGCTTAACAGGTGAAGTTGCTCGAAAGAACCTCATCAATGCCATTCTAAGCCTAATCGCCAAACAGAAAAAACCCATGCTACTTGTCCTCGAAGATTTACATTGGGGCAACGAAAGTCTGGAAGTTTTGCAACATCTCAACCAGCACCTCAAGCAATTGCCGATTATGGTGATTGCCAGCTTCCGCATTGATGAAGCCCCAACACTACCCGTGACACTCGCACACATGAATTATATTAAGCTGAATCGTTTGTCCGAAGAAGAAATTGCTGAGTTAAGTGCATCCATGTTGGGCAACGTTGGGCAAAAACCAGAAGTCGTCGATTTGCTCCAGCGCGAAACTGAAGGTAACATCTTCTTTGTGATTGAAGTCTTGCGCGTGTTGGCACAAGATGCTGGCAAACTAGAAAACATTGGCTCTACCACCCTGCCGGAAAGTGTCTTTGCGGGCGGGATTCAGTCTGTATTACAACGTCGATTAGAACAAGTCACACCAGAAGGATATATCATTCTCAAACGGGCGGCAGTCTATGGGCGATTTGTTGACTTGCATATCCTCGAACCAATTCTGGATGAGCATCAGCTATCTATGAACATCTGGTTACATGACTGTGCCAATGCCAGCGTCCTCGAACAGTTAGACGGTGACTGGCGGTTCACCCATGACAAGCTACGCGAACATATCATCAGCCAGTTAGGCGCAGACGAAACCCGCGACCTTAGCCGTGAACTTGCGCTGGTGGTCGAGGAGTTGCATAAGGACGATGTGAGTTGGGTCGAGATGTTGACCAGCTTGTGGCATGATGCTGGAGACATCGAAAAGGAGATTGACTACCTGCGGGTTCTGCTCCGGCAGGTGATACAATTTGTCGGGGATTATGACCGCATCCGTGACTATGCTGATTATGCGTTATCGTATCTTTCCGACGATGATGTGCGCTGTGTAGACTTCCTCAATCCATTGAGTCAAATCAGTTGGCATGAAGGACACTATCAGCGGGGGTATGAGTTTGCGATGCAAGCCAACGAATTGGCAAAGCATTACGACTACACCATCGGGCTCGCTGACAGCTATAACAACCTCGGCAACACCGCCTACTATCTAGGGCATTATGAAGCCGCAATTATTTATTATCGGCATAGTGCAGAACTCCATCAGGCATTGGGTAACAATTTTGATTGGGCGTTAAACTTACAAAACATGGGCTGGACGTTCCCCTTCGTTGGCGATTATGAAAGTGCTTGGGATTTTGTCGAGCAGGGGCAAGCTATCCATATCGAGATGGAAAACTGGTGGGGCATTGCAAACGGCTACTTTATTATGGCATTGATTGCCTCGCATGAAGGTGATTATGATGATGCGATGGAACTTCACTATAAAAGCCTCGATATTTATCAAGAACAAGAGGATACATGGAACACAGTGCTCAATCTGAACAACCTCGGCTTTGTGTTCCTCAAGTTGAATGACGTGGAAAGTGCGCAACGGGCATTTTATGAGTGCTTGCAGATTACATATAATACGCACCTCAACGGCTCACTCATAGAAGCACTAACCGGTATTGCCCATGTCTATGCCCGTCACGGTCATGTGAAGCAGGCAGGTTTACTGTATGGTTTAGTCGAAGCACATCCCGCATTAAATAGCGATGTTGAGATACGCCTCAAGGACTTAATGACCTTGTTGGAATCTGAGTTTGACAAAGAGGTCATCTGGAAAGCTGTCGCACACGGACGAAAGCGCAGTGTCGATGATGTTGTCCCTAAGTTGCTGGAATAACTATAGCCTAGACACCTATGTATTTTATTGAACGAAACCATCGGATTCCATCATGCGAATTGCCCTCTTAAATGACCGGATTCCACCTGAAGGACGCGGGGGCGCAGAGTCAGTCGTGTGGCGATTGGCACAAGGCTTACAGTCTGCCGGACATGATGTGCATATCATTGCCACCACACCGAACGACTCCTTCGAGGAAATCCGCGCAGGTATCCCGACCTATCACATTCACGCTCACTTTCGTGATAGATGGCGCGCATGGCTGTCCCTGTACAATCCACAGACTATCCAATCCCTACGCCAAACACTGCAAAAAATACAGCCGGATGTGGTCAACGCTCACAACATTCATTTTTATCTGTCATATCATAGCCTGAAAGTTGCTCGTGACCTCGGCATTGGCACAGTATTCAGCTCCCATGATGTCATGCCCTTTGCCTATACCAAGCTGACCCACTTCATCAAACCCAATCTCGATGACATCAGCCTACCCGCTGATTACCGTATTCCTTTTGGCTTCAATCTGCGTCAAAATCGCTTTCGCTATAATCCTTTTCGCAATCGAATCATTAAACATTATCTGACCCAGTATGCCCAAATCCGCACCACACCGAGTCATGCTTTAGCCGAAGCCCATCACACCAACCAACTGCCACAGTTTGAGGTTGTGAATAATGGCATTGACCCCAACACATGGGCACACACTGACCTCGATGCTGTGACTGCACTCCGCACCCGCTTAAACTTACATGACAAAAAAGTGATTCTGATTGCGGGACGCTTGACCTCGCATAAGGGGACACATCACCTGCTATCAGCTATGTCACGCTTGAGCGATGAAATACCGGATATGCGCTTACTCGTCTTGACAGCAGGTGACATCGACAAGCAGATTCCATCAGCATTTGCACACCTAAAACCGATGATTACGTCTGGCGGGTGGCTGAGTGGTGATGACCTTGTGACAGCGTATCATATAGCGGATGTGATGGTTGCGCCTTCGGTGATATTTGATACCTTCCCCACAGTAAATTTGGAAGCGATGGCAGTCGGCTTGCCTGTCATTGCGACGGCATTTGGCGGGTCGCGGGAGGTTGTGCTTGATGGCGAGACCGGATATATCATCAACCCTTATGATACCGAGACCTTTGCCCGACACCTGCGTGAATTACTGACGAATGATGAATTGTGCGAAAAAATGGGGAAAGCTGGACAAGCGCGGATTCATGAGACATTTACGCTTGCTCATCAAATTGACCAGATGGTGAGCCTTTATCAGCGCACCATCGGTTCATGACTGTTGTTATTCGTAGGAAATCGCCTCGCGGATGCTGATTTGTGAGGCGCGGTTAGCCGGTGTGATACTCGCCACGCTGGATACGCTCAACACAATCGCCGCCCATACAATCGTCCCAACAGGTGTGAAGATAATCGTTAGCGGACTGCCAAACAACACCACACCCAACACATTCGAGAAGACAATCGTCCCGACAATGCTCAGTGGCAACGCAATCACAAAACTGAGGATACCAATCAAGACCCCCTCGCCGACATACATCAAGCGGATGGCATTACTGCCTGCCCCTACCGCCCGCATCACGCCGATTTCACGGGTACGTTCCAATACATTCAAGCTCATTGTTCCTGTCAAACCGAGACCCGCCACAATAGCGACCAGCACCGCCATACCTAACAACATAATCACCAGTGAGTTAAAGCCGTTGGTGATACTGTCGATAATGTCAGTGGTCAGGAATGTCCCGCCAACGATGAAGTTACGGTCTTCGAGATAGTCAATGATGCCATCAGCAATTGGACGATACTCACTACTTGGCAGACCATCAGCTACATCCATCAAGATATAGTTGGTTTGATTGGGTGTGCCACGGAAGCGTGCGACCGTCTCATAATAAGCATAGAGGTCATCGGCAGGTTGCCCGTTGGTATCAAGGATGCCGACAATCGTAAAGTTTTCTTCACTGCTACCCAGCTTGAGACGTAAAGTTGACCCAACACCGAGGTCAGGTTCTTCGTCAATCATGGTAGATGGGACAACAATATTGAAGCGATTGTTGAGGCTGTACGGTGGCAACCATGTTCCCTCTGTCATGACAGGGGCGACAAATGGTGATTCGGGCACTGCGCCAAATAGGTTATAGTTTTCACTTTCGGTGAAGTCAGGGCGTTCGCGCACAACAGAGGCAGTTGTCCAGCTTTCGACATACGTGACAGCACGGGAGGATTCCAGCACCCGTCTTTCCAGTGAATCGACATTATATTGTTGCCCCATCGACATCTGAATGTCAAACTGTGCCATATTGAGCAAGTCGTCGATATTATCCAGCAGACCATTGCGAACGTTCATCACACTGATAAAGACTGTCCCCGCAACCGTCAGCGTGAATAAGGTGATAGCGAGGCGGGTCTTCTTACGGAAGGTGTTCCGAATCGACACTAGCACCGGACGGTAGAAACCACCAAGACGCGCCAACAAATTATCCAGCGGGTTTGAGCCAGATGCTGACACATTATCGCTAATGGCTTCGGCAGGGGTAGTCGCTGTTCCACTCAGGATAGGAGCTAATGCCGAAAGCACTGGAACAAGAATCGCCACTGCCAATTCAATTATCAAGATTTCAAATGGGATGTAAATGTCAGGTGTGTTGTAATTGAGGAACTCACCGAAGAATGACAAAATCCCCTCAGCTAACCACAGGCTAATCGGCACTGCAATTATAAATGCGAGAAGTCCGAGTATCGCTACCATAACCAGATAAATCATAATAATCTGTGAGCGTTCGGCACCGATGATTTTCATAATACCGATTTGCTTTTTCTGTGCTGCCATAATGCCAGAGATGGTATTAATCACAAGGAAAGCACTCAAGAACAGCGATGCCGTCCCGATAATCACCAGTACGGTGATAACTGCCGCTAGAATGTCTTTTGCCCAAAATCCGGTATCTTCGTTCACCACCATCGAATTAACTGTGATGCTGTTATCGCGCAGGTCTTCTCGGATAATCGTTGCGAGGTCGCTGAGAGGTGGGACACCAAATGCACCCTCATCTTCAGGACGGACAACAGTCAATTCCATCTGGTTTTCGTCTGTCGAATATCCCATGTTAAACAAGGTACGCTTGGTAACCCACATGGGGGTCGATATTGTACCGGGGTTAATCTGTAAGCTATGCACTGTGCCTACAACCAGCAAATCATAGGTGCGATCGTTCGGTGTCTGTACCGTCAGAAAATCACCAATGTTGACATTCAAGCCCTCAAGGAAGCTACGTTCGAGAATCACTTGATTAGCATCGAGCACAAATGCACCCATCTCCGGTGCAATCATGTTGATGCGAATATCTTGAATATTGTCATGGGCGATGAAGCTGGCAATTTTGGTATCAACAATATTGTTATTATCGTCCCGCACCAGAATGTCCCCACCTGCCGATGTATAGGTTTGAATCCCTGTCACATAGAGTTGGCGGGCAACATACTGTATCAGTAACTCATCAATACCAGAAATCGACAGGTCAATATCGGATGGGTTCGTCGCCTGAAATTCGACATCAAGACTGGTGTTAATCAAACTGCGGGCGGTGAATAACCCACCGAATGCAAAAACCCCGATGGCGATGGATAGCACAACGAGGATTGTACGGCTTTTATTGCTCCATAAATCACGGAGAACTTTCCGCCAACGAGGATTAATAATCATCTAGCTGACTTCCTCTAGTTGCGCTTCTTCGGACTCGGATTCTGGTTTTGACCCGTTTTGACTGTGTGGGACAATCTTCTGTACGGGGCGATGGTCTTCGTGGTCGAGTTGACCATCTGTAATCGTAATCACTCGGCTAAGCTGTCCGGCGAGGTCATCATCATGGGTGACCATCAAGAAGGTCTTGCCCTGCTCAACCAATTTCTGGAACAGTTCAAATACCTGTGCGGCTGTCTTACTGTCGAGGTTACCCGTCGGCTCATCCGCAACCACAATTGGTGGGTCATTGGCTAAGGCACGGGCAATCGCCACACGCTGTTGCTGACCACCGGAAATCATGGTCGGGAGCTTATCTGCTTGTGAATCCACATCCATCAATGCGAGGATGTCCAACGCTTTTTCACGGCGTTCACGCGGATTATATTTGTTGCCGAAGTCCATCGGGAGCATGACATTTTCAATCACCGTCAGGGTTGGGAGCAATTGGAAGAACTGGAAGACAACACCCATATTCGTACCACGCCACTTTGCCATCTGGTTCTCGCTGAATTTGTGAATGGGTGTGCCATTCACCCAAACTTCGCCAGCAGTCGGGCGGTCAATACCCGTAATCATGTTAATCATGGTGGATTTACCACTACCCGATTTACCGATGACACCGACAAATTCGCCACTTTTAATTTTCAGGTCAATGCCCTTGAGCGCAAGGAACGGACCCGCATCCGTCTTATATTCTTTTTGTATGCCCTTGAGTTCAATCAAGACATCCTCACGGGGTTGGTTTGGGGTATTTTGGTTGCCATTGTTGCGTCCGTTGTTGGACGATTGATTGTTGCCAAAGATATTGAACATGTTGACGGTTTTCCTCCTAAATGCGGTGTCCCTATTCTATCGTTATTTACGCAAATTATGCGTAAGGGTTGCTGAATTGTGACGAAATTCACACAGTTTTTTAATATATTGTGTTTCAAAGATATGTGAGTAATAAGTGTATTGTTCGGATAAGGCTCTGTAGCTCCGCTCTTACGAATCATCAACACAAAGTTGAGTTATAAATAAACGGTCATGTTGAATGATGGGGAATATTCCAAAAGGTATTATTTCTGCGACAGTCTGTCTATAAAAAGTATCTTACAGTAAATAACTATGTGATACAATAAACAATACACGACAGGTTGTCGTCTATGCGACAAAACAGAAGGATTTGTCTATGAAATCAACATCAACTGACCCACGTGCTTTACGAACCCGTCAGTCATTGCGTGGTGGATTGATGCAAACTGTCATCGAAAAACCATTCCGTGACATCACTGTAAACGACATCACATCCAGTGCGGGTGTTAATCGGGCAACGTTTTATTTGCACTATGATGATAAATACGACTTGCTTGAAGATTGTGCTAATAACCTGCTCAGTGATATTCGGCAAGACATCGAGACCCAGCTTGACTTTAATCCCGCTAGTCCACCAGATATGCCCGAACATGTACATTACAAGCGTATGTTAATTGTTCTGGGACATTTTAATAGATACCGCGCTTTCTATCTGGCAATGATGGGCAAACATGGCGACCCATTATTTTATAATTTATTCCGTGATGGTGCATCAACATGGATGAAGCAGATGATGACAACTATCCTTGAATATCAGAACAAGCCTGTCGATAAGGATTTGATTGAGATGATGGTGCGCTTCCAGAGTGCGGGCAATTTTGATGTCATTCTGTGGTGGCTAGAACATGATACCCATATCCCGATTGAAGTAATGGCAGAGCGCCTGGCACTGGTCACCCTCCCGCCTCTGATTCGCCTGATACAAGGTGAGGATTACCAGTATTAGCTCTGTGTCCGATAATTTGTCTACAGATAGGGACATAACATTACCCAAGTGGCAGAGGTCGCTTGGGTGGCGATGGGTTGAAGTAACTGAGCAGGGTCAGCGGTTCGGAATAGTCACCTTCGATGATTAGCCATATCTGCCGAATGGCTTCAGTCAGAGACATCTCTTGTGTAAATACCCTATAGAAGATGCCAAAGTCTCGAAATAAAAATTTGACAAGTGGCATGGTATCTGTTAATCCTCGTTTGAGCCATGCGCCATCAGGTGTAAGGGTCATTGTCCATGATTTCATCCCCTTGAGATGAAAATCAAAGTGAATATCCCCTGTTAATCCACCAGCTCTATCGTGCCAGTAGGTATAGCTCAGGTGACGCAAGAAGCGGTCAACCATCCGAGCAAGCATGTCCCACGGATAAAGATTCCAGACAGCAGATTGTAAGTCTGGTAGAAATGTTCTTTTAATTTGATATGAATGCACCACACCGATATGAGATAATTGTGCATCTACCACATCTATCAAACGCATGGGGCGACCATAAATTTTGAGGTCAATAGTCTGCTCATAGTGTTCTGGTTTGAGTCGTTGTTCAATCTGTGCGGTGATTTCGATAAATGCGACCTGTAGTAACTTAATCAACTTTTCAGGTGTATGTTCGGCAAAGTATATTTGTTGACTACTGTTGAAGTCGCGTAAATCCTCACGCCGATGAAATACTGGACGCTCCATCGGGCGACCTTCAATACCATCATCCACGGCCCGATAGAATAAAAACGCAATCGACACCAAATGCGCCAATACCTCGCGCAATGTCCAATCTTTTTCACGGATTCCGGTTTTCATGTGCCATGTGTCGGCGGGCAGATTCTCCAGATAGGGGATGAGAATTTTCTCGATTGTATGAAGGTCGTCAATTGTGTATTGTGGTTGCCAATGGGTCATGGTGTGTGCTATTCTGTATTCGGAATCATCATAGATATTCTCATAGATTAGCCACCAAATTGCAAACCTACATGCACAACTGCACAGGAGTTATATGTATGTCCACACCCCCTGTTGACTTTAATATCCCCAAGCAATACTACGATGCAGATGGGCGCATCATCCATTGGCCCCGCCGCAAAAATCGTAAATATCAACTCGACATTCTGCGTTATCTGCTCACCAAATTTGAGCTTGACCGCACCTACACCGAAATGGAAACCAACGACATCCTGCGTGCATGGCATACCTTTGAAGATTGGGCGATGTTACGACGTGAGTTATTTGTGTTGGGTTGGATGGATAGAGAGTTAGACGGGTCGAATTATCAGCGAGTGGCGCGTACTGTTGCGGATATGACACCCCGCCCCCGCGAAGAATATTAACAGATGAGGGAGTACAGTTTGCACTCCCTAAAAGTTATCAATTACATCAAGGCGAGAATCCGTGCTGGTCCTCCTGAGCCCTCTTGGAATTTCGGGATACCACAAACAATGGTTGCACTATGTCCGATAATCTCTGACAAGTTAGCGACATTTTCAATGCCGAGCAAGCCTGCACCGAGAATCGTATAGTGGGCATCAAATGTCTGCGAAGGACCATGGTCAAGGCTGAGTGTATCCACACCGATACCATGAGTCGCAGTCTCGTTGACAAGGTATTCGGCGGCTTCTGCGCTGAAACCGGGGAAGTGTAAGCCGGTGTCGTCGCCACTAAATTCAGGTGACCCGACCAATTCATCCCAACCAGAGTACATCAAGACAAATGCACCTTCTGGTATATCGCCGTTTTCACTTTCCCATGCGTTGATGTCCTCAACAGTGACCAGTGCATCAGGGTCTTCTTCGGCTTTGGCAGATATATCAATCACAACGGCTGCGCCAACCAACATGCCAGCAGGTACGCCATCAACCAATGCACCCCCACCAATGAAGTGACCGGGGAAATCCATATGTGTGCCAGTGTGTTCGCCGAATGTCCACTGCTGAGAGTAGAATCCATTTTCTTCAACCGTTACCAAAGATTCGCGTTCCGCTTGATTAAAACCGGGGAACACGGGAAAATCAGTTGAGAGTGTATGACTCAGGTCAACAACTGCGCCTGCTTCATGGGAGTCGGCACGGACTAGCTTGGGTCCTAATGCGAGTCCAGCAGCAAGTGTGCTCCCCAATTTGAGGAAGTTGCGACGGCTGACCTTGGGCAATCCATCTTTTTTAATCCGTTCACGGACGGAATGAGCAACAGCATCTGTACACATAAAACATCTCCTGAATAATATTTTTCGATACTGTAAGTTTAATTCGGTCTCATTTTTTCGCAACTAATTGCTAACGTGTATACGGCTCTTGCTTTTAAACTGTGCGGTTTCGATATATCATGCAGTAATCAGTTGAAGGCTGTGTGTAGGGACATGATGTTGAAGTTTTAAAAAATGCTTCGATAATATTCGCTGGCGGACAGGCAGAAGCCTGTCCCTACAACACATTCGCAAATGTTTCGTAGGGACGCGATTCTTAGCGTCCGCAAACCAGAAATTATCTTTAACGGATTATTTTGTGAATAAACAATGTCATGTCCAACTATAGCTATGAGCAAATTATTGTAGAGCTAGATTGAAATAGGCTGACAAGCTAATCTATGAGACGATTTTTCACTTCTTTAATCATTGGGTTGGTGTTGGGTGCGCTGATTGGGCTGTACTTTGGTTGGGTGCAATTCCCCGTCGAGTATGTCGATAGCCCTATGAGTGACCTTGACCGAACCTACACTGACGAATACACCGTGATGGTTGCTGCGGGCTATCAATTTGATAGTGATGGGCTTGGTGCGGTCGAACGCCTTCGTCGCTTGGGTGTCGATAATGTGCCGGAATATGTCCAGAGTACGACCGAACGCTTCATCACCAACTCACGCGAGTTAAGTGACATCCGTTTGCTAGTCAATTTATCCAACGGTCTCGGACGACTCACGCCGATTATGGAGCCGTTCCTTGATTTAACCGGAGGTGGGTCATGAGTCAACAAAATTTACCACCACCACCGCCGACATCACTACCTGACCAGCCGGAATTTCCACGCCAGCGGTCACGTTACAATCGTCCGCGCAGTTATATATCACGCTGGGCACTGGTGTTTGGTCTGGTGATAGGTATCCTCGCGGGATTGGGGTATGCGTGGTTGCTCGCACCGATTGAAGAATTTGACACCGAACCCTATCAATTGCAACTATCCGACAAAAATCACTACGTTGTGGCGATTATCTTAGAATATCAGCAGACCAGTGACTTGGGGCAGGCGGTCAGTAAATTGGTGCAGATGCGCCTCGGCGAAGACCCGATTCAATCTGTGGCTGATATTGCCTGTGACCTTGCCAGTACCGGATATGTCGATAGCACCAGCGGACTCAATGCCCTGCGCACGATGAAGACCTTCTATCAATTGCAGGGACGGGCGGGCTGTGCTGATTTGCTTGTGCCTGATATTGACACGGCTGAATCACAGGTGGTCGAGGTGATTGTGCCGACCAGCACACCGACAATTCCACCGCCTCCGAGTAAAACCCCACCCCCTAATGTGGGTCCCGTGACCCCAACCGCCAATATTCAAGTTGTGCCGACGGTGGTTGCACAACGCGACTTTGAGGGGCGCATTGCCAATACCTTCTGTGACCCCAATATCCCCGCACTGATTGAGGTGTTTGTTGTTACATTTAATGGTGACGGCATCCCCGGTGAGACGGTACGGGTGCGTTGGGACAGTGGTGACAGTACCTTTGTGACCGGACTCAAGCTTGACCGGGGTGAATCGTATGCCGACTTCCAGATGGACAACGGTATCGGCTATACCATCGACATGCCCGGACTCTCTGACCCCGTCGAGACACCTCTCGTCGCTGAACCGTGCTTTACAGAAAACGGTGACGAGTCGATTAAATCGTATCGTGTGGTCTTCCGTCAGATTGGATAGGGATAACCACAAAGGCGCAAAGGACACGACATTTCGGACAATGCAGGCATGTGTCCCTACGAAAGGTTACACAATTGGTCGTCGGTGCGGGATTCTTTCCATACACCAACTGATACTAAAACAGATTCACTTTCAACATTAACCTTTTAACTCACCTAAAGGGGCAGTATGTCACCACTCGACCCACAATTCGCCCCGATACTCATTTTTACTTTGCGTGTACTCAACAACGCGGTGGGTACAGTCCGGTTGGTGTTGGCATCACGCGGGCAAAGGGGCTGGGCATTTGCGTTTGCCTCGATGGAATCGCTGTTGTTTGCCTACACCGCAGGTCAGGTGATTACTGATTTGGAGAATATCCCTAAGTTGGCGGCGTATGTGTTAGGGTTTGCGGTCGGGGGGTATGTCGGCATGTTGATTGAAAATCGCTTTTATCATGCCTATGATGATGTGACCATTATTGCCAGTCGCCCGATTGCCCATCAGATAGCGGTGGCGTTGCGTGATGCTGACCACGGCGTGACCGAACTCATTGGTGAAGGCGCACGGGGAGAGGTCGCAGAACTACGGGTGATTTGTCATCGGCGCGATTTGGCTGATGTGATACGGATTGCCCACGATATTAAAGAGGATGTCTTCATTACTGTTGAGCAATCTTCCTTTATCCGCAACGGTTGGATTCATGCACATCATCGCTAAACCAACGCCTGCCTAATCTCATCAATCAAAGCAACGAGATATTGCCGTTCGTCATAGCGCGGGGATGGACCATAATCGACAGCATGCGGAAACGTCGGGTCGTCAGCATTACCCGGATGTACCACAATTTCAACTGTGCCATCAAGCTCTAGCAGTTTGCCAGCATATTCGCTAACGGAACGCCCCATCCATGCTTTCATTGGGGAGATATATCCTAGAATCTCAAACGGAAAATCACCTGCGAGTGATTGCGCATCGGGTATCAGATTATATGGGGCAATCGTCGCCCGAAATTCATGGGCGCGCACCCACTTAATATCATAACGCAATGCCAATTCATATACGATTTTGCGCAATGCCGGAATGGTGTGAAAGTGATGATGGGTGGTGATGTGTTGGGGTTGAATCCCTGCCACAACAAAACGACGGAGTTGTGCTTCTAGTTCGTGGCGTATCCATACGATGGTTTCGTCCGATGGCAACAGCAACCGCGAGAACAAATTAAACTTATTCTGGAAGCCGTTATCTGACTTGATAAGGGGTGAATAGGGCGGGATGTCATCGGTCACGGGATGCCCGTCAGTGAGTGTAAGGTGCGCGCCAATCTCTAAGGTCTGATGCGCGCGAAACAGCTCAAAGGCATGGCGATGGGCTGGAAAGTTCGCCATAACACTGGCAGCGGTGATGTAACCCTCTTGGTGCAATTCAACCGTTGCGTGGTTGATGCCCTCGGAAAGTCCGCAGTCATCGGCTGTGATAATCAATTCTGGCATAGGGTAGCACTACTATATTTCACTATGGTCATATTGACTCATTATAGCAGACGCATTATGTGAAATCAGATTAGGAATATAAACCGTCAAGTTTCCAAAATGCTAAGTTAATGTAAAGTCTGAGAAATCTTCGGAGATAAGTACCGGACGCATCATTATACGTCCCTACGAAAATCTGTATGAGCATCGTTGGGACGGGATTCTTCCTGTCCACCATTGAAATGCAATTTCTTTTCGAAGGTCACTTATTGTCACTTTCGATATGTTTTTGAAATTCTATTTTCGGCTGAGACAGGTCTCAGCCCTACGAATTTCATTGGCTTCGCAGGGTCGGAATCCATTCCGACCGCAATATAAAAATACCAAATACTTACCGAAGGTCACTATTAATGTCTCATGCGAATTACGATTAATCATTGGCTACACGGATTTTGGGCAGATGAATATAGAAAGTTGACCCCGCACCTTCAATCGATTCAAAGGTCACCTCTCCACCATGTCGTCGCGCAATCCGCTGTGCAATTGGCAATCCCAACCCGAAACCGCGTGTCGAGTGGGCAACATCACGGCGATAGAACCGCTTGAATATCTCCGTTGATTCGGCTTTGGTAACACCAATACCTTTATCTTTGACCTCAATGACCACTTGTTTTTGGGTCTGATAGGTGCGGATGGTGATGGGTTGACCTGCCTCAGAATAGCGCACGGCATTATCGACCAAGTTTTTGACCGCTGTACTGATATACGTCAAGTGACCGAACACAGGTGGGAGGTCGTCTTCCAATGTCACAGTGATGTCGTCGGCACGGTCACGATAATCACTGAGGATACTCGCCGATACCTGACGCATAATGGCATTAATATTAACCGCATTAAATGTCAGGTCAGCACGGCTATCTAAACGACTCATCAATACCAATGACTCAATTAATCCAGAAATACCAGCAATCTGCTCACGAATCAGTTGTAGGTTCGCGGCTTGTACATCAGGGTCATCGGATTTTTCCATAACATACAGACGGGTGTTTATCACCGATAGTGGGGTCTTAAATTCGTGGGTAGCGTCGCGCACAAATTGTGACAGAATCACGATGCGTTCCCGCTGTGCCAGCATCTCCAGTTTATCTTGTTCAGCCTGCTTGCGGTCGGTGATGTCAGATGCAATCCCTGCCATACGATAGGGAACATCATTGTCATTCAGGACTGGATAAATGCGAATACGAACCCAGCGATATTTGTCTCCTTTGAGGAAGCGAGCTTCATATTCGGAATTTTTCCCCTGTTGTTGTCGAGCAAGACTTTCAATCACTAGTTGACGGTCTTCGGGATGTACCTGTGCAAGAAACAAATTGACATTGCGTTGACGGTCTGCCAGCGAGATACCAAAAGTCGTCTCATAACTATCGCTGGCATAGATAATCTGCTCTGCTTGCACATCATAAATCCAGAAGGCTTCCGGTATATGGGTGATGAGTTGCGTGAACTTTTCTTCGTTATCACGCAATCCTTGTTCCATTGCCAATCGTTCAGTGATGTCCCGCCCAACCCCGACTAAGCCAACCACATGCCCATGTTCGTTATACAGCGGGATTTTGCTGGTCTCCAATGTGCCGACAACTTCCCCATTGCGTATCATGGATTCATGTTTGCCGATGATTCTTTTGCCTGTTAACACCTCGACATCATCTTGATAGAACTGTTGTCCCACGTCTGGAAATAATTCAATTGCATTTTTGCCAATGGCTTCTTCAATCGTAGTAACGATGGATTCTTGTACGTATCTGGGGTTCGCTGTTAGGATGCGGGCATTGCTGTCTTTGATATAGATGCTATCAGGCAAATTATCAATCAGCGCGCGTAGGATATTGCGTTCACGGGCGAGTTCTTCCTGTGATGTTTTGAGGGTGGTAATGTCTTGTCCGGTCACACATACCCCGATGATATTGCCATCCGAGGTCTTCACGGGGACATAACGATAGTCAATATACATCGGTTCGTGATTCGGCAACTCAATATAAGCCTCATGCGAAATTGCTTTGCCCTGCAATGCCAACTCAAGATACGGTTTGACTAAATAACGGTCGGCACTGATGCTAACACCGTGAATGGTATCGGTATTGTCAGGTTCAATATTGTTGATTTGAGCAATCAGTTTACGCGCAGAACGATTAAGTGCGACGATGCTAGCGGTATCATCGACAAGGAACATATAATTCGTGGTTGTATCGAAGATAGCACGCAGGTTTGCTTCTGAATGTTTGAGGGCTTCTTCGGCTTGATGTCGCTCCGAATAATCGTAGATGACAGCGAAGCGCACAAAGCGTTTATCCATTTCAAGGTCGCTTATGTAGGCTTCAATCTCGCGGATGTCCCCTGTTTTTGTACGATGTGGAAACCGTGTATATGCTTGTCCGGCTGCCCGACTTTCCAAAATTCGATTTTCAATATCTTCATGAGGCAACATATTGAGATCGAAAGCGGTAATTGTCATAAACTCATCATAGGTATACCCATAGAAGTTCATCGCCGCCCGATTCACATCAACAATTTCATAGGTATCGACTTCATACAAGATGACGGGTGTGTCGATATTTTCAAACATCAAGCGATAGCGGTCTTCGGCTAATGCTTGCAATTCCAGAATGGAGACATGGTCAAGTGCACTACTGATACCCTGTGCCATGAGTTCGACAAATTCAACATCATGGTCTGCAAACGGCTTGCCTCGTTCTTCATTTCCAAAGAAGCAAATCGTCCCCCATATCTCTCCCTGCACCCATAATGGTGTCCCGATATAATTTTCAGTATCGGCATAGTCCACACTTGATGGCTTGGGTGGGGATGACATACTATTCATATTATGAAAGTGTTGTGTCGATTGTTCATCAATCGTGACACGGCATAATACTTGTGATAAGGGATACTGACGTTTTGTTAAGCTACGGTCAGGATACGATGCTTCGATATGATAGATACCCACATCCACAAAACTGACAATCCCACTGGGTAATCCAAGCACATCACAACCGACTTCCAGATAGGCTTCAAACATTGCTTCGAGGCTATCATAATTTGTCGTCGCCAGCCGATGTAACTGTTTGAGATACGAGGTTTGTTCTTCAATCGGCGCACGTTCCGATTCAATCATCCGCCGGACACGGTTATAAATCGAATCATCGGCGATACTTTGTCGTATAATATTATCAAGTTCTGATGATACATATGCCATTGGGATGCGATTTCTCTAGCTTACAGGGTTGTATTGTATAGTATAGATGATGCACGTAATTTCAGATAATAAAGTAGTACATAAGTCATGGTCATAGGTGATAATGAATAATCGACCCACTCACATTCCCACAGAGAATGATATTCCACCGATTAAGGTCAAGCGTGTTGTAAATCGTCGTCAATTGGTTGCTAGTGGTTTGCTAATTGCGGTGCTGACGTTTTTTGCAACGACAGCGATGTTGCTATTTTTTGCCATTATGTTTGCACCCCAACTCTCCAACGCCCTGTGGAACACAGACGCGACCCAAAGTTCATTATACGGCACTTCGGCAGCGGTGCAAAATGCACAGATTATTGTCGATATGACCTCAACAGCATTACAGGTTGAGTTGCGTGACCAGCGTGACCGCATCAGCACACTAGAAAGTGAGCAAGCGATTTTGTCAGCGCGGTCTGCCGATTTAGATGCAACCGATAGCGCATTCACATCAGCCATTGTTGCCACACAAACGGCGGAAGTTCTGGTTAATGAGATGCAACGGACACAGGCTGCTATTGCATTTAATGAGACACAGATAGCCATTAACCAACAAGCCACCCTGATTGCTGGTCAAGCAACGCAAACCCAACAGGCATTATCATCCGGCAGTATCCCGACAGTAACACCAACCCCGCGTCCATTCTCATTACGTGGTGAGGTGGACTACTTAGCGCACCCCGACGGTATCTGTGATTGGCAGGGGATTGCAGGTAGTGTCGTCAACCTTGACAATACACTCACAGGGACGGCAATTTTGCAAATCCGTGTGCTATCAACTGATGATGAATTGACTGTCACGGTCAGTGATAATCTGGGTTTGGATGCGTCGTATAACTGGGCAGTTGAATTGGGCGATGTGTTGACTACGAATGTGTATTTCCTAAGATTAGAAACTATCACAGGCGATATTTTGTCACCGATGGCGCGGGTTGTCTTTGATGGCACATGTGATAATAATCTTGCGATTGTACGTTTCGCACAGGGAGATGGTCGCTAATTTAAAGAATGGGTCTTTTATCCTTATATAGCTGTCTTGCCGATGTGAACACAATAATCATACACAAACCCACGCCTCATGATTTTGCGGTACAATGCGGGCAGTATTGGTCAGCATCAGAGTTGCCATGATTACATTACATAAGCTCAAAATTTTCATCCTCGTCTGTGAACAGGGAAGCCTCAACAAAGCAGCGGGTGTACTCTACTTATCACAGTCAGCTGTCAGCCAGCATATCCAAGATTTGGAAGCCAGCCTCGGCACACAGTTGCTTGACCGCAGTCCACGCGGGACACAACCTACCCCCGCCGGAGAAGTTCTACTCGATTATGCGCGTCAGATGTTGGCACTATTGGCACAGGCGGAACATGATATTGTCCAGATTGATACGGCACAATCATTACAACTTGACCTCGGCGCGACACCGGGTATTAGCGTTTATCTGATTCCGCGCTGGTTACAAGACTTCCAAGCTGACTATGACAATATCAATGTCTCGATGCAAACCGGATTAACCAAAGACATTATCGCAGGGGTGATGGGCACACGCTACGATTTGGGATTTGTCGAAGGAGAAATTGATGACCTTGCTGTTGATAATCTGGGACAGTTGCCCTTTTACAATTTGGCATATGATGTCGTCGTGAGTACCACCCATCGTTGGGCAGACCGGACGCATATCACTGCCGATGACCTCGCCGGACACCCGTTCATCAACCGCCAACCCACCAGCCGAACACGCCGTTGGATGGAGTCGGTGCTTGCCAGTCATGGTATTCGCATGAGAACAATGACTGAACTAGACAGCCCCGGCACAATCAAATATGCCTTGCTGAGTGGGGGCGGGGTTTCGATTTTGCCACGCTATTCTGTCGAGCGAGAGGTCGAGCGGGGCGAGTTAAAGTTACTCTCGATTGAGGGCATTGAACTCACGCGGTCACTGCGTTTGATATGGAATCAGCGCATCGCCTTCACCGCAACCCAACGCGCTTTCCTCAATATGCTCGCACCAACCGCTCCACAGTTGTCGATGTTGTTGTAATAAATCAATAAATCTGTAAACCGCGCGCCTCACGTTTGCCGTCACGCCAAGCTTCATGAGCAGTGTTGTGACGGGGTAAGTCTTTGACTCTCAAGCCGGATTTTTCTGGTACGTCATACTGTTCATAATAGGTGTCCAACTGTTCAATCATAGTTTCAACATGGTCGGGATAGTCCGCAAAGATGTTAGTTGTTTCATCAGGGTCAGACTCCAAATCAAACAGTTCATTGGGTCCGTTCGGGTAACGAATCACCAGTTTCCAGCGGTCATCGCGCATCATCCGCAGGTCGCCATATTCACCATAGCATGTGTTATCCCATTGTTGTGGCTTGCCTTCAAGTAACCTGCGATACGACTCTCCGGCATAGTCGGCATGATTGTCCGGTATCACACCTGCAAAATCACAGATGGTCATAAAGGTATCATAGTGGTCAACGTTATGTGGTATCACACCTTGCTGAATCCCTGCACCGAACCAGATAAGCGGGACATGCAAGGAGGTCTCGTACATATTCAGCGGACGGGTGCTGTTCCCTTTGCCGAAGAATCCATGATGTCCAATCGCACATCCATGGTCAGACGTATAGATGATAATCGTATTGTCCAGATGTCCTTGTTCCACGAGTGTCTGCATAATATGGTCAATGTTCTCATCAAGTTCAGTCACGGCGGCATAGTATCCGATGTAACGGTCGCGTAATTCTACATCGGATGGGTGATTCGGTGCGCCTTCGTTTTTCACCCAGTCATGAGCATAATACGGCGGAATATCGGCAAAGGTCGTATCTTGATAACGGGAGGTTAATTGCGGTCGATGAGTCTGCTGGTCATAAGGTGAATGGGTAGCGATATACCCAACGCACAAAAAGAAAGGGGTATCATCGTCAACATTTTCGATGAATTGTTGAGCGTGTCGCGTGATGTGTGCGGACTTGTTCCCCTCTAATTCGACCAACTCCCCATTGCGGACATAGGTATAGGGGTCGTTATGCGCGCCCTGCCAATATGGTAAACCGAAATAATCATCGACTCCCGTAGGCGTGAGATGCGATTGACCCAGATGCCACTTGCCACTCAGCCCTGTCTGATAACCCGCATCGGACAACATCGCAAACAGTGTAAGCGTATTCCCTAACCAATCTCGATTGGCAATATTTGTGTCGCGTTCTTCCAACCAATCATGAATCCCGACCTGTGACGGTGTTCGTCCGGTCAGCAGACAAGCCCGTGCCGGAGAGCAAACCGGAGACGGTGTATAAGCATGGTCGAAGCGTGTGCCATTTTCCGCCAGTGTATCAAACGTCGGTGAGTAGACTTCTGAATTGCCATAACATCCTGTCGCCCATGTGCCGTGGTCATCGGTTAAGAATAGCAAGATATTGGGTCGTGTGGTCATCATTTGCCCTTTGCTAAGACAGTCAATCTATGCCACAGTGTAGCGTAAATTAGATTCGCCTGCTCCTGATGAACACGGTATCATATTGAAAAATAACACTTATTGGGAGAAATCTTATGTCACATGTCACCTCTGAACACCTGTCACAATTCAAGCAAGATGGCTTCTTCATCCTCGAATCGGTTATTCCTGACGATGTACTAGAAGCCTTGCGCGATGAATGTATGCGTTATATCGCTGTTGCTGATGCCGAGATGGAGGCGCGCGGTGTGCAAACGGAGGGTATCAATCACTATAAAAAGCGTTATTTTGTCGCCAACCGCAGTGCTGAAAGTCCCATCATGACCGACTTCCTATTCAGCGACCTGATGGCAGACATCACAACCGCGACCCTCGGTGACAACGTCTATCTGTTTAATGAGCAATACGTCGTCAAAGCCGCAGACACTGATACCAAATTTGCATGGCATCAAGATTCGGGTTACGTCGGGCATTATCACGTACCGTATCTGTCATGTTGGTGTGCACTTGATGATATGAGTGTGGAGAATGGCACAATTTTTGTCTTGCCCTATGGACGTGATGGGCGCAATTCTGCTGACGAGTTGATTGACCATGTTGTCGCTGACGGCACCAATGACAAAATTGGGTATCATGGTGACGACCCCGGCGACCCCGCTATTGTACCTGCTGGCAGTATCGTTGTGTTCAGCAGTCGCACCTTTCATCGTAGCGGGTCGAACACCACTGACAATTACCGTCGCAGTTATCTGGCGCAGTATTCCGCTGAACCGATTATGAACAAAGAGGGCACAGAACCCCATCGTCGTGCTGAAGCTGTTGTGCAGGATGGCAAACCAGTCCACAGTATAGATTAAGTTGCATCAACTCAGAGGTTCTCTCTTAAGTATTACGCAAAAATCCCTCAAGCTTTTTCATTTGAGGGATTTGTATGTATACACACTTTATGTCAGGGTTATCCCGCTAGCATCCACTGGATATTATATTTATCGACGAGCATACCAAAGTTGTTTTCTAGTGGGAATTGAATCTGCCCATCTTTGGCTAACTTATCGAAGACTTGTTTTTGCTCATTATGGTCAGAAAAGGTAACAAATATCGCAAAGTTTTTCCCAACAGCAGAAGGTTGACCGGGCATATCATCTGATGCTTTGATACGAATCCCTTCTGCTTTAAACTCTGCGTCAAATATCCGGTCTTTATGTTCATCAGGTACATCCATGGGGGATTCACCAACCGTTTGAATGGACGTGATTTCACCACTTAGGCACTCAGCATAAAATTCAAGAGCTTCTCTACAATTTCCAGAAAAGATAAGATATGGCATGGTTTGTTTCATCATAAACTCCTTGAATAGTCAATTGTGTATTGGTTTATATGGTTATCAATTACGATGCTATCAAGGATATTTAGAAGGTTATTGTGGTTTCGCTAACTCCTCTCGTGTTTGACGCAACAATATAGCAAGCTTCTCAAAGCTGTCTTGCCAACCCGCCATGACGAATTTGCAATACTTCTCTGACAGATTATCTTGAGTAAGACGAACAGTTGTCATGTCATTAGCTTCTGTAAACTCAACTCGTATCATCATCACCTCATCATGAAAGCGATCATAGAGACGGTATGCAAGCAATTTGGGTGGCTCATATTGTGTGATAATGCCATGATGTTGATAGTCACTGCCATTGTCTAGCGTCATGTTGTGGCTATACTGACCACCCACCCGTGCTTCAATGATAGATTCGACAGAGCCTGCTACCACACAACCCCACCACAATTGAACTTTGCTGGTTTCTATCCACGCATCAAATATGATTGAGCGTGGAGCATCGAATAGTCGTGTTATGACAAGTTGTCCATTGTCATATGAGGCAGAGCTACTCATCGGTTTTGTCTTCCTTGGATTGTATATGTTGGTCTATGGCATCAAATTGATCATCCCAAAATTGCATGTAGTCATCCATCCAATCTCGTGCTTGTTTGACTCGGTTTCGATTGATACGAACAATCGACTCTCTTCCCTGCACCGTTTTATCAATTAAGCCTGCTTTTTCTAAAACGCGCACATGTTTAGAGATGGCAGGCTGTGACATATTGTACGGCTCCGCCAGTGTCTTGATATTCATTTCACCGTCTGATAATCGTATAAGCATATTGCGACGGGTTGTATCCGACAATGCACCGAAAATCAGGTTTAGCTGATCGTTATTTATAACCATATGGTTATTTATATTCCAGATTAGAACATTTGTCAAGTTTTTTGTTGGGGTAATTTTCCTCGCTAGAAACCGAATCATACCAGCGTGCCGAACCTGTTGCTATCAATGAGAGTCCGCTACATTGCAATCTCACATACAGTCAGTTTTGATATGTTTTTGAAATCCTATTCTCGACTGAGACAGGTCTCAGCCCTACGAATTTCATCGGTTTCATAGGATCGGAATCCATTGCGACCGCAATATAAATGCCAAATACTTACCGAAGGACACTTACACTAGAGTCTTGTATGTTTTCAGAGATAAATAATCACATATTTTGTCAGTCTGCAGAAAACGCATACGTTGTCCCTACAAGATTTTCGCTGTTTTTCGTAGGGGTGAACCTGTGTGTTCATCCGCTAATTTTTATACAATCTCTTCGTAGACTTTACATATTGTGATTCATGTAATTCATTTTAGACGTAGCGTCACTTCACACGTATAATAGGGGCAGACAATCAATGCAGGCAGGATAATCCCATGACAGAAATCACACCACAACCCGACCCCGAAACATCACAAGGTGAATCCGCATCCACGACACCCGCCGAATCACCACCACAGCAGATTATCCAGACCATCAACAACCGTTGGGGATGTGCGCAGACCTGCGGGATAACCCTGCTCGGTCTTGTCGGCATTATCATACTATTTGTCATATTTGTGGCAGTTGCCGGACAAGCCACCCTGTCTAATTTTATGGGGAGCTTTACCAACATCTTCCAATCCCAACCTGCACAGGCAGAGGTTATCAGTGGGCGCACCCTCATCAACAGCATCCAACCACTGGGGCAATTGGTGACGATTAGTACCGAACTAGCACAAGCAGATATTTTTGTTGAGGTCGAACAGGGGGTGATTAATTCCTGCGGACACAGTGCCCACCATGTCGCCGAAGGGGTTATCGAAGCCGGAGTCGATTTCACGCGCATCACTGCCGATAACATCAGTTATACAGAAGTTAATGACACCTACACCATCACTGTCCCCTACCCACAGATTACCAGTTGTCGCATTGAGTACATTCGCCAGTATCAGACCAGCAGTAACTTCGGGTGTTCGCCCAATTGGGATGAGGTGCGGGTGTTGGCACAAGTGGTAGCGATGGATGGCTTTGTCGAAGACGCGCTCAGTAAAGGTATCCTCGAACGTGCCGAACGCGAAAATACCCTGCTGATGCAATCCTTTGTCACCGCATTAACCAATGCGACGGTGGATATTCGCTATACCAATCAAGACAACCCGACCCCATTCGTGCCGTCGTCATGCCAGCCCGAACTCCCGCAGGGGTGGGAATTTAACAGTCAGCTGGGCAAGTGGGTGAATGAATAAAGGGACATCGGCTCTGCAAAAATGAACAACAAATCAGTAGAATAGACGGGCTAAATTGTGGAGAGATAAACCATGCAAAAACCAATTGTTGTCACGACCTTCTATAAATTTGTCCCCCTACCCGATTACCGCGAGATGAAAGACCCGCTGTTGTCCTTATGCAAAGATAACGGCGTAAAGGGTACAATTTTGCTGGCGGAAGAAGGCATCAATGCGACAATTGCTGGTACCCGTGACGGCATTGATATGGTCATGGATTCGTTGGGCGATGACCCACGCTTTGCCAACCTCGTCACCAAAGAATCGTACCATGAGGAGATTCCGTTCCAACGCACCAAAGTCCGTTTGAAGCGGGAAATTGTCGCGCTAAAAGTCGATGGTGTGAATCCCAATGAGCAAGTCGGCACATACGTCGAACCAAACGACTGGAACACGCTCATCAGCCGTGAGGATGTCGTTGTGATTGACACCCGTAACGATTATGAGGTGAAAATCGGCACATTTAAGAATGCTGTCAACCCAGAGACCGATGCCTTCAACGAGTTCCCCGACTACGTTTCGGAAAAACTCGACCCGACCAAACACAAAAAAGTTGCAATGTTCTGTACCGGAGGCATCCGTTGCGAGAAGGCAACCGCGTTTATGCTTCAGCAAGGATTTGAGGAAGTCTATCATCTCAGTGGTGGTATCTTGCGCTATCTTGAGTTGATGAACCCTGATGAATCTTTATGGGAGGGGGAATGCTTCGTCTTTGATGAGCGCGTGACCGTTGACCATCACCTGCAAAAAGGCACAGTCACCATCTGCGATGATTGCAAATCGACTGTCAATGTCGATGACAAACAATGTCCCAATTGTGGGTCAAGCAACTTTCTATAAGCATCAACTATCTGTGCATCTATTCAATGCTGGACAATTTATTTCAGTGGTATCGTCTTTAAGGTGAAGGTGAGTGTATCCCCATTGATGATAGCAATATTGCCTTTCATCAATTCGATGAGGCGTTTGGCAACATTCAAGCCGAGACCATATCCTTCGGCACGTATGCTGGCAAGGTTGATAGTATCAGAAAACATCTCATCAACTGTGGTCACCGGAACATCCGTCCCATCATGACGAACACTAAATTGAACGAGTTGGTCATCAGTGAGGGATACATCGACATCAATATTTTGTGCTGAGGGATTCGCCACCATTGCATAATGCAGATAATCGACAATCGCTTCTTCGACCCACGGCGCATTCCCCTGCACATAAGGCAATTTATCAGACATTGTTAGTGTCACCGTGCGGGTCTCACTCACATGTTGGAAGCGTCGCATGGCGTTTTCGGTCACAAAGCGTATGTCAACTGGCATGTTGTCGGTATTTGTCAGATGTTCGAGGTCAGATAGTAGCACCAATTCATTACAGATATTCATAATCCGCATGGTGGTATTAAAAATCTCATCGACAAAGAAGCGATGCTCAGTATCTTTCTCTAGCTCCATTTGCAACATATTAGAGTACCCTACCGCCACACCCAACGGTGCTTTGACATCATGACTGATGGTATGGGCAAATTCAGAATAATCGCGCTTGAGGATAGTCAGTTCGGTAACATCAACAAACATGACTAAATAACCATCATTATCAGGTAGAGATTTGACATCTGCCTTGTAGTGATAGGCTTTATCTTTATCAACGGTTTTGGTCAATACGATATTGGATAAGTCATTCAGTTTTACATCTGTGTCAAAAGTTTGTTGGATAAGTTGGGATATACTCATGTCGCACAAGTCATCGACAGCTACCGCAAAGAGGTGTCCGGCAGATGGATTTGCCATCAGGATTGTATGCTGATTATCAAGGATGATTGCACTATCACTCATCTGATGAAACAAAACTTGATACGCACTGCTAACAATCGGGTCTGATGTGTTTTGTTCGACCATGAATCCAAATCCTTCCAAACTTTCCCTACATCAAGATAGCAGATAAAGAAACCTTGATGCACAATAATAACAGATTTTAATGCTATCACTTTTTGGATTAAACGCCAATGGATACCAAACAATATCTATATCTCACAACAATTGGACATAAATCTGGCAAGCCACACGAGATTGAAATCTGGTATGTGCAACATAACGGCTGTTATTATCTGGTCGCAGAAAAACGTGAGCATGCCCACTGGGTACAAAATTTACGCGCTACACCACAAATCACCTTTCGTGTTGGCGAAATAATCTTTAATGGAACAGCGACAATTCCAACTGATGACAAACTTATCAGCATCATAAAAGCCCTTATGAATGACAAATATAATTGGAGTGACGGGCTGGTTGTTCAGCTTTGTGCTGATGCCGACATAACATAATCCTAACGAAGATACTGTCAAGAACCTTTGCTATCGGTTGCATACAGGCTATTTCGTTTATGGTTCTATGTCTGTGTCTATTACACCGTAACAAAAGTTTCGATTCTATAACGAAACTCTCCGAAATAATGTGTTATATTATCTTCACATGATGAAGGCAGATTGAACGATAGGGATGGCTTGTGAATAAAGCAAAACAAGCACATATTGACCCCAACATCAAACAGGTACGCTATGGGCAGGGGATGGTATTGCAACGTAATTATGATACGGCAGCCACTGTTCTAAAAGACCAATCGTACACATTAGCACGTATCTGGTATATGACCTACCGTCTTGACTTACACAGAGACCTGCGTAATACATGGTTGGACTATTTCTTGCCGTATGCTGATAAAGACATCATCCGCTTTAAACGTCGCTCCAATTTTATCGGTGCAAAACGCTTGGCGATGGCACTTGATGCAATCTATAATTCGGAACATCATCGTTCCTATGCCATCATCGAATCGGTCGATTTTGCTGTGCGTGTCTGGTGGCATCATTGGCTGACAAATAAGCTGAAGTCAAACACATGGCAATATGATGTCCGCATCAAGACCTACAAAAAGATGATTATTCTGCTCAATCACTTTAACGCCGATAGTACCGACCCTGCTGTTGTGCGCCTCATGTCACAACGTGACCGCCCCGACGACCCGGACAAATATCATAACCTGCTATTTGAAGCGGGCTATGGTGACGGACGAGTACTTGATTGGGTTGAAGATGGCTTTTGGTCTGTGCCACTCTATGAACGTACCCCTGAAGAAGAGGTGCAGGTCAAGAAACAACGACGCAAAAACAAGTCTCTTGTCCAACGGCTCATCGCATTTTTGATGTAATGGGTCAAAGCATGCTCAGTGGCATGTCCATCTGGAACAATTGCAAGACAACCCAAAAAGCAATTCAACAGCTTATATGATTATAATGTGCGAATACTTGTGCCTATTTGCTGTCTGCATTAAATCTCACAGCAAGGTGAATAGATATATGTATTTATAGATGGGTGAACTAATCAGGAGGCGAGAGTTCTTTAGTGTCGCCGTCGTCGGGCTTTTTGTAGAGGTGTGCGTCGCCACAATATTTTGCTGGACGAATTTGCACTGTCGCCCCGTGCATCTCGAATATCATCTCTAGCAGAACAGCATCTTTCAGTTCGCAACAGTGCATCACCACTGACGGCAACCGAAACACCATAATCATCGCGTCCATCAATGATAGATTCGGATACATACTATTGTTTTGCATGGAATCAATCACACGCATACGCTTGGCAGGTGGGACATCAATCAACACGACATCAAACAGCGTTTCGTCGCGCCCCGGTTTGGTTGGTTCTTTGTCATCAAAATCATCAAATGAAGACAGCATAACATCTCTAAATGGTTGCGTTTAAATACTACAGGCTCTAATCACCAATAATTGTAGTGGACAATTGCCTATTCGACTATCCTACTTCATTACATCCCTGTCTGAAATTCGTGTGGAGATGGTCTGTGTGATAGGTTATATACCGTTTATATTTTCCGAATATGAAGCTGTTTATTGACCATATTGCTATTACACATCTACAGCGATTTTAATCATTACAAAGTGAGTAATTTGTAAGCATCATGTAAAAATTAATTGAATCACCATTAGATTAATGATATGATTAATCTAATCACGATTAGATTAATTTGAGCGAGGTCTACAATAATGGTATTAGATGCACAGGTAGAAACACTGTATAACGGTTTTGACTTCTACAATATTGATATGCACTTCACCGACAAACAGAAAGCATTACGTCAACAGATACGCGATTTTGTCGAAGGCGAAGTGATGCCGAACATCAACCCCTACTGGGAAAAAGCAGAATTCCCGTGGGAAATTGCGAAGAAGATGAAAGACCTACCAATCATGGGTGGTCCATTGTTTGAACATGGCGCGGCTGGTCTCGACTTTGTTGAGATGGGGCTGGTTGTCTATGAGCTGGCAAAAGGTGACGGTAGCATCGGCACATTCTATGGCGTACATTCTGGTTTGGCGATGGGGTCAATTGGTCTCCTCGGTGATGAAGAACAAAAAGCTCGTTGGTTGCCCGATATGGTCACCCTCGATAAGATTGGTGCATTCGGTCTGACTGAACCGCATGTTGGGTCTAATGCCGCCAAAGTACAGACTCGTGCACGCAAAGATGGCGACGGCTATGTTCTCAATGGTGCAAAACGCTGGATTGGTAACGCATCCATCTCTGATGTGCTTATCATCTGGGCGCGTGACGAAGAATCTGGTGAATTTGGTGGTTATGTCATCGAAAACCCACAAGAAACCGACGGCGTAACCCTCAATGATATCTGGGGCAAAATCGGTAAACGCTCGGTTCTCAATGCAGACATCACCCTCGACAATGTCTATGTACCAAAAGAGAACAAATTGGCACATGTCACCAGCTTCAAAGACACAGCCCGTGTTCTCGGCATGGGACGTTATGGCGTAGCGTGGGAAGCAGCTGGTGTTGCAGCCGGTGCATTTGAATTGGCATTGAAGTACACCAAAGAACGTGAACAATTCGGCAAACCGATTGCAGGCTTCCAACTGATTCAGCAGAAGTTGGTTGAAATGGCAACCGAAGTCACCCTCATGCAGACCCTCTGCTATCAGATGTCCAACCTACTTGCACAGGGACAACTGAGCGAAGGTGTCGTCTCGATGGCGAAGTACAATAACGCTCGCAAAGCCCGTTATGTTACCCAATTGGCGCGTGAATGCCTCGGTGGTAACGGTATCGTGCTTGATAACCACATCGCCCGTTTGATGCTCGATGCAGAAATTATCTACACCTACGAAGGCACTAACGAAATCAATATGTTGCTCGTCGGTCGTGAACTGACTGGTATCAACGCAATTGTATAAGGGTAATTGAAAGTCAAAAGTTAAATGTAGAAAGTGATGTAAGTATCGTTCTCTACACAAATACAGACTATTCAAAGCGGATGGCTCAGGCTGTCCGTTTTGATTTTGAGGTAGGGTGTATTTCAGTAATTTGGCATTTTGGATTTTGCGGGCATGACACGTCGTGCCCTTACACACACAAATCAATAATTGGTAAGGGTTCGGCGTGCCAAACCTGCCATATGCCAAGAAGCTGAAATGCACTCTTTACGGTGTATCGAATTTTGTAATTAGAAAATTTGTACTACAATGAGTTTATCTGCAATGCTACCTCGGATTTTTTCGAGTTGATGATTGCTCGATGTTATTCCGCTTCTGGTTCTTGTTGTTCGAGCCATGCCGATTCGTCAACCAATGTGCCGTTGGTGACATCGGTACTTTTTATGCGTCGGTTTTTGTCAAAGACAATCTCTAATTCCGCTTGGAAGGGACAACGGTGTCCACTCGCCATCTTACGCGCATAGAACCCATCGCCGTCATCCATCCGTGATAGGTCGTTCATCGGGTCAACGCGCACCCGCAATATCTCTTTGCACATCTTTGGTTGTACATAGAAGTAGACACCACGGTCATCTGAACGCGAGCCACCACCACCGGAAAAGAGTTTCTTCAGTAAATCCATTACTGTCCTCAATATCTTTGTTTACATCATACCTCTGATTGTCTACAGGGACGCGATTGTTTTCAAGGGTTTGTGCTAGGATACCATCCTCGCACGGATTGCGTTTGCGAGTTGTCGGTCTTGCTGTGAGCCAAGCAAGAGTTGTTTTCCGTCTATCAGGGTCAGTGTCACACCGTTATTTCCAGCAACGGTATAAGCACGAGTGCCATCAGGTCGAAAGCGAATCCCCCACCCGCCAAAACCAGATAGAGCAGAGTACATCGTTTCTTCAACTGCTGTGATGTCTGCCATAGCAACCTGTTTGTTGACAAAGGGTGTATAGCGTACCTGTATCTGCTGATTATCAACCTCGACGATGAGCCGTGCAGTCCACCACAGATAAGGCAAACCCAAGCCAACCAACACCCATAAGATAATCACAAACCAATCGGGTGCGGGATTATTGCCAACAACCTGCCCCAGTAGAACCTGTTGGACAAACAGAACCCACATAATAGCGGTCGGTATCCAGATGATATTAAACAGTCGGTTCTGACGGACGTATTGAACCTCACGGAACGCTTGCATAATCTCCTCCTGATATTGCTGATGATATATCTATCATATACGCAAATCATAGAAGATTCGTAGCGACCAAGTCTATGCTATATTACTTACCGCCCATATTGACGCTTGCCTTCAACAATCTGGCGCAGGCGGAACATATCGGTGCGCGAAGTCATATCAAGGCTCATCGGTGTGACAGAGATAACGTTGTCTTTCAGCAGGGCATACACATCGCTATCGGGTTCTGCTTGTGAGGGGTCTGCATCGTAGGTGTAACCAAGCTTGCCAGCATCATTGAGGGATATGCGTTCGGGACGGGTGGGCCAATACACACGCCGACGGGATAAACGTGTCATACGCCATTCGGTGTCCTCAGTTGCACCATCAGGCACATCAATCTTGAGGAGGTCAACATCATCAGGTAAAGCATCATGCGCCATCAACCATGTGCCGAACTTCAAGGTAACTTGTGCCGCAACTGTAAAATCCACATCTTTAGAATAGCTGAGGTGTAGATCTTTGGGAGTTTGTTGACTGACCGCAATTGCCTTCAGACCGAGGCTAGCCCCTTCTATCGCTGCCCCGACTGTACCAGAGATGGTCACGCCGTTACCTGTGTTTTCACCGTAGTTGATACCAGATACAACTAAAGCGGGTTTCTGTCCGGCAAGTTCTAGCACACCATGTTGTACTGCTTGGGCGGGTGTACCGTCAACCGCATAGGCTTTACAATCAGGGCAATCAATCGGCACATCATAGGGATAGATACGCCCTTCACTATAAACAGGCATACTACGTCCCATACCCGATTGCTGTTCACGCGGGGCAACCACTAGCAGATGTCCCACGCCCTTAAATGCCGATACCACCGCCCATAAACCGGGGGATTTAATGCCGTCGTCATTGGTGAATAGAATGATGGGTTTATCTGATTGTGTCATGATTATGTCCTATCTGATTTCGCATGATTAAAAATTGATTTTAAGAAATATTTTTAGCCTTCGTTTATTCTAAACACTTTCGATAACGGTTGATTAAGCGTTTTTGTCAGCGTATTACAAATGGATTAAGATTTGCTTAATCTTGTTCGGAGCAGGTGTGTTAAGCAATGCTGTGGCGTTATCTGTGGATATGAGGTTGTCCAAATAGGCGAGACATATCTCATAGCCGTTAAATTAAGTCAGAATGTCAGTTAATTCCATCATTTGGTTCAATGTTTTATACATGCTAAACACAAATTGTATGCTTCAGCATACGTGGAATACTGAGCTGAGTGGCTTCAGCCCTCAGTGACAAAAGATAAATGCTTAACTTAATACGTATGAGACATGTCCCGCCTATCAGATATATGCTTAACTTGATTACGACTCTAGCGGACTTAATTCACCGATGAGCGTCGGGAAAAATTCTGCAATAGTTGGATGAATCGGCAACGCATTCTTCATCACATCAACCGTTGCGCCTGTCGCCATATAATAGCTGACCACCTGCACCACATCATCACCATGATAGCCTAACACTGCTGCCCCAAGAAATTCACGAGTATCGGCATCGACCAAAATTTTGAATAAACCGAAAGTCTCGCCCTGTTCCAATGCCCGCCCGATATTATCCATTGGCTTGGTGGTGATAAGCACATTACGACCAGATGCTTTGGCTTCTGTTTCCGACATACCTACACGACCAAGAGGCGGGTCGATATACATCGCATATGCCATGTTACGGTCAGCCACGTTACGGTCTATGCCATTAATCGTATCCCAGACAATTTCGTGGTCATGATAGGACGTGTGCGTAAATGCCCCGCGTCCGTTGACATCACCCACAGCCCAAATACCTTCTACGGAAGTACGGAGTTGTTCGTCAGTGATAATATAGCCACGTTCATTTGTCTCGATTCCGACAGATTCCAGATTCAGTTTATCAGTGCTAGGTTTGCGCCCGACAGCGACCAACAAATGTGTGCCTGTTACTTCGGCTGAACCATCAGGTGTATCGAGTGCGACGTGGATTATGCCGTTAGGGTCTTGTGAGACAGCAGTCGCTTTACTATCAGTATGTACAGTGATGTCTTCAGCTTGCAAAATTTCCAGCACAGATTCGGCGATATCTTCGTCTTCACGTACCACCAAACGGGAACGCGCTTCAATGATTGTCACCTCTGCGCCAAAGCGACGAAAGGCTTGCCCCATCTCCAAGCCGATATAGCCACCACCCAAAATCACAAGATGCTCTGGCACTTCGGTAAGTTCTAGCATATCTTTATTCGTCAGATAATCGACTGTGTCAATGCCATCAATCGACGGAATGAATGCGTGTGCACCCGTGTTGATAAAGACTTGTGGGGCGGAAATCACTTCATCATTGACTTGTACCTGATGGTGTCCGTCCTCTGTACCGACGAAACTGGCATAACCATCATATACGGTGATGTTTTCGGTGTTGCGCATCCAGCCATCCATACCTTCTTGTGCACCACTACGACGGACATTCATGCGCTCCATTACACGCTCAAAATTGACAGTGATCGGTCCGGTACTGAAGCCGTATTCGTCACCCCGTCCTGCCATATAAATTGCACGGGCACTCGCAATGAGGGTTTTGGTCGGGATACAACCATAGTTAACACACGACCCGCCGATTTTCGCCCCTTCAACTAAGGCGACAGTTTTGCCTTCACCTGCAAGTTTGGCGGCAATAAACGGTCCTGACTGCCCCGCTCCAATAACAATTGCATTGTATTTCATAAGATTTGCTCCCCTGAGTATATAAACAGTGTTAACACTATGACATGATGTATGTTAAAAATATTACTTGAACAAGGCAAAACGGAGTCACGCAATATAAATCAATTGCCTCGATTGATAAAAGACACAGACAATCCTCTAAGTAGCATCCTTCAAAAATCTATCAATTGTCTAAATTCTCATGACCTCATATTTAATGGCATTGGGTGCATTATTGAACCATGATAGCCACTGATACCTCCCCATTATTTGTTTACAAAAATTTACATAAAATTAAAGAATATTGCTTAATGGACAGTCAAATCAATGTTATGATAATCTTGATAGGGTTGTAACAAATTTGATATAAGGGGTATAGAAATGTCGGATATTATTCGAGTTGTTATTGTTAATGACCAAGATAAAGTTGCTGAAATGTGGCGCGGTGTTGTTGACCGTGAAGACGACATGGAAAGCGAACAAGCTGCCTATAGTGGTGAAGATGCAGTCGAATTGTGCGCAGAATACAAACCACATGTCGTTGTAATGGATGTGATGATGCCGGGTGCATTGGATGGTATTGAAGCAACTCGCCAGATTATTGCACAGGGCAACGGCACGAAAGTTATTGTCTTTTCGGGACGTAGCGACATTGCAAATGATGCTTTTGAAGCGGGGGCAGTCAAGTTTTTAGGTTTGCCATTGTTACCAGATAGTTTGCTTGCTGCAATACGCGAGGTAGCCAGTGACTAAAATTTAATGTAGAATGTAATTATGTGAAATGGGATTGGGGAATCGTATAGTAATGATCAAAATTCTAATTGCCAATGATGAACGCGCCACAGTAAAACTATTAGAACGTGTTATCCAACGTCAACCTGATATGACCTGTGTTGGGAATGCTTCAAACGGCGAAGAAGCGATACGCAAAGCACAAGCCTTTCGTCCTGATGTTGTCCTCATGGATTTGATGATGCCAAAGATTGACGGTATCGAAGCCAGCAAACTTATCCACTCAACTGTGCCAAACACGCGGATTATTGTCACGACTGCACGGGGCGACTATACACAACGCGCACTCAATGCGGGTGCCCGACAGGTGCTGACACTACCACTTCTGGAGGATGACATCGTTCGGACAATCCGTGAAGTTGCTAATGCCGAGAAAAAGACAGGTGAACTCAGCGAGTAGTTCTATTCGTATTATTGGGCGTGTTGTAGCAACATCTGTTTATCTGACCAATGTGCTATTCATGCCCATCACACCACAACAATTAATTGATGCCATCATCCGCCACACAAGTGACTAACATTAAATTCAACTCGTCTGCCCGCCCTCATGTACCCATTCCGGTTCCCAGAAGTCAGGATGTTTAGGGTTGGTATACCGTGTCATGTCGGTATCGGGTGTCCAATATTTATCGTAAACTGTCTGTCTATTGTCATCTTTGACGATACGCCCGTTGTCATCGCGTAAGGGTTGTGCATCTGGCAAAATGGTCTTCTCATCAAATTGCACCGTCTCGATATATTTTGCGCCACGTAAGCTAGCATCCCACAGATTGGTCTGGCGAAAGTCGGTCTCATATAGCGAGGTGTACTGCAATATTGCCCGATGCAAAAATGAATCAACCACATTGGCTTTGCTCAGGTCGGCATAGCTCAGGTTGACTTTGTACAAATTTGTGTTTTGTAGGTGTGCGCCATAGAGATAAGCGTTGTGTAAATCAGCGCGGGATAGCTTAATTTCTTTCAGCAGGGGGGTCTCATCATACTCTGTCAACCATCCTTCCGCACGAAGCCAATCAATCGCATTTAATGCGGTCGAGTTGTCACGGCTAGCGGCTTCCCGCACGAGAGTCCGCTTACGTTGTTGCACACTGCGCCACTCGTTCAGTCGGTCGAGTACCAACACCGTCACAAAGATACTGAGCATTTCCGTATAGACATTGGTTGCATAGCCGTCTGCAAATATCAACGACCCTATCCACACACCGATGAGTACTAGCAATAACCCACCACCGATGCGATAAACATCAGCAAAGCGATGATATATATCTGTAATTTCTGTCATGCGGTTGTTGCTATAGTCGGTCATGTGTGCGTCTCCATCTGTCAGTTTTTGTGCTGAGTGTACCATAGGAGACCGACCATCATCCCCATTGCATAACATCCAAACGACAAAGTTTTGCACAGCCTGTTCAAAACTTTGAACAACTGTCTGTCAATCATAAACAGCTGTATATGAACGCATTTATCCCAAATGAAAATATATCCCAAATCTCAACAAAAAACCTGTGATATTAAAAGGTCAATTTGGGTTATAAAAGCTACTTATCCCAAATATATCCCAAATTTTTCCCAAGCAACCTATTGACGTTTTGGGATAAAATATCAAAACAAACATAATCCGAAAACCCTCGTCAAAATTCGATAATCTCATTAGAATAGCGAACGTTTGAGATAGACAAGGGTGGAGACTATGACAGATAGACTGATTCTATTTGATATTGATGGGACACTTCTGATGAGCAGCGGCATCGGTCGCGAAGCCAAGCGTCTTGCGATGCAGGAATTTTTTGAAACCACTGGCGATATTGACAATCATGTCTTTGGTGGCAAAACTGACTGGCGTATTCTAGCGGATTTGCTTGAACCCGAAGGTAAGACTGTCGAAGAAATTGGTCAGATTATGGCAGATTATCAGGTCGTCATGACGCGCCATATGGAAGCCATTAAAGACAAGTTTGAAGTTACCCCTGTCCCCTATGCGATGGAACTCATCAAAAGTCTCCGTGACCGTGACGATGTTTGGTTGGGTCTGGTGACGGGCAATATGGAACAGACCGCTTACATTAAACTCAAGCAAGCTGGGTATGACCCTGATTGGTTTGTTGTCGGTGCATTTGGCAACGAATCTGCTGACCGTGATGATTTGTCTCGCCTTGCTGTTAAACGCGCGCGAGAATTAGAGGAGAATCCATTCACTGGTGACAAGGTTGTCGTCATTGGGGATACTGATGCAGACATCAAAGCCGCCCGTGCCGCTGATGCAGTCGCAGTCGCAGTCACGACAGGGTATGTTCACCGTGATAAATTAATAAGCTGTGACCCAGATTTCTTGTTGGCAGACCTGAGTACCTTTGAAGACCTTATCTTGGTGTAAGGAATTTGGGTATTGCCACTGTATAATGTTGGTATGAATTTCGACAAAGCTTGGCGGATGAGGAGAACCTCGCCCCGACCAAATATCAAGGAATGTGTTGTAGGGACAACGCCTGAGTTGTCCGCAACGACCTAATGTATAACCTCCGTAAATTAACAGAAGCCCTATCCTATGCAGATTCGCACTCCTAAAAAGTATCGTGGTGTCCAACGGCGCAATGTCGTGAGTTGTCGGCGTATCATGTTTTATATGCTGGCGATTGTATTCATCTTTGGTGGCATTGGTATCTATCAAAATCGGCAACTGTTTGCCCCAACAGTACAGGCGGTGATGAATACAGTTGTCGAACAGATGGAAGAAAGTGCTGCGACGATTGCTGCACCCGAACCTACCCCAACGGTTGACCCATCCAACAAGCTGATTGAAGGCAATAATTATTGGGCACAGGGGGCAGTCAACGAAGCCCTCGATACCTATCTGGAAATTGTCGATACCGTGCCAAATGAAGTCGCTGTGTTTGACCGCATCGCCATTAGCTTGATTACTTTGGGACGAACCGATGAAGCCATCGAATTTGCTGAGCAAGCCATCAATGCTAATCCCTATTCAGCAGACGCATGGGCAATCCGCGCATGGGCACTTGACTGGGATGGTCGTCCCGGTGAAGCCTTATCCAGTGCCTTGCATGCCATCGAACTCAATCCTGATAGCAGTCGGGCGCAGGCATATCTGGCAGAAGCTTACCTGAGTTTGGGACAGAATGACCGTGCCGAAAATCTCGTTGCAGATGTCATTGAAGATAATCCCAATAGTTTTGAAGCTTATCGTGCCAGCGGGTTGATTAAGTGGACAAACTTAGACCTCGATGGGGCTGTACAAGATTTTGAGACCGCGTATAACATCGCTGATAATATGACCTTCATTGCTATTGACATCGCCACGATTGAAACCGCCCGTCAGAACTTTGATGCCGCGCTGGAAATCTTAGAAGGTGTTGTCGAAGCCAATCCACAAAATACCCTCGCGCTTTACCAATTGGGCGTGATTCATAATGGGCAATTGGGTAATCCTTCGCAGGCAATCAGTTATTTGCAAGACTGTGTCGATTACAATCCGACCAGCGTCGATTGTCATTACATCTTAGGGCGCGCCCAATATCGCCTTGAGCTGTATCAGGAAGCTGCCAACTCCTTTGAGCAAACGATGGAGCTCGGTACAAACAACCCCTATCACTATTATTGGGCAGGCTGGTCACAGATTAATATCGGCAACTGTACCCGTGCAATGGCATATCTCGACCCTGGGTATCAAATTTCTTTACAAGGAAATGATGGTGATATTGTCTCAGCATTTGAGACCGTCATGCCAGAATGTCGCTCATCGTTTAACGCACCAGATGAGCCTGACGCTGAGGCAACCGACGAACCAGAAGGGTCACCGGATGATGCGTAGGGTCTGTTAACTCTCGTTTTCTACCAACTCCGGTGGCAAGAATGCTGAGACCTGTACTGAAAAGCAGGTATTATTTAATGTATGTCTATGATACTTGCTAATGTCTATTCCGAAGGCTACTAGAAAAGTGGGCACACAGTAAGTCCGTTATCTCTAGGATTCTGCTTAGCGAACATCAAAATGCCTGTGTCCGAGTGAGCAAAAATCGTGTCGGAGCACCAACGCCGTGCAGTAATACAAATTGTGTAGGTCTCATGGCGATACCCACATCTTAGATCATTTGTGAGATCGCGGTGAAAGAAAATTACCATAAATGTATTGGACAACAAACAACAATCAATAACAGCATAACCTTATCCCACATCACCCGCCGACATAACCACACAACCGGAATCCATAACAGAGACAGCACAATATACAAAAACGGTGTGAGTGCAAACAACGGTGGGGCTAACCACACCATTGGATATATTGTCGCCAGCACCGTCACGATGATGAACGCCAGCAAAATTAGCTTGAGTTTGAATAGTGTGTGGCAGTCATACTTGCGTTTGATTGTCATAGTATCGTCTTGTGAGATTTACAATTAACATTTATACACAATACTACTCAGTTTTCCTTTACGACTTCTCGCAAGGGTAATCATTCAGGGTGTGCAGAATTTGACGATTCTCGACCCGGTCTTCATCGTTCATCCGCAAGACCCTAACTCTTGTTCGCCCATTGGATGTTAATCCCAATATTTTCATATCAGACTGAACTTCAAAATGGTCATCCCAATCTTGTTGACGAGGATTGAACAAGGGAGTGATGTCGCCTGTCATTGGATCAAACCCTGTCAAGTCGTGGCTCTTATGTGTATTACACTTTACACAGGCTAGGCATAAGTTATCAGTATCGTCTTCACCATCATGTTTCTTAGGAATAAAATGGTCAATATGGAATGGAACGGTTTGCGAAGCCTCAGACAAGCGACAATACTCACAACAGTTACCGGCACGTTCTCGAACGGTTTTCTTGTCCGCTTCAGTAATTGTCATTCGGATTGTTTCTTTAATTTCAATCGCATCTTAGCTTTGAGGAGTGACATCATTTCGTCAACCCGCACAAAATCTAGTAATTCGTCATGTTCCTCGTCCGACAACTCACCCTCGCCGTTACGCTCCATCAACTCAACCGAACGTGTAACTAGGTCATCTGGTAGACGATAATCAATAATCTCGCTTGGTGTGGGATTGGTGGCTAGGAAAGTTGTAATTTCGCTAAAAATTGTTTGTGTGGGTGTGTTTTGCATCCGAGTCTCCAGTTCACTTGCTATCATTATAGCACCTTATTCATCATTCTCAGGCGACTCCGGCGGGGAAAGGCTAACACCTATGCTGGGCTAGGTATTATTTATTTATGTCTATGATACTTGCTAATGTCCATTCCGGAGGCTACTAGAAAAGCGAGCAGGCAGTAAGCCCGTTATCTCTAGGATTCTGCTTAGCGAACATCAAAATGCCTGTGTCCGAGTAAACAAAAATCGTGTCGGAGCACCAATGCCGTTGGTAATGTGTTCAAAAGCAAAAGTCGATACTATTCAAGTTGCCTCTAATCAGCACACTTACAATTTCTAAGCACGCGACCACTTCCGCTTCGAGATGGATTTTGCCTGCCAGATAAGCCGTTGTTCTTCAGAATACAAAACAGTCTTAAAGCGTCAGTATGCGTCTGTACTTTCGTCCAATCGAACATCAAAATTTTTTACGGTAACTGTTAATAAACTTTACCTAAGTGGAGTATGCCTACGATTAGGCAACCTGCCCAATGTTTGATTGACGAGCTTATCCCATTTGTTCAAAATTGCACAAAGTTTTGGCTCAGAGCCTTGTCGCATAAATAAAGCGTTTATGCAAAATGCACATTCCATTAGAATATTTGCTTTTTTCGCAACTTTTCGCGTAACATATTAGCACCGCACAATATTTAGGGAAATAGTTATTATGTTAAAACGTCTCGGACTTCTTACTGTAATCCTCGTCCTGATGTTCGCTGCCATCCCTTACTCGTTGGCACAGTCAGAAATTTGTTCGGAAGATGTCAACCATCTCGAAACGGGTTTCAATCTTCGCGGACGTGGTGACCTCACTGGCGCACTTGAACATCTCGAATGTGCTTTGCAAGAAAGCCCCTATGATTCCGCATTATGGATGTCGATTGGACAACTGCATTACCAACTTGGTGATACTGAACGCGCCCAATATTTCTTCGACCATAGTGGCACAGGTCTACTCTACTTCGATACCGCTATCATGAGTCATACACATAACAATAGCAACTCTGAACAAGCGGATGCGTGTGATACAGCGATTTCACAATTTGCGACTGGCTCACAGATGCACGCGCTGGGTGACCTTAACCGTGCAATGGAAGCATATCATTGTGCGCTGAACCTCAATCCTGATAGCGATGCGATTATGGTTCAACTGGCGCAGGTTTATGTACAGATGAAAGAATACGAACAAGCGTTGACCTATCTTGACCGCGCGCTTGAACTTGACCCATATAATATTTTCTACCTGAGCCTACGTGGAAACGCACATTACCTCGCTGGTGATTTTGTTGCTGGGCTGGTTGATGTGAATGAAGTCCTCCGCTGGAATCCTGACTTTGCCTCAGCATTGGAAACCCGCGACCGCATCCTGATGGCATCACTGGCACAACAACGTGATGTCGGTGTTATTTCTGGCGTAGTTTTGAACACACCCGCAGCTACCCCTGCACCATCCAACGCAGGTAAAGATGCCGTGCCACAACTGGATGATTCAACTGAACTTGCTGTTGTGACAGCATCGGAAACAGAACCTGCCTCTCCTACAGCCGACACCTTGTTAGCAGCTGCACAGGCATTTGTCGCACAGGGACGATATGACCTTGCGATTGAACAATACGAAGCCCTGCTCGGCTTTGAACCGAATAACGCTGATATCCACTTTGGGTTAGGTCATGCTCATTATTCATTGGAAAACTATGATATTTCCTTGCCATACTTTGAGCAATCACTAGCACTCGCACCGAATAAGCTATACACGGTTTACTACACAGCAATGGCACACAGTCAACTCAATCATCGTGGTGAAGCATTGGCGATGCTGGATGAACTCTATGCTAATAATCAATACGATGGTTCATTCCCGCTAGTCATGGGACATGTCTATCACAACCTCGGTTATGATGATGTGGCTGGTATTCAGTTCTATCAATGGATGACGGCACGCGAAACAATGCGCCTACCCGCCCATCTGACACCACTCACAGGTGAAACAGAAGTGGTCATGGATTATGGCGTAATGTATGAGATTCCATTCTCAGTAACCGCTGGCGAACCTATCCAAATTGATGTTCGCTCCCATATTCTCAACCCCGCACCGATTGACCCGCTGATTGTTGTTCTAAATCCGGCAGGCATCCCAATTGCTGGTGATGATGATAACGGCGACCTATTTGATGCAAGCCTACACTTCTTGCCAACATCAACCGCAACCTATACATTGGTTGTCTCTCATGCGGGTGGTAAACATGCGGGTGAACTCGATGTTGAATTGACAGGCAATACATGGGCAGTTGATGATTATCGCAGTGCGGCACAAGAAGCCTTCACCAACGGTCAATATGCACTAGCAATTGATATGCTTAACCGTGCGATTGCGATTGATGGCGGGATTGCTGATGATTATGCGCTACTCGCAAAAATCTACTACATGCACATGGGTGACCGTGACTCGGCAGCTGTGATGCTCTCGCAGGCACTCCAACTTGACCCAACCCGTAACGACTTGCGTTGTGACCTCGGCAATATTTATGCGTCATGGGGCAACTATGCAGGCGCAATCGAACAATACGACACTATTCTATCGACCCAACCGAACAATAATTGTGCCTTGATGGGACGTAATGCCCTAAAAATGCGTGAGCAAAACGTCTCTGCCTCGAATGCTATTGTCGAACCCTATGCCCCATCAGCTGGCGATGCCCTTTACCAACAAGGTCTACAACTTAAAGAAAATAATTTGATGTTCTCGGCAGCAAACGCATTCTTGTATGCTACTGTCGAAGACCCGAATCATGACCGTGCCCGCTGTGAATTGGCACAAATCCAATTGAAGTGGAGCAACTATTACGGCGCAATCAACAACTTCGAGTTCATCCTCGACCGCAACCCGAATGACACCTGCGCCCTAGCTGTCCGTGATGCCGTGACCGAAAAGACCGGACGCATCTTCCAACCGATGACCGCCGATGACTTCCGTAGTCGGGCAATGATGGAACTAGAAGCAGGCGATTATCTGAGTGCGATTGACTCATTCAAGATTGCGCTACAACTTGACCCCAACGACACGCAAAGCCGTTGCTATCTCGGCGTAGCATATGACCTGAGTGGCAACCACCAAGAAGCCGTAAAACAATGGGCGATGATTGCTGATAATAATCAACCATGTGGAACTGACTTGACACAGTCCACTGCTAGCACTGCGAGTGAAGCTATTGTCGAACCGACCGCACCATCTCCTGCTGACGGACTCTATGAGCAAGCTTTGCAATATATGGCTGACGGTAAACAATACAATGCTTTTGATGCCTTGTTCCGCGCCCGTCGTGTAGACCCCAATCACCTCGGTGTATGGTGCGAATTGGCAAAGTTGGATTTGGCATGGGGCAACTACTATCATGCTAGCGAAGGATTCCACTTCTTGCTTGACCGTAACCCCAATGATGCTTGCGGTTTGGAAATCCGCAAAGCTGTCATGCTCGGACGCAACAATATGTATATCCCCACCAGTGTGGATGACTTTATCATTCGTGCTGAAAAATACTATGCAATTGACGAGATTGACCTTGCGATTGATTCTTATGAAACAGCACTCGACCTTGACCCAACGTTGACAGAAGTCCGTTGTGCTGTCGCTACGTTGTATACTGAAAAAGGGAATAATGCCGAAGCAATGCGACAACGGGATATTCTACGCTCGCAAAACGCAACCAGCACTTGTGACCAGTCTGGCATTAGCTCAATCAGTCCAGCGATTAGCGACTATCTCGCACAGCAAGAACGCTATAGCGATGAAATTCTTGTGCGCGATGTCTATGGATATGCCAATCAGTTTGGTATTGATAAGCTGTATGAAAATGCGATGGCGATGGGTGCGCGGTCATTATGGCACGAAGCCCAAATTCGTCATGAAGCAGGTGATGTATGGACAGCCAGTGCGTTACTCGACCGTTACATTGATACCTTCTACTCGACCATGTGCAAAGGCGAATTGCGTTGGTTGGCAGATGAATATCGTGAAAAAGGTTATACCGTGATGGCTGATATGTTACTGCTCAAAGCTATTGCTGATAGCACCTGTTAATTGCCACAATAATTGTAGCATCGAATGATGTTTCGATGCTACAAATTTTTATCAACTGGCATAGACCAGAGGCACATCGCCCGTTATAATCCCTGATGGGAGTGCATGTATCCCGGTGGATGCCCCAGTCTTCAAAATTGGTGGTCGGTTACGCAGAGTAGGCGACGGTGGGTTCGACTCCCATGCATTCCCGTCCTGATGACTATGTCATGATGTGCCCATATGGGTTGTTGTATTGGTCATGTGTTTATCATCAGTTTTACAACCGTATTGAAATAAGAGCTTAATTCAACTCCTGACTTTCTCCGAAATAAAATTTGCAGTACAATGAAGTACGACATATCCTTTGTTAGTCGTCTAGTCTGCCGTTGCCAGAAAAGGTACACTATCCATGAGTGACTCGATTTTGTCCGCAGTAATGCGTGTTGCAAAAGAAATTACCCGTGCCGAACGCGGGATGTCTGTGAACTCGGAGTTGACGGTTGTTGATGTTGATAACCTCACAGAAGAAATCATCGAAGATCATTCGTTTCAGGATGTTGCCCTCAAGAGTTTGTCACAGGCAATGGAGACCAACCAATCGGTATTGACCAACAATATCATCACTGACCCAGCACAAGCCCCCATCACCAACACCAACTTCACTGACTTGCGTGTTATTGTGACCATTCCCGTAGAGGGCGAAGGGGCAATTTACCTTGACCAACATATCCGCAACGGCATGTTCCAGCGCGATACAATTGACCGCCTCAATCGTATGGTTGGTGCAATGATGGCACTAGATAATCCGCCGAGTGACCCTGCTGACCTGCGTAAAATATACGACGACCTCGACTAAGTTACTGTGCTTGCGCTGTGAAACGTCGCATCGAACTGCAACCCGATATTAATAATATCCTCACCCTGCAAGACCCGCACACCTATCGCTGTCGGGTAGTGGGTTACCTGCTTGACCGTTCCTTATTGGTTGTTGAAGTCACCGATAATGCGACACTGTTCTATGTCGTGTTCCCCGATGTGCATTACTTTGATGGGACATTTTTATGGCAAGGTGCAGATTTGCGCGTCGCAGACCGTGATGAACAGTTTGATTATATGCTTGATAAATCTATCGTAGCTGCGTTGGGTATGCTATTTATTTTTCAAGGTGTAGACAGTCAGGTTCATGTGATGGCAGGGGATTGGATTGCCATCTTTGATGAGTTACCTGACCGTTTTAAGTAATCGCAGTTGTGTACAGATTTTAATCTAAAGTCTCCAGATACTCACGCGCATCGTCTAAATTTTGCACAATCTTCGGACCCACCCACCCTTCTTTCCGGTCTGTGTTTTTCACCAGAATATCCAGAAAGCGTGTCGATTTATTCACCATGACTGTATGGCGTAGGTTAGGCGGTTGTGTGCCTCCAGAATGTTTAAGAGCTGACATCGCATCTTTACCCGGTGGCAAACTGGCTTGCCAATCCATAATGAGATTCACATCATGGTTTTTTTTGGCGATGATGGCATGGATTTCGTCAATGATGGCGACATAGTCTTGCCATGTCCAGCCCGTCCCTAGCGCAATAACAAAGCGGGATTCGTCGCTGTTATCCCAATAATACCGAAATTTATCTACCATTGAACATCTCCTAACGTTTTAAGAGTGTCGGAATCTGTGTGTGCCAATCGGTCACGTTCTGGTAAGCATGCCCCACATTGAGCACCGTTTGCTCAGTGTAAGGTGCGCCAAGTATCTGTAAACCAATCGGTAAACCGTTGCTATCAAACCCACAAGGCACACTCAACCCTGTGATACCTGCCAGATTTGCAGCAATCGTCAAGATGTCTGCCAAAATCATCTGCAATGGGTCACTCATATTTTCGCCAAACTTAAATGCAGTCGTCGGTGCGACAGGTGACATCAACACATCCACATCTTCAAACAGGGTATCAAAGTCCTGACGAATCAGCGTGCGGACAGCCTGTGCTTTACCATAATAGGCATCATAATAACCAGCGGACAAGGTATATGTACCCAGCATAATCCGACGTTTGACTTCTTCACCAAAGCCTTCACCGCGTGTCGCTTTATATGTCGAGACCAAGTCGCCTTTTTCCACCCGCGCCCCAAAGCGTATTCCATCATAACGGGCAAGGTTGGCACTGGCTTCTGCCATCGCAATAATATAATACGCTGGCAGACAATATTCTGCATGTTTGAGACTGACTTCTTTAACTGTCGCGCCCATGCTTTCTAGTTGGGCAATGGCATCACGCACTGCTTTATCAACATCCGGTTGCAGACCATCACCGAAGTATTCAACAGGCATACCAATAGTTAATCCACTGACATCCGTTGTCAGGTTGCTGGCATAATCTGGCACATCTTCGGGCATACTAGTCGAGTCATGGGGGTCGTGTCCGGCGATAACACCGAGGATGCGCGACACATCTTCAACGGTTTTGCCGAAGGGTCCAGTCTGGTCAAATGATGAACCATAGGCAATCAACCCATAGCGTGATACCCGACCATAAGACGGCTTGAGCGCAGTCACACCACAGAATGACCCCGGTTGACGGATACTACCGCCTGTGTCCGAGCCGAGTGTTGCCATCGCCATATTGGATGATACAGCCGCTGCACTCCCGCCACTGCTTCCACCGGGAACACGCTCCAAATCCCATGGGTTGAATGTTGTGAAGTAGCCACTGTTTTCGGTTGATGACCCCATCGCAAACTCATCCATATTGAGCTTGCCCAGCAAAACAGCACCGGCATCATATAATTTTTGCACAGCTGTCGCATTAAATATTGGCACATAACCTTTGAGAATTTTTGAGCCACAGGTGGTTTCAATACCTTTCGTGGAAAGCACATCTTTGACCGCAATCGGAATGCCAAGCAAGGGCTTATCGTCGCCATTGGCACGGGCTTCGTCGGCTTGTTTTGCCTGTTCCAACGCACGGTCAGCTGTCAATGTGAGGAAGGCTTTGACCTGTGGGTCATAGTGTTCGATTTGGTCGAGGTGTGCCTGTGTAAGGTCAACTGAGGTGATGTCGCCTGCCCGCAATTTTGCGAGTGCCTCAGAGAGCGTTAGCTGTGTCAGTTCTGTCATCCGTCCACCTATTTTGTCGCATCAATATCAGCATTTGAGTATAGCACAAAGTTCGACTGTGATGAGGGATAAGTCTGTTTGGATTACGATAAACACAGCGAATTTCTTCATCCCGAAAATTGGATACATAAGGGCAGACAACACGATACCATCTGCCCTGTGATTATCTTACAATTGATACAAATCAGTATATTTCGTTTCGAGGTAATCGAGTAGCGGTTGTGCTTGCAAGTCCTCACCTGATATACGCTGGAGCAATTCATTGACGTTATAAGCACGCCCATGCTGATAGATATTATCCGTCAACCAATCGAGCAAGTCATGATAGTCACCCCTGCCAAGTTTGCCTGCGAGGTCATCAATGCCTGCATGTGCCGCCTTGAGTACCTGCGCAGACATCACATTGCCGATGGTATATGAGGGAAATGAGCCAAATCCGCCACCTGACCAGTGCATATCTTGCAGACAACCTGTGCTGTTGTTCGGCGGGGTAACGCCCAGATATTCGTTTATGGTCGCATTCCAGATTTCGGGCAAGTCATCAACTTTGATTGTGCCATCCAGTAAGCCCATTTCTATCTCAGTACGGAGCATAATATGCAGATTATACGTGACTTCATCCGCTTCTACACGAATCAGGCTAGGCTTGACGCGGTTCACCGAGCGATAGAATAGTTCTGCGTCGGCATCTTTAAGTTGTTCAGGGAATAATGCTTGCACCCGTGCGAAATGCAATTGCCAGAAGGCACGACTGCGCCCAATTTGATTTTCCCACATACGCGAGGAAAATTCGTGTGCGCCATAACTAGTGCCACCAACAGCATACTGTCCGAGGAAGTCTGTCGCCAATGCGGTGCGGGTTAACTCCGGCGAGATATTCTGTTCATAGAGGGCGTGACCCACTTCGTGTAATGTGCCAAAGAGAGACATCGGCAGATACGTCGGATTGTAACGGGTGGTGATACGCACATCATGACGGGTGAACGAAATTTCAAACGGATGCGGGGCAATATCCAAGCGTCCACGACTGAAATCATAGCCAACCCGTTCTGCTATTTCGGCACACAGTTGCTTCTGAACTTCGATGTCGTATTCCTGCGCCCATAAGTCTTGTTGCAAGGGGGCATCATTGGCAACAATGCGTTCAAGTAGAGGTAATAAACCTGCTTTCAAATCATCGAACAGCACCTTCAGTTTAGACGCAGTCATGCTGGGTTCATATTCAAAGACAAGCGCATCAAAGGGATGGTCGTCATAACCGATGGCTTCTGCCAGTTCAATATTGAGGTCGAGCATTTGTTGCAAGTACGGCTTGAAGCTGTCGAAGTCATCGTTGTCTTTAGCGGTTGCCCACACCGTTTCCGATTCCGGTGCAAGTTCAGCAATCCGCCCAATGAGTTCAGCTGGAATCCGCTTTTGAATGTCGTAGTATTGGCGGGTTTGTTGGACTGCCTGCACTCGATAGGAATCGGCATCTTCGTTGGCGACTTCCGCTTCGGCAGCATCCAATAAGCGGGCGGTTGTGTCACTGACAAATTTTTCCTTCGCCAGCTTATTCACCGTTGCCAGTTGATTCCCGCGTGTGGTTGCTCCTCCTTGTGGCATCTGTGTCCGCATATCCCACTTGAGAATATTCAAGACGTTGAGTAAGTCATTATATTCGGCAATATGTGCTTTTAGGTTGTCATATGCTGTCATGATGTAGTCTCCGGTTGTTGGTTATTGGTTTGTATCACATGTGCTTTTATCAATTTGTAATCGTCTCCTAGAAATCCTTGCTGACATTGGCTGGATTGGGACGGACAAATTTACCATCACCAGATTCACCGACAATGGCACCATCTACAAAAATTGTTTTTCCACTGACAATCGTGCGGTTCACTCTGCCCTTGAAGGTCATGCCCTCATAGAGTTTGTCACATGCCTTCGCCTGACTAAATAGCATATCTTTGTGGATGGTGGTCTCGTCGTTGGGGTCATAGATAACAATATCAGCAATTGCATTGACAGCAATATGACCGCGCTCAGGATACACACCGAAGCGTTTTGCCCCGTTGGTACACACCAGCTCGATAGCTTTGTTGATGCTCATCCGTCCATTGAGGGCTTCGCTCATCACACCCAAGAGCAATTCTTCGACCCCCGGTGCGCCCGGTGGAGTCGCCCAGATGTCAGTGCGGGCGCGTTCCTTTTCTTCAATTGTGAAAGGTGAATGGTCGGTAGTAATTGCCATAACAGACCCATCCATGAGAGCTTCCCATAAGGCGTTTTGGTCTTCTTTTTTGCGGAGTGGTGGGTTGATTTTGGCATATGGACCAACTCGTTCAAGGTCATCTTCAGTGAAGAATAAATAATGCGGACACGTTTCCGCTGTGGCTGTTGAACCTGTCGCCTTAAAGCGTTTGAAGACTTCCAACGGTTCTTTTCCGCTGAGATGGGCAATGTGTAGGTTTGCACCGATGGTCTCATTTAGTGTCAGCAAAGTTGCAATGGCGAGGGCTTCTACATGCGGTGGGCGTGATTCACCATGGGCGGGGACATCATTGCGTCCAGCTTTGATGAGTTCGCTTGTATGCCATTCGAGCAGTTGATTGTTTTCGGCATGAACCACACATACCAATCCTGTATCTGCGACCAACTTCAATGCTTGATACACATCTTGTACATCCGGCAGACACAAACCTTCAAATTCATCTCTTCGTCCTGCAGGTGCAGCGGTCATAAATATCTTAAAGGCAATCGCACCTTCGTTGACCATATCTTCCATTTCAACAGGGTCAAACAAACCGGGGGCACCAAACAAACCAAAATTAACATAGCAGTCGCGTTGGGCTAGTTCCTTTCGCATGCGGAAGATGTCGCCCGTTGCGCAACAGGGTTTGGAGATAGGCATCTCGAAGATGGTTGTCACACCACCTGCTACAGCTGCGCGGGTTTCGGTGGCGAAGTCCCCACGCTGTGGATGGGCGGGTGCGCGACAATGAAAATGAATATCAATTGCACCGGGCAAAACAAGCTTATCAGTCGCATCAATGATGGTCTCGGCAGTGATACCCTCTGAGGAATCCGTCAATATGACGATTCTATCATCACGAATACCCACATCCAGTCGGGCGATGCCTGTCTCCAACACCACCTGCCCATTGGTAATTAATGTATCTACAATCACAATGTCGTCCTTCAGTCCTATCAATAAAAAATAATTTCAGCTCAGTTATCCTCTCTATGATACCGCAAAGCAATGAGGCACACACGATGATATGAGATTGACAACGTAAAATTTGATACCTGCTATCTGTATGTGCAGTAAAAATCCTTTTAGTAGATATGAACAAAAAATCAGTTAAATGTTTGAATATTGTTACATGTATTGCATTCTAAAATTTTATATGATAACTTAGTAAACGTTTACTTTAGTAAACGTTTACTTGAATTTATGGAGGCATTCCAAATGAAAAAATTATTTCTTGTATTGACTATGTTGTCCCTATTTATGGGTGTTTTTGCAACATCCGCACAGGACAATGTTGAACTCACAATCGCTACAGTTAACAATCCCGATATGGTTGTGATGGAAAGTTTTACCGCAGAATTTGAAGCAGCATACCCCGGCATCACCCTCAACTGGGTTGTTCTACCGGAAAACGAACTTCGTGATACTGTCACTACCGATGTCGCTACAGGCGCAAGCAGTTTTGATGTAATCACCGTTGGTATGTTCGATACACCAATCTTCGCACGTAACGGCTGGATTCTCTCAATGGATCAACTGTTTGCAGAATATCCAGACAGCGTCCAACCTGACTACAATATAGACGACATTCTTGCAGGTGTACGTCTCGGTGTCTCCTACGAAGATGAAATGTATTCCCTCCCATTCTATGGCGAATCCAGCATGATTATGTACAACACCGAACTCTTCGAAGCAGCGGGCGTTGAAATGCCAGAAGCACCCACATGGGAAGAAATTCGTGAAATCGCATGTACCATTCACGACCCAGACAATGACACCTATGGTATCGTCCTTCGTGGTTTACCCGGTTGGGGTCAGATCATGGCACCATTGACAACGGTTGTTAACACTTATGGTGGTCGCTGGTTCGATGAAAACTGGGAACCACAATTGACTTCACCAGAATGGAACGAAGCCGTAAGCTTCTACATCAACCTCGTTAATGACTGTGGTCAACCCGGACCAACCAGCACAGGCTTTGTGGAAGCACTGACCTTGATGTCACAGGGACAAGCAGCTATGTGGATTGATGCAACTGTTGCAGCCGGCTTCCTCGCTGACCCAAGCCAATCCGAAATTGTTGATAGCCTCGGCTTTGCAGTTGCACCTGTTGGTCCAGTTCCAAAAGGCAATCACTGGCTCTGGTCATGGAACCTCGGTATCCCTTCAACCACCGAACATCCAGCAGAAGCACTACAATTCATCACATGGGCAACCAGCGTAGACTATATCACCCTCGTTGGCGAAACCAATGGCTGGCAAACAATTCCACCCGGAACCCGCGTCTCCACCTATGAAAACCAAAACTACCTTGATGCAGCACCATTCGCACCCACTGTACTAGCTCTGATGGAAGCAGCAGACCCAACAGACTCCACCCGCGACCCTGTACCGTATGTCGGTGTACAGTTCGCAGGTATCCCGGAATTCCAGGGTATCGGTACAGATGTATCCCAATTCATTGCAGAGGCATTTGTTGGTGATGTGACCGTTGAAGAAGCACTCCAACGTGCAAACGATGCAACCCGCGACGCTATGGACGAAGCTGGTTACTACGAATAGACATCAAATGCGCTAGTATATGATGTAACGCTGATAAGTATTAGTATGGTAATCCTCACTATGGGGATTACCACCTCCCACAAAATATTCTTCTTACGAATCAACTGAGGTTTCTTATGACCAATAACACGGGCATATCTCCCAATCCCCAAAAAAACAAACGCAAACGCGAAGCAGGGGAGCAGGTTTCCGATACCCTCTTACGCCGCGCACTGATTTGGCCTGCCCTCATCTACATGATTATCGTGACACAAGTGCCACTGCTCTTTACCTTACGGTTCGCCTTTGAACGCTGGAACATGAACCGTCCCGACCGACGCGGGTTTATCGGAATTGAAAATTTTGTCGATGTCATTACCGATAATGATTTTTGGACGATTATTGGGAATACAGCTGCGTTGACAGGTATGGTTGTGCTGATAACCTTCATACTTGGCTTAGCATTTGCGTTATTGCTCAACCGTAATTTCCTCGGACGTGGCATTGTTCGTACACTTCTGATTACACCCTTTTTGATTATGCCGACGGTTTCCGCAATTGTCTGGAAAAATGTGTTATTAGACCCATCCTTTGGGTTTCTCTCCCGTCTGGTAGAAAGTCTTGGCTTTGGTACGCCAGACTTCCTCGGGGACTTTCCGATGTTGTCTGTCATTGTGATTGTGGTCTGGCAGTGGACACCCTTCATGATGTTGATTTTATTAGCGGGTCTACAATCGCTCAGCCACGACCAATTAGAAGCAGCACAAATCGACGGTGCAAATCCATTCCATCTGTTGCGATATGTCGTGATACCTCACCTGCGCCGTTATATTGAGATTGCAGTTCTGATGGAAACTCTGTTTATCCTCAGTGTATTTGGTGTCATCTTTATCACTACCAGTGGTGGCCCCGGTATTCAAACGACGAATCTCTCTTATGCCATCTATGACGAAGCCTTCAGTAGCCGCGATATTGGCGATGCAAGCACGATGGGCATTTACGCTATTATTCTCGCCAACATCGTTGTGACACTCTTCGTTCAAGTATTACGACGCGGGTCAGAAGAAGGAGTAACCGCATGAAGCTGAATAAATGGCAAGGTATTACACTCACGGCAATTACGTGGATTATGGCACTGATTATCTTCTTCCCGATTGTCTGGACGCTGGTTACATCCTTAAAAACCGAACGGGAGGCGTTTAATTATCCGCCGTCGTTTATTCCCATACCGTCCTTCCAAACAGAAGAAATTGCCGAGGACGTAAGCGAATCAGATGAAACAACAGATGAAAATGCTGAAGAGGAAGAAGAACCGTATTCCATCTTCTTCACAGCGACACTGGCAAACTATGAACGCGCTATTTTTGATGCAGACTTTGGTAAGCCCCTTATCAACACGGTGATTATTACGGTTGTATCAACCTTTGTGGCATTGTTGTTAGGCATTCCGGCGGCATATGGGTTGGCATATAAGCCTGATAATCGCAGTAACTTCACGCTTTTATGGTTAATTTCGACCCGTATGTTACCCCCCGCAGGTGTGATTGTGCCTTTATTCTTGCTGGCACGTGACCTGAGCTTGCTTGATACGACGACGGGTATGATTATCATCTATACGGGTATGAATGTGCCTTTGGTTATCTGGATGATGCGCTCCTTCTTGCTCGATGTCCCCTATGAAATTCTCGAAGCAGGTCGTATTGATGGTGTGTCGCTGGCACAGGAATTCCGCTATCTGGTGTTGCCACTGGTCGCCCCCGGTCTATTTGCAACCGGATTGCTATGTATGATTTTTGCGTGGAACGAGTTCTTCTTCGCGTTCAATATCACCAAGAGTCAAGCTGAACCATTGACCGTATACATCTCATCGTTTAAGTCAGGACGTGGTCAGTTTATTGCGCTGATGTCAGCTGCATCAACACTAGCTGTATTGCCAGTTGTGATTGCGGGTTGGTTCGCCCAGAAGCAGTTGGTAACAGGCTTAACAATGGGTGCAGTCAAGTAGGTCTTATGAGATAATAGTGGGATAATACATAGAAACGAAGTATGAGAGCCAACAATGTCTGAGACCAACAAGCCAAATGGCAATCCCACGATGAACGATGTCGCTAAGGAAGCGGGGGTATCGGTTGCAACCGTTTCCCGCGTCATCAATGGAAACTATAAAGTAAGCCCAAAACTAGAAAAACAAGTGCGTGATGCGATGAAGCGACTGCACTATTATCCCAGTTCACTTGCTCGTAGTTTCAAAATGCAACAAACCTTACTGATTGGGGTGATTGTCCCGCTGATTGACCACCCATTTTATAGCCGTTTGGCAATGGCAATCGAACAGCGACTCTTCCAATATGGGTATCGTGCCATCATCTGCAATTCAGGGGAAGACCCCGAACGCGAGCGCGATTATGTAGAGATGCTACTGCGACAACGTGTTGATGGGTTCATCATCAACTCGGCAGTGATGGACGTAAGCTACTTTAGCGAGTTGGAAGATTTACGTATCCCGTATGTGCTTCTAGACCGCAATGTTCCCGAAGCAGATTGTAGTCAGGTATTTTGTGATAATTCGCAGGGTGGTTATATCGGCATGGAACATCTGATACAGCTGGGGCATAAGCGCATCGGCGTGATTGGTGCATTGCCGTATACAGAACCGATGGCACGGCGTATTCGTGGGACGCACGAAGCTTTAGCATCCTATAGTATGGAAGCCGACCCGGACTTATTGGTTACCGCAGATTCGCAACTGTTTGATATGGGATACGACTCTGCAAAGAAGCTGTTATCACTGGACTCTCCGCCTACAGCTATCTACTCGCTGACGGATGTGACAGCTGTCGGTGTCATGCACGCAGTCGCTGAACTTGGGATGCGGATTCCTGAGAATATATCAGTATTGGGCTACGATAATCTACCAATCGCAAGTTATATGATTCCTCAGTTATCGACTGTAGGACAACCTATCATCGAGATGGGCGAGAAGGCCGTCGAGTTATTGATAAACAATATCAAGAATCCAGATGATGCACCCGAAAAAGCAGTACTCAAAACTGAACTTATTGTGCGTGGAACAACAGCACCGCTTGACCACACACAAACGTAAACTTTTTAATCAATTCAACTGATTTGGACCGACACATGAAAGCTATTGTTTTTCCTGAACCTGAAGCATTTTCATTGGACACTGTACCCGACCCGACCTGTGGAAATGATGAAATCATCATCAAAATCGCGCATAGCGGTATCTGCGGGACAGACATTCATATCTATCGCAACGAATACATGTCGGAGTTCCCATTGATACCGGGGCATGAATTTGGTGGCGAGGTGGTGGAAATCGGTAAAGATGTCACGGGTTTTGAGTTAGGTCAGCGTGTCGTTGTAGACCCAAATTTGTACTGCAATCACTGTGACTTCTGCCGTAACGAACAAGCCAATCATTGTGCTAATTGGCAAGGCATCGGTGTGACGCGCACAGGTGGCTTCGCTGAGTTTATTAGTGTTCCGGCAAAGGCAGCTTATCATATACCCGATAGCTTAACGAATACACAAATGGCATTTGTCGAGCCGTTGGCATGTGTGGTATGGGCAATGAAGCGGATGCCTGTCAACCCCGCTGACCGTATTCTGATTATCGGTAGTGGTCCGATGGGGTTGCTATTGTTGCAGGCATTGCGTCATGGTGGCGCATCACAGATTACGATGGTTGATAAACAGGCAGGTCGCCTAAAAATCGCAGAACAATTCGGCGCAACGCAGACATTGGTTGCTAGTGCGACTCAGGATGAACAACTCAAAGAGTGGGCACCACACGGCTATGACATTGTGATTGACGCGACAGGTGTCCCAGCTGTGATTGAGAATGCCTTCCAACATCTTAAAGTGCGCGGACAGTTTCTACAGTTTGGTGTCACCCCGATGGGTGCCAAGATTCAGGTCAGCCCATACGACATTTTCCACAAAGACTGGACAATCATCGGCTCGTTTGCGATATGCTATACGACATTACCTGCTATCGCTTGGCTGGAAAACGGCGTGATTGATGTCGAACCATTGGTCACCCACAAGATACCAATGTCCGAATTTGGGTCTGGCTTTGATAGCTTTATGTCTGGCGACACCCTCAAAGTTCATCTGACGATAGGGGAATAACTTGGCAGTTTACATGGGAGTATGACCGATTTTGCAACCAAAATTTCCGTATTTCCGTAAAACCGTATATAATGGAACTAATCGAAGCATTATGATTCCCCGTATATAGTTAAAGGGACTACTATGAAATCCTATAAATTAGTCATACTCTTTGTTGTAAGCCTCTTTGCATTGGCACTAATTCCGGCGTTTGCTAGTGAATTTCCCGCAGGAGACGGTATTGATGATAGCCCTATCACCGCTAGCGAATCCAGTGAGCAAGACACAATGCGCGTCCGCTTGGCGAATGATGTCACCCCGACTGAATACTGGGTCATCCACTTTGACACCGGTACACCTGAAGATGAAAAATTAGAATACATTGAGCGTTTTAACGGTGTGATTGTCGAACGCATTGACGCACTCGACATCCTTGTGGTGGACACACCTGACTACTTCGGCGCGAACTTCATGTTTGATAACGACGTGGAACTGATTGAGCAAGATTATGTCGTCAACGTCAACTTTGATATACCACCCAATGACCCTGACTACAGCAAACAATGGGCATTGCCACACATCCAAGCCGAAACCGCTTGGGCAGAAATGGGCGACCTCGAACCGATTACAGTCGCTGTGATTGACACAGGTGTCTGCATGAACCACGAAGACCTCGAAGGACGTGTACTCGATAACGGTTATGATTTTGTCGATAACGACGACGACCCCGATGATGTATTCGGTCATGGATGTTCGGTTGCAGGTATCATCGCTGCTAACATCGACAACGGCATTGGTATCGCAGGCTTCGCACCCAACGCTAGCATTTTGCCGATTCGCGTTCTCGGACCAAACGGCAGTGGCTCAATGGCAGATGTGGCTAAAGGTATCGTTTATGCCGCAGACGAAGGCGCAGACATCATCAACTTGTCCCTCGGTAGCTTTGTCGGCTCACAAGCAGAAAAAGACGCAGTTGATTATGCCGTCAGCAAAGGTGTCACCGTGATTGCATCCGCAGGTAACAGTGGCGGTACATTGCCCGGCTACCCTGCCCGTTATGACAATGTGGTCGCAGTTGGCGCAATCGACTCTGATGGGTCACGTAGTAGCTTCTCGAATAAGGGTGGCGACATTTGGGGACCCGGTCGTGATATTCACACCATTTACCTCAACGACACCTACAAGAAACTGAACGGTACGAGCTTCTCCGCGCCATACGTTTCCGCAATGGCAGCCGTCCTCGAAGGCATGGGCATGGAATTGCAACTTGATGGTGGCGATATGACATGGTCTTGCATGATGGAAGGTCAATGTGCGGTTGTACCGGGTAGCTAATTAGACCTTAAACAAATGAATTTCGTAGGGGCGGGTTTGCAAACTCGCCCTTATTTCTTCGCTCTACGTTTCCCCGATGATGGTCTCTCACAATTGCATAAAAGAAGTCCTTATACTTTCTCTGCGCCTTTGCCCCTCCGTGCCTCTGCGTTGAGCTTTTAAATTAAATTGCCCTTTCGTTAAGTGAAATATTGATACGTTGTCACCAACAATCACGCATCATATATCACCCTAATCCACTGTATCCGGTGCGAGCAAATCCCAGAAGCGACGCAACAGATAGCGATACTTCAACCCATGCGACAACAAAATCATCGTCAGCATGAACAGCGTCACAATTAAGACAATCAGTAGACTGCCTGTGCCACCATCCCATGCAGGCGGTTTAAACTCGAATAAGTCCGGCGCGAGGTAGAACGAGAATAGCGTCAAAACTGTCAGAACACTACTGAGGGTCAGCAATCGCCAGTTTTCGATAAACGATTTGGGTTTGTAGAAGTCGATACCCTGAATATTCCATGTAATCAGCATCCCATATAAGGACACCAAAATTGTAATCGCTGAGCGGGTGACGGTTAAATCTTGCTCTGTGCCGAAGTACGTGACGACATACAGCAGGGTCAGCAGAACCGCGCCGATGAAGCCCATCGTGAAGATATAATCCATCACATCACGCCGGAACTTTTCCATATACTCCGGTCGCAACCAGCCAAACGCAATAAATGTCGCTGGCAGATTGACCGTGCCGAAGGTTGCCCAACTAATCTGTACAGGGGTAATCGGGAAGGGTAATGCCATAAACGCCACAAAGATAAACAGCGCGATATTATAGAAGTTGCGGACGAGGAACATCTTCATCGTGCCGAAGATGGTCTGGGTGGTCTCTTTACCTTCAGCAAAAGCGCGAGGCAAGGTAGACATGGCATTATTCAACAGGACAATATCAGCGACATCTTTGCTGATTTGTGTGCCGTCGTTCATCACAATGGCAAGGTTGGCAGCTTTGAGGGCAGGCACATCGTTAACACCATCACCGACCATCGACACATATTCGCCCTGTGCGCGCAAGGTATCGACAATGCGTTTTTTGGTATGGGGTTCAATCCGTGCAAACACATTCGATTCAATAACCGCTGTCGAAAATTGACCGTCGCCCATCTCGTCTAACTCATGCCCTGCATACGCTTTTGTGCCGATGTCCATGCCGGACTGCTTAGCAATCGCCCGCACCGTCTCGACGTTGTCGCCACTAATCACCTTAAGCTTGAGTCCCTCATCACGGAAAGCTTGCAAGGTCTCCTGAATATCGTCACGGATTTGGTCGCTCATCACAATCAGCGCGACAGGTTGAACATCCCCTGCGATTTTACCCAACTCAGGGTCAGGTTCATCTTTGGTTATTGCAAAAGCAAGCACCCGCATCCCACCTTGCGATAGTTCAACAGCTTGCTGAGCATACTCACTATCGGTTTTCAGAATCCGCTCCGGCGCACCCATAATCAGGTAGCGGTCATTAATCTGGATTGCGCCCCACTTACGCCCCGACGAAAACGGAATTTCTCGGTCTTTTTCGGGATAGCTATCACGTTGCACCACTGTCTCCACATAACGTTCAACAGCTTTGGCGGTGTTGTTACGGTGTGCTAGGTTTTTGATATACACATAAAGGTCATTGTGAATCTGGTCACTACTGGTATCCGTGATGGTAATCAGTTCTTGCACAGCCAGCTTGTTCTGGGTCAGCGTTCCGGTTTTATCGAAGCATAACACCGTCGCATTGGCTAACGATTCGACGGCATTTACGCGCTGAATCAAGGTCTCTTGCAGGCTAATCTTAATCGCACCAATCGTCAGCGACAGGATAGCAACCAATACCAAACCCTGTGGCACGAGACTGGTTGTGAACACAACAGCATTGCGGATAATCTCTAGGAAAGGATAGCCGAGGAAGAATCCGGTCACAAAAATCATCGGCACAAAGACAAACATAATCAGCACCGTGATTTCGACAGTGATGTCAATTTTAACTTGTGTTGGAGTTTTGTTGTTTTGGTACTCTTTAGCGATGGTCGAAAGCTGATTGATATTGCTTTCTTCACCGACGCGGGTGGCTTTCATAATGCCTGTGCCCGCTGTACAGAACGACCCCGAAAAAACCTCCGCGCCTTCATCTTTAAAGATAGCATCAGATTCACCTGTTAGGAGCGACTCGTCCATTTCCAGCGAATCACTGGTCACAATTTCGCCATCTACAACCAGACGGTCACCCGGTTCGATGCGGATAATGTCATCTAGCACCACTTGTCGCATCGGCACTTCGACCCACTCACCATCGCGCAGACACATCACCGACTGCTCCGATAACGACGCGAGGTTATCCAATTGTCGCTTGGCATTAAACTCTTGAATCATGCCGAAGAAGGTGTTCGAGACCACACTAAAGCCTGCGAAGAAAGCGGTCGCATAATCTTGCAACATGACCACAATGATAATCAACGAGCCAAGCACGATATTAAACAGGTTCAGCACATTATCACGGAAGATGTCCCAATAGGTGCGTCCAACCCGTGCTTCATAATCATTGCTATCCCCGCGCGCGATACGCTCTTGAACGTCCTGCGTGGTCAAGCCTGTGATTTGTGGGGTGTCGTCGGTGGTCGGGTTGGCAACAGTTTGCATAGTTCGCTCAATTCTGGTGGTGATTTGTTCTACCGTATATACGCAAAAATACACGTAACGGTGTGCATATAATGTAACCCTGTCAACACAAGCAGGATACTCCCTATTGTAGTAGGAATCCAATTTCGGGGAAACTTGTCATGCCTTCAACCAACAAAATAACCCAAACAGTTATCAACCATCAGCTGTTGATGACCCGCTATTGTCGTGACTGTGATTGTATTGCACACTAACCCACATATTATTTACAGGTCTGGAAAGGACAACATATGGCACAGGTAGCAATCATAACAGCAGCAAGCAAAGGCATGGGGGCAGGATGTGCCCGTGCGCTGGCAGATGCCGGATATAACGTCGTGCTGATGGCGCGGTCAGCAGGGGTTCATGCACTGGCAACAGAACTTGGCGGGGTTGCCTTACAAGGTGATGTCACCAATCCCGATGACCTCGATAAACTAGTTGACCTCGCTATGAGCGAATATGGTCAGATTGATGCCGTTATCAATAATACCGGACACCCACCCAAAGGCGACCTGCTCGAAATCCCCGATGAAGATTGGCATTTTGCATTAGACCTTATCCTCATGAGTGTGGTGCGGTTGGCACGGTTGGTCACGCCGATTATGTTAAAACAGGGCAACGGCGCATTTGTCAATATCACGGCGTTCGGTGCAGTCGAACCTAATCTCGGCTTTCCGGTATCATCAGCACTGCGGTCATCGCTCTCGGCATTTACCAAACTGTACGCCGACCGTTATGCTAAAGACGGTCTACGCATGAATAGCATCCTCCCTGGGTACATCGAGACATGGGATGTGGACGACAAGACAAATGCCAAAATCCCGATGGGACGCGCAGGCACAGTCGAAGAAATTGGTCAAACTGCATTATTCCTTGTATCGCCTGCCTCAGGTTACATCACCGGACAGAATATCCTCGTAGATGGCGGTATCACTCATGGAATCTAAATAATTGTCACAATATAACCATCCCCGCTATAATACAGGCGGACGTGATTTGTAGAGTAGACGGGGACATTGCCACATGAGCGACAATAGCAACAATCAACTCCGGTTGGAAGGCAAGCAGAAATTCGATAGTGCGCGGTTCAGTGCATTCTTCAGTGATTTAAGACGGCATCTGTTTAATCAGTCTGAAGATGAGTTGTGGAATTTTGACGATGTCAAATCACGGTTGCGCCTACAGAATCCGCTCTATCGTGGGTTGCAGGATATTCCCATTGACCGAATTGTTGGCAGTGTCGGACGGTATAACGATTTCACCCGTGAATTTTTACCCCGTCACCGTGACATGCAAGAACGCTGGAGTCGTGTTTATGCTCAGATGCACAGCCTAGAAGGCGTTCCACCGATTGATGTGTATCAGATAGATGATGTCTATTTTGTGCGCGACGGCAACCACCGCGTATCCATTGCCCGACAAATGGGTTACGGTTCAATTCAAGCACACGTCACCGAGTTGGATACACCGATAGACCTCGAACCAGATATGACCGAAACACAATGGGAGACTGCCGAAGCCTACAGCGCGTTTCTTTCACGTACCCGCCTTGATAAAAATCGTCCCGGCAAAAAGAACCTGATTCGCCTGAGCAACCCGTTTATGTATCACGGCTTGATTGAACATATCGAACTGGCGCAGACTGTCCTAATAATCGAGGGCAACGCCGATGCAACCTTTGAAGAAGCCTCAATGCACTGGTACGACACTGTCTATGTGCCAATCATCCGCATCATCCGTCAATATAATATCTTGCAATACTTCCCCGACCGCACCGAAGCCGACCTCTATCTGTGGTTGGTCAATAACCTCTATCACATTCGGCAATCTTACGCGCATGGCGATAGTATCACAGCGCATGATTTTAGCGAGGCGATGCTCGATTTTCTGCGTAAGCATAAGATTCCGATTCCTGATAACTGGCAAGCTATTGAGAAAGGGGTTGTATTGAGAGATGTGCAGGAAGAGCCACTCCCGTCATCCGATGACGAGACCGATGACAGTTAGTCATAACATATAGATTGGCGGGCATGACACACCATGTCCTATAGCTGTAAACTTAAGGATAGTTTGCCAGCGCATTGGGTTGACTGATGCGTTGTTTTATGTGTTTTGGCGGATGGGAAGAATCCCATCCCTACGATATTGATGTAGATTTTCGTAGGGACAACGACTGCGCTGTCCGCCAACGAAGATAATGGTAAGGCTTAATTTAATGCGGACGTACTTATAATGGCATTCCCCATTTAAACGTTCAACTCTGCCTTGACCACACCATCTGCCTCACGCTCTAATGTGAAGCCGAGGTTTTTGGCAAGGTTGAGCATCGCATCATTGGTGGATAAAATATGCCCTACAATACTGCCGATGCCTTCTGCCTTACCAATGTCAATCAAGCGTTGCAGAATCTCGCTACCGAGTCCCTGCCCCTGAAATTTATCACTGACGATAATGCCAAATTCCGCATCATTAAAGCCGTGTGCTTTGGTCAAGCGTCCGACTGCCGCAATCTCAGATTCGCCTGTGCGGGTATCATCATGTTCCGCCACAAGCACAACCTCGCGGTCATAATCAATGAAGACAATCTTTGATAGGCGTTCATGTGCCGTCCGTTGACGCAGGCTCATCGGCGTGAAGTAGCGCAATTGTACGGTACGTTCTGATAGCGACTCGTGGAATTTGACCATTGCAGGTTCATCTTCGGGACGAATCGGACGGATGGTATATTCCTTTTCTTCGTGGGATTGCCATGTATCGACGTACTGAATCGGATAGGGACGAATCGCCAATTGTGGCAAATCGTCTTCTTTCACATCGGCGGGATGCAAGACCACCCGCGCATCCAACGATAGCAAGCGTTCACCATTTGCTAGCAAGGGATTGATGTCAATTTCTTTAATCCATTGTTGCTCCACCACCAACTGACTAAAACGCACCATCAGCTTTTGCAGTTCGTCCATGTCAACGGGGTCGCGTCCGCGCACACCCTTGAGGGCTTCATAGATTTTGGTCTGTTCAATCATACGGCGAGCCAGAGTTGTTGTAAGTGGCGGTAATGCCAGCGCACGGTCTTTGAACACCTCGACCAGTGAGCCACCTGTTCCGAACAGCAGAACCGGACCAAACTGTGGGTCAATGCTACTGCCGATAATCAGCTCATAACCATCAAGTTTAATCATCGGTTGGACGCTGACACCGAGGAAGTCATCGGCACTATGCGCTTTGGTCACGCCATTTTTGATGCGGTCATAGGCAGAGCGCACTTCGCCCTCATCGTTGAGGTTGAGTTGTACCCCGCCGACATCCGTCTTGTGGGTGACAGTCTCCGAATGCAATTTCAGCACAACCGGATAGCCCATCGCCTCGGCATGTTTGACGGCATCATCAGGGTTATCAGCAATCTCCATTGGAATCGTCGGAATACCATAAGCTGCCAACACTTGCTTGGATTCTTGCTCAGTCAGAATCACACGGTTTTGTTCCCGCGCCGATTCGATAATGTTAGCGACAGTGTCACGGTCAGGTGCGACGAAGCCATCTTCTCCAGTATCCGTCGGTAGTTCGGGTGTCTCATAGAGGGCGCGGAGGTTGTAGCTATACTTCCACATATAGTTAAACACCCGCATCGCCGTATCAGGGTATTCAAAAGTCGGGATGTTAGCGCGGTTCAAAATCCGTACACCCGCTTGTACATCTGCACCGCCCATCCAACTTGCCAGAATCGGCTTATTGATTGACTTGGCATAAGGTCGCAGATATTCGGCTGTTTGCGTTGGGTCGGTCATATCTTGTGGTGTCAAAATCACCAGCAGACCGTCGGCACTTTCATCGGTTGCTGCAATTTCTAAGGACTTGGCATAACGTTCAGGGTCAGCATCACCGAGGATGTCAATCGGGTTATTATGACTCCATGCTGAAGGTAAGAAGCTATTGAATTTTTCCATTGTCTCATCAGAAATATCTGCCAGTTCACCGCCACCCATAATCAGCGCGTCGGTAGCTAGTACACCGGGTCCGCCTGCATTGGTGACAATCGCCAGACGGTTGCCTTTTGGCTCTGGTTGCTTGGCGAGGACTTCCGCCATATAGAAGATGTCGGAGATACTGTTCACGCGCAAGATACCAGACCGACGAAAAGCAGCATCCAGCACTTCGTCACTACCTGTCAGCGAGCCTGTATGCGATGCAGCGGCTTCGGCAGCTTGAGCGGTGCGTCCGGCTTTGATGATAATAATCGGTTTCTTGAGGGCAACTTCACGCGCAGCCGACAAGAAGGCACGGGCATTGCCGACACTTTCCATATAAATCACAATACTGGTGGTCTGTGGGTCATCACCGAGGTAATAAATCAAGTCACCCCAATTAACATCCAGCATCGAACCGATGGAGATAAACGCACTAAAGCCGACGTTTTCCTCAAAGCTCCAATCGAGAACAGCCGTACAAATTGCGCCACTCTGACTGATAAAGCCGACATTACCGGGTCGCGCCATTCCGCCAGCAAAGGTCGCATTCATGCCATAGAGGGGCAACATTACACCGAGGCAGTTCGGTCCGATGATACGCATCTTCCCGCGTGCCTTTTCCAGAATTTGGCGTTCGAGTTCTGCCCCTTCTTCACCAATTTCTTTAAAGCCCGCCGAGATAATAATTGCGCCAGGGATACCCTTCTCGATACAGTCGTCAATCACCATCGGCACAATCTTCGCAGGTGTGACAATCACTGCAAGGTCGATGTTGACAGGAATATCCAGCACAGATTTATACGCCTGAATACCGAGTACGTTCGGGCGTTTTGGATTGACGGGGAATATCGTCCCACCAAAGGGATTGGTAATCAAGTTCCGCAGAATGGTACGTCCGACGCTACCTTCTTTTTCAGTCGCGCCGATAACCGCAACGTTTTCCGGTTTGAATATCGCATTGAGCGTAGGAGTGGTGTTGGTCATAAAGTCCTCACATTGTTTTATCAGGTTGCCTTATTGTGGCGCAAAGTGAGGATGATTTCAATTCTGCTTACGCATGTAATCGAACAATATCAATCCATATAGCCTTGTTCACGTAGATGTGCGCTCAGGTCATCATACATCTGCTGGTCATGCCCGAGGATGAAAAGCATGGTTTTCCTTCCGTGTTCAGTCACATAAATTTTGTCTTCTGAGGTTTTTTCATCTGATTTTGGGGCACGTTGCCACATGTCAATCAAGTCTTCCACATATGTAAAACCGTGTCGTTCAAGGCGTTTCATAATATCTGGTCTTATGTTTAGGATGTCGATGGGTGTCCAGACCTTGTCTTTGTTTTCTATCAGGTGTTCATTTAAAGCGACTGTACTAATTTGTATTGGAGTAGATATCCACTCACTATCTTCAAGGGAAGTATAACTAAAGTAAGACACAAATTCATCTTTGCCAATTTCGTACCATGTCACTTGTGCGAAGATTTTTTGCGTATCTTCAATAAAGCGTTGCACGGTTAATTCTTGTGGCAATTTCACGGCATAGGTTTCGTCATATAATCCATCAGGATTCAAAAATGTTCCACGACAACGCACTTCACATCCGACATCATCGGCATAACGCAACATATCGCATAGGTCACCAAAGGTGTCAGTTCGTAGGGTGAGTGTGAATGCAAAGTGCTGTGGCATATCAATCTCCTATGTTTGAGGGCGATTGATTATATCATGTGATAGTGTTTGGTTTCTTGCACAAGTCAATTGCTTATCATACGTGGAAGCCCGTAACTATCAATCTGCACAAGATTCGTTTAATCATTCGACAAAGTCTACTTAATATGCGAGAATAAGGATTACAAATTAGCAAACAGCAATTCAAAAAAGTTATTTCTCAATTTTTTCTATCACACCAGAAAATATTTAAGCTAAACAAATTTATGTTGAGGAGAAATTGCTGTGAAGTTATGTGTAGTCGAAGGAGATGGCATCGGTCATGAAGTTGTGCCGGCGGCGGTGCAAGTTCTGCAACAAGTCATATCCGACCTCGAAATTCATACAGCCCAAGCAGGCTGGGATACATTCCAAGAAACCGGAAACGCCTTACCGGATGAAACAGTGGCGATTGCCAAAGATTGTAAAGCGGTGTTATTTGGTGCGTGTAGTTCGCCCTCATATCCTGTAGATGGTTATTCATCACCCATCGTCAAGTTGCGTCGCATCATGGAGACATACGCTAACTTACGTCCGACACGCTATCTGCCTGTGCCGACAGCGCGCGAAGGGGTCGATTTGGTGGTCGTGCGCGAAAATACCGAAGACCTTTATATTGGTGATGAACATACCGAAGCCGATGGCGATACTGGTACGGCAACCAAACGTATCACCCGTTATGCCACCGAACGCATCGCTCATATGGCGTTTAAGCTGGCACAGGTGGAAGACCGCGAACGGGTCACCATCGTCCACAAAGGCAATGTACTCCCACAGACCGATGGTTTGTTCCGGCGTGTGGCGTATGAAGTATCCCACGAATACAAACAAATCGAGACGGACGAATTGCTAGTCGATACCGCAGCATACTGGATGGTCAAAGAGCCGACCCGTTTCGACATTGTCCTGACCCCCAATCTGTATGGTGATATTTTGTCAGACATGGCGGCAGCATGGGGCGGTGGCTTAGGCTTAGCTCCTGCACTTAATCTGGGTGATGAAGTCGGCATTGCGGAACCGGTACATGGGTCTGCGCCCGATATTGCAGGCAAGGGCATTGCGAACCCGACAGCAGTCATCCTGAGTGCAGCGATGTTAGTCCGCCATCATTGGAAGATGCCAGAGATTGCAACAGATATTGAAGATGCCGTTTATACCACCCTCAGCGACGGTGACTATACGGCTGACCTGATGGACGGCAACAGCATGAGCACACAAGCATTCACCGACGAAGTCTGCGCTAAACTGAGCTAGCTTTACAGTATTTTTCACCTCACATAGATAACAAAAAACGGGACACCAGTGTCGGTGTCCCGTTTTTGTTTCGATATATGCAATTTCGATGTGGTTTGGACTAGTCGCCAGCTTCGGGCAGTGTGTCCAATTCTTGTAGCTCTTCTTCGTTTTCTTCCAACCAGTGAATCGCGGACATCGCAGCCGATGTACCCTGACCGACAGAGGTTGCAACCTGTCGCCAGATTTCATCCTGAATTTCTCCTGCGGCAAAGACACCATCAACGTTAGTACGGTAGCGTTGGTCGGTGATGATATAGCCATTTTCATTCAGAGCAATCTGGTCGCCGAAGACAGCGTTGTTTGGGTCGTGACCAATGAAGATAAAGACACCCTCGGTTGGTTCTTCTGTGACCTCACCTGTCTTGACATTTTTCAGCTTAACCGCTTGAACACCGGTGCCATCTTCACCAACAACTTCTTCGACAACGGTATCCCATGTGAAGCTGATTTTCTCGTTGTTGAAGGCGCGTTTCTGTAACTGAACACCAGCGCGGAGTTCATCACGGCGGTGAATGATGTTGACCGCATTTGCAAAGCGGGTCAGGAAGAGAGCTTCTTCGATTGCCGAGTCACCACCACCAACCACAACAATATCCTTACCACGGAAGAAGAATCCATCACAGGTACCACAATAGCTTACGCCTGCGCCTGTATATTTATCTTCACCGGGGACACCCAATTTGCGCGGGTCTGCACCGATGGTCACGATAACGGCATCTGCCATGTATTCGTCACCCATTGTCTTGACATAGAAGGGTGAGCCTTTGCTGAAGTCTACACTCTCGACAAGGTCAAATTTAACCGTTGCGCCGAAGTTTTCTGCTTGTTCTTTCATGCGTTCGACCAGCTCAGGACCGCTTAAGCCATCAGGGAAACCGGGGTAATTCTCGATTTCGTGGGTGATAGCAACCTGTCCGCCTAACTGATTCCCCGCAATGACGACAGGGTTTAGCTGTGCACGGGCGGTATATAGGGCAGCGGTGAGTCCTGCGGGACCGGAACCAATGATTACAACACGTTCTTTTTTCATGTGTGATATGTCCTCGTCTGTTTACGGGTAGGGAATTATTTATCTGTATCGTCGGGTAGGTTTTCTAACTCAGAAAAATCAAAATCTTCCAACGCATTTTCCGCTTTAATCACTGCGACCAATGCCTCAAATTCTTCACGGCAATCACCCCAGTAATTCATAAATTTCTGCAACTCAGGCAATATTGTGCTGAGTTCCGCACCGTTAGCGACCTGCTCTGCTAATTGCGCGAGTTGCTCACAATTATCATTACAGTCCATTGCGATGAGTTCTTCATCAGCGGGTGCATTTGCGATGAAATCAAACATTTTTCCAAGTTGATCACCATCTTGTTTCTTTGGCATGGTGAGTGCTCCTCTTTTTCGATTACATTTTACGGACGAGTGACATATGTGCAATCTTACACGGAACTTGAAATTTGTGCGCGGGATTTATGCGATTTTTACAAGTGCTTTTGTAATCTACTGACTCTGGCTGGCATCAGCGGGGGGCGCAATGCCAATAATCGGGTCGGAGCTAGGACCATCTGGGAGTGGGCTACCGCCTTCTGGTTCAACGGATACACCAAAGGCAGCATATTGGTTAATGGGTTTGTCGTTGGGGACAACCAGATAAGCTTCGTTGTTTTCTGTCGATTGGAATAACCCGCCACTTTGCGCGCCACTGTCATCAATCAACCATAATTGGAAGGTTTGCTCAGCAGTCAAATCAGGAAGTTGACTGAGGCGGATGACGGCTTGTTCGTTGTTTTGTGCTACGACCAATTCACCGCGTATCGGACTATCGGCTGTCCCGCCAACCGTGACTCGTGTACTATCGTCGCGGGTGCTGAGCGCGATATAAATGCCTTGTGGTGTTTGTGAATTTGCGAAATCTTGTAACACGATACCCAATCCAATAACAGCAAAGATGAGTGCCGCCGCAATCGGAACGAATAGGGTCAGACGTAAGATTCGGGTTGCAGGGCGTGACTCAGATGTAACGTGTTCCGGTGATGGGATAGGCTGGTCGGGAACAGCATCCGTAGGGTCTGATTCTGTTGGTGATGTTTGAATCTGTGCCATAAGCTTATTTTTGAGGTTAGGTGCAGGGGCACGCGATTCTGCCATCATCGGCAAAACATTCCCCATCATCTGCCGATATTCGTCCGCGATTGCCTGTGCTTCGACATCATCAACCAACAACGCTTCCACCTCTGCCTGTTCGTCAGGGTCAAGCGCACCTAAAACATAGGCGGGTATCAGTTCTAGTAGGTCGTCGCGGTTCATCTTACTCATCATGGTTTACTGTTTTGTCATTATTCTTTGCGTTGTTCGGGCGATAACCACACTGCCCGTAGCTTCTCCATACCCTGCCGGATATGCGACTTCACTGTGCCGAGGGGACGGTCAAGTGCCTCAGCAATTTCTTTATGGGTCATGCCTTTAAAATATGCCAATTGCAATGCCTCACGATATTCGCTTGGCAGTTCGCGCAGGGCATCTTGTAAGGTGCTGTGGAGTTCACTATTATCGTCATCCACCAGCGTGGTTTCCCATAAATATTCTTTTTCGTCCAGCGATACCGGATTTTGTACCCGTGATGCACGTTGCTTGTGCCGTAACTTATCAATGGCAATGCGCTTTGTCAGCGTCAGTAACCAACTGACAAACTTCCCTTTGTCCGCATCGAACAATTCAGACTTATTCCAGATACGTAAGAAGGCATCTTGTGTCACTTCCTCGGCATCTTGCTGATTTTCTAGCACCTGATAAGCGACAGAATACACCAGACGGCTATATTGGTCATATAGCTCACTCAGGGCAGAGTCATCCTCTTGTTGTATGCGGTTAAGCAATTCAGCAATCGCTTGCGGATTCATATATTGTCGCTGGTAGGTTGTCGTTGGTTATGTCGGCTCTCACTTTCATCATAGCAGGTTAACTCGTTTTTGCTACAGTGTGCCCCGTTGTATATAACAGTACGTAGAATTGGATTAAGTTGGATGAGCAAATTTAATTTTTCCTCATTTTGCGTCAAGGTTTGTATTCATAGTCTACGAGATTAACATATTCACTTATGCAAAAAATCGGGTAAAGTGAAATTTAATGCTTGACACAGATTTGACTTTATTATATTCTATAGTCAGTTACCCAAATAAACGGGTAAGTTAATATCGCATCAGATTCGTGGGTAAGTGGTATACTTGACCGAATAACCGAGTCTGAATTGTAGGAGTAACCTGATGGCTGACCGTGAATTTATCATAACCCCTGTTGATGTAGACATCAAATTTCAGCTACAACAAGCCAGTGTTTTAGAGAATAGTTTACATTTGTTAGGGTCAACGGAACATAGTTCAGGATACGACCAATGGCTTTATGATACCCGCAAAGCATTGACCGAGAGCGAATGGGTGCAACACAAGGTAGTGATGGGCGTACAATATGGTCATGTCACATTTACTGAAAAAATGACATTCCCTGATTATATCGAAGCCCTTATACAGGTTCAGCCAGAAAACATGGCAACCTCTGCTATCAAATGGATGGATACCCACGACGATTTGCCATCCTCAACCGAGGCAATGCAGAGTGAAACAGCATACATTGATGCACTCAAACGTCATTATGCCAAAAAGAATGAAGCCAAAGGCTATGATATTCAGGTAGATGAACGGGAAGCCATCCTGATGTATGGGTTGATACAACAACCAGACAAACTTCATGCCATAGCGATTGACCATCTTACGATGATGTGGGAACGTTTTGTCGCTGATGAGTGGGCTAAACGTAAACCAACACTGCAGGAAGCACATAATGCCCATGTTCAAATGGATTATGATGGACTGTCTGCCTTTGAGGTCATTGATGCAGTTACCGGACGCGATATGCGGGGACACTTCAATGAATATCTTGAACGAAGTGATGTTGTGGTAATGAGTCCATCACCACATGTCGGACCTTACATCGGGTTTCATGAAGACAAACGTAATCGTGTCACTCATCTATTTTATCGTGCACGGTTGCCCAAAGGCGTGACGAGTACATCAAAAGCCTTGAATCGCTCAGAATTACTGGTGCGGTTAAACGCACTGGCAGATGACACTCGTTTGCAGATGATTGAACTCTTGATGGAGCATGGGGAGTTATGCGCTCAAGATTTCATTAACCTGCTGGATTTAAGCCAGTCGAGTGCATCGCGTCACCTACGCCAATTAACCGCCAGTGGATACCTCAAGGAGCGTCGTAAGGAGGTCGCAAAATGCTACCAACTCAACACCGACCGGATTGATGATACCCTATCCGCGTTACGTGGATATTTACTCAAGAAGGATTAAGCCCGACATCGGCGTTTAATCACCGACTGCCAACCCGCAAAATCAATTTTGAACCGTTTGACGAGTTTCACCGTATAAACAGGTGAGGTGTCTTCAATGCGCCTCCACATGCGTAACCATAGGGAGATTACAAACCATGTCACCATTCGACCGTGATTATGAACTGGGCAAAGAATATCGCAATCGCAAACAACATCAAGCATTTAAACATCGGCAAATTGTGGACGCACAGGCAAGCAACCCCACCCGCAGATTACGCCTTGCCCATGTCTACAAACCAACCCTATTCAAGCTGGGTAAACGACTCGAATCCATCGGCACCACGCTACAAGTGCGCTATGGTGACCTCAAACCCAGCCCATCCAACCGTTAGTTAACGTCATGTGCACGTGACGCACTAAACCTACTTCTTGTAAAAACGATTTAGAGCAGGGGCAACTCTGCTCTTTTCTTTTCTGGTATTACGGTTGAATCTCCTCACTTGCATAAATACAGGCTCTCGCGTATCGTATGCAACAGATTTGTATAACAGCCTGAAAGTCACGCCATGATTAAATTCATGATACTGTTTCATCAACCAACAGACATCAACACCTTCGAGAATGTCTATCAGGATTTCCTCGCACTCATCGAACGGATGCCGAATATCCTGCGCCGTCAAGTTGTACATGTGACAGGTAGTCCGCAAGGCACACCCCAATATTATCGCATCTTGGAAATTTACTTCGACACCCTCGATAAACAGCAAGAAGCCCTCATGTCCTCCATTGGTCAGGAAGCCGGACAAGAACTCGCCCGTTTGCCACAAGGTACATTTGATTTGCTCTTTGCTGATGTCTATGAAGAAGGTGGTGGCAGTACACCACAATCCGAATCAGATACCGATGAGGATGCCGAAGCGAATGACGCTTCCAATCAGACAGGGGAAAGCTAGGTTCTGATGTTACTCAGCGCACACCTACGATTTGGCACATACTTGGCGGACAACACAGGTGTCGTCCTTACAGATTATTGCGGATTTATTCGTAGGGACAATGCCTGCATTGTCCGCAATACTCTAACTTTTCGTGGTGGGCAACTAATCCCAAGCTATTTTGATTATCATATGGTTCTATCATCATGACCCCGCATCGTATTTTGTTCGCGTCGTGGTATACCGGATTGGGTGGAGGCGAAACCGACTTACTGACCCTCGCAGAATCCCTTGACGCTGACCGCTACGACCCACATCTGCTGTTGCCATCCGATGGACAATTGACAGAACGGTGGCGAGAGATGGGTTGGCAGGTTCATATTGTACCGTTTCGGGGGGCGACGACATTTTTTATCCCGCAGATTTGGGAACGTTTTCCAGTTGTTGATGCGTTTGCTAACCTGCTCCAACGCGAACAGATTGCCCTCGTGCATAGTGATTATCACACCTTGCCGATGATTGCTCCTGCATGCCGTCGGGCAGATGTACCGATTATGTGGACGGTGCATGGTTGGTGGTTTAAGCCCAAGCTGTGGCAACATAATTTTTTCCGTAGCATTACAACCGCTGTCGCACGGTCACAAGCCGTCCGTGATGGCTTCCTCGGCGACCCACCATTTATGCCCAAAGACCACTTACCAGTTGTGTATTCTGGCATTGATACCGACCGCTTCACACCAGAGCTTGACGGGATTCGACTGCGATTTGAAAACAACATCAAACAGGATGTGCCGATGGTGGCGATGGTGGCGCGCTTCCAAAAAGTGAAGGGACACCATGTGTTTCAGGCGATGGCAGAACAAGTTGCGTTGCAAGTGCCGACTGCTCATTTTATCGTCGCAGGTGAGGATGTCTTTGGCGTGGTGGCAGATAGTCTTTACCGTGATGAGATGTTGGAGAATGCCAAAAACAACCCGCTACTCCGCAATCGCCTCCACTATATCGGCTTCCGTAATGATGTGGAACAGGTTTATGCCTCGGCAGATGTGGTCGTGTGTGCCTCCGATTTTGAGAGCTACGGCAAAGCCAATCTGGAAGCGATGGCATGTGGCAAGCCGGTTGTCAGTACCCGTCGTGGTGGTCCATCCGAAACCGTAATTGATGGCAAAACTGGATACCTCGTCGATGCAGGTGATTCTGCTGGATTGGCAACCCATGTGATTCGTTTATTGCGTGACTCCGATTTGCGTCAGACCATAGGACAGGCAGGACGTGAGCATATCCTGACTCACTTTTCCGCAGATTCCACCGCCCGCGCATACACACAGACATTCGAGTCGCTCCTATCCTCCTAATTGCGCAACTCAATATCTATAGCACGACAATGCACCCGCCACCCAATTGCGATATAATCAACATCTACATTTTTCCATGACAAGCTGTATGAAAACACAGGTACACTATGCAAATTCCAACTAACCCTGCCGACCGCTACACCTCCAATTACCGCTGGTTGATTCTCGCTGTCACAACATTAACGGGCTTCTTCGTGATGGGCTTCCCGACGACAGGACTGTCTGCGATGTTTAGTGAAATTGCCGATGCCGTCAACCTTGACCTGATTCAGATTGGGCTGGTGTGGGGCACGGGCACAGTGATGGGTATTGTCACAACACTCATTGGCGGACCGCTGATTGACTACTTCGGCACACGGCGGTCATTGGTTGCGTTATGTGTGTTAACTGGCATTACAGGTGCATTGCGCGGATTCTCTGTTGATTTTGGGACGCTGTTCATTACCTCGTTTTTGTTCGGCATGGTACAACCTGTCTTGCCGATGAACCTGATTAAGCTCAATCGTCAGTGGTTTGCGCCTCATCAACTCGGACTCGCTAGCGGGATTATGTCGGCAGGGTTTGCGACGGGCTTAATGCTCGGCTCACGTTTGAGTGCGACCGTGTTGTCACCGATGTTAGGCGGTTGGCGTGGTGTGTTGATTGCGCTTGGCATTGCTTCGGTACTGATTGGTGTATTGTGGTTGGTAGTACATCCCCCTGTCGAAAAATCAAAAGGCAAACGTCCCAATATTGGTGGCATACTAGCGAACCTAAAATTTGTCACACGCTATCGTGACCTGTGGGTCTTTGCGATAGCGGTGTTTGGTGTGCTCGGCTTGATGCGTGGTATTGTGGGATATGTGCCGACTTACTTGCGCGAAATCGGTTGGACACCTGCCGATGCCGATACTGCACTGACAGTGTTCTTCTTCGCTAGCCTCGTTGGGGTTGTGCCTGTCTCGTATATTTCTGACCGGATTGGCAACCGTCGGATTGTGATGGTGGTGGCGACGATGGCAATGTCGATTGGGGTCGGGATGATGTTCTTTGTTGGGTCGGCTTTCTGGGGTGTGATATTGGCGATGGGGATTGCGGGTTTCTTCTTTGATAGTTTTATGGCGATGAATGGCGCAGCAGTGACCGAAATCGAGGGACTCGATATTGCCATGATGGGTAGCGCACTTGGTTTTGCTGGCATGATGCAAAACATCAGTGGGACAGTTATCCCGCCAATGGGTAATGCCTTATCACCGCTTGGCTTGAATGTGCCGTTTTTGCTGTGGTCAGCGTCGGGTATGGTAGCGGTACTGGTCTTGTTGTTTGTCCGCAAGCGAAAAACACCATCCGATTAGACAATTGCAGTCGGTTATCCGTAGACAGACCATTAATCGGGCGTATAAAAAATAGATATTGTTTGCGCTACAATGCGAATAGTTTATTGAATAACGTCATCATCAAGGATAGCCAACCGTGCGATTTAAGCTGATTTTATGTTTGCTCTTTTGTATCATTCCTACCGTATATGGTCAGACGAACGTTGCCCCAAAACTCGAATGCACCCAGAAAAGCCACCTATAGTGACCTTCGGAAAGAAATTGCATAAATTGACAGAAGGGAAGAATCCCGTCCCTACGATAAATTGTATGAAACCCTGTAGTAACAACGCCTGTATTGTCCGCAGATCGACAAAATATCTAAGGATTTACTTCCCAAAATATATCGAATATTACTTTAGTCCTTAGCACGTAATAATTGGAACACAGGACTCAGAACATCTGCCAGAGCCTGCTCGGGGTCAACAGTGTCATTGTTGTAAAGCACCACAACAACTGTATCGAACTCAGGCGAATAATTGAGTGCGGATCGAAAGCCAGCTATGAATCCCGGATGACCAATATAATCTTCACTGATGAATACACCTAGACCGTAGGGGCTATTGGGAGCAGGCATTGTCATCAAAACCAGTGTCTCTGGGTTATCAAACAATTCACCTGCGAACAAACCACGCGCAAAACTAACTAAATCTGGTGCAGTCGAGACCATACCACCAGCTGACCAGCCAACCGATTCATGGAGTTCAGTAACATCGCTCAAGGTCTCGCCAAAGCTCGAGTAGCCATGTACCACATCAACTATTGCGTCTTCATAGCAATCCATAAATGTGGATTCCATACCGAGTGGTTCATAGATATTGACTTGATAGGCTTCTGAGAGTGGCATTTCCGTTGCTGTTTCGATGATCATACCGAGTAGTGTGTAATTGGTGTTGCTGTAGTACCAGCTTGTACCCGGCTCAAATAGGGCATCTTTTCCATAGACGTAACGAGCAAGGGTGTCGTTGGGGTCGCGTTGAACACAGTCCAATGTCACGATTCCTGTATCCTCATCGACGACTATTTCTGTGAAGATGTCAGCATAGTAAGATTCATGCTCAACGATATTAGCTGTGCCAGCAGTATGAGATAGCAATTGATATACTGTCATTTCGTCGCCATAGGGCAGTTGTTCCGCGACCTCTGGCAACCACTGTGCCACTGTATCATCGAGCGTCAAAACGCCATCCTCTACGAGCTGCATGATTACTGTCGCTGTGAACATCTTGGTGATGCTACCAATTCGGAATGCACCATCTATAGGCATTTGGGTTTCATCGGCGAGATTTGCAAAACCACTTGCTCCTTCAAATCGATATTCTGGTGTGTCAATCCACACAACCATTCCGGGTGGGAAAGAGCCTGTAGTTAAGCTATCCATTGTTGTCTGCATCTCTCCAACAACATCAGGTGGAAATGTCAGTGGTTCGTTCTGTGCGCTGGTGATGATGAAACTAGGTAGCAAGAGTATCAAAGTCAGGGTGAGTCGCTTAATCATTCGCTTTCCTCAGTTTTTACTGTGTATAGGTTGCTTGGTTATTATACAGATAATGAGCTTGATCTGTAATGGCTGTGAATAATGGCGGTTGGACGGTGTACTATCACATGCCCTTGAAGTCCGTCCAACGTGGGGAACAACTTATCAGCTATCAAGCAAGCTGGGGACAGACAATTTATGATGGATATAACCAGTTTGGTCCCGATACCGATAACGAATTTGATACCGGACAATGTGTATTTCGGGCAAATTAAGCTGACGCGCTAAAGGGTGCGACGGTATGCCCTTGCTGTGTAGCGTGTGCCGTCGTCCCATCAACGAAAAAAGATGTGTCGAGTACCTGTGCAGCTTCGTGAAAGCCAGAAACAAATTCTACCTTACAGACATCAAGCGGATAGGCGCGACGCATATAGTGATACAAGTTAATCCACAATTGTGATTCACTTATCACAACGACCTTACCCACATTGTCGGTTCGCATCCGCATTCCAGACAACACCAGATAGATAATATTGTGCGGGGTAGTGTACGACACCGATAAGTCAACAATAATATTGACTGTCTGTTTGGCTGATGCCGTCATCTGGTAGGCTTGCTGACACATTTGCCAGAAGTCTGCCCGTGTCCAGTACTTGCCAAAGCTAATGAGAAGAGCGGTTTGTTGTGGGTTTGCCCATGTGACTTGCATTATCTATTATTCACCTAATTAAACACTATCCCAACACTTAATTACAGTATAGGGAAAACGTTTTCGCTACACATCAGGTAGATGGATAGTTTATGAGCTGGTCAGGTGACTAGGTAGCATACACAAGGTCATATGACAGGACAATTGCATCACCGAGCATAATCGTATCACCATCATTTAATGACTTGACCTCACTGACCTGCACACCGTTAATTTGTGTGCCATTGGTACTGCCGAGGTCTTCCAGCGCATAAGCATCACCACGCTTGAGCAGACGCAGATGATAGCGGCTCACCTCAGGGTCATTGATAGCAATATCGTTGGCGACATCCCGTCCGAGTGTGACAACATCCTTCTCGAGGCGGAACATCTGATTCAGTTTCGGTCCGCGCCGAATGACAATCCAGTAACCGGGGGTGGTTGGCATGACACTTTTATCATAAGCCGGAATTTGTGATTTGGCTGGTGCAGGGTCAGGTTGTCCCAACTTGCCCGTAGCGGGCTTTGACGGCATTACATAGGCAGGCGATGCTGACGAGGCAGGTAGGTTTTCCATCCGACGGTTGAACTCTTTGAGTAAATGGTCCCAAAAGTGATTTTCATCCGTCCACGCTGTAATGTTAAACGTCTCCTCGGAAGTCAGGCGCGGGTGAACTTGTGCCTGTTGGAAGATAACCACCACAATCGGCACTCCCAATCCCATCGCATATGACCACTCATAGGTGACATATATCGAATCGGCAGATTCCGGCGTAATCACAACAATCATCGCATCGGCATTACCAATTGCCTGATCAACTTCTAACCGCCAGTCTTGTCCGGGACGTGGGTTGGGGTCAATCCATGGACGGTAACCCTGCCCAATCAATGCCTGACGGAGTTCTTCAACCCGTCGAATATCGCGCCGTGAATAGGATAGGAAGATGTTTTTCATGCGTATCCCTCGTCATGTGTGTTCAATCACAAGTCTATTGTACCGTATTCGGCAATTTACGGCGCATGAGTTTGGTTGCGGTTTTGTTATATCGACCTATCCTGTTGAAAGAGGTTATGCTATGAACTGTGTTTCCATCCATTGTTGCGAGACTTGCTTGCCTAGCTCAGGGTTATCCACCACCAGAATTAATTGATGGTCATGGTCACTGTACAACGTTTCGATGTTTACACCTGCATCTGCCATCATGCGTGTGAGTTTGCCGAGTTGTCCAGGTACATCTTGCTTGAGCTTTTGTACCAGTACCTCACGCACAGCCAGCACAGTGATGCCTGCAGTCTCTAGTGCGTACTTCGCTTTTTCGCCGTCTTCAAACAGAAAGTGTGCAATGCCATCTCCGTTGACGGTAAATGCACCCCCGCCTTCGATGCTGACCCCTGCTAGTCCTAGTGTTTCGCCCATATGTGCCAATGCACCGGGGATATGGTTTAATTGAATGGTTAAATCGTACATCTCTTAACTCCTTTGTACTTATGATGTGTGTTGTTGGGATGGTGCTTGTTCGCGTTGATGCAGACCATAATCACGGACAACTTCTGCCATCCGTAAACGATAATCAGTGTAATAACGTTGTCTGCCGAGGTCTTGTGCACGCTGATGGTCTACATGATTCCGCCATGCACTGACGGCTTCTTCATCACGGAAAAATCCTAATGCGAGTATTTTATTCGAGTCAAATTCACTCCGATATCGCTCAACAGAAATAAAACCATCTATCGTATCAACTAGCTCCCGCATGTGCGCTGAATGTTTACTGTATGCGCCAATGTGTGCCTCGTTCAGCCAAAATTCAAATATCATTGCAATCATGTTTAATTCCCCTATCTGTCTATAGTTTTATTGTAATGCAAGGTAGACCATTCCTGTTTCGGTTGTCATCGAAATATGGATGTCATAAAATAGACGTGTGGCTTACATAATGGAGGAGCAACTATGTCGCAAGAACCTGATTTAGCAACGATTGCCAGCTTAGTCGCAGAGCCAAGTCGTGCTCAGATGTTATTAGCATTGATGGGTGGGGAAGCCTTACCTGCCTCTGAATTAGCCTATCGTGCAGGTATCACACCACAAACTGCTAGTTCGCATCTATCAAAATTACTCAAAGGCGGTCTCATCAAGGTCGTAAAAAACGGACGGCATCGCTATTATTCATTGAGCAGTCACGAAGTCGCCACGACATTAGAAACACTGCAAGTCATCGCTCCACTACAGCCATCTGTGACCCATCGCTCCAGTACAATCTCGCCGGAATTGTGTTATGCGCGTACCTGCTATGACCACCTCGCCGGACAGTTAGGTGTGATGGTGACCAATGCACTATTGGATAAGGGCTATATTGTGCAAGATGAGGGGAATTATACAGTCACCGAGGTTGGGCAGGCATGGTTTAGTATGATAGACATAGACGTGCCTGCCTTACACAAAAAACGTCGTAAGTTTGCCTTCACCTGTTTGGATTGGAGTGAGCGAACCTTTCACATCGGGGGTGCGCTAGGGTGGGCAATCGCTGACCGATTCGTTGAGTCCAGTTGGGTCAGACGACGTTCGGAAAATCGCTCATTGATTGTCACCGCCACTGGACATCAACAGCTTGATAAGCATCTCGGTATTCGTCTACCAACATCATAACATATACGGGCAAAACAGGCATTGTGGTGGTTATGTATTTATATACCCGCTTCCTCGGTTTCTTCAGGTATCGGGGATGGCGTTGGCAGACGACCAGAATAGCCCGGACAATTGGGGTCAGTCGCTATTGCATTCAAGCCCTGCCGGATGTTATCAACCGCCGCCTGACCATCTGCGCGCGCCTGTGCAATCACCAACGATTCCTGCAAGTAATCCCATCCCACATCACAATCACCCGTGTAATAATGCGATAATCCCAAGCGATACAAACACGACAGGTCATATGTGCCAATATCATATTCGACGCACTGCGCGAAGGTATCCCGCGATTCTTGGAAGCGTCGGTCACGATAGTAAAGCAAGCCCAACTGGAATAACGCTTCGGGGTCAGTACCATCATTCACGACGGAATCCTCACAGAAGCCAAGCGCACGGGCAAACTCACCGACCTTGCGATAAGCCAAACACTGCCGGAGCATGGCACGCGCATTACGCGGTTCAATCGCTAGAATGCGGTCATACAGGTCAATCGCTGCTTGGTCTTCGTTACGGGATAAATATAAACCGGCTAACTCGAAGTAGGTTGGCAGAAATGTAGGACGCAATTCTATTGACTGTTCCAGATAAGTAATCGCAAGGTCATACTCAGCGACGGATTGCAAAGCATAAGCATAAGCACGGGATAGAGAGGGGTCGTTCGGGTCAATTGACAACCCCCGTTCCGCCATATCCAGTGCATCACCCCAGCGTGAGGTTTCTACATAGGCACGGGTCAGCGTGGTATACAGTGATGTAAAGCGCGGATTGAGTTCCAAGCCGGAAAGGGCTATCGGAATCGCCGCTGATGTCTGTCCTTGTAATACCAGTGAACTCGCTTCAAGGGCAAAACCGCGTACATCGCGCGCGTTTAAGTCGATAATTTGCGCGCCGAGGTCGTAGGCTTCTTCATAGTGCCCGATGTCATTGAGCAGTGCGCCGTATTCATATAAATAAGACGGATTATCAGGGCGTTCAGAAACGACTTTTTTCATCAGTTCTGCTGCCCCCTCCAAATCACCCGCGAACATCAATTGTGTTGCACGGGTCGCCAACTCGCTTGGTAATGGTGTCGGGGTTGGACCGTTGCCCATCAGTGTATCGGCTGTGTTTTCCAATAGCGTCCACTGTGATAAGATGCCCAATCCAAGCAATAATCCCATAATTGCTGCAACGATGATATTGCGGATAGGGTGGCGTTTCGGTTCGCGGAAAAATGGTTGTGAGTAGTCACGTTTGATTTGCATAGGTGTTGGTTTCTGGTTGTTGGTTATTGGTTGTTGGTTGTTAGGGTTTAAGGACTTGGATGAATTTATTGAGACGTTTTAGCAAAATGGTTAGTTTGGCAGACAATGCAGGCATTGTCCCTACAAGTTGTCACAATATTATCGTAGGGACGAGGTTCTCCTCGTCCGCCATCATTCAGATACCCTTGCAATCCTGCTTAAATCCCCCCAATCGGTGTGGGTGGTATTGGGGTCGGCGGGATAGCGGTTGGGAGTGCCTGATTCTCATAGCCCGGACAGCGCACCGTCACATTGCCGAGACCAATATTAATCGCCTCAACAATCTGCTCTTGCGAGGTGTAATTGAGTGAGTCTTGCAGGACAACCCACGCATCATCACATTGACCAAGGAAGTAATGCGCTAAGCCACGGATGTAATAACATTCAATTTCATCTGACCCAAAGTTGATACAATTGTTAAACGAATCAATCGCACTTTCATAGTTACGGCGGTTATATTGCAACTGACCCAGCATCCGCCATGCCGACCCATACTGCGGATCAATCTCCAGCGCAGTCTCACAGAATCCACTAGCAACGATAAATTCACCCACTGACGCATAGGTCTCACACAGGCGCAAATAAGCTTTGGCGTTATCCGCATCAATTGTCAGCACCCGTCGATAGACACCCACTGCCATTTCAGGGAAGTCAATCGCACGATACTGTGCGGCAAGCTCAAAATAAGGTGCAGTCAAATTCGGGTTGATATTCACCGCTTCTTCCAGCTGTTCGATTGCTTGTGAGTTGCGTCCGGTGTAAATCAATGGAATCGAATAGGCACGGTGGGTAAACGCATCCAGCGGGTCAAGGTCAACCGCTGCAATACCACGTTGTAAGCCCTCAGCATAACGTCCGATATTGGTATAAGCGACCGACAAGGCAGCATGCAGTGGCGCATAGTTCGGGTCAATTTCCAGACCAGATACCGCCGTCGGAATCGCAGTGCCGGGGTCACTCCACATCAGCGCACGGGCTTTGAGCGCATAGCCACGCACATCATTTGGGGCAACTTCAATGGCACGGTCACCAATCGGTGCAGCTTCTTCATAACGGTCGAGTTCAATCAATAGCTTACCGTATTCATACAGGTAATTGATGTCTTCGGGACGTTGCAAGACCGCTAGCTCAAACTCATCCAAGGCTGTTTGTACATCGCCCGACTGATATAGCTCCACACCGAGTTGAGCATGTTGGCTGGCGTACAGTGTCGGTGTTGGTGCAATGCCAAGCGCATCTAATGCTACATATTGCATCTGGTCATACTGCGTCGTGAGCAGGAGCATTGCCCCCATCGCCATCACGCCAACCAGTAAGCCTGTCAGAAACAGAGGCGCACCAGATAGCCCGCGCTTGCGGTTGCTGAAAAAGGGTTTGTTGTAGTTACGTTTAATTTTCTGATTGGGTTTCATCGTCTATATATCCGTTACGTTCCTAATCAGGTTAGTTGAGACTTGATGTTACTGTCAAGATAAGTCGCTCCAATATTATACACAGTCTCGCCCTCAAAATCTTAAGGGTGTGTAAGAGTCAACTGTTGCGATTAGAAGAAATGTATTGTCTCATTGAATGTAAAGTCTGGAAGGAAATTACATATAGGTTGGCGGATGAACACACGGGCTCATCTCTACGAAAAACAGCGAAAATCTTGTAGAGACAATGCCTGCATTGTCCACAGACCAGCAAAACATGTGATTAGTTATTTCTGAAAACATACCAGACATTTCAAAAAGTGACTTTCAGAAAGAAATTATATATAGGTTGCAGTGTCAGGTGAACACGCCAAGCTAAAGGTGCAGTAAGTCTAAAAGTATTAAATTTGCTGTTTTTTCTTGGCTAACTCAGTCATGTTGCTGATCTTCACCTAGCTGATTGAGGTCTGACCAACTGGTTTTGCCAGTCGTTATATCACGTTCTGCGAGGCGACCCACAGCGAATGTGGTATCCAGCATGTCAGTTATGCGTTTGTCTTCCGCTTGCAGAGCTTGCTTCCGGCTCAGTAAGAGGCGATACCGATTGACAAACAAGCGAACAGCGAATCCAATAATCAGCAAGAATACCCCATAGACAACTATCATACTGAGTGCAGTTGACGCATATGCCCCTGCCGTGCCGAGCAACATCAGCAGCCCCGATACAACACCGATAACGGAAAATGTCATTGCCATCAACATTATCGGGAAAATCAGCGCAATGACTCCTGTACCGATAACCAGTTCACGGTTGATATGTTGTTGTTTCTTCTTACCCTGCGGAGACATCATACCTATTGTCTTTCGGTCAAACGATGGTTTACAGGGTATCATATAATATAGGCAAAAACTGCAAAAGTCCCTTTTCCAATATGTCCGAGAGGGAAAACAAAACCCATCTCAAATATGTTGGGATGAAATTAGACCCATCATGAGTCAAACAAAATTATACTTGTAAGGAAAAAATCATCATGAAAATAGGCGCAAATTCGGTATTATTCGGCGGATACGACATGGAGACATCGTTTAAATATCTGGCAATGGCGGGCTATGACGGTATCGAAATCTCAGCTATTGACGGTATGAGCGAACATTTGGTGCTTGACCGCTGGCAGGACATTGCCCCCAACATCAAGCAACTGGCAAAGACCTATGACCTTGAATTGCTAGCGATGGAACAACCCTCCCGCGATAAAGCCCTCATGGAAAAAGCTATGCAAGCCGCTGTTGACATTGGTATCCCGATTATCAACGTCGGACCCGGTGGTACAACTGATGATCCAACAACGTTGCAGGAGACAATAGACGAACTTGGTGAGTTAACCCTCATGGCGGAAAAATATGGTGTGATACTCTGTGTCAAAGCACATGTCGGGCGGGCAATATACAATACACCAACCACGCTCCAAGTCATGGAAGCGATTACATCCGACAACTTCGGCATCGACATGGATCCATCACATATTCATCGTGCTAACGAAAATCCAGTTGAGGCGATTGCAGCGGTTATCTCGCGGGTAAAGCATGTTCACATCCGTGATTGTAAAGGTCGCCAGCAAGGTCCTGGCATACCAGAGATGCAAGCAAACGGACGTGGGGATATTGACCTCGTCGGTTATATTCGCGTTCTGCACGAAAACGGCTACACCGGACCGCTTGACCTCGAAATTATTGGAGCAGGAAATTATACACTCGAACAGTGTTGTACCATCGCTGCCGAATCACGCGGGCATATGCAGGCATGTTTGCAAGCATGTGGCGCACGGTAGCCAGTCAGATAGGGTGAAAAAAGCACAGGGGAGAATTTGCCAACCCTCCCCTGTGATGATTGTTGGAGTCAATTAATCGCCAGTTGCTTCGGCTTTGAGGCGTTCTTGCTCTTCTTCAAACCAACTTTTGCGTTCCTCATCGAACTTCATCACCTTGAAGTATTCCGCATATTCAACACCGACCATCTTGCCACCATCGTTATTGCCTTGCAGAATCCACTTCTTCGCACCGTTTTCAAAGTCTTCACCTTCTCCCAATTGGGATACATGCGCCCGTAGTGTCTCGACTTTGGCATCAATCGTACTGGTGATGTCCACATAGTGGGTCGGGTTCATAGTGAGGTTCATATAGACTTCGCTGACCTTGTGTGGTTCGAGACCTTCTTCCAACAGCTCAGGGAAAATCGGACGGGTCTCAGAACTTGGGAAAACCGCATAGAGTGATGCTTCTCCGGCAGCACGATGGTCAGGGTGGTTGATGTACCCACTGCGAACAAACACAGTAGTCGGGTCTTGGAGGACGACACGATAGGGTTTGGTCTCGCGGATGATGCGGGTGATGTCACGACGTACATCTATTGTCGGTTGGAGTATGCCATCAGGATACCCGAGGAAGCGAATATCGGTTACGCCAATTGCTTCCGCTGCAGCACGTTGTTCTGGTATTCGCATTTCCACAATCTGCTCACGGGTTAAATCAGGTTCGTTACTGCCCGACCCGCCATCGGTGATAATCACATAGGTGACAGTTGCACCTTCCTCTTTAATCCATTTGGCGATGCTCCCTGCCGCGCCAAATTCAATATCATCATGATGAGCAGCACACACAACAATATGGAAGGGTTCTTCACGCACTGGTGCAGGTTGCAACTTTGAAAAATCTACAGCCATGATATGTCTCGATTCCTATTCTGTACAAAACAATAGAATAGACGCACCCACATGGGGTACGTCTTACACCTTGTATTGCACTATTTAGCATTTGCTCAGAATTGTTGCTATATTGCCATTAGAGACAAACACCGATTTTTCACATGGTTTCTATGGCACGGTGAACACAATATCGGTTGCTTGCACTACATCTGACCCGCGCACCAATCCCAGACGCAGTGTATACGACCCAGATGCCAGCGCATCACCATGTAGTTCTTCGAGTTGTCCATTCACAACCGGACTGTTATGTGGACCACCCAGCGGTGTCCAATCCGTAAACTGACCACCCCGTATGAACATATGGTAAATTTCTGCCTGACTGCCATCAAATTGTGCCGTGCCAATAATCGGTGTCAGACCTGTGACGACAGCACCATTGGCAGGTTGCTGAATTTGCAGAGTCGCCCCTACACCCCCAATTGGCTGATAGTTGTATACATCTGCCCAACAATCAATCGTCGGCAAGAAAGCTAAGTTATTCTCACGGGCATAGCGTTCTGCCTCGACCGCATCAGACTGTGAGGTTGCTGGACCACCAATAAACCACAGGGTTTGTGCGCCGGCTGCCGATGCAATCTGTGCGTCTTGTACCGGAACACGGCAATACTTGGGTGGGAGGGGTTGCTTCTCACCGGGACCGACGTTGAACTGAATCCCATTAGCAACTTCAGGCGGAATCGCAAAGGCGAGTGTTTGATAAATCCCTGGAGAAACTTCTTCCACCACTGAGCCTTGTGTTGGCACAGGTGTATTTTCTATCGTGATTTCAGGGAAGTTGAGGTTACCTTGTGCATCAGGAATACCCGCTGGACCATCCAAGAACCATTCATTTTTGGTACCCGGACAGCCAGTTGATGGGTCAGTCAGGCGACGTACATCACAGATTTGACGCAGGGTCATGCCGTCGGGTGGAATCGGTTGGTCATTCAGCAGTTGACCGTTAGATGCAAATGAGCCGAGCAAGTCTTGATTGCCATATATGCCTGTCATGACTGTATTCCAAATTGGCGCAGCACCCGTCAGACCGGATGAGTTCACCATCGGGTCACCGTCATTGTTACCAACCCACACACCAACAGCGACGTTACGAGTATAGCCAACTGTCCAGTTATCTTTGACATCGTTGGTTGTGCCTGTCTTGACTGAGGAGAAAATACCATCGGTGCGGAGTGGGCTGTTCGCACCCATGACAGCACTGCGGGCATTGTTATCACCAAGCATATCGGTCATTGTATAAGCGATACGGGGGTCAAGTACCTGTGTTCCAAATCCAGTCCGGTTAACGGTGCTATCAACAACACGTCCTTCGGGGCAGGCATTTTCGTATTGATAGATAATCTCGTCGTCACTGTTGACGATACACAGAATCGACGTGACAGGCACATATGAGCCTTGATTGGCAAATACAGCATAGGCGTTCGTCAATTCAATCAGCGTGACTTCACCTCCACCGAGTGTCAGAGAGAGACCATATTGTGACGCATCTTGATTGAGTGTCGTCACACCAAAACGGCGCATCAGTTCCAGCAGATAATCGACCCCGACGAGGCGCAAAGTCTGCACCGCCGGAATATTGTAACTGCTAGCAAGCGCGGTTCGCATTGTCATCGGACCATGGAAGCCACCATCATAGTTACGTGGTGTATACAGGGGTTGCCCCGGTATCCCGATTTCGGTACGGGTATCCCAAATCACATCACCGGATGTCATACCGCGTTCAATCGCTGCTGAATAGGTGAAGGGTTTCATGGTACTACCGGGTTGACGGAAAGCCGTCGCTACATTCACACTACCGTCGATGGCTTCATTGTTATAGTCAATACTGCCGACCATCGCCAAAATCTCACCTGTCAGCGGTTTGGTCACGACAACGGACGCATTGCTGACATTATTACCTGCCAACCGTGCGACCTGATTGGCGGCTGCTTGTTGAGCCAAATTATTGACGTTCTGGTCAACGGTGGTATAGACGCGCAAGCCACCGCGTGTAATTTCTTCCGGACTATAACCGAGTTCGCCCATCAAGCGTTCCAGTTCACCCTGTGCATAAACAGTAAAGTGAGGCGCATTAAATGATACATCTGGCGAGGCAAAGCTCAAGCCTTCACTGAGTGCTTGACTGGCTTGTTCCTGTGTGATGAAGCCTTCCTCAATCATCTCACCGAGCACCTGTCGCCAACGGGCATCGACTGCCGCTTGTACTGCAGGGTCAGGGTTAAGTGGGTCGAGGCTGGCGGGAGCTTGTGGCAGACCGGCTAGCAACGCCGCTTCACCGAGTGTCAACTGTTCGACATCTTTACCGAAGAAGGTCTGTGAAGCCGTCTGTACACCATAAGCGAGGTTGCCGTAATAAATTTCGTTGAGGTACATCTCAAGGATTTCTTCTTTGCTCTTGGCTTGTGTCATCACCAACGCCAGCATAATTTCTTCGGCTTTACGGGCAACACTGCGTTCGATGCGTTTTTCATAGGAGAACAACACAGCCCGTACCAGCTGTTGTGTGATGGTACTACCACCGGGGGTATTTTCGTCTTCATCCGCACCAATAAAGTTGAGGGTCGCTACAATCGTTGCGCCGACATCAATGCCGATGTTATTAAAGAAGGAGTCATCTTCAATCGCAATCGTCGCCAAAATCAATGAGCGTGGGAACTGGTCATAACGCACCCGTTCGCGCCGTCCTTCACCAAAAGCTTCGTAGAGTTGATTGCCATAACGGTCATAGATAAAGGTCGTCTCGAAGCCACGATAGTTATCAACTTCGGCAATACGGTCTGCCCATTCGGCTTCAATCTGTGGGACAAAGACCATCGCGCCCAACAATGTGAGCAAAGTCAGCCCGCCACAAAATGTCACAAACAAACCTGCAACTGCCCATAAACACCCCGCTGGCAGACCTAAAATGCGTCGCCGTCCCCGTTTGCGTGGGAGTCTCTGTTGGGGTGGCATTGCGCCTGTGCGTCCCTGTTGCGGTGGTGGCGGTGTCGTCTGTTGATACCCCCCCTGAAATTGCGGATTGGGCATGGTCGGTTGTGCTTGCGGTTGATATTGTCCCTGTGGTGCAGGCGGTGGTGATTGCACACGCGGGTTTTGCATCGTTGGTTGCGCACTGCGACGTGGAACATTCGGGTCAGGTTTTTGTTGTTGATAATCTGGATTGGGGTCAAGCCCAAACGTACCCGGCAAGGTGGGATCTGCGCCATCTTTGGGGGTGATGTCGCCATACATCGGCATTGTCACCATCTTGTTCATGTCACCGCGTTCGTCCTTTTCGGTCTCGCCAAGTTCGGATACATGCGGGAGGTGAAATGGCACATCGGCATCGACATCGACCTCCACCATATCGGTGGTTAGGGTCTCATTGTCGGCGCGAGGTTTTTGCGGTTGGTCTTCTTGTTCATCAACCAACGTCTCCTGCTGGTTAAATGCCTCTGCGGGCGATTCAATCACTGTGACATCGAGTTGTTCTTCTTCGTCTTCGGCGGGCATCTCTTGCGAATACAACACATTTGGCACAGTCTGCTCTGCCGAATAATCATCAAGTTGGGTCATTTCGGCATCGTGTTGTGTCGCGCTGATGGTATTCTGCTCATACGGATTCGGCATCGTCGGGTCGAGCTGGTTGTTGTCGTCCGGCGGTGTTAACGCCGTATGCTCCGCTGATAGGTTGTCGTCATCGTGTGGTTGATTGGGTTGGGTTAAATCGTTATTGTTCTGTTTATTTTCATCTGCCATTGGTCTTCCCCGATAGAAACATCTACTACCAATATTGTATCTTATGTTTCTCTCATTGTAGTGGATTCGAGCAATATTTGCTTGCGTCGTCCCCCACGCCAACCTGACGATACTAATACGCTCTACTTTTGATAGCTTTTTTAGTGCGCAGGAGGTATTGGACTATGTAGTTTCAGTGATCAACCCTATTTGAAATGTAAGTGAGGGCAAAACCGAAGTTACTTGCCCTCATCTCTTTATATTGTTGTTACGCAGGTGCGTTTACCACAATATATGAGTGGATAGCCTTATTCACATTATCTTGATATGTTGGGTTAATGAAGGATGCATCGTATTGGCTTTGTTCGACGGTTGCGCCGGACATTTTGCCCTGATGACTCGCATAGAAATGTCCGCTTTTATAAGACTCATCATTTAAGGCATCAACATAGCGTTTCGCACCTGTCTCTAGGCTGTGCATGACCCCAAACACTTCCATCACCTTCATCACTACAGGGAAGACAAATCGCATTACTCCGGGCATTTCGCTAGCACCATTTGTTCCTGTTGTGCCACCGGGGCTCATTGTTACAATGCGGAGATTTGGGTGTTGACGTGCCATTGCTGCGACCCACAATGCTGCTAGATGTTTAACATAGCCATAGTACGCCATATGGTCGAGTTCATTGTCAAAGTATGACCCATCAATGATTGACATAATTTCTTCTACGGAATAGTCCTTTAGCTCTGGGGTTGGAATTCCCATTCGTGAGATACCAATCGCTGCTTCTGAGCCAGCATACATTGCAACTTTTGTGAGCTTACCCGCTTTGACCATCTCATCAAAGAGTGCAACATGTCCCAACAAGTTAATCGCAAACATCCCGACCGCACCACTTGTATGTTTTGTGTCACCTCCAGTTACCCCGCCTGCATTCATAACCAGACCTTCAACAGGTTCGGCAATTTGGGCTACAGCGGTTTGAACTGTATCTAGCTTTGTCGTGTCAAAAACAACAATTTCAAACACATTCTTACCGGTGACTTGCTCAAGTTCGGTTTTAGCCACCTGCAATTTTGCTTCGTTGCGACCACTGATATAAATTTTCTCTGTCCCAAGCAAAGCTAACTGACGTGCTGTATCTTTTCCTAAGCCACTGTTTGCACCTGTGATGAGTACACTTTTGATAACCATTGTTCTTCCCCTTATAGATAATGAATTGATAATTCTTGACTGTATAGTCAAAAAAGATAGCAAAAAAAATGAGAATATAAATTCTCTAAGTTTTTAGCACAGACAAAGTCTCTTCCATGATATTCTCCAGTACGCGACGATCACGATGAATCATACCTGTGATGCGAATACCCATTAGCGCATTGAGTAAGAACTGTGCTTTTGCCTTGATGTTAACATGTGCAGCTATTTCGCCCTGTGATTGTGCTTCAGTCAGCAGGTCAACAAATAACTGCTGTACTTGTGCCACACTGTTGTTACAAAGCTCAGCAATTTGTACCATCTCAGGGTCATCGTTGTTCGTTAACTCTGTGATGGTGTTAATCATCATGCACCCACGTTGTTGTTTATCATTTACTGCGTCATCTACCATTGCCTGAAACATCTGTCGCAATGTGGCTAATGGAGACATATCCTCAGATATAGCTAGCTCTGATGGATAGTTCAGACGAACATAGTGGTTGATGGCTTCGATATACAAAGACCGTTTATCTTTGAATGTGCCATACAAGCTACCACGCCTGATATTCATTGCGCTACATAAATCATCAAGAGTCGTGCCATCATAGCCTTTTTGCCAGAAGACTTCCATTGCTTGATGAACTGCTTTTTGTGGGTTGAATTCTTTTTTACGTGCCATACCATTACTATAATTTATTTTTGACTGAATAGTCAATAATTAAAATGAGATTTTTATAGGTTTTATATATTTGAAAGAACGCCTCAGGACTAAAGCATTGCTGGTATAACATTCACATCCCTTCTCAATATTTATTCTAAATAATCATCTCACGACTTAACAAATTGCAGAGTCCGCATACAATATAGGCGTACTGTTGTCGTATTGTTTGTGTATGTTTGGGGAAAAGTGATGCAACTCAATCGTTTTATCTGGATTGTTACTGTCTGTTTGTTGACTTCGTTTGGTATCAGTGTGGCACAGGATATGTGTCCGCAGATTGTCGAGGATGCACTGGATGCACTCGGCGATAATTGTGAAGGTCTCGACCGCAATACCGCCTGCTATGGCTATACTGATGTGCTGGCTGAATTTTCCGAAGATGTAGAACCGGAGTTTTTCACTATCCCATCTGATGTCACCGATATAGACATTCTTGACCTATTGCAACCGCAACCGATGAGCGTGCCTGATGAGACTTGGGGTATCGCATTAATGAACCTGCAAGCCAACATCCCCAACTCGATACCGGGGCAAGCTGTCAAATTTTTGCTCCTCGGTGATACTACTGTTGAAGGTGACATCCGACCCGAAGAAGCTGTTGAGCCACCGCCTGATTTGATTAATGTAACGGCGACGGGAACATTCAATGTGTTCAATTTATCAGAATTGAATGGGCGTGTATATGATACCGTCAACGCAGGTGATACCCTATCACTTGATGCACTGAGTCCAGATGCACAATTTTATCGTGTGGTGGGTGACGATTATGTCGGATGGATAACCAGCGAAGCCATTGAAGCCGATGACCGCCTCGCCGAATTGCCTATCATTGATGGTGATGAACGTGGCTATATGCAGTCATTTTACCTGCGCTCTGGTATTGGCGCACCGCAATGTGACGAAGCCCCACAAGACAGTGTCATTATCCAAAGCCCTGATAAGGTTGCGGTTGAATTTACAGTGAATGGTGCAAAAGTTCGGCTCGGTTCAACCGTACAAGCGCGGATTCTACCCGATGGCGACACGCTCGAATTTTATGTGATTGATGGTGACTTTGTTATTCTCGGTACAGATGGCAACGATTTACATATTCCAGAGGGACACCGTGCCTTTGCCTGCCTCGGTGAGCCAATTAATGATGGGCGTGATGACCGCGAAAATGACCGACCAATTGAATGTGATTGGTCAGAACCGGAAACTGTACCACCCGCACCACAATTATGTGCATTAGAGAATATACCCGCCAATATACTCAACTACCCGCTTGACTTGAATTGTGAGACTGTTGACCCAACACCAACCGCCGTGCCTGCCGTCTCCAATCCACCTGTCAACAATCCGCCAGCTATACCCACTGCAACCAGCGAACCCATTGTCGATTCTGCTAGCCCGCCGAACAATATCGACGACAATAACCTGTGCTATGAAGGCAACGCATGGGGTGATGGACGTTGTCGAACCGATTATGATTGGCAAGCTGGCTTTTATTATGGTCAGGTCGAAGCCGGAGTGATTAACATCGAAGACATTCCCGCGCCATTTTATGTCACCCCTACGCCAATTCCAACAGTATCTCCCAACGGTGGAAGCGGAAACCCGATTGTCGCCAGTGTGTCGTGTGGCACATCACATATATATATTATCTCTGTCACTGCCGGACCAGCGACGGATACAACCTTTCAAGTTGAATGGACAAACTCGGACGCTGGCACAACACAACTATCCAGTACGGCTTTGATTGGTGGCAGTGTCAGCTTTAGTGTAATACCGCCAGATTTTCCCGATGATGTCGAAGTTATCACTTTACCGTCATTACGCAAGCGTCGGCTCGGCGATTTGAACTGCCCCTAAGGATGCTCATTTTGGAAAACTGAGTACAATAAAGCCATTAGGGAAGGGATAAACCTATGAAGACAAGATTCGTTATCGTATTGCTATCAAGCTTATTTGTTGTTTCGATCAGCTTTGTGATTGCACAGGGTACATGCCCGCAAATTGTCGAACAGGCATTGCAATCGCTGGGGGATAACTGCGATGAGCTATCCAGAAATTCCGCGTGTTATGGCTATAATCTCGTCAGCGCACAATTTTCAGAAACCGTAGAAGAGGACTTCTTCACTGTACCCGCCGATACGTCGGAGCTGAGCATTCTCGAATCCATCCAAACGGCTGAGATGGATACCGACCTATCACAATGGGGCGTTGCCGTGATGAGCGTGCAAGCCAACATCCCCAACTCAATACCGGGGCAAGCTGCACGATTTGTTTTGCTCGGTGATGTCGAAGTGGAGAGTGCGGTCGAACCAGATAACACCTATGACCCTGCCGATGCCATCGCGGTTACATTATCCGAGTCGGCGAATATTCGTAGCGGTCCGGGGCTGAACTTTAACGTCACAGCAGGTGCAACCGCAGGCGATACACTATCAGTAGATGCACAGAACGAAGCCGGCACATGGTATCGTGTTGTTATCAATGAGCAGATTGGCTGGATATTCGGTGAATTGCTAGAGTCTACCGACACGCTATCCGACTTACCTGTTATTGACGGTGGACAACGCTCACTGATGCAAGCCTTCTATTTGCGGACGGGTTTTGGCGCACCGCAATGTGATGAAGCACCATCGGATACATTGGTTGTACAAGGACCGCAAAACATCAATATCGACCTGACCGTCAACGGCGCAGATATTCAGCTTGGCTCAACCATTGCGATGCGGATTTTGCCTCCTGGTAATATCATCGAGTTTACAGTGATTGATGGTACATTGACCATTATCGGTGGCGGACCTGATGGCGAAGATTTAGTCGTCTTTGAAAACTTCCGCACAACTGCCTGCCTTGATGAGCCGGATGATAGAGGGGTTGATGGCAACAGCAATGACCGGATTGTCGCCTGTGAATTTACGACACCGGAATTTGTGCCGGAACTCGACTTAGGGCAAGCATTCTGTGTACTGGAAAATGTGCCGGAAGGTCTGTTTAATTATGCGGTTGACCTCGAATGTCCTGACCTTGTGCAGGGAACAGACGACAATCAGCCTGATGTCACACTAGCTGACCCGCCATCAAATAACAATACATCTGATGAGGACATCATCGGTGGTGCATCGGACAGTCCGCCTAATGTGGAAAATGTTGATGAACCCGACGATAACACCTCTGATGACCCTGATATTATCGTAGGGGCAGGTGGCAATAATCTCTGTTTTGAGGGGAACGCATGGGGTGATGGACGTTGCCAGACCGATTATGATTGGCAAGCGGGATTCTATTATGGGCAGGTGGAAGCAGGCATTATCAATGTGAATGATATTCCTGCACCGTTTTATGTCACACCGACCCCACAACCAACTGCATCACCTAAAAGTGGCGGTTCTAGTGGACTCTCTGCATCGCTGTCCTGTGGCGGGACATTTGGTGAATATGTCGTTACTGTATCGTCTTTCCCATCTGGTGATACATCTGCCGAAGTATTTTATGAAGAATTATCATCAGGTTCAAATGGTTCCAGTGGTATATTCTCGTTGCCCGGTGGGACAAACTGGATTGTTCTCGATAATCTAATCGACTTAGAAATAATCAGCTATCCATCGAACACAAATAAGGACTTATCGGATATCGCCTGTACATAATCATGTCAATCGCATGAATGATAGAAGCCTGTTAGAAATAGCAGGCTTTTTTGGCGTTATATGTACTGACCTAGAATCACAACCATATGAGTGATAGAATATGCGCGACGAATCAATTTGGAGAAACATATGCCGATTCATCCCGAAACAATCGAACAACCTGAACTTGATATTTCAGTTGTCATTCCTGTATATAACGAGGAAGGCAATATACCACGACTCCACGAAGAACTCACCGCTGCCCTAGAAGAAATTGGTCGTGACTATGAAGTCATTGCTATCAATGATGGCAGTAGCGACAAAACCTATGAATTACTCAACGCAGTACAAGCCAAAGACCCACGGTGGCATGTGATTCACTTCCGGCGCAACTTTGGTCAGACAGCTGCTATGTCGGCTGGCTTTGATGCAGCCCGTGGCGAAATCGTCGTGACCATTGATGCGGACTTGCAAAACGACCCCAAAGACATCCAGAAAATCCTTGATAAATTTGACGAAGGTTATGACATCGTCAGTGGTTGGCGACAAGACCGCAAAGAACCGTTTTTTGTCCGTCGCCTGCCCTCGATGACAGCGAACCGTATCATCTCAAGCTCCACAGGGGTCAAGCTACACGACTACGGTTGCACCCTGAAAGCGTATCACTTTGATGTGGCGAAGGGTGTGCGTCTCTATGGAGAGTTACATCGCTTTATTCCAGCACTCGCCAGTCAGATGGGTGTCCGTGTGACCGAAGTCCCCGTCAAAGACCGCGCCCGTGAATGGGGAAGCAGTAAATATGGCTTTAATCGTACTTTCAAAGTCATGCTCGACTTGATTGCTGTCACCTTCTTGCTGAGCTACTTCAACCGTCCGCTGTATGTCTTTGGTGCTGCCGGATTCGGATTTGTGGGTATTGGTACACTGATGGGCTTGTATCTGACGGTCTTTAAACTGCTGACCGAAAACAAAATTGGTGACCGACCACTCTTGCAATTATCTGTCTTGATGATGGTGTTGGGTGTACAGTTTATCAGCACGGGTATCGTCGCGGATATGATTATGCGCACCTATCATGAATCACAAAGTAAACCCATCTATTTCATCCGTGAACGCCGACGTGGCGAATCGGAAAAATCCGTTGTCAATGCCAAGACCGTCGAGCCGGAAACGGTGTAAACATAAAACCTATGCCAGAATTATCGCAGGGAATGACCTATGTGTCATTTCGCACGGACGAACACACAGGTTCGTCCCTACGATAAATGAACTGACGGATAGATATATGGGGAGTGTATAGAGATAATACTTACCTTATCCACTCCCTCTCATCCCCGCAAATTGTTCTAAAGTGACCACTTGTTATGAAACTCGCTAAACTTGACATCGCTGTAATTTCTATCGTCGTGATATGTCTCATCGGTGTAGGGATTGCTGGTGTGCTGAGCAATCCGGCATTGCAATCACCCCGCGTTGGTTATCTCTATCCGGCATTCGGTGGGATACAAAATGTCTACGTGACTGACATCGACAATCCTGATAATCAGATACAGTTGACGGACACAGGGTATGGGGTCTTTGATTTTGACTTTAGCCCGGATGGACGCTGGCTGGCATTTGCCGAGAAGAACCCCGATAACATCGCCACCTTGCGCTTGATGGACATCCCGAATCGTCGTGTGGTTGAATTGGTCGATTGTGTCGCGCTGTTGGCGTATTGCACCACACCTGCATTCAGCCCCGATGGGAGCATTCTCGCTTATCAACGCTCAGAATCGACCAATGGGAATTATGGCTTATCGCGCATTTGGCTTGTTGATATGACCAGCCCCAACTATGAGACCATTCCACTGATTAACGACAATCAAGTTGTTGGGCATAGTCCGGTGTGGTCGGCGGATGGCAATACACTGGCATTTTATAGTGCTGATACAACCCAACCGGGGATTCTGATTTATGATTTTATTGCCCGTGAAGATGATGGCGTACAACTGCGCTTTATCCCATCAACACACGGCTCAATGGGGACAGTCTCGCCCAATGGACAAACACTCATCTTCCCTGAGATTGTTAAACGGGGTGACCAACTCTTTTCCCATCTGCGGATTGCTGACTTATTGGAAAAAGAATTTCGGGCATTTACTGACCCCGAAGGACCAACCGATGATGTGGTTGCCCAATGGAGTCCTGATGGCGAAACGGTGGCAATGGCGCGACGCTACACCGATGACCGTTGGACAATGGGACATCAATTGTATATTCGCTCAGCCAATGCCGATGACGATGAACTCACACCGATTGCATTTAGTGAACGCTACAACACCTCGTATTTCCGGTGGAATAGTGACGGGACACAGCTGGTGATGCAACGCTTTCCACTGCAAAACGAAGACGGCACACCCAACCGTGAAGCCCGTCCCGAAGTGTGGGTCTATGATGTGGAGACCGAAACCGCCACACGAATCATAGCAGATGCGTTTATTCCACAATGGGCATCGCAATAAATAAGGGTATTTTTACGCTTTTTTGATTGCATATCGGCGCAAGCTTGTGTAGTCTGAACGTATGATGATTTACCAATAGAGGAATACATGTTACCGGATACGCAGTTTTCTACTTTTATGATTATTGAACGGCTCGGATATGGCGGGATGGCGACTGTCTACCGCGCTACAGATTCGCGTTCTGGTCAAGATGTGGCACTCAAAATCTTGCATGACCAATATTCACAAGATGAAGAAGTTATCCGACGCTTCAACCGCGAAGCCGATATCTTCTATCAACTCAAACATCCCAATATCGTGCCGATTGTCAATCATGGTGAACATGAAAGCAAGTTCTATATTGCGATGGGGTATATGGCGGGGGGCAATCTGTTCGAGACCTTCAGCCAACCCAAAACCATCGAAAGTGATTATACTGTTGCTGTGTTACGTCAGGTCGCCAAGGCACTTGATTTTGCTCATTCCAAAGGGGTGATTCATCGTGACCTTAAGCTAGAGAATGTCTTGTTAGATGACAAGAATACCGCCTATCTGACCGATTTTGGTATTGCATATATCACCGATGCAACCCGCCTGACCACCCATCAAACTGTCGCAGGCACACCACTCTATATGTCACCGGAGCAAGCACTCGGTATCTCAGTGACACCTAGTTCTGATGTGTATTCGCTCGCAGTCATGGCGTATCTGATGACTACAGGTTATCATCCATTTACCGGACGCGACCCCTATACCATACTTAATCAACATGTCAGCGTTCCCCCTCCGATACCGACTTCGGTTAACGAGATGTTGCCTGTCGCTATCAACGATGTGTTGCTAAAAGGCTTAGCCAAAAAGACCAGTGAACGCTATCCAACAGCAACCGCCTTTATCGACGCATTAGAATCGGCGTTATCAGTTGGCAATAAAACCACACAAACACTGGTGCGATTGGATGCGCTGAACCCGCAGGCAGTGCTAGACATCGAAGACCGCCAGACCCTGCTACCGCAACCCGACAAGCCAACTGTCATAATGAAACCAGATAACAATTCATCGAACCGGACATTGATTATCGTCGGGGGGATGATTGTGATTGCATTGGCATTGGTCGCATTAGTCGTCGCGTTGACAGGGGACAACAATTCAGAATCAGCCGTTGCCATTGCACAGACACAAGCACGGCGCGAGTTTGACCTTGATACAACCGCAACCGCGCTGGCTATCCCCCCAGCAACCGAGGTACCGGAAGAAATCGCCCCTGAAGCGATTGTGATACGACGAACGGATATGCGCGAAACCCCTCAAAAAGAAAGTGCATTTATCATTGATGTAGACCCCGGCGACGAAGTAACGCTAGTGGGACGGTCAGCATCCAGCGACCATATTGAGGTTAGACTAGATGATAATACACAAGGCTACATCAAAGCAGATAGTGTCGCAACTGATTATGATATTGCAACATTACCAATTACCTACGAGAAACCAAGTGGTGGAGGTAACGATAATGACCGTCCGTCATCCCGCGATAATGATAATGACGGCAGAGGTGGGAATTAGCACACTGTTCAGACAGAACACTTGCGGGTACACTCACATTCTCAATAATCATCAATCATAGTTGCTTATGTACCAACCGCCTATCTTACCCGAAGACACCCAACCCCAAGCCCCACGACGGGACGATACCCAACCCAACCCAGTTATCCGGCGCAGGCATTGGTGGCATCGGCGTGGACGGTGGCTACTGCTAGCGGTGATTGCATCTACCAGTTTGACATTGATGTTAACACTTGCATTGCTATTGCGTCCGACTCCGACCAAGACGATTACGAGCATCGACACCCCAAGTTCCAAATCAATTACCCTCAACGTTGATGGCGAGGCACAGACGATTGAGACGGGTGCAAGTACGATTGCGGATGTCTTAGCCGAACAAGGCATTTCCTTACCTGAAAATGACACTGTATCACCTGCCCTCACAGATGCATTAACTGATGGTATGACGGTCACCATTAACCGCGCCCGTGCTGTAACCCTAAGCATCAATGGCACACCGCAGACTCTCAACACACCCTTTGAAAATCCGCTTGAGATTCTCAATAGTGCAGGCATTAATCTGTCAGATTCCGATGAGGTGTGGGTCGATGGCACGAAGGCAACCCGCGAAAACTTATCCATATGGACAGTCCCAGCAAATAAGATTGAGATTGTCACTGCCACACAACTCACTATCCTCGATAAGGGTACAACAACAACGATTAACACCACCGCTGATACCGTTGGTGATGCACTCTTTGAAGCAGGTCTGACGCTCTATCTGACAGATACCTTGTCTGTTCCTGCCGATACCCCTATAAGCGACAATATGACCATCAGCATCGACCGCGCAACACCCATTGAACTCATGGTTGATGGAGTCACGGTATCAGCGCGTACCAATGCAACTACTATTGATGGCGTACTGGCAGAGATGAACTCACCTCTGTTCGGTTTGGATTATGTTGTGCCATCCGGCGAAACTGCTGTCACTGAGGGCATGACCATTGAGATTATTCGTGTTACAGAAGAAGTCATCACCAAGTCCGAAACTGTCAGTTATGAGGTCGCTTATCAACCTGACGAAACGATGAATCTTGACGAGAAGGTCACCGTACAAGCTGGACAAAATGGCACAGCCGAAACACGCACACGCATTCGCTATGAGAACGGTATCGAAGTTAATCGCACTGTAGAGGGCACAAGCGTCACACAATCGCCCGTCAATGAAGTTATCGCATATGGGACGAATATCGTCTTAAACACGGTTGATACGCCGGAAGGACCACGTCAGTATTGGCGTAAACTGCGTGTCTATGCCACCAGCTATCATCCCGAAGCGTTGGGTGGTGATGATGTCACTGCCATTGGTGCGAAGCTAGAGAAAGGCATCATCGGGGCTGACCCGCGTATCATCCCGTGGCGCACACAACTCTATGTGCCCGACTATGGCGTGGGTATGATGGCAGATACAGGTGGTCCACGTAGTTCCCGCTATTGGATTGACCTCGGCTATAGTGATGCGGATTGGGTCGCATGGTATCACTACGTTGATGTTTACTTGCTGACTCCCATCCCCGATGAAATCAATTATCTTCTGCCAACGTGGACACCCTTACGTTAGGGTTTTAGTGGACGAGAAGAATCCGATAGCCATTAATTTAAATCTGAACCACGAGTTTGTATAGTTTCAGCGGATGAGGAACACCTTGTCCCACCAGTAAGGCGAGTCTTGTCCACAGACAAAACATCCTATTGCTTACGTCCAAAAATATGTGAGACATTACAAACATCCCCAAACATAAAGAACTTGTAAAAGAAAATACCTCCCCTCGTAGGAGTGGTGACGACCTCTCTCCCCTCCGGCTATGGTATGTATACGTTAATCATACACATAGTGCGAAGGAAAATTATCATGGCATCATTACAAGCATCATTCACCCGACAATTCATGCGCCTGACCCTCAAACGCAAAAAACTGGATACTGTCGAAAAAATGCGTGATATGGTCAAATCAATCAAGACATCGGTACACCCCGATGTGACTGTCACCCGTACTGGACATAACGAACCCGCTGGTGAATGGCTCATCCCCGCCGATGTCAAACCACATACTGTACTGCTCTATTTTCATGGTGGCGGGTATGTATCGGGTTCGGCAGAATCGCACCGTGGGTTTTTATCGCAGTTAGCGCATATCACCAATATTATGACGTTAGCAATTGATTATCGACTCGCACCGGAACATCCTTATCCGGCAGCATTAGATGATGCGATAATGGCGTATGATTGGTTGCTGAGCATCGGGTATGATGCCGATGATATTATCTTCGGTGGTGATTCGGCAGGTGGTGGCTTAACATTAGCGACCTTGCTCAAGCTACGCGATTGTGGAAAACCTTTGCCCTCATCAGCATTTTGCCTCTCACCGTGGACAGACCTCCTCGCAACAGGTGACAGTGTTGAAACACAAGCGCACAACGACCCCTGGCTTAAACCGGAAGACATCGCTATCCCCGTCCAAGCCTATTTGGGTGAGCATCCACGTAATGACCCCTATGTGTCCCCGCTATACGGTGATTTTGATGGACTCCCCCCGTTGTTGATTCATGTGGGTGAACATGAAATCCTGCGGAGTGATTCGGCACGGTTGGCACGCAAAGCACGGGGTGCGGGTGTGCATGTTACCTACAAGATGTGGGACGAGATGTGGCATGTATGGCATTTGTTTTATGACCGTGTGCCGGAAAGTCGCTCAGCGATTGAAGACATTGCCCAATTTATGCTTAAACAACGCCGTCGTATCATGCGTAAACACAACACAGCCGACCTGTCCACCTTAGCACGACAAGACCGTCTCGCCAGTTAGTCAATCTCTGTGTGTTCTTCGTGGCGAGTCGTCACCTCTATATCTAAATATGCGATATGCGTAATAATGCCTTGTTGATTTGTAACATCTGGTTGTAAACTTTACAACCTGTTCACACAAATCCAACAATCAATCAATAGAATTAACGTTTTACCAATCAGTTCAGGGCAATTAGTCGCTATAATAGGTTTAGATATTGGGTGGAGAGAGGTTGACTCATGCCAGAATTTGACTTCGGGCATTTCCATATTTTAGAAGAACTCGGACGCGGTGGGATGGCACTGGTGTACAAAGCCGTTGACACCCGCAAAGATGAGACAGTTGCCCTAAAGATACTGTATCCGCATCTGATGGGTGATGACAACAACATCAAACGTTTCCAGCGCGAAGCCCGTGTTGCATCCAACTTGCGCCACAAGTACATCGTGCCTGTGGTGGATTTTGGCGAATATGATAACCAAATTTATATTGCGATGCGCTATATGCCGAACAACAGCCTTGCCGAATTGTTCGCTGTCCCGCGTGCGATTAAGATGAAAGGCATCATCCGCATCTTGGGTGAAGTTGCCTCGGCACTAGATTATGCCCACGATAAAGGCGTGATTCACCGTGACCTGAAATTGCAAAATATCTTATTAGATGAAAAACGTCATGCGCACCTATCCGATTTCGGGATTGCACGTATCATAGATGGCACACGTCTGACCGCTACCGGACAAATTGCCGGCACGCCGATGTATATGTCGCCGGAGCAAATACGCGGGAAACCTGTTGACCACCGCTCGGATATTTATTCCTTCAGTGTGATGGCATATCTTTTACTGACAGGCTTCTATCCCTTCACAGGGGAAGATTCGCTGTCGATTATCCACAAGCATGTCAAAGAATTTCCGCCAACCCCAACCGAAGTGAACGAAGAATTGCCGGATTCGGTCAATGCTGTACTGTTGCGGGGCTTGATGAAACTCCCCAAAGACCGTTATGAATCCGCGATTGAGATGGTCAAAGAGTTACACACAGCGGTCAACACACCTGAATTACATAAGACCAGCACACGCATTGATATTCGCGCCATCAATCCAGTCGATTCCGTTGAGATGGATGCCCCTGCCGATGCCGTTGATAGCCGAATTCAATCACCAACAAGTCAGCGTACTGCACTACAATCCGATTTGTCATCAGCGGTTGTGACCGGACCACAAACATTACAGGGTGTTGGGTCGCGCTCAGGGATATTTGGCATTGCCTTTGCGGTTATCATTGTGCTGGCAATCGTCATTCCAGTTATTCTGCTGATACTTGGTGGCGCGAATAATGGTGATGGAGATACACAGGCACTCATTGATAATGCCCAAACGCAAACCCGTCGTGAAGCCGAGCTGGAACAAACCGCTGAAGCAGCCGACCTGCTCATCATCCAGTTGACACAGGAAGAAGCGGATGAAGATGATGACGACGATGAAGATGAAAACGACCTCCCGCCGACATGGACACCCACACCAGAAGCGGTTCTGGCTGCAACCGCGACACTGCTTGTTGAAGGCTTTCCGGGGTCAAATGGGATTATCATTTCATCGAATGCGATCGTGATTGACCGTCCCGGACCGCAACGCCAAACTATTACCACACTGACGTATGGCACACCGATTGAGATTGTCGGCAAAACGGGCATCAATGATTACTGGGAAGTCCGTACGGAGGACGGCACACAGGGCTATGTTGGGGTTACTGCTGTTGAAACCGAATTAGATATTACTCAGGTACAAAACACATTCTTCCCAGAAGATATACCCGACGAGGAGAGACTTGAGGAAGATAGACCTCCTAATCGAGGTGAAGGTGGCGGTGGGCGTTCCGGTGGTGGAGGGGGCGGTTAGTTCTACGTTTTGTCGATAGCCTATTGGGAAACCTGTATATCCCGTAGCGACATGGCAATATCGGCAGGTTCAAAGACCATACCGCCAAACAACTCAATCCACCACGGCGTTCTTAGTTTGTTGATTGGAAACTATGGGGGATGATGCCATGACCTATTTCATGACATCACCAGTGCAATACTTACAATATCTACATTTGTGAACTAGAGCTTTGACCTCTCTTACGTGCTACATATTCTGTTAGTTCTGGTATATTATATAAATCAACACAGTGATAAACTGTTTTTCTCAACGCACTCCACAATTCACGTTGTGCCTTATTGTCACCACCACTAGCACTATAGGTTACAGTAGTACCTGTGCAAGTTTCAGTATAAATGGAAAAGTGATATGAATGAGTTCCGATTCCAACATGTGTATCCGGTGTAATGAGATCCATATTTTTGAGAGCTTGCTCAACGGGGTCTATCCAACCATCTAGGTTGATGTATGTAAACGGTTTAGCACCCAAGGACAATGTATTGTTATCATCCATTTGCATTAACTCTGGAACAAATATGAATGCTCGAATCCAATTTGTTTCCTTGATTAAGGCAATATGTAGATTGCCCTGACTCTGGAAGTATGAGATTTTAGCTAACCAAAGCCATTTAATATGGAGTTGTTCTTGATTGTTATTTAGGTCATGGTATCCAGCCTGCAGAAAATCTACCCCTAAAGCTGTTGACATGATTTGGTTGATTTCTATTGGTGAGTAGGTCATTATCTGTATCCCTTATCTATTTTTCTCAACAGTTACAGTGTAAGTAACTGTTACTGTCTTTGTATATTGCTCACCACCCCAATTATATGAGTAAGTGATTTCGTCTGTAAAAGTTTCGGATTTGCCATATGTTCCTGAGTCAATCATTGACTTATGTTTTTCTGCAACTTTTTCTTGGAAGTGTTGATGGAATGTATTGCTCCCATTACTTACCGCATCAATCTTTTCACTGGTAGATACATTCTTTAAGGATACAGTGTTGAAGTCATTTACTGCTCTGGTTTCTAGCACATCGTCTTTTACATGGCTTCTAATATCAGGAACACTTAACAGATTTTGTGGATCACTCGGACTCATTGCAGTAGGGTGTAGGTGCGTTACAATCATTCCATGAGTCTTTTCCGATGGAATATGTATAGGTAGACTACCATCCGCTTGCGTAATATCTCCAACCCAAACACCTACCAGTTTACCTTCTGGTGTATATACAGCACCAACCTCAACTAGGTTTATTAGATTACCGTTACTATCTATATGCCTATTATCAGTGACAGATGTAAAATTATGCTCTAGCATAAAACGTTCAAATCCAGCAAGCGAGGTATCATCATAAGATTGTCGGAAGTTATCGGTTATTTCTTTGTCTGGGACTTCAAAATTAATACGCGGTAAATTCCGCCGAAATTGATTAGTCGGGTCTCCATACAAAGATGCATAAGTGGAATAGGAGTATTGACCATCCACCTTCGCAAATCGTTGCCCTAGTGCCTTTGCACCATCAGAGACTACATCAACACCACGCCCAAATACAGATATACGAGGAATCATATCTAGTGCGAGTTGCCCGTGCCATGCGCCCCAAACGTGAGGTAACCGAGTTGGGAACAAGTGGTAACAAACCGAGAATGGCGGACGAATCACCGAAAATGATTAAATCGCGCAAGGACATAGGGATGTCGGCAACATCAACAAAGCCTGTGGGCAATTCTATCCACCGTGGCAGACTTAGGTTATCACGGCGTTCTTCATCGGCAATGCGGTCGGCACGTTCGGTCTCATACTCATGAATCATTGACCGATTGCGGAGTAAATCATCAAACTCTTTCTCGAACTCCTTCACCAGCTGCTCAAAAGCATCACGGACAGGCTTTGTCGGCACACCTAGCATGGGTTCAGTTGGCATCTGCTTGACGAGACCGATTAATTCATTGATGTCTTTGCGAAATTGTTCTTGATTCCATGTGTGGTCTTCTTGCCGGATCTCGTCTAAGCCTGTGACAGATAGATAGGCAATGGATTGGACGGCGAGGTTATCTATCATTTCTGCCCCCCAACCTCTTTGCTTTGTAGTCATCCCATAATCATTCGCCAGTTGATATTCCAAGTTGACCATAGCCGGGTCATATAATGAATTTATATCACTGGCGGAATCGAACTGATGCTGGGCATACGCTGAGACTTCTGCACTGAATGTTGCAACTTCCTCGGACGGTACACCAGCAAACGCCTGCATAAACTTATCCGGTGTTGGAATATCCCCATCCCATGCGTTGGTGTAGTGCATTAGGATGTACGCATCAATAAGCATATCCTGTCGCATCGCCGATTCTTGTTCGACAAGTGTTGCGCCATGCTCACTATACACAGCTGATAACCAATCCGATGTGGCTTGATTGGGATGAAATGGGGCGGGTGGTGGCGGAGGTGGTGGATTGGGTTCTTGAATATGCTCAACAGGTACTCGAAAGATAGTACCCTCAGTGACCAGATCATCCCACCGATAACCTTCTTCATCAAATATGGTGGTATCTGCAATATTGTATTGCATGATTAACTCCCCAATGGTCGTGATACCATCAGGTCGAATCTCTATAAATTCATCCATGTTATGTCTTGCGACCTTATTCCTTTCTTGTGCTATAATGCACCTACCAGACCCAAACGGCAGATGTGTTGTTGGGGTGTGTGGCGAGGGGGCGGTCTGCAATTGCGACCAAACAACCGGTAGTCCGCTCTCCCCGCGCTCGGTTTATAAAATAGTTACTTTCGATATATCTACCCTACCACAAATTTCCGATGTTATATAGAACATTCGTACGAAAATTTGTCCACAATTTTTTGTGAAGCAATTCAAAGCTAAACTAACTACAACATCTGTGATCAATTTAGCACATGTTCGCTATAAAAAGGTGACCATATAGTCACTTTTTGAGTTTGTCTTATGAAACAGAAGTTTCCGAAGGGGATAGAGATGATAGACTTATTGGGAAATTGTCTCCTCCAATAATCCTGTGTGCATCGCATCGGCAGGTTCGATACCGAGTGCAAGTAAGACCGTTCTTGCCACCTGTGTAATGGAGGTGTTTTCTAGTACCGTGTCGGGGTCAACACCTGCCCCGTTAAGTATCATGGGGATGGTCATATCTTCGGGGATGTTCTGCCCGTGAACGGTGTCATGTCCGCCGTGGTCAGATGTGATTATCAGCAGGGTTGTGTCCCGAATCTCTAGGTCGTCCAATGCCTCCACCAACCGTCCAATATTGGCATCGGTGTTGCTCAGCTCATAGATATAGGTGTCGCTCATCCAACCGAGCAAATGCCCGAAGAAATCCGTATTGGGCAGATGTACAAACAGCACCTCATAACCCTCGTCCAATAGCTCAATCGCTTTGTCAATCACACCGGGGTCACCTGTCCGCACAAACTCGTAGAAGCTATCCTCATCCTGATGAAACGTAAGAAACTTCTCCTTGCCTGCAATAATCGCCGTTTGATAGCCTTCTGCCTGCGCAATTGAGATAAAGGTCGGATAGGGAATCCGAATTGTCGTAAAGTTATTATGGCGGATTTGATGTTCGTCCGTGTCGAGTCCGGTCAGCAATGAGGTATGCGCAGGAATCGTCACAGGCTGATAGACGGTCTGTGCCTGCCAATCGACTATACCTGTTTCGGCAAGGTCTTGCATCACTGGGGTATCGGCTTGCAAGATAGCATCCGGTCGCGCGCCATCAATCGAAATCACAATCACATGGGTGACCTCTATTGGGTCGGGTGTCGGTTGTGGTGTGTTGGTGGCAAAGTCCTGTGCCGATGTGACCGAGACAAACAGAGCAATAATGAAAGCGATGATAAGTTTGTGCATGTATGTTCTAGCTAGCTTGACCGAAAGAGTGTGGTGGTCGCGCCGAATGTGATAATGTCACCATCTTTCAAGGTGTACATCTCCTGCATGACAAGCGGTTGATTATTCAGCATTGTACCATTTGAGCTACCCAAATCAATTACATGCCAGATGTTATCGCGTTTGACTAGACGGGCATGGGGACGGGATACGCTGGGGTCTTGCAAGATAATTTCCCATGTGGCATTTGCTGTTGCCCGTCCGATAGTAAGCTCATCCAATAGAAGTGGGATTGTTTGTCCTTCCTGCGGACCTGATGTAACAATCAATCGACTGGTTTTTTGTTGGTATAAGGTTGTTCCACCGCCAGAGATAATCGGTTTAGACTTGCGGTTTTCGCTTGGTAGAATGTGTTCAACCTGAATCTCTATATCTCCATATTGAATAAGGTCACCAGCCACAAGGTGAAACATGTGGTAAGATTCTAAGCGTTTACCATTCACAAATGTACCATTAGAACTGCCGAGGTCTTGAATCATTGGCATACCATCAGTGTAGGTAATCACTGAATGTTGGCGTGAAAGCAATCTCGTAGAGATTTGTATATCATTTTCAATTGAACGCCCAATAGTAACAGTTGCACCTTCAATCAGAATATAGGATTGCTCGAATTGTGGTGTACTGGGGTCAACCCATCTTAAACGGAGTTGCCCATGTGACACATCAGTTTCGTTGAGTGCAATAACCTGTCCATGTCGTTCGACTATATTAGCAATCTGTGCCAAGACATCATCGGCCAGTGGCTCGTCTACACCGGGGATAAGACCATCTCGTATGCGCTTGAGTGCAGTCGCCATATGGTAGGCAAACTGTTTATCGTCTTCTATCGGGAACAAGTCTAATAAGGGTTCAACCGCAGGTGTGCCAATTTGAATCAAGGCACGGGTAGCATAATCACGGATGCGCCAATCGGCATCATGCAGTTGCTCAATTAATGGTGTAACACCGTCGATAGATTTGAGTTCACCGAGTGCTTCTATCGCATTCAAGCGCAGGATGTGCTGGTGGCTATTCAGTTGTTCAATCAGTTGGGGTAACGCACGGGTATCACCAATGCGCCCTAAGGCACGTGCCGGATTAGGTTGGGTCTCGTCGTCATAATAATCTTCGTCGGTCAAATGACGCAGGGCATAGGCATAACCAAAATGGTCACGAATCGTCAAATGAATAAAACGATAATTAGCATTGCCGTCCGGAATCAAGATATGGAGGCGGGTCGCAATTTCGATAACGGTATCATAATCAACTACATCATCAACCATTGTGAAGTCATCCGTCGTCAACACATTTGATTCTTCAATCGACCCTGCATTCCGCATCGCAATAATACCGAGTTGGTTATATAAGTCATCAATTGTCAGAGCAAGTGGGTGCTTGCGTTGTTCCCATTGATACCGTTTGTTGATGTAGGTCTCGATAATTTCATTACGTAATGCCGAGGGTGAATCTTTGAGGTTACGCAAACGTTTGGCATCATCACCTTTATCAAGATAGGCAAAGGCAAACAGACTCAAAATCAATGGGGTACTGAGCATATTGCGAAGGGCTTCGTCCGCATTAACTGCTGCCAACAAATCAGGTTGGTCTTTCAAATAGTCTTGTAGGTGACCATGTGTCAGCGGTTGTAAGGTGACAGCCCCATTCAATTGTATGCGGTCACCAATGTCAAAATAATCTTTCACACGGCTGGTGACCAGCACTTGATTATCCTGTGGAATCCGGCTCATAAACTCATAGCGCGGGTCGATGATGAGGTCTTCACCTTCGATGATGGTTTGCTCACCATCTTTTTTGACTTCTTCTTCAACCGTCTCAATCCGCTCCAAACCAAGTTCATCCAGACCATCGAGTAGGAATAATGCTCTTTGTTGGCGGACAACATCGCGTACCTCTGCTGTATCCAATTCACGGAAGCCAGACGCAATCCATTCGTCAAAGTCTGGCTTGTTGTTATAGTCCCATGTCGGAATCAACCCCAATAAGGGCAACGGTGCATTGAGGTCATTCATGCGCCGTACGACAGCATCACGAGCATGCGCCATGAGTGTAATAGTTTTGCCTGCCCCAGGGTCACCTAACAACAACAGACGACCATCATATCGCTCGAACGCATCTTTGAAAAATTCAAACTGTTCTACCTCAGCGGTGTCATCCAAGCCATGTGCGGCGAAAAATTCCAACATCATATCCGATTGCACAACCTGTTTTTGCACTGCATCGGGGGTAGATTCTGCTGATAAATCCACAAGGTTTATCACGGCACGGTCAAGGAAGTTGACAATGCGCTTGTATAGGGTTTCTAAATATGGGTGGAAGGGGTCATGAGTACCAGCATCAAAAGTCGGCTCAATGTAATCAGTTGCTTCTGTATTGAGTGTGTTGCATAGTTGTTCAAGTGCAGTGGATTCGTCTTGGAAGAAGTCGATAAAAGTGTTGGTGACGATGTGGACATGGGGTGTGATATTGTCGAAGCGTGCGGGTAAGACAGGTTTCCCTTCCATTAACGCATACTGAATTTCGCGCCGGACAAAGCCATCATCACGTTTACTATCGCGGGTGATACAAGCGACGACATGTGACGAGCTTTCAATAGCTTTTTCAATAATCGCTGTGAAATCTTTTTCTGGTCGAATCCCACGGGTATCACGCCATGTACGGAAGCCACGGGTTTGTAGATTGGTCTCTAATGCTTCAGCATAGCGCGACCCATCCCGACGCGCATAACTGATAAAGATATGAGGGTGAGCATTCATCCGACGCTTCGTCCTTATGACACCAAATCACGACACCACCAATATACCATATTCTAACATTATCTGACGACTGTGTTATATCTACGAATCCAGTGCCAGCCAAAACGCATCATATGCCAAATCAGCCACAATCTCCGAGTCAAAGTTATTCGTCAGCACCACGACCACCAAGTCCTCATCCGGCAGATATTGCAATGTCGATTGGAAGCCACTGGTCGCGCCATCATGTCCAACCATCATACCAAATTCTGTTTCATCATAGCCGATACCCAATCCATACCTGCCACCATCGCCATCATCAACCGTATCTAGCATCTGCTCCAGTGTTTCATCTTCTAGCAACTCATAGAACAAGCCATCAGCGAACTTCGCCAAATCTTCCGCTGTGCATACAATCCCGCCATCACCCAGACCAACGCCATCGTTAATATCTGTCACATCCTCGAAGTTATCGTAGAGGCTATACCCGCGCACAATATTTTGGGCGAAGACATCCAGCGTTTCCAGATAGCATGACTCCATTTCCAATGGCTCAAAGATGCGTGTCTGTAGTTCGTCCGCTAATGAATTGCCTGTGACTGCTTCGATAATCATCTGTGCCAGATTGTAATTGGTATTGCTGTAATAATAGCCTTCACCTGTGGGAAAATAGGCAGGTTCAAATGCCACAAACGAAACAGTTTCACTAGCTGTCCAGTTATACGATGGGTCGTTGGAAACAGCTGCTTCAAATTGTTCACTGTCAGTGTAGCTGAAAATACCGCTGGTCATCTGGAGGAGCTGTCGGATTGTTGCGGTATCAGCATTGTCTATATTGAGACAGCAATCCGGCAGATAATCTATCATAGGGTCGTCTAATGCCAGCACACCTTCCTCAACAAGCTGTAACATAATCGTCGCCACAAAGGGCTTGGTCACACTGCCGATGCGATAAAGGTCATCTGTGTGTGCGCGTGTGTTGTTTTCAAGGCCACTGAGTCCACGCACCGCCACCAATGACTCCTCACCATAACGCACATACACCACCACTGATGGGTCATCCTCATTCACATAATCGGATAAAAGGTCGTCTAGGATATTGTCCTGTGCAAGGGTGGGGATTATGAGCAGAAGCCATAAGCAAAACACAATGATATATTTCATATTTTCCCCTTATTGTTCAGTCGTCGGTTGTCATGCAATACGCATGTGATGTAACAACTATATACGAATAACAGCGATATACACCATAAGAGTCGAAACCATGAGGGTAAACGCAAGCCAAGTTGTTTCATCAGTGATAGGGTTTCCATATTCAATTGCCGTAAACCCACTGACTTAAATTGGAGCGTACATCACATTTTGTGTTAGAATAAGAGACGTAAATTAGCGACATACTCAGGGATATGCTGTGAGCGATAATAAGTCAGACCTCTGGCGTTTACAGGCACAACTCGATAATCAGGGCTTAATTGACGCGCTCAAACAAGAGGATGCGGGAATCCGCCGACGGGCAGCGGCAGCATTGCGCGCGGTTGGGGCAAAAAATGCGGTACCCCACTTACGGACAGCTCTCATCAATGAGCAAGACCCCGAAGTCAAAGCGATTCTGGCGGCAGCACTAGAAGACTTATCAGACATGTCCGAAGATGTGCTCACTGAAGATGTTGAAATCGGTGAGAACCTTGTACAAGTCAACAAGCTGATTGATATGCTCCAGAGTGAAGACACTGGGCAAATTATCGACGCAGCCCAACAACTTGGTGACATTGGTGACCAGATTGCTGTTGAGCCACTGGTGCTGGTATTCAATAGTCCGAAATCCTCGATTGAAGTCAAACTTGCTGTTGCCGAAGCTCTGCTCAAGCTGGATGGTGCACCTGTTGAAGTTGCGCTATTGGCAGCATTACGCCATAACGATTGGCATATCCGCCGGAATGGTGCCGCCATTCTCGGACAACTCAAAGCCGAATGGGCAGTTGAACCCCTGTCTAATGCCTTGCGTGATGCGCATTCAACTGTGCGCAGAACCGCCCGTGCTGCCCTTCAACGTATCGGCACACCAGAAGCTGTTGACGCACTCCATCGTCGCCCAAGCCAAACCCAAAAGCTTGACCAACCGAAACCGCGCCCCAAGCCTCGCCCAAGCACATCCAACGCACCGGAGACAATTCCGTCTGCCCCGCGTGATGGGTTGTTGAATCGGTTACAGGCACAACAACGGGCATATGCACAAGACCAAAAAGTACATGAAGATGAGTCGGTTGCTGGACATCAACGCCCGACCAAACCCCTTGACCCTAACGTGGTACAAGACTATCTCGATAACAAACAAGACGAGTCCGATGGAGATAACCCATCTCCTGATGAGACCGCTAATGATTAACCCAATGTAAGGACATCGCACATGCTCAAGCAAACCATCCGCTATTTGATTATTGTATTAGGATTCGGTCTACTGAGTTTGGTTGCCGCCGCACAAACTGGTGTGCGGATTGTGGTGGTCAACGAATTTGCGAATGTCCGAACGATTCCCGCCATTGGTGCGAGTGTCCTCGGGACAGTTCCCGCTGGATATGAATTTACGATTGTTACCGCGCGCAGTGGTGACGGGGAATGGGTGCGGGTTGATTGGCTCGGCACAGAAGGTTGGGTGAACCTTGCCCCTGCTGTCGTTTTGAGTGGTGATGTGAATAGCCTCATCGTGCAAGACCCACGTAGTCTGCCGTATGGTGGCACAGATGGCACAGCCCGCGCTGGTGTAACGAGTCAGACAACAGGACCAATGGGAGGCGTTGCGACCAATGGTGTGCGCTTACGGTCTGGTCCGGGGCAAGGGTATCCGACCATTGCGAATATCTTTGCTAATCAACAGGTGGTCGTTACGGGTCGTACACGCGGTAATACATGGTATCAGGTGATACACGAAGGCTTCCTCGGATGGGCATTTGCCAGCTTTATTCAACTCAATACACCCGGTGATATTAATGCGCTGTTGCCGGTTGATGGGATTGCTGCCGAAGGCGAATTTTCGACAGGGAGTTCTGCTGATGACTATCTGAATGCGCTCCGGTTGATGCAAGCTCGCCTCGACCTTGCACAAATCTCACTGGATGAAATACGAGCTGAATGGACAGATGCCGCCTTAGAAGGTCGTGCTTCATGTGCGCCATATCCAGCCCGACCAAGCAACTTTGTGATTTCGATTCCGTTGTTATCGGCGTTTTATGATGAACTGAATCCGCTAGTCAACTTATTTAATGATGCAATGTTTAATACCCGCCTCGCCATTGACCTGTTTATAGAGGTCTGTAATCAACCGGGTGGCGCAAATCCGGTCGGTAGTGCAACGGTACAGGGGGCATTGGATGTCGTTAACCTTGCCGAAGCCCAATATACCCGCGTCCGTGAACGGTTGTTGGAGCTATTGCCACCGGATAGAATCCCCGGTGCGGACGAATGTGTCCTTTCCTACAACGGTTCAGTTGAATTATTGCCATTGATTGCAGCGGGTGTCATTTATGCAGATACCCATACCTCTGGCAGTACGATTACTGGCTATTGCTTCGATGCACTGCTTGGTGAGACTTACCGCTTCGAGACCTTGCAGTTGCCCGGTAGTAATCTGGTGTCATTCATCTCCGTCAGTAACCTCGCCAACCCAACGAACTTTATAGGTGTAGGACGTGGGACAAGTGAAAATGCTAGCACGGCACTCGGTCCAATCACGATTCCTGAAAATGGTCGTTACCTGATTATCGTGAGTGATGTTAGTGAAATAACCGACCCGCCCCGTGGTGAATTTGCATTCTTGCTATCAAACTTGTCAAGCGCATCCACTACACCAAACCTTGTTTATGATGAAGCCACTGGTACTGTATCGGCGAGTAATTCTGTCGATTCAATTGAGGGAACGGGTGATACCACTACAGATGGTGCTATCACCAACACATTAGGTGGCACATGTCCTGACATCTCGGCAACATGTGACCTATTGTTCAGTTGTGCAGAGGCGTTTGCATGTTATGAGTTGGGAAACTTAGCCTTAGATGGTAACGAGGACGGACTCCCATGCAACTGTGCCTCAGCTGACCCGAACCTTGTCCCTGTGAACGAAGGCTAGGCATGACCAAAGTTTTTTTAATACGTCATGGTGAGACAGATTGGAATGTTGCGCGACGGTATCAAGGGCAAACCGATACTGACCTCAATGCTAACGGTCAGGCACAAGCACAAAAGCTAATTACCGTGTTGGCAGGTCAGCCTTTTGACCATATTTATTCGAGCGACCTTAAACGGGTGATGCAAACGGCAACCTATGCAGGTATCCCTGAGGCAGACATTATCCAAGACCCGCGCCTGCGTGAAATTCACTTTGGAAAATTTGAAGGGCTAACCCATGCTGAAGTCGCGGAGCAATATCCCGACGACTTAGCCATGTGGGAAGACGACCGCGAAAATAATATTCATGGTGGCGAAAAAATGAGCGAGGTTATCACACGGGTGCAGTCATTCTATGAACATCTGCGTGATGATTTTAACGATGGCGAGCGCATGCTATGTTTTGCCCATGGCGGAACTATTGCCATATTCCTATCGGTTGCGATGGGCGTTGACCCGCATAAATGGTGGCAATTCCTCGTCGAAAATACCGGAATCACCGAAGTGAATTTATATGATTCCGGCACATTACTAAAGAAATTTAATGACACTCATCATCTTGATTGACCTTAAAACCTACTGTTAATCTAATAGATGAATTATAAAGTCGGGTACACTCGCATATTGTAATATCTGGTATGTTTTTTGCTGGTCTGCGAACAATGCAGGCATTGTCCCTACAAGATTTTCGCTGTTTTCATAGGGATGAACCTGTGTGTTCATCCGCCAACCTCTATACAATTTCTTTCCAGATTTTACATGTGTACTCGATTTTATTTTATATGGTTGTCTCAATAGCAGTATATTGTGCTACTGATGATACACACTAACGCATACTACGGATGACCGACAGAACCTTGCCTTTAATTTCGCAATTGGATGGATGCACATAGATAGGGTCATACGTCGGGTGTGCGGGCTGTAGACGAATTTGGTCATCTTCTTTGTAGTAATGCTTGAGTGTGGTCTCGTTATCATCAGGCAACCACGCTGCTACCATATCGCCGTTGTTGGCTGTGCTTTGGACGCGCAAAATTACGATGTCGCCATCTTGAATCATGGCATCAATCATCGAATCGCCTTTGACAGTCAATGCGAAGACTTCCGCTTCATCATAGCCATTCAAGAGCATATTCGGTACAGAGATGATGTCATCCTCGTCGATGTTATGCGCGATGTCTTCTGGCACGGCAATCGGTGTACCTGCAGCAATTTGCCCCACAATTGGAATTTTGTTCAGGTTGGATGCAGCACGAACGACCCGCTTCTTCGAGGACATGCCCGGAATCGGCGCGATAATCCGTAATCCACGCGATACCTTATCCGACCGTTCCAGATACCCTGCACTAACCAACTTATTAAGGTTGTAGTTCACAACTGATGTTGAGTTGATACCACAAGCTTCCCCAATTTCGCGGATGGTGGGTGGATACCCTTTGTCTTCCATATAGCGGAACATAAACTTCATGATGTTCTGCTGACGTGTCGAGAGTTTCTTAAAATCTTTCATGATACGTTCCTTGGATACATTAAATCAATCATACTAATTCTATCTACCTGCTAAACAGATACATTACCCCTAGCATAATTGTTCTACAGTATACACGAACATCTGTTTGCATGTCAAATGTTCTAATACAAGATAGTAGCACAGCACAAGCATGACGTTTGCATATGCTTACATTTATGCCGAGGGCATATCTACTGATACCCATGCCACACCGATGAAAAATCCCCATAGCAAATCCTCGTCTGATTCGACGACAGGCTGATGATAGCCAAACTCATGTTGCATAGCGACGCGCAGAAGATGCGGACCACGTGGTGAGCCATCAGGAATATCGAGGCAGAGTGTTTCATCATAAACATCGCCCTCATCGAAAGCAGGCAAAGGATAGGTTTGTTCAGCGCGTGGGGTGTTGAATCCTTGCGTTAATGAGACCAACAAATGCCAATCGTCGCCGACTTCTTGCAGGGCTTCGAGCCGTATCGGAAAGCAGAACTCGCTACCAACTTCGGCAAAATAATGATGCCCAATGCCACTCTGATAGGAGAGCAACTTGCCAAAGCCACCCGCATAAAAGCTCAAATCGAGTTGGGCAGAGCTGTCTTCGTCAGCATGGTCGAAGCGATAAAATATCATGTTCTGCACCGAATCACGATAGCCAATAGTGCGCCCCTTCGCTAGCTCCGGTATGGTATACCACGTCTTGGAGGAGTCGCTTGGCAAGATTGCCCACACCGATTCTGCTGAGTTTATGCGGTCAACGAAGTCGTGAAGCTGTTCCGGCACAAAGTCGTTCCAGCCGATGTCAATCGAGATGCCATGCTTGAAGTCATATTGACGTGCATAATAGGTAGCCACATTGTGCGGGATAAAGTCGATAATGGCAGGCTCATCAGATTGACGCGAGGCTTGTAGCTGTCCCAGTGCGTCTTCCCAGCGGGGTTTATCACCCCAATACGTTTCGTAAGTTGTCAACTGTGTCACCACAATCCAAGCCAGCAAAAAGATACCGACAATCGCTCCGGCTGTCTCTAGCTTGAAGCGACTTAATAGAGATGGCGCAGTCGAAAGATGACGTAGACCATACGCACAGGCAAGCAACAATGCAGGCAGGCTCACCAATGTATAGCGTGCGACCAGTACAGCTCGCCCGGTGGCATTAATCGCCAGCAAGCCCAACGGCGTTATCACAAACCAGATGAGCAATAAAACCATGGCATGTTGTATCTTGCGCTGACGCAAACACAGCAACCCGCCTCCAATCAAAAAGCCGATGAAGAACAAGCCCCCGTGACTGCTGGTCATGATGTCCCACAACCATGTGACCGTTCCCCATTCTGTTGGGAAGACAACCTGCCCCAATGGTCCGTTGGGATGTCCAGTTAATTGTTCGATGGCAAAGGGTAACCACGGCAGAAACACCACAAAGCCCGTCACATGCGGTATCAGCCAGCGACCAACACCCATAAATTGGCGTTCACGGAGGACATAATAGACCTGATACAAGAGCACACCCATAATTACTAGCGCGCCGATATAATGCGTGTGCATCAGCAAACCCATGTAGAGTCCCATAATCAGTGCATGCCGGAGCGTCGGTTGACGACACCAGCGCACCGTCGCTAGCATCAGCAGAACCGCCAACAGCACCAGCAGGGTATACATGCGGGCTTCGCGGTTGTAGTAGATATAAAAGTGAGCAATGCCAAGCAGGAGTGAGGCAATCCATCCGGTCGGGCGGTCAAAGAGGGTACGCCCCAAAGCAAAGGTAGCAGCTAATCCGAGTAAGCCAAAGAAGACGGAAGGCAAGCGTAACATCCAGACACTTTCGCCCATCGCCAATGTCCAGACATCCATCGCATAATAATAGAGGAGCGGATGCACATCTCCCCGCGCCCGTTCAAACACCCCAATGAGGCTATCAACCACATAGCGCACACTCTCGCGGATACCATCGGGTTCAGGTACATCGTCGTATATGATAAAGGCGGTATAGCCCTCGTCATACCAGATGCTCTCGCGGTCAAGGTGAAAGACCGCAATCCATGCGCTTAATAACAATACACCGACCATCCCCAAGTAATATCCTGCGCGTGGTATCTGTGCCATGATGTCATCCTATCGTCGCCTCAAAATCTGCGCCGATTTTAACACAGGTCGCTCAGGTATGGTCGGTTGCGTAGGACAGTCGGTTAATTTGAATCGCCGAGGCAGATGTCCAAATCACGCGCGGTCTGTAACCATGGATGGTCTAGTGGGACATTTTTGCGCTTGCCGACAATTTCTTCCAATGGAACAGCCACAGCACTTTCGCCCTGTGAGCCAACCATAATGCCGTACTGTCCATCCATAATAAATTGCGCCGCTGCTGTACCGAGACGGGTCGCTAGCACGCGGTCAGCCGGAGAGGGTACACCACCGCGTTGTACATGTCCCAATATCGTCACGCGGGATTCGAGTCCGGTACGCTTTTCTAGTTCTTCGGTCAACATGACGGTACTCCTAGACCGTTCGGCTTCGATGCGTTCGATGTCGGCTTTGGCTTTATTACGCCGTTTCTTAGCATCTTTTTTCTTTTCTTTGTTGCCTTCTTCTTTATATTTATCGCGGTCAGCTTTGGCGGTTGCTTCGCGTTCTTTGGCTTCGATTAAGGCTTTGCCAATATCTTCCGTCATTGCGCCTTCTGATACAGCAACAATGCTAAACCGCTTCCCACCACGACTACGCCGTAAAATGGATTCCGCGACGACATCTATATTAAAGGGGATTTCTGGAATCAAAATCACATCTGCACCGCCAGCCAATCCTGCGCCAAGTGCCAGCCATCCGGTGTTATGTCCCATAATCTCGCAGACGATGATGCGGTGATGACTGTGTGCAGTCGAATGCAGGCGGTCTAGTGCATCTGTAGCAATGTTGAGCGCGGTATCAAAGCCAAACGTTACATCCGTTCCGCTGACATCGTTGTCAATCGTCTTCGGCAAACAGACGACGTTAACGCCCTTTTGTGCTAAACGATAGGCATTCTTTGCTGTCCCGCCACCGCCGAGGCATACTAGCGCGTCGAGGTGATGTTTGTAATAATTCTCGACCATGACATCGGTCATATCCATCGACTTGCCCCCGATAGGCATCTTGTGCGGTTTATCCCGACTCGTCCCTAGTATCGTCCCGCCGACCGTCAGAATGCCGCTCAGTTCAGATGCACCCAGACGAAAGAGCCGATTTTCCATCAGCCCACGAAAGCCATCCCGAAAACCGATAATCCGCATATTGTGTTGGTTGAGGGCTGCTTTGCCGATGCCACGTATCGCTGCGTTTAATCCGGGGCTATCGCCACCTGCGGTTAATATACCAATTGTTTTTCGTGCCATAATAAAAAACTTTCTGATAAATGTTCGTATTCGTATTATAACGATTACGCAAACAGATAGCACAATGCTGATTTTGTTCTCGCTCATGAATTGAATATATAGCGATACAACAGGCACTTGAGAACACGGTATTGTCTATAATCGGTGATTACTATCTGTCCACAACCTTAGCTCTCCAATAAACTTGGCAAGATAATTCGTGGAGCAGATAGTTAATTTTCGTCTACATGCCTCTATTCTCAGACAACCCAACCTGTTGACGCAATGCCCAAAGTTGCATACAGTAAATTCGCTTATCGAAACATAAGGCGCAACACAAGCCCAATTCCATCAGAAGTGTTAGAATAGGGTCTACAGTGATGACAGCCCAAAAGGGGAATGAGATGAAACGAATTATTGGTGTGATTGTATTGGTACTGCTAACCGTTGCCAGCACAAGTTATGCACAGGGTACGCCACTTGTTATTGTCATGAGTGGCGATTTATATACATGGTCAGGCGATGGCGCACAAGCCACTGAACTTTATACCGCCTGCGACCCATCACAGCGGATTGTATCGGACGTGTCGGTAAATTCTGCTGATGGACGGATTGCCTTCCTGACAGAACCGGATGCGGTCACGATTGCTACACAACAATTCGGCGCACAGGGACCACTACCAACCGATGTTGTGACCTGTGACGGTGCAAGCTTAACCGAAATGGCTGGACAACCGGATAACTTCTCTTTCTTCGATTCTGATGTCCGTGATGTTGCTGTTATCCGCACTCTGCCGACATGGTCACCTGCTGGTGATGGGCTGGCGTGGACAAGCTTTAATCTGGAATCCGGTTTGATGCACCTTGAGATTTTGCCAGACGGTGGCGAACTGGTTCGGACACGCATCGAACTACCAGAAAACTTCGGACCAACAGCACCGCCCTTCATCGAATGGGGTATCAACGGCATTTACATGTATCATTCCACCGTTGACCCTGAGACCTTTGCCTTTGTCGATTTGGTCTTCTTATTTGATGGTGCCGGAACACTGGTTGCCGAGACGACCTTACCCGCAACTGATGAAAGCCGTTTTGTCTATGATAAGTTCATTATCAATGACCGAGGCACAGAATATGTCGGGGCACTTTATAGCGATGGCATCTGGGAATTGACGAATCCTTTCACTGGTGAGACACAAGCCGCGAACGGTGTCGGTGAACTTTATGACCCATCAGGCACAAGTGATATTTCGCTCTTGTTGACCTTAGACGAAATGCAACAATATATTTGGACAGCCAAAAACGCGAGTGGCATCATTGTTGATATTAATGGCAACAACGTCGCTGTGCCCGGTGTCTTCCCGAACAGTACCGAACTATCGAGTGGCGGACAGTGGGTCTTCCAATTGTTTGATGGTCTTTACTTCTGGAGCATGACCGCCAGTGGGTATATCAACGGCACTGAACCCGTCACGACTGGATTTTCCGCGCTGGCATGGTCAGGTGCAGAGTGGCGTATCCACCGCGACCGCCCGTAAGTATTATTGCGAACATGTCGTAGGGGAGGGTTTGCAAACCCTCCCCTACAATTTTTTAATATGTCCCCACGCAGGAAGACATCCATGACCGATACCAAACGACGCTATATCATCGTGACCGTTGGGCGCACTGGATCTAGTGTGCTGGCGGCGATTTTGTCTGATGCAGGCGCGAACTTCGCTATGCCTGACCGCAAAGACTGGAATCCTAAAAGTGGCGCATATGAGCATGACCTATTCTGGTCAGCTTACACATGGTATAGCCGTGCTGATAAAATCAACAACTCGATTATCCCGAATGCGCTGGGATGGCGACGGGCACAGAATAAAATGCGTGAGCAACTAACTGAACTGATGGAACAAGCCGACTATGCCAAGTATCCTGGCGGTGCAATCTGGTTGGTGCAGACCATCGCCCAACTTGGCTATGATGTGCGTGTGATTGTGAATTATCGCCGTTTTGAAGATTATGCCCGCAGTCGTTATCTGCGCTTTGGATGGGGGATTCAGCAGATTGTGGATACCTATCTCAATGTCTATGGTACAGCCTTGATGCAATTAGAATACTTCGGCGGGTGTGCGGTGGACTTCGAGGAAATTGTTGACCCAAATGCAACCGAATGGCTGTCGGCATTGGCAAAATTGACTGGCTTATCCGAAGACAAACTGATGCAGTCACAGTCAGAACGGGTGAAAGCAACATCCACATCTGAGGAAAAACCACCCCTGCATAACCCGATGATAGAGGACAAACGCATCCAAGAGATGTATCAGGCTTTGCGCGACCTCAAAGGCAAAGTGATTGAGCCTTAAGAACATTAATTGTATTTATTCACCTTGAAACACCTGATTTTATTGACATGTACAACTCTTTACTTATTCTTCCTCTGTGTCTTTGCATCTTTGGGGTAAAGATCAAATTTATCCCAAACACCAATGTCATCAGGAAGACTACCCCTAAATCAATACAGCCCATTACGATTAACCCCATTCAACACGCTAGCAACGAAAAATAACCCAATTTCGATTTCATGCTTGACTCTCAAGTTACTTGAGACTGTATCCTGTAATTAATCAAGTCATGACTGGAGAGCAACATGTTTAAAATCGGAGACTTTTCTAAGGTGTGTCGCGTGCCTGTGTCTGCTCTGCGCTACTATGCCGACATCGGATTGCTTGACCCTGCTCACATCGACACGTTTACAGGGTATCGGTATTACTCGTTGTCACAGTTGCCCCGCCTCAACCGCATCCTTGCATTGAAGGATTTGGGCTTATCGCTGACAGAGATTAAGCACTTGCTTGATACTGATAAAGACCTTAATGTCGATGAACTGCGTGGGATGCTTAAACTGAAGCAAGCCGAGTTGGAGAAAGAACTCAGCGAGCGACAAGCACAACTCAATCGGGTAGAGGCACGCCTTAACCAAATTCAACAGGAGGGCAAAATGCCAGAAAAAGAAGTTGTACTCAAACAAATTGACGCACAAACTGTGTTAGCCTATCGCTTCACCGCAAGTGAACCCACTGCAATTGCAGAAGTCATGGGACAGGTCTATCCAGGTATCTATTCACAGGGGATTATGGCTGTTGGTGCATTGGGTATTCTCTATCACAGTCCAGACTTTAATCCAGAAGCCATTGATGCCGAGCTAATTTATCCTGTTCCCGATTCATTTGAAGATGACGTGAAAGTGGGAGATAGCTATACGCTGAAGCCACGACAATTAGCCGCCGTTGAAGTTGCCAGCCTCACCCATCACGGCAGTTATGACGAGTTACAATCATGCTATATTGCCATCGGTAAATGGGTTGAAGCGAACAAATATGAGATTGTTGACGCGGTTCGTGAGTTGTATTTGACAGCACCAGATGACCCCGAAGGTCCTATCACAGAGATTCAGTTCCCTGTGGTGAAAGCATCGTAATTGCCAAATCTATCAAGTGTCAGGGGCATAACACATCACATAGTCGTTCGGTTAAGTAAGAATGTCAGTTTTTCCATTGTTGGGTTCAATGTTTCGTACATGCAAAAGCTCACAAATTGTATGCTTCAGCATACGTGGAATACTGAGCTGAGTGGCTTCAACCCTCAGTGACAAAAAACAAAAGCTTAACTTAATGCGTATGTAACACATCATGCCTCTGCACCTTGAAAACCTACCCGACCAATAACATCGCCGTCATCAAGAAAATCAGCCCTGCACCAACTCGTCCGAGAATGACTGCACGGGTTGATTGGGTGTATACCTTGAACAAGGAGAAAGCCAATCCAGCCAGTAACGGATAAGCGACCCCATACCAGAGCATGGCTTCTGAGGGATAGAACGCCTGATACGATGTGAAAAACACAGCATAGTGCATCAAGGTAAACACAACGGCTGTCATGACCACACCGCCCCACGGTCCCATAATCACACGTAACTTAGGCAATAACACCCCCTGAAACACCAACGATTCAGCAATCGGTTGAATCAGTACCACAAACACCGCCGCCAGAATAATCCCGCCGATGCCTGCCGTCTGAAAGCCATAAATCTCTGGAATCGGCAGAAATTGCCCACTCAATAAACTGATGATGACATCAATCGTCAGCGCAATCGCTACACCGATAAGCACGACCAATTGTTGCGGGACAAGCCCCTTATCTAATTTAAGTGCCTGCCAGCTTTCCTGACTGCTCCGGCGGTTAATCACAACAAAGGCGATGGTAAGCACCTGTCCGATTGTCCAACCAAGCAGGAGTGTTGACGGGGGAATCTGCGTGATGTCCTCATAGGGTAACGACGCAATCGCAGGTCCGACGATAATCACCGTGACGAGCAATGCCAGCGTAATCAGCGTGGCATCTATCATACTCCACGGGGTATCGGATGCTTCGGGGATGGATAATTTTTGACGTAAGGTCATATCACGGCGGTCAAGGTTAGTCTCTGACATGGATTCCTCAGTTGGTTAATTGCATCAATTATATCCGCCAAGTTGTACTATCGTTGTTTGCGGATGATATTCCGATGTTGTGAAATACAATCCCGCAATTTATAGGTTATGATATTGATCATTCATCAATTAATCCAATAAAGATAATTTCTGGTTTGCGGACGCGAAGAATCGCGTCCCTACGAAATACTTGTGATTCTGTTGTAGGGACAGCATTCTTGCTGTCCGCCAGCGAAGATTATCGAATCATTTTAAAACGTCAACATCATGTCGCTACAATGGTAACCAATACATGATTTGGCGGTTCATCATATACTCTTATTGTAACAAGGTCTGCACGGCATCCAAGACGACATTAAGCAAGCTCACAGGATTGGATATAAAACTCGTGCTTGACCTAGAGTGCACTCTAGCTTGTAGGATAATTTTATGGATAACAAACGATACACCATACAACAAATTTCACACGACACCGGACTAAGCATTCACACGCTCCGTTACTATGAGCAGATTGGTTTGCTTGACCCAATTGACCGCCTCGATAATGGGCACCGCCGTTATAAACCGACTGACCTGACCCGCCTTGAATTTTTAAAGCGGTTACGGGCGACAGGCATGTCTATCAAAGAGATGCAATATTATGTCGAATTGTACCGCATGGGCGACTCCACTTTACGTGAACGGCGTGAGATTTTGCAAGCACACAAGCAAACCGTTCTCGCACAGGTCGATGAGTTGATGGATACGGTGGATTTTATTGATATGAAAATCGAGCGTTATATCCGCGAAGAAGCCAACCTATCACAAGTAGAGGAGAGCACATCATGAACATTGGATTTATCGGACTGGGCATCATGGGCAGTCGTATGGCAGGACATCTGTTAGATGCAGGCTATACACTCACCGTTCACAACCGCAGTAAAGCGAAAGCAGATGACCTGATTGCCAAAGGCGCAGCATGGGCAGACACCCCCGCAGACACAGCCAACAATGCCGATATACTCATCACCATGCTGGCACATCCCGAAGCAGTGGAAGCGACTGCATTAGGCGAGGATGGATTCTTGAGTGCGATGACTGAAGGCACATTGTGGATAGATTCCAGCACAGTCAACCCGTCATTCTCGCGTAAGATGGCAGACCATGCCACACAGCACGGCATACACTTTTTGGATGCACCTGTTGCGGGGTCAAAACATCAAGCACAGGAAGGCATTTTGCGTTTCATCGTCGGTGGAGCAAGCGAGGATGTTACTGTCGCGCAACCGTTGTTTGATGCGATGGGTAGTGGCACGGTACATGTCGGCGGGCATGGTATGGGTACGTCGCTTAAGCTGGTAGTGAATTATCTGCTGGCAAGCGCGATGGCATCTTTTGCTGAGGGTATGGCGTTGGGCGAATCATTGGGTGTCTCACAGGCGACCTTGCTCAAGGTGTTAGTGGGTGGTCCAGTCGTGCCACCGTTTATGGGAGGCAAGCAAGCCAAGATGGAATCCGGCGATTATGACCCTGAATTTCCGCTCCAATGGATGCAGAAAGATGTGCAATTGGCAACACAAACCGCCTATGAAACCGGTGTGCCGATGCCTGTTGCTAATGCGACCAAAGAACTGTATCAACTAGCGATTCGGGCTGGGTTGGGCGAGCAAGATTTTTCTGCAATTTATCAGTACCTTACTGAAGAAAAATAACGAATTCAATCATCAAACACACATGCCATAAAGATGAAATAGCACCATATAAACGCTAACTTTAAGCAAGTCAGCCAATCAGCAAATCGGCCTTTTATACAGACAGATTCTGCAATCCCTCTCCCACAATGTGAATTGAAAGAGAGGGATTAAGGATGTGGACAAGATTAAGATTTTGATTCGTCAATCTCGGTAAATTCTGCGTCTTCGATGTCGCCAAACCCATTGCCACTCATTTCTGATGGGGCTTCGACAACTTCTGGTTCTGCGATGACCGTTTTTGCATCAGCGAAGTTGAGGTCACCTGTCGCGCTACCCGTCGCCGCTTGCATGAGCAAAGTCAGGCGGTCTGCCATACTGGATGGGTCAGGGTGGATGCCATCTTGCAAGAGCGCAGTTTCAAAGACCTGTTCAATCACAGCTGTAATCAGACTATCATCACTATTACTGCTGATGAGTCCACTCAGATTGTGCATCAGCGGATGGCGTGAATTGAGTTCCAATGTTTTGACAGGCAACTCATAATCTTTGTCGAGCAAGCGATTGATGCGATACATATAGCGATTGGTGCTTTCGTCATCACTGACCAGACGTGCTGGACTGCCGACCAGTGCTTTACTTTCGCGCACATCACTCACACGATTGCCAAGTACCGATTTGACCCGTTCCGTTAGGGATTCAAATGAGGTTTCTTCGAGGGCTTCTTTGATGTCTTCCGGTTCTTGTGCGTCACCAATGTCGGCAAGGTCAATCTCAGAGGAATCAACACTGACCAGCTTATGCCCTTTGAAGTCCGTCAGACCCATTGGCAACATGGAATCAACCGGATGGGTGAAGTATAACACTTCGATACCGCGTTGACGGAAGGCATCAAGATGTGGACTCCGTTTACCGCTAGCATAATCATCAGCAACAACGTAATAAATGTCCTCTTGATTGTCCTCCATGCGTTCGACATATTCATCCAACGTATAGTAATTATTAGGGTCGTCATCATGGGTAGTCTGGAAGAACAACAGCGGTTCGAGGTCGCTTCGGTCTTCCGGTTGCATCACAAGACCCTGCTTGATATAGCTACCAAATTCCTCATAAATGGAGAGATACAGTTCGCGGTCTTTGCGAGCGAGACGCTTGAGTTCCGACAAGACTTTGCGGGTAACAGTTTTCTTGAGGGTCGCCATCACACGGGTCGCTTGAATACTCTCGCGGGTGACACTGAGGGGCAAGTCTTCGCTATCAACCACACCCTGAACAAAGTTGAGATACTCAGGGAGCAGGTCTTTGTTATAGTCCTCAATCAGCACCTTACGCGCATATAGCTTCAACCCCGGTTCTTTGCGTGGGCTGAACATATTTTGTTGTGAGCTGGAGGGGATAAACAGCAAGGTGTAGAACTGCATCGGCACATCAGCGCGCATATGGACATGATGGTATGGACCGTTGAAATCCATTGTCATCATCTTATAGAAGTTATCGTATTCATCGGCTTCAACTTCAGATGGGTCACGTCGCCATAGAGCCTTCTGTTTATTGGTTGGTTCTTCATCTTCACCGACATAAATCGGGAAAGCGACATAATCGGAGTGGCGGCGGATAGTATCCTTAATCGTAAACTCGCGGGTAAATTCTTTCTCGTCTTCTTTAAGATAAATCACAATGTCTGTACCGCGCGTATCTTTATCAACTGTTTCGATGGTATAACTTGTACCACCTGTTGCCGACCATTTGACAGCTTCTGCATCCGGTTGATAAGAACGGGTAATGACATCAACCTGATCCGCCACCATAAACACCGAATAAAATCCGACACCAAACTGCCCGATAATATCCGACATTGAGGCATTATCTGGCTTATCTTTCATCGCTTCCATAAAGGCTTTTGCACCCGACTTAGCGATTGTACCGAGGTTCTCAATCACTTCGTCGCGGGTCATGCCGATACCAGTATCACTGATGGTGAGGGTATTGTTCTCCTCATCAACGGTGATGCGAATATGCAGTTCCGCATCAGCATCTTTGACATCGCTATTGGTCAGCATCTCGAACTGTAGCCGATTGAGTGCATCCGACGCATTCGAGGCTAACTCGCGCAAGAAGATTTCTTTTTCGGTATACAGCGAATGAATCAATATATTAAGCAGTTGTTGTGTTTCTGCTTGGAATGTGAATTGTTCGCTCATCTAGCTTATCCTTTCACCCAATAATCGTTATACACCTGTTTAAATTACAGGGTTTGCTTGTAATACAAATGTGTAGGCAGGGGAAATCCCCGTTTGATATAAACGTTACGGTCACTGTTTTAACATACATGTGTAAGAAGTGGATAAAAATTTGGCAGATATTTCATATCACAATCAATGTTATACTAATTCTATGACGTAAGCATAGGTAATATTGGAAGTCAACAAAATGACGAAACAAAAAATCAAACCCTATCGTTATCGTCGCCTACGACCTATTATCTATATGACAATGGGATTACTGTGTTTTTTAGTGCTGTGGCAATTTCAACCGTACTTACAACCACCATATCACCCCTTTTCTGATGAGATACGCATTATTTCAACGCGCTATCTGGAACATGCAAAGAGCGACCTGTCATCGGATTCGATCGTCTATAATGCAACGCGTCACCAACTTCATTCCGATGGCAAATGGTTTGATTTACCGGATGGATTCACACCCATTAGACAAAATTTTCGTCAGGAAAATGTGCGTGTCAAGAATTATGTCTACCTCTGGCAGACTATTCAACCCGTTAGCGTTTTACGATTGGATACAAATACAGGTGAGACACATATTTATCAGGATACTTCGACCATACCGACATCTTGTGGTGATGTGCATGTCATGCGCCTGACAGAATGGGTTCTTGTCACGGATTTCGATAAGCGGACTGACCTGTGCAATATACTGACGGGACACCGTATTGAGAATCTTGTTCCGGTAAATATCCCGACTGATGTGCTACCCACTGATATAAGTTATGAGCTTCCGTTATGGGATTATCATAATCGACAAGAGATGACATGGCTATCACCTGATGAGGCTCGTATCGCCTTTTTTGCATTGCAGTATCCTCCCTCACTCACGACACGGCGTGGTAATTATGTGATGGTCTATGACTTCTCCTCGGATACGCTATCTATCGTGGCGACAGATGCTGATATTAGCGAAGACCACTTTCCATTTCTGACATATGGTGAAGATGATACTGATATTCACTGGCGAAACAATCACATCTTGCATATTGTGTCCTATTCTAATTCGATCGGTGATGCGCATCGCAACGGTGCTGTGATTAACTCACTCATTCATGTAGACAATCAAGAATTGATAGCAATAGCGGGGCCTTGGTTCGGGGAGACAGACCTCGGTTACAGATGGCGTGGTTGTCCGTATTATACTAGTCGTGCTTATGACGAGGAGACCTGCCCAGGTAATTCCTATCACTATCTAACGTATCATGATGCCCTTATCGAAGAAAAGCCTTCCTGTGGATATAAACCCTTTGACGAAACGGTGTGGGTAGACCGTTGGAAGTATACCCGCGACATTCATCGTGAACCAGAATACCATGCGGGCATTATTGCTATCAATGAAGACAATTGTGAAACTGACGTAATTGTATCCGGCGAAATCGAGCGTTTATATGCTGTCTCGACTGACCACCGGTATGTTGCTTATGGCAAAGGAACGAATGGTAAACTTGATAATATTTCGTCACCAGTCTGGTATATGCCCGACATGCGCGGATATACATTACCTGAAAAGGTTTGTTTGCATGATAGAGAGGTCGGCGTAGATTTATATTGCTTATCTACTCGCAAGTGGTCGATTGGGATTGTCGATGCACAGACATGGATATTACAAAAGCACAATCCTGTCACAGCTGTTGATAGAATTGCACGGCAGATACAGTTATCAGATGATGGATTTACGACAACATTTCTGCCATTCATCGTCGAAACAACATCATGGGTAGAAAAAGATTTATCAGGTTGGGAGCTTGTGACTACAAATGAAAGGGACAGCACACAGAGACGGTTAGCCTTGTATAATTATGATACAAATCAATTTGTCCGGTTGATGTCAGATTGGATGAATGAGACGACAATACGTATGGAATTTATAGAGGAAAATCGTTTCCAAATTACTATCTATGATGAGAGTCCCCATCACGCACCCCTCCCAACTAAAGATATTCCCCGTACAATCTATGAGATTGAATTACCATCAACCTAATTTGCAAGCTGCACTTGCCCAATCATCCACTGGCTTAACTCGCTGAGGCGGTCATCGAGGGTGTCTTTCGGATTCCACAGTCTAATACGGTCACTTTCGCTGTTCACAGTAAACGGGAGACGCTCATCAAAGGTCGCCGTGTAGAGTGCGCCATATTCGTCTTGGTCTTTGTTTTTAAGATATAGCTTGAATAATCCGACGAACTTCAGGCTATGGATGCGTTGTCCGGTTTCTTCATAGGCTTCGCGGATGGCACATTCTTCAATCGTTTCGCCATCTTCCCAACCCCCGCCAGCACATTCCCACTGTTTGCGATTCGGATTGTGTAAGAGCAGAAATTGCCCATCTTTTTGTATGACAACGGCTGCCCATGTCAGTGGGGTATTGTCATCGTCCGGCACAACAGGTGTTTCGCAGGCGATAAATTTCATGAGTACGTTGCCGTTGCTGAATCGTCTGAGCATCTTGCCTCCTTAGCCGGTCTGATAGGGTTCTGCATAATATTGGTCTTCGTCACCTTCGGCTATCCAACCGACGCGCCCACGATAATTAACCTGAAACCACGCATATCCCCCACTGCATTGCACCCCATCGACCACATAGAACATTTCCAGCGGGTCAATCTGCACCAGAATTTCATAATCTGTACCGGGTCCACTGCGTAAGTTAAGCGTCTCATCGCCGTCAGTGCGGGTGACTCGTCCACGTTCGGCAATAATCAAGTAGGTTTCGGGGACATCATCACAGTAGATATGTGGGGTGACCGTCACGATTTGTGTTGGGGGTCGGGTTGGCGCACGGGTTGCAGGGGTATCTGTTGGTGTGACCGTTGCTGAAGTGTCCACCGATGGCGTATTTGAAGAAACAGCGGTTGCAGTCGTGTCTGTTGAACACGCGCTGATAACCATCCCAATCCCCAATACCATTAACCAGATTATCCGTGAGCGATGTGTGACAGTGTTCATAACCGTATTCTACATGATGTTGCCCTGAATCGCTCTAAGAATTTGATGATACCTGCCCGATTTGTGCAATGATGATATACTCGCCTGAGAGTCATCAACCAATGGAGTCATCATCTATGAAAGCCATCCAGATTGTCACACGCGGTCAAGCTGAGTTTGTCGAAGCCCCTAAGCCCACATTACAAGCAGGTCATGCCCTGATTAAAACACAACGGATTTCGTTATGTGGTAGTGATATTCGCTGGTTACATCACCTGCCCGACGATGGTTATCCGACAGCAACAGGTGTCACCGGACACGAGATGGTCGGCACAATTGCGGAAATAGGAGACAACATGCAGGGGTTTCAGGTTGGTGACAGTGTGCTTGCCCTTGCGCCCAATCATCAAGCGATGGCGGATTACTATCTGGCGAAGATAAACAACCTGATTAAATTGGATGGTTCTGTGTCGTTGGAACAGGCTGTACAGGCGCAACAACTCGGCACGGTAATGTACGCGGCGAAGGGTCTGCCCGATGTCACCGGAAAGACAGTTGCAGTTATCGGACAAGGGTCGGCTGGATTGTGGTTTAATACCATTTTACGCGAACGTGGTGCAGGCAAAATTATCGCGCTCGACCTGAAAGCCTATCGTCTGGGACTGAGTGAGACCTACGGTGCAACCCACACGATTCACAATGCTGACCTTGACCCAATCCACGAATTAAAAGCCATCAACAACGGCAACTTACCTGATGTTGTAGTAGAAGCCGCTGGCGAAAAAGAGAGTATCGCACTGGCAGTTGATATTGTGCAAGATGGTGGGTTTATCCTCTATTTTGGTGTGCCCCGCTTCGAGACGATGGACTTCCCTTTTATGCAATATTTCTTCAAGACCATCACCGCGCGGTCAATTGTGCATGCCACCCGCGAAGACAATCACGCCTCGACGCGCAAAGCACTCCAGATGATTACCTCCGGTGAAGTTGATGTTACACCGATGCTGACCCACACTTTTCCGTTCAGCCAAGTTATCGAAGCCTACGCCCTGCATCGGATGCAAGACGAAGGCGCAATCAAAATCATCATCGACATGGAAGCAGACTAGCCTAATCTAACGGTCCAGCACCAATTCTTTGCGGTGCATGCGGTCACACCAATCATGCAAAACGGTGTGGAGTTGGTCGGTGGAGTCAATCAGAAACAAACGGGTGTGCATCTCGTGTGGGCTAGGTGTGGTCTTCCCCGTGACTTCAATTGAGTAAGGTACAATCTCGATCACGCCATTCATTGAACGTTGCAATTCGTCATAGCTGGACATCAAGCCTGCGCCAAATGCCTTGAGGTCACTGCCAACATTCATCAATCCAAACTCTACCGAATACCACCACAGCGCACCGAGTCCGCCTTCTGTACGTTGGTCTACTGTAAATTCAATCGCCCGTTTACCAAACTCTTGCAGATAATCAGCATAATCTTGATGCACCATAAAGGGCAAATGTCCGAAGGTGTCATGCCAGATGTCCGGCAGAGGGGTGTAATCGAGGGAGTCCATCGGGCGGATATATTCGGTAATCAAAAATTGACGCTGTGCCAGATGTTCAAACCACGTTTGCCCGTCCGTATATTGCACATCGGTACTGATTAATTCCCAACCGACGGTGTCCATCAACAGAGCATTCATTTCGTCAAAATTGGGAACACGGTCAGGCGTGATGTTGAGCTGGTCGAGTCCCTCAAGGTATAGGGGGTGGGCGTGCTTCTGTACTTCGGGATATAGCTTGGCGTATAAGGTCGCCCAGATTTTGTCGTCAGCGGGTGTAAATTGGTAGAAGGGACGTTTGCTCATGATATGCCTCTCTTATTCTATATGTATCGGAAGGTAAATATATATTGTGTAGCCCACCGACATTCCAATCATGTTTTCAGCCTAACATGACAGCGTATAACCACCGATACAGCACTGAAAATTATTTGTACTTAAACGTCTCAGATAAAATAATATACGGCTATTAGCTTGTATAAGACGGAAATTTTACGGAAAACTTGTTGAGGACAGATTAATTTGTCGGCAAGATATAAGACACACGGTATACTTTCATGATAGATAGGTAGGGAAGGATATAGTCCAATGACTCGTGTGATGATTTCGTATCGTAACTTGCCCAAGCAAAGAGCCTTAGCAACAGAAATTAGTGATATGCTCAATGATAATGGCATTGGTACATGGATTGACCATCGTAGTATCCCGATGTTTTCGACATGGGAGAACGCAATTATTGACGGCATCACCAACAGCGAGTTTGTGATTCTTTGTCTATCACCGGAATACTTTGAAAGTGACATTTGTTTGATGGAGTGCTATATTGCGCGTGGCTATGGGAAGCATATCATCCCCTTAGTATTTGAGCATGAAGATGAAAGCCCTGATGGTATCAGTGCTATCCAGCGTGTGTTTGAGTTGATTACATCCCATGAAGAAACCAAAGGCTTGGAGGATTTAACGGTTGGACGATTGGATGATAATGCCAGAATGTTTGGCTTACCGATGTCCAAAGATGATGTCTTCCAGCGGATTCTCGATGTCATTCATCAACCGACCTCCGATATAAAATATGACGTTTGCATTTCGTATAAAGCCACACAGGGAGAATATGCTACGCGCATTGCAGATGACCTGAATGGCGATGGCATCAACACCTTTATCTCGACCCGCAGTCTGAAATTAGGCAATCCACTGCGCCCCCCCAACTGGCGCGCGATTCTACAGAGTCGTTATCACATCATTATTCTGACACCGGACATCCGCGACAGTGTGTACATCAAAAACGAAATTTTGGTTTCACGCACCAAAGAGACAATTTTCATGCCTATCTTAGCTGAATCGCTGGTTGATGATGAATCTGCCAGAGCAGAAATTATTGATACCTTTACAACACCAGAATTTGCGATGTTGAAGCGGGTACAATGGCTGATACCGGAAAACGGCTATGATGCCATGATTCAAACCTTATTAAATTACATTAAAAGCAACAACAGCTAACACAACCGACTTGTTCCACTGTATCTATGGTGGCGCAGATACTCATTCACAGTGGTATAATGAAATATAACAACGCCAAATATGATGATAATTATTAGGTTGATATGATGACTGACTTAATTCAATTACGCTCGACAGAAGACAAAATTTATGAACGCGCCACTGAGACCATGACCATCAATCCAGTGATGTATAACCTCGCGCTGGCAAGCTTCAAGAATTTCAACCCACACCTAGATATTGATGGCATGCGTGACTTACGCCAACAAGATTATGCTCGTCTGGATGATTTGGGGCATGTCTATCTGGATTACACAGGGGGCGGTTTGTATGCCCAATCGCAATTGCAGAAGCACATGGAAATGTTGCTCAATGGTGTTTATGGCAATCCACACTCCTCCAACCCGACCTCACAGGCGATGACCGACCTCGATGAGCAATCGCGTGAGTTTGTCCTGCGCTTCTTTAATGCTGACCCTGATGAATACTGTGTGATTTTTACGCCGAATGCCAGCGGAGCGTTACGCCTTGTTGGTGAATCGTATCCCTTTGAGCAAAACGGGCAATATCTGCTGACCTTTGACAATCACAATTCGGTCAATGGTATCCGTGAATATGCGCGGGCAAATGGTGCAAAGCTAGTTTATAACCCTGTGCTCCCACCGGACTTACACATTGATGAAGAATCGCTGATGCGTAACCTTGATAACGCCATACCCGATGGCAACAATCTCTTTGCCTTCCCTGCACAGTCGAACTTCTCCGGTGTCCAGCATTCACTGGATTGGGTTGACGTTGCCCACGAAAAAGGCTGGGATGTGCTGGTGGATTGTGCTGCTTTTGCGCCGACTAATCGCCTCGACTTGAGCAAGGTCAAACCGGATTTTGTCCCGCTGTCCTTCTATAAAATTTTCGGGTATCCGACAGGTGTGGGCGCGTTGATTGTCCGTCACGATGCCCTTAAAAAGTTGCGCCGTCCGTGGTTTGCCGGAGGGACAGTATCGGTTGTATCAGTGCAAGGTGATGCGCATTATATGGATGAGGGGTTTGCTGCTTTTGAAGATGGCACAATTGATTACCTGAATCTGCCCGCCATTGAGATTGGGTTACGCCATATCGACACCATCGGCATCGACAAGATTCATGACCATGTGATGGGATTGACCGATTATCTGCTCAAGATACTGACACACCTCAAACATCGCAACGGCAGAACACTAGTTAAAGTATATGGACCTGTCACGACTGAACAACGTGGTGGCACGTTAGCGGTTAACTTCTATGACCCTGATGGCACAGTCTTTGATAACCAGATGGTGGAACGGCTCGCCAACCGCTTTAATATCTCCTTGCGGACGGGGAGCTTCTGCAATCCGGGGGCGAGTGAGTTGATACACAATATCTCCTATGATTATGCTCAGGCTTTGTTCAAACAAACTGACCGCATGACCTATGACCAATATGCAACGGCAATGATTGCTAGTGGTGATAACGATGGTATGGGCGCAATTCGTGTCTCCGTTGGTTTAGCGACGACATTTGATGACATCTATAAATTTGTTCAATTTGCAAAAGCCTTCCTCAACTTCCAATCCGATGGGGTTGAGATGGAAAATCGGCACTGTTAAGCCCGATGTCCGACGACGACCAACGCTATCTCATCGAGCAGGATGTCCCCTTTGCACAGTCGGCAGTGTGGGACATCCAACGGGCATATTATGGCGACTATGGGGTTAAGGCGTGGAACAAATCCGGCACAGTCCCGCATTATGTCAGTAGTAATCCGGCTGTTGCCTATGCCTATGCCGAGATTGTGCTTGGCTTCTTCCGTGACCGTGTTCGCATCGCACCGGACAACACCGACCCCATTTATATTCTGGAGTTGGGTGCAGGCAGTGGACGTTTTGCCTATCACTTTATCAAGCAATTCAGTGACCTCTACCACGCGCTAAAGCTACCATTACCTCGCTTCTGTTATGTACTGTCTGACTTGAGCCATCACAACGTCACTCACTGGACAAATCATCCCCGCTTCCAACCCTATATTGAGCAGGGCTTGCTTGATATCGCCCAGTTTGATGCCACCGCAACCGACCCGATACAACTGCAAATCTCCGGCAATACTCTGACCCCAAACAGCCTCTCGCAACCGTTGATTGTCATCGGCAATTATTTCTTTGATAGCATCGAACAAGAGTTGTTGCGCTTTCAGAATGGCAAAGTCTATGACTGCCTGACCACAACGACTGTTGGAATCGACCCACGCACGGCTGATGTGCATAAGCTTATGAAAACAGTCGAGCTGAAATACAGCTATAAAAGACGTAAACCACCTCTGTATGACCTGCCAGAACTCAACGCCATTGTGGATAGCTATCGGCGTGACATCAAGAACAGTCATGTTTACATCCCGACGGCGGGTGTACGTTGTCTGCATTATCTGCGGACGGTGTCACAAAGCGGGTTATTGTTGCTCACAGCAGACAAAAGCCAACATACATTAGACAAATTAGACGGACGAGGTGCGCCCTCATTGGTGACGCACGGCGGGTCATTCTCGCTGACGGTGAATTATCATGCCATCGCGCATTATGTCGAAGATACCGGCGGGGCAGTCATCTTCCCTGAACATCCCTTCTATGGGCTGAATCACAGTGTCATGTTCTTGTTAGATGAGGCGCAATCGTATGTCGAAACACAGTTTGCCCAATCGCGCTTTATTAACAATTACGGTCCCGATGAATATTTCAGCATCAAGAAACACTTTGACTCAACAGTACATATCCTGACGATTCGCTATCTGTTGGCATATCTGCGCCTGAGCCACTATGACGCGAAGATATTTTTCAAGATGGTCGAGCGACTAACGGAACAACTACCGGAGATTGCCGACGCGGAAAAAGAAGCCGTCGTTGAGGCATTACATCGCGTGTGGGATATGTACTATCACATTGGCGAAGAAGATGACCTTGCTTTTGAAATCGGCATGATACTGTACGAGTTGGATTACTTTGCCGAAGCCCTCGCTTACTTTCAGCATTCAATCGCAACGCATGATGTCGATATAGCGACGCTGTTTAATATGGCGGTGTGTGCTTTACAAGTCGGTGATATACAGCAATCAACCGACCTCATCGCGCAGATTCTAGCTGATGAGCCAAACTATGACCCTGCCCTCAAATTACGCCAGCGGATTCGAGTGATTCTAAGCGAAATGCCGGACTAGTCAAAATAATCCGGCATAGTATCACTTTAGATGTTGTAGATTCTATATACTAGAATTTACCATTATCGTTTTGCCATGTGTCTTCTGGTGGAATGGGTGATATAACATCCCAATGTTCGACAATAAGGTTATCTTCCACACGGTACAGGTCAAAGTAAGCTGTTGGGATTGGGCTATCAGCATCACCACTGAGACCTTGCGACGCGATGAAAACAAAACTGCCCTGCGCGACAACCAACTTGATGTCTTCGTAAATGAGCACTTGATTGGCTTCCGCTAGTGTTGCCAGTGCATTGGTGAATCCATCAATACCATCTGCCATAGCAGGATTATGTTGAATATACATATCGGGGTTAATGTAGTCACTGAATGCAACAGTGTCGTCACCATCAATCAAAGCCTTTTGGACAAATTCCACAACTAGCTCACAGTTATCTTGTGTCTTATCAAGGTCAGTTGGAATAACAGTTCCATCAACTGCTGTGCGTCCACTAAGGTTCGGCTCCATTACAGGTTGGATATTATCCCAATGTTCAACAAACTTACCATCTTCATCAACACGGAATACATCAAGGATTGTAAATTCGCCACCAAGTAATGGCAGGTTGAAGGTTGTATGAACAACAACATGGTCGCCATTGGCAAATACACGATGAAAATTAGCAGAAGTCATCGGGTCAGATGCCGCAGCTGCTATCAGACCCATAAATGCTTCCTTCCCATCGGGGACAGATAAATTATGTTGGATGTAACCTTGCGGGGAGATAAAGTTCTCGGCGGCGGTTGGGTCACCGGTTGTTACACTGCCAAGTAACATGATGGCACGGGCTTCAATCGAGGGTACAACATTAGGTGTTTCTTCCGAATTACAAAAATCCATAGTATCCTCCTGTGCGGATGCAAAACCGATGCTAAAGACAAATACGAGCAAGATGCTCAAGTACATGATGATACGGCTCATAGTAGACTCCATATATAGTTATGTGTGAAAAGCTTTGTTCAAACTTATGTCTTTAGGATACGATTGTAGTGAGGCATTCTGTTAGGACTGTGAGCGGGGTAATGGGTACTTTTTTCGGATATTTGCTCTAAATGCCGTTGGACTTTCTCCAGTTTCACGGCGGAAGTAACGGGCAAAATAAGATGGATCTATGAAGTTGAGGTGAAAAGCAATCTCGCCAATACTCTGTTCCGTATAGGTGAGCAATCGCTTGGCTTCTAATAAAATACGTCGCTGGATAAGTTTACCCGCAGGAAATCCAAGTTGTTCGCGGGTAGTATCCGTCAGGTAGCCGGGGGTTATACCTAAGATCATTGCATAGTCAGCAACACGCTGTTTTTGTAGGAAGTGCATGTCGATGAGCTGGATATAATTCGTAACCAACGATGCCCCCGACGAGACATGTTCCGATGTATGCTGTTGGACGAATACCCGTTGCGCCTGAATCAGAAACACTCGTAGATAAGATTGTAACAAAGCAGTGCGCCCAAAGCCTGTTTCGGCGTAACCATGCAACATCGCTTCACACAAATCAAAAAATTGTGTATCGGTATCATCAAGATATAGGGCAGGAGCAAGGTCTGTTCGATGAAAGAAATCGAAACTACGTGGCGTGATTGGATCCGCTTGGTTCATCGGTAGAAAGCTTTCCTCAAAGAGGATGATATAACCCTGAGTCGGTTGTGTCGATTCCCATCGTTGAATCTGTCCCGGTGTAATGAAGTAGACAGCACCCTGTTCAATTGAGTATTCTTTAAAGTCAATGTAGGTTTTGCCTGCACCCGCTGTCAGAATTGCAATGGCATAAAAGGTCTGGCGGAATGGGACACTTGGATAATGTGAGCCACTTCTTATCCGCATAATTTCATACGGGATGTCTTCTGCTTTCTCTCGTTTGAATTTTAGTATAGGAATCTCGGAGTCAGTCATGTGAAGAAGTTTCCAATCGAACAGTTCATGTAATGTTCTGAATGTTTTGTTGGTACGTGAACAACGAAGGTGTTGTTCCTACAAGGGAATCGACTATTCATGTCATATGGCAATTGTACAACTATATTCTTGAAACCAATTATACCTTCAACAACCGTTTGAGGGTTGCTGTGTCGGCTTGGACACGCCATTCGGCATCGACATCATAATTATTTTCGGTGATGACATAACCGTCATAGTTAATGTCATGCAAAGCTTGCGCGGTTCGTTCAAAGTCGCCTTCACCTGTGCCGAGTGGCGCACTGCCCATCACATGATTGTTTCCATCTTTGGCATGAACTTGATTGACCAGTACATCTTTTAGTTCACGGATTTGGTCGGAGGCGTGATGTCCAAATACCGTTGGATTATAGGCATCAACCAGTACCTTCAGCTTGGGATGATTGACCATGTTCAATAGTTCACGGTGTCCGGCAACATCGAGGGTGTTTTCAGTAGCGAACATCAACCGACGGTCACCAATATAGTCGCAGGCACAGCGCAATAACCCCGCCACTCGTCCCATCTCCTCAGTGGAGGTAATCCGGCTAGCTTCAAAACTAGGGCAGTAGGCAAGGTCAACACCCATCGTCACCATTGCATCAATCATGCCTGTCAGTACATTCCATATTTGCGCTTCGTTTTCCGGCGCATGGAACGAGAAGGTATCAAAAATGCTGATACTCAAGCCGATGATGTTAACGTTGTGATCTTGGCTGGCTTGCATATATTGCTTCTGCACATCAGGGTCACGCAGGGTATCGGCATCTGCCATGCTATGTACCCCAATCTGCATCGTATCAAAGCCGAGTTCACGCGCCCGCCGAACCGTCTCCACACCTTTCACATCCAAACACCAGCCACAAATACCCAGTTTCATCATGCTTCATTTCCCTTCTGCCAAACCATGCTATAGCTAATCGGTGTTCCAAAATATTTTTCCCACTTGGGTTTGTGCGAGATATAGTCAGCATCAATGATACCCTCATCCATCACCACCAACGACCATCCTGCTTCATAGGCTGCTTTCACATGGTCACTGAGTAGATGCACATAGCTCTGTATCGTGATGTCCTCACCATCTTTATTGTTGAAGTGCGTCGGCATACCGAGCATCAAGAAATAAGGGTGAAAACCAACGATGACAAATTTGCCCTGTGGTTGTGTCAGTCGTGCCACCTCGGCATACAGTGGGCGCAAATCTGACAGGTGCTCATCAGCGAGGGATTGTACACACAGGTCATAACTGGCAGACGGCAATCCCGTATCGGTGATGTTGGCATGATGTAAGGTGCGATATATATTCTTCTCCTCAGCTTTTGCCATCATCTCGCGGGTGAGGTCTACGCCATCAATGGGTGCGTCGGTGTGCTCCCGTAACCATACCCCGATGCGCCCCGTCCCGCAGGCAAGGTCAAGAATGTGTTTGTGAGTGTTCCAGTCCACAGTTGTGATGCGATTAAATAGTCGGATGTCCATCGCGTCCTGCACAACTTGCTCATAGGTTGCTGACCATTCGCCGTACCCCTGCTCAACATCGACGATGGGATAGTTGCGTTTATCAAAAATGGAATGATTCATGTTGTTTGCTCCTCTCGCTCCTTCCTGAATAACTTCAAATCTATCTTGTATTTGGGCTTTTGCAAACCCTTATAACCGTCGATGTCAACGTCAACTAAATCAGGACATATTGTCCCGATAGGATAGGACACCCGCCTCATGACATCAGCATACCTAACCGCATATGATGATGACGATAGACCTATTTTTTAAAGGTTACACAAAGGAGATTTTATTATGAAAAGAACAGGGTTTATGGTGTTGGTATCGCTTATTGTCCTGACGATGTTAGCGAGCACAATTTATGCGCAAGATATGATGGAAATCCCTGAAGTTGCCGGAGTTATTACGGAAGATAGTATCGACTTCCCGACTGAGGTATCCGCTGGCTTGGTCACACTCACCTTCGAGAATCAGCGTGAAGACGTGCCCTATGGTCCAGTTATCGCTCGCTTGAATGAGGGGGTGACAGTCGAAAGCTTTTTTGAAGCGATGGGGTCTGGCGACGAGATGGCACCTGTATTTATGCTGACACTCTATGGCGGAACGACAATCCCTGCTGGCGAAACCTACAGCTTCACAACTGAACTGCCTGTTGGCAAATATCTAATTCTTGAATTTGCCGATACACAATCTATGCCACATATGTTTACTGTTGTCGAAAGTGACATGATGGAACAACCGGAAGCACCGGAAGGCGATGTCACGGTTGCAATGGTAGACTTTGCATTTGGTATCCCTGCACAAATCGAAGCTGGACCGCAGGTTTGGGAAATGCAGAACTTTGGTGAGCAATGGCACGAGGCTGCCGTATTCAAACTAGAAGAAGACATGCCACTGAGTGACATCATTGAGACATTTGAGAGTAGCACCGCTGAATTTGGTGAACCGGGTCCTTTCGGTGATAGTGTTTTCTTCTGGGCACCAGTCGGGGCAGAGGTCAGCTCATGGGTCACAGTGGACTTAGAACCGGGGCATTATGTGATTGCTTGCTTCTTGCCAGATGTCGAAGGGGACTTTAGTTCACATCTGATGAAGGGTATGGTCGCGGTCTTTACTGTGGAGTAGTTTATATAAGTTGAGCATAAGAGGTGTCAGTTCCCGTTAAGTCGAACTGTCACCTTTTGTTTTTTTGATTGTTAGGAATGTGAATTAGACAGGACAAATCGGTTAAACTCATATAGAGACATTGTGATTCTAATTTTCTTTAACAACCGCCTATAATCTGTTATTTAAATGTACAAGTTTTACAAATTGTTACTTTATGTAGATATAAAGTTTATTCGATGAGACAGTACATGGATAAGACATTACTAAGGAATAGTAATCAACCGATACAAAGATTGTTGTTGATTGGTGCTGTTGTAATTATTATGATAGCAACACTCGCATTAATCGCTTCAATTGAACCGCGCTACAAAGATTTATCAACAATTGTTGAGCTAAGTAGCTATGAATTCTACAGAGGTCAGCCTACTGTGGAAATGACTTTAGCTCTAGAATCAATTGGTTGGTCACTACAGATTTGGGCTACTTATTTCACTCTGATAGAGACTGTAATGGGTATAGTTGCTATTGCTGTTGCTTTATTTATTATCTGGCAAAAACCAAATAACTGGTATACGGTATTCCTCGCTGTGAGTTTGGTAATGTGTAATATTGGTGCCGCATTTAATGTTTATACCTTGCAATTATTTCACTCTGAATGGCAACCTGTTGTTAAACTACTCATTATTTTTGCTTACATTGGCGTTGGCAGTCATTTCGTGTTATTCCCCAATGGTCGCTTTGTACCTAGGTGGACACGATTTGTCGGTATTGTGTGGGTATTCTATGTAATCGTAACTGAACTGTTTGCTACAGAATGGGGATTACCAAGAACACCTAATGTAGACGATTTACAAGACTTGATACGTATATTTATTCCATTATGCCTTTTCAGCTTCGGCATTTCATTCCAGATTTATCGTTACTTTTGGTGTTCAACATATGTGGAAAAACAACAAACGAAGTGGGTAGTTTTCAGCTTATTATGGTTGACTATTGTTTTTGTTTTTCTAATCCTGATAAATTTACTAACATCTAATACTACTATCGAACCACCTAATACAGAAGATAGACTAGTGACTGTGATTGTTATTATTTCTATAGTATATATAACAATTACCTTTCTCCCTATAGCTATCGCCATTGCAATATTACGCCATCGCTTGTGGGATATCGATCTACTCATCAATCGTACTTTTGTTTATGGTAGCTTGACCGCGTTTATCATTTTGCTGTATGTTGCTGTGGTCGGTGGACTGAGTGTGGTGTTCAATACACAGCAAGATGCCATCGGTGGATTGCTAGCGACGGGCATGGTTGCATTACTATTTCAGCCTGTGAAAGAACGATTACAACGTGGCGTTGACCGAATGTTATATGGTGACCGCGATGACCCTGCCACTGTGTTAACACGCCTCGCACATCATCTGGATAATGTTGATACGCCCAAAGAAATTCTACCCAACCTCGTACAGACAATTGCCAGCACCCTTAAAGTCCCCTATGTCGCTATCTGTGACGTAGATATACATTGCGCTCAACCGATTGTTACATTTGGAAAATCTACACCTTATACCCTTCAACTATCACTAAGATATCAGGATGAGATTATTGGGTATCTTGAGGTTGCACAACGAAGTCCACATGAACATTTCAAGCCCGATGAGGAAGCTCTACTCGTGACCATTGCTACTTTCACAGCAACGACGCTTCGTGCAGTACAGTTATCTGATGAAGTCCGTGAGTCACGCCAGCGCATTGTCACGGCGCGTGAGGAAGAACGTCGGCGTATTCGGCGAGATTTACATGATGGTCTCGGTCCACAACTCGCTAGCCAAACATTGGGATTGGAAGCTATCAGCCAGCTTATGGTCTCAAATCCTGATAAAGCGCAAGAGCTACTTGAAGCCCTCAAAATACAAGCACAAGAAGCGATTATGGACGTGCGTCGATTGGTATATGACCTGCGTCCACCGTCCCTAGATGACTTCGGGTTGATTGGTGCGCTACGACAAACCGCCAATCGTTACGAATCAAATGGATTGCAATTTGACTTTGATATTGCTGATAATCTACCAGAGTTACCTGCCGCTGTTGAAACTGCCATTTTCCGTATCGCACAGGAAGCCATGACAAACGTCGTGCGCCATGCGCAAGCCACTCGCTGTACGATTCGCCTTGACTGTTGTACAAAGCAACTAGTGCTAGAGATTTGTGATAATGGACGAGGGCTAGGTGACGATATTCAAGCAGGCATCGGCATTCAGTCTATGGCAGAACGCACCGCAGAACTAAATGGCATCTATGAGATTAATTCGCTACCCGTCGGGGGAACGCGCGTTCAGGCACAATTTCCACTGGAGGCATATTATGACTGATGATGAAACTATTCGGATTGTCATTGCTGATGACCATCCGGTATTTCGGTTTGGATTGCGTGCCTTGCTTGAATCTCAGCCAGATTTAACAGTCGTTGGCGAAGCAGAAAACGGTAAAGAAGCCATCACATTAACACAGTCCCTACAACCACATATTGTGTTGATGGATGTACATATGCCGGATATGAATGGCATTGACGCGACCAAACAAATTTGTGCATTATCACTGAATACGGCCATTCTAATTATCACTATGCTTGATGATGATACTGTGTTTACGGCGATGCAAGCAGGTGCACGAGGTTATCTGCTCAAAGGGGCACAGGGGACAGAAACATTACGAGCAGTACGGGCTGTCGCCAATGGTGAGGTGATTTTCAGTCCGGGTGTAGCAGAACAGATGATGGCATACTTTGCGCGTGGCTTGACCACAACAGCAAAGATACCTTTCCCTGACCTAACACCACGGGAAAACGAAATTCTAGAACTAGTAGCAAAAGGGCTGACAAATGGCGCAATTGCCGAGAAGCTAGTACTAAGTCCCAAAACCATTCGTAATCATGTGTCCAATATCTTTAGTAAATTACAGGTCGCTACCCGTAGCGAAGCCATTATCAAAGCGCGTGATGCAGGGCTAGGCAATGGGAAAGATGCAGAGTAAGTACTGTCAGAAAACGTGTTGGAAGTCGGTTAAACAGAACAATCCAAAACACATAACTGACCTGTGATTGATTTCTCAGGTTATATTTTGGTTACTTTTCACATAAAAAACTGAGTAATTTCATATATTTCTACGGGGATGTTGTGAGAATTATCCAATATAATATCGTCTGTTATGTATTCTTAGTCGTTTCTACCAAAAGGAATAATGGTTATGACAAGTTTAGTCCCTCCCAGTTCCGCCATGGAATCTGCCGAAGCATTACTCGCATGGGCAAAAGAAAATGATGTCGTTGAATTGGATGCACGTTTTGTAGATATTCGCGGTGTACCACAACACTTTAGTATGCCGATTGAAGCTGTTGATGCCGACGCATTTGAAGAAGGTTTTGGCTTTGATGGTTCAAGTATTCAGGGTTTTCAGGCAATTAACGAATCGGACATGATTCTGTTGGCTGACCTCAGCACTGCTGTAATTGACCCATTCAACAGCTATAAAACACTCGCATTCTTCTGTGACATTCACGACCCTATCTCCCGTGAACCCTATGCAATGGATCCACGCGGTGTTGCGAAACGTGCCGAAGCTTATCTTGATGCTTCTGACCTCGCTGATATTGCTTACTTCGGTCCTGAAGCTGAATTTTTCATGTTCGACAATGTCCAATACAAGACAACCCCGAACAGCAGTATGTACAGCGTAGACTCTTTTGAAGGGTTCTGGAACAGTGATTCCCCCGACCCATCAATGGGGCATTTGAACAATATTAAGATGGGTTACTTCCCATTGTCACCAATGGACAAAACACAAGATGTCCGTGCGGAAATGGTACAAACCTTGATTGCCGCTGGTATGGAAGTTGAAGTTCATCACCATGAAGTTGGTGGCGCAGGTCAAGCAGAAATCGACCTCAAGTATGACTCCTTGCTCAAGATGGCTGACAAGATGATTAATTATAAATATATCGTCAAGAACGTTGCAGCAGCCAATGGCTTTTTCGCAACCTTTATGCCGAAGCCACTTTTCTTGGATAACGGGTCAGGTATGCACGTTCACCAATCCCTATGGAAAGATGGTCAACCACTGTTCGGTGGCGATATGTACGCTGGTCTGAGCCAAATGGCACTGTGGTATATCGGTGGTATCTTGAAGCATGCTCCGGCATTGTTGGCATTCACCAATCCGATTACCAACAGCTATCGTCGTCTCGTCCCTGGTTACGAAGCACCAGTTAACTTGATTTACTCTGCACGTAACCGTTCAGCAGCGATTCGTATCCCGATGTACAGTAACAATCCAAAAGCGAAACGTGTCGAAACCCGCTTCCCTGACCCAGCAGCGAACCCATACCTCGCTATGCCAGCCCTATTGATGGCAGGTATCGACGGTATCATCAACCAAATCGACCCTGGTGACCCAGCAACCGTTGACCTTTACGAGGGTGAAATGGAAACACCATTGGTACCCGGTAGCCTCGCTGGCGCACTGGAAGCACTCAAAGCAGACCATGACTTCTTGCTCGAAGGCGGTGTCTTCAGCAAAGAGTACATCGAAGCTTACATCGAGTACAAACAGGTCAACGACCACGACCAAGTGGCAATGCGTCCGCATCCATACGAATTTGACCTGTACTTCAGTATCTAAAATAATCCTTCCCACACACGCAAAGAGCCATCCAACACGGGTGGCTTTTTGTGTTTTGGCATCCGATTGTTCTAATTTAAAAGTAAACCGATGTATGTTTCAGCAATTAGGGTGTCATTGTCGGGTGGTTATCCTAGTTTGTCAATTTTTGCCCAATTTCTTCCATCGGTCTACTGGATGGCAAGGTGAATAAATACCTAGAAAGAATCTATCAATTTAAAATTCACAAACATGTTGAGGATTGAAAACCTTAAATTTTTCCAAAAACGGAAAAGTTAATACCTTATGGCTCGAAATTTCGGATATACTGATAACACTGGTCGTTGACATTCATATTGATTGTCACTATCAACTAAGGACATCTATATGCCCAAACAACTACAGGCACCCAAAATCCATCGTGCCCCAACATCAAAAAGTGAACCAAAGCAGGTAGAACAAACACCACAGAATGATAATAATGCAACAGCAACCAAGCTAGCACATTCTGGTGGGTCGTTGAAGAATGCTAACCCGAACACCATCTTACAGTTACAGACGATGTTTGGTAATCAAGCAGTTCTTGGCATGATTCAGCGTGAGGGGGGTGACAACGAGAATAAAAAGGATGAAAAATCCGCACCACCTGACCCATTGAACATCACCTTATCATCGTCAGATTATTCTATGTGTATGGAAATTTATAAGAAAACCCAGAGTTGGGACGCGCTTAAGAGCATGTATGTCAGTAGTGACACACCCGACCTGATGTTGATGGCGAAGCTGTGGAAGTTCCGGCGGGATTATGTTGTCGGCTTGATTAAGTCGTTGCGGGATACCAAATATCCTGACCTGCTGGCGAAGTCCGTCGGTAGTAATGATTTGACCTCTGATTATGATGTGACATTGGCATCCCCCGGTAGTGGTAATGATGTGGAAGCTATCAGCGACTTTAACAATCACGTCAAAGGGCAATTTGGCGTACAGTCGGGCACACTGTTTGATACCAATCTCTATGCGCGTGATTTTGCTCCGGTTGACCAATCCAAAGAATTTAAAGAAGCTGACGAGACCTACCCGACCGATGATTCGATTGGGGGATTGCCGACCATGTCCGAGATGGAAGGTGATATTGAAGATGTCGGTGCGTTGATTAAAGTGCGTCGCTATATGTCACAGACTGAGTGGGACGCGCATGTTACCGAGATTGTCAACGGTGTTGAAACTAGCAAGCGAGAAGCTGTTGAACGCCGTTATGACGAAGCCGATGCCCTGTATCAGATTGCTACGGCGAACTTGCTCCAACGCTTGAAAGAATCCCTCGGTGAAGTTGATGAAGACCTCGATGACCAGATAGATACCTACGAGTCCGATACGGTTGAAGATGACACAGACGACAAGAGCGAACTCCAACTTGCACAAGAGATGAATGCGGACGAACTATCAGAAATTGAGCATCATAACTCCGACCTTGTGCTGGAAAAGAGTAATGAGATTTATCTGGAACGGATGCGCGTAATTCGCCAGATGCAACAAGATATCGCCAAGCTTCAAAACGAACTCGATACCCTCGGCTCTAAAGACATCAACAGCGATACACTGGATAAATTACTCGGACCCAAATTCTCTGGTTTGTTTACGGGCATGATTAACAATGCCAAAGCACGCGATTTGCCTAAGATAATTGATGCTAAGCAGACCCAAATCAAGCAGTTGATGAGTGAAGCCATCTTCTATGCTGCCGAAGCCTACACCAGCGAGGGCGCAATCATGCACATCGTCGCGGGTATTCAAGGGTCGAAGCTGACTGATGAAGAAAAATTGGGCAAGAATGAGGATGAACAACAAGAACTCCTCGCGCAGAAGATGCAAGAGGCTAACGATAAACTCACGCTTGACCACTTGTTACAATCGGTGAATGAGCAGTTTGGTGACTTTATGAAGGACTATGGTCACCTCGCCAGAAAGACCGAAGGCACAATGTATATCAAGTCCTCGAAGTATGTTGACCGCATGCTGGATGCGATTGATATTCTGGTCAAGCGGGATGCGGATACCTTTGCTGACCCCGCCAACGAAGCGGTGACCGCTGCTTTTGAAATCGGTGATTTGACGGCATTGCGAGCAGAAATCAAGAAGCTATACTATGCGCGTAAAGACCCAACCATGTGGGGTGACGAACGCGAAGACACCGCGAAAGGTGTGATGTCCGGCATGGGTATCAATAACCGTGCTGAGTACAAAGCTGCGATTATGAAGCTTGGTGCACAGATTAATATTGTTCTCCGCAATCAAATTGACCTTGCTAGCGACGAACAAGAAAAACGCTACTTCAAGAATTTGAATACGGATAAGATGAAAGACCTTGACTAGATAGCTAGAGTAGATGCCGATACACATTGATACAACCGGAATAGAACAACGCTATTTGCTGGATATGGTTAACGTGGCACACGGGCGTACCCTCGAAATTGGGTGTGGCGATGGGCGCATGACATGGCAATATGCCAACCATGCCCAGCGTATTATTGGCATTGATGTTACGTTGGATGACCTTTACACTGCGTCGGACAAGTGCCCACCCGACATCAAAGATAAGATTAGCTTTCTGGCGGGCAGTGCGATTCGCCTACCGTTTGCCAAAACAACCTTTGACCATGTGTTGTTTGCATGGTCATTCTGATGAATTATGCCTGCGGGTATGGTTCATACCCTCCAAGAAATACATCGTGTCCTGACATCGGATGGCGTTCTGCTTGACCTGCGTCCGGCAATTGGCAGTCGTGTGGTGTTGGTTGATTTGCCATATGCCACGCTCAATGTCGGTGAATTTGATTCGTCTGCAACAACAGCAGATAAACAAGCTGCTCATGATGCCATAGCGCAAGTTGTTGCTCAGGGACAATTTGTGCAGGAACACCTCGAAACCTTTGATTTGACTCTTGCTATGGATACCGTTGATGACCTGCGCGACTATGCCGATTCCTTGCGCCGGAGTATCTTGCCCGACGACGTGTTGACACAGGTCGAGACACTAACCGCTGATGAAGACCCTGAAACATATGCCATTCGTATTCGTCGCCCAATGCACCTCGCACTCTATCGAAAACAAATTCCAAACAAACCTTAAACCTTACAAACCATTATGCTTGTTATACTTAGGGTGTAGCGTACAGCATTAGCCAAGAAGAGAGGCACACATGGCGGACACCTTTAATATGTCGGATGTCTTTATTTCCTACTCGCGTAAAGATAGCGACTTTGTCCACAAGGTATACGACGCATTCAAAGCACAGGACAAAGAGGTCTGGGTAGATTTTGAGGATATTCCGCTGTCGGCAGATTGGTGGAACGAAATTAAAGCGGGGATTGATGCCGCCGAAACCTTCATCTTTGTGTTGACACCCGACTCGGTTCGGTCAGACATTTGCCGTGATGAGATAGACTATGCCGTCGAAGCTAACAAGCGCATTGTGCCGATTCTCCATCGTGAAATCGAAGAAGATAGCGACAAAGAAAAAATCCACGAACAGGTGAGTTCGCATAATTGGATTTTCTTCCGTGACACCGATGACTTTGATAATGCCTTTACCCAATTGGTGGATGCTGTCGAGACTGACCTCGACCACAACCGCACCCATACCCGTCTGCTGGTACGTGCCAAAGAATGGAACATCAACAACAAAAACTCGTCGTATCTCCTGCGTGATGCCGACTTACAACAAGCGGAAATATGGCTGACACAAGGGGTCAATAAGTCACCTAACCCGACCAATTTACATGCGGAATACATCAATGCCAGCCGTCAATCACAAGCAGGACGACAACGCAATGCACTTTTTGGCGTGACAATTGCGTTGGGTGTCGCTATTGCATTAACGGTATTCTCGGTGTTCCAATGGCGGGATGCTCAAGTGGCGCGTGAAATCGCTGACCAAGCCCGCGATGAAGCTGAAGTTGCGCGTGACCAAGCCGAAGAAGCTGCAACCCTTGCCCGCAGTCTGGCTCTCGCAGCCTATACACAAGATGCCCTCAGCAATGATAAAACCGATTTAGGAATGGCACTCGCGTTAGAAGCTGTTGATGTTGATGACAGGCAAACACAGGTTCTTGGTGCATTGCGCGATGCTGCTTATGCTGGTGGGACGCGCATTCGCATGACTGACCATGCTGATTTTGTTTGGGATGTGGACTTTGACCCGCGTGGTGGTCTGATTCTATCGGGGTCAGATGATGCCAGTGCTTGTGTCTGGGAAAATCGTGATGGGCGATTAATTGGCTGTTTAGGTGACAATGGGATTGCTCATGATAGTGGGGTCATTGCCGTCGAGTTCTTCCACGATATACCCCGCGCATTGACAGCCGATGATATGGGCACTATCAAGATATGGGATATTAAACCGCAAGAAGCCCAATTTGAGCTTTTGGACGAATACACATTTGATGAGCCGATTCGTTCTTTCCGTGTAATGCCAGATAACCAATCTGTGCTGGTCGGGCTAAACGGTGGTGCACTTAAGCAGTGGGTATTTAATAGCGGTGAAGTGATTGATTTTGAGTCGACTCATGTTGCTTCCATTAATGCGATTGAAGTCGATGCGGATGGTAGCCGTGCCATTACTGCCGGTGATGAAAATGTCGTCATTATATGGGATACAACAACAGGAGAACCTATCGAAATCCTCGAAGGACACACGGACCACGTCTTGAGTGTAGACATCAGTGCTGATGGCACACGCGCAGTCACAGGCGCACAAGATAACACCTTCATCATGTGGGACATCGAAAATTATCAACAACTCTATCTGATTCAAGGACACGAGAGTGCTGTGTCTGATGTGGCGTTTGGTCCTGAAGCAACCCAAGTTACAACAGCATCGTGGGATAACTCCATTCGCATCTGGGACATCAACACCCGCCGATTGCTCAAAGATTTTCAGGGGCATACCGGAGGCATCAATCGTATTGACATTAGCGACGATGGACGCTTTATTGTATCGGGGTCATTCGATACTGATTTACGCTTGTGGGAAGCACGGAGTTTTGTACAGGTCGGCTTTGTTGAGGGTGATTCATCAGGGATACAGCATACAGTCTATAGCCCTGATGGCAACATTGCCGTGACTGCACATGATAGTCAGGATGTGCTGGTATGGGATACACGAGGATATAACTTTAATAAGACGCTCAGTGGTCATAATGGACGGGTTGTTAGTGTTGCGGTAAGTCCAGATAGTCAACGAGTAGCAAGTATATCGGATAGCAATGATTTAATCGTATGGGACTGGCAGAGCGAAGACGAATTGCTCAATGTAGAAGACATCGCTGACCGCCTCTATATGGTGTTGTTTGCCAACTCGGATGACATCGTCTATGTGGCACTCAAAGACCGTATCATCTGGTATGACATCAACAGCGGTGAACAAGCAGGTGAGTTACTCTATCAAGGAGAAATCGGTGGCAATAACTCGGTATCTATTAGTCCTGATGGTCAGTTCTTGCTGGCAGGTTTGCGTGGCGCGACTGATAACTTGCATTTGTACAACCTCGAAACGGGCGAACTGATTCATAATCTTGAAGGACACACGGACGGCATCCTCGGTACAGCGTTCACTGATGACGGGACAATCGGTATCAGTGGGTCGTGGGATAACTCGGCATTGATTTGGGATTTGGAGACAGGGCGTATTATTCATAACCTTGTGGCACATACCGAACGGGTATCGACTGTGGACATTACGGGCGATGGCACCTATGCGATTACAGGTAGTAACGACCGGAGTATCCATCTGTGGAGTCTCGATAGAGGTATTGATGAACTAGAATATATCGGGCATACCGACCGTATCCAAGCGGTACAGTTCCATCCCAACGAACGTGAGATGATTAGTGCGTCAATTGATGGTACAGCGACAGTCTGGCGTTTCCCACATCCATTGGAAGAATTGCTCGGTTGGATAGATAATAACCGCCATGTTCCCGAACTCAATTGTACCGAACGCTCTATCTATCAAATTGAACCGTTATGTGAGGATGATAACGAAACTAATCCCGCAGTCGATGATGACGACGATGACGGGGATGATTAAGAAGCATATAAGTAGGTGGTCGAATGATATTAAAAAGCCTTGCTCTTTTTCTAATAGACATTGACTAAATAATCGAGTCATTTTGTTGATAACGGACAGGCAGTAGCCAGTCCCTACACTAGGAATAACAAGGTCACTGTAGGGACAGCTTACTAGCTGTCCGCTGACTACTATGCTGAACTTAATTTGAAAAGTATTAATCAAAATTCAAATAACAAATGACCAATTACTTAATCTAAAAGGCTTTATGCAAATATGCAAAAAGTCGTGGTTCTATAGTGGGTCGGCATGGATACCGACCCTACGAAACCGATGAAATTCGTAGGGTTGATACCTGTCTCAGCCGAAAATGGAATTTTAAAACCATATCGAAACGGACAATCAGCCTATTATTGCAAACGCATGATCTTTATAAAACCAAGTGTTCCAACTGACCCACCCTGATAGAACAGCGGTAAATCTACCACAAATTCAGAGGTATCATAATCAATTTCATACATGCCAACGAGCAACTGATAGTCACCGGATGGTACATCACAGGGGATATCGAGTGTTTGTGTATCGACATAGGGTGTGTCCAGTTCCCATTGGGTCATCGGGATATACCCCGGCACAGCATCCGCCCTTGCTATCAACTCGCCTGATTGGGCATTTACAATTACTAGCTTCATGACGTAATCGGTCGATGGGGTCTCTGTAACCGCCCACCATGTCGTGACCCATGTCGTATCGCAGGCAGAAAGTGTGTCATCAAAGCCTGTCTGGATGCCTTGTAGCTGAATACTTTCCTCCTCACCCACTGTGAAGATTGTGTTTAGCGGTTGTGATTCATCGACATAGACCAGTTGCGGGAATTGCTCGTCTTGCCGGAACCAATATAGTGAGGCATTCTCGACTTCATATGCGAAGCTAAAGCCAAGCTTATTCAGTTGGTCTTCGGGTATCTCCAACTCAGCTGGAATCGCTAGAATCATCGGACGGTCACCATCATACTCACCGAATCTACGCACCGCTTGCACCCGTTGTGTGAGGGTCGCCAGTGGGTCATAGAACAAATCAATAGCTTGTTTGCGGTAATCATATTCAGGAATATCAGACGCAATTTCAAATTGTAAAACACCCACATATGGGAGGCGTTCTGAGTAGAGGCTGGTATAAAAGGCTTCCATTTCTAAGGGTTGAATCACGAGTGTGCGGGAGGGAGTATTCTCGCGTATCCACGCAAACATCTCGCGGTATACGGAGTCTGTACCGTTGACATAGCGTCCGTCATACTCAAAGGGTTGATAATCGTCTGATGCCATCCGGATATATTGGACTTGCACCAATGAGATATTGACCCAGATTAACACCAGCATAATCATCATTGCGCCATATGCTAACCGTTGGAATCCCTGTTTATCTGTTTCGTACAGCCAATAATATAAGACTCGGCATGTGAGTAACCCCACATATAGTGAGGCGTGCATGACAAATTTATATTGATTGTTGTCATTTGCCACAAAAATATACGATAAGAAAAAACCAAGAAATGTTGACATCACCAACAATTGACTAAGGCGGTCATTCTTCCAGATTGCTAACCAGACTCCCACCAGTAAAAATGGAAGCATCGGGTAGTTCACACCAATCAATGAGTCGAGATTGAAGCGCGACCCCAGTGTTAGTTCAGATAATCCGGGAAACATCGACAAGACATCTAAACCCAGTATCAAGGTACTCAGATAGAGAAAGCCAAGCAAGGTGATAGTGACACCCCATACTATGAGCATATACTGTCTGAGTGTCTGCCTAAGGTCGTTAATAATACCTAATACTATCCCCATGTTTGAGCGATTTTGTAAACGGTGTATCAGATAAACAAACAGTAATGCTGGAACCATTGTTAAACCAAGAAAAACTCCTGGCACAAATAAGAAAATCGTTCCGCCAATGATACTAAAACTAATTAACGTCATCATACCGAGGGTTATATGCCCGCGCAACATGCGAAGCACACCATATATCCCCATATAAAAGTACATCAAACTGAGGGGCATACTATTGTAATTAATGTATTTCGACCAGATATGATAGAGACGTGGTTCACCTTCCAACACCATTGCGCGCCGACTGACAAACTCAAGCCCATCTGTGACAACAAAATTCCACGCATGGAAGACCCCGAATAAGTTGCCATTAAATAGCAAAATCATCACCAGTGCACTCATGACGAGATAACGCGGACGGTCGAATCCAAGTTCTTCAATAATCAACCACAGATAACAGAATCCAATAAACAAGGTTATATAAATCAGGGCGACAGATACCAGCGGTGCCGTGACTGAAAATAGATGTGATAAGACTGCCATTAAGGCATGATACGACCAATAATACCCGAAGGGATAATCAGGGACTTGTGGGTTAACAGGGGGAAATGTGCCGTGAATAATCTGGTTAATCAAGCTACCGTGAAAGTCCGAATGGGTCAGAGCCTGAAACTCCGTATCGACTGCTAACGCCAGTAACCCCGGCAACATCACCAACATGGGTGTGATAATGAGAACCAGCATGTGCGCCCACGAGATGTCACGTTTTTCACTCGTATCACGCACAGGCACAAAGGGAATCTTCGCTGTCACCACAATACCGATACATATTATAATCGTCACCAGTGCAACGCTTTCCCACATGTTAATGGTCATCGGGGTGACCCGCGACAACATATAACCAGTGAGTCCAAAAACCACAGGCATGAAGGTAATAACAGGCAGGATACGATTGTATAACAGGTGTCTCATAGATGCACACTCGCGCTTATTTAAACGCCGGACAATATAGCGAAAAAGCTTCTGTTTGTCGAGAAGCAAGTCCTATGTCAGCACGATTATGTCGCGTCGGATTCTGCTTCACCCTGTTCCCAGAGTGCATTTAAATTGAGCGCGTCAAGCTTATCCCAGATGTTATCCGGTAGAGGGGCAAGTGCTGCGCCGAAGTTCGCATCAATCTCTGCGATATTCTTTGCACCGGTCAACGTGCAGTCAATCAAATCCTGACGCATGCAGAATTGGAAGACCACCGCTAACATCGGTACATCATATTCCTGACAAAAATCATATAGCTTGCTGGCAACAGCGACTTGATAATCCGGTCGAGCAAATTCGAGTGATTTATTCACTTCGACAGGGTCATCACCCATCAGTAAGCCGTGCATCATCACCGCACCATTCAACACGCCAACATCGTTCTGTTTCGCCAATGGCAAAATCTCATTTAATGCTGAGGTATGAATCGGATTGTAATCGGCAAATGTCAAAATTGCATCGAAGCGTGCCGACGCAATCGCACGTTTATGGTAATCATGACGACGTTGCCCCAAGCCAATCGACCTAATCACACCCTGTTCTTTAAGATGTTCAAGGGCTTCAAGTGCGCCACGCGGTGCAAACGATGGGTCGAAGTCTTGCGGGTCGTGTATCAGCAACAGGTCGATATAGTCTGTGCCGAGTAATTTCAGGCTGTTTTCGACAGTCCACATCGTGCCGTCCCATGTGTAATCTTGCCAGCGGTCAGGATGAGTGCCTGTCTTGGTGGATAAAATGAGTTTCTCGCGCGGATAGCCCTTAATGGCAATACCGATGCGTCGTTCACTTTCTTTATAAAATGGTGAGGTGTCAATGTAGTCAATGCCTTGCTCGATGGCATATTGCACACCGTCAATCGCTTCGGCTTCTTCGACATCTACGCCGAGTCCTCCAATGCCCGCCCCACCAAGGGACATCACCGGAACATCTAAGCCTGTGCGCCCCAGACGACGGCGGGACAATTGGTCTCCATAAGTCATTGAGGTCTCCTAAATATCTGTATTCACTCATTACATGTTTATTGGTTCAATCATAACGCATCACATCCGCAGTGTTTAGCCAAAACGTAAGAAATGTATAAGTCTCATGACACGGTTGCAACACAAATCGTTACGACCACGTATACACAGTAAGATTAGATAGATAAGGAAAACTCATGCACCATAAACATGTCCATCGCAGTCCGAATCCATTCTTCATATTTGCATTCGGTTTGCTGTTGTTCTGGCTCTTCGGCTTCAAGCTATTCTTCTTCCTGCCGTTGCTGTTCATCTTCGGCGCATTCGGTGGATGGGGCGCATGTTGGGCGAACCATCATGACGATTGGGATTGGAATGACGAGAAGCCCAAGCGCAAAGGCAAACCCAAGCGCGATAGTTATACTGTCATCGACGATAAAGACGATGTCACTTATGTCTAATCGCATGCAATAACCTGTTCGCTTGCGAACGAACTGAACAGACACAATCGCGGGTAGTCAAAAGATTACCCGTTGATTGTGTCTAGTAGACAATCTGTTACGTTAGTGATTGTTAACAATTACGCAACACCTACAGTTGGAGTTTGCTGGTAGACTGATAGTATGTGACCATCTAGCGTAAGGGTCTATCATGCCCTATCAGATTTCGTGGTATGTTGAACAACGTGTTTTACGGATTAACATCATTGGGAAAATCGACATTGATGAATTTGAACGTCTCCATACTGAATCGTTTTCATTTGTTGAAACTTCATCAAACAAAGTACATGCTATTGTTGACCTGAGCCAGTTTGAAGCCTTACCGACAAACCTGCGTATGCTAACCTCTGCCACCAGCGAAGAAAAATCGCATAATCAAGGAATGACCATCCTTGTCATGCCCAACATGAATGGTGTGTTGCGGTTCTTGTGTAGCGTCGTCATGCAGACCTTACGCCTTGAATATCGCGTTTGTGAAACCAACGAGCAAGCAGTCGAGATTCTCAATCGCGTTGACCCCAATTTGCGTGAGCTATCCTTTATTGATACCCCACTAACATAAGTTATTCTGTATCATAAGTAGTGCAGAACAATCATCATTACTTCTTTTAATAGGAATATATATCCCCATATAACCTGTTCACCTACTCAGGTCAAAGTCTTCACTCTATATTTCAAAGGTCAGTATAGCCATCACCTCATACCCTGATCCCATCATGTTCTTGTTCCAAATTCTATAGTTTGCCTATATTTCGTGAACAACCTTACTGTATCATCACCTGAGGGGCTCTATTTGCTTGAAAACAATTCAATATATGGAATATTATTGATCCTTATGACTCAAATTAAACATTTGTGTATATTATAAATTACTATGATAAATTAGTAAATTGAAACCCAAATGCACCTCAAAATCGGTTATGATAAATATAGATATATCAAAAAACATACTATCGTTACATCAAACTAATGCAACAGGAGTGCACTATGACAATCAAGGTATTACCTCCAATACTGTCAAAAATTGATGTTCGATCAAAAGCACGGGTTAACCCACAGGCACGAATCGCAGAGAACATCATCGAACATGAATGCCGCCAATTAGGTATCTGGTTACCTCAATTACAAGACTACACGACTATGTCAGGATATTTATTTCCTACAGCAAGCTTACAAAGGCTTGTGACATTGGGAATGTACAATAATTTCCTTTTCTTTGTAGATGATCAATTTGACCGTCATGCTAAAGAAGGTGTGGATATTGAACAAGAAATTGCGATGCGTAAGGTGTTTGATAACTGTACAAGAATATTATTATCAGGCATATTACCTGATGATAACAATATACTGTATGAGGTATGTCAACAGTTGCGTACGCGATTTCTTAACCATACAACCGAAGCTTGGTTACAGCGACTAGTACAATCCAATCTTGCACATCTTAAGGCTTCGACATATACCATTGATGATATACTAAATAGTAATGAAGATATAGTTGAAGGCTATATTAATCTTCGAATTCTGGATTCAGGTATGCACCCAACAATGGATAGTTTGGAATTTGCACGAGGGATTATTCTTCCCAATAATGTCATCAAGTCTAGATATATTCAGCAATTACGAAGAGCTGTTGCCAAAATTGGTGCATTGTCCAATGATATTTTTTCATATACAAAAGAGATTATTGGAACAAATTCACGCTTCAATCTGGTGTGTGTATTGGAAGATTATGGTGATTGTCGTACATTCCAAGAGGCGGTTGTTGACGCAGTAAAAATTGTCAATGATGCCATTGATGATTTCTATACATTAACTAACGAAACACCTCCATGGAATGACAAACAGATTGAAGCAGATGTGGGTGAATATATTGAAGGATTGCGTGATCAAGTCATAGCTTGCTGGCACTGGCAAATTTCAACCAATCGCTATCGGTCACCTAATTCACCATTTCCGGAATTGAGAACCCTAATCTAGCCAGATACTATTAGTGTATAGGGTAGAAAAATGCCATATAAGACATTCTGGTATAAGGAAAACCAAGTCGTATTTGCTGAATTTATAGGAGAGTTTTCGATACAGGAAATGTATGATCTGAATCGTGAACTTGACATCTATTTTAAGTCTGACGGTAACACAATTCATCTTATTGCTGATTTACGAGCAATGACTAACTATCCGAAGAACCTCGCTCAGGTTCGTGATGCAACCCGTAGAACAGCAAACCAACCGGGACTGGGATGGGTACTTCTCATTGGCTCAGAAAACCCTTTTCTCAAATTCTTAGTGACAACGGTTTTTCAACTGGTACGTGTCAACTGTAAGATTGTTGGTAGTTTAGAAGATGCAGAAGATATTCTAAGGCGTGTCCAATTCGCGGATTCGCAACCGGGAAGTGATAAATTATAGTGTTCACTATTGTTAAAGAATATGTCTCGGTCATCATCGGTGATGTCATCCGTCTCCATGCAATCTACTATAGCCAACATTGAGGCTTTGGCTTATCCTTCGAGGCACAAATTGCCGAAGGGCTTGTTCCCTTCATGCGTGAGTATGATGATAAACGCGATGGCATCTGGACAGTGAGTCAAGATAAGCAAGTGCAAGCTTGTATTGTCATTGACGGGAAAAACGCAGACACAGACGGGGCACGGTTGCGCTGGTTTGTGATTGGTGTGGCGTTGCGTGGGCAGGGTATTGGTCGTCAACAGATGCAAACTGCCATCAACTTTTGTGATGACAATAGTTATCAGAAGGTGGCACTCGGCACATTCAAAGGTTTGGATGCAGCCCGTCACCTGTATGAATCCTTTGGGTTTGTTCTTGTCCACGAGGAAGAAACCAGCCAATGGGGACCAAAAGTGCTGGGGCAACATTTTGTGCGAGTTATAGAATAGCGCAAATTCTAAGGCTTTTCTTGTTTGAATCCGTTTCTTGTTTGTGGTCTACTAAAGGTCGCAAATCACACATGACAAGAAAGGACACTCATGCTCAACTTGACAGTTTACCTCTCTGGCGAAATTCATAGCGACTGGCGCGAACAAATCACACAGGGTATCTCTGACAATGACTTACCGATTACGGTGCTCACACCTGTTGTGACCCACTCTGCCAGTGACAATGTCGGTGGTGAGATATTGGGAGATGAAGACAAGAAGTTCTGGTATGACCACAAAGCTGCTAAGATTAATAGCGTCCGCATCAAGACTGCAATAGAGCAAGCTGATGTAGTGGTCGTCAAGTTTGGCGACAAATACCGTCAGTGGAATGCCGCATTTGAAGCTGGCTATGCCACCGCTAAAGGCAAATCGGTGATTACATTACATGCACCCGACCTGACACATGCCCTAAAAGAAGTGGATGCGTCTGCGGTTGCTACCACAGAAACACCACAACAGGTTGTCGAAATCCTGAAATATATCACAACACAGAAGTAATGTCCTATTTTTGAACATCTTAGGATAGGAACAAAAAAGGGCATACCTATTAACATATGCCCTGATTTATCGTTGCTAAATAACGTTAGTTTGTACTGTTGGCGACCCTACGAAGCTGAAGCGAGTGCAGAAAATCGGGAGGTTCGGGTTTCAGCAAATGGAACATCGCTATAACAGAAGCTAGGATGATAGCAACTGAATCTATACATTGTTGCCCTCATTTCCTCAATACTAGCAAACAAAAAACGCCACATGAAAATTCATACGGCGCATTGTTGTTGTAAGTTTGATGATGTCCCTAGATGGGTTGTAGGACACGGTCTTTCCGTAGTTGCTTCCATAGGACAACCATATCCCGACCCGCTACCGTTTCTTCTACGGCTTCCCGCCATGCCGGAATCTTAATTTCACGCAGGGTAATTGGCTCATAGCCGGTACTCTGGAAGGCTTGAATCTGATCGTCAGGTGTACTGCTCATCAAGAAGATAAACGCAACCTCACTCTGCAATTCTTTGGATGCGTCCTCGATTGCCTGTACCACCATCTGAATCGTGCCACTGACTGGCGCACCGGATTCCAGATAGAACTCGTCCATGCGTGTTACCAGATTTTCAACCGTCCACCCCATTAGTGCCGCGATGTCATCTTCACTTTTTTGGGCGATGAAGTAACTCTTTTGCCCGAAGGACATCATGACATCCATGCGCGAGACGGACTTATCGGATAACTGGCTGATGAATTGTGCAATGAGTTGGGCATTGCTTGGCATCCCACGTTTGATTTCAATACCATCGGCACCCGCAGGTGAGCTGGCAGGTTGTGCCGGAGCTTCCTCGGCAGGCGCACTGGCTTGTGCAGGTTGCGCTTGTGCTTTGGGTTGTGGGGATGCGCTAGGCGAATCAGACGTAGCTGAGGCACCGCCAGCTGACAATTGTTTGCGGATTTCTGCCCACTGTACCTGTACCTGTTTCCACGTATCTTCGATATTGCCATCATTTTGTATGACAACATTCGCTTGACCAACCTTATTAGATTGTTCATTTTGCGAAAGGATACGTTGCTTGGCATCATTTTCGGACATTTTGCGCTTGGAAATTAAACGACGATATTGGGTTTTGCGTGACGCATTGACAACCCAAACCGTATCAACAGCATCTTTCAAGTCACCTTCGAGCAATTTAATTGCCTCAATGACGACCACACGTTGCTTAGAGCGTTGCACTAAGGTGTCTATTGCCTTACGAATAACGGGGTGTGTAATAGACTCTAATTTCTTTAGTGCTTCGGGATTTGAAAAAACAATATTTCCAAGGGCTGTCCGGTCGATTCGCCCATCGCTTCCCACAATCATCTTGCCAAATGTTTCTATAACGGGTTTATAAGCGGGTGCACCGGGTGACATCGCTTGATGTCCCATGCTGTCCGCATCAATGGTATATGCACCGAGGTGTTGCAACATCTGACGCACGACGCTTTTACCTACAGCGATATTTCCCGTGAGTCCGATTACATATTTATTCGGATAGCGACTACTCACGGCTTCACCTCCAAAACGAAACCAGTATAAATTGAATGAGAAATAACATGTTTGATAACATCCTGAATTATAACACAAAAACCAAACCTCTGCGGATGTAGAATTAAGAAATTATTTCATTGGGTTTGCGTTTGTGCTTATCGGGTCGTCACAGGATGGCACACAAGCCATTCTATATGGGTAACAACTATTCCTTATATCAAGCGATTCATCCCATCAAAAGCGGCGGTTTTATAACATTCTGCCAGCGTCGGATAGTTGAACACGGTATTGATGAAATAATCAATTGTGCCACTAAATGCCATCACAGTCTGCCCGATGTGAATTAGCTCACTTGCGCCTTCGCCGATGATATGCACACCGAGGATTTTGTGGTTCTCACGGTGGAAGATAATCTTCAACATCCCGATAGTATCACCGAGGATTTGCCCGCGTGCAATTTCCTTATAATAAGCTTTGCCAATCTCATAAGGTATACCCTGCTCTGTAAGTTCATGTTCGTTCGAGCCCACTGTCGAAATTTCGGGAATGGCATAAATCCCGTAGGGGAACAACTGCGGGAAGCTTTCCGTGTCGATGCCAAAGGCATGAGAAGCCGCCATGCGTCCTTGCTCCATTGAGGTCGATGCCAAACTTGGGAAACCAATCACATCACCAACAGCATAAATATTAGGCACATCAGTCTGATAGTGGTCATTCACTTTGATACGTCCGCGTTTATCCGGTTTGATGCCGACACTAGCCAAACCAAGTTTATCGGTTGCGCCCTGTCGCCCGATAGCGTAGAGAGCTTTTTCGGTGACGATTTCTTTGCCACTTTCGAGGCAGGTCTTCACACCTTTGCCATAGCGTGTATCAGTCGGTGCGATACTCTTGACCCGTTCACCCAAACGGAAGGTGACCCGTTGTTGACGCATATGATAGACCAGCGCATCGACAATCTCATCATCAATGAAGCCGAGCAACTTATCACGCATTTCGACAACGGTGACACGGACACCAAGCGTCGCAAACATACAGGCATACTCAATGCCAATCACACCACCGCCGACTACTGTGACGGTTTTGGGCAGATGGTCTAGTTTGAGCAGGTCGTCACTGGTGAAGATAGTATCACCATCAAACGGAATATGGTCAGGTTTGGCGACCCGCGTCCCGACAGCGATTAGGATATTATCAGTGGTGATGTCGTCCTCGCCGTGTTTATCGGTAAAGGTGACATGCACCGTATTAGGGTCGGTAATCTTTGCGATACCTGCGATAAGTTCCACACCGTTACGCTGGAGTTGGTGTTTGCTGATTTCTATCTCATGGCGAATCACATGGTCAGCACGGAGCATCAGGTCATCCATCGTAATGTTATGCTTGACCTGATACGACAAGCCATATATCGAACGTTGGCGGAAGCCGGAGAGGTGCAAAACAGCTTCACGCAGAGTCTTTGATGGAATCGTTCCGGTATTGACGGATACGCCACCGATAACGGTCTTCTTTTCGATAACTGCGACACGTTTACCTAACTTTGCCGATTGAATGGCAGCGCGGTGTCCGGCAGGTCCTGAGCCGATGATAACAATATCGAAGTCGTTGCGTTTCTGGTTGGGTGATGATGTTGGTTTGGGCACAGCGACAACATCAGTTACGGGGTCAGGCTGGGTGGTGGGTTTGGTCTGCTCGGACATAGCTACCTCGTCTAAGGATACACTCAGCTACAAGCATATCGCAAATCAGCAGAGTCGCAAGGAATCGGGGGGAGGATTTGTGACATTGTTAAATGTGACCGAAGTGTTTACTAAAGACACGCGCAAAGCCGATACGACCGATTTTTGACGCACCTTACATGTTGGAGTATCATTTAATTATGAAGGGTTGGGAAAACAAACAGGCATCTATTATGGATATATCCCCCCATATCCACCAATTGTTATCTGTGTTTTGATATACCCTCTACAATTGCATTTCTAAAATAACATCGGATGGTGAATACGCTATGCAATCAAGTCATGAGGAGTCAAGCAATAACAAAGAAAGAAATCGTCGCTTAGGCGGATTTGTCTTAGCCTTTGTTGGCGTTTGTATAGCAATACCACTCAGTGGATTTATTTGGGTGTCGATGGCGACAGTGTTTGGTAGCACGACTATCATGACGAGTATAATGCTAATCTTGCTCTTGGCAGGTATCTTCCCATTGTCTGCATTGGCATATTATAAATACCGCAAATCACAACATTTAGAACAACTGCGCTTTGATTTTAAATTGCTCGGTATTGATGCTACTAGCGGTCATTCTGATACACTCGGTGGGAATGTTGTGTCACGCTATGAGCAACTCTATAATGCGGACAACTTTGCTATCCAATCGATGTTATGTTTTGTGGTGGTTGTACTAGCAATCGTCGCCCTGTTCGGTGATGTCAACAGCATTATTGTCAATAGGTTAGGCGAGACTGCCTTGCCCGCCCTGCAATATGGTTTTGTCGGGTCGTATATTTTTTCCATTCGCTTAGTATATCGTCGTTATACCACCTTTGACCTGCAACCCTATGTCTACTTCAATTGTGCGCTTACCTTCCTCAGTGGGATTGCTTTTAACTTTGTGCTGTTTGAGGTGATTTTTCAAATCGCATCGAACCCGTTAGAGGCAGTCTCTGGTGTCGGTGCAATTGGTGTTGGGGTTATCGCCTTCAGCTTCGGTTATTTCCCATCACTTGCCATCGGCTTTATCGAAACATCAGTATACCATGCACTACGGTTGGGCAATCGGCGCGCGAGCCGGCTTCCGCTTAAGTTGATTGATGGTATTAGTATCTTTGATGAGGTGCGTCTACGCGATGAGGGTATTGATAATATCCAAAATCTAGCGACGGTGCGGATTGATGAACTGCTCCTCAGCACACGCTTTAGTGTGCAACAAGTGGTCGAATGGGTAGACCAAGCAACGCTCTATTCCTATCTTGGGGATATGGGTAAGCAAGAAGACGTTAATCGGCTCATTGACCAGTTAACGGCACTCGGCATTCGTGGTGTGAGTGACCTGCGCGACCAATGGATTCCATCTTATGAGATTGACCCGCCGTGGCTTCTTAATTCTGATGGCTTTATTTTGCACAACAACCTCAACCGTGTGGCTGAATCTGACCGTGCGAGCCTGTGGCAAGAATTACGCCGTTCCTTGCCAGCTATCACCGATGGCACAAACAACGTCGGTGATTTGGATACGCACAACATCACAGTTCAACGCTTAGATGCGATGTATCGAGCGACACGCTATGGTCCGAATATGGCGTATATCCATAATTATTGGCGCACGATGGGACAACTCATCAGCGACTTACAGCGTCCGTTGGTGTTATCTGTGCAGGAACAAGCGCGAGGCGCATTTAGCCAAATTGCCAATGAGCAATCATCACATTCAGCCAAGCAAGCTTATAAAACGTTGCCAGATAATGTCAGAGAGATTGTCAAACAAGAAGCCGAGCAACGGGTACAACAGTTGGAAGAGGATAATGCCTCTGCCACACAATCAGATGTTGCACGTTTGAGCGAGACAGGTGTACAGGAATATCTTGGGTTGGCGCGTATCGAATATGCTGAGGGTCATATCGAGGAAGCTAAGCGGTTCTATAATCTTGCGATTCAAGCCAATGGTCAGAACGCAGCAGCTCATAATGAATTGGCATGGTTACTGTTAACTGAATATCGAGATGATAAAGACCACTGCCACACAGCGCGCACCCATGCCCAAACAGCAGTACAGATTTCTAAAGACAAACCCACAAAAGACAAAGCGGCTTATCTGGATACACTGGCGGGTGTACATCTTGTTATGGCAGAACATGCCAATGACCTACAGCAGAAGCAAGACCATCTGACAGAAGCACGCAATTTATTGGAACAAGTGCTAGACCCCGATGTGTTTGAGTCGATCCCAGACTACGGCAAGGTTGAGGTCAAAGAACATGAGACCTTGTTGCTTACACTGGAAGCTGAGTTAAAAGAGATGACCGATGACATAGGGTAATTAACCTGAGTTTTGCTTAATGCTTCAACTAATATAACATGATGTTTGGATGCGATATTGGCACACTAGTCTGTTATAGTTAACTGGTTATTGGTGGTTGGGAAGGACAAATACATTGTTTTGACCAATAACAAATCACCAAAAACCAATAACATAACCACAATTGGATAATCAATCGTCGCTTGAACTATTGATTCTCTTATCTAAAACTGACATTAATTATTCTCAGTCAGTTTTTACCGCTGGTGTATCGCCCATCGGTGGTAGCAGAATATCCTGTGTGGTGCGCACATCTTGTGTCGGCTCAATGTCATCATCATTAAAAATATCGGGGATGTCATCAAGAATGTCCAATGCTGATGGATGTGAAATGGACAGCACATAGCGCAGGCGGGATACCTCGTTGGACATCTGCCAACTGGCACGAGGCAATACCGACTTCAACACCTGTAAAGTCTCCTCATCAAGTGTTTTGTCATCTTGTACCCACGTCGTCAACACTTTGACCGCTGCCACTTGCAAATCAGCCGATTCAGATTTGAGCATGGCAGTAATGGCGGGGTGTGGTGGGTCAATCAATAACGCAATTGCTCCGACACTGCTTTCGCTCAGATTCATATCTCCATACTTGAAGTTATCCACCATCACAGGCAATGCCACTCGAATCAGTTCCGGCGGAATATTATCACTGGAATAGACAAGACTTGTCAGAGATTGTGTCGCTGCCCAGCGAATCGCCGTCAATGGCTCGTCGGCAAGGTCATCAAAGATATGCTCAATGTTTTCTGGTGGTATCATCTGGAGAGGCTTCGCTAGTGTCCATGCAATCGCCCAGCGTACCCGATTGTCTTCATGGTTCATCAAGGTCTGTATCTGATTGACACTCGCATGTTTCCAGAATTTTTCCACCAGTGTTTGCAAGTGGACATGGTCTTCTGGTGTGAGCTTCGGTAAATATTCTACAATCGCAGGAATCGCGGGTTGCCCTAAGGTCAGTAGCGCATCTTCTAATGCCGTGCGCACAACCGGACGAGTATCGCTGATATGACGCATCATATCGGGTACAGCGTCCACTGTATCGAGGCTGGCAAGAATCATCAGGGCGGCGATAATATCGTCTTCGTGCTGGCTCTCACGCAACATCAATTGTGCTTGTTCGATGTCTTCATTACTGAAGTCCAACATAGGATAAGTCGCTTTCTGCTGGTCGGGCGGGCATCTTCATCATATAACAAATGTTGTAATATCAGCGTAAACAATTTCTCCGTTCAACACCATAAGACAATGGTCATATGTCTAAAACGGTCGCACAATATCCAGCAGACAAAATACACCCTTATTCTTGAGCATCATACTCAATCACATCGCGCACGGTGGAAATCGCACCGTGTGGAAAATCAGGCATGCCATCAGCGAATGTCAAAGCGATGTCAAGCAAACGATTGGCAGCATCGGGTATGCTATCGGTAATCAAAGCTTGCAATTGTTCGGCATAGTATGGATGAGTTTGTTCGATGCGCCGATTGGGATTGAGGTCATCAACAAGCTGGGGATGTTGCGGTGGTACGAGGGCTTGAATTAATGTCGTCAGTTGTTCCAGCGCATAATACTTGATAAAGACCATCGCGCTAACCTGTTCACCCCGATGATACCGCCCCATGCCAATCACCAGCAACGACAGTAAAAACTGCACATGCTTGAGCGGGTCGGATGGTTCGTGTTCCTCATCCTGTGAGGCTTTCATCTTGTCCAAGCGTTCGGCAATATCGGTCTTATCCACCAATAACTTAATATGATGAAAGCGCGCCATATAGAGTTCGTTCAATGGGAAGATGGCATATTCCAGCACATGCCCATCATCAAACAAAATTTTCCAGCCATGACGAGTCTCGCGGAATGCCAGCACTTTACGTTCAATCTGTGGTATCCACGAGAGGTCAGCATGATAATCATCCTCTGTACCATCTTTAACCACCAACCAGAAATCATGGTCAGACCAGCGGTCCGGCTGATGATGTGTACCCGCACTTGACCCCAACATAATCAACCCCTCAATGCGCTCATCAGCTTGAGCAAGGTCTACTAGTGATTGGGTATAGGCGTGATAGTCTTTTATTTGCATTGGCATATCTCTCGTATATAGGGTATGTTTTGTAGAGTCTGGAAAGAAATTGGATAAGATTAGCGAGTATGTAATCCTATGACAACTTGAATGAATCCTCGTAATCAACTAAGAATAGCTGTTCACTTATCCATGAGAAATTATCGTTTGAGGGTGCTTCGGACACGCGACAACATATCTCTACACCAATAAAAGCAAGGGTCTGGAACTACCTATCGACTACCCACATTAAACCTCATGGTAAGGTGGACATACAACCAAGCTAATTTCACGGAATATTGCTTCAATAGCTCACGACCATCTGCATTTGACGTTCACGCCAGAAGATAAATGACCACATCAGAGTAGCCACCATACCCGCCATAACCGCAACCATCTCGGCAATGACCGATAGATTTGCCATGCCGACTAATGAGCCAAGTCCGTAGACAGCAAAACCAACACCACAGAGGATAATCGCAAGCCCCAATGGTTTCAGTAAGCCAAATAAGGATTCGCGTAAGTGCAACGTTTGCTCACCGATGAAGATGAAGCCACCTGCTGCCAACAATAATCCCGCAATTGAGGCAAAGTTTAAGCCCATCTCAAATATCGAAACGGCATCAAAGATACTGCGCGAATAGGATTCGATGATGGTCGGTTGATGATAAATATACCAACCCAGCAAGCGCGTCACACACACCAGAATAATGCCCCAGCGAATCAGCATAACATTTTTCTCGATGTCGGTTGTGTTGAAGTGGTCACGGAGCAACATACGAAAACTGCTGATGATATAAATCATCGGCAAGAAGATAGCAAGGTTAAACGCCACGCCACCAACCAGCAACTCATTAAACGGAATGCTGAGTAGATAACCAAGCGGGTATACCAGTCCAACCAGCACATACAGCAAATAGCGGGTTTCGCTACCGTGTACCTGCCGAAAGCCTTTGCTTACTGCGGACTCGTCGCCGAGGTCACGCATTGCCATCACATGTGCATCACCTTCTGCATACCCTTGCATCAGATAATCATCAACGGCATCCAGATAATGGTCGCTGATTTCCTCGCGTATCGTGTCGGCAAGGTCATCGTCTAGTCCATGCGTAGACTTATCTAGCCAGCGTTCGAGGTCTGCATTGGACATGATTAACTCGCCCCGTCTAAGACTGTGTTGACAGCACGGGTAAAGTCCCGCCATTCTTGTAGTTCAACTGCCAGCATCTTGCGTCCTTCATCTGTCAGACGATAATAATTGCGGTCACGCCCGTTGACTTTTTCTTTGTATTTCTCAAGGAGTCCCTGTTTTTCCATACCATGTAAGGTCGGGTATAGCGTCCCTTCTTTGAAGTCAAGGGTACCGTTGGTGGTCTCTTTAATGTGCTTGGCAATGGCATAACCATGACTCGGACCACTGCTCAGGTTATGCAAAATGAGTAAGGGAAGACTGCCTTTGAGGTTCATATCACTATCACCCTGTTGATGTATCAATTCTCTATGTATCGTACAACGAGGCGAAAGTTAAAGTCAAGCAATTGTTATAGGTTTTTATGGTTGTCTCTTTGGCGAAATCTAATCCGCCTGACGAATCACACCGGATGTACTCAAGTATGCCAGTTCATCCTCGCTATAGCCGACATCAGATAGCACAGTCAGCGTATCACCGCCATAGGAAGGGGCAGGTTCAAGTGTGATACCATCATCGTCACCCAGTCGAACCGGACTCCGCATCCATGGAATCCCATCAGATGTTACACCGACCATACCCCGTACCTGTGCATGTGGGTCATCTGCTAGTTCGTGCGGTGGGGTAATGCGTGTAAAGCAACAGTCGGCTTCGTTAAGTAACGCCCCCCATTCATCAGCTGTCCGAGACTTAAACATCGTCGTGAGGTCAGTGATAAGCTGTGCTTGACGGTCAGGGTCTTGATAATTATCAATCCACTCTGGCTTATCGACTGCGTTACAAAAGTTTACCCAGAATTTTGGCTCGATTGCACCGAGAGCCATCGGCAGATTATCTTTGGCATAATAAACACGATAGTACGCATTGCCACCCGTCAGGCTTAGGTTACCGCGTTCACGTTTGGTGATGTAGGATTCGACCCATGCGACCATTGCTAGAGGCATTGCAGATTCGGATAGGGCAACATCCACCATATCACCTGCACCTGTTTGTGCGCGTTTCAGCAGTGCTGCTAAAATTCCCATCACGCCGACATACGACCCACCCACATCTGCCACCTGCCCGCCGAGGGGTTGCGGATATTCCTGTGCGCCGAGGAAGCCGTTGAGTGATACATAATTTAAGTCATGTCCGCTAACATCAGCATAGGGACCGGTCTGCCCCCAACCAGAAAGTGAACAGTAGACGATGCGCGGGTTAATCGCTTTCAATGTCTCGTAATCAGCATTGAGGCGTTTAGTGACCCCCGGACGAAAGCCTTCTACGACCACATCAGCAGTCTCGACGAGTCGATGAAAGACTGCCTGCCCCTCGTCAGATTTCAAGTCGATGATGACACTCTTTTTACCTCGATTGCTACTGCGGAAGAAAACACCTAAGCCGTCTTGCAAGGGTGGCATCCAACGGGCATAATCACCGCCTTTGGGGTCTTCGATTTTGATAATTTCTGCGCCCATATCATAGAGCATCATGGTACAGACTGCGCCGGGTAGCAAGCGTGTTAAATCCAACACACGGATATTATCGAGGGGTTTCATCAAGTTAACCTTCCATGTTCCATCGGGTCATTGCGGTATCAAAAGTCTCATAGGTAATAGGTTGCGGGACATCCGTCAATCCCTTATCGCGTAAGGACAGCAAACGGGACAAAATTCGCGCTTTGTCGGTTGAACTATAGCTCCCCCATGCTGTCGGCAATTGGGCATAATCTACCTCATCGCCAAAGAACAGCCCCGTGAACGTCTGTTGATAGGGGGCATCAAAGTTAAAGTCAATACTATCGCCTGCATTTAGAGGAATTGTCAATGTGGGTAATGGGTCGTCAACATGTATTGCATAAACACGCCCATCACCGCGAAGCCAATCGGGACGCGGGTCAATAATGAGGATACGAAACGGGCTTCTATCGGCAGTGGGTGGTAATGTGATGGTCGGGGGTTGATGATGCAGATAATCCAACTCGATAAATACCAGACCAGCCTGTAACAACGCAGTACGTTTATCGCGATATGATGTAAAATGTCGTCCGTTCGGTTTATTGGCTGGCGACAATAGTTCCAACCATGCCACCGCATCCCCGCGTGAATCGTCACTTGTTTTTTGATAGATACCAATAGCGCGATAGGTCGCTAAATCTGCTTCACTCAGGTCTAATAATTCAGGGACAGATAGGGCTAATCCACCAGTCAAACCTGTCGTTGTAGGTGGATGCTGTTCACGGTCATAGATAGTAACATCAGATTCAGGAGCGCGCGTCGTTTCGTCACGCCGTCTGATTTGTAGCGATTGCTCTGCCTGTGCTAGATAGCCCAATTCCCGTAAGTCGCGTTGTAGAAAGCGTGTCAGGTCAGAGATGTGATTGACATGGAAATTATCCCAATTACCATCGGCTTGCAATTGGCTGTGTAAGTGTGGATTGATTCCACGAAATTGGTTTTGAACGGATTGCTGTTCAGACATAGGCAATCATTATCATTTTCTGAGGTGTTTCATATATTGTCAGTGTACCATGTCTTGCATCATCCATGTTAGGATATACACGCATATCAGTTAACGAGAAACCAATAACACCATGACAACCCCACCTGATGACAACAAACAAAACGACCATCCACTCTATCAACAACCGAGCGGGAATATCCCAACAGGTACACCCCCACAGCGCAAACGGGTGCAACGTCTGCCACAAGACCGCCCCTATCTTTCCTATGCGCTGATGGCAATTAATGCGTTGATATTTCTGGCAGGATTCTTGTCGCCAGATGTAGAAGAAACGCTTTTTGTCGCGGGGTCACTGTTCCCGCCATTCGTGGTGGAAGGGAGCGAGGTCTATCGTCTGTTCACAGCGATGTTCCTCCATGCTGATGTGATGCACCTGTTCTTTAATATGTATGCCTTGTATATCGTCGGCACACAACTCGAACCGATTTTTGGTCGCGTGAAATTTGCGATTATCTATTTCCTCGGTGGTCTGGGCGGGTCAGTTCTGAGCCTCGCATTAGGGACATATCTCGTGCCATCTGTCGGTGCATCGGGTGCAATCTTCGCTATCTTCACGGCATATGGCGTATTTCTTTATCAGCATCAGCATTTGTTCCGCAACGTACGTGCCCAACTGCAACAGATGTTATTCTTGCTGGGCATCAACCTTGTGATTGGCTTCTTGCCGGGGTCACGGGTCGATAACTGGGGGCACATCGGCGGGCTAATCGGCGGTGGGATTTTGGCATGGCACATTGCTCCACGCATCCCACAGTTAACCATCGTCCCGCGCTCTATGAGTGACATCCAAAAGATGGATACCAACCCACTGAACTTACACTTACCCGACCTTGTTATCTATTGCTTTGCCCTCATTGCTATCGTCGTCGTGGCGATGAATGTCCTCGGCGCGTAGGTGTTCGACCTCATAGCGTAACAGTGCAACCTGCTGGGCAATCTCTTTATTTTCTTGTGTGAGCTTGGTAATCACAGTAGAGAAATAGAGTTGAATGAACAGCAGGAACAATGCCGCTAGCAAAAATAGCAAGTTCGGCGGGTAGATAATACCGACTGTCTCTGCTAGTCCGTGTAGCAAATCACGCCATACACCAACAATCAACATAACCATTGCTGTACCGAGCCACAACAGCGAGTATTCCTCACGCAGGCGACGGCGACGCACCAACTCCAAAATGACCAACAGTGCAATCACGGATGCACCCACCGCAAAAATTATCGACCGATCAATCATGACGGTATCTCCATTTAATGGTACGCAATAATAAACCAATGAATGAAATCAGATAAAGATTGGCGGACATGATACATCATGCCCCTACGAAAATTTGCATGAATCCTTGTAGGGACGCGCTTCCGTGCGTCCGCTAACAAATCACAAAATTCTTCAATCATTTCACTGTGACTAAACCGCCATCATTGCCCCAAAGACCGACAGCATCACAACAAACATACAGACACCGACAGGGAAAATTACACTCACTGCAAACAATGCCCACAGACAGCCGACATTATCTGGTTTAACACCATACTTTTTCTGGAACTGATTGGCATCATACAGAAAATACAGGTTCAAGCCCAGACCAACGAAGTACATCACAAAATATGCCACTAACGTGATAGCTGCTTTGGGCATAAAGTCTACTTCACCGGATTTTGGCGTGCCATTTCCCCCTGCACCACCCAACGGCGCAAGGCTACCAGCGCGGATTTGGTCGCGCATATGCAAGGCATGGAAATGATTGGGTTCAAGTTCGAGGACTTTACTGATGGCACGGTTACGTTCTTGGTCTGTGCGGGCGACATGTGCCATTGCCCACCATGCTTCTACATCTAGCGGATTATTCTTGATGGCTTGCACTACAAATTTACGGGCAAGGTCATATTTACCGTTTTCGGCTAGGTCTGATGCTTTTTGTAATAAGGTATCGTTGTCCATTGTTATCTCTTTCATCCTTCAACGTCCCGACTCATCTAGTATAACCTGAGTTTCGCCGAAGCTATATGTACTTTATGCGCTAATCATCGGGTTTGGCTGATATTTTTATTGGTTTTTAGCACAGGTGTCCATTGCTGAGTCCGTGTTGGTCGCAATAATATCCCTGATAAAATACTAACATTGGTTGGTTTCTGCTAAATTATGACGAAATTAGACCCGATTCTGTCACAAATTATGATATGCTGTAAGGGGTACACAGGATAACTGGATTATCGGAATGGATGCACAACAATACTATGTTCGCGGGGTTGCCGCTGTTAAACAAGGTGATATGGTCAACGGTCGTAAGCTCCTGCTCCAATCACTCAAACTGAACCAGAATAACGACAATGCGTGGTTATGGATTGCGCGCACACTCAGTGAACGGGACAAGAAGCTGGAATGTGCCGAACGCGCCCTTGCTATCAACCCCGACAACCGCAATGCTCAACGCCTTAAACAACAAGTGATAGGCAAGCGCAATAGCAAAGCCGACATTGCCAATAAGCGTCAGCGTATCCGCCAATTGATGCGAGAAGCCGATAATCTCGTTAAGACCAACCGTAAGCCCGAAGCTGTCGATAAGTGGGTAACGGTGCTTGACATCCAACATGACCACGAAACCGCCATGAAGCATGCTGTTGAATATTATGTGGAACGCGACATGATGGACAATGTGCGGATTCTGTTGTACAACGCCGTGGATAAAGGCACAGACAACGCAATGATTTTGCTAAGTGCGCGTGACCTTGCCAGTGACGAAGTGACAATGGCGCGCTATGACCAACTCTGCGAGATGATTGCGCAGATGGAATGGGTAACCCCCAAGCAAATCATGGACATGGCAAAAGACTACATCAGCGAGAAGCACTACGATAATGCCATTCGTATTTTGCAAAACGGCTTAAAAGTACATGATGACAATCCCGAACTGCTTAACCTCATGGCACAGATTCATGAAGCTACCGGACGTGATGCGCTAGCTCTCCAATACTATGAGCGTGTTGCCAACACAGCGGTACGGTCTAAGCTGGGTAAAGAAGCCGACAAACGCCTATCACAAGCGATTCCGGTATTATCAGATAATGAACGCGGGAGTGCATGGCTTGCTGGGCGTGAAGTTCTGGGTGTGTTTACATTGTATTTCTTGCTTGCCTTTATGGATGCGGGATTAAATGTGGCGAATCTGGGACCGACACGCTGGATGGGTTTGATTCTGTCTCTGGTTGGCAGTTATCTGTTGGTAACGGCGACTTCATCCCCACAACAAAAACCACTTGCTAGTATTCTGGGGGGACGCTTACCCGCGAACAATCCCAAAACACCACAACGTCGGATGAATATATTCGCGGAGTTTGTCGCTAGCCTCGGTATCCCGCTAGAAAGTGAAAGTCTCTACGCCGGACCAATACACGAGCCAACTCGTCTGCCGATTATACCGGAATGGATACGTTGGGTCTTCGGCATTGCAGGTGGATTGATGCTGTTCTTTGCGTTCTATCTGGTGATGACGACCTCGATTGGTTTGCTTGGCTTGCCCGAAATTTACCTCGACCCGATGTTTTATGAACTCATGAGTGATATTTACTAAGTGGTCTATATATGTATGTAAAGTCTGTACAGAAATTGTATAAAGGTTGGCGGATGAACACACAGGTTCATCCCTACGAAAAACAGCGAAAACCCTGTAGGGACAACGCCTGCGTTGTCAGCAGACCGACAAAATATCCAATTATTTACGTCAAAAAATATACCGAACATCACAAGTAGATGCTTGGTATGTCTGTATAGTCGAAGGTAGCATAGGCAAGGTTGGTATACATAGGAGCATATCATGACAGAACTTTTACCTATATTTGTCGGTGTTGTGATTATCAGCGTGAGCCTGTTCGTCGGTTGGCAGATTATCAAGAAGCGCACAAATGGCAAGCCTGATGTCCGTACCGTGCAAAGTTTTCGGATTGTGGTGGTGATTGTGTTTGTGGTGTTTTTTGTGTCAATGTCTGACCGAATCGCCTCTTTATCAGATGCCAGTGAGCCTACAACAACTATCCCACCAATAAATAACTATGAGCTAACATTGAATAGCACAACCGAGTACACCCATGAGACAGACACAATTGTTATGTTAGATTATTTCGGCGAACGGGGGCAGGAAGTCAGTTTACAGGTGGATGCTTCCGACGAGTCTACTCCTGTTTTGAGCATCATCAACGCTCCTGATGGTAACCCACAAATACTACCACAGTTACCCGGTATCGAGCCGAATTACCTCTGTGGGTATGGGTTTCTCGATAATGGAACACATCACTTCGTTTTTGACGCAGAGCCTGATGTAACCTACACCGTTACATTCTTATCTGGCGACACCTGCGAGGAATAGCTCGCCCTACGCTTATCCAATTCTGTAAGAATTTGTCAGATTTTCGCTGTATAATAGATATATGATTTTGGGTTACTGATTGATGGTAATTGGAACATGATACAGAGTTATATCGTCTAATTATCACGAACATGAGCTGATAAGTTAGTTAGAGTAGAAAGTACAACGAAACATCATGGATAAAGCAAAACGCAAATTTAAACCGCTTCCGTCACTGACGATTGTTGTCCTATGGGCGATGATTCAAGCACTGGGCTGGATGGTCATTTATCTGATGGCAGTCAATATCAATGTCGATAATTCCGACACCATCATTCTAGGATTCATTGGTTTGCTGGCAGGCGGGATGACAGGGGCATTACAACATACCCTCATTGAACGTGGCACAGGGGTTGACCTGTACCACTGGATTGTCCTTTCCGCACTGGGGTTATCACTCGGCTTGATGGCGATTACGTGGATTGAAAGCGCGTGGAATTATTCACCGTATCTCTTGATGTTGCCCATTTTTGTAGTGCCGGCTATGTTGCAATGGTGGAGCATCCGACAAGTCACTCGCGCAGGATTCCTGTGGATAGTAGCAAATGGGATTGCGAGTTTGGTGTTTGTGATGTTTGTCGAAATACTAGCATCACAGGGATATGAGATACTCTCAGCTGTGATTCCGGCAGGCTTGCAGGGGATTGCGTCTGGCTTTGTGATGGTCTGGTTGTTGCGTCAATTGCCTAAACAAGACCTAACATTACAAAAACAGAAAATCGGTTAAGATAGAAACATGGGTATGGGGTTGTCGGTCATGATTGACAGCCCACAATGTGAACGAAGATTGGAGTCTTACTGTATGACAGCACAAATTAAAACAACACGCTTTTGGCTGGCATGGATTGCCGCAAGCCTCTTGGTTTATCCATTGGTGATTGCATTTGCATTAGCCTTTAGCATGATTTGGTTTCCGACAATTGGAGCAATGTTCCCTGCATTTGATGGTGTTACACCAACGAGTACCGCAACAACCCACATTGTTACCTTACTGACACTGGTTGGCTTTGGTGGCATCGTCGCATTGACTGTCGGTATCTTGCAAGCGAATGTGATTAAACGCTATTTTCATTTTGAATTGAAATACTGGAAACGCGCAACTGCGATTGGTGGGCTTGTGGGTGCGCCTGTGACTGCATTCGCACTCTTTGGTTTATATGATTATATGTATGCCAACTACATGCCACTGTTCAATAGTGGACAATTTGAAGCCTACAATGTGCTGTTAAATGCGCTACCGATGGTGATGTATGTCACGGTGATGTCGGTGGTTCAGGTAGTGGTGTTGCGTGAGTACGTTCGCAATGCGTGGCTGTGGATTCTGGCAAATGCCGTTGCTGGGTTTATGTTCAGCATGTTGGTCACGGTGACCTTCCGTCCCGGCTTCATTGATTGGTTCTTGGCAGCTGTTGCACAAGGCGCGATTACAGGGTTTGCGATGTTGTTCCTCTTACATCGTTTGACCGATGAAAGCGACGATGATGACAGTAGTGGTACACCTGATTATGCTTATCAACATGTACCGATTGACTTCGACGACTAGATATATCTTCCTTCCCTGATGCGTCAGGGAAGGATAGATTCCTTATTTTCGGCTGAGACAGGTCTCAACCCTACGAATTTTAACGGTTTCGTAGGGTCGGTATCAATGCCAAACACTTACCGAAGATGACTGCTATATCGAATAAGTTACTTCAAGCTGACGTTGACCGTTCCAGTGAAGCCACCGTTGGCATGACTAATCACAGCAGTGTATGTGCCTGTATCCGGCAAGCTATAGTCATTCAGTAGCGAATCAAATTCCCCACCACCATCATCATTACCCGCAATCGGATTGCCATCAGGGTCAAGCAAAACCAGCAATGGGTCAACGCCGACACCAAGGCTATCACGCGCTGTCAGGGTGATGGTTTGTCCAGCACTACCAGCGAAGGTCACACGAGCGACCACCCCATAATCCATGCTAACTGACAACGAGTCGCCAAAGTCGATTGTTTCTGTCAGCGATGTCCGTTCTACAAGGGTCATCCGCTGGAAAAAATCCGGTGCGGCAAGGGCGAGGTTGTTCGTCTCTGAGTAGATGAAACCACGCGCCATATAGTAGTCTTGCATCTCTGGTTGGAGTTCAATAGCGTTGTCCATATCTACAAGGGCATCATCCCAGTTTTGTTGCCCGATGTTGATATTGGCGCGGGTGTAATAGGCATAGCCCAATTCTGATGGGGTTGGGATGGCATCAACATTATTAATGAGGGTGTCCAAAATATTGAGGGCTTCGTTGGTGTTGCCGTTAGCGTTCGAGCCGAGTGCATCGAGAATCCCTTCATAAATCTGTGAAATTGACTCATCACCCCGCTGGATATTTAGCAGTGCTTTGCCCGCATATGCTTGTGGATAACGCGGGTTGAGATAGAGCGTCTGGTCATAATCAAGGTTTGCTTGTGCGAGGTCTTCTGTCCGCAGATACAAATCACCCCGCAGGCTGTAAGTCGTCCAATCATAGGGGCGAATGTCGATGGCGCGGGTGTAATCATCAATCGCACGGGTGAAATCGCCAACTTGTGAATGGGAGAAGCCACGGAAGAAATACGCATCCCACAATTGATTATCTAGGTTGATGATAATATCGAGGTCATTGATTGCGCTGTCATAATCTTCGGCTTCAATCTTTGCGATGGCTTCTTCTAGTAACTCCGTTACATCTTGTGAGGGTTCAGCAGGTGCGTCTTCACTATTGGATGCGTCCGGTGTTGGCGTGACTTTGGTAATGGCAAAGGTCGGTGATGGACTTATCAACAGCCCGATTGTCAGGGTGCTGATGAGTATCGAAAGTAATATAAATCGTTGGTTTTTCATTCAGATGTTTTCCTCCTAACCCCTCCCTATATCCCTCCCCAAAGCATTGGAGCGGGACTTTTTTCATGCTCATGATTCAGTTTGGGAGCAGGGTTAATGAATATGCTAACGTATCGTCAATTGAATCATTCAGTATTTATCACACATACCTCATTATATGGCTGAACATGAATCACATATAAACTAATGCTTAAGGATTTGGGTTATTGGGGAGCAGGTGTAGTGCTTATAGCCAACATAAAATTGACTAAAAGCTGAAGGCGTGCGGTTTGTTGGTTTATACAAAGTTCCGATTACAGTCGGACACATATCTATATTCCGACCTGATACATCGAATGGAATGTGTTTACAAGCCATCAGCCTGTCAGCAATATAAAAGGCTGACTTGCTGAGGTGCTGACCAGCTTACAGCCAAAGTTTAAGTCAGTGTGCATAATGATGACATGTGTGTTTGATATTGGAATTTCCTAAAACAAAAGAGTGAAAGTCTATCCCCCTCTTTGAAGCATCAATAGAGGGGGCGACGTGAACCTGAAGTTACTTGATGCTGACCAACTCAACATCAAAAATCAGTGTTGCATATGGTGGAATTGCGCCACCCGCACCGCGTTCACCGTATGCCAGATGGAACGGGATGAAGAAGCGGTACTTTGCGCCAATGCTCATTAGCTGTACGCCTTCTGTCCAGCCTGCAATTACACCGCGCAACGGGAATTCAATCGTCTGACCGCGTTTGTAGGAGCTATCAAACTCTTGTCCGTCGATGAATGTACCGCGATAGTGAACTTCTACGGTGTCATTGGCAGTGGGTTTCGCGCCACTACCGGCTTCAATCACTTCGTATTGCAAGCCACTTTGGGTCGCGGTGACCTCGTCGCGTTTGATGTTTTCTTCTAGGAATTTGATGCCGTCTTCTTTTACGCCCATGAACAATCCTTTGTCAGTTTGGGTAATGTTTGATTATTTTTGATGTTAACACAGTTCAGGGGGTGTGACGAGGCTACGTGAAATTAATCACGATTCACCTCGAATGAACATACTGACATCCATCACAGCAATTTGCCAACTACGCCATGTCTGGTAAACAAAGACGATTTTGTCATCATGATTAATTTGACAACTACTGATATGACCGTCAACCGTATGTTCAACATTGTGCCATGCTTGTTTGGCAATGTTCCATAGTTTAATTGTGTTATTGGTATGAACCACAAGATATGAACTATCAGATGTAAAACCAACAAGACTATCTGGTTCTCTTAGCATTTGGAGTTTTTTACCTGTTTCAACGTCCCAAATATCTTTTCGATCTTCCTTACTGTATAAAGGACTAGAACCAGCTAGAAGTCTATCATCAGGACTGAACACCAGTTTATCAACAGGATGGTCACACTCAAATTCACGAATAACATGTCCACTTTTGATGTCCCACAACCGTAGAAAATATCCTTCACGCAGGGGGATATAGAAGCTTTCTTTGACTTCAGGTAGTTGCAATTTAACTTTAGTTCCAATGTATTGGACATGACTTATTCTACCTCTGTGACCTCTACTATTTTCTTCAGATACAACAAAAGTTCCATATTGTGATGGAAAAGCAACGCCATTGGCAAGTTGAGATGCACCACCCCATGAAATGAGCTTGTGTTGCTTGTCACAGTCCCATAACAAGACTTCACCATTCATAGAAACTGTTGCAAGTATGTGATTATCCAAGAACACAACATTTAGCCATTTATGTGATTTGACGACATCAACTCCACTTACAGCATGTGACTTAAGATAATAATGTGTGTGATGTATAAAATCTGAAATAAACGCATTTTTTGTAGTGTCATATACACGGCAATATGTCTCTACGGATCCATCAGGAGCATGGTATGCGTAAAATGTTACGGCAATAAACCGCCCATCAGGGCTAATATCGTATATTGTAGTCGGTTTATCTGAATCGAATTCTGCTTTGATTTTGTATTCTTTACCATCGAAAGCAAAATATCTATCAGATTCAAGTGTCTCTATTGGATACATGACGACATTAGCAATTCCCGAATGCATATCATAATTTGTGTACAAGGTTGTCACATAGCGACTGTCTTGGGATAGACGTACTGTATAATTATCTGAAATTCTTTGGATTTGCTGTGATGAAACTGTGGGCTTTGTCATGTCGATTTTCCCTATAGTTGATGTCTTTAGTTTAGCATACTATGCCTTGCTTTTTGACATGTTCCGGCTAAAATTTACGCATCTGATTAACAACTCATACAGGCATTCCTGTTGGAATAGGCAAACGTTATTGAACGCAAGGCGTGATACCAGACGTATCACAACGTTTTATAGTGCAAGCCACCTCACACACGCACCACACATCGAATTCCTACACGGTCAGAACGTCCCCTATTTTGAAATGGGTCGCCGTGTAGAGACTATTAAACAGCACCTACTCGACAACAACTTAATCGATCTGCACACGGTAGACACACCGATTGACGTGTCGCTGATTCATCCCGCGCATGAGCCGAAGATGCTCGATTACCTGCGGGATGTCTCTGCGAATGTCGATAAACACATCCGCGAGAGTTTTGCCATTTATCATATGGAAGACCAAATCGAGGATGATAGCTACTTCTACGAATCGGTGTTCCCGCCCCAACCGACTGATGGCTTCTATATCTATGACAGTGTCAGCCCGATTGGCAAAGGCACATGGGACGCGGTGTTGATGTCAGCGACGCTGGCTGTACGCGGTGCAGATACGTTACTCAATGGCGAACAGATGGCGTATGCGTTGTGTCGTCCCCCAGGGCATCATGCCGGACGGCGATTTATGGGTGGCTATTGTTATGTGAATAACGCGGCGGTTGCAGGCTATCACCTTAAGTCACGCGGGAAAGTTGCCATTCTGGATATTGATTATCATCATGGCAACGGCACACAAGAAATTGTCTGGGATGACCCCGATATTCTGTTTGTCTCGCTTCATGCTGACCCGACACAGGATTATCCACATTATGCCGGATTCGCATCAGAGACCGGAGGCGAGTCCGCACCGGATAGCAACATCAATTATCCCTTATTGCATGGCACATCGGCTGACCTCTATCTCGATACATTGGATAATGCCCTCAGTCGAATCGCTGAGTTTGCCCCATCTAGCCTGATTATCTCACTCGGTTTTGACACATTCAAAAACGAGCCTATGGGACACTTCATGCTGGATATTCCCGATTATGAAACCATTGGCAGACGCATTGATGCACTCGGTTTGCCCACGCTCTATGTGCAAGAAGGCGGATATGCCATTGATGCGCTGGGGATGATGGGTGTCTCGTTCTTTCGTGGTGTTTTAGAAAAGAGGTAACCACAATATCACATGCTTCATCCGAATGTCCGTGTTTCATACAATGAAGTCATTGACGGCAAGGGGCTGGTTGCGACTGGATTCATTGCCGAGGGCGAGGTCGTCAGCCGGCTTGAACCGGGGCAACGTACCTATCGTATCGACTATATTTTGGGGCTATCCAGCGAACAACAAGATACCTACATGCACTATTGTTATCAATGTGATGAAGAAAACATTGTTTGTGAAGATGGTGACGAGAAGTATATGAACCACTCCTGCGACCCGAATACATGGTGGTTTGATGATGAGACCATGATTGCCCGCCGTGATATTCAAGCAGGCGAAGAACTCACCTACGACTATGCCACCACCGATGTTGATATTCCCTTCGAGATGTCATGCCAATGTGGTGCGGATATTTGTCGCGGGACAATTCGTCATACCGACCATCTGCTCCCACAATGGCAAGCAAAATACGGCTCACATCTGCCACAACATGTGCTGAATGCTATCGAGAAATCAAAACGTTCGTTATCATCACTCGACGATGATTGACTGACCAATCGATATTTTAGCCATGAGGTAACAACCCTAGAATAAGCTCACTCCCCAAACAGACATGTGCGGGGAGTTTTTTGTTACGTCACAAACCCGCTTTCTTGAGTTCATCTTGCAGGGCGGGCAAGCGTTTATAATCGGTGCGGATATGCTGAATCAAGCTATTCCATGTCTCGTGTTCACGCAAATCTCGGTAAATCTGCCGAACTTTCAACAGCAATGTCGCCGCCTGCTGATAGTTATCCCGCCCACGCCTATCTATGAGTTTTTGGATGTAGTCTTTATAAATAGACACAGCGCGATTCGGCATAACGTGCATGGTTGCATCTGCTACTTCTAGCTCAATGGCTTGCTGTGCATATATCCAACCGTGATTATCCTTCCTCGCTTTGGGGAGTATCTGCCATGCCAATTCCCATTCTTCTTCCATCAGATAGATATAGGTTAACATGACAAATCGCTTGCTTTGGGTCAGGGCTTTGATGAGTGCGGGTTGCACTGTATCCCATTGATTTAACGCTTGGGCATTGCCTTTGATGTCTGCATATAGTTCACGCGATGGACGTTGCGCCATGAGCACCTGTTGCCAACGGAGCACCTGTTCAATATTCTGTTGTTGCTGATGGTAATCAATCATCCAGCGGGTCAAGCCGTCATCATCTTTTTTGCCGAGATGGTCTTCGACAAGTTGTTGGGCAATCTCAGATTGGTCTTTGGCAACCAACATATTTGCCATCTGCAACATCTCATGTGACCCTGTGATATGTTGTTTTATCATATCAACTGCTTCCGCAACCCGCCCTAACTCAAGTAATTTACGAATCAGTAGCTTGTCCATGCCTTCGTCGTATAACTTCTTGAGTATGACTTCGGAGTCCACATTATCCAGCACATCAAGCTCCATCAGAAAGCGCGTGTACGATTCAACACTCCACTCGCCATAACTTTTCTTACGCTGACGGTCGCGGACATCTTCAACAATCTTGCGGATGGTAGGTATGTCATCCGGTTGAACATGATTCAGAATAATCTCGTGGGATTCCCATCCAATATCCAGCCCACCAAATTCAGTATCCCATATCTTAACGCCTAATAATGCCAGCAACACCGCCTGCCGTTCCGATGTGACCTGACTGACCATATCTTGTTCCAGACATAGCGCAATGTCACTAACGGTGAGGTTAACTTCTTCTGCTAGGTATCCCTCTTCGTCATAAAAATAGCCTTGCTCCATCTCGGCAAATTCTTCCAGAATCGCACGATAAATCTGGGATGCACTTAACCAATCCCCTTTGTCACTGAACCGTTTGGCAAGTTGCCTAAATTCCTGTATCTTGCTGACAGGATTTGTACCATAACCACGATAGTCATCGTAATCATAATACTCAGAATAGACATTGCTAAACGCATCGCGCAGTTCCTGACGTATTGTGAGCGTGTCCATCTCGACTGTGCCTTCAATAACTTGTGTTGGACTAGGGCGGTCGATAACCGACTGTAAATCAGGATAACGTATGAGCATCTGTTGGATGATGTCGATTAAGTCTTCTTTGCTCCGGTCAGATAGACTTTGTATGACGGGTTGCCTTTCTTCAAACTGTTCTGGTTCATGCAAGTATGTCAGCAATAGCGCAACGATATGTTTGCAATCGCCACCCCAATCATACTCACAGTTACAGTATGTGCTTTCAATACTCCCACCCACAAACTCCACACGCACACGATACGGCTGTGCATATGAACCAGCACATTGCCATTCGATAGTCTGGTCACGCCGAATCGGGTTGGTAATGGCATCTCGGCGGTAGTAGCCTTCACCGCGTGAAAATACTTTACCGCTGGCTCTGGCTTTAATTTGGCTGAGTGTAATTTCAGGCAATTTCATCTTATCATTTCCAGTACATAAAATTCGCTCAGATTATAATATGCCAACCAAGTCAACACAAACCTCCAACATCCCTGAATTATGTACAAATACCATATAGCAGTATACTTGATTCATAAAATGCTAAATACAGACTGAAGGATAAACACTATGCTACGCTGGAATCTTGCGTCAAACATGGATGAAATGCACGATATACGGGTGTTTTCGGGTGGGTCGTGCAATATTCGTGACGCACAGGGCAACTTGCTCCGCAACAAAGAACGCGATGACATCAATGATTGGTTGACTCGGCAGAAGATTCGCTTCTATGACCCACAGATTCATCCAGATACGCATGGACGTGAGTATGAATTTGAGGTTGACCATATACTAGAGATGGAAGCCCGTCGTCAAGCATTGGTCAGCTTATATGAAATCTCACCGCGTACATTTGGCGCAGCTGCCAGCCTCGAAATTGCGATGGACGAGTTTGTCAAAGAGCATGCCACCATTATCTTTTTCTCTGATGGCAAAGACGGCATCGACATCATTCCCGAACACAGTCCAGCTGGCTTTCCTTTGTTTGTGCCCTTTGGCATCCGTGACAATGAAACTGCCAAACAAGCGCATTATAACGAGATGGTCAAAAATGCCAACCGGATGCGAAAGTACCTGATGCGTTTTGCCCAAGACCTCGATACGTTGACCGTCACTTTTAGCTCACATCGGGTTGATGCTGACATCGAAGTCACGCCCTACCGTATGCACGCTGCTGATATTTTTGAAGCTGTCGTAACGGCTGCCGCTGGTAAACGTATGATTGTTAACTTTGCGGGTGGGGATGATTCCCGCGATGAAAAAGGCAATCCCATTTTCCTTGTCCCCAATAACCCCGCACCCGTCCAACGCAATATCTTGCTTGACCAATATGTCGATGAAGGCAATGCCCTACGCAAAGCCATTTCCAATCTCGTCAAGATTAATGTCTATGTGCGCGTGGTCTATACCCAACGGGATGTGATTAATGCGCTCGAAGATTTGATGCGGATTAAAAAAGTGCTGTAGCCGAAGTCTGTCTGCTATCATAGGCGCATGACCGAACAACACTATTATTACCTACAACCGAACCCAGTCTGGCTGACGGCATTCAATGTTAGCGAGGATGAGATTAAAATCAACCGCGCCGGACAGGTCAGCCGGATGCAACGTCGCCGTCTGTGGATTGACCGTCTCCCGCCGATTTTGGGATGTATCTTGTTGTGGTTGGCAACGGGATTTGTCTATACTGTCTTCCGCAATCAGGCTACCGCTGCACCTAGCACACAATGTCTGTCGGGATTGTTATTTCTATCTTTATTTATGGCAATCGCCGTAATGGTGCGGGCATGGCTTATCATGGCGAACCTCAAGGTATCCGTCGCTACCGGAGTCGCTAAACTTGAAGAACGCACTGACCGTTATGGTGGGCTGTTTCTGCACCTCGACGGACGTAACTTTGAACTCAAACGCCCGCAATTTAACCTGCTACACGATGGCATGACACTCGCGGTGTATTATGCCCAGCATCGCAAGCGGGTTCTCGCCATCGAGCCGATTGTCTTCCACGAGCCAGAATAGCACACCATCAGTGAATCATCTGAACATAGAAAAACGCCCCGACACAAAACCGAAGCGTAAGTATTATCCACATGATGAGATAAGCAAGCTATAGGATGGCAACGCTTAGTCTAGTTCATCCCAATAATTTGATAGCCTATATTGTTTGATACCAACTGGCGATTTCTGCCCCAATTTCGTGTGGGAAATCCTCTTGCAAAAAGTGGTTGCCTTCACCTAAATAGACAACGCGCGTGTTTTTGAATTGTGTCTTCACAATTTCGACATCATCCGCTTGTAATCCAACACCGGGTGTGACATAGAAGCACAGCTTGGGAAGTTCCGACGCGAGGAGAAACTCGTGGTAATCTGCCATAACTTTGGCAGTACGGGCTGGTTGACCATGAATTGGGACATCACGGGGCCATGCAAGCAAAGGTTCGCGGCTCTTTGCATCTGGATATGGTGCAGTGTAATAATTCAATTCTTCCGGTGTTAGGTCGCGGTCAATCAATTGTGGGAGCATCTGTTTCACAAGCAGATTTGCTCGCTTCACAATCAACGCACCAAAGAGTGGATTACGAAATCCGCGTAACGCCATTTTGACACTAAATGGCATCCCATCAAAGTTTGGTGCTTGAATCGAGGCTTCCATAAATGCAATAGCCTTGACATTATCGCGGTGCATATTGGCATAGTGGAAACCCATAATCGAGCCCCAATCATGAATCACCAGTGTAATGTTCTTCAGCCCCAATTTGTCGATGAATTTTTCCAGATAGTCATAGGTAGATTCAAAACCATATTGAATGTCCGGTTTATCTGATTTGCCCATGCCGATGTGGTCAAGCGCAATACATCTGCCATGTGGTGTAAGATAGGGGATAATATTGCGCCACAGGTATGACGAAGTTGGATTGCCATGTATAAAAAGAATGGGGTCACCTTCACCTTCATCAATATAGTGAATATTCGAGCCGTTGACTTCAAGATATTTGGATTCAAATGGGAATGTTGCTGAAATCGGTTTGGTGGACATACGTGTTTCTCCTTGTGTGTAATCAATTACGGTGTTTTGAGATATATGTTGTGCGGACATGTTGCTCTCCAATTTGGTTTATGATTGATTGACATTGTGATAAATTGACTATCTGGCGCATGGCAACACAAAGGGATGACCATGCAATGTGTTGGCTAACAGTGAATATGAAATTTTGAAAAATGATATGCTGATTGATAACTTAGGTCAGTTGTGGTGGGCTATCGGACATAGGTTGTACCGGATATTGAATTTCTGCCACCATCTTGCTCATATCACCGACCTCAAATTGAATGAACTGTTCACGAACCAATCCAGAAATTTGAAAGTTATTGGCTTCCATCCAGCGGGCAAGTGCACCATATGACCCATGCCCAATCTGCGGGTCGCCGACACGGGTTACTGTGACCATATGTTCAACGGCAGGTAGATGACTAATGTTCATTTGTCCACCACCGGGCAAGTCAAAAATCATACTATCATCAAAGTTATCTTCGACTTGAAACCCGAGTTCAAGGTCAATATCACCCTCAAAGAATCCGCCGGAATGTAGAATCGCGGTGAAGTATCCTAACTTTTTGCTACTGATGTTACTGGGCAGGAGTTGGTTCAGTTGTCCGATGCTTTGTCGCGCATCTTGAACCGATTCATATATATCGCGTGTTGCCAGAAACTTAATCGCTGGAACAGATTTCACGACAATATCATACTCGTCCATGATGCCTTCTGTGTCGATCTGGTCAATGCGGGATTCGATATACCGCAACCGCGCAATTTCTTCATGAATCATCTGCTCGATTTGAGACTTCTTCATGAACAACATCCCTCGTAATTCCTGAGCAGACACATTGTCATTGAGGGCACGACCGATTTGTTCAAGCGAGAGACCCAATTCTTTCAGGGCAAGAATGCGATTTAGTTGAGGCAATTGCGTCGCACTGTAATACCGATACCCGGTAAAATTATCGACCTTCTGTGGTGTGAGCAATCCCATACGGTCATACCGTCTGAGTTGTGCTGTTGACACCTGACCTATCCGTGCAAATTCTCCGATTAAGAACATACTGACCTCCAATTACTGAACTGCTTTAACGATAAACCTTGATGCAGGGTCAAGGTCAAGTACTTTGATTGTTAATAAATTGTCAAGATACGCATCATAATATCCAAAATAGGAAATTTTTGCATCAATCCTGTACCAATGACCAATGTCAATTCATCCAGCGCAAGCTACACTCAGGGCATATCACAAAGGAGTAGTCTATGAGTTGGCAAGCATTAGTTGATGGTAATCCAGAGTTGGCAGGCTATGGCGCGGGACGGCTGACGGGGCGAGTTGCTTACCTGAGTACAGTGGATACCAACGGCAATCCGCGAGTGCATCCGGTCAGCCCACAACTGAAAGACAATCGACTGTTTCTATATATGTATCCGACCTCACCCAAAGCCAAAGACCTCATACGCGGGTCATATTATGCTCTGCACTGTGCTGTCGAAGATGATTCCGGTGGCGACGGCGAATTTTGGGTCAAGGGTGTGGCACAGCAAAATACCAACCTCGATGACTGGTTGCTGATTCATCCTGACCGCGCTGAGCAATTCGGCAGTAAGTACATCTTATTCGAGCTGACAGTCCATCAAGCGTTTTCCATGCAGTACACATCAGATGGCAATATCATCAATCGCTGGAAACATGGGTAAGCTTTTTGAGATAATGTCACATCAGGATATTTTCACATCAACGCGACATCTCATCCATAACGATATACAATAAATAGTCGCAATTGAAAATGATATGAGAGACCCTGTCCCATGTTCCGGCTGATAATACAACTGAGCCTGCCCCTATGGTTACTGATGGTGGTGCTGTTGGCACTGGTTCATTCACTTGCCCATCAAGCCCAATCCAATCGTCAGGTGGTATTCGTCGCCAGCCTATTCAGCAAACGCCAACTATATATCAGCGACCTTGACCGTGACCTAACGCGACGGTTGCATATCTCAGATGCTCATGATGACCATCCCGACATCTCACCAACAACGGGAGACATCGTATTTGTATCTGACAGAGGAAGCGATACCGACCTATATTGGTTATCGGCAAATGGGCACACCTTGCGTCAACTGACCGACAACGACTTTAATGATGCACATCCGCATTGGTCACCCGATGGCAGGCATATCTTATACGAAGCCAACCCGAATCATATCGCACAATTCTTCTTGCTCGACATCACAACCGGAGCGATACAACCGGTCACAGATAACACTGTTGCATTTACCCGTCCGGCATGGTCACCCGATGGGACACAGATTGCTTATGATGCGGTTGGGGATATATATGTATTGGATGTGGAAACAGGCATCAGCACCCCGATGACCGATGATGGTTTCTGGAATCAGCAAGCAGTTTGGTCACCGGATGGCAAGAACCTCATCTATGAATCAAATCGTGGGCGGAACTGGCAATTGGTCTACCTTGATGTGCGGACACAAACAGCCACCCCATTAACATCCCCCGATGAGACCTATCGCAATGTCGTCTGGACAAACGACCCCAATCAAATCGTCTTCCAATCAACACGTCAATTCCCCGGACGACTGTATACCTTGTCACTTGATAAGCCGATGCAGGTCGGAGAAATCATGCCACCGCCACCATCTGGTAGTTCACTTTATTTGCTGTTTGGATTGCGCGATGTCCTCGTGTCGGATTGGACGGATGTCCTTGAGCCAGCTTGGCAGAGATAATAAGCATCGGGCAAGCCAGCCATGTCTTGTTATGTTACCAGTCGTGCAATTGCCATAAAGTGGAGTAGACTCGCCGCCATCACGATGATATGCCACAGCTCATGGAAGCCGAAGTGCCTGCCGAGGTTGGGACGTTCGATGATAAAAATAACAGCACCGATACTATATGCCACACCGCCCGCAAAGATGAGTCCGAGGGTGACAAGGTCAAGCTGACCGACCCACAACGGTGCACATAGTAATGCAAACCATCCCACCAATAAATACATCACAGTCGATTGAAAGGTATTGCTACGCCCCTGTAACTGATTCAGTTTGTAGTAAATGCCATAAAGACACATGCCCCAGATAGCAATCAGCACCACCCATCGCCACCCACCGTCAATCAACAAAACAACTAGTGGCGTGTATGTTCCAGCAATGACCAAATATATTGCAGCGTGGTCATGACGGCGTAAGCGTAACATGTAGTCCGGTGTACCGTGTGAGAGGTGCATGCGTGCGCTGGCAGAAAATACAGCAATTAAGCTGACCCCATAAATGAGCATGACCAGCAGTTGCATCGGGTTATCACGGGTAATCCATACCAACCATAGAACCCCGAACACAGCAAAAATGGCGGCAATCAAATGAGTGATGCCACTAACAGTTTCGCGGAAATTTGTGACCATGAGTTGACTACTTAATCTAGTGAGACCTTACTTCTAGTATATGCTGATTGTGGCACTGTGGGGATAAATTCCATACAAAACATCACAACTTTTTATGACTTTGATACAGAGCGATGAAAGCGAGAATGGTTGTGATGAATGAAGGCTTGACTCCACGCGCTTTGGATGTTTTGCAATTTGAAAGTTTGGTTTAAATTGAGGTGCAATAGATGGGGGAACGGGACAGACATAATGCGCCTGCCCCGATAACATGTTTATGGTTATTCAGCTTCGTGCGGTTTCCATTTGCTATTTTCTGACCAGAGCAGATACGTCCAATCATCGAAATACAGCACCGGACCATCAACTTCATTCGGGATATATTGCTGACACCAGTCAATATAATCAAAGCCATCACCATTATGAACAATCCAGAACCAGTCTTCCAACACACTCTTTGGACGGACAAATTGCGGATAGTCGCCGATGCGCTCAACGTTGAAGTATTCGCCATTAAAGTAGAACTCCGCCGATGAATCGGGGTTGCTCCGCGCCCAATCTGTAAAGCGCGATTCCGAAACCAGTTGCTTGTTACGCGCAAGCTTCATGATGCCATCATCATCAATGCCGACCTCAATGATACACACCTCATCCATGAACGGAAACAAGCGAATATTGGGCATAAACAAGTGATTGTTATACATACCCTCTGTGCGCAGGTGGCTGTACATGTTCCACGAGCCTTTGTTCTTTAGCCCGAAGTATGGCGTGAAGCCGTTCAATAATATCAACAGCGGGAAAATGTAGACGATGATATTGCGACATTGTATCCAGCGAATATCATATGGTTCGTTGAAGCCCCCCCGTGTTCGTTTTAGTAGATAGAACAAGATGACATAAAAAGTTGCCAAATACACGACCCATGTATATGACCAGATGTCATTCTGAGTAATCAACAGTTGGTCTTGTTTTTGGGGCCATTGCGTGACCATCGGCAACAAGAAGAAGAACCATGCCCCTGCAATAGCAATGGTTGCCAATCCAGTTTTGATATGAGGGTTGCTGATAATCTTGCGCCACAACTCACGTAACATCGGGATGGTAGTATCTGGTAACGCCAGAATATACGCAGCAAACAACAGCGTCGGGAACTCTGCCATTGATGGGTATAGGCGAATGGACAAGACCATATGGAAGGCGACACCCAGCAAAATACCCCATAGGCGGGTGCGACGGAAGAACAGCATCAATGGAATCGCTGTTTCGATGACCAGTGTTGCAATCATGCCGAAGTACATCACCCAATCCGCGCGGGGAATCAAATCCGGTATGAACATCAGATGTGGTGCTTCATAATAGAAGTTGATTAAACGGGTAATCGGGCTGTAGTTGATGTCGAAAAAGTCCGTATTGAGCTTATTGAAGACCGCCATCAGGTAAACGACGTTAATCGCAATAATCACCAGCGGACGAAACAAATCAAACCACTGTTCCTGATCAAAACTGAGCCGTCGCGCACTAATCGTGTTACGAATCAATATCCACACCGCCGCACTGATAATCGAGCAGTTAATCAGAAATATCAACGTCGGGTGATTCGGCTTCGTCGGGAAGGGCATGTTGTATGCAAAGATGTGAAAATATGATGTCGTCATCAACAACAGGAATATCCCTGTTTTGGGACGAGCAAGTACCAACACTGCGGGTACAAGAAATACAAAAAACTCAGAAAAATCAACGGGACGGCGTAGATAATGCCAGAGTAGCGCAACTGCCCACAAAAAGGCAAACATCGCAAAATGTATGATTTTATCGCTGGTCTCGGACTTCCGGTTTTCAAAGGTTTGCTGACTCATAATCTATGCAATCCTACCTACTTCATCTAATTTGCAAGCTAAAAATTGCCACGCCACTATAACATAGCGTGCATATTATTGACAGATAATTCGCTCTACGACTACCTGACGAATGTCATAGATTTTACGGATAGTGGAGTCGAACAGTGAAGGTTGTGCCGTGACCAACGATGGACTCTATATCAATTGTGGCATCATGTAGGTCGGCAATTTGCTTGACGATAGATAGTCCTAAGCCATGCCCTTTAATATTTTCGACGTTGGTCGCACGCCGAAACATCGTAAATAAGTTGTCCATATCCTCAGCAGGAATGCCAATCCCTTCATCGCGCACGGAGAGGTCAATCGTTGTATCGGCTTGAGCAACCTTTATTTCAACTGTGCCACCGTGTGGGGAATATTTGATGGCGTTATTCACAAGATTCCCCAGTAGACGGTGGATTAACTTGGGGTCAAGTGATACGTCAATTGGATATGTCGGTAAGGTTGTGACAATTTGATGTGGTGTCTCAGTATAATAGTCTTCATAAACCTCACAACAGCCCCGCACAGTTGCGACAATATCCACCGTCTGTGGCGCAAACGGAACTTCGTCCATCTCCATGTGACTCAACAACATAATGTCGTCCATAAAATCTAGCATCATCATCGCCTGACGTTGTATTTGGTTTGCGTGACGACTGTGTTGTTCGGGTGTTAGTTTGGCTTGATGTCGGATTAATATGTCACTCGAACTCACAATTCTGGTGATGGGCTGGCGCATATCATGGGACAATTTGGCAAAGAAATCTTCTTTAAACTCTTTTACCTCACGGATGTTTTCTAATTCTAGCAGTGTAATTTTGGTATTCATAAATTCTTTTTGTTGTTCACGAAAACGCTGATACCAACTTTGAATATTATCCGCAAAAAACAGAGCCATCACAAATTGTGCTATTACAATGAGTGCGACCATCAACACAATCGCAAAAGCAGGCTGATATAAACCCGCATTGAGTCCTTGCAAGACGAGCCATCCACTGATAAATGGCACAATTAAGATAATCGGTAACAGAGCGCGAAATGTAATACCACCCGGTTCATCAAGGATAATTAAACCATGAACTTTACCATCAGGTATCGTCAATATATACACACTACTCAGCATAACAAATAGGAACGATGTATGAATCGACATCGTGCTGAAGAAGAAGATAGAGTACAGGGCTTGAACATCGAACAGATACGTGAATACAGCAATCAACCCCATCAAGTTAATGGACATCGCCAATAACTCTGACAATTGCGGGAGACGTTGGTGAATCAATAAGGCTATCCCAAACAGCGTAAACATGAATGCGGTGGCTTCCGACATGCGGCCGGGGTATTGGTCAATTGGGGTAAGTGGGTCTTTTATAAGCAGTTCATCAATCACAAAGGGAGCATCTATTAAATACGACAGTAAGGTGCTACCTGCCATAAGAACAATCAGAATACTGATAAAATTGAGCCAGCGTGATTCTGATAAGTCCGCATGATTGTATACGTATACACCAGTTCCCACAGCAATAAATAAAATAGCTGTATTAACTTTCATCGTGGTGGATTGAGGTAGTAACTGTGTAAAAAGTGATGGATTAATCAGCCAGATAACCAATACAGGAATCGTCACAAGCAACACTATATACATAGAGAGCTTTACAATAGTCCTAATATAAGACTCTGACTTTTCGTATACTGGCATTTAATTAGATTTCCCCCACTGATTAAGTGGGTTTTTCAACCTTATATTCATTGTACAGTATTTAACATGAGAGTTATGAGTCTACTATGAGCATTTAATCTAATAGTGAGGGTGTAAAAGTTAAGTTAGCCAGTCGAATTGTCGCCCTAACATATTGGTACATGAGGTAGATGCAAGAAAGTCGATAAGATGTGCAGGCAGATTCTACATAGTCGTCGATTCTAATGTGACCTTGCGGAAGAACCCTGATGTCACCACAACTAAGCCTGTCATCAATACTCCGCCCAATAAAAATGGCGTGGTTGCACCATAGGTCTGGAAGATGATTCCGCCGATAAGGGGTGCGCTGGCATTGGCGGCACTCACGAGTGATGAACTAACACCTAATGCTTGACCATATTCTGATTCGCTCACATGCTGTGTAATCAGGCTGTTAATCGCTGGACGAATCAGACCTGCACCAATCGAAATTGGGACGATGGCGACCAGCAACCACAACACCCCACCGAGTCCATTTGTGTCGTTTTCCGGCAAGCTGACACCGATGCTCCCAATAACCGCTTCGGTACTGCTGGCAGATTGTTCCAGCAAATCACGCTCAACCAATTCCTGCACATAAAAGGGGTGCGCCTGTTCCGGTGTTGTACCTGTCAGAAGCATGCCGATAGCCAACATCACCAACGCACCGATGATGAGCCGTTTCTCGCCATATTTTGCGCTCCACTTGCCGATGAATCGTGTCTGTACGGTGACGAGGATAATCCCAATTAACAGGAAAATGAAGGCGTTACCCTGACCCAGTAAGCCTAGTTGCGTCAGCGTGAACAACCCCAGCAAACTTTCGTAACCGAAGAATATAATCTGCTGTGCGAACATCAAGACCAACAACATGCCGACTAATGGACGTGACAGATACCGGAAAATAATCAACGGGCTGACAACACTATCCGAGCCATTGCCACGCTTTTCCGACGGAAGGGTTTCGTCAAACATAAATGTCGTGATGAGAATTGAGATAAACGAGTAGATAGCTGCCGTAAACGCAACGATTGCCAACGAGTCGGTTAGTTCAAATGTGATGATGGCAATCAGTGGACCAAAGATAAACCCAAGCCCAAACGCCGCCCCTGTGATGCCAAGCCCTCTGGTACGGTTGGTCTTGTCTGTGATGTCGCTGAGAGCTGCCTGTGCTGTCGAGATATTCGCACCAAACAACCCATCCAACACCCGCGACAGTATAATCAACTGTAACGACCCTGCCAATCCAAGCAGAATAAAACTAAGGCAGGTTGTGATTTGACTGATAATCAGTAGAGGCTTACGTCCGAAGCGGTCAGACAATGCGCCCATCATCGGCACACCGACCAACTGTGCCAATGGGAATGTTGCAAGGACAATACCAATCTGCAAGGGGGTCGCACCATAGGTCGCCGCATAAATATGGAGCAATGGCAGGATGAGCGTCAACCCAAGCATATCAACAAAAACAAGCAAAAAGATAGGCATCACACGACGCATATCGAGTGGAGTAGTATCTGATTTAGCATCGTTAGACGAGTTTGGTTTTAAAGCTCTTGTCATTGGTCTCTCATGTATGTGTCACTGCATCGCACTTAGAGGTTAACGACGTTATGGGTCAAAAGCAAGGCGGTTTTGTCACGGCATAAACGGGTAAACGACTTGCTATGAGACAATATTATTTTTGAATGAAGCGAGGAAGTCCGCTGGTACACGAATCGGACGCAAGGTTTCCAAATTGACCCATACCCACAGCACCCGCGCCCGTGCAATCAGCGCGCCATCGTCAACCCGCGTGAAGGCATAATGCCGGATTGCTGTCGCCCGTTTGACATCGGATACCCATGTTGCTACTTCCACCTCATCATCAAGTTGAAGCGGTTGCAGATATTCAATACGGTGTCGTCGTGCAATGATGCCGAAGTTTTTGGCATGTATCCGCTCCATTGACCAATCGAAGTGTGCGCCAACCTGTGTCGAGCAATCATCAATGTAGTTGAAGTAGGTCGCATTATTCAGATGCCCCATCGTATCGACATCACGCCATTCGACCCGCTTGACCAATCGGAAGGTTTCTTCTGCTTGTGGTGGTTGCGTTGGGAATGGGTCGCGCTGACTGCCTTCTTCGGGTTTGCCTTCGGGACTATATGCCAGAATCACATCATCTGGGATACGGCTCGGACGACGGGTTTCGATGTCGGTATACACCCAATCCGTATTGGCGCGGACGATAAGGTCATCGGTGTCAGCATTGCGAAATTCATACATGCGCCGTGACCGCACCCGCCGGAAGTCATCAACCCATGTCTTGATGCTGATGGTATCCCCAAATTGCGCCGACTGTAGATATTCGACATTGGTCTCGCGCACAACCCATTGATAGCCACTTTGCAAATAGCGTTCGGTTGTCCAACCGACATCTGCTGATGCTGATAGTGCAGTCTCTTGCATAAAGCGCACATAATTGGCGTTGTTCAGATGTCCATAGGCATCACATTCATAATTACGAATCACAAAATTACGGGTAAATGTCGCGGGCATAAAGTTTCCTCTTACAACAACTAAAGGGACGAATCTGTCTATTCGTCCGCGCGGAATAATACACAGGTCATTCCCTAATATTTCTAAGATAAGTTCATAATTCCAATAAACACAAAGGGGCGAGCCTAAGCCCACCCCTCCGCTGTGAGATAAGAATAATCGTGTCAGTGATTATTCTTCAAAGTTCTGGAATGTTGCAGTAGCCGCAGCAGGACCGTCGATAATTTCGACGAACTCTTCGGCTGTCAAGGTTTCACGTTCCATTAGAATTTCGACAAGCATTTCCATCTTGTCACGTTGTTCGCTGAGGATACCCTTAGCGCGGTCATACGCATTTTGTAAGATGCGTTTAACTTCGTCATCAATCTGTTGCGCGTAGTGTTCGCTATAGTCGCGTTGTTCGCTGATTTCACGACCGAGGAAGACTGCACCGCCACCACTACCATAAGCACGGGGACCAAGCGCATCACTCATACCAAACTGCGTCACCATAGCGCGTGCCATGCGGGTTGCCTGTTGCAAATCGTTGCTTGCGCCTGTGGTCAATTGGTTGAAGATAATTTCTTCTGCCGCACGTCCACCCATCGCCGCTACGATGTCGTCTTCAAATTTTTCGCGCGTCACAAGCATGCTATCACCGGATGGCAATGGCATGACGTAACCGCCAGCACGACCGCGTGACACGATTGTGATTTTGTGGACTGGATTGGTATTTTCCAGCATGTGGAACAAAATCGCATGTCCAGCTTCGTGATAAGCGACTTTCTTCTTTTCTTCTGGTGAAATCACACGACTACGACGTTCTGGTCCCATGACAACACGTTCCATCGCCTCTTGCATTTCGCTCATGCTGATGGATTTTTTATTGCGACGTGCCGCAAGGATTGCCGCTTCGTTCACAAGATTTTCTAAGTCAGCACCGGAGAAGCCCGCCGTGATTTTTGCGATTGCTTCGATATTGACATCACCTGCCAGTGGCTTACCGCGTGAGTGTACTTTAAGAATATCTTGGCGACCTTTGACATCGGGGTTATCCATGATGACTTTACGGTCAAAACGTCCCGGACGCAACAATGCGGGGTCGAGGATGTCAGGGCGGTTAGTTGCTGCGATAATGATGATGTTGGTATCGTTATCGAAACCATCCATCTCGACTAGAATCTGGTTGAGGGTCTGTTCACGCTCATCATGACCACCACCAAGACCGGCACCACGATGACGACCGACCGCGTCGATTTCGTCAACGAAGATAATCGCAGGGGCTTCAGCTTTGGAGCGTTCAAACAAATCGCGGACACGACTCGCACCGACACCAACAAACATCTCCACAAATTCCGAACCGGAGATACTGAAGAAGGGTACACCGGCTTCACCTGCAACAGCACGCGCCATCAAGGTTTTACCTGTCCCCGGAGGACCAACCATCAAAACACCCTTCGGCACACGCGCACCGAGACGGATGAATTTTTCAGGTTCTTTCAGGAATTCAACCACTTCTTTCAAATCTTCTTTGGCTTCTTCCGCACCTGCCACATCAGCAAATGTAACTTGTGGGCGTTCCATATCACGCGAGACACGCGGTTTACTGCGCCCGAAGCTCATCGCTTGGTCTTGTCCGGCACGCATCGAGCGCATCATCCGCCACAAGAACCACACAATAATCACAATCGGCACAACACCAATCAAAATCTGGAAGATAATTGCCTGTGAATTGTCGCCGGGTTGGTCAACATAGGTCAGGTTTTCCAGCGCACTACCGGGTACATCAAGCGCATCCATCTGGTCATAGAAGTGGGATGATGGGTCTTTATAAGCGGTTTCGGTTGTGCCATCAGTATAGGTCACAAACACATCCGTTCCGCCACGCACGACAATACGTTCCACAAGCCCCTGACGGATGTCAGTTGCGAGTTCGTTCATCGGTAAACTATTGGCAACATTGGAACGCTGTCCCCCGTTGAAGACCAACAGGAACATCACGAGCACAATGATACCGAGGATAATCCACATACGTTGCGCATTCGGATTATTAAATGGTGACTTGTTACCACCATCTTCATCATTTTTACGGTTATCCCCTTTGCCACCATCGTTAGGGTGCTTTGGGGGGTCTGGTCTGTTGTTCATATTAATTACTCCATTTGCAACTAAGACCGATATTGTTACATTGCTTCACTATATTATACAAGCTAACTTTAACGTCTTATCACTAATGACCCAATGGTCGTTCAAAAGGTGATAAATTACTTGATTCATCCCTGACATTCGGGTGTATTTCAATAATTTGGCATTTGGGTTTATTGGGCATAACACGTCATGCCCCTACACACAGAAATTAACAATTCGTAGGGGTTTGGCGTGCCAAACCCGTCATATACCAAGAATCTGAAATGCACCCCTTACATTCAATTGCTTTTGTCAGGCTTTCCATGTATATTAACAAGGGAAGATGTTGTAGTTTTGTAACATGCCGATGGGTATATCCATCCAAATAACAGACACAACTTATGCTCCTCCGTCAGAAACAATGACCCATTCAGGAGGGAAATGGTGATAAAATGTGCGACATGTGGGCGGTTGAATCATGATACAGAGCAAATCTGTGTATATTGTGGCGCGCCACTCATTGACCTGAAAAAACATAATGCGACTCGTGCCGTTGGTGATACAGATTATGAAGAAGGTGTGCCCAAGTGGGGGTCCGCACGCTTCAACTTCAATATGACACTTGTCATCCATGTCGTCGAAACGCGCAAAAGCTATGTGCTCGATGCCGATGATGAAGACACAGAAGAAATCGTACTCGGACGTACTGACCCGGATACAGGTGATGCACCGACTGTTGACCTCACAGAAGCTGATGCTGTTGATAAAGGGGTCTCCCGTCGTCACGCGACTATTGTCCAAAAGGATGGTGCATTACACATTGTCGATAATGACAGTGCCAATGGAACCTATCTAAATGGGCAAAAATTAGTAGCGAATCAACCGCGTGTCTTGCGTGATGGGGATGATGTGCGCCTCGGACATTTAGTTCTGCGGGTGAATTTTTCGAAGTAATCCGGTATCATCTGTACCATTACATACAAATCTAATTGAAGACCGCTATGACCAATCGTACAAATGAACAATGGTTAGCTGACCTTCGTAGCGACGATACGACTGTTCAGACCCCCGCGCTGGAAGACTTGAGAAAGCGACTACAGCGCAGTATTTATTTCTATCTTAGTCAAGACCGTAGCGACCTGCGCGGATTAGCAACACAAGAACTGCAACAGATGGCACAAGACCTCGCACAGGATGCGACCTTGCGTGTCATTGACAATATGGATAGCTTCCGTGGCGAAAGTCGTTTTACAACATGGGCAAATAAAATTGCCATCCGCCTCGCCATCAGTGATTTACGACGGGCGCGCTATAAAGATTTTAGCCTAGATGAACTCACGGCTGATGGTGAATTATTGCCATCTTCTAGCCGTTTGAACTCACCTAATGAACCGACACCGGAAAAAGTCGCCGAACGTGATGATGTCATGGAACAAATCGAAGCGGCATTTAAAGAGGCATTGACCGAACGACAATATCAAGCTTTGGTGGCGGTTGCCTTGCGTGGTGTACCGATGGATGTTGTGGCGGAACGTATGGGTACCAACCGCAACGCCCTCTACAAATTGATTCATGATGCCCGCCGTAAGCTCAAGGCGCATCTGGAATCACAGGGTATTTCCACCGATTATATGATGAACCTCTTCCAGAATTAGGGATTGAACATGTTGGATGTCACAACATATCTGTAGGGAGTGGCTACTGCCTGTCCGAATTTTTATACGCATAATATTGAATACATACTCATCCTCATGACTGATAACAAACCAAATCGACTCGACGAAGACCATTTCGACTACCAAACGACCAAAGCGGGTAAAGTCCTGATTTATTGGGACGGCAAACATATCAAAACACTCTCAGGCAAACATGCCCAGAAATTCCTCACACAGATTGAAGGATTGGATGGAGCAGAAGAACAGCTGGTGCTGGCGCGTGTGACGGGTAACTTCAAGCGTGGGAATGAGCGTGAGGGCAAAAATAAGCGACGTTAACTTACAACGTGTTTCATATTGCACACGTTTTCATATTTTCATCAAATTTTAACTTCGCATTCGTATTCCCCTTGTGAAATTATTATAATATTTATGCAGAATTCTTGTTGAATCTCAACGTACTATTCTATTCTCAGACAAGCTGATTTCTTGTTGTAAGCATTAAAATATATTACACTCAATGTGATGTGTTGGGGGGATTGCTATGCTTGCACATCTATTGAGGTAAGAAAGGCGTTAGGCAATGCAAAATCCAGTACCACAACTCTCCGTATATAATCTTTTTGTCGAACAGGGACACGCCCTAGATATTTTCTCTGAAAAGCGACGGATGCTCGCCCTTTGGTGTGCAAATATCGAACGGACTGTCGTCGAACAACGACTACAAACAGGTCATGTCTTTGCCAGCTTCCAACAACTCGATTTCTTCCTACCTGTCATTGATCGCTATCGCCGTATGACAGAGTTTGTCGATAATGTCTGGGTGTTTGGTACGCCATCGCAGAATAAAGATATTCCCAATATTGAGGGAATCAATTATGTGTATCTTGACGATGCTGATGTCCTCACACAGGAATGGTTCTTAATTGTCAATCATCCGAATTACTCACGGTCACTGTCTGCACTAGAGACAACTGCACCAGGTACACCCCATAAAGACCGTACCTACAAAGGTATTTTGTCGAGCAATCCAACTGTGGTCACACCTGTTTTTGATAGACTCATGGCAGAGTTCGTACAAGTCGTCTAACACAAAACAACACGACAATTTATGTTTGGTATTTTTGCTGGCTGTTGTCTGGATTTGTTTGTGGTTGGGCTTCGATGTAACCTTTTCACATAATTTGCATCTAAACCCTATAGGCAACCAATGATTCAAGGACAACAACTTGAGTGAACATGATTTGATTCGCGCACTCAAAGCAGGTGATTCAACAGCCCTATCCATCGTATTTGAACGACATTCCAATCAAGTTTATCGTTTGGCGGTGAGCCTGCTTCATGATGAGCAACAAGCTGATGGCGTTGTACAAAATACCTTTTTGTCACTCATCAAACATATTGATAGCTTTGAAGAACGTGCAAAGCTAGGGACATGGCTCTATCGTGTGGCATACAACGAGTGTATGAGTCGCCTACGAAAAGCCAAACCGCAGGTTGATATTGAGGCAATGCAAGAAGATGACATGATTCCGGCTTGTATTATTGATTGGCAGTCTATCCCCGAAGTAACTATCACCAGTCACGAAGCCCTTGAACAAATGGACAAAGCCATCCAAGCACTTTCGCCAACGCTACGTGCTGTCTTCAATCTACGCGATGTCGAAGAATTATCCACCCGCGAAACCGCCGAAATATTAGGTATTAGTGAGTCTGCTGTTAAAGTCCGTCTCCATCGTGCGCGTCTTGCCCTACGTGAATCGTTGTCTAATTATTTTCAGGAGTATACAAACTGATGACACAGCAACTCACATGTGAGCAATTGCTCGATTATCTATCTGATTATATTGACAACAACCTCAGCGACGAGTTAACGCAAGTCGCCCAAGACCATCTAGCGACCTGCCCGAATTGTCGTGTGGTACTCAATTCTACCCAAAAGATGATTTTGCTATATCGGGAACAGGGCAAACAGCGTGAGATTCCTGCCGACCGCCAGCATTCATTATATGACCAACTGAAAACTGTTTTTGAAGACCGGAAGAAATCCTAAATTCGATGTAACCTTTTACGATTGATTGCATCTAAAGAGCAGAAGTAACAATTAAAGGTGAATCTAGGATATATTCTCATGAGCTTAAATGAACATAACTACGACCGCGTTATCCGTGTTGTAATTGCTTTGATGTTATTTGTAGGAGCGGCACTGTCGGGTGTCTGGTTGTTGGCGATTCCAGGTGTCATTTTATTGGCAACAGCTGTAATTGGCTTCTGTCCGATTTATGCCATGATTGGTTTTTCGCCCAAACCAAAAGCTGACACTGAAGCCTAACAGGGATTACAGAGTCTCATTTGTGGGGCTCTGTTTTCTGTTATTCTAATAACCATGCTATTGCATCTTCTTGTGTCTCGAAGGTTCGCATGGTGTCTTTGGCTCTAATTTGGCTACGCAAGATACGAACCCACACACTATTATTTATCGGACTGGTCACATAAGCTGATTTTTCATCAGGGGGATGCGGGAAATCGTTATATAGTTTCCCCTGTATCTTTGTAAAATAAGGCGTTGGCGGTGGCGATTGGCTAAAGTCATAAAGCAGGCGTAACTTATCCGGTACATTGTCTGCCCCACCCATCACAATCTTCACAAACAAATCCGCAGATTTTCTATCCATCGCATGAAACTCAAAGACCATGATGCCATCATCACGCATATAAAATTGAATAGGCTGTTTCTCACTCATCGCCAGCTCTTTCTGTTTCTAATTTGTCCCTCCCCCTATTGTAATGTCCTGAATATTTTTGGAAGTAAATAATTGGATATTTTGTTCGTCTGCGGACAACGCAGGCGTTGTCCCTACAAGGTTTTCGCCGTTTTTCGTAGGGATGAACCTGTGTGTTCATCCGCCAACCTTTATACAATTTCTTCCCAGACTTTACATATTACCTCACCACTTAGTATAGGGATTTTCAGGAATCAGGCGAATCGCTTATGGTGATGCGGTCTAAGATGGTGATGTGACTGCGTGACAAACTGGCTACCGTGAATAACTGGTCGTCAATCACAATGTAAATTTCCAGCGCGACCTGATACTCACCCGCAGGCAGTGCAGTTAAATCCTCACGCAACTGCATTTGATGGGGGGAATAAATCACATCGTCAGTTGTCCATGTGCTGGTCGGGCGTTGATTGAGTTGTGGTTGGCTATCGAATTGGGCAACCAGTACATTGTCTTCATCCAGCAATTTTGCCGAAATGGTATAGTCACCGTCGATGGGTTTAGAAGCTGTCCATAGTGTATCAAGGCGCATCATCTCCATGTCAAACTCATGTGAGAGTAACACCATATGATTTTCAAATCTGGTTAAATATTCGCCCTCTGGCAAAACAGTCGGCTCATGGTCATAGCGGAAGATAGACATCACAATATTGCCATCAGTACCGCCATCATGCACATAGTTAAACTCTGCTGTCCGCACAAAACCGAGGTTGTCAAACCAGCCAAACGCCGAGGTATCATCCGACCAATACATCAGCCACACTGTGTCATGCTCACTGAGTAAGTCCGGCAACCACGCATGATAATCATCAGGGTAAAAATCACGCCGTAACTTGAGCGATTCATAACGTGTGCCTTCAGGGAGCAACTGACCATCTGATAGCTGTCGTGTCAGATAATATTGCATCTGATAATCCCCGCCGGAAATATCGGTCAGCACTAAATCATCGGGCATGATATAACGTGCCGTCAGGTCGGACACTGTGCGCCAATCCGGTTTGACACGGTAAAAATCAACGGAGGTCACACCGTAGACAACTAGCACAGCCACCAGTAATCCGCGTATCGGGGGACGGATATTGGTAAGACCGAGTGCCATCAATAGCGCAATCGCAGGTGTCCATTGGGTCAAACGACGTGGTTGCAGAAACGGCAACACCTCATTGACAACCACTGTCAGCGCAAACGGCAGAATCAGCCACAGCAACAACAACACTGTCACACGATGAAAGCGGATTTTGAATTGGTCTTGTTGCAGATACAGCATCGTCACACAACCCAGCATAATCAAGCCGATGACCAACGCCCATTGGTCAGTGAAATATTTGACTTGAATATCGCGTATCACCGCTTCGGAGAGGGGCACAGACCAGTTTGCACCATCGTTGCCGAGTTGTCGTACCCCGACCAAGAGCAACCACGGGGATAATAACAGCGCACTCAAAATCAGCCCACCGAGTGCCTGTATACGGTTTGTTCCGCGCAGAATTAGCAGGGTATACACACCTTGAGCAATCCCGATAAATGCCGTGATGTAATGCGTATAGACCATTGCCGTTGTCAGCGCAACCCATGTGAGCCAACCGCGCCGTTTGTGTGTGCGTGTCCAGCGCAGGAACAGCCACATACTGCTCATCGTCAGCAGAACGAGCCACGTATAATGTCGGGATTCTTGCGCGAGGAAGTTTTCCGCATCTGCCAATGCCAGCATCAACATCGCCAACATAGAGATATGTCGGGGTATGGCATGCCTTGTCCCTAACATGTCGGATGGAAGATGCCGTGCCACTTCCTTCGCCAATTGGAAAATCACTGCCAAACTCAGCATCGACGGCAACACCGATAACCAGCGCAACGCTAATTCGGATTGTCCGGCGATTTCACTCCACAGGCGCAAGGTTGCAAAATACAGCGGGGGATGGGTATCACGAGCCAGTGTTTCGACTAAGCTAGGAAAGTGGGCATGATAAAAGGCATAGCCTTCATCGACCCAGAGGCTTTGCTCATTGAGATGGTGGATACGTCCGAATGCACCCAATAGCAGAATCAGCAGGATAAGACCCCATTGCAGAGGCGATATAATTTTTGTGTCGGTTCGCATCATCACTCACACAGAGGCAGGACATTATATTGTTCACGTTCGGCACAGGTCAGCTCACGGATGGTAAAGGTCGCGTTAATACGAGATACCAACTGCGCGAGGCTCTCCCGTCCCCACAAACGATATACACCATCATCAGCATAACTCATCACCCGTTCGCCATCGTCACTGACGGTCAGCGATAAAACATCGGCGGGGTGACGATACTGCTGTGAGATTGTCCCATCAGCCACATCCCATAGAATCAGGGTGTTATCGTCACTAGCAGATAGTAGCAGGCTATTGTCCGGCTGATACACCATATCGTTGACTGCCTCGCTATGCCCGACCAACCGCCGTTGCACTTCACCCGTCGCTGTATCGACAATCTGAATGCTGTTATCCGTCGAAACCAGAAGCAGATAACCGCCTGATGGGGTCAACTTTCCGCGCACCACATCAACAAAGGTCAGCCGATTGACATCCCCTGTCGCTAAGTCAAAGTCGGTCAAGCCTGCCAGATTGCCATCCAGTTGCACATAGAACAAGGCGCGACTGCCCCCATTGCCGAAGGTCACGGTCACGCGGTCTTCTAGCGCGAGGTCGGGTGATAATCCTAATGGGAAACGTTGTAATTCGCTGGCAGTTGATGTCTCCCACAAGATAGCATTTTCGGCATGAAGCGTCATCAACACACCACCATCCGCGCTGAATTGTGCGCCAAATGCCGGACTGACCTGCGCCGGAGTTAAGCCAATGCCACCGTCGGTATCGTCCCGCAACAGCCACATATCGCCGTTTACGGTTCGTGCCAACACATGATTACCTGCCGGAGATAGGGTCATCGTCGCCGTATCATCAAAGGTCAGCGACCAGCTTTGTTGCTCAATGCCTGTCCGTGCGTCATACAATGTCATCGTGTTTGCATTGTTAACAGCAAAGTGTGTTCCGCTTGGATTCATACGGGTGAAGCTGACATTATTCAATGTGACGAGTGCACCTTGTGTGTCCGTATTTTTTAGGGTGATAACATTATCCTGTGCAATCAGTGTGCGGTCACCGGATTGATTGAGGGCTGTGCCTGTAATCGCATCCCGAATCACCTGTGATAGCCCCGGAGTCGTGCCATTGAGTGACCACAGATAGACCTCGCCACCGCTAGCTTGCACCATCGCCCATATGCCATCTTCACTGACAGTTACATTTTGTAAGGCGCGTGATGCAATGCCAATTTCGCGCAACAGTGAACCATCAACAGTTGACCATACCACCAGACGATTATCGCGGGTTGTCGATAAAACACGGTTGTCATCCAAGAAGTCCGCCGAGGTGATTTGTGCGCTGACCGTGCTTTGATAGGTGCGTTGGATTGTGCCGTCGGTTGTATCCACCAGCAACACGCGCTGACCGCCATCACTACTCTGTACGCCGACCAGTGCTGTCTCCTCACGGAAGGTCATGAACAGCAGACTATCGGTTGATTCGGCAATATCAATCCCGCTCAACACCGCCCAGTTAAAGTCTTCTGTCAGACGAACCCGCTGTTGACCTGTGCCCATTTCCCATAATATCAGGTCGCCCATGTTGGGGTCATTGGCATATGCAGGCAAGGCACGCCCACCTGTCCATGCCAATTCAGCAGAATCACCATAACCGACATATACCTGCCCGCCGGAATCTATCGTGAGTAAATCAAGCGTCTCAGCATTCCACTGTGACATAACAGTCTCGCCACGCGGGTTTGACCAAGCTATCACACGTTGTCCGTCAGCCGACACGCGCAATTCATTTGGCAGAAGCTCCTCACCAAAGTCAGCAAAATATTCGGCAAGGTTGTCGCCTGTGTTTAAGTCCCACATCACCAACATCGGACGGATACCAGCAGTGACCATGCGCTGTCCATCGGGATGCAGTGCAATTGCGTTGACGATACCCTGATGGCGGTTGAGCGTATGCACAGCAGTCCCTGTCGCTGTTGACCAGACAATGAGTGTGCCATCTTGTCCGGCAGTGATGAGAAAGCGTCCGTCGTTGCTATAGCGCAGGGTGGTAATGTCGTCCTCATGTCCGGTCAGTTCAAATTTGACAGTACGCGAGGGGGCATCATAAATCAGGATGCGGTCAAATGTCAGCGGAATGAGTGCGAACTCCTCGGCTGTCGGACTAAATTCAATCCGCGAGACCTCGTTTAACACCAGTGACGGACTGAGTGCAGAGGCGCGACTCAATACCCGATATACCTGAGCTGAATCTTCGACAAATTCACTTGCCGTCAGTCCCAACGCCAATGCTAAATCGACATCCCCTGCGTTTAGGGCTTGTTCGGCACTGAATAACAACGCCTGCGAATTAACTTCCTGTGCGGTGACAAAGGTCTGGGTTGCTGTGTCGTTGAGGGCTTCTAATTCAGCTTCGACGGTGCTACGTCCGTTGGCTTCCGTCTCGGCAATTTGCTCAGCAGCGACAGCCGTACCAGCGTTGTTTTCACTTTCTGATTGTACAGCGGTTGCGGTTGCCAGTTGTTGTGTCGCGGAAAAAATGACCGTTGCCAGATTAGCGACATCAGTAGCGGCAATGTTGGCTTGTTCATCGGCGGACAGTTGGACAGCGGTTGCGGTTTGCGCCATCATCAAGCTGGCATTCTGTGCGGATTGGGCTGTTTCGACCAGTCGATCCGATTCAAACTCAGATGTGAGTACCTGCGCGGAGAGTGTGCCGGAGGTTTCCGACTCAGTGCTGACAATAATCAGTTGGGCTTCGGCTTCTGCCTGTGCGGTCATGGCGGTACTGGCTTGACTGATAGCATTCTGTGCATCCGATTGGGCGGTCTGTTGCATGATGTCGGCGGTACTAGCACTGTTGACCGCCATATCAGCGAGGGCTAATGCAGAAGTTGCGGTTTGAGCAAAGTCAGCAACAATCACAGCTTCGGCAGTCGCGGACCCGACAACTGCTTCTGCCAGTTGGGCATTGGCATCACTCGTGCTGGCTTGAATCGCCGCTTCCGTGCTACGTGATTCAGCGACTGATTGGCTTGTCTGTGCGCTCTGGAGCAGGCTAAACACCACTATCAGCAACCCGATAATCACCACTGCCATTAACACATAAATAGATAACCCCCATCGGCGAGTGGACTTTTGGCGACGGCTGGCATGAATATATTCGACCATGAGTTGGGAGGGTTTGGGTTCACGGTTTGCACCATGATTTAACCATGCCCGTGCTTCATCAACTCTGTTCAATGGCAGGAGCAATCCGGCACTGCGGTCACGGGCTTCCCAATCGTTGGCATCGACCAATAACGATGTATGCAAACGCACATGTTCATCAACTGCCATGAGGTCGAGTAGTTCCTCAATGCCGTCTTCCATAACATCTTCATCACGGAAGAAAATATACGGATTTTCGGCAATGGCAGGATGCACATCAATATCAATATGTTCATCGACAATCAGCGTGACGAAGCGTTTGCTGTTGTTGACGGCGTGTTGAATCAGCATGTTGCAGATGGCATCTTCAGCAGACTTGGGCGAGAGGGCAATGGCAACGGTATGCGACTTGAGAATCCCCGCTTTCAGCACCGCTTGCCCATCTAACGACGCACTCAGGTCATCCCATGTCACCCAACAGACTTTGCCATTGGCTTTCATGTGGGCATCGACACGCCGGACAAAGCGTATATCGGATGCGTGATAGATGATAAAGATGTCGTAGAGTTGGTCGCTGTTTGGCATGGGCGGTTTTTGGATAATTGGATAACGGTTATTGGTCTTTGGTAATTGGTTATCGGTTATTGCGGGTGCATTTCAGATTCTTGGCACATGGCGGATTTGGCACACCAACCCCTACGAATCGTTGATTTCTGTGTGTAGGGGCATGACGTATCATGCTCGATACACCCAAATGCCAAATTATTGAAATACGCCCAGTTATTGGTCTTTGGCTGACAGACAGGCAGTAGCCAGTTTCTACATTAGGAATAACAAGGTCACTGTATAGTTGTCCGTTGAGTCTATGCCTAACGTAAGTAGATGGTCGAATGAAATTAGAACCCTGTAGGGTCGAACCCATATGTTCGACCGCTCGGGAGCAGACATGGCTACTCCCCTACATTTTAAAAACATACGACCGCTGACTTATGTAAAGTCTCGAAAGAAATTGCACATAGATTGACGGGCATGACACGTCATGCTCCTACAAAAATCTATATGAATCCTCGTAGGGACAACGCCTGCGTTGTCCGCAGACCAACAAAATATCTAATGATTTACTTCCAAAAATATAACGGACATTACATTAATTTGAAAAGTATTAACCAAAATTCAAATAACAAATGACCAATTACTTAATGAACGGATGATAACCACAAAGCGACAACAAACACAGAGGCAACCTGTGCATAAATCAAAAAAGCGCAGTCCAAACTGAACTACGCTCTGTCATATCATCTCGATTAGTGTTGTAAATTAGTCCTGTTCGTAAGGCTGGCGCGGTTGGCGACGTGGATTATTGCGAACAGGGACAGGTACACGGGCGGGTTTGCGAGCTTGCTTGGACTTCGGGTCAAGTATCTCATCAATACCTTCAAGAATTTGACGACCAACTTCAACCAATTCGTCCCAGACATTTCGCTTATTTTGAGCCACGATGTAGACCTTTCAAGCTAATTACTTGTCGTTGTCAGACAGCTTACCAATTGATGTCTGATGGACCTAAAGGGACTCGAACCCTTGACCTCTACAATGCCATTGTAGCGCTCTCCCAGCTGAGCTATAGGCCCCTACTACATATTCACCATCTTATCGCTAACCCCGTTGCCTGTCAATGGATTCTAAATCAATGATTATAAAATTCAAATAAAATCCATTTATTCGGCGATTTGCCCGACAAAACGAGTGAGCGCGGTGTGCATTTCATCCAATATATCTTGTGGTACATGGACAAGTGCACCCTTCGTCAGGAAGTCATTAAGCGACTGCGGTTGTGAACTATCCCCACAAGCGCATCCCGGTTGATCCATCCATTTAATTTCGTGGTCATCAAGGTCTACAATTGCACCCATCACACCACCTGTCGCCTCGTCGTGCCACATCCATGTTGTTGGAATTTTGTCTGCCATTTTTTGTCCTTATGCTCATTAACATACATAGTATAGTGACGCGGGGACATGACGTAAACCTACGCTATTTTGTGCCAGCGTTTACCATCTGCTCTTGATACATACTCGGTGATACCCCACAATATTTACGAAACGCCGTGATAAATGCACTTAAGCTATTGTAGCCCACATCCAACGCAATATCCGTCACCCGCTGATTAGACAATTCCAACCGATGACGGGCTTCATCTAAGCGCAGACGTATCACGTATTGATGTACAGTCAGTTCAAACGCCGACTTGAACAATCGCGCAAAGTGATATTCCGATAACGCGACATGCTCGGCAACATCCGCTGTCTTAATCGGGTCGAGATAACGGGCTTCGATAAATTGGCGCGCTTGCAACAGTCGCGGGACGAGGTCAGCCTGTGTCGATTTTTTATTATCGGCAAGGCTTGTCACAGCCGAATGGCGTAGACGCAACAATTGCAACACCTGCCCGACCGCATCCAAGAATAGGTCGTCTGCCTCATCTAGGTCGTCCACATCTGCCAGCATGTGCAACAGGTCAGACATGGTATCCCCTTTGGGTAGAGGAATCTCATGTAATAGTTGGCTGAACACTGCCGGAATCTCCAGAAATTCCGCCATGTGTGTGACAAATCCGGGACTGACACACAGCACCAGTACCCGTGTATCCAGCGATAAACTTTGAATGGTATAGGGTGGCAGGAGTTGCGGATTGAGATATAGATATTGGTCGGATGAGATGCGTCTATTAGCAACCGACACTGCACCTTGTAGCGGACAAATGATAAATAGGTGTCCTAACGTCGGCAGAGTAAAGGGCTTTTCCGGTGTTCCGACCCACAGCGCATTGAGGGGTGAGACGGTCTCTGCTGTCAGAAATGGCATGTGTGGCAGGCGAATCATGATGAATCTGCTTGTGTTGCCTGTGCGTCGATTTTTGCCTGTAAGCAATCAGGACAGAGACAGCCCGCTTGCGTATCATCATCTGTGCCGATGCTATCCAGCGGAATGATATTTGGCATATCAAAACACCAGCAGGTTGCTTCTCCCGCCGTTACACCACAGGTAAATTCAGCGCCACATTGTGAGCAAGTCTGATTGGGTTTCATTTTATAGGCACAATCAGTTCAGTATCAGCTTTGGTGAGTTGCTCATACCCCTCGTCGGTTATGACATAACATTCTTCCAGCTTCATGTTACCCGCGCCTTTGGTATAGATTCCCGGTTCAAGGCAAATTGTCATCCCCGCTTCAAATGTGCTTTGCTCATCCATCAAACTCGGATATTCAAATGAGGTTGCCAAGCCAATGCCATGCCCGACACGATGAATCAGTTCATAGCCAGCCGACTTAATAATTTTGCTGGCGGCATAATGCGTTTTGTGCATCGGTACACCGGGTTTCAGATGTAAGACAGCAGCATCGAGAGCATCATTCACCATCGACCAGACTACCTCTTGTTTGGGGTTGGCTTTGCCGAGGATGAAGGTGCGCGTTGCATCGGCTTGATAACCGTGCCACTCTACGCCCATGTCAATCATGATACTATCGCCCGCTGACAGCTTGCGGTCAGTCGTTGCGCGTATCATAATCGGGTCGTTGTTGCCACTTATCACCACTGGCTCAAATGAAAGTTGCGCCCCCATACTATTTATCAGATAGGTAATCCGTGCCGCGACTTCATGCTCAGTCATGCCCAACTTGAGTTCTGACCGAATCGTATCAAACACAGTATCGGTCATCTTGCAGGCTTTGTTGAGCAACGAAATCTCGAAGCTACTTTTAATCCGGCGCAATTTGTTGACCGGACCGCTGATGTCGGTTGTCATAACTTCGGGCAGTACGGTTGTCAGATAATAATAATCTGTTGCGGGCATACGACTGGTGCCGACAACCCCCAATGATTTGATATTGGGGTGGTTCATCAACAGATCGACAATCTGTGGCATGGCTTGCATATGTCCTTGCCAGTTCTCGATACCGGAAATACGACGCGCCTCAATCAATTGCCAATCGAAGTTAAGCACACAAGCGATGTCATCAACACCCATCATCAGCGCATACATATCACCTATTTTCGGTGCGAAGTTGGTCACATAACGAAACGGCTCAGTATGCCCAGAACTGCCGAATACCAACACCGCATCTAAGTCACGGTCTTTTGCAATTCGCCAAATCGCTCTCCGGCGCATTTGTAATTCATCCTGCCAATTATCTGGCGGTCTGACAGGTTTAGTTTGTGTCATAGTTATTCCCTGTTATGCAAACCGAGTTGTCCCGACAGCTTCAGCTTCCGCAAGCAGTAATAGTGCTTGTCGGATAACTCGGACGTGTTCCGCATGGTCGAAGGGGTCACCAAGTGGTTTGCCCATCGGATGATGTGTTAACAATAGACGGGCGATGGTCATCGCCTCGATTCGATTTTGGAAAGCCTGCATCGCAATGATTACAGTCGAGATGCCAATCGCTTCCATCGCGCGTGCAATGTGCCCCACGGACACATGACACACCGGTCAGACAGGGACTAGCAGGGCAACATCCACCCCGCTGTCTTTGAACATCTGCGCCCATTGCGGTGCGATTTTGCTCCGTAAGCGCAGTTGTGAACACGCCCCCACAAAGGTGTAGGCGGTATCATGTAACTCGCCAATCACGCCCTCGTCTGCCAACTGGCGCAAAGGCTGGAGTGGAAAAGCGACATTATGGTCAATATCGGCACCGCGTATGTCGTACCCTGGATGGCGAACAGTAATGTCCTCCGGTGCTGTGCCGATTGGGATAGCCGATAAATCCGGCGGGGTCTTGAGAAAGTCGTCAATCATCGGAATCACATCTTCTTGTGTGAGTCCGGTTTTTCCGAATGGGTTGGGGTCATCGCCTTTGACGAAGTGCCCACTTGAAGTTAATAAGCCAACTTTGGCTTCCGATAGTGGTTTGCTCAGCGGTGTGAAGTCGCCTTCGTCGTATGTCCATGTTGGCGTTCCACCCATATACGCATCGGTCTGCCCTTGTATGACATGCTCGCGCAGGCTCTCAAGGTCACCAGCATTGAGGGCATCGCCAATTTTCCACAACAAATCTTGCAGAAATTGTGCGCCATCGGCTTCTGAAAACGCTTTCATAAATTTAAAGTTCAAATCGGGACGAGACCCATACGAGAAAGAATCCTTATATTCCTCGAATGTCTCTTTATCTTGATGATTATCTGTCATGTCCATTCCCCAAAGTTCAGTAATCCTCTATCATTATAATCTGATGTGGGATAAAGCACGAACGATGTACAATTTGATTTTTGGCTTTTATCCTAAATGGGAAAATCTAATACGGACTCATATTGAACGGGATTGAACGACTCATTTCTCTGTCTGTTATACTGAAAATGGTTTGTTTTTTCTAACAAAATTTGTCACACACTCATCACATTAAACTGGAGCATGTCTTATGGCGACCTATACAGCAGATAAACTTCACTTTCTATCCAATGACAAAGGCAAAGCAGGGGCGTTTGCTGCACTTGATGCCAAAAAAGCCGGATGGGATACGATGAACTTTGCCGCAGTCCGGCTGACTAAGGGCAAGACATTCGAGATTGCGATTGATGCCTTTGAATATGTCGCCGTGATTTTGAGCGGACAGTGCAATATCAAGACGAATAAGGGTGACTTCAACAATGTCGGACGGCGCGAATCGGTCTTCACGGGGTTACCCTATGCCGTTTATTTACCGCCACAAACTGAGTTTGAAATTGAAGCCCTGACCGATAACTTCGAGGTTGCATCATGTTGGGTGCCGACCGAAAAAGAATTTCCTGCCAGATTAATTACCCCGCAAGACATCGAGATTCAGTTGCTAGGTGGTAACAACGCCTCCCGTCAGATGTGCCGGATTATCGGTGGTGATTTCCCCGCCGACAAAATCATGCTGTACGAACTGTACACACCCGGTGGCAACTGGTCGAGTTACCCACCACAAAAGCACGATACCCATCGCACCGACGAAAAAGGCACAGTCCTAGAAGCGCAACTCAACCGCTTCAGCTTTTATAAGTTTGACCGCCCGACCGGATATGCGTATCAGCGAGTCTACAACGATGACAAGAGCAGTGATGTGATGATGACCGCCCGCAATCATGACCTAATTCTGATGCCGGAAGGTTACTATTCGATGGTCAGCGCACCGGGTACAACCACCTACACGCTCAACTTCCTTGCAGGGTCAACCCGTGAACACGCTTCAACCACGGACCCCGATTTCGCATGGGTGAAAGACACATTCACATATACCGACCCGCGCCTGCCCGTTGTTGATAAAGGCATGGAAGCCGGATATTAATCACGATTCGGTCAACCTGCACATGATTCGACTGACACTTACCGGAAAAATCATTTACGGTCTGTTGAATCAGACGGTTCGTTTATTGCTCCTCATGCTCGCTGTGACCCTCCTCGCCGAGATGCAAACAGCGGGCATACCAACTGTTCTATCAGACATGGCGATACCCTTTGATGCCCTGCGCGTTCGGTTAATGGATGCACTGATTCTGACCGGATTTTTTGCAGGCGGGGTGATGCTGTGTGCCGAGACGATTAACGCTCAACATCTGCTGTGGGTATCGCGGGTGTGGATTGTCATCATTATTGCAGGTGTAATTGTGTCACCTGCTGTGTTGTCCATCGGCGTAATTGCATTCCTTATTTTGACCTATCGACAACCGACGCACTCACGCTTTTTGACGACATGGCAGATTGGCATGGTACAAGTAGCGATTGCCTTACCCTTGCAAGCTGTATCAAGTCAGGCAGTATTCGCTGGACTCTATCTGACACATGTCGCCTATGGCATAACTGCTGTCGGGCTGAGCTTCTGGCTGATGACCCGCTGGAGTAATGTCCGTACTGAGTGGGTACAGACTGGCATTGCCAATGTTGCCGGAGTAGTTACGTTGGCGGGTTTATTGATAAGTACCTCACAGCTACGTGTCTCGCCCATCTATGGCACAGTAGCCGGATTCGTGATATTGCCATGTTATATGTTACTGGCAGGGCATCATTACCGCGCTCTCCGTGACCGCACAAGGGATATGTCACTATCACCCCATTGGATTGCGATGGCGACGATATTCTGGCTCGGTGTTGGCGTGATTGGCATCATCACATCACGGGCAGGCATCCGCGACATCATGCAAGAGACGCGATTAGCAGAGGGGCAACGGGAGTTGGTGCGCTGGGTGATGATAATGATAAGTCTGGGACTGGTGAATTATATTGCACGGGACTTACGCGGGGGAAATCGGCGGGTGACGGGGTATATACCTCTGTGGTTGATTGGCTTTGGTGTCGGCTTAGCTGTTATCATCGGGTTGTGTGGCGGGGTTGTGGAACTGTATCTGCGTGAGTTTGTTCAGTTAGATAGTGTTACAACAATAGGCTTGCTCTTACCTTTGTCGATTGCGCAGATAGTCTGCTGGTTGGGTGTAACCGCAGGTGGCATCATTTATGCACTCGGATACGTTGCCCGCCGACCGACTATCATCACAGATAAAAGCATAAATCGGAAAAGTTAGCAGGATTTCGCAAGTCAAGTCAGATGGTGTGTCCTACAATGTAATCAAGCTAAACGAGAGAGGAGACACAACTCATGGCAAGCATCAAAGCAAAAAACGTCAATCACCCCGGTTATACGGAAAACCTCAATGCACAAAAGTATAATCTGATACGGGATGCAATTCACGCTGTTCTGCCAACCGAAGGCGGGATGACCTTCAGCGATATGGAGGCAGGAGTCCATGCCCACTTAGCAGGTATCGACTTCCCACCGGAATTATTCCCTAAGTCAGGGTCAGTACGTTGGTATTGCAAGACGGTTCAACTTGACCTTGAAGCGCGGGGCGAAATTGAACGCCTGCCCAAAACATCACCGATGCAACTGCGACGCATTGAGCAGGCAGACGAAGCATAGCCTCTAACAATCGCCGGGGTCTAGCTCATAGACGATGGTCAAGGTATTGTCGGATTCGTTTGTTTCTGGCACGACATTGGTCGAGTCGATACGGATAATCAAGCTATGGTCTTCCTCGGTGAAAGCACTGACCGTAATCGGGATAAAGCCCTCAAAAGTCTCGCCCGCACCCAACGCAGGGAACGCACCAACTGTTGATTCAACCACTGTGCCATCCGCAGTACGAGTGTCGCTCACTGCAATAGTGCCACCTGCTAATGTTGCACCTGTACCCGCATTTTCAACCGTGACAAACAGGGTATAGGTCTCGGCACAGACAGGCGGGTTCGGGTCAAGCGTGACAGTGTTGATAACCAGATTGGCTTCGGTAACAGGTGTTGGTGTGCTGGTCGGCGTATTGGTCGGAATTGGGGTCGGTGGTGGTGGTGGATTAATACGCGGGATATTGGTCAAATCACCTTCGGCACGCACAACACTCGGCGCAATCCAGCCCCGTCGCCCGCTTGATAACTGGATATAATACCAGCCCGTGTTGAAGCTACTTAGCCCGATAATCGTTGCCGACTCACCATTGAATAAGAAGCCGATGCGGTCATATTCCGTCGAGTCACCTGTGCGGACGTTGGCATCCAATAGGGCGGTCACTTGTGGGCTACCACTATTTAGTGATGTCGGGGTTGGCGCGAGGGTTGCGCGGGATGGTGCGGCTTGTGTTGGTATCGGTGTTGCACCTGCCTGTTGGGTGACTTCAGCTTCTAGGAATGGCGGAATATCATTTTCCACGCGAATTGGGCTGACACGAATATATTCTGGAATACCGGTGTCGGTGTTGATGGTCAGGCGTAGTTCATATAATCCATCCGGTGCGGTGAAGGTGTTCCATGTACCCAAGACATCATCCACAATCGGTTGCATCTGTGGCAAGGTTGCGGGAAACCACGGGCGTTCTTCTGATGGCAGTGCATCAGTTTCATCTATGACCAGCGGACGAAATTCAATAAAGAAGTTGCGCATCGTTGGCAGGGTAACCGTTCCACGAATATCCACTGAATCCCGCACCACATACACAGGAGGCGGAAACGAGATATTCGCTGCTGCATTGACCTGAACATCGTCAGCGGGTTCAATCAAAGGGTTACTATCCTGCGATAATGCCAGTGGAATCAAAAGCAAAATGAGACAGGCAACAAACATGCCGAGTAGTCGTCGATTCATAAATAGACCTCCTGTGAATGGTATTTGGGTTTTCGTTTTTTGTTGTTGGTTTCTGGTCGTGATGATGTGCTAATCTACGAACACGAAGCATCATATCCCGACAAAGTTCCTGCAATGATGTTGTAGGAACAAGCTTTCGTCTGTCCAAAACCAGATTGAAACAACAATACACTACGGCTATACGTATAATCATATGACAGAATCATATTGTCTGCCGTACCATTCACCTACGCTTGGGCAATTTGTCATCACTTCCAAACAACCTGAGTTTGATACTGTTGGCAAACCTATAAAGTTGGAGCGAGTACAACAAATGGAGCATCATTGAGCCAGTTAACCAACCGTAAGATTATATACGTCAGGTTTGGATGAGAAAATCAGTTGTTCAAGCAACCATTGACTAACCAATTGTGGTTATGTTTTTGGTTGTTGGTGATTTGTGATTGGTAAAACAATGTGTTTTCCCTTCCCAAACACCAACAACTAGCTACCAATAACAGGCTACTGTGCCAACATCGCATCCAAAATATCAGGTTATGTTAATTGAAGCGTTAGCCAAAACTCAAGTTAAATATTACCTAACCACAGTTTTCCGGTCCATCTACCAGATACACACGCTGTTCGTTACAGGTCAAATCACGGATATAGCGATTATTGCCTGCCCAGTTTTCCAGTTCTTCAACCGTATCATGGATAAACCATTGGAAAATTGTATCATCCCACGATGCGGAGAAGACGGTGTCACCATCGGCAGAATACACAGCAGCATTGACCCATTCGTCATGTGCCGAGTAACGTCGTATTTCCAGACCTGTCCGTGGATTCCACAAGCGCACTGTACCATCCGCTGAACTAGATAGCATATGATTACCATCAGGATGATAGGTGACACTGCGTACCTGACCGACATGCCCTTCAAAGATAAGACGGGTTTGTTCAGTTGCAATATTCCACAGGCGAATGGTACTATCTGCGGACCCTGTCAAAATACTCTCGCCATCAGGGGTGTACGCTACTGTGTTAATACGGCTGGTATGTCCTGTAAATTGGTGGATAGTTTCACCGGATTCTACATTAACAATCCGAGCAGTATCTGCACCAATCAATAATTCGCTATCATCAGGGCTGAACATGACAGCGCGGAGTTGCCCGTCAGCGTCACCGAGGCACTCATCACCGAAGTAACAGGCAACTTGTTCGCCGGATTCGACATCCCAAATAATCACACTCAAGTCATTCGAGCCAGAGGCAATCTGTGTGCCATCACTATTAAACGCAGCAGTTGTGACCCAATTGGTATGTCCTTCTAATTCGTGCAGAATTTCACCTGTGCCGGCATCCATAATCCGCAAGATATTATCTTTACCGCCTGATGCCAGCAACCCACCATCAGGGCTATAAATAGCAAACCATAAGTCATCCTCTGCACCTTCATAGACAGCTGTATTCTCACCTGTCTCAATATCCCAGATACGAATTACATCGTCATAACCCGCTGATGCAACTACATCACCGTCAGGATGGGCAACAATCGAGAAAATATCATTTTCACTACCAAAGAAGCGTTGAATCCCCGCCCCATTAGTCAACTCCCATAGACGGGCAGTATCATCTTGTGACCCTGTTAATGCAAAGCGCGCATTCGGACTGAGGGCAACACTGTTAACAATATTGGCATGAGCATCAAAGCGAAGAACAGGTTCACGGAAATCTGTATCCCAGAACAAAAAGCCATTCTCACGCCATGCACTAGATACAAAATTCTCACCCTCAGCATCAAACGAGACACTATTGACAAAGCTGGTATGTCCATTGGAATAAGTACGAATTGTTGCACCAGATTCATAATTCCAAAGGCGCAAGTCAATACCGTAACTGGACAAAATTTGCTCACCATTCGGGCTAAAGACCGCTGCACCGACACTCAGGTTCGGTTCACCGAGGACTTGATGTTGGGTAAATTCTTCAATCAATTCACCGGATTCCAAGTCCCATGTTTGCGGGGCTGTATCAACGGCATAGGTTAGGACAATCGGTTCAGTCGGATGGAAGTCTACTGCAAAGACTCGTCCTTCATGTGCATCCAGAATATGTACAACTTCACCGGATTCTACATCCCAGATACGCGCCGTCGCATCATCAGAGCCAGACATCAGCAAACTGTCATCAGGGCTAAAGGCAACTGCAATCACATCATTGGTATGACCTACCAACTTCTGTAGAATTTCACCGGATTCCACATCATACAAGACAACTTCACCCGATATACAGACTTCACCACCGCCATCAGTTTCTTCGACTTCGGCACAGTCACCCATAACAACCTGTTCACCATCATGACTGAACGTTGCGACATCAAGCGGATGCCCAAGTGTTTCTAAGTCTACTAGTAACTCTGCTGTCTGTGTGTCATAGATGCGAATATCGCTATCTGTCGATGCTGTCAACATCCGTGAGCCATCAGGACTAAACGCGACACTGTTGATGTCATCTGTTGCGTCATCGAGTAGGAAGCGTGTCCCTGGGCTATAGACTGCATCTGCCAAAATTCGCTCGACTTGGGTCGGTGCTTCGTCAAGGCTATTGGCGGCAACAGCTAATGCAACAGCTAAATCAATTTCATTATTGGCTAACAAGGCTAGCTGTGAACTCGCGGAGAGTGCCAAACTGAGGGCTTCTTCTGCATTACGTTCGGCTTCTGCCTGTGCGATTTCCGCTTGACGTTGGGATTCCACCGCTTGGAAATAGAAGAACACGGCTGCAATCGTCAAGATGACCGAGACAACCAGTGCGAATGATACACCTGTCAACAAACGCCGTTGAATTAACCGCATCCGTTCACGACTTGCCAAGACATATTCGTGATGTAAATAAGTCGGATCGGGTTCTTTGTCTGCTGCATGTGCAATCCAATTTTCTGCACTGGTGACTTCTTCCCCCACTAACAATTTACCGCTAGGACGTTCATCCATATCCCATTCTTTGGCACGAACAAACAAGCGCGTATGTTCTTTAACATACTCAGGGTCAGCTTGTAAGGTGTCGATTAGTGCGGTTGTTGCAGCGTCAAGGTCTTTGCCCTCGTCCATAAATATCCAGTTATGCGAACTGATGGACGGGTGCATTTGACCAAAGACATCTTTGTCCTTAATCTCTCGCCAAAGAACAGGAATAATCCGCTTGTGGCTTGCGACAGCATGGTCAATTTCTTGACGGCAAACTTTGGATGTGACCGAGTCTTCACTAATCACAAAGATGAAGCTATCGGCATTGTCGATACCGATTTGTATCTCATTCCACCAGTCGGCAGCTAACGGAATCCCTTCCCAATCAACCCAGTAGGTAATGTCGTGTTCATCAAGACGGTCGGCAAGTATGCGGATAAACTCTTTGTCTTTACGGGAGTACGATATAAAAGCATCATTTCGTTCTGCCATATGTTCTCTAACACCCCAAAATCATATATAGTCGGTTATAATTGCGTCTGTTTATGATTATAACGGGGCAAGCGTATTATAAGCACAAAGGTTTGTGAATCGTTGAACTTATTAAACACGGCTCACACGAGACTGCCATTCGCCGACATCCAGTGCATCCAAGCGACGGGTGCTTTCAATATCCATGACAAAGTCTTTGCCAAATGCCAGTGCTGGACTCAATGCGCCGACTAGGTGACGCTCAAGGGTTTGCTCAACAGCTAGCAGGCTCGACTCAACGGTGAATTGATAGGCTTCGATGGTATCCAGCCATGCTTCGGCAACTTGTCCGCGTGGGTTGGATGCTTTGGCATATAAATAAGACCGTGCCGAGGTGCGGTGTTTTTCATTAGGACCATCCAACACCGCCCCAACAATACCTTTCGCAATTGACTTGACCGCATTGTTCCGCATGAGGGTTTGTGTGATGCCTGACCCAGCACCCGCCATTGCAATCACCGACGGCGGTAATGCCATATAGGTTGTGATATTGGGGATGGCTGTGGTGCGGTACGCTGTCGATAGGTCACCCCACGGAATCGCCATTGTATCGTGATAGCCATTCATAAAGCGCAGACGCTTTTTGCCGTCACCGATAGGATGGGGTTGCAAGATACCGTCACGTCGTACTTTGCCACCCTCACCCGCCCATTCAATCATCGTCTTGGTTGTGCCTGCGCTTGCCTGCGTCAACGACTGTACACCAATGATTAAGTCTGTCGCACTCGGCAATTTATCGGATACATGCTTGGCGAGGCAGTCTGTCGGCACCACATCAAAGCCAACACCGGGGATAAGTGCAATACCATTTTTCCGCGCCACTTCATCATAAGCAAAGACCTTTTCAAAGACTTCGACTTCGCCTGTGATGTCCAGATAATGGGTATGGGTTGCCAGACAGGCTTTAATCACGGGGTCGCTGGTCTGCCGAAAAGGACCCGCCGCCAGATAGATAAGGGACATATCCGCAATCGCTTCGGCGATGATATTGACATCGGCTAGGTCAAAAACCATGTAGTCGAGTTGAAGTTCCAACGCGAGTTTTTCGATTTTTTTCTGGTTACGTCCAGCAATCACAGGGTTATGACCGCGTGCTTTTGCGTATTGTGCGACGAGTTTTCCGGTATACCCGTTTGCGCCGTATATCATCCAGTCTTTTGCCATGTTGTGTTGTCCTACGATTTACATTTTGCATACTGTAGCAGGTGAGCAATACATTGACCATGTGTGTTCAGAAAGTGCTAAGCAAACTCTTGACATTCAGGGGTTGGGACTATACAATCTTAAAGCTAGTTTAAAATTAGCATCCGCCGAGATAGCTCAGTTGGTAGAGCAACGCACTGAAAATGCGTGGGTCCCCAGTTCAAGTCTGGGTCTCGGCACACAAAAGCTCATCATAACGATGGGCTTTTTTGCTTCATGTGGAGTATTTACCGCAAGCGATAGACCTCTGCGTCACCATGCAAGAAAACATCCGCAACCGTAAACGCGAGCGTGTAATTTTCATCAACGATTGCCATCAAGTCATCTATCCCCGGTTGACCTGATGCGACCAAATCAGGAAAGACAATCACCCATGTCGGCGGGGTTTGTGCCCAATCACTTACTAGGGTCGGCAAAACAAAATCCGGCTCGAAGTACCAATTCCACCCTTTGACCCATGTGGCAGGGGGCATCATGCCTGTCATCGGATGGAGTTGAGGGGTACTGTCGGTTTCTGGCAAAACAAACAGGGTATCCTCATCGCTTATCTGTGGTTGAAGTTCAACAACTAGTGGGTGAAATTCATCATAAGCCAGCACTGCGCCAGCTCCTAATTGTGTCGGTATATAACTGACTGCGCCTGTCCATAACCAGCCAATCCCTAACGCAACGGCTAAACCTGCTATCACCTGACGGGGGATGTCCCAACTGCGCCACGACATCAAATCAGGTAATACCCACGCCAACACCAGACCCGACATCACAGCTGTCATCGGCAAATGTCCCATGCCGTGAATTTCGCCAAAGCGCGGATAGAGCACAACCAATGTTGCCAGCCACAATAAACCAACTAACAGCAAACGTCGATTATCACGCCGGAATGCGATTAGCCAGAATGCGAACACCAGCACATTGCTCAGCAGTAATTTGCGGAAGAAGTTACCATCAAGTGGCACACCATCCATATAACCGGATAGATTAAACTCCCAATTCCAGAATATGTAGCTATCGAACAAACCCTGCGATAGCAATGTCCCCCACTGGATTACCGGAATCAGTAGCGCGGCTAAGCCATAAGGAATCCAAAGCCTAGGGTCACGATAGCGGATGAGTATCCAGAAGCCGAACACGCCCACTGCTAACCACGCATGTTGCTTGAACAGTGTTGCTAAGCCCATCAGCAATCCGATGAGTAGCACTTGTGTCAGGGTTGGTTTGTCGTCACGGGCGAAATAGATGATCAATGCCAGCATGACACATAACGCCAACAAGGTATCAAAGTAGACCATCACGTTGCCATAGACAGGTTCCCACCATGCCCATACCAACGCCGATAGTGCACCTGCTGTCTGATTTTTGCTGAGGGATGTCGCTAGTTGATACACCAACACGGTGATAACAATCACGAGGATGGTATTCAGTATTTTGATGAGCAGGTCATATTCAAGGGGTATCAGTGCTTGTGCCAATGCACCCAGAAGCGAACTCCCCGGTGCGTGTTGTTCCCAGATGTCGCCAAACAACACCATGCCCCGATTCATCATATAGGGGATGGCAACCTGACCAGAATGAGTAGACGGTGATAACCAGAATAGGTGCGTCAGCGTCTGGAAGATGATGATGGCAAACAGGAACAATCTCGGCACAATGCACTCCTGAGGGTTCAAAAATCGCGCCACATCGTAGCAGACAAGCCGTCAATATACCAGCGTCCACCCATTTTATTAGATGTTACTTTTCTTCATCGGGTGGGGCGGATTGTTGCACGACGACAGGCATTTGTTCCGGTGCTGGCATACGTGCGATGATTTGCTCCATGAATTTATTGAATGGCATCGACTGTAACCAGATTTTGCCGGGTCCTTTGAGGTTGGCGAGGAATAAGTCTTCACCACCAAAGAGCATATTCTTAATGCCACGCACTCGCTGAATATCATAATCGACACTTGGCTCATACATTGCGACATACCCCGGATTGGCGCGCATGGTCTCGCCCTCAGCTAATTCATATTCTGCAACCTCACCACCAATTTCTAGGAAGGCGACACCGGGGCCAGAGATTTTTTGCAGGATAAACCCTTCACCACCGATGAAACCCGCCCCCAACCGCCGTTGGATATGTACGGAACGGCGCACATGTTCTGTAGCAGTCATGAAAGCATCTTGTTGTGCGATGATAGATTCACCTTCTGCGAGTTCGACAGGCACGATATGCCCTGGTAGCTCCGGTGTAAATATAATTTTGGCGTTGTCGCGTTCGGCGATGTAATAGGTAATCCATGCCGATTCACCCGTTACCATCCGTCCAAGGAATCCACCGATACCGCCACGTCCGCCCGTGTCCATCTTAATACCATCATTCATCCATGACATGCCACCTTGCTCTGTCCATAAGACTTCGCCTTTTTTCATGGTGACTTCGAGTAGGGGCATCACCGACCCTTTGACTTCGTATTGCATTGGTCAACCTCTTATCTCTGATTTGATAGGCTTGATGTGTCAATTTGAGGATAGGGGGAATCGCCTATTTGTGCAACCACTCTATGAGAAGTTCACGAATATCGCGTGAATCTGTAAGGGAATATCGGTATGATTGGTGCAATTAAATCAGCATAAAAGGACAGCCACTATGGACATCAACCCAAGCGATTTACCACCCCAGCAAGTTTATAAATTACTGACCGGAAGCATTGTACCGCGCCCAATTGCATGGGTCAGCACGGTCGATAAAGAAGGCAACCCTAACCTCGCGCCGTTTAGCTTTTTTACCGCTGCCTGTGCCAACCCGCCGACCATCGTATTTTGTCCGGGGTATCGCTATAGCGACGATGGGCAAAAAGACACCTATCACAACGTCAGCGCAACCGAAGAATTTGTGGTCAACTTTGTCAACGAAACTACTGCCGAAGCCATGAACACCACCGCCGTTGAAGCTCCTGCCGAGGTGAACGAGTTTGAACGCGCTGGCGTAACTGCTGTCAAATCGAGTGTTGTCAAACCGCCTCGCGTGGGTGAAAGTCCAATCGCCTTTGAATGTAAGCTTAACCAGATTGTGACGATTAATGCCGGACTCGGTGGTGGGCATATTGTCATCGGGACAGTGGTGCATATGCACTTCGCTGATGATGTCTATCAAGAGGGCAACTATATCAACATTGATGCGTATCAGCCGATTGGGCGCATGATGGGTGGCGGTTATGCCCATATCAATGATTTCTTTAAGCTGGAACGTCCGCCATCAGAGGTTAAATCGGACTAAACTACTATCATAAGCAATGCCCTGACTCCGGTCGGGGTGTTTTGTTTTGAGACGTTTGCGCCAAATTCTAACCAAAATTATACTTAAGCCATCGTTCGTCCCATCATGAAGGACACACAACTATGGCAACCCATCCTGATATTCCCGGACCGAAGACAGGTATCTTTGGCATCGGCAATGCACTTGAATTTCAGAAAGACCCGCTTAGTTTTTTGACGCACGCTGTCCACGACTTCCCCGAAGATATTGTACATTGGAAGTTCGGTCCTCTATATGATACGTATCTGTTGGTACATCCCGACTACATTCACGAAATATTGGTTAAGAAGTGGCGCAGTACGATTAAGTGGCAGCGTTTCACCAATATTGTCGCCAAGACCGGACCCAAAAATCTGGTGATTGTTGAGGGCGAAGAATGGAAGCAGTTCCGCAAGATGAGTCAACCCGCCTTCCATACGCAACGCATCAAAAATTATATCGACTTGATGGTACAACACACCGAACGCCTGATTGCACCATGGGAAGACGGCACAGTCTATGAGATGGTCGGGCAGATGACCGAAGTCACGATGGGCATTATCGGCGAAATTCTGTTTGACATCCCCGATATTGAAGAAGATGCCAGCGAACTAGCAGAAGCTCTCTTTGTGATTTTGGATATGTTCATGTTGGAAGTCACTGCAATTATGCCTGTGCCCGATTGGGTGCCGACCCCGCGCAACCTCAAAGAAAACCGCGCCATGAAATATGTCGATGATTATCTGATGAACATCATTGAGAAACGTCGCGCCAGTGGTGAAGATAGAGGTGATGTGCTATCGGCATTGTTGCAGGTGGTTGACGAAGATGATGGCAGTGGGTTTAGTGATAGAGAGGTGCGTGATATTCTGCTGGGCTTGTTCACTGCCGGACACGAAACCACGATGATATGGTTGGCTTGGGCGATGTACCTACTGGCGAAACATCCCGATATTCAGGACGCGCTTTATGATGAGGTTTCCGGTGTGATGCAAGGCGAAACCCCTGACCTTGATGACCTCGATACCATGACACTCACCGACCGTGTGCTACAAGAAACCCTCCGTCTTTATCCTCCGGCATGGTCATTGTTCATGCGCGAAGCTACTGAAGAGATGCAACTCGGCGACCACACGTTCCCGAAAGGTGCAATCTTCTATATCAGCCCGTGGGTTGTGCATTATGACCCGCGTTGGTGGAAGGACCCGAAAACATTTGACCCCTCACGCTTTGAAGGCGACTGGAAAAAGCAACATCCTGCATATAGTTATTTGCCCTTTGGCGGTGGTCCGCGTGTGTGCATTGGCGGACATCTAGCGGATATGGAAGCCGAAGTGATTTTGGCAACCATCGTCAAGAACTTCAAAATTGAGCTAGCCGATCCGAATCAAGTGGTCGAGCCAGAAGCGCGTTTCACCTTGCATCCAGAGGGTGGCATGAATCTGCGTGTTGTTAGACGGTAATCAAGTCAAGTAAAGGTAATGATAACCTCACTTTATCCGACACCTATATTGAATGCTAACGAAAATCGTAAGGACATCTTGAACAAGTAAAATACTTAATGCTTAGTATGTGTTTTTGCAGTTACAATCATTCTATATTAATGGTAAGCATAGGAGTAACATGATTATGGGTTCATCAAAAGCCTATACTCTCATACCTAACCGTGTGATACTTGTTCAAAATATTGGTGATTTGACTGCTGATAACTTCCATGCTGTTGATATTGAAATCATTGCATTGATGCAATCGGCGACAAATCAGCATTCCGACAAGGTGAATGTACTGGTCGATTGTACAGAAATGACCAACTTGCCCAATATCACAGAGTTAGAGGGTGGGCGCGTTCTCAAGTATTTTAAAGAATCCAATTGTGGTTGGACAATGGTTGTTGGTTATCGCTCAAATCCGTTTCTTGTGGTGTTATCACGTTTGCTGACAACCGTTATGGGTAGCCAGCTTCATTTCGCACACACATTGCGAGATGCTGAGCTACAGATAAAACAATTAGAACCGAACTTAACCGACATTCCAAATATTGAGATATGGAAAGCTGAACAGATTAAGAGCTAGTTCAAGGTTTAAACATCTTCAAGTGGGTCGGCATGAAGATAAAGCCACTGTCCATCAACCTTCTTGAACAGACTGCGCTCAACATATGAGGTGTCTTCATCATCGTTGGCAAGGATGGCATGGAAGGTCACCCACCCAACATTCAGGTCATCTAGCGATAGCTCACTATCGAGGATTTCCAGCCCGATAAATGCTGTCGTCTCGGCAAATAGTGTGATACCCGCGCGCCACTGTGGATTATCCGTCAGATGCTTGCTTTCTGGGTGCATTGTCTGCTCAATATAGTCAAGGTTCATCATTACATAGGCACTATAACGTGACCGCATCAACCGTATAGGGTCGTCAATTTTTTGTCCCTGATGCAGAGCACGACAACATTTCTTATACTTTTTCCCGCTATGACAGGGGCAAGGGTCATTGGGTGATAGCTTAATCATGCCTCACTCTCCAAACGAACAGACGGCACAGGTACAGCTTTCCCAGTTTGAATATCATAGACGGTGAAGGTTCGCTCCGGCAAACTCAAGATTCCACAAGATTGTTCTGGCAAGCCATAATTCATCGAGACCGACCCGCTGTTGATAATCCGTAGTTCACCATCTTTAAACACCTGCATCGGGCGGTGCGTATGACCAAGGATAACGAGGTCAGCAATACTGGAGCTGATGGTCTGATGTAATATCTCACGGCGACTGGTCGGATAGACATAAGTTACGCGGTCAAAGGTGCTGGCATGGGTCATCTCAATCATAAGACCGTCGCGTTCAAACTTTAGGGCGGGTGGCAGATAATCGAGATACGTCAGGTTGATTTCGCTCAGGTCAGATACCATCAACATGTTCTTGGCTTTTTCATTGAGGTCGGGATACCCTTCCAGAAATTCCATCATGGACACATCATTCTTAAATTGCTCCTGTGTCCGGCGAGCTGTGTAATCATGGTTGCCCTGTACAGTTGGAATCTGGGCATGGCGGATGCGCTCGACAACTGCATTACCATCTTGTCCCCTATCGACGAGGTCACCTGCACACCAAATTTCATCGACCGTTTGCTTTTGCAAAAATGTCAGCGCAAGGTCAAGCCCGTCAAGGTCTGCGTGAATATCCGAGATAATCCCAATCTGTGCCATATGTGTCCTCTGTTGCTGGTATCTGGTTGTTGATTTTATTATAACAGGGATACGTTGTAAGAGGAGACGGCAGGTATTTTCGGTACTATATCAAAGTCGGTTGAAATTCTGAAATTATCAGTCCTTGCAAACGCCTGTCATTGGTTTTTTGGTTATTTGTGATTGGAAAGTGCTGTCCCAAAACCAATACCTTCGCCAAAATCAGCCAGTAATGCTTTTCGTAAGGGCGACTCGGCGAGTCGCCCCTACATGACCTTTAAAAATATCTTATGAACAACCAAAATATGGGATTTCATGAATCAAATCTATTGCTAACAAAATTGGCGAACATGTTGAAAACGAGTGTATACACCAAAAACTAACAACTAATAACCAAAAATGCTCATTTATTAGGATATATTTGCATATTGGAAAGTTCAACCGAAATAGATACACAACCATAGTATGGCATGACCTGCTCTACTTCAATGTGAGCAAGCCATGTCTGTACTTATCAAATGTTAGGATTGATATGCGACCTTCGTAAAGCGACGCATCAATACCGCAATCAGTGCCAGTTGTGTAATCACACCGATAACCAGTGCTGCCCACCATAGGTCATTGCCGTCGAGTATCATCCAGTAGGCTTTGCTAATCCAAAAGGGCGGGAACAATCCGATAATCAGTTGCAATGGCATCGGCACAAACCACCCTAACAGAATCGTCCAACCCGCGACCCCTGTGAACTTGGTAAAGGCAAATCCTTGCACTTTATTAGCGGCAAAGCTAGCAAAGAACAGCGAGGCAATCGGTGCGACAAATGATGCCCCCCCTGCGAGCAGAATCGCCTGCCATAGTTGCACTTGTGCCTGATTGATAAACAGGAATTGGAACAGCACGATGAAAAATGCGATAAACACAGGCATACCAACACGATAGGTCAGGTATTGATTCATGGTGACAGGTGTGACCAGCATCGCTTTGATGGTGTTGTCGTCCTTTTCGTCCAATAGCATAAAGCCGAAAATTGTGCCGACCAGTAATGCGCCTGTGAACAGTGCCAGATAGGCTACCAGCATCGGGTAGATTTGTTCGAGACTGGTGATAAAGGTTGTCTCGTTGAGTATATCTTGTTCCAGCAGATAGTCATTGAGTGCTGGCAATCCGAAGCGTACGACTGCTGCAATCACGAACGCGAAGGCAAACATAAAGACCATGAAGCTATCGCGTCCAATTATTTTGACATCGTTGCGTCCCAGCCGTCCGATGAGTTGTGTCATTTGCATGAGGGTGTTGTCCTTTTCTTTCTAGGTTTGTCTGGGGTCTGTCGTAGGGACAAGGCATGCCTTGTCCCTACCCTGCTAATCGTGAATTTTTATCTATCCAACCTGTTTGATGATGTGCGTCTCGAAGGCGCGGTATGCCCACACCGACAAGCCAATCAACAGCACTGATGTATAGCCAATCGCATATATCCATTCCACTGCCGATAGGTCACGATAGGCAGCGGTCATAATCATCGTCGGTCCACTAACAGGAATCACCAGCAGAAGCGGTGTCTCAATCAGACCAAGAAAGTATAGGAAAGCCAATTGCATAACGATAGCAACAAGTGTCAGGGGAATCAGAAAGTCGGTGATGCTGTCGTAGCGCACAATCATGATGATGCCGATGAGTGTGTACATCACACCGATAGTGACGATGCCGACCAGCAAAAACGGAATGTTCGGTACAGTCACCTCCTGCCCGATACTGAGAAAGAGCATTGACCCGCCGACCATGACAATCGACTCTATCGTTGCGAGTAAGGTCAGGGTGATGATTTTTGATGTGAGATACTCCGATGGGCGCAAGGGCGAGATAAACGCCGCGTTGATTGTGCCTTCGTCTTTCTCAAACAGAATCATGCCTGCTACGTACAATAGCGTTGAGCCACCGATAACGAGTAACATCAAAGTTGGTATCACCCCGCCGAGTTGGTCAGCGGTGACCAGTTGCGACAGCAGGAATGCCGTCAATACACCAACCCCGATGCCAACGGTGTACAGATTATTGCGCACCTGTACTTTGACATCTAATTGCATCGCCGAGATTAAGCGGGTCATACGGTTAATTCCTCTCCGGTGACTTCGATAAAGATACGTTCGAGCGTGGTCTCTTGTGTGTGAATCGTCTCGATATGATTGCCCGATTGCAACAATTGCAAGAATGTGTCGTTATTGCCGAGACCATCCAGTGGGAATTGTTGGCTATGGGTTGTTTGTGTGCCGTTGAGGTATTCGACAGTAACCTCACGTTTGCCATATTGCTTCTTGAGTGTCGATGGTGCATCAATCACGCTGATTTGCCCGCTGTTGATAAAAGCAACACGGTCACAGAGTTCGTCGGCGACGGTCATATTGTGTGTGGTGACAAATACAGTTGTGCCATTATCACGCAAACGTAAGATTAAATCTTTGACTTTGCGTGCATTGACCGGGTCAAGTCCGCTAGTCGGTTCGTCAAGGAACAACACCTTCGGCTTATGCAACAAGCCACGCGCCACATTTAGCCGAACTTTCATCCCTTTGCTGTAATCGGATACTAGCTTATCAGCATCATCTTTCAGCCCGACCCATTCCAAAACTTCGATCGGGGCATGAGTGTCACGGCTATAGAGCGACCGGAAGTAGTTCAAGTTTTCGAGTGCAGTCAGCTTAAGATAGTGGTTCGGCAACTCGAAGGATACACCGATATGTTCATAATAGTCCTGTCCCCAATCACGGATTTCTTTGCCGAGAACGGTGATACTGCCGTCGTAGCCTTTTAGCAATCCAATGATAATTTTCTGGGTGGTGGATTTACCTGCGCCTGATGGACCTAGAAAGCCAAATATCTCTTTGTCTGCAATCTCGAAGTTCAGACCGTGCAGAGTCTCTTTGTTGGCTTTCGGATAGGTAAATCTCAAATCTTTAACGGAAATCATTGCCCCTCCTGTTATTGATTAGTTGCTGGATTCTTATATTTTGATTGAGGACATCTAACCCCTCCCTAAATCTCTCCCCAAAGCATTGGTGAGGGACTTTACTCCCCTCCTTGATGCTTCGGGGAGGGGCTGGGGGTGGGGTAGAATTGATAAAATGCAGAGACACAATCACAATTCGTTTTACCGACGTTGTCCGCCAACCTATAACCACAGTATAGCCAATGCACCCTATCCCCCACATCTACCAAAAGGATGATATGGGGTAGAGGTCTGTTTTATTTCAGGAGTCGTCGTTGGCTTTTCGCAGTTCAATGGCACGACCGGATGGAGAATCTTTGAGTAGCCCACGTAAGACATCCAATGCCGTTTTGAGGGGAATCGGTAAATCGGTGGCAAGTTCACCAACCGAGGCATTATAGTCCGCTTCCAGTTGGTTGAGCTGGGGCATGATGGCTTTGGCTTTATCCGAAAGTGCGAGGCGCACTGCCCGTCCATCGAGTGGGTCACGGGTACGAATGATGTAGCCAGCTTTGACCATATGCTTCACCAATCGGCTTGGGCTACCCGTTTCACACACCAACCGTTCACCAAGTTCGGATAGCGTCAATGGGTCGAATTGGTCAAGTACCTGCAAGACCTCGGCTTGTGCAGGGGTTAATTCAAGGGGACGGAGTAGCTCAGTGAGTTGTCGATTGCCGTCCCGTTGTAATGCCAAAATCAAATAGCGTAGTTCTTCGGCTGGGGTCATGATTTCGCCTTATTAATCTGAGTTTTGCTTAACGCTTCAATTAACATAACCTGATATTTTGGATGCAATATTGGCACGCCAGTCTGTTATTGGTAGCTAGTTGTTGGTCTTTGGGAAAGACAAGCATGTTACGTTGACCAATAACAAATCACCAAAAACATAACCACAATTAGATAGTCAGTGGTCGCTTGAACAATTGATTCTCTTATCCAAAACTAACGCTTATTAAATAGATGACACGTCACCTATTATGACAAAAAAATAGCACTTTCGCCATAGTGTTGTTGCAACCGTTGTGCTGATTGTGGGTCATGTGATGGCATGATAACGCTTTGTCCCTGTTGTGCTGTCTGCAATAGCCGTGCCATCGACTCCTGCGCGATGTCAAGGTCATTGGTCACGCCGTCAGTTATCGTATTTATAAGAGCATGTTCGCTGTAGGTGGCATCCCCAACAAACATAAGTTGTACATCACCTTCTCGCACAATTACCGATAGATGCCCGTCGCTGTGTCCATGTGTCGGCACGAGGATAATGTCGTCTGCTAAACGATAACTTTGCTCAAAGCCACCATATGCCCCGTCGGTGAACTGAATCTGTGTCGGATTGAAGCCATCAAACCAACGGTGATTGAGGTATCCCCCCATGCGCCCTTTGAGTCCAGTCGCAACATCCCATTCCGCTTGTGATACAATAAACTCGGCATTTGGGAAGTGATGCAATCCGCCGTCGTGGTCTTGATGCAAGTGCGTCAGAATGACTGTATGCACATCAGCAGGGTCGAGTCCATTAGCCAGCATCTGTGCATCAAGTTCTTGTTCGCGGAAAATATCAAACTTGGCTGCCCGTTGAACCAATGGCATGTAGGGCGGGAAATAAACGCGGTCATTGGCATTGGTGCTGATGCCCGTGTCGATGACAATCAGTCCGTCCTCGCGTTCGATAACAAAACACCATATCGGTAACCATTCGGTATAACGCTTGTCCATCAGGGTGTTGACCAATCGGCGCAATCCAATGCCTTTGCCCGCAACCCAGTTCTCTGTGATTTTGACATAGCCTGTCGTAAATGCGTGAATCATATGTTTTTCTCCAAGATAGATGACATGTCATGTAAATTTAAGCATAGCATAGTCACAATTAGATGACATGTCAACTAATTTTTACAAGTTTTTTATTATTCATCACAAGGGAAATCTGGACAAAAAAAGTGGAGGGCATTGTTAACCCTCCGTTCAATCTTTATTGAGTTGTCAATGTTTCATGTATACGATGGATAGTATGGCAAACTAGCGTATAACCCAAACTTTTACGTCGCCTCAGATTACGGGCAGATTGTAGCGTGAGTACTTCCAATTCCGCATCTGTGAATGTTAACTCAACAGTCACATAAACATGATAAAGTAAGCTCCATGCCTCTAAAAATTTGTTGTTTTGTAAAAAGTCTTGTGTAATCTGATGAGCAGTATCCTTACGATTTGGTGATGAGCTTAACGCAGGTAAGTCATGACTGATACGGATGTGTTGATACTGCGCCTTGATGACTTCGGTAATCCACAGGGTCGCCGTATAAGTTATAGATTCGTGGGTTGCAAGTTTTTCTAGTTGTGTCTTTAACGGTGGGATTTTTTGACAAATCTCTATCGGAGCAGGTTGATACTGTTGGATTGCTTTCAACCATGTCTGTATATCATCGGATGAGATCAATTGCTGTGAAGTCATTGTTTTGCCTCAGCACTGCGTGTACAAAAATAGGTGGTAGGTATGAAAATTTGCATTACCTATCACTATTTATTACATTAGACGCATTATTCATGTGAATTTCCCCAAAATACGGGATAAGGCGTAACTTGTTTTGCAATTTGACGGTATCAATTGTGACGGTATATATTTTGGTGATGTGCTACAAGGTATTCGGACAACAAAATATATGACCCTAGAAATGGTGGGAGACTTTACCAGTTACTCAAAATCGACTATCTTTCGATGGGAGGTTAACGAGACTATTCCACCTGAGTTTTCAATCGTTCGATCCCTTTTTGAGGCATTGCGCTGTACTCGGCGTGAACGATTGGCATTAGAAGAAGCCTACTATTGTGCTGTTTTGAGGCAACGTGGGTTATGTGATTAGAGGTTTACATATGGTATTCAATAAATTACCTGAATCTGAGCGGGACAGCGAACAACAAGCCATGCCGTCCGTACCATCCCACTTAGTAGCAGAAGCCCTAGAGGCATTGCGTCGCTATCAGAAAAATCCAACTGAGAGAAATCTGCGCGCCTACGAAGACATACGCACCCGCATCCTCAACATCGAAAATTCTCAAGACTCCGCATCCTAGGCAATTACGATTGTGTATACGTCGGCTTTTCTACTCTGTCTTATCACCTTTCACCCAATCTGGTTGCCAGAAGTCAGGATGGTCAGGGTTTGTAAACCGCTCCATATCAGTATCAGATGTCCATAGCGAGCCATCAGGAAGCACAGTAATCATATTTTTTTGCCTCAACTCTTCGCTCTCCCATATAACATTTGTATGGCTTACCCGAAGCAAATTGGCACCCTTTAAGTAAGCCGCACTAAAATCTGCCCCATCCAGTGTTGCCTCTCTCAAATCCGCATCCTTTAGGTAAACTCGTCTGAGGTCTGCACCACTCAGGTTCGCTTGACGGAGATCGGCTCTCATCATTCTAGCCTGATTGAGATCAGCCATGCTCAGGTTTACGGTCTTCAAATTTGCCTCATGTAAGTCTGTTCGGCTCAAATTACTCTCATCAAGAATTGCCCCTTCCAAATTTGCCCGGAACAGAATCGCCTCACTCAAATTTGCCTGCTTTAGATTCGCATACGTAAACGTTGCATATTCCAATCTTGCATGACTGAAATCGGCATCCTTCAAGATAGCATGAGACAAATTTGCTCCGCGCATGATTGCCCTTTTCAGATTCGCACCGTTCAAGTTTGCTGAACGCAAGTCTGCATCACGCAGTTGTGATCCAAGCAGGTCTGCCGTATGTAGATCAACCTCTCGCAGATCTGCATCATTTAAAAGTGACCATTTTAACTGAAGGGAAACCGACGGATTTTCCTCGCGCCACGTATTCCAACTATGAATATCTTTGTTTTCTAGTGCGCGTTGTAATAGGTCGAGTTGGTTTTTGTCTGGCATTATTCTGCCTCAAATACATATCATCTGTCACACAAAGTATCTAAAAAGCCCTACCAAAACTAAATCCAACGATGAAAAACAATCCGTAGAATAATAATCAGCAACCCGAACAATATTGGCGGAATACACAACGCCAGAGCTTCGAAAACAACACGTTGTGGCTCAGGTACATCGGATACCACTTGACCAAATGCTGACGCTAAACTGAGCACTACCGCAGAGACAGTGATGATGACGACGATGAATATTAGGACAGCCACAGGCATGGTATAGAGTTTTTTGTAGATGTCATGAATGCGTCTTCTATAGTTTTGTTTTGGATCGGTGTCCATCCATCGACCTTATAGTAAGAAACGATTGATTAAATTATACACGCACAATGATGTAATCAGATCTAGTTGGCAGATTTGATGGGATGAGGGTTGAGAGACATTTTATCTTCTAATCCATCTCATCCGCATCTTGATCTTTCACCCAATCCGGTTGCCAGAAGTCAGGGTGATTCGGGTCGGTATAGCGCGTCATGTCGGTGTCGGGTGTCCATTTACTGCCATCAGGTAAGATTGCACTGGTCTGAATGCTTTCCTTCCGCAATTGAAAGCCTGACCAAGATATCCCCTGTAGATTCGCACCCTTTAAGTTGGCATTCTCTAGATTCGCTTCCCATAAAATCGCCCCCGACAGATTTGCGAAATCTAATTTTGCTTTTGAAAGATTCGCTTTCGATAGGCTTGCTTCTGACAGATTTGCACCCCAAAAGTCCGTCCCCGACAGATTTGCGAAATCTAATTCTGCTTCTGACAGATTTGCACCCCAAAAGTCTGCCCCCGATAGATTTGCAAATTGAAGATTTGTTCATAGTAGATTTGCTTTTGATAAACTTGCACTCTTCAGATTTGCACTTTCTAAGTTCGCATCCACCAAATTCGCACCCTTTAAGTTGGCATTCTCTAGATTCGCCTCTTCTAAGTTCATCTTCGATAGATTTACGCACTGAAGGTCTACTCTAGACCACTGAACATTATGGAGGATAACCTGCTTATCATCGTGCCCATAATATCCTTGCATCTCATCCCACCAATCCATACGCTGTATCTTCTCCAGCGCATCCATCGCTATATCATTCGACCGACTTTTGACTTGGTCAAATAGTTCCAGCTTCCGTTCCTGTGTAGCGCGACGGCGGTTTAACTGGTCTACGACGATGACTGTACCAACCACACTCAATAACTCAGTCGCCACATTGGTCACATAGCCTAGAAAATCGGGTAGTGGTTAATTGGTAAGTGATGATGCAATCTCCAAATTATAGTTGATGACAAACCATTCAAGCATAATATGGTGCATTCGGTCACACTTGGAAAACGATAAGGTTTTACGGACAAATCGGGCAAGGCGTTGTCGTAGCGTATTATTCCAGCGTTCAATATGTGATGTTGCACCACTTTTTTTGTCCTTTGCCCAATGCAATTGTTCGGGTAATACCCCGTTATAGGCTTGATATTGATCAGTGTACATCGGACATAAGGTGTAAGGATATTCAATCCGTTGCCACAATTGTTGAGCCGCTAGTTCATCGCGTTTGCCGATATAATAAGCAACAATCTGGCGAGTGCGACGACATAAGGCAACCCAAATCCATCGTTTGTGTTCCTTACTACCAACAAATGACCACAGTTCGTCAATTTCTAGCACGTCACCGACCTCATAAAGCATCAATGTGTCGCTTAAAACAGGTAATTGTCGAACATAGTCTTGAATCCACTTCGCCACTGTCTGGCGACACACTTTAAACACCCGTTCAATTCCACGCAGGCTAATGCGCTCTTGACTGGCTTTCAACACTTCTTGTCGGGTTTGTGTCGAATGTTGCTGAGTTGGTTTCAACACCCGATATACTTTGCAATCCTTACAATGATATTGAGGGTTGCCACATTTGTTTGTTCCGTTTTTAATGATATTCGCACTGCCACATGAGTGACAAGTATACGTGATGGTTTCTTGTATCATGTGGCTAGTGTATCAAATACACTTTATCACTTACTTTTTAACCACTACCGAAAATCGCCCTCTAGCTCAAAAGCATTTTGACCGAATATCCAGCTCCCTATAATAACCAACACTAAAATAAGAAAAAGACCACCACCTATCCGGTAGAAGTCCTTGTACTCAATATGAATCACTTTAATTTCTTCCTGTCGGCTTTGTGTCGTCATATCACTCTCCCATCTTAAATAATCAGAGAATAACACGACCCTTAAATAATTACCGCTTCACTTTCTACTCTCACCTTTTCACTTTCAACGACCCTCACACCCATGACATTCGACACCCCCCGACATGACACCCATCACTGCCTCGCCTGAATTTATTATGCGACAATACAGTCGATTCTTAAGGCAAAATGAGAGGCGAACATCCATGACAGAAACCATTATCCATGATGTTGTCATTGTCGGCGCAGGACTCGCGGGTAGTTGGGCGGCGATGGTCGCTAGCCGTGAAGGGGTCAAGGACATCGGCGTATTATCGAAGGTGCATCCCCTGCGGTCACATAGTGGCGCGGCACAGGGCGGGATTGCGGCAGCATTGAGCAATGTACGTCCCGTTGAAGGCACAGGTCCGCGCGGTGCATTGGAACAAATTCCGGCAGAAGATGAACCTGTCGATAGCCCCGCATTACACATGTTTGATACCATCAAAGGCTCGGATTGGCTCGGTGACCAGAACGCGATTGATATTCTGGTAAACGATGCGATTGATATTGTCTATGAGTATGAGCATCTGGGTTGTGTCTTTAGCCGGACGCAAGACGGGCGCATTGCACAGCGTCGCTTTGGTGGACACAGCGCACCTCGTGCCAACTTCGCCGCCGATTGGACCGGACATGTTCTGCTCCATACCATTCATGAGCAAGCCTTGCGTCACGGCGTAAAATTCTACAGCGAGTGGTACATGATGGACTTGATTATCGAGGACGGCATCACACGCGGTGTTATCGTGATGGACATCCTTACCGGAGAGTTGCACACGGTACGCGCCAAAGCGGTCATGTTTGCGACGGGTGGATATGGACGCGCCTTTAAGATTACTTCAAATGCGACTGCCAACACAGGCGACGGTGTAGCGATTGCTTACAATGCGGGTGTACCCCTGATGGATATGGAGTTTGTGCAATTCCATCCGACGGGTATTTACAAGCATGGCATCCTTATGAGTGAAGCTTGTCGTGGTGAGGGTGGCTATCTGACCAATGCCAGCGGACACCGCTTCATGGAAAACTACGCCCCCGATAAGATGGAACTCGCCCCGCGTGATTTGGTCAGTCGAAGTGAACAGACTGAGATTGATGAAGGGCGTGGAATTGGCGACGACGGGATGGGCATTTACCTCGATATGACCCACCTCGGACGCGAGAAAATTATGACCCGTCTGCCACAAGTGCGCGAGATTGCGATGAACTTCCTCGGCGTTGATATTATTGACAGCCCCGCACCGATTCAGCCAACGGCACACTATAGCATGGGCGGGATTCCAACTGATGTCGATGGGCGCGTGTTAGCCAATGCAGAAGGTGATTTGCTGACCGGATTCTTTGCGGGTGGTGAATGTGCTTGTGTCAGTGTTCACGGTGCGAATCGTCTCGGTACGAATAGCCTACTAGAAGCATCCGTGTTCGGTCGTCGTGCTGGATATGCTATCGCTGAGTTTATCAAGGGCGGTGCAACCTTGCATCCACTGAATGGCAACCCCTGCGAGGCTCAACAGAAGCGCATCGAAAAGCTGATAGACAAATCTAGCGTGAGTGGTACTCCTGAAAATGTCGCCCATATCGGCGAAGAACTCAAAGCCAATATGACCGATAACTGCGGTATCTTCCGTGACGGCGAGAAGCTGGAAGTAGCCAAACAAAACATCCGTGAACTGCAAGACCGCTTCCAGAATGCGCGGGTGATGGATACCAGCCGACGCTTCAATACTGATGTACTTGCCGGATTGGAAACAGAGCATCTGTTGCAATTCAGCGAGGTAATTGTGGAAGGTGCATTAGCCCGTACTGAAAGTCGTGGCGCACATTCCCGCACCGATTATCCCAAGCGCGATGATGAGAGTTGGTTGCGTCATACTGTTGCCCACAAGACAACCGATGGACATCCAGCCCTGAGTTATCGTGAAGTCGATATTGATTGGGAGAAGTATCCGCCACAAGAACGCAAATACTAAAGAAATAGTGACAAGTGGCGAAGTAAACCTGTGGATGCAATTGTGGGGTTGTCTGTGGACAAGGCATGCCTTGTCCCTACAAGAAGCCACACAGTTTATCGTAGGGACGAGGTTCTCCTCGTCCACAATCTTGACTAATTTCTTTCATCGGTTTACGCAAATAGAAAGTTAGGGTTCGTGCTAAATTGAGAGCAACTTTCTACTTTCCACTTTTTACTTTCAACTACGAAATGGTAAATACCGGTAGACAAAGGAAACAATAATGACCCAAACCGCCACCGTAAAAATCAAACGTTTCAATCCTGATGTCGATAAGAAACCCTACTGGCAATCCTTTAAAATCAACATGACACCGGAGACAACCGTGCTCAGTACATTGGAGGACATCAAAGCCAACCAAGACGGGAGTTTGACCTTCCGCCGGAGTTGTCGTCATGCCATCTGCGGTAGTTGTGCCATGATGATTAACCGCAAAAACACATTGGTCTGCACCAAGCCATTGGCAGAGACACTCAATAAAAAAGGCGAGGTTACAATCGAACCCTTGCCCTACCTGCCTGTAATTAAAGATTTGGTGGTTGACCGCACGGTCTTCTGGGAACAATATGAGCGCGTGAAACCGTGGCTCGTGCCCCCGACAGAAACACCAGACAAAGAATTTCGGGTGTTGCCGGAAGAAGTCGCAACACTAGAAAATGCTGAGACGTGTATCATGTGCGGGGCGTGTTACTCGGCATGTCCGGTGGTGGCAGGCAACAAACGTTACATCGGTCCCCATGCGTTACTGAAAGCCCTGCTCCGTGTGATGGATCCGCGTGATACGATTCCGCGTGAACGACTAGAAATTGTGAGCACAACTGATGGCTCATACCGCTGTCACATGGTGCTGAACTGCATTGACGCTTGCCCGAAAGGACTCGACCCTGCCAAAGCCATCGCACGCTTGGCAAACCTCGGTCTGCGGATGAACACGGTCGAAGCTGACCGTATTGAACGCCAGAAAAACCTGATTGCAATTGATGAGATTCCTGTACAATAGCCCTAACATTGTATAATGTAATGTAACGAGAATCGCTCAACATGGGCGATTTTTGTTTAGTCTGTAGCATTCACAATAACAATTTGTCATGTACATTCGGGGCATCACTACATATCAACACAGGGTAACTTTTTGGTGTTGGATACCCTTACAAAAATAAACAGGATATATTCAACACTTCCGCCAAATTCATTTCTGAAGCTATCAATCTTAACACTTGTATAAAATGAGCTATTTTATGATACAATGTATCGCATATTTTGAGCCGAATTGTAATAAAACTTAAACAAAGGCTTGAGATTTGTGCAAATATAAAAATCTAATAAAAAAATACATAGAAATGCAGTATAATGGTCAAAACGTCTTCAAACGTTTTATCATCCCTTTTTGTGAGGTAACCAATCCTCACACCTGCAAGGGAACACAGCCCTTGCAATACCCTTCACCTTAAGGAGTCGATTGACAGAATCGGCTTCTTTTCAATTCTACACCTTACGCTTGACCACTTTCATAATCTCGTTACAATCATCCGGTGTAATTCAACATAGGATAATAGCCTAACGATGAGTAGATATGATATTGTCGGACAGGCAGTAGCCAGTCCCTACCAATGTATCTGCAAATGTTCTGTAGGGACAGCTTACTAGCTGTCCGCATTTGGATACATAGATGAGCCAACTACTGAAACGCAAATCTCCCCGTTTATTGGATTATGATTATTCCCAAGCTGGCGGGTATTTTGTGACAATTTGTACGCATAACAAACAGTATCATTTTGGTGAAATACATGATGCCAAAATGAAACCAACCTTGTTGGGACATATTGCTTGTAGCGTTTGGTACACAATACCGCGTGTGTTTACACTAGTTACATTAGGTGATTTTGTAGTCATGCCAAATCATGTACATGGTATTTTATTTATTATTGATGATAATGGAGACCGCCCGACACTGGGACATATCATCGGTAATTATAAGGGAACGGTCACACGCGAGGCGAAACGACTGATAGATGGTGTCGCTTTGCCAATCTGGCAGGGGCGTTTTCATGACCATGTGATTCGTAGTGAGGAGCGTCATTTATATATACGTGAGTATGTTCAGAACAATGTGGCACGGTGGGAAGAGGATAGCCTGAATGATGATTAGATATGTTATCGGCGGACAGGCAGTAGCCAGTCACTACTTATCTATCTGCAATGTTCTGTAGGGACAGCTTACTAGCTGTCCGCGTTTGGAGAATTTAGAATGCCATTCAAAGTACAGATAGAATAACGTGTTGCGATGAACAGATAAGTGCCTAAATGATGACTAGATATGTTGTCGGACAGGCAGTAGCCAGTCCCTACCAATGTATCTGCAAATGTTCTGTAGGAACAGCTTACTAGCTGTCCGCATTGAAGAAATCTAATTACAAATAGTGCAATTCTAAGACATATCCTTCTCATCGGGTTATGTAGTGGTGTCAGTATCACAGCGGGACTCATTTTAATTTACGAGAATTTGAAACAGCGACGACAAGAAAAAAGAAAAAGGAAACCCACATGAACCTCATTGATTATGGTCGGATAATTATCCGGCGGGGCTGGATTATGATTTTACTCGGTGTGATTGCGGCGGGGGCGGCATTTTTGTTCAGTCGTCAGATTGACCCGATGTATCGCGCCACGCAGAAAGTCTTGATTATTCCGAGCCGGAGTGACTTTGGTCTGACCGAAGCCGCCCGTCAAATTTTGAACAATCATGTCGCTTATCTGGATAGCTCTCTGCGCGCAGGTGAAGTGATTGACCGCCTGCAATTGGATATGACCCCAGGACAGTTGCGCTCTGATGTGACGATTGCTGCCGACCAGCTCAGCCTTGTGATACAAATTGATGCCGACCACCGCGAGCCAAGTGAAGCCGCACGAATTGCCGCCGCGTGGGGGGATTTATTGCTCGAATATCGGAATGAATTGAACCAGCAAGCACGGCGCGAAGACCGCATCGAAGCCCGCATACAAGACAACCCTGTGCCATTCCAAGCCAGTCCGAATGTGACAATTAATACGCTAGTCGGGTTAATTGCCGGTATATTTGTCGGTGGCATTATTGTGTTTGTACTAGAATATCTGGAAAGTAGTATTGTGCGACGGCGTGAGGATGTAGAAAACTTCGCCGGATTGCCTGTGCTGGCAATTGTCCCCGATACAGATTAAGCAATACTTCATTGAAGCGGACGGCAATTGTACCGTCCGCAACTTGATTTTATAAAACCGACTTATCCACCTGCCATCGCCATGATACATTCACCAGCAGCAATGTCACAGGAGGTGTCTTCTGTGCCATCGCCATCAGCCAAATCGCCGACCCAATCGGATAGCATGACATCACCCGCACTGTATTCATAGAATAACGAGTCATTCAGGATACAGTGTACGCCACCTGCCATTGTGAAGTAATCGAAGTTATCGACTGTGCCATTGATGGTATTGACTTGTGTGACCATATCAGTTGCCCAATCCGTTGCCAGTTGTTCCAATGCGGCACTGTCAGTCAAGTCCACGCCATTGAGCAGTCCGGCGAAGAAAATCTGAACCTCGTCGAGGAAGGTGTTGTATTGTCCGAAGTGCGCATCAGGATAGGCTTGTCCAGTTGCGATATAGTGCATGGATGTTGTGAACTCATCCTGTGGGATTTCTGTGACGAAGTCTGGCACAGTGTCCCAGAAGCCCCAATTGGTAAAGCCCGCAAAGTCAGGGCTGAGCAACCCACCAACACCGGAATCACCGAGTTGGGCAGCGTTAGCATCAGGATACGCATCGAGGATGGTCGGTGCGTGACGAATCGAACCATATGCCCCTGCGCTACAACCGGTAATAAAGACATCTGATGGCGCTTCAAAGTTTTCAAATGTCCAATCGAGGACGGCATCTGCATTGGCAACACCGCGATGAGCAACGGTAATTTCCTCGCCGGATACCACATCGGTGTAGGTCACATCACCCGCGCCATAGTGGATGTCTGCCGTACAATAATTGACCAGCACCACATTATAATCGGCGACGGGATTGGCTTCATTCTCTAGGTCGAAGATACCGTTGACGTATGCCATGCCTTCGCCATCAACAACCATATCTTTGAACAGTGTGACACCTTCACCGAGAACACCACCACCTTCACTGTTGGCGTTACCGAGGGAACAACTCAGGTCATCCCAACATGCGCCACCACCTTGAAAGTGAATCAGCAACTTATCGCTATCCGCCGGACGAACAAAGAATTTATAGTCCTCGCCCCGCGCACACATTGTCTCGCCACCGGGGTTAATCTGCATCCATTCACCGATGGACATATCATCTAATGAGGGCATATCCATATCTTGCGCCATCGAAAAGGGCACAGCGACCACAAGTGCCAGTAAAACAATCAACAATTTTTTCATGAGTGTCTCCAAAGAATACTTTTTGTAAGAGTTTACTTTCGGTTTAACTATACTGTTTTCACGTCAAAAGGCAAGGTTATGAAACATGCGCAATCAAAATAATAATTCGTGATACACTGGAACTAACAACAGCAAAGGGGGAAATAATGCCAGACCGCGATTTAAAGCTCAATTCCTTGTCGCGTTTTTCTAAGCAATCACCGCGACTCGTACTCGAAGAATATAGCCATTGTGAAGTGCCTGCTGGATGTGGTGGCGTAGTCTTGCGCTGGCGTAAAGCCCAACCACCAATCCCGATGCAAACGCGCTTCGGTTGGGGCAATGGTCGAATGCCAGACCGCAAGTTAGATGACCAATACAATCTATTTCATCCTAAGCTTCCAGTCGATTACGGCACACATGTCATCAGCATGATAGCAACTGATGTTAACCCAAGTTTTGCTATTGTCTTGATGGTTGGCGAATTGAATGCCGACTATTTACGAATACTGCAACCTGAAGGCGAAACACTGATTTTGTCATCAGCTGATGGCAGTTGGCGATACACATTAGACGAACCAGCAGACGATTGGCGCACCGTCGAATACGATGATAGTGCATGGCGACCGATGGTAGAAAAACCCGTCGAGAATTTAGAACGTCATCGGGAGTGGGACAGCAAAATCGTAGATAGAGGCGCAATACCCATTGGTATTGATATGGGTGAACCCGAATCGAATTTCTTCGCACAGGTTAAGCAGTTGCTCTCTGCTAAAAACACCATCGACAAACTATTCATCCGCAAGACTTTCACCATCACCGAAGCGATACAAGACGACGAGGAGACCCGCTAATGTCCAATTATCAGCAGACTATTCATGCGCCATTTGTCCTTGTCCCACAATATTTTGGTAGCACTGTGTTTGACCGCAGTTGCTCTAAGTATCTACCCTTTGACCAACAGACAACCGACCTGCTCATCGACACCAAGACACGCCCATTTTTTGAAGTCATACAATCTTTACCTACTGGCGAACAACAGTCACAGGCGTTCGAGTTTTTTAATCACTTTTACGACCTCGATTATTTCACGACTGATGGGTACTTTCGTGGAGAAATACTGGATATTCCAACGGGTGACAACCATCTCACAAGCCCTCTAGCAGTACATCTGGAAGTCATTGCAGCCTGCAATCTGACGTGTACCCACTGTTTCGCTGGTGAACTGCCACGCAAAGAAGAACGCCTGACCCTGCCCGAAATTGAAACACTGTTTGAAGATATGGCAAAGATGGGTAGTTATCGACTTGGCTTGACTGGAGGTGAACCGCTCTTGCGTAAAGATATTTTTGACATTATCGACATGGCGACAGCATATGGACTACATCCCTGCTTAACTACCAACGCACTCCTTATCACGGAAGACATCGCTCGTGAATTTGGTAAGCGCGATATGGTATGGCTGAATGTCAGTTTGGAGGGAGCAACCGCAGGCACAAACGACATAGTGCGTGGTGAAGGTACATTTGGCAAAGTCCTCGACAAGCTCAAAATCCTCGCTGAACATACCCGCTTCACGCTGGCATTTACGATTATGAAGACCAATGCTGAGGAAGTGATTGAATGCGCCAAGCTTGCACAAGAAGTCGGTGCAGATACTGCGGTGTTCCGCCCATTGTATCCGGTGGGTGTATCCCAACATTTCCTCGATGACCTCATGCCGACTTTCCAGCAATACAATGATGCACTCAATCTATTAGCTGACTTAGAGGTTGAAGACGATACGCCTGACCTCCGCAGTATTGACCCGTTTAGCCCGCATCATCGTGAAGACACTCAAGCTGTCACCTATGGCAATCATGGCTGTGGTGCGGGTAATCTGGTGTGTTCTGTGTCGGTGTCTGGTGATGTCAATCCGTGTAGTTTTCTGGGTCATGCTTTTGTCGCGGATAACATTCGGGATACCTCGCTCTACGACATCTGGCACAAAAACAACACTTTCACACAGATGCGCGCCCTTAATGGTGGCACAACAGATACATTCAGCGGGGGGTGTCGCGCACGGTCACTGGTGTTCAATGGCTCAGCCAATGCACCTGACCCGTGGCTTGACGAGAAAACCCAATTGGATACCCAAGTGCGTCAGAGTAATGTCACATTTTATGACCCGCTGACCGTCCTCTATGTATCGACAGAAAGTGAGTGATGATATGGATATGGAAACTCTGCTTAACTCACATGGACTGACAGGTGATGCACAAGCTTTTTTTGAGCGTGGTCAAGAACTGGAATCGCAGAATCAGCTCGAACTTGCAACGACAGCTTATGACCGCGCTTTTGGTTTAGATTCGACCCATGAAGCAATCATCACAGCACGGCAAACTTTGCTGGACAAGTTGGCAATTGTCGAACATGGGATATTGTTCCGCTATATTCCAGCAGGTACATTCTTGATGGGGTCAGAGGATGGTGACCCTGATGAACGTCCAGTGCATCCGGTACGTTTAGATGGTTATTGGTTATCCGAAACGCCAATCACTTGGGAGAAGTTCACCGAAATAATGGATTATAATCCACCACCTGACGGATTCCCCGATGAAGATTGGGAAAAGCGTAATCCTGAGAATTGGGTCGAACGAGCCAAGCAATCGGTAACTGGTTGGAGTTCTGGATTAGCTGAACGCTTTCCTGTATTTCGTGCGCCGAATGTGGATTACAAAATCTGCTTGCAATACTGCGAGACCGAGACACTCCATGCTCATGATTGGCATGCTCATGTTCCTGAGCAAGAATGGCGCAGAGGTGATGGAACAACAACGACATCAGAAGAATTATTTGGTAAAGTCGCCCGGCGCAATCCTGATGCAAAACGACACTATGACCAGAAACCAGTCGTTAGCATAGATTCCATTACATCTATGTTGGTGGGGGCGCGCATCACAACTGATACGACTCTATTCCGCTTGCCGACCGAAGCCGAATGGGAAAAAGGGGCACGGGGAGGACTCGTCAACAAAACGTATTCATGGGGCGATGCGCTACCTGACGACACAACCTGTGATTTTGGTCGCTTCCGAGATTTTTCAATTAAGCCACCCAAGCAGTTCCCACCAAATGGCTATGGTTTGTATGGCATGTGTGGCGGGGTATGGGAGTGGGCACACGACATCTATGATTCAACCTATTACCAAGACAGCCCTGCTCTGAATCCCCGAAACTCGGATACAGAATCTGGTAAAGAAGTTGTGTTGCGTGGTGGTTCATGGGCGGATGACGCTGAGGCGGTCACAGTTTCATTTCGCTCATCCTCAAAGTATGGTGGGTCGCCGAATATCGGGTTTCGCCTGTGTCGGGTGGAACGATAGAGCACGATTATGCTAACCATCTCGCCCTATACAACCCAAATTAACAGGCGTATAATGCGCGCACTTGATTCGGGACGCATATCGCTGTCCCTTTTTTTATGTAACGGAGACAAAAACACACATGAGTGACCTCAAGCTACAAGACAACCGCGTCGGTGCAATTGCCTACAAACTAATTGTTGATGGCAAAGTGGAAGAAATCATCACCCCCGAAGACGCGATTGAATATCTGCATGGTGCAGAGAACCTGATTATCGGATTAGAAGAAGCCCTCGAAGGCAAATCTGCTGGTGACACCTTTGCTGTGTCAGTCGCGCCGGAAAAAGGCTATGGCAGTTATGACGAAGAAGATATTGATGCCATTCCCCTTGATGAATTTGGGATGAATGTCAGCGACCTCGAAGTCGGCGAAGAAATCGAACTGTGGAACGAAGAAGACGAAGAACTGTTTGAAGCCGTCATTATCGAAATCACCGCTGAGTACATCAAGCTGGACTTCAATCATCCGCTGGCAGGCAAGACGCTCAACTATGAAATTCAAGTTGTAGACGTTCGCAATGCAACCGAAGAAGAACTCGACATGGGTGTTCCTGAAAGCATCATGGACGAGATGTTATCAGCCCTCGACGGTGACGACATCGACGACGAATACTACTCCTTGAACAACCCCAACTAATCATCGTTTTCCCTTCTCCAGTCTGTTATCTTGGGGAAGGGAAATACACACTTCACCCAATAGTTGTCAAATCAAATAACGACCATCTGAGGCTATGTGAGTGTCATGCACATGGTACAATACTGCTATGGTTACAAATTTCGGGAGATGGACAATGCGAAAGTTTATCAGTTTGGTTGTCGGTTTGTTGATTGGTGGGGGCTTGGGCGCATTATTGATTACCCTCTTTTCGCCTGTTTCTGCTGATGAGTTCCGTGCCAACCTCAAAGAACATTATGACCGCGCACTAGAAGCCGGACGCAAAGCCAGTGCCAAACGCCGTGCTGAACTCGAACAAGAATTACAATCCCTCCGCGAAAAAGACACTCAGGCTGAAAGCTAACGCATAGATGACAGAAAAAACAAAAAACACATCCCGTACTGCGACAGATTATTGGGTTTTATTCGCCACGATTGCTGCATCGAGCATGGCATTTATTGGTGGGTCTGCGCTGAATGTTGCCCTGCCTGCCATCCAAACAGAACTGGGTGCATCCGGTGCTGATTTGCTGTGGATTGTTAACTCCTATGCGCTCTTGTTGGCTTCGCTGATTCTGGTCGGTGGCTCACTAGGTGACCACTATGGGCGCAAGCGTATCTATGCAATTGGCATTGTCACATTTATGGTGACTTCGTTTATTTGTGGGATTTCTCCATCAACCGAAATTCTCATTTTGGCACGAACCGCACAGGGTGTCGGTGGCGCATTGATGGTGCCGGGCAGTCTGGCAATTGTGTCAGCATATTTTGATGATAACAATCGCGGGTGGGCAATTGGCATCTGGTCAGCGTTTACCATGATGACCTCTGTCGCTGGTCCGATACTGGGGGGCAGTCTGGCAGAAAACGGTTTGTGGCGGTTTGTGTTCTTTATCAATATTCCGCTTGGCATTGCGTCGATACTGGCGTTATTGCGCTATGTGCCAGAAAGCTATGATGAAGAAGCTCCTGAACAATTGGACATCCCCGGTGCAATCTTGGCGACGCTCGGTTTAGCAGGCTTCACATTTGGGTTTATCGAAGGACCTCAACGCGGGTTTGACAATCCACTTGTGTTGGTTTCGATTATCAGCGGGGTGATTGCTATTATCGCCTTTATCTGGAATGAGCGTCGCAGTGACCATCCGATGATGCCTTTGAGCTTGTTTTCGTCACGTACTTTCAGTGGGGCGAATTTACTAACACTCCTACTCTATGGTGCACTCGGTGGGGCGTTGTTCTTCTTGCCCCTCAATCTGATTCAAGTGCAAGGATATGCCGAGTCGGTCGCAGGATTTGCCCTGTTGCCGATGACGATTATTATGGTCGGTTTATCATTTTTTATGGGCAATGTGGTTGACCGTTATGGGCCACGTCTCCCACTGATTATAGGACCCTTTTTGGTGGCGGTTGGTTTTGTGTTATTTGCGATGATTGGGATTACAGATGGGCAAGATGCCTATTGGACAACATTCCTTGTGCCGATTGTTGTGTTTGGTCTCGGCATGGGAATCACCGTCGCCCCACTGACAACCTCAGTCATGGGGTCAGTTCCGCAACATAATGCCGGAATCGCATCGGGTATCAATAATGCTATGTCACGCTCATCACAGGTGCTGGCAGTTGCTATCATGGGCGGGATTGCGCTGGTGCTGTTCAATCAAGCATTGCTGACTAGTCCAACAGTCACAGCAATTGATGCAAGTGTCCAAGAACAACTCGCAACAGAGTCTGCGAATTTGGCAGGTACACAAGTCCCCGACTCACTGGACGAAGCGACACAAGCAACCATCCGCCAAACCATCCGCGAGTCCTTTGCGCAGACGTTCAGTGTGATTATGTTGATTGCGGCAGGCATGAGTTTGGCAAGTGCAATAATTGCTGGCATCATGGTAGAAGATTCTTTGTATGCAGATAAGCATGTACCTGAGCCAGAGACAAAGATTGCAGATGCTCCTCAGACCTAAACGTGAGTGTTGTTGGACGCATCTACAAATCTTGATATGGATGCAATTTTTAGAACGCTATGTGCGAGAGACAAAACACACATAATGTGGCTCACCCGTTATGACAGACGCGACAGCTTATCGGGATTGCGCACAAACCGAATCGTGGCAATCTGTTTGTTGTGTACCTCAAAGGTTGCCGCCAGAAAGACTTCGTTGTTTTTTGTGTCACGCCCGATAATGCCCTGCTCACCATTGAGTGTGCAACCTTCCAATTGATAGGAAATACGCGCATCGTTGCCTCGCTTTTGGATACCCGCCAAGAACCGTAGAATCACATCACGCCCATGTAGCGGACGAATGGCGGCTTGTGCTTTGCCCCCACCATCACTGACCAACGTGACATCTTCCGTCAGCAGGCTCGTGATCGTGCCGAGGTCGCCTGTGTTTATCGCCAACATAAACTGATTAACGATGCGCGAATGGGCTTCCGGTGACGTTTCAAAACGGGGTCGGTTACTCTGGACATGTTTCTTGGCACGGCTAAACACCTGACGGCAAGCATTTTCGGACTTATCAAGCATGTTAGCAATGTCAGCATAGCCATAATCGAACACCTCACGCAAGATAAATACCGCTCGTTCAAGTGGGGATAACTGTTCTAACACCACCAGAAATGCCACCGAAATGGTCTCGGCTTTGCTCAGTTCGTCAGCAGGTGATACGGTGTCCGTCACAATCGGTTCAGGCAACCACTCGCCGATATACTGCTCGCGTTGAATCCGCGCTGACTTGAGATGGTCGAGGCTGAGGTTGGTCACTATTTTTTGCAGATATGCCGACGGGTTATCCGGTGGTGTGTCTGCCTGTTGATAACGCACCCACGCATCCTGCACAATGTCCTCAGCATCCATCGCACTCCCCACCATGCGATAGGCAATGCCGAACAATTTGGGTCGCTGTTCCTCGAATGTGGTCATGTTGTGTCCCTTTTCCAATTAACTAATCCGCGTAGGGGCGAAAATTAATATTTGGTATACCCCCTAAATCCCTTCCCAATACATTGGAGAGGGACTTGATTCCCCGCTCTGATGCTTCGGAGAGGGGCTAGGGGTGAGGTAGACGATAGGTTATATCTGCGGTATTGGTGTTACCTGCCCGACCGCCTCAACACCTTTGGGATACCAATACATACCGGGGAAGCGTTTTTCCAGTTGCAATGACCATATAGTATAGCGACAGATAATCTCTTTGACCCATGCGCCCCTGCGTCCGGTGATGATATTGCCTTTCGGTGTATCATCCGGTTGCATAAATTCCACCAACCCATCACGTCGTCCGAGGCTGATACACTGCAACATATAGGCAAATTGGAATGCCTCTTGCGCGTCACCGTTCAGATAGTGCGACACATTATCCGCACCATGCGCCCCCATCGGCATCGCTACGGCACACGCCATGCGTAAGGTGTTGCCCGATTGCATCATCACACTGGCAACATCGCCAACACCATATACATTATCATAATCGACGGATTGCAAGCTATCGCGCACGAGCATTTGTCCCTGTGCATTGACTGTGAATCCAGCATCTTTCGCCAGTGGTGAGGCGCAAAATCCACCTGCCCACAGCACCACATCATAATCCAGTCGTCCCTGATTGCTATCGGCATGGTCAGCATGAAGTTGCGTCACAGTCACCTGCTCATGTAGCGTCACCTTGTTTTTACGGAGTACGGTGCGGATGTGGTCGCGTCCTTTATCGGATGACCCCTCGCCAACATAACCGCGTGTCACCAGATGAACCTCGATATTATCGCGTTCAGCATATTCAGTCGTGGCTTCAACACCTGTCAGCCCGCCGCCGATAACCAGCAGTTTGCCACCATGAGCCAGTTTCTGATTCAAGTCAGATGCGGATTGTCGGTCAAGTGTATACGCATAGTCGCTGATGCCATCTATTGCGGTGCGGTTAACCCGACTGCCGAGTGCCACCACCAGCACATCATAGCTGAGTACATCATGGTCGAGTGTGACAGTCTGCGTCTGCGGGTCGATATGGCGTACAAAATCTTGCACGAAGTTCACACCTGTACCTTTGAGCAGGGTCGGGATGCTGTATTGTTTGAGGCGTTGTCCGGTGGCGATTTGATGCAGGCGAACCCGTTCGGTGAAGGTATCGACGGCATTCACCACTGTGACCTGTGCTGTCTTATTTTTGATTTGCGGTTGAAGCCGGAGTGCGGTCAGAAGTCCACCATATCCCGCGCCGAGAATAAGTACCTGTTGCATAAGATTGACCTTTCGTCTGTTATTTTGCCTTCTACTAACGTAGACGAATAGGTCACCGGTTTTGTGACATGCTGGCACATTTTCGATTTTTTCATAAGCTTGATCTTTACCCCAAACAGTGGACACAAAAATGTCCGATATAAAATTGAGGTAGAGGTGAGAAGATGCCAAAGAAAAATAAGAGTTATTCAGAAGAATTCAAACGACATGCGTTAGAACTTGCGGAGACACGCGAAGGTAGTATGGCGCAACTGGAGCGTGAGTTGGGTATCGCAGTAGGGTTGATTTACAAATGGCGCGAACGCTACCGTTTAGACAATCAAGGTGGCAAACTCAAGCCGAGTGTCGAACGCGAACAGGAGAATAACCAATTACTTGTGTCGATTCGAGAGGTTTATGACTGCAGTCGTCAGAGTTATGGGAGTCCCCGGATTCAAGCAGAACTAGAGGCACGCGGTCAGGCAGTGAATCGCAAGCGAATTGCACGTTTAATACGAGACAATGGGATTCGTGCCAAACGTAAGCAGGGCTACAAAACAACAACCCAACGGCATCCATCTGCCATGCCCGCTCCAAACCTGATTGCTCAAGACTTTGAGGCACAAGCAGTCAATGAAAAATGGCTGGCTGACATCACTTACATTGCAACTCGTGACGAGTGGTTATACCTCGCCGTCATTTTGGATGTCTACTCGCGAAAAATTGTGGGATGTCAATGAGTCCACGGTTACAAACATCGCGGGTTCAAGATGCTTTAACTATGGCACTTGGGTGGCGGGAATTGATCGGTAACTTGATTCACCACAGCGCTCAGGGACGACAATACACCAGTCATGAATTCCAGACTTTGCTCCGACACCATCAGATTCACATTAGCATCAGTGGCGTTGGCAATTGCTATGACAATGCCATGATGGAAAGCTTCTTTGCCACACTCAAAACCGAGTGTGTGACCCAGCCTTTCTCATCCCGACACGAAGCACGGATGGTGATCTTTGAATACATTAAAGTCTGGTACAATCGTTTACGACGACATTCTGCCCTGAATGATTTGAGTCCTGAACAGTATGAGCAATTGACTGCTTAGACAAATTTACTCTCCACTAAAATGGGGCGAGATCAGTTAGCAATTCTATAAAACATCACCACAGAGAGACGGAGAGGTTCGGCTCACATCTGTTGATAGATAACTAGGTTGTATCCGAATGGCGTTCTTCGGTTAGTCGTTGTCTGATTCTATTGATATGCTCAAGAACAAGTTCGCTTGCATTGTACCTCCTTACCCACACGTTTCACGATAGTCTTGGGCAGGGCGGAATTGCCCCCACTCGGATTCATCAAAGGAACGGTTGGCAATCTGGCAGGCGAGGGCTTCCCAATTATCACGGTTGATGTCCCAGCGCACCAGATGAGTATCCCGCGCACCACTGAACACCGATTGTCCATCAGGGCTGACAGCCACTGACCACACCCAACTTTCATGATGGGTCAAGTCGCCCCCGATAGGTTGACGAGTGGGTATATCCCACAGCGTAATCGCACGGTCACGCCCACCACTGACGAGCATTGTGCCATCAGCATTAAACGCCAGCGACAGCACCCAATCATCCAGATTACCGAGGGCTTCCGCTTGTATTTCGTCGTCAGATAATACCACCTCGACATCCCACAGCAGAATATTATTATCGCGTCCACCGGATACAAGCAACTCACCGGAGGGACTAAATAACAGCGTTTCGACATCATCGACATGCCCGAACAAGGTAGCGACTGTTTCGAGGCTGTCCACATCCCACAATCGGACGGTGGTATCACGGCTAGCGGAGGCGAGCAATTGTCCATTGGGATGCCATGCGACATCAAAGAGACCATCTTCATGTCCGCTCAGGTTAACTGCACTTTCAATGTTGCCCTCACGCAGGTCAGCTATCTGCCATAGACGAATCATACTGTCATCACCGGATGTGGCAAGTTGGGTGCTGTCCGGTGAAATTGCCACACCAAAGATAGAAGCCGTGTGTGCCTGTATCGGGTCGCCAAGCGGTTCATTGGTGGTCATATCCCAGAGCTGAACTTGTCCCGTATCGGTCGCTAACACCAACAGAGTCTCATCGTCGGATAAGTCTGCACTGGTAAAGCGTCCAATCTCTGGTGCAAGCAATACAGTCGTTTCATTTGTTATGGGGTCAGTTGCATAGACATTGCCATCCAAGCCAACGGATAAGATTTGAGTCTCTGTCGCCATGACCTGATAAATTTCGTCTTGATGTGTCAGGATATGACTAGCGAGTAAGTCTGGTTGGGTCATATCAAACAGCACCACACGCTCATCATCACCGACCGTGACCATCTGTGTACCATCAGCGGAAAATGCCACCCCATCTACATGATTACCGTGTACCACAATCGGGGCTTCTGTTCTTGACTGACCGTTGCCCGCAGACCACAAGATAATCGACCCATCATGTGATACAGATGCGAAGTATTCCCCTGACGGATGATAGACAATCTCGCGCACATGGTCCGTATGACGTGATAACTGGAAGTCAATTAATGTGCCACTGCTTGCATCAACAAAGCGAATCGTGCCCAGCACATCACCCATCAAGATAAACCGATTATCCGGACTCCACGTTGCCGAGACTGAAAAATTTCCCGTCCCGATGGATAATTGCAACGGAGTGTGAACAGGTTCGACGGTGTCCACATCCCAGATTTGCAAAACATTATCCCATGTCATCAATGCCAATTGTGTCCCCTCAGGATTCCACGTCGCATCCAGAATCCAATCGTTATGGGTATTGGTATCGTCGCCCATGCGCAAGATTGTAAAGTCTGGATTATCATCGCTTGGGTCAGCAAAGTCCCACACAATCGCATTACTATCGTAGCTGGTTGTCGCTAGTCGTGTGCCATCAGCGTTAAAGTTCACACTGGTGATAATGCCTTGATGAGCATTGTCAATGCTGGTGGTGATGCGCCCTGATTCTGTGTCATAAATGAATAATGCGCCTGATGCTGTTCCGGTCACAAAGTAATCTCCGGATGGATGGAAAGCTATATCCCAGATTTCGTCGCCGTTGTCCGCATGCGTGAATAACACCTCATGAGTGTCCATATCCCACATGACAAGGCTACCATCGTCGCCCGTTGTGACCGCTAGATTATCAGTGGGGTGGTAGGCAACTGCGGTTAAAATTGCTGGATGGTCATACAGATAGGTGTCAATATAGGGCGTATCTTCAAACGCATTGACCAGACTGCCGACTGCCTCGATTGTATCTGCTGATTGTAAAGCTTCGAGTCCTAATAGAAGTGAGACATCGACTTCACCTGCATTTAACGCCACCAATGATTGCACTGCCAACCGCCGTGAATCAGACAGACGTTGTTGTTCTTCGGCACGGTCACGTTCGACCACTGCAATCGACCGCTGTTCTTCGGCAATGCCACGCTGTTCAACTGCATCCTGCCATTGAATAAATGCAAATCCTGCCAGCACAATCGAAAGGGCGGTCACAAACACAGCAATGCCCAGATTCCGGCGTGTAATTTGGTTCTCGCGCAGGCGACTGGCTTGGATAAATTCATGGTGAATTTGATTCGCGGCAGGTTCTTTGGTTGCGCTCTGTGCCAGCCACGCTTCTGCAGCGTTGATTTCTTCTCCGGTCAACAAATAGCTGTTGTGTCGCCCGTTGACATCCCATTCACGGGCACGTTGTAAGAGGCGAGTGTGGTCACGCACATAATCAAAATCAACATCCAACGCATCCAACACACGCGGTATACTCTCATCAAGGGTGTTCTCTTGTCCGGCATGCGGTGTGAAGTAAATCCAGTTGATATGTCCGATGCCGTCGGGTACCTCATAATCTTCAAACTTCTCATAGACGATTGGAATAACTTTCTTCTTGAGGTCAATCGCATAGCGTAGTTCAAGGTCAACCGTATATGTCGATTCCAGATAGTCTGGACTGAGCACAGCAATAAACGCATCCGCACCTTCAATCCCACGCTGAATATCGTCGGTAAAGCTTTCTGAACCGGGTGGAATGTCTTCCCAGTCAATCCAGACTTCTTTGCCGTTTGCCTTGAGTGCGTCCACAAATTCTTTGACGAACTCAACATTCAACCGACGATAGGAGATAAACGCATCAGAGCGCGTTTGTTTTTCGGACATGGGTGTTGCCTCTCATGATTACCATTGCAGCGGGTGACCAAATGACACCTCATCATACCGTATTCTACCGGAAAAGCCGAAAACGCTGTTATCATTTCGCCATATTTTTCAATCGCAATCACACACCGCTGGACTTAACAATCTGCACAAAGAGACCTTGTTGGTTTCGCCCCTGTGCAGGGTATAGACTGTACGATACAATGCGCCCGTCTGTGCAGTTTGTCACAAACGAGAGGACACTGCTGACAAGCTCGCACATTTTGCAAGCGAATTGTCCCGATAGGAGGACTACTCACATATGAGCAATTCTGACCACACACGCTTATTTCTCCCTGGTCCCGTTGAAGTCCGCAAAGAAATCTTAGACGCACAAACCGAATGGATGGTTGGGCATCGTTCCGTCGCCTTCGCGGAATTATTTGAACGTCTGCAAGGCAAACTCAAGCAGGCATTCTTTACCGATAGCCGTGTTTATGTGCATGGCTCATCCGGCACAGGTTTCTGGGAAGGTGCATCGCGCAACGGTATCCGCGACGACAAAAAAGCCTTACATCTAATCGGTGGGTCATTTAGTGAACGTTGGGCGCAAATCAGTAAAGCAAATGGCAAGCAAGTCGATGTGATTGCAGTCGATTGGGGTCAGGCACATACACCAGAGATGGTCGCCGAAGCCCTCGAAAAAGAAACCTATGACGCAGTCTGTGTTGTCCACAACGAAACCAGCACAGGGGTCACCAATCCCGTGCAGGCGATCGGTGAAGTTGTCAACCAATACGACGACACCCTGTACTTTGTTGATAGTGTCAGTGGCTTCCTCGGTACAGAGTTGCGCGTGGATGCTTGGGGAATTGACATTGCGCTGACATCCGGTCAAAAAGCATTTGCACTGCCACCGGGGATTGCCTTCGCCGCTGTCAGTGACCGTGTGCTAGAACGCGCCAAACAAATTGAGCATCGTGGTTATTACTTCGATTTCCTCACATTGGAAAAATCTATCCTGAAAAATAATACCCCCTCCACCCCGCCAATTTCCTTGATGTATGCGGCTGATGCACAAATGGATGCGATTCTGGCAGAGGGTGTTGAGGCGCGCTGGGCACGTCATCAACAAATGCGTGACACCACCCACGAATGGGCATTGGCGCAGGGCTTCGGTTTATTCGCACAAGATGGCTACCGTAGCAACACCGTCACCACTGTTCACAACACCATCGGTATGGATGTGAATGCAATGGCGAAATTTATGGAGAGCGAAAAAGGCTTCTCGATGGATAAGGGTTACGGCAAAATCAAAGGCGAGACCTTCCGTGTCCCGCACATGGGCGATATGCAACCGGAAACCCTCGCTGAGGTGCTGGCAGGTATCGAAGACTTTATGGCACAGTCATAACATCATTAAAATCTCGTAGGGGCATGATGTTGATGATTGATAAAATATCAGGACAACCTAAAATCTGTGATTCTTGGGTGGCGGACAACGCAGGCGTTTTCCCTACGGGGTTTTACAATAGAATCGTAGGGACGGTATCTATGCCGTCCGCAAATGGTATGTCCAATCAACTTATCAAATACGAATGCCTTGTCCCTACAATATATATCAACAGCGATGGTTAATCTAATATCATCATATGAATCCAATTACATTCCACAACAATCAACAGGAAAACAAAACCTATGACCTTTCATGTACTCGTACCGGACAATGTCAACCAGAAAGCCATTGACATTCTTAAGAACACCGACGGCATCAAAGTCACCGCTCCCGGCAAAATGGAACGCGCAGACCTGCTCAATGCTATCGGTGATGCAGACGCGATTATCATCCGCAGTGGGGTGAAAGCTGACGCAGAACTACTGGATGCTGCCACCAATCTAAAAGCCATCGCCCGTGCAGGGGTGGGTGTTGATAATGTTGACCTCGACAAAGCCAGTCAAAATGGTGTCGTCGTCATGAATACACCCGGTGGCAATACCATCTCGACAGCAGAACACACCTTCGGCTTGATGATTGCATTGGCACACCATATCCCTGTCGGACATCAATCTATGGCGGAAGGACGTTGGGACAGAAAGAAATTTATGGGGGTTGAACTTAAGGGCAAGACACTCGGTATCATCGGATTAGGACGCATCGGACAGGCAATCGCCACCCGCGCACAAGCATTTGAGATGACGGTTGTTGCTTATGACCCCTATCTACCTGCCGACGTTGCCGAAGGGATTAATGTCGAATTGATGTCACTCGATGACCTCTATGCACAAGCTGATTTCATTACGCTACACGCATTGGTCACCGACGAAACAAAAAATATGATTAACGCGGATGCAATCGCTAAGATGAAAGACGGTGTTCGTATTGTCAATGCAGCACGGGGCGCGCTCATCAATTCCGCAGATTTAGCTGATGCCATTCAATCGGGTAAAGTGGCAGGCGCAGCACTCGATGTCTATGAAGTTGAACCACCGCCAGAAGACCATCCACTCGTTGGGCTATCCGGCGTGATTCATACCCCACATCTCGCCGCCAGCACATCCGACGCACAGATTACCGTCGCTATCGAAGCTGCCGAATTGATTATTGATTATCTCTTGCAGGATAAATCCGCAAATGTTTGTAATCCAGCGGTGTTGGCATAAGTCATTATAGCGATAATAAATTGGCGATGACTCTTAGTGCTTAACCTTATATTGACACTCTCACCGATTAAAGTCGGGCGAGTGTCAAAGAACGATTATTTCCATAACCTAACCATAATATACACAGGTCATCTACCTATAGCGCGATATTAAAATTGGTGTTACACTGACTATGCAACGTGGTAAAAGGATAAATATCATCGCAACATCCACAAAGGTGCAGTGGGAATGCACCCTAAGTCCCAAATCGAAAACACTGCCCAAGGCGAAACAATTGATACTGATTTCAGTAACGCTTATTTGTCGTGTGTTTTCAAAGAGTACTATCGGCAGCATCCTGAAATGAATGGATTCATGCGTATGTACAAAGACTTTGGCAATACCCATAAGAATCAATTCATTATTCAGGAGTGAATAGCAACATGTCAGAAGAACGTATGCAAGGTACAGTAAAATGGTTCAATGCTGAAAAGGGTTATGGTTTCATTTCCCAAGAAAGCGGCGACGATTTGTTCGTACACTATAGCGAAATTCAATCCAACGGATACCGTACCCTTGAAGAAGGCGCAACGGTAGAATTTATTATTACTGAAGGTCGTAAAGGCAAACAAGCAAGCGCGGTAACCATCGTTAGCTAAGCCTTTTCCTCAACTCTGAGATTTCCAACCCGCTTCCCTTATGAGGCGGGTTTTTGATTTTCCCAAATGCTACACTACAGTTGTCTATCCTTGTCATGTATAGCAAATTCAATCATCAAACACACATATCATAACGATGCAATAACACCACATAAACGCTAGCTTTAAGCAAGTCAGCACCTTAGCAAATCAGGCTTTTACATTGCTGGCAAGCTGACAGGCTGATGGCTTGTAAACACATATCGTTTGATGTATTAGGTTGCACATAAATCAATGTCCGAACGTAATCTGAATCCGCTATGACTCACATAACAAAATTTATACCTTGAGGAATCCTACAAACAAAAGTGTTTAAATATTGACATAACCCAAAATCTTTATTCTTTTTTTTGCGATTTCTCGATTATATTAGAATTATCAACGATAGGACAACGTTTAACACGTTTCCTCCCATCCCCCAAATCAACACGAGCGACCTATTTAGGTCGCTCATGTTTTTACTCAACTCAAATTCTACACATATATACAACATATAATCTACGCCATAACCATGATGCGAAGTGATTCCGTTTGCCTATCCGACATGGGCTGGGGAGAACGTATGTGTATTCTTATAACGACAGAGAGCACAGAGGAAGAAGGGGAAAGAGTTATGCATATCAATAAAATCATGTGTTTCAGAAAGTTGAATCATCACTCATTTCTCATCACCTTTCTTGGCATTCATGGTCTCTTGGCGGTTCAAATTTTATATTCTCATTGATAGCTGAATAAATACAAGGGAAACGCGAGCAAAAATTAGGTACACTAGTATTGTAGAATAGATTCGGAGATTTTATGATGCGTTGGTTTATTTTAGTTTTACTCTTATCAGTGATGTTGCCAATTACACAGGCTCAACAGAACCTCAATCTGGATGAGACTTTTGTTGCTGAGGATTTGGGCATTACGCTCTATTATCCTGATGAAGCTGAGGTCAGCTATAATCCAGGATTTAATATTATGCAGGTGTCGGTATTAGGTGGCGAATTGGAATTTGATGTCTATGCCGAACCGTCATTGGCATTATTGGGATATGACGGTGCGACAACAGTAGATGACCTTGTTGAGTTATTCCTCGCAGATATATCTGATGTACAACGGTCTACAGCACGAAGCATCAACGGACAGCGGGTAACGATAACACGGTTTGCTGATAGCCTCGGCGAACAGCTTCTCATGGTGATGCCATTTGATGAAAGTTTCATCGTATTCCGCACACGAGTCTGGGCTAATATTGGTCAGCAATCCGCCCTGTTACAAATGATAACCAATATCGAATCCAGTGATGGCACTAGTATATCCCCGACAACAGAATCCGATGACTCGGCGCGGGTCTATGTGTCCGATGAAGGAAACTATAGTATTGCCGTCCCGTCTGATTTGACAATTGAAGAAGACGATTCATCTCCACCCAACCTGACATTGAGTAACGATGATATTGAGCTATTTGTATTTGGCCCTTTTGAAATCAACAACCGTACCTCTGACCCATTAGAGCGTTCCAAAGCTGTGTTAACCGACCAGATTGAATTTCTCGAATGGGAACTTGTACGGGTGCTTGACCAGACAATTGATGGTAAAACGGTAGTGTATGCCCGCTATACGGTGGGGACATTCGATGGCATTCTGGCAATGGTGGCGTTACCCAACGACCAGTATATATTCATTGATACCATCTCGTGGTTTGATAATTCATCATCTGTCAATCAGATTGTAGATATTGCCCGCAGTATCGAATCTACCGATAGTACCCCAACCACAACAGATAGCCGAGATAATGTGATTGATATTGACCGCCCACATCAAGAGGTCATTAAACAGTTGGAAGACCTCGGCATTGTTGGCTTGGGCAGTGAGTTTATATTTGAGGAAAACCGCGCATACTTTGCCGGACAGGGTGGCTTTATTACTCCGTTGGCAAGATTTTCGCCACAGACACATTTCGTCATGGCGGCAAACCTGACCTTCACGGCTGGACGACGCTCCCCTAGCCCAACAGAAATCGAAAGCTGTGCATTAATGGCACGGGCAGAATTTGATAATCAGGGGATTACACGGGATTACGTCGAGGTTGGCTTTGATAGCTACGGCGATTTGTATTATGTTGACCTTGAAAATGGCAATCTCATTACGCTGGAAGACTTAGGTGATGTCGAGTTGGGTGAGACCTACCATGTGATGATGATAGCACGAGAAGACACCCTGACTGTATTTTTAGATGGCGTACAGGTCAGCGAGCCACTCCCGTATACACAGGATTCTGGTATTTTTGGTATCTCTTTGTTGGGGTATGGTGCATCAGCAGAGTGTGTTGGCGAAGACATCTGGGTCTATAGTGTCGCGCCGGATATTGATGGTGAATGTGGGGCGATTGCGTCCGGTACAATTAATCAGCGCACAGGACCTGGCACCAACTTTGACATCGCCGGACAACTAGGGGCTGATGCGATTACACCTGTGATTGGCTTCGAGATTGGGACAGATGGCTTTTTGTGGTGGCAGTTAGAGGATGCCTCGTGGGTACGTGAAGATATTGTGCGAGTAGTCGGCAACTGCCTTGATGTGCCACGCGGTGACCAATCAGGGACTGACGCGGGCATATAATCGGATATATCTTCTTCCAACTTAAAGACGGGCATTCATCCATCAATGGATTTCCTTGCATGTATCAGGGTGGATGTCTGTTTGACTATGATAGCATCATGACATCATGATGAAACGAATTTTATGTAGGGGAGTAGCTATGTCTGCTCCCGAAAGTGGTTAACGACGGGGTCTGATTGAGTTAAGCTGAGGACAGGCTATTGATAAAGTCCAGTGCAGTCTCATGAGATTCTGTCAGAATAACAAAGTCCTCGACATACGGATGCTGAGCCACAATCATATCGTAAACAGTATGTATCAGACGATTGGGCTTGGCAACGATAAGATGTTGTAGCTGTGGGTGACGGGTATCGAGCGCATTTTTGCCATTGCTCATGGTGTCCGGTGGCAAAATAAAATCTGATGGTAATAACAAAATACAGTTGGTCGGACGGTTGACCGTATCCAACATATCATCCATAACAGCTTTGGCACGAAAAAATTCTTTCCATGTCCACCGTGAAGTAAATTGTGCAAGTAAAATCTGCTGGCTATTATCGTGCCAGCGCACCCGTATACTCATAAGAAATCATCCCTAGCAAATCAAGTTGTTATAAATGTTATACCGCAATACTTTACAAAGTGTTACGGTTAAATTGGAATTTGGTTAATGTTTTGCTTGTGGGTATCTGCAAGTTAGCTTGACAGTGGTTCAGCGGATAATACAATGCGCGATTCCGGCAGGTGATAGAGGATATAATTATCACCATCTTTGAGTTTCTTCTTGGCAGACTTCGGTAAGTAATAGACACGATTATTCATGTGTACTTCCGGCACACTATTTCGCCCATAGTTGCCCTGAATAGTAAGTTGTCCGGCTGAATAATCAACAATCCCTGCCTTGAGTTCGCTCCGAATTTTCATGAATCGTGCGATAGATTCAAACACATTGGTGAGTAATCCTAAGAGCATAAAGCCGAAGATACCCGCACCTGCTAGTTTTTCTGCTGTACCAAGAGAATCAGTTATGACCACAGCAATGATTGCAATTATCAACCAACCTAAGATTAGCAATGCCAACGGAATGCCGACAAATCCGCCGATAATTGTGATAAACCACGAATCCGAGACAAATCCCCACCATTTACGCTGTGCTTGCCCTGCATACAGATAACCGTGCCGATTGGCTTCTAATTCATCTTCGGTGAAGTTAATCGTCGCTGACAACAACTTATCAAAATATGAAGGCGTTAGCGGTGTTAGGCGTGGCTGAATCGGAGTGCTTTTGGGTTTGTCAGTCATGTGGTCTCCAATGAGATATGAAAGCAAATAAGATAACCTTCATACCTCATAATACTGCATCCTATGTTATCAATGCAATTTAGTGCGCCTTATGCGTGTACCCAACCATCCCAACCGCGCGCACTCCATGCCGAGTACAGCGCAATCGCACCAGCGGTCGCCACATTTAAACTGCCAACTTTCCCGCGCATAGGCAGGGTCAGCAATAGGTCACAGGTATCGCGCACCAGACGACGCAAGCCCTCGCCCTCACTGCCCATCACAACACCAATTGCCATATTGAGGTTGGTTTTATCCAGTGGCGGGATATTCGGTCCAACATCCAAGCCAACCAACCAGACATCATTCTCTTTGAGTTCCTTCATCGCATTGACGAGGTTGGTGACCTGTGCCACATTGATGTGTTCGACCGCACCGGATGAGGCATTCACAACAGATGGGGTGACAGCCACACTTCGGCGTTCCTGTATGATGATGCCATGTATCCCAACCGCATCACTCACACGAATCAGTGAGCCGACATTTTGCGGGTCTTTGAGCAAATCGAGAAGCAAGATAAAGGGTTTCTCACCGCGTTCGGCAGCCGTAGCGAGGATGTCCTCAATATCACAGTAGGGATAGGGTCCGACCCGTAGCACCACCCCCTGATGATTACCTTTGTTAGCGAGGTCATCAAGGATGCGCCGTTGCACCCGTTGAATCGGAATGTTTAACTCCTCTGCCATGCTCATCACATCGCCGATTGCGCCTTTGCGTTCCGACTTTTCATGTATCATCAGCGATTCCATTTTGCGTCGTCCAGAGCGCATCGCTTCTATCACTGCCCAACGTCCATATAAAAATTCTGGCATATGCTTTTGCCTTTGGTTTTGTTGTTATCACTTTCGGCAAATCATAACCGCAACAGCACAACAAACACAGAGACGATTTATAGACTTGTAGATGTTAGGCGACAAACCGTAACGAGATACTCACCCCAAAGCGACAGTTCACGCCATCTTCATTCGGCGCGACGATATTCAACCGCCCCAACATAAAGGCTTCCGTCTGTGGTGTGATGGTATACCCGATGGTGTCCTCCAATATTTGGAAGTATGGGGTGTCCTCACGCTGGAGTGTCCCACGCTGGAAGACGCTGGCAATCCCATCGTTGGCTAGAGTGATAGATGTGCCATCAGGGTCAGCGACTATGGTATCAAAATCGCTGAATAAGTCACGAATCTCTGGTGTGAGCGGAATCAGGATTTCGGCAATATCGCCGTCACAGACAAGGCGCATCATCTCGCGGGGTATCACACGCCATTCGCCACTGTTGGGGATGATATTGGCACGCACTACATCGTCTAACAGGTCGGTCTCGTCGGGTAGCTTCGGTTGAATCGACAGAGCAATCCGGCGCAGACGGTCACGCAGTATCGGTGTAATCGTATCTTGCAATGCGACAGCTCGATAATAAGCAACTTCCCCATTGGGCAACCGGACTAGAATCGCCTGTGTATCGGTCTGGTTCGTCATACTGCGGAAGCCATAACCAATCAATTCACGGTCACCAACCTGTGATTGCGTGATATCAATGTTGGTCAAATCTACACCAAAGAACTGTGTTTCGATAACCTGCGCTAGTTCAGCCAGATTGACATTATCGGGAAATTCAAAATAGGCTTCGAGTGTATTCGGCGCAAGTAAAATCATCTCCAAGCTGTCACCGACAAGGAACACCTGCCCCGGCGCGAGTGACGGCTCAATCAACCAATCAACCGGAAGTGACAATGTATATGCGTCCGATGGTAAGGGCATGGTTTCATAGATAGGCTCAGCACGAATCTCTCCTGTGAGCGTCACCGATAGCGTTTCCAAAATCGACTCTACGCTGGCTTGTTCGTCCTCATCGTAATTTGCATCACTGGCAACCACTTCTATCAGAGCAAATCGTTGATTCGCTAATTCAACAATATAGGTTGCCAACGCAGTGTTATTAGGGTCACGATAACTGGCGACGGTATTCTCCCCGATGGTTTGTAAATTGATGGCGTTGCGGTTGATGGTATCGACATAGAAGAATCGCCAATAATCAGTCAATAAACGGCGTGGACTGGTATCAGGATTATAAGGGATATACTGCTCCAGACGTGGCGGGTCAAGCACATTCATCGTTATATTGGCATTGCCTGCTGTCACAAACCCAAATGGACTATCTTCTGCTGTACCCCATCCTACAGGTACAAACATCAGATACGGGTCGGATAAGCCGACAGGAATCGAGGGCGTATCCTGTGCATGGGTGGGAAAACCGAGCATAAATAATAGCAAGATGATGATGAACTGCACCATGTTTCGTAGGAATGCGCTTCCGTGCGCCCTGTATTTATACCTAAAGATTTCCCAGACTTTACATACTGGTTGTTCGTTATTGTTGTGATGATGATGTTTATACACATGCACGGTCTACTGTAAACTTTCGACTTATCAAGAATCAAAAAGAGCTTGCACAGGCAAACTCTATTGTAATCGAAGTTAGGGGATGTGTGGCGATTAGTAGGGCAAAATCTCGAAGTAATCGCGCAAGACTTGTTTGTAGCTGGCTTTGGCTGACCCGAAGTACATTTGGGCAGTCTGTATATTTTCTGCACCAAGGTGAATTAAGCCAAGAATCATATCTTGTACTGACCGTTCCAACCGTTCGCGCAGGTGTTGTGCGGATGTCGGACATTCAATGTCATCAAGGTCATCGAGACAGTCATCCATCTCAAGCAGTAATAAATATAAGTCTGGGTTGTCCACGAAATAAAGTTTCATTTCAACAAGTTCAAAGTAATAGCGGTTACGGCTTTGAATCGTATCCCACCATTGCTGAACCCGTGCAGATTCCAAATCAAACGGTATGAAATTATTGTCTTGATCTTGTGTACTCATTGCGACAGCCACGTTACACCCCTATTTACAATACCCTTCGTTATGTTCCTTAATAATACCATAAAGCTCATTATATTACAGCTTATTACGCTTTAGAAAGCATAAACAAATTAAGAACCATAAAACGAAACTTAACAAACGGTCAGATTGTCATAACCTTCACAAACAGATTTGTTATAAATCTGTCAATTTACGACGACAATTTGTTAATGTATTGTCAGTATAACCGATTTTTGTTTGTTCCGTATAGGAAAATGTCCTTTTCAGACAAGAAGAATGTCATCAGACATATTGAGGTTGTAGGGACACGATGTCTCATGCCCCTGTTTACAATACTCTACCATCCAATACCGGGGGTTTGTGATGGGTCTTGGGGTTGATTCTGAAAACGAATTTCAAAGTGCAAGTGAGGACCAGAGGAGTTCCCTGTATTGCCAACATAACCAATCACTTGTCCGGCAGACACACTATTACCACAGGCAACCGCAAGGCTACTCATGTGACCATACAATGTCGAGAACGGACCATGCCCGATAACAACGGTATTGCCATAACCCCAACTATTCCAGCCTGCGTATAAGACGGGACCACTGTTGGCTGCCAGAATCGGTGTGCCTTCTGGTGCGGACAAATCTAGCCCACTGTGTCCGGCATAAAATCCGCGCATATAAGTACCGTTCGGTAGTGGGTTTGTCCATGCTGAGCCACCACCTGCGACTGAGCCACAACTACCCGCTTGCCCCGGTGCAAAAGCAATCACGTTACCGGAAGAATCTTGTTCCACGGGAGCATCCCATGTGATAATCGGACCTTCTCCCCCCGGAATAAACAAGCGTGTACCACTCGGTAATTGTGTTTCCGGTGAAATATCCGGCAGGCTATTGGCAGGTGCATCAATAATGGCATAGGGGTCGCTGACGTTGTATTGCTCAGCAATGGCGGTGATGTCCTTCCCCTGACTTGCCAGCACAGTATGACATGCGCCGTCAGTTGGCGGGATATTGACCACATCCCCCGGACGCAAGACCAGCGCAAGCCGATAATCATTACACCATGCGATTGATTCACGGGTGACACCAAAGCGGTCTGAGATAGCATCAATTGTATCGCCACGCACCACCGTATAACTGCTCATCTGTGACCGTGATCGATTGGGAATAATCGTAAAGGGGTCAAAGCTGAGTCCGGTTGTTTCTTCAACGACATCTTCATCAGCGGGTTGGATTGGTGTCGCCAGTAGCAGATTGATTTTTTCTGCACTGAGGGTCGGCAATTCTTCTATCAATGCGGTTTGAGCGTCGGTATTTTCTTGTTCGACAGGGGCATCAGTGGGTGGCACATCCGTCGGCGGGACATCGGTTGGTAGGTCGGTTGCTGTTTCGGTGACTGCTTGCGCGACAGTGTTGTCCTCTGGTGCAGGTGCCGGGGTTGGATCGGGTGCAGTCAAAATCAGGGCGACTGTCCCTACTGTCAGAGCCATCGCGCCGAGCAAACTGAACAAGCCAAATGCCCGTCGCCATGCCGGAATCGGTTGTTTATGTGGCGAAATTAGGTTCGGTTGGGTGTCATCAAGGTTATAACGTTGGGTCATACAATATCCCGTATATCAGTTGACAGTTAAAGGTTGAAAGTCGAGAGTGGTGAAGTCTCAAAATTGTTTTCAAAGTGGCGGACAACGCGGGCGTTGTCCCTACAGGGGTTCACATTTTTTTTCGTAGGGACGAGGTTCTCCTCGTCCGCCAATTGTGTTATCTGTTATATTGAGAATCACAATCATAATGCCAACTTTCCACCATGTTCGCCTAGCCTAATCCAACAGCGCACATCGGTCAAGCTAGACGTAGGGCAATCGTCGGGTTTATTCCGCAGTCACGTCGGGCGATAAATCCACGATGTCTAATGCAAAGGGTAACTGTGGACTTGTGCCAAAACCGAGGCTGAACTGATTCCAGTTGGTCACAATGAGTGCATCTTTGTCAGCATCGTAGACGACATCACTCGCACCCCGGAAGTCACGCGCCAGTATAGTCAGCATGTTACCATCCAAACGTGCCACCCGATTCCAGTTGAGCATAGCGACGTAAATTGTGCCATCAGCGGTGACATCCAAGCCATCCAACCCATATTCACTTTCGTTATTGTCGCTATAGATTATCTCACTCTGCGAATTTGCTTCGGATAAATCGCTAGCACTAGCAGGCACAGCATGAATGCGGTCACGGTTGCTGTCGGTAATCAGGATGCGGTCGTTGCTAGCATCATACACAAGTCCAGTTGGTGCGCCATTTAGATTGCCAGTTGCGGGTGGCGGTGTCCACCAGATACCCAGATTCTCACCCTCAGCGGAATATCGCCAGACACGGGCGGGGTCACGGTCGCTGATGTAAATGGTTCCGGTGCTATCAACAGCAATATCATCAGGCAGAACCACGCCAACCGTCTCATCATTCGGGATTTGCACAACCGAAGTCAACATCCCATCGGCATACCGCCAGATAATCGCGCCTTCTGCATCCAATGCCACAATCCGGTCAAGGATATACAATGCGCCATCAGGGGCAATATCCAAACCTGTAATTGAGCCGACCTCATCGCGTACCCCGATTATCTCACTAATGACCCCATCAGGTGTAATTTCCCACAGCGCACCCGTTGCATAACTTCCAGTGTAGAGTGTGCCATCGTCTGCCATGACCAATGTCGCCGGATAGGAATCATCATCTGGCAATTGAATGTATTCGGCAACCGTTACCGATTCATCAACGGCAAAGGCTTCACTGCGTGGTGCGGACCCAATCACCCACCATGTCACCAGCACAATCACAATCACGCCGACGAGCAGGGATAGGAGCAGGAACAGTATGGCACGGAAGCGCGTGAACACCGGCACTTTGTTGTCTGTTTGTTCTGTGTTGTTTTCTGTCATGTTTGCCTCAGGACTACCAATAAGTTAACCGCATCATTGTAATGGAGACAACCAGACCTGCCTATTATTATCTGCTTTGTTCTCACCGGATAATTATGTGAGGTTGTGCATATCCGTTGCCTGTCTCACTAATCGCCGACATGCCACCCTTAACATAGCGACAATCATCACACCATAGATACCAAATGCAAGGAGCGCGCTCAGGATGTTGCGGAACACAAAAGGCAACCAATTATATTCAAATGCTACAAGTGGTGGTCTCATGATATTTGCTCCTAAGAGAACACCATTATCTACAAAAATCGTTGATGTCATTTGTATTGTTTCTGTAATTCGAAGGTTCGTTAGATCCAATTCTAACTGCGAACATCTGCCTGACTGCTTCAATTCTTGCACCCATAATCTGTCATCATCAACAGGTGAATTACATGCTGTGATTTGAGACCTTAGATTAGCAGATGTTCTTTTGTACATTGTGTTCTGTACAAAACTTAAGGAAAGAGTGAATATTATGATGGAACAAACAATAACAAACAATTTTATTTTGAATATAGAAATGTTCCGTTTGAAAATGCTCTGACGAGAGGTGATGAATATCCCAATCAAGCATGTTGAAATGCTCTCAGCTAGGCTTATCAAGATTAGAATTACGAGCATTAAGAGAATTGGCTCAATGCTCAAATTCTGAGTTTTATATGCTGGCAAAGAATAATAAATAAATGGGTCTACATTAAACACATAACCATACTTGGCATAAGAAGCAAACCGAAAATACTGAGTAAACCCTACAGCAACACCCAACCTCGGCAATGCCAGCATCACATGGTCAAGCCACGTCACACGGAATACAGCCGCCAACACTTTACGCGGATAGGCTTTGGCTTCATTGGGAGTCATATCGAGGTGTATTCGTTTGCCATCGCGCTTACGAACGCCTGCCATCATATGGATTGCCAATCGTGCCGTGCGGATGCTCAACACAAACTGCACCACAATCAAGGTCAGCCACATCAACAATAAGATAGATTCGTGTTCAAATTGAAAGTAGACAAATAATGGCATCGACCCCATCAGCATCAAGGGAATAAATATCGCCAGCCGGATTTTCCATGAGAGCGGTTGTGGGGTGTTCATGATTGTGTCTCCTGTCTATATCTGTGCCGATTATAACGTGGATGACACACACTAACCTGACGCTTACCCGATGGGTTCATGACGATGGATTTAATGCCAATTACAAATTTTGGACTGGTGATGGAACGTCAGAGAGATTATCCTATAAAAGGTTGCTAGTGGTGAGCCATTCGTTGTTGGATAATTATTGATGATTGAATAAATGTTGGGACAACCCCAAAATCTCTGATTCTTAGTTAGCGGACAGGCAGTAGCCAGTCCCTACACTAGGAATAACAAGGCTTTTGTAGGGACAGCTTACTAGCTGTCCGCCAAAATCTCTACTGATAAAATGCCTTATCAGCCACTCAGCTAACAAAAAACAAGCCGACTAAAGGGACTAGTATGACGTATTAGCCTGCTTCAGTAGGCTTTCAGAAAATGGTTAGCCGACATGCTTCTAGCTTTCGGCGGACAATACAAATATTGTTTCCATAATGATGTGGATAACTTTGAACTTTCTACCTTTAACTTTTAACTATCTCGGAAACCCAAACCCATGCGCGAATTTTTGAACACCCTCCGTAAATTGATTGCCAACATCTTCGGGAGCAACGTCCCAACGGATGACGACTGGCGCAATATCCCCGAAGAACCCCTGACCCCGCGTGAGGTATTGTTGCGTCGTGCCTCACGGATTATGTTGGTCGGTGCGGTGGTGAACTTTATTGTGGGGATTATTGTGATTGGCTTAGCTGTCAGTGCGGGGACAAACGATGCCTCGTTGTTCACACAATTGCGTGGCGTGTTGCTGACCAATTATCTGATTAGTGATGATACCGCTGTCTTGCTGATTGGTGCGGGGATTCTCGGCAATATGGCGGCATTATTGGTGTTGGCAGTTGTCATTATCGCACAAGAATTTTGGACAGTGATTGTCGCGTGGATACTGACTATCGTGAATATTATCGGCTTATTGGTGACAGGCTTCACCCCTGCGATTCTGACGATTGTACCCTTGCTCATCGTTGGTGTGATGACCATTCGTGACTTGCGTGCGTTTCGGGGTAATCCGGTTATGATTAAGGAACTGCGCGGACGGATGCGCGGGGTGCGTGGCTTTGCTATTATTACGATATTCCTCAGCTTGATGAGCTTCTTTACGATTTTGCTCTATCTGTTGCAAGTGCCACAGGGTGGGGTTGTCGTCACAGGTGAATTGGGACGCTTGCTGTTCATCGGGATTTTGTTCATCGAGTTGATGCTGATTATCTTCATCGTGCCAGCTTTGACCGCAGGCGCAATCACCAGCGAACGCGAACGCAAAACATACGACCTGCTCCAGACAACACTCATCACCAAAGCCTCGTTTGTCATCGGTAAGATGGAATCGGCATTGGGGTATATTATGTTGCTCTTGCTGTCAGCGATTCCGTTGCAGAGTATTGCTTTCTTATTCGGCGGGGTGAGTGAATCCGAACTGATTCTGGCGTTGGTTGTGCTGGCAGTTTCTGCGATTACACTCGGTGCATTCGGGATGTTCTTCTCGTCAGTGACTGACCGTACCTTGTCGGCAACGGTGCGGGCGTATACTGTCGCCATGATTATCACAATAGGTGTGCCGATTGTGGCGTTTATATTCTTTCAGGGTGCATATGGCAATGTGATTAACAACGTCGCCACCAACCTCAGCACCAACCCCATCACGGAAGCGACCTATATCTACCTCGATATGATTGCAACCAGCCTCAACCCGATTACCGCAACCATTTATTCACAGCAGATGCTCATCGACCATCAGCAATTGTTGGTGATGCGTGTGACTTTATCCAGCAACGGCACATCTATTCCGGTACTATCGCCATGGGTGTTGCTGACCGTGACATATCTATCGGTGACGGCGTTGTTGGTGATGTTTTCGGTGCGTCGTATGGAGCGTCAGGGCGGGTAAAACAGGGCAACACAAATCACCCTGATATAGTGTTGATTCTCTGTAACTTATACCAATGCAAGCATCTCTTCGACAGTTGGCAAGTTCGGGTCGAGGCGGGTCAGCACTGTAAGGGCTTCTTCTAATGTGGCAACTTGACGGTGATTTATACCAGCTAAATTCGATGTCATAGATGCCATAAACCTAGCAAATTGATTTTCTGATGGATACATCATAAACCAATCTAGCTTAGGATGACGCATGAATCCGGCGGCTTCTGTAAATAACTTGAGTGATATAGGGATACTTCCCATCTCAGTTTGATTGCCAATAATGTGAACCTTATCTAATTCACTTTCGTTCAATAGGTCAACCACCTGTTGCGACCCAGTTTGTATATCTTCTAGGCTGAGGTCACCAACTAAATCTGTGATGATAACTTGCCCCTGAACTAACCAACGACTCTGTACTGCCATTATTGCGCTCTCCTAATATCCGCTACTGATTTAACATTTCGTCTACAGTCGGCAATGTGGTATCCATTGACACCAGAAAGTCCAGACTTTCCTGCAAAGTCTCAAAACGACGATGACGCACCTTTGCCATTTCTATAACCATCGTCCCGAGGAACTTCGCAATCGGTGCATGGCTCGTATTACCATAAATCAGAAACCATCCGATGCGGTCATGGCGGAGAAATTCAACCACTTCACTAAACGCTTTAAGTGACTTCGGCAACGAATCCATTTTTTCTTCACTGAGAACAACATGGACGAGAGGCGCAGGCGATTGATTGATATGGTCAATAACAGCGTTGGACACTGTACGAACATCATCAAGGGCGAGGTCACCTTCTGTAATGACCTGTATGATTTTGTTTTCAAGTAACCAATCAATTGATACATGTGACATAACTTATTCTCATCACTCCAATATATCTACTAATATTCACATTGTATGTGTGATTGTTATGCCAAAGTGTTAAGGTGGTAAAAATCAGGCAAGTGGACTTAATGGGAATATTACAGAGGAAATCAAAAAGTGATTAGCTCAGATGGAAAGCCAGGAGACCCAAGACACCCAGAGGAACCCCTTAGTGCTGCTGCCGTTAAGCCCTGACACGGTTCGGAATATTCTGCCGCAAGGGGCCCAGCTAACCATCAAAGATAACCACTTAATGGACAATCAGTATAGTGGGTACACCCCATCATCGTCAATACAATCCTATCAGAATCCTGTTAGAGATTACCTGTGCTGATAAGTCTTCAATGCTATAGTAAATATCGAGAAAATAATTGTTGTTTTGCTAAAAGGAAAATCATCATGAAGCACATCGTTGCATTGGTTATATCTATCGTTTTTCTATTGCCACAGGTGACACAGGCGCAGGACTGTCTCGCACCGATTTTGGCGGTGGGTGATACTGGACAAGTTCTTGGAGAAGTTGCCAACAATGTCCGTGCCGAGCCGTCTACCAGTGGCGAAATTGTCGGCGCGATTGCAGGTGGGAGTACATTCACAGTATCCGAACTTGGCGAGTGTGATGGAGGCATTCGTTGGGTGCAGGTTCAGGCAAGCAATGGCATAACAGGGTGGACCGCAGAAAGCCTGAGTGACGAGGCGTTTGTCACCCGTGTTGCTGTACTAGATAGCGAATTTGAACCGCTGGGTAATGGTAATATCTCGATTAACAGCGATGGAACAGTGTTGGCTATAGGGCATCTGCTCTATGATGTAGGCACATTTGAACGCTATTCCGATGAGCGACTACCGGGACTCGGTGATAGTTTGTTTAGCCCGACTGACCCACATCTTATCTTTCGTTATCTGGAAGATTTTCATTTTACACTGGTGGACATCCGCGATATGCGTGTGCTTTGGTCGGCTGAATATGACCCACCATCGGGCATTGGCGGGGGGATTTTTGCAGGTGAAGCGTATTTCACATTTGATGGGCGTTATTTGATATTTAGTTCAACCGAGCCAGAATCATCGTGGCAGGTGTTAGATATGGAGACACTGGAATTTTCTAATTCGCCCCGCTCCTATTATGGCGAAGCAGTCGCTCTTATACCGAATACAACCAATATGGTGCGCTTTATCGCCTCGATTTCTGGTTATGAGACACCGCCCCCCTTTGGTGTTGACGACATGGTCACAGACAATGCAACTGGTATCAGTGGGCAGGCTGTGCGTCCGATGGGCTTTCGGGGCATGATATATCTGCCCGATGGGAATTTGCTCACTGTTGATATTGATGGTGTGTTTGACGTATTTAATGCGGACTTGACCCACAACCGTACACTCGACTTACCCGCTGGCGTTGTGAGCACTTGGGACGTTAACGAGAACTATGTGGCAATTGGCATACGACCAGATAACGACACCGGACAAGATGGCTACCTGATGATTTTGTCAGCCACATCACTTGAGCTCGTAACACAAATCCCTCTGCGAATGGAAGACGATAGTCCCGCACGGATACACGATTTGGAATGGCATTCCTCTGGCGCACTTGGGTTGAAGGTCGGCACGGTCTTCCGTTGGTTGACAGTCGATGAGCTGACCAATGGGACATTGACAGAAATGATTGTGCCGATATTTTAGGTGTGCTGTCTGCCCAACGTGACCGATACGTTTGCAGGTACTTTAGTCCGTTTTTTCAAGTTTTTTATGGGTATCGCGTAGACACAAGTCGGGTTTTCTGCGAGGATAGAAGCGTAACAAACATTGTACTCTATCTTTTAATAAGGGGAGATAAATATGAAAACCCGTAAAATGTTTTGGTTATTCGCATTAACAATGATGGCAGTTATTTTCGCTGCTTGTGGCGGTGACGCTGCACAAGGTGGTGACGGTGGCGATGCAGGTGATGCAGGCGATGCAAATGCCAGCAGTGCTGTTGAATTATCACAAACAGAAACAATCGAAGCTGCCGAATTTGGTGGTAGCATTTCCGTAAGCTATCCTGAAGGCTGGGTTGTCCAAGGCGAAGCTGGCGCAATCATGGTTGCTAACAGCGCAGATACACTCGCAATCGAAGACCCATCAGCAGTTGATGAAATTCCAGCTGGTAGTGTTATGATTTCAATGTCGGTTATCCCCGGCGAAATGGCAGGCGCGATGGGCTTGACAGCTGAATCCACACCTGCGGAAGTCATTGAACTGTTCTCCAGCTTTATGGGTGGCGAAGGTATGCCAGAATTTGGTGATGTTGAAGAACTCGAAATTGATGGCAATGCTGCTGCACGTGCAACCGGTAGCGACGACACCATGACCGCAACCCTCTATGCTGTAGAAAAAGATGGTAACTTCACCTTCGGCTTCGGTGCAACCCGCCCTGACGAAGTTGACCAATTCGCAGAAACCATTCAGGCAGTTGTCGCATCCGCAACATTTGCTGCTGCTGAATAATCTGACGATTACATAACGAAATACCTACGACAAGCCGATGCTGACCAACAGTGTCGGCTTTTTGCTTTATAGTGAGGTCAACAACAATATTGTGGAGAAACTATTTTGAGAAAATTTATTTTGATGACGATTTGCCTGCTTGCTGTGTCCCCTGTAATGGCACAAGCCACTGATGTCTGCCAGATGATTATGTCATTTTCTTCCGACACTGCGTCTACCTTGTATGGCGAAGCAGATTATCAGACGGCTGTCGATTTGCTAACGGAAGAACTGGATAACGATGCTGACAATACACAGGCATATCTCCAACGGGCTTGCCATTATGAACAATTAGGCGACTTTGAATCCGCTTATGCCGATATGCTCACGTACATCTACATCACCGAGGTTGAGCCGAGAAGCACGAATCGACAACTCACGAAGGATAATACTCTCAGTACAACATCGACTGTACCTGAGTCAACTGAAACAACGACAGTTGAGTCGGGAGAATTTGGTGGGACAATCACAGTGAATTTCCCTGAAGGTTGGGTTGCAGAAGGTGACAATGGCGCAGTTCTCATTGCCAATAGTGAAGAGGTAATGGCAATTGAAGACCCCACATCAGTTGATGAAATTCCGCAAGGGAGTGTACTGATTTCGCTGTCGATTATTCCCGGTGACATCATTGAAGTGTTGGGGCTGACACCAGATTCCAGCCCTGCCGAAGTCATTGAACTGTTCTCCAGCTTTATGGGTGGCGACAGTATGCCAGAGTTTGGCGAAACTGAAGAATTTGAGGTTGATGACAACGAAGCTGCACGTTCAACAGGTAGCGATGCCACCATTTCTGCTACCTTGTATGCTGTAGAAAAAGATGGCAATTTCACCTTTGGCTTTGGTGCAACCCGCCCTGACGAAGTTGACCAATTTGCAGATACCATTCAAGCTATCATAGCATCGGCAACATTTACTGCTACTGAATAATTTCGATTGATGAAGGCGTGAGTCATTACTCGTTACTCATCGTTTAACTTGACATTCTTGCAACATTGAATGGGTATATTCTGAATCTAAATTCACATAATGCGCATTGTATTCTTTGAGCATCTCACTAACGCTTTTCGAGAGTGACTGACTTTGGCGACGCGATGTACATATTATCCTATTGGACAAATCGAAACAGTTCATGAAATGCTTTAATTGCTTGGATATTTGTATAACTTCTGTGACTTGCATCTATCTTTCGGCAATTGAGGTATGTTGATAATTTCTGCACAATAACCTTAAGGAATGATTGATAATATCTATCATAGAATAAAGATACATACTAAATGTACAGGAACTCGAAATGTATCAAAATCGTGTATTCGGAAATATTGTTGTTGCAGTTTTTAGCGGGGATGTTTCGCTGGCAAATGTGGAAGCATTTGGTAAAGACATAGAGGAATTGTCACAAACTATAGACGATCTTTATATTATCGGTTTACCACTCAATGTTACACAGTATCCGACCAATCTCGGTGAAATGCTCAAATCATTGAATCTGTTGCAATCCTCTATCAATAGCGTCAAGCGCATGTATGGCATTAAGATTAATCCGTTCCTCTCATTTCTTGCCAACACTGCCACTCAAGTTCTACGCATTAAGTCAAACACTGTTGAGGCAGCTACGATTGACGACCTGTATACTATCATGGAAAAAGAAGCGACTCTGTTCCCGATGTTGCAAGCATCACTTGTTCATATAGATGACATTAAAGCTTATATTGCATCATTTGAAACGGGGACAGAGAGCTAATGGCGGTCTATTTTTTACTACTCAACTTTTTGGCTCGATTGGGATGACTGCTCAGCCACCCCAATTAGTCTCAGTAGATTAATTCGATACGCCGGGCAAGCTCAAGTCACCGGATGCGATGTCGTTTACGTTGGTCACACATAGCAATGGGGCATGAATACTCTCGTTGACCTGTAAGCCGGCAGTTACACCATCAAAGTTAAAGCCTTCCGCATAATCAACGTCGCTATGAGGCACCATGACTACAATCTCGCTTCCTGTCAGTTCAAGCTCATAGTTGGGGCTATCAATCAGTATTGGCAGTTGGGGCCAAGTGTCGGGAACGGTTGGAGTTTCGCCTTCGGGAATGTCCTTTACGGTCAGACCAGCGGGGCAAGCTTCATCTTCGACCAACACAACCCAATGACTATGCCACAATGCACCATCATTTGAGGGGTCGCCGTCGCCATCTTCATCCCAAAGAGGGGTATCATCAAAGTCAGGATGTGAGGTGACCGCTAATGCCAGAATCCCCTGCTCTGCTTCAAAACCAACGCTGGCGGTATCGAGCGATGTCACCCACACAAAGCTATACACAGGTGCACCTGCTAAATCACCAACAGGTTCTGGAATGGTCTCATCGGCTTCACCTGCGACCACTTGATGAAAAATCAACGTACTGCCAAAGCGTTCGACTTGGGCATAGACAATATCAAACTGAGTTGGAATTGCCTCATCTTCCGGTGATGTGATGGGTTCAGCATCGTCATGTGCCAACACAGGCATGGTTAACAGTAGCGCGGCAAACAATAGAATGAGTTGTTTCATCGTGTTATCTCCTTGAAGTTGTTGGATGTTGCCTTAACCATACGAAACCACTTATAATAAGTCCAACAGATAGTATTTATTGTTATCATAAGTTGAGCTTATACTATGGAACTTCGACAACTGCGTTATCTGATGACTGTCGCCGATGAGGGCAACTTCACCCGCGCATCAGAAAAACTGTACATCTCACAATCGGCACTCTCACAGCAGATACAAACACTAGAAGAACTCGTCGGCACAATACTGGTCAATCGTTCACGGCGAGGTATCACGCTAACCGATGCAGGCGATATATTGTATCGTCATGCCCAGCGTGCGCTCTATGAAATTGAAGAAGCCCAAACTGCTATCAACGAATTGCAGGGGTTACAACGAGGTGACCTGACTATTGGCGCGGTGCAGACAGTCAATGACTATCTGTTACCGTCGATTGTGGCAATGTTCACCGCACAGTATCCAGCGATTAAGCTGAGTGTGCAGGAGCTATCATCTGACGATATTGAACAAGGACTACAAGCTGGTGATTTGCATCTGGGTATTGGCTTCACACCGCCTGCTAATCCTGCAATTCAGACACGCCCGCTGTTTCATGAGTCACTGGTATTGGTGGTGCGTGATGACCATGACCTCGCCAACCAGACACAGATTCCGGTGTCACGTCTCGACACTTTACCAATGATTATGTTGTCACAGTCGTTCTGTACCCGTCGCCTATGGGAGGACAACGCCCGTCTTGCTGGTGCACAACCCAACATCGTGCTGGAACTCAACACCGTCAGTAGTATTTTATCTGCTGTCCATAAAACTGGACTGGCAACGATTCTGCCGTATCAGACCTTGCATGAAAATCACTCTGCACGACTGGTACAGGTTGAACTGACTGACCCGCAACCCTCGCGTGAAGTTGGTATTTTGTGGCATGGTGACCACTATGTTTGCTCAGCATCGCAGGCATTTATGAAAATCACTGAAACCTTTGAACATGAATTTATGTCATCATAGATATGATAAATCACCAAAACGAATGATGTCTAACTTGACAGGTATGGGGCAGGCATCACTCTGCCTGCCCCTACAAATATAACTAATCCCGTTGTGATAGCACACGATTCTCATACGCTTTGATGTCATCCATAAAGGACATCCCCACAGGTACACCCTGACTATGGCAGTAATAATCCCAGACTGCACCAAAGGGTAAGCCCTTGAGTTCTTCCAGTAGTGCTAGACGTGAGGTGTAGTCGCCGTCATTTTCGTAGCCACGCAACAAGTCACGGGGTTCAAGTAGTGCCATCAGCAAAGCACGAACCGCGTTGCGTGTACCGATTGCCCATGCGCCCACCCGGTTGATACTCGCATCGAAGAAGTCCAGCCCGATGTGTACCCGTTCAAGTGCATCACAGCGGACAATCTCTTGCATAATCGCTTGTAGGTCATCGGTCAATGTGACGACATGGTCACTGTCCCAGCGCACGCCACGGCTGACATGCAACAGAACTTCTGGCACATATAGCAATACCGAGGAGAGTTTATCCGAGATGGTTTCGGTCGGGTGGAAGTGTCCGGCATCTAGGCATAGCACCGTCTGGTTGGCGATGGCATATCCCATGTAAAACTCATGTGAACCAACTACATAACTTTCCGAGCCAAGACCAAACAGCTTACATTCAACAGCATCAAGGTTGTGGGCAGGGTCGAGTGGTTTTTCAAAGACGGTATCAAGGGCATCTTTGAGGCGGGCACGGGGTCCCATCCGGTCAGCAGGCATGTCTTTATAACCATCTGGTATCCATACATTGGTGATGCAGGTGTTGCCAAGCTCTTTGCCGAAGTATGCCCCAATCTCACGGGAGGCAATACAATGTTCAATCCAGAATTGACGAATACCGTCATCTTGATGCGCCAATGTAAAACCATCATCAGCCAATTCATGCGAGAACAAGGTCGGGTTAAAGTCGAGACCGTGATTATTCTCCTTTGCCCAATCTGCCCATGATACAAAATGTTCTGGCTGAATTTCGTTGCGTGCAACCTTACTATCGGCATCGAGATAGGAGGCATGCAAATTGAGACGGTGTGTGCCGGGGATGAGGCTATAGGCTTTATCGAGGTCGCTCCGCAGTTCATCAATTGTACGCGCCTTACCGGGGTAATTCCCTGTCGCCATAATGCCCCCACTCAGCCCTCGGTCAGGGTCTTCAAAGCCAAGTACATCATCACCCTGCCAACAATGTAAGCTAATAGGTACTGTCTTGAGGGTTTCCATCGCGGCATCGACATCCACATCAAATGCAGCGTACCGTTCTTTTGCAAGCGCAAACGCAGATGTGATTTGTGCCTCGGTTGGTTTAAATGTCATCGTATTGTCCTTTGATAAAGATTAATTTGTCATGCGTCTATTGTAGAAAAAACAACACCAAATTACCAAAAGTGATAACGTGTGCGCTATTCAGGCGATTGTCCTGCTATTTTGGAACTGGTAGACTTATGTAAAGTTTGGAAAGCAATTGTATAAAAGTTGGCGGATGAACACACAGGTTTATCCCTACGAAAAACGGCGAAAATCTTGTAGGGACAATGCCTGCATTGTCCGCAGACCAACAAAATATGTGTTCATATATTTCTGAAAACATACGATACTCTACGTTATGTTTTAGCCATCAACTGCAATTATATTGTGAGTCATAGATGTGGAGGACGCAATGAAACTAGTCAGTTATCTTTTGAATGATATACCCTATATCGGCATACTGGAGGGCGATGAAATTGCACGGGTTGATACACAATTATCCATGCGTGAATTTATCGCCAGTGGTCAAGCTCCAATGTCAACCGATACCCATGACCCACTCGACGCAGTGACACTGTTGCCCCCACTCATGCCGGAAAAGATTCTGGCAATTGGTCGGAATTACGTCGAACATGCCCGCGAACTGAACAACGAAGTGCCGTCACAACCGCTGGTGTTTGCTGTTATGCCCAGTGCAATTATCGGTACAGGCGATACGATTGAATGGGAAAATGACCTCACTTCACAGGTGGATTGGGAAGGCGAACTCGCTGTCATTATTGGCAAGACTGCCCGCCGTGTCGCTGAAGCCGATGCGCTTGATTATGTCTATGGATATACCGTCGCTAATGATGTGTCCGCCCGTGATTTGCAATCCAATGATAAACAGTGGGTACGCGCCAAAGGACTCGACACCTTCTGCCCGATTGGTCCATGTGTTGTCACGGCTGATGAGATTCCCGACCCACATGACCTGACCATCATCACCACTATGGATAACCAAGAAAAGCAGAATAGCTCCACTGCAAATATGATTTTTAAGATTCCGTTTTTGATTGAATATCTATCTCGGGCGTTCACATTAAACCCCGGCGACATGATTCTGACAGGTACACCATCAGGTGTTGGTAAAGCAATGAAACCGCCTCAATTTCTGACAACTGGTTCAGTTGTGAGTATTGAGATTGGGGGTATTGGCAAGATTACCAACAGCTGTAAAGAAATTTAAGAGGCTGTTGAATATTGTGTTTCGTATCGATTTTGCTGTTGGACACACATAATGTACAGTATATTGGGGGGGGAAGTCGGTTTGTGGGCTTTCCCTATAAAGATTCATGTAGATTTTCGTAGGCGCATAATGCCTCATGCTCGTCAAACTATATGTAGTTTCTTTCGAGACTTCATATTAATCGACACGGACTAAATAATTATATATTGCGAATTTATATTCAATTATGAATTAGGATAATCATATGAAACTTATACGACTGATGTTGTTATTACTTGTTCCGTTGATTGTATCTATGACACAAGCACAAGAACAGTCAACGCTTGCCTGTGGCGATACCCACGCTGACCAATTTACTGGTGCGGGTTTACTTCACACATATAGCGTTGATGTTGACAGTGGCACACGCCTTATCATTCACACAGACCCCTTACCCCTATCTGCTGATATGACGCTCACTGTAGAAGTCCAAAATACCAACGGGGGGATTATCGGCGCGAATCCTTTTTCGCCTGACAATAGTAGCGCGGTGATTGAAACGGACACAATTTTGTCTGGTGGTACATATGATGTGATTGTGACAGGCAACACAACCGGAACATATCAGATGTTTGTCAGCTGTGTCAGCGAGAGTGGCGATGTTATCAGCAATAACAATCTGGTCGAGAGCTTGAGTTGTGGTGAACAGGTCGATAATATCATGGTGCGCCCTGATGAATTGCACCGGTATTATCTGACACTCGAAGATGGGATGGTGATGGATTTGTTCCTCGAGGCGTTGTACGGGGGCTTTGCTGAGATGAACTTCGAGATGGGATTGTATTCACCATCGAATCAAGAACTCAATCGCATCACGGCAGACTTTCGTGGTATCGAAAGCCAGATATTAGAACAAAACATCACAGCGAGCGGGGTTTATCGCTTATATGCGCGGGGCTTTGACGGAACAGGTGAAGATTATCGCATTGCGGTTGATTGTACCTTGCCCGACGGCAACCTTGCTATCTCTGGTAGTGATAATCGCAAGGTCTTAGAGGCAACGATTCTTGATGCTGAGATGTCATCTACGCCTGTGGAATCCGCACCAAGCGACGATGACAGCGACACCGAACCGGATGAACAGCCATCTGACAATGACGACATGCCAGCAGTTGATGTGCCCCTCACAGCTTTAATTGAGGGTATTCCCAACACAGGACAAGTCACGGGTGAGAACGACATTGTAGCATATAGCTTTGACGGTGCAGAAGGCGAAACAGTGACACTCAACTTTGCACGGGTGCGCGGTGACGCTGGCTTGGAATTGTGGGTGCAATCCTCTGATGATGAAGTGTACTTTGGCGCAACGCTCGACATCACCAACGAACTATCGGCAGTGCTGACCTTGCCAGCAAGCGATGACTATCAACTGTATCTGGCATTGGTCGGTGATGAGGATGTGGTCTTCACGGTTGAGGTTGTGCGAGAGAATTAAGCAACCTACCGATTGAAGATGTCCTCTAACTTTACACGGAAGGTCGGCAGTATATCGTCGGCGGTGAGATATTGATTTTCATGCAGGGTTCTGACGCGCTTACCATGTTGGAACACCTGCACAACATTCATCTGGGGACGCACCACCCAAACGGCTGTTTTCAGTGACAGATAATTCCCGATTTTAACAGGCAATAGCAGGTTGCGTTGCATATCGTCGGCGGGCACAACTTCAACAACAAGCTCAGGTTTTTCGCTGTCTTTAAGGTAGGCGACATCGGGAATATAATAATCATCCCAAATAGGATAACCATCTTTGGGACCCGTCAGCCGACCAACCCCATACTGTTGACGTACCATAAACAAGCGACCAAACAAACTCGCCACCATCCGCCAATTATCAATCGGGCGCACCTTTTCGATAAATACCCCATCAATCACTTCGGCGAGTGTGTCGTTTTGGGCTGGCTCTTTATCAGACCCGTTATGTTGATTCAGTGTGATAGGTGCGCTGTAGTTATCTTGTATCACCTCGTATTACTCTCCGCCCTGCTGCAGGCGACGACGACGTTCTTCAATCTGTGCCAATACATCATTGGTGACTTTGGGTTTTTCCTTCTCTTTTTCCTCAAGCCGTGAGGTATCCGGTTGCACAAAGTCTTTGTCGCTGATGACCACATCGCGGTCTTTGAACTCGATTTTACCTTCGGGATTGCTCTCTTGTAGACTTTTCTTCATCTCGTCGGCTTTTTTGCGTTGAATCTCTGCGATGTCTTCTGTGTCTTCTTCGACAGTTTCTTCAACGGGTTCAGGCTCAGCAACGGCTTCGGGTTGGGCTTTTTCTTCCTTGACAGCGACGGCTTGACCTTGAACAACATCGTCTTTTTTCTTGTCTTTTGTTTCGTCTTTGCGACCGAGGTTATTGAGTGCGCTACTCACTTTTACAGTTGTTTCGACGGCTTCTTTGGTGCGACGAAAGCGCGAGAATAACCCGCGTGCTTGCTCCTCGACTTCATCAGCTGTCGGGGCGGCTGAATCATTCAATGCCCAGCGATAACCGACAAAGACACCCGCCGCCACAATGATAAAGGGCAGAACTGCCGAAATCAGTTGGACAAGTGTGCTCATCACTGCCAGTGCCGCTAGCGTTGCTATCACCACAATCACCAGTTTTATCGCTTTATCGCGGTCGATTTCCATTTCTCTTAACTCCTCAACTACCGATTCATCTCTAATCTACTGTACGCGATTTTCACGTTTAGGTCTTACGACATATTTCTATTATACCCGCATTTGATTGGATTTTTACAAGTGGATTCATACGACTCGCCTCGGCTCTTATCGGCAAAATCATACAAGCCACGCTATAATCAAAATCGGAAACCAGAGACTTACCACATGGAGCAATATCGTGACCGACCTATCTGCCGAGACCACCAGCCAGATACTTATCTCCTATTCGCGCGAAGACCGTGAGCCTGTCATCAAGCTATACAACAGCCTAGAAACAATGGGCTTTAACTTATGGCGTGACCTGCACAGTATCCCGTTGGGGGATGATTTTTGGGATGCGATACAGGAGGGCATTGATAACTGCGAGACGGTGATTCTGTGCCTATCCGACGATTCTTGCAAATCGGAATGGGTGCAGAAGGAATGGCAATATGCCCGACAAGAAGGCAAGCGTGTCATTCCGATTGTCATCAACACAGATGTGACCTTTAAGAATTTACCGCGCTGGATGCGAGACGCAAGCTGGGCAGACTTCCGCGAGGGACAACCCGAACGCGATACGGTGTGGGCACGTTTTATCCGAGACTTAAACACCCCCTACGAAGGGCGCAAAGTACCGTTTATGGTGGACAAACTGCCGGACTTCTTTGTGCAACGTCCGACGGAATTTGATAATCTGGTCGGTGCGCTAGTCGATGGAGATGGTGCGGTGGCGATTACGGCGGCGGTGAAAGGTGCAGGCGGATTCGGCAAGACAACGCTGGCATTGGCACTGTGTCATGATACCGATGTGCGCGGGGCATTTGATGATGGGGTGCTGTGGGCGACACTCGGTGAACGTCCCACACAGTCAGACTTAATCCGTTATGCTCTCAATCTGATTTATGCGATAACAGGTGACCGTCCGCCATTGGATACAAAGGAAGCCGTCAAAGCCGAGCTGACACGCGCAATCGGTGAGCGGTATATGTTGCTGGTGCTGGATGACCTGTGGCGCAAAACGGATGCCGACATCTTCCTGACCGATAATCCCAATTCTGCCGTGTTGATTACGACGCGCTTTGACCATACGCTGACCGACATCGACAGTGACAAGTTGTTCAAGCAGAATGTCGATGCCATGAGCGATGATGAAGCCGTAAAATTGCTGACGTGGGGCATTGAAGCGCAGGTGACCGATGACCATCACGACGCATTAAACGCCCTCGCCAAACGATTGGGCAAGTGGGCGGTGATTGTGCGACTGGTAAATGCGACCTTACGCAAGCGCATCGAAAGTGGGGACAGCCTTGACCGTGCCTTACGTTATGCCGACAAAGCCTTGACCAAGAAAGGCTTGATTGCATTTGATGAAGGTGACGATGCCGGACGCGCCAATGCGGTGAAAGCCACGCTGGAAGTCAGCCTCGATTTGCTGAAAGACGACGAACAGGCACACTTTGCACGGTTGGCGATTTTCCCTGATGATGCTGATATTCCCTTCACCACCCTAGAAAAACTATGGGACTTGGACGACTTTGACACCGAAGACATAGCCGACGCACTCAACGACGCATCGCTGTTACAGAATTATGACCTCGGCACACGCACCATCCGACTGCATGATGTGATTCGTCAATATCTCATCGACCAACACGCCGACCACCTGACCGCATGGCAGGGTGAATTTGTGGATAATCTTGATATTCCAATACCGTACGGGCGGAACTCAGATCCGCCCCTACAAGATGACTATATCTGGCGCAACCTTGCCTATCATCTGATTCATGCGGGACGGCACGACACCCTGCGCGCCCTGCTCCTCGATTTCGACTTTCTGCAAGCCAAGCTCAACCACACCGACCCCAACGCCTTGATTGGGGATTGTGAGATGTATTTGAATAACATTGAAAATATTGCCGTCGAGGCGAATACAAATATCGTAGGGGTCAATAAAGATACCGTAGGGACAAGGCATGCCTTGTCCCTACAGGGTGACGCGGAAAACGTGGTGCGATTAATCCAATCCGCCCTATCGCTATCAGCGCACATCATCGGTAACGACGCGGAACAACTCTCCTCGCAACTGGTGGGACGACTGGTCGGACACAAAGGACGCTACCCTGCCATCGATACCCTGATGGGTACCATCCACGACCTACCCAAACCGGATTTGCTGTTTTTGCATCCGACATTACCGCAAGCGGGTGGGGCATTACAACGCACATTGGTCGGGCATGAAAGCGGTGTTAACGATGTCGCCATATCAGGTGAGTTTGCCGTCAGTGTCTCAGATGACAATACCGTGCGCGTGTGGAACTGGAAAACAGGAGCGCATCGGTGCACCCTGGAGGGGCATACAGGCTCTGTTACTAGCGTGGCACTAGCGGGCGAGTTTGCCGTCACTGCCTCAAATGACAAGACGGTGCGGGTGTGGAACTGGCAAACCGGAGCGCATATCCGCACCCTTGAGGGGCATACACGCTCTGTTAACAGCGTGGCACTAGCGGGCGAGTTCGCCGTCACTGCCTCAGAGGACGGGAGATTGCGGGTGTGGAACTGGCAAACAGGCGACTTCCTGCGGACATTCGGCTGGCATTCTAATGCTGCCAATAGTGTGTCGTTGGCGGGCGAGTTTGCCGTCAGTGCCTCAGATGGCGGGATGTTGCAGGTGTGGAACTGGCAAACAGGTGACTACCTGCGGGCACTCGATGGACATAAGGGTTCAGTTTATAGTGTAGCATTAGTGGGCGAGTTTGCCGTCAGTGCCTCATGGGACAAGACCGTGCGGGTGTGGAACTGGCAAACGGGTGACCAGCTGCAAACACTCGATGGACATACCAATTGGGTAACCAGTGTGGCGTTAGCGGGTGATTATGTGGTGAGTGCCTCATTAGACCAGACCTTGCGCGTGTGGAACTGGCAAACGGGTGACCAGTTGCGAACACTCGATGGACATACTGGTGCTGTAAGAAGTGTAGCGTTAGCGAGCGATGTTGCTGTTAGTGCTTCAAGAGACCAGACCTTGCGCGTGTGGAAGCTTCCTTCTTCTGCGAAAGAAGGATGGCAGGATGAGGGCTTGGAGGAGCACAATCGGACATCCAGCGGACATACAAGTTCAGTTTATAGTGTGGCTTTAGCAGGCGAATACACGGTGAGTGCCTCATTAGACCAGACCATGCGCGTGTGGAATTGGCATACGGGCGAACATCGGCGAACATTCGGCGAACATATGGGTCAAGTTTATAGTGTGGCATTAGCGGGCGAGGTTGCGGTGAATGCCTCAT